>OKLF01000001.1_pt1 | contig 430736 bp, 358 predicted proteins | sample 1601641 | NCBI WGS metagenome assembly OKLF01 (sample SAMN04436711, study PRJEB24849) | human gut metagenome | biome: human gut; feature: NICU; material: stool | host: Homo sapiens | place: USA: Saint Louis, MO | collected 2010-08-13 | reverse complement strand
TCATCTGTGCAGACCTGTCGCTGAACAATGTGACGGACTCAGAAGCCTTCCCGGGTCTTATTCGGCAGACTCACAGAAAAATCAGGGCAGCATCGGCAGACGGCGCTTACGACACCCGGCTCTGTCACGATGAACTGCGGCGTAAGAAAATCAGCGCGCTTATCCCGCCCCGAAAAGGCGCGGGTTACTGGCCCGGTGAATATGCAGACCGTAACCGTGCTGTTGCGAATCAGCGGCTGACCGGGAGTAATGCGCGGTGGAAATGGACAACAGATTATAACCGTCGCTCGATAGCGGAAACGGCGATGTACCGGGTAAAACAGCTGTTCGGAGGTTCACTGACACTGCGTGACTACGATGGTCAGGTTGCGGAGGCTATGGCCCTGGTACGAGCGCTGAACAAAATGACGAAAGCAGGTATGCCTGAAAGCGTGCGTATTGCCTGAAAACACAACCCGCTACGGGGGAGACTTACCCGAAATCTGATTTATTCAACAAAGCCCCAATAATCACTAACTAAAGAGGCTTGTTGTTCTAAACTGTAATGACGAATATCAGCTTTATCTAAGCTGTAGCTGTAATCAGCAAAACGGGAGAATAATCCTCTTGTTCGAACAAACATTCCGTGCTGTGCTTGCCATACGTGCATCATCTCGTGCATGAATCTATGTTTTTTCTGTACGTCCGCTTCCATCGAGAAATCGTGAGAATAGGTGTCTTCCCTAAACCACATTTCACCATTTGGGCTCATAGCAACATCAACAGGCTGTAGGTTGAACGGTAAATAGCTTTCCCGATGCACCCAAATTTGATTGTATCTGAGGCCATAGCCATAAAGTGATCTTGCTAACGCGATCTCACCCATTGTGATAAGTCTCACGCCTCCGGGGTTAATAGGTGTTCCCGATGTTACGTTAATCCTCTCATTTACAGGCATTCAAAATCCCTCTACTCTGTAATTGAACTGGTTATTTATCGTACTCCCGTACAATCGGATAGAGGAAAGATTTTTTTCCGGGAAAGCTCTGATTTTAGGCAACAAAAACCATTTAGCGCCGTAGGCCTGACATCCGTAAGATACTTCTCAAATCGCGGTCATTCAGTTTCCAACGTTGCAATACGTCTCGGTATCACCACCCATAGCCTTTACGCCTGGATAAAGATCTTCCCCGCCCCCCTGCCCAGATTTCTCCGCCCTCTCTGCGCACACATAGATTTGCTTTCCCCGCTCCCCGGGCACAAGATTAGCCGTGGGAATACTGTTTTCCGCAGATAATCATCCGAGGTACGGCTATGTCCGTTTATCACCATGCCCTGGTGCTGATTAACAGCAGCCAGGACGGCGTTCCGCTGCTCCAGCATGCGGCCAGAATGGCGGAAGAGAACGCTATGCGCATCACGCTCGCCCATATCAGCACCGATTATCGGGCGCTGAATTACGTCTCCGACAGCCTGCTGAACGACGATGTGTCTCAGGAGGTGATCCAGGCGAAAGTGCTGCTCAATGAGCTGGCGACCAGCGTCTCGCTGCCGGTGCAAACCCTGTCGCTGGTCACCACCCGCCGTTTTGAAGATGTTGAAGCCTGCGTAAACCAGCGGGGGATTGACCTGATTATCGCCGGGCATCACAACCGCCTGCTGGGAGTCATGGCATCTCATTCGCTGGAGTATATTAATCATCTGACGATAGACGTGCTGATCAGACATCTGCCCTGAGCCGCGCCGACGACTCGCGTAGCGAATTGAGCAGCAGCGTAAAGCACTGCTCAATCAGCGGCGGCAGCGGCTGCGGCCCACGCATTATCGCCACCGTCCGCGCCAGCGCCGGCTGCTGGAGCTGCGCGATTTTCAGCACCGGATCCTGCAGATGGGTGGTATACAGCTCGGGCAGAATAGCAATCGCCAGACGCGAGCGCACCAGGCCATACAGCGTTTCAATATAGTCGACCTGAAACCGCGTGTTCAGCGTCAGACGATGGCTTTCCGCCAGCGCGCCAACCAGTCGCTGAATGTTCCCTTTCGAGAACACCGCAATATCGCGTCCGGCGAGAAGTTTCCACGGCAGGTGCGGCTGGTCTGCCAGCGGATCGTCACCGTGCAGCACCGCCACAAACGGATCTTCACGCAGCGGGTAGACCTGTAGCGCGGCGGGTAGCGAGCTGTCGATGGCGCCGATACCGAAATCAATCTGCCCGCTTTGCAGCTCACGCACCAGCGCATCATTGGTCTGATCGTGAAACTCGACCCGCAGCCGGGGAAAGGTTTGCGCCAGCACCTGCGGCAGAAGCGGAAAGAGCAGCGAGCTCACCGAGGGCACCAGACCAATACGCACGGTACCATCGCCGCCGGCCGCGACAATCTGTTCCATGTCATGAAACGCCAGCTGGGCCACGCTCAGCACGCGCCGGGCGTGCGGCAGAATGGCGGCGCCCAGTTCGGTCAGCGTGACCGACGAGGCGGTGCGGTTTACCAGCTTGCCGCCCAGCACCGTTTCGATTTGCCGCAGGGCGCTGCTCAGCGCCGGTTGGCTGATAGCCAGACGGTTGGCGGTATCGGTAAAATGACGCAGCTCCGCCAGGGTAACAAAGTACTGTAGCTGTTTAAGAGAAAGCGCAGGCAGGCGCTGCCACGGTTCGGTCATCTTATTCTTCGCTAAGGGTAATCGGGCAGAATAACCCGAGCTTATCGGGTGATAAATTTATTCATCTGGGCAAACGTTTGCTGTGCCCCTAGAGTACCCCCATTATCCTTGTGCCGGAGTTGTTATGTCCAGCAATGCTGAAAACCGCCGCCGCGCCGTCATGGCCGCCCGGGGCGAAATACCTTTTGACCTGTTGTTGACCGGGGCGCAGATAGTCGACATGGTCACCGGTGAAGTCCGCGAAGCCGATGTCGGCATCACCGGCGAGATGATCGCCAGCGTGCACCCGCGCGGCAGCCGCGCCGATGCCCACCAACGCCATGCGCTGGACGGCGCCTACCTGTCACCGGGGCTGATGGATACCCATGTCCATCTCGAGAGTTCCCACCTCCCTCCCGAACGCTACGCGGAAATTGTCCTCGCCCAGGGAACCACCGCGGTCTTCTGGGACCCGCATGAGCTGGCCAACGTCCTCGGGGTCGAAGGCGTGCGCTATGCCGTCGCCGCCAGCCGCCATCTGCCGCTGCAGGTGATGGTCGCCGCCCCCTCCAGCGTACCCTCGACGCCGGGGCTGGAAATGTCCGGCGCCGATTTTGCCGGAGCGGAGATGGCGACCATGCTGGCATGGCCGGAAGTGCGCGGCGTGGCGGAAGTGATGGACATGCACGGCGTGCTCAACGGCAGCGCCCGGATGCAGGAGATTGTTCAGGCCGGTCTCGACAGCGGCAAGCTGATTGAAGGCCACGCCCGCGGCCTGAGCGGTGCCGATCTCCAGGCCTACCTCGCGGCGGGCGTCACCTCCGATCATGAGCTAACCTCCGCGGAAGACGCGCTGGAAAAGCTGCGCGCCGGTTTGACCCTCGAAATTCGCGGCTCGCACCCCTATCTGCTGCCGGATATCGTCAAGGCCCTGAAAACCCTGCCGCATCTCTCCTCGCAGATCACGGTGTGCACCGACGATGTCCCGCCGGATATGCTGCTGGAAAAAGGCGGCATTATCGCCCTGCTCAACCTGCTGATTGAACACGGTCTCGCCGCCACCGACGTCCTGCGCTTCGCCACCCTCAACGCCGCCATTCGCCTGCAGCGTCACGATTCAGGGCTGATTGCCGCCGGCCGCCGCGCCGACCTGGTGGTATTTGATTCACTGGAAAGGCTTGAGGCCCGGAAAGTGTACGTCGCCGGGAAACTGGTCGCCCGCGACGGCGCGCTGCTCCAGCCCATTCCAGCCGCAGAGGGCGTCACTCCGCCGCGCAATACGCTGCAGCTGGCGCCGCTGAATACCGAGGATTTTGTGCTGCGGGTCCCCGGTATTGTCCACGGCGTTGCCCGCCTGCGACATATCCGCGGCGCGCGCTTTACGCAGTGGGGAGAAGTCGAGGTGCAGGTACGCCACGGCGAAGTTCAGCTGCCCGCTGGATTTAGCCTGATTTGGGTGAAGCATCGCCACGGCCGCCATCAGGCGACGCCGCAAATCGCCCTGCTCGAGGGCTGGGGAGAGCTGCGCGGCGCTATCGCCACCAGCTACTCGCACGATTCACACAACCTGGTGGTGCTGGGACGTAACGCTGAGGATATGGCGCTGGCCGCCAACCGGCTGATTGCCTCCGGCGGCGGGATGGCGCTCTCCCGTCAGGGGGATATTCTTGCCCACGTGGCGATGCCGATTGCCGGCATGCTCTCCGATCTGCCGGCGGCAGAACTCGCGCGGCAGTTCCGCGAATTACGCGACCTGAGCGCAGAAATCGCCGACTGGGAGCCGCCCTACCGGGTATTTAAGGCCATCGAAGGCACTTGCCTCGCCTGCAATGCCGGACCACATTTGACCGATTTAGGTTTGACCGACGGCACCACCCGCCAGATTGTCGAACCGCTGATAGACTGCCGGGAAACCCCGGCCACCGACCCTCACAACAATAATCTCCGGGGAGCCTGAGCATGGCCGACAACACACTGCATACCTCAACACAAGGAAGCTGGCTGGAGCGCCGTTTTGCCCTGCGCTCCCGCGGCAGCACGCTGCGTACCGAGTGCCTCTCGGGGATCACCGGCTTTCTTGCGGCCGCCTATCTGCTGGTGGTCATCCCCGGCCTGCTGGCGGTGGGCGGCATGGACAAAGGCGCCGCCACCACGGGCACGATTCTGGTCTTCGTCGCCGGTACGCTGCTGATGGCGTTTTACGCTAACCTGCCGTTTATCGTCGGCCCAGGCATCGGCGGCTCGGTGCTGGTGGGCGTCACCCTGGCCGGTAGCGAAGGGATCGGCTGGCAAATTGGCCTCGGCATCGCCTGCTGGTCAGGTATTCTGTTCTTTCTGTTAACCAAATTCGGCCTGCGTGAAGTGGTCACCCGTTCGGTCCCCCAGTCCATCAAGCTGGGACTGACGGCTTCAATCGGTTTGTTCGTGGCGGTGCTCGGTTTTCGCAATGCCGGCCTGGTGCTGGCGAATGCCAAAACCAATGCCCTGATGCTGGGTGATTTCTTATCTCCCGGCGCGCTGGTGGCGCTGTGCGGCCTGTTTCTGGCGATTGCGCTGCAGGCGCGGCGCATCCCGGGCGCCATTTTATGGGCGATTCTGTTTGCCACCCTGGTGGGGATTCCGGCGGGGGTCACCCGTCTGCCGGACAGTTTTATCGCGATGCCGCACTCGCTGGCGCCGGTCTTCGGCCACGTCGATATGCTGGGCGCGCTGAATATCGCTTTCCTGCCGTTCCTGTTTGTCTTTTTCGCCTCTGAGTTTTTCTCCACCATGGGGACCACGCTGGCGGTGGGCGGCGAAGCGGGACTGCTGGATGAAGAGGGCAATATGCCGCACATTAACCGGCCGTTTATGGTCGACTCGATTGCGGCAGCCCTCGGCCCGTGGCTGGGGATCCCGGCGGCGACCGCGCTGATTGAGTCTTCCGCCGCCGCCGAAGCAGGCGGTAAAACCGGGCTCACCGCGCTGGCCGCGGCGGTTATGTTCCTGCTGATGCTGCTGTTTACGCCGATCGCCCTGATGATCCCCAAAGAGGCCACCGCTCCGGCGCTGATCCTGATTGGTCTCAACATGTTTAGCGGCCTGCGCAAAGTCGATCTCTCCAGCTTCACCGACGGACTGCCGGTATTAATGATGGTGATGATCACCCTGATCGCCAACAGCTTCGGTACCGGTATCGCCGGCGGGCTGCTGTTCTACATCATGATTAAAACGGTCGCCGGAAAGTGGCGAGAAATCCCGCTGGGTTTATGGATCCTTGCCGTTCCGCTGGTCTACTATTTCGCCACCCTGGTGAGGCACTAAACGTTCACAGGCCCGCGTAGCGCGTCGGCCTGCACCTTTTCACAGTGCGCTTTGACCTCTTCATAGAGTAACCGCACCGCCGCAGAAAGCTGCTTGCGGTGCGGGCAAATCATATTGAGCGGGACTCTGTCGCCCTGATAGTGCGGCAGCAGAATCTGCAGGCGTCCTGCGCGAATATCATCGCTGACATCCAGCGCTGACTTATAGGCAAACCCCTCCCCTGCAATGGCCAGGCGGCGAATCACCTCGGCGTCGTCGCTGATGATGTCGCCGGAAACCTGCATATGTTCAACCACGCCGTTGAGACTTAAGGTCCAGCGATCGAACTGCCTGCCGCGCAGTACGTACAGGAGCGCAGGGTGTTGCGCCAGCGCCTCCGGCGTCTGCGGCTCGCCGTGCCGGGCAATCCACTGCGGAGAAGCCACCAGCACCCGCCGGTTTTCCGGCGCGACGGGGAGAGAAATAAACGAAGCATCGTCGTTGTCACCGTAGCGAAAGGCGACATCGACCGGATCTTTAAACACATCGGTCCGATGGTCGGAAAAGAGAATGCGCAGCTTCAGCGCCGGGTGCCGCTGGCGAAAGGCGCGGAAGACGTTCAGCAGCAGATTACGCCCCAGATCGGAGGGTACCGCAATTTGCAACGTCCCGCGGACCTCGTCGTCCGGCACCTGAATTTTTTGCAGCCCGGCATGCAGCGTATCCAGCATCTGGGTGGCATAGGGCAGCCAGGTTTCCCCTTCGGGCGTCAGACGTAAGCTGCGGGTAGAGCGCGCAAAAAGACGAATATTGAGCGTGGTCTCCAGGCGCTTAATCGCCGCACTCACCTGCGCCGGCTGCTGCCCGACCTCCCGCGCCGCATCGCTAAAACTCCCCAGCGCCGCCGCACGAACAAATAGCGTCAGATCTTCCAGTCTGAACATATTGACTCCCGAATCCTGCTACCAGGATTGTTCTCAAAACCGCCGCTCGACGCCAAATCCGGCAACCGGCCCATCGTTTTCTTACATTTTTAACGCAACCAACGCTTGCCTTCCCGGCCATGCTTCAGGAATGATACGAGGCTGCGATTTTGTGTCCAGGGTAATCCAGGATAATAATGAGGAAATTATGCGTAAAACAAAAATGATGCTTCTGGGCGTACTGTTGGCCAGCACCAGTACCGTCTGGGCAGCATCCACCAGCGGCGTACAAAAATATGAACTTGATGGTTTCACCGCAGACTTCACGCAGTTTCGCGTAGGCGACACCGTGCCGCCGCTTTATCTGACGCCAGAATACACCATTAAACAGTGGCAGCAGCGTAACCTGCCCGCGCCGGACGCCGGTACTCACTACACCTATATGGGCGGCAGCTACGTGCTGATCACCGATACCGAAGGTAAAATTGTCAAAATTTACGACGGCGAAATCTTCTATCAGCACTAATGGCTGACGGTCCGTCGGCTGACGGACCAACAAAAACGCCCTGTCCTTTTGCTGTCCGCTGCGGATCAGAAAAGTCCAGGGCGTTGTGCTATCCGCCGACGCTACACCGCGCGGAAGGCAATCTCACCGGGAATCACTTCCCCCTGCCAGTAGAGCCGGGCCGCCACGCGTCCCGCCAGCTGACGGTAAATTTCGGTGAACTCGCTCTCCGGACGGGCAACCACGGTCGGCTTACCGTTATCCAGATCTTCACGCAAATTGATGTGCAGCGGCAGCTGGGCCAGCAGCTGAGTGTGGTATTGCTCCGCCAGCTTTTCGGCGCCGCCGGTGCCGAAAATCGGCTCATGGTGACCACAGTTGCTGCAGATATGGATACTCATGTTTTCGACGATGCCGAGGACCGGAACGTCCACCTTCTCAAACATCACGATGCCTTTTTTCGCATCGATCAGCGCGATATCCTGCGGCGTCGTCACCACTACCGCGCCGGTGACCGGGATATTCTGCGCAAGAGTCAGCTGAATGTCGCCGGTGCCTGGCGGCATATCCAGCACCAGATAATCCAGATCCGGCCACAGCGTCTCCTGCAGCATCTGCAGCAGCGCCTTGCTGGCCATCGGACCGCGCCATACCATGGCGTTATCGTCGGTCACCAGGTAGCCGATGGAGTTGGTGGCGAGGCCAAATTTCATGATCGGCGCCATATGGGTGCCATCTGGCGAGGTGGGACGCTGATCTTCCGCACCGAGCATGGTGGGAATCGACGGACCATAAATATCGGCATCGAGGATCCCGACTTTCGCCCCTTCCGCGGCCAGCGCCAGCGCCAGGTTCACCGCCGTGGAGGATTTACCCACCCCGCCTTTGCCGGAGCTGACGGCAATAATATTTTTGACCCCGTTTACGCCCGGCTGATTTTTTACTCGTTTCAGCGTGGCAATGTTATGCGACAGCTTCCAGTCAATCGCCTGCGCGCCGGTAATGCGCAGCAGGTCGGCGCTACATTGCTCTTTTAAATCTTCAAAAGCACTGTGCCAGACAAACGGCATCTGGATCTCGATATGCACGGTATCGTCGAGCCAGGCGACGTGGTGCAGTGCCTTCAGCGCGGTGAGATTATGCTTCAAAGTGGGGTGCTGGAAATTAGCCAACGTTCCGGCGACCATCGCACGTAGACGTTCGGGGGATTTGGCCTGGGATTGCGAATTCATCCCGACTCCTTTGTTGTTATGAGAGGCTTTCAGTAATCATTGAGTTTATCACAGCTGAGGATTATCCATATATGGTCAGCCATTTATGGCGCACCCAGTGCCCTTTTGGTAATATCAAAAGCCCTTTTTACAACAGAAGATGTAATGCTCACTATGACTCAAGTCGCGAAGAAAATTCTGGTAACGTGCGCGCTGCCGTACGCTAACGGCTCAATCCACCTCGGCCACATGCTGGAGCACATCCAGGCTGATGTCTGGGTCCGTTACCAGCGAATGCGCGGCAACGAGGTCAATTTCATCTGTGCTGACGACGCCCACGGCACGCCTATCATGCTGAAAGCTCAGCAGCTTGGCGTCTCTCCGGAGCAGATGATTGGCGAAATGAGTCAGGAGCATCAGACCGATTTTGCGGGCTTTGATATTAGCTACGACAACTACCACTCGACGCACAGCGACGAGAACCGCGAGCTGTCTGAGCTGATCTACGGCCGCCTGAAAGAGAACGGTTTTATCAAAAACCGCACCATCTCTCAGCTTTACGATCCGGAAAAAGGGATGTTCCTGCCGGACCGTTTCGTGAAAGGCACCTGTCCGAAGTGTAAATCACCGGATCAGTATGGCGATAACTGCGAAGTGTGCGGCGCGACCTACAGCCCGACCGAGCTGATCGACCCGAAATCGGTGGTTTCCGGGGCGACCCCGGTGATGCGTGAATCCGAGCACTTCTTCTTCGACCTGCCGTCCTTTAGCGAAATGCTGCAGGCGTGGACCCGCAGCGGCGCGCTGCAGGAGCAGGTGGCGAACAAAATGCAGGAGTGGTTCGAGTCCGGTCTGCAGCAGTGGGACATTTCCCGCGACGCGCCGTACTTTGGCTTCGAAATCCCCAACGCGCCGGGCAAATATTTCTACGTCTGGCTGGATGCGCCGATCGGCTACATGGGCTCCTTCAAGAACCTGTGTGACAAACGCGGCGATAGCGAAAGCTTTGACGCCTACTGGAAGAAAGACTCCGACGCCGAGCTGTATCACTTTATCGGCAAAGATATCGTCTACTTCCACAGCCTGTTCTGGCCGGCGATGCTGGAAGGCAGCGGTTTCCGCAAGCCGACCAACCTGTTCGTTCACGGTTACGTCACCGTCAACGGCGCCAAGATGTCCAAATCACGCGGCACCTTTATCAAGGCCAGCACCTGGCTGAACCATTTTGACGCCGACAGCCTGCGTTATTACTACACCGCCAAGCTCTCTTCGCGCATCGATGATATCGACCTGAACCTGGAAGATTTCGTGCAGCGCGTGAACGCCGACATCGTCAACAAAGTGGTAAACCTCGCCTCGCGCAACGCCGGTTTTATCAATAAGCGTTTCGACGGCATGCTGTCCGCTGAGCTTGCCGATCCGGCGCTGTACAAAACCTTCACCGATGCGGCAGCAAGCATTGGCGAAGCGTGGGACAGCCGCGAGTTCGGTAAAGCCATCCGTGAAATCATGGCGCTGGCCGACGTGGCTAACCGCTACGTTGACGAGCAGGCACCGTGGGTCGTCGCCAGACAGGAAGGCCGCGACGCCGATCTGCAGGCTATCTGCACCATGGGCCTGAATATGTTCCGCGTGCTGATGACCTGGCTCAAGCCGGTCCTGCCGCAGCTGACCGCCCGCGCCGAAGCCTTCCTCAACAGCGAACTGAACTGGGATGCTATCCAGCAGCCGCTGCTGTCGCATAAGGTCAACACCTTCAAGGCGCTGTATAACCGCATCGAGATGAAGCAGGTTGAAGCCCTGGTCGACGCGTCGAAAGAAGAGGTGAAAGCCACCGCCGCACCGGTTACCGGTCCGCTGGCGGACGATCCGATTCAGGACACCATCACCTTTGACGATTTCGCCAAAGTGGATATGCGCATCGCGCTGATTGAAAACGCCGAATTTGTTGATGGTTCTGACAAGCTGCTGCGCCTGAGCCTCGATCTGGGCGGCGAGAAACGTAACGTCTTCTCCGGCATTCGTAGCGCCTACCCGGATCCGCAGGTGTTGATTGGTCGCCTGACGGTGATGGTGGCCAACCTGGCGCCGCGTAAAATGCGTTTCGGCATCTCGGAAGGGATGGTGATGGCAGCGGGCCCTGGCGGGCAGGATATCTTCCTGTTAAGCCCTGACAGCGGCGCCCAGCCGGGTCAGCAGGTAAAATAATCCCGCATCAAGCGCTGCTCCGGCAGCGCTTTTTTTTGTCCCTTCCGCCTTCCCTTCCGCGCCGCCACCGCCGGACCATTCAGCCCCCTGCTGCCTTTTCTGTGCGTTGCGCGCTACGGCAATCCTGACAATAATCAACCTGTCTGCCGATTGAAAAACCGGTACGTGATTCACTATCAACCAAGGGACCGTGATGAACATTTACCGCAGGATGGTTACCGCTCTGGCGGCTTCGCTTGTGATTGTCGGCCTCGCAGGCTGCGATAACCCCGACGAAAAGAGCAAAACCTTTACCCGGATGGAAAACGGCGTCGGGCTGGTGTTTACCTACCATTATGTCGGTGACAAAGTCCTGCGTCAGGAAGCTAATAACACCATTCCCTATCAGACCATCGGCGCGGCGAATCAGGAGCAGGCGCGGGCGTTAATTGAACCGATGAGAAGCGTTTATCTCGACGTTAAAGGCGTGGAACAGAGCATCGATTACAAAGATAGCGAGGCGCTGGAACATCTCAGCGTGGATTTTACCCGGGCTAACATGAGCGAACTGTGTAAGCTGCCCGGCTCAATGGTGACCAACTGCGCGCTGCAGGAGGTGTCGATGTCGGTGTCCGAGAAGCTCCTCGCCGAACAGGGTTTTACAGAGGTGAAATAGGTCTCGCAGATCCGGGGCGGCACAGAGGACTTGCCCGGCCGGCACAGCGCCGACCGGGCAAAACAGGAGAGGAAGATTACGCTTTGCCGTGGATGCGCTCGGTCAGACCGCGCAGGAAATAGCGCAGGAACTGGTCACCGCATTCGCGGAAGTTTTTATGATCCGGCGCGCGCATCATGGCGGTGATTTCCGGCATCGAAACGCGAAACTTTTGCTGAGTCAGAATGGCGAGGATGTCATCGCTCTTCAGCGAAAAGGCGATGCGCAGCTTTTTCAGCACGATATTGTTATTCACCCGACGCTCAACCGCCAGCGGCGGGGCCGCCTCATCTTTCCCGCGTTTGTCATAGATCAGGCCGTTGAGGAAGATCGACAACATAATGTCCGGGCAGCGCTGGAAGCCCTCTTCGTCCTCCTTTTTCAGCCACGGTACCAGCTGCTCTGCGCTGACGACGGAATCGCCCAGCGCAAAAATGCGCACCAGGTCGTTATTATTGGTTTTCAGGGTGTAGCGCAGGCTACGTAAGATATCGTTACTGATCATAATGCCTTCATGATGAAAAATGCTGGCGCTAAGTCTACCATGATTCCGTCGTTTTACAGACCAATCGCCTCTTTCAGACTTTTTAAGTAGCGACGGCTCACCGGCACCGTTTGCCCGGCCCGCATCAGCAGCTCCGCCTGGCCGTTTTCCTCAAGGCGAATCTCTTTCAGGTGGGCCATATTCACCAGATACTGTCGATGACAGCGCAGCAGCGGCGTCCGGCTCTCAAGGGTGCGTAAGGTCAGCTCCGTAAACCCCTCCTTCCCCTCACGATCGGTGACATAAATTCCGCTCATCCGGCTGCTGACAAAGGCGACATCCTCCATCTGCAGCAGCCAGATTCGGCTGTGGCCGGTACAGGGAATATATTTCAGCGCCTGCTGGGTATCGTCGAGCAGCGAGATATCCTGCAGGCTACGCTCCTGGCGCAGACGCGCCAGCGTCTTCTCCAGCCGCGGTGCTTCGATGGGTTTCAGCAGATAATCAAACGCATGCTCTTCGAACGCCTTCACCGCATACTCGTCAAAAGCGGTCAGAAACACGATGTAAGGCCGGTGTTCAGGGTCGAGCATCCCGACCATTTCCAGGCCGCTGATACGCGGCATCTGAATATCGAGAAACAGCACGTCCGGGCGCAGCTTGTGCACCGCGCCAATCGCTTCAACCGCGTTCGCGCACTCCCCGACGATCTCAATATCGCTGGCGGACTCCAGTAAAACACGCAGATTTTCTCGTGCCAGCGGTTCATCATCAACTATCAACACTTTTAACACGCGTTCTCCTCCAGAGGCAGTCGCAGCGTGACGCGGGTGAAACGTTCCGCTTCACAGGTCACGGTAATGCCGCAGTCGGCGCCGAAGCGCGCCCGTAAACGGCGATCTACCAGGCTCATTCCCAGCCCGCTGGCGTTGGGATTGTCCTGGTACAGGCCGGCGTTATCCTCAATATCTAACTGCAGCCAGCGCTCGTGCTGGCTGGCGCGAATGGTAATTTCCCCTACCCCGAGATGCTGCGACGTGCCGTGTTTAATGGCGTTTTCAACAATCGGCTGCAGCGTAAACGCCGGCAGCTGATGGTGAGCCAGCGCGTCGGGCACCAGCATCTGAATCTGTAAATTGGCCTGGAAACGCGCTTTCTCAATTTGCAGATAGGCATTCACGTGTTCAATCTCATCCGCCAGCGTCACAAACTCCGACGGCCGCTTCAAATTCTTGCGGAAAAAGGTCGACAGGTACTGCACCAGCTGCCCGGCCTGATCGCTGTCGCGGCGAATCACCGCCTTCAGGGTATTCAACGCATTAAACAGAAAATGGGGATTCACCTGCGCGTGGAGCAGCTTGATCTCCGATTGCGTCAGCAGCGCCTTCTGCCGCTCATACTGCCCGGCGAGGATTTGTGCCGACAGCAGCTGGGCGATCCCCTCTCCGAGCGTGCGGTTGATGGAGCTGAACAGGCGGTTTTTCGCTTCATACAGCTTGATGGTGCCGATCACCCGTTGATTTTCACCGCGCAGCGGGATAACCAGCGTCGACCCCAGCTTGCAGTTGGGATGAATGGAACAGCGGTAGGGGACTTCATTGCCGTCGGCATACACCACTTCGCCGCTATCAATCGCTTTTTGCGTATAGGATGAAGAGATAGGTTTGCCCGGCAGGTGGTGGTCGTCGCCGATACCGGTAAACGCCAGCAGCTTGTCGCGATCGGTAATGGCCACCGCGCCGATATCGAGCTCCTGAATAAGCACCTGCGCCACCTTCATGCTGTTCTCTTCGTTGAATCCCTGGCGCAGGATCCCCTCGGTCGAGGCCGCCACCTTGAGGGCGGTGGCGGAAAAAGCCGAGGTGTACTTCTCAAACATCGCCCGCTTATCCAGCAGGATACGCATAAACAGCGCGGCGCCTACGGTGTTGGTCACCATCATCGGCGCGGCGATGCTTTGCACCAGATGCAGCGCGTCCTGAAATGGCCGGGCGATCAGCAAAATGATCATCATCTGCACCAGCTCGGCAAAGAAGGTGATCGCCCCAGCGGTGAGCGGGCTGAAGACCTTATCCGGCCGCCCGCGCTTGACCAGCACGCTGTGAACCAGGCCGCCCAGCAGCCCCTCGACTATGGTGGAAACCATGCAGCTTAACGCCGTCATACCGCCGAGCGAGTAGCGGTGCAGCCCGCCGGTCAGCCCCACCAGGCCGCCGACCACCGGGCCACCGAGCAGGCCGCCCATCACGGCGCCGATGGCGCGGGTATTGGCGATCGAGTCTTCAATATGCAGACCGAAATAGGTCCCCATAATGCAGAAAATGGAGAAGGTCACGTAGCACAGCAGCTTATGCGGTAGACGAACGGTAACCTGCATCAGCGGGATGAACAGCCGTGTCTTGCTCATCAGCCACGCAATGACCAAAAACACGCACATCTGCTGAAGCAGCAGCAACACCAGATCAAACTCGTACATACCCACAGACCACGCTTCACTCGAAAGCGCGTAACATACACTGCCGGGTCATCACTTTCTTTGAAGCACTACAAGAAAATCACAAATCATGGTCAGGATCACACTTCTTGCCCGCCTCTCGTCACTTAAACGAACAAAAAATGAGCGAATATTTCCTCTTCCGTAAACAGCTTCTACAGTTATAGGGGAGACTTTGCGGGAGAGGATATATGGCGCTTTATACGATTGGTGAAGTGGCTCAGCTCTGTGACATTAACCCCGTAACGCTTCGCGCCTGGCAACGACGCTACGGATTGCTGAAACCGCAGCGCACCGACGGAGGGCACCGCCTGTTTAACGAGCAGGAAATTGACCGAATCCGCGAGATTAAGCGCTGGATTGATTCCGGCGTTCAGGTGAGTAAGGTCAAAACCTTGCTTAACGACAACACGAGTGGAGAGGAAGACGGCTGGCGGGAGCAGCAGGAGATTCTGCTGGGGTATCTCCACGACGGCAGCTACCACCGTTTACGGCTGTGGATCAAAGAGCGCAGCCATAGCTATACGGCGCTGACCCTGGTCAACCATCTGTTTATCCCCTTACGCCACCGCCTGCTCAGCCCGCAGCCGACGCTTACCGCGCTGCGCAGCATCCTCGACGGGATTCTCATCAACCATGTCGCGCACAGCCTCGCCAGCGCCTGGAAACGTCCGGGCAGCCATGCGCTGGTGCTCGGCTGGAATGTCAACGACACCACGCGGCTGTGGCTGGAGGGCTGGATCGCCTGCGAACAAGGCTGGCGGGTCGATGTCCTCCCCCACTCTCTGACCCACATCCGTCCCGATCTGTTTCCTGACAGCACGCTCCTGGTATGGTGCGGCGAAACCCCGACCCTGGCGCAGCAGGATCAGCTCCAGGCCTGGCAGCAGCAGGGGCACGTTATCTGGCTAAATAGCAATTAATGTTTCATTAACACCTGTGCTTCACCGTATAATCCCTCCGTTAACATCAGGAGCCTATTATGAAGCCAGCGAAAATTGCGGTTATCACCCTCTTCTTATTCATGGCCATCAGCGGCATCGGCGGCGTCATGCTGGCCGGTTACTCGTTTATTGTGCGCGGTGGTGTCGGCTGATTCGCCGGTTCAACCGTTCAAAGCCGCGGTCGACGATAATCGCCGCCAGCGCGACCAGCAGCGCCCCCTGAATGACATAAGCCGTATTGAATCCGCTCAGGCCGATCACAATCGGCGTGCCGAGCGTATTCGCCCCGACCGTTGACGCAATGGTCGCCGTTCCGATATTGACGATGGTCGATGTCCGGATACCGGCCAGCATCACCGGCGCAGCCAGCGGCAGCTCCACGCGAATAAGTCTCTGCCAGCCCGTCATGCCCATCCCGTTGGCGATACTCACGACCCCCGACGGCACGGCGCTCAGCCCGGCCAGGGTCCCCTGCAGGACCGGTAATATGCCATACAGCGCCAGCGCAATCAGCGCAGGCTGCCAGCCAAACCCCAGTACCGGAACGGCAATCGCCAGCACCGCCACCGGCGGAAACGTTTGTCCCATCGCGGCGATGGTCTCCACCAATGGACGAAACTCGCGGCCTGCGGGACGCGTCACCGCCACCCCGGCCCCGACGCCCACCACCGTCGCCGCCAGGCTGGAAAGCACCACCAGCCAGCAGTGGGCGAAAGTCAGGGCGACAAAACTCTCCTGCTGATACACCGGGCGCGGCAGCTCGGGGAACAGCGCGCTGAACAGCGGCGTGCTATAAGGCAGCAGCAGCAAAATGGCGATAAACAGCGCCAGCAGCCACAGCAGCGGATCACGAAGTACGCGCATGCCGCACCTCCTCGCCGAGCAGATCGGCAAAATGCAGCGTTCCGCACGCCTCCCCCTGTTCATCCACTACCGGCAGGACGTCGCAGCGATGGGCAATAAACTGCGACAGCGCTTCGCGCAGCGTCATCGCGACGTTCAGCGTATCGCCGGCAAGCCGTTCATTACGCCGCAGATAGTCGCCCACCCCGCGCAGCGACAACAGCCGGACGCCCAGTTCGCTGCGGCCAAAAAAAGTCTCGACGAAGGTATTTTCAGGCTCGAGCAGCATCTGCAGCGGCGCCCCTTGCTGGATCACTTCGCCACCGTCCATCAGCACCAGGTGATCCGCCAGCCGCAGGGCTTCATCAATATCGTGGGTCACCAGCACAATCGTCCGCCCGAGCAGCCGATGGATGCGGATCATCTCCTGCTGGAGCGCTTCCCGGGTGACCGGATCCAGCGCGCCAAACGGTTCGTCCATCAGCAGGACTTCAGGATTGGCCGCCAGCGCCCGCGCCACGCCAACGCGCTGCTGCTGACCGCCGGAGAGCTGATGCGGATAGCGCTCCCGCAGCGTCGGCTCCAGCCCCAGCAGCGCCATTAATTCGTCAATGCGCGCCGCGATTTTGCGCTGCGGCCATTTTTGCAGCTGCGGGACGGTGGCGATGTTCTGCGCCACCGTCCAGTGCGGAAACAGGCCGATAGACTGAATGGCATAGCCCATGCGTCGACGTAGCGCCAGCACCGGCTGCTGGCGAATATCCTGCCCGGCAAAACGGATGGTGCCGCTGTCATGTTCGACCAGCCGGTTAATCATTTTCAGGGTAGTTGATTTCCCCGAGCCAGAGGTTCCGATCAGGACCGAGAATGCGCCTTCGCGCAGGTGCAGGTTCAGGTTTTTCACCGCCGGCAGCCCGGCGAAGGATTTGTTGACCCCGTTAAATTCAATCACCCGCCTCTCCTTTCAATAATGCCCCCCACAGCGCAAACAGCGCGTCGACCACCACCGCCAGCGCAATCGTCGGCATCACTCCCAGCAGTACCAGATCCAGGGCGCTGCTCAACAGCCCCTGGAAGACCAGCGCACCAAACCCACCGGCGCCGATCAGGGCGGCGACCACCGCCATTCCGACGGTTTGCACGCTCACCACCCGCAGACTGCGCAGCAAAACCGGCAGCGCCAGCGGCAGCTGCACGTGCCAGAAGCGCTGCGCGCCGCTCATCCCCATCGCCGCGGCGCTCTCAAGCACATCGCGCGGTACCTGCTGTAAACCGGTCACCACCCCGCGAACCAGCGGCAGCAAGGCATACAGCACCAGCGCAATCAGCGCTGGCGTCATCCCGGTGCCGGAAATGCCGCGCTCCGCCAGACCGGGGAAATGGCGGGCGAGACCGGCCAGCGGCGCGATCAGCAGACCAAACAGCGCCACGGAGGGAATCGTTTGAATAACATTGAGAAAGGTAAACACCGGGGCCTGCCACCGCGGCCGGCGCCAGAGGCCGATGCCTACCGGCAGCCCGATCAGCAGCCCCGGCAACAGCGTGCCAAACAGCAGGGTCAAATGTTGACGCAGCGCGTCATCAAACACCTCCTGACGGTTGGCATACTCTTTCAGTAGCGAGAGCTGATTCAGCGCTCCGCTGCCGAGCAGCACGCAGGGAATCAACCAGATTTGCACATTGAGCAGCCAGCGCCAGTGCGCCCGCGTGGTCAGACGCCGGATTGTCTCGCTGGCCAGCAGTAAGCACAGCGCCAGCGCCAGCCACAGGCCGCTTCCCGGCGAGGTGCGGGCCAGCGAGGAGCCGCTGTGCGCCAGCTGTACCGCCGTCTGCCCCGCCCCCCAGAACAGCAGCGCCAGCAGCGCATCCAGCATCAGCAAGCTCAGCAGCAGCGGCCTGCGTCCCGGTAGCCAGCAGAGCAGAATCAGCAGCAGCGCGCCGCAGACCTGCACCGCCGTCAGCCACGGCGCGAGTTGCCAAAGCCAGCGTCCCTCCCCGGAGAGCAGACGGTTAGGCGCATAGTTGACGAACGGCAGAGCCACCACCAGCAGCAGCAGACAGGCCAGCAGCAGCGATACGCGGTTATAACAGCGAATAGCCACCAATAATCTACTTCAGCAGCCCTTTTTGCTGCAGATAATCTGCGGCAACTTTTTTCGCGTCCAGCCCTTCCACGGCAATACTGGCATTGAGCTGTTGCAGCGTTTTCTCGTCAAGGCTGGCAAAGACCGGCTGGAGCCATTGCGCGATCTGCGGATAGGCTTTCAGCACCGCTTCGCGCACCACGGGCGTCGGGGCATAAATCGGCTGTACGCCCTGCGGATCGCTGAGCGTTTGCAGCCCCAGCGCCGCCACCGGCCCGTCGGTTCCGTAGGCCATTGCCGCATTCACCCCGGAAGTCTGCTGGGCCGCCGCTTTGATGGTCACCGCCGTATCGCCCCCCGCCAACGACAGCAGCTGACTTTGCTTGAGCTTGAAGCCATAGGCTTTTTCAAAGGCCGGGAGCGCATCCGGACGTTCGATAAATTCGGCGGAGGCGGCGAGCTTAAAGTCGCCCCCTTTTTGCAGCCAGGCGCTGAGATCGGCCAGCGAGGTCAGATGATTTTTTTCCGCCAGATCCTGACGCACGGCAATGGTCCAGGTGTTATTGGCCGGCGCAGGCGTCAGCCAGATAAGCTTATTCTTCTGCGCGTCGAGGGTTTTGACCTTCTCATAACCCTGCTGCGCGTTCTTCCACGCCGGGTCGTTTTCGTCTTTAAAGAAGAAGGCGCCGTTGCCGGTGTATTCCGGATAAATGTCTAATTCCCCCGCCGTAATCGCCCCGCGTACCACCGGGGTGGTTCCCAGCTGGATCTTATTCACGGTTTTCACGCCATGACTTTCCAGAACCTGCAAAATAATATTGCCCAGCAGCGCCCCTTCGGTGTCGATTTTTGAGCCAACTTTGACCGGCTCCGCCGCCTGAAGCGGCAGGCTGACCAGCGCGACCAGCGCCAGCGCGCCTGACCAGATACGTGCCTTTATCATCCCCGCGTCCCTCTTAATTTGCGCTCCATTAACAGGAGCTTAAGAGAAAAGCGTAGTTCATTTAGTGCATCCAGAAAAAGAAAAGGCCGAATATTCGGCCTTTGAGAAGGATGACAACGCTGTTTTAAACAGGGCGCCCGCGTTTCTGCCGGGAGGCGGCTGGCGCCTGGCCCGGCCGGCGAAACCCGCCGTTTCCTCGCTTACAGCAGCTCGAATTCACTCTGCTTCACGCGGGCGGAGTCGACGCCAATAAAGACGTTGAATTTGCCCGGCTCGGCATCGTATTTCATTTTCTGATTCCAGAACTTCAGGGCGTCAATTTCAATCGGGAAGGCGACGGTTTGCGTCTCTCCCGGCTTGAGGGTCACGCGCTTAAAGCCGCGCAGCATTTTCACCGGACGGCTCATCGAGGCGGTCACATCCTGCAGATAGAGCTGAATCACCGTTGCCCCTTCGCGCTTGCCGGTGTTGGTCACCTGTACGCTGGCGGTGACGCTACCGTCGCGCTGCAGGGTCGGCGCCGACATTTTGACGTCGGAAACGCTAAAGGTGGTGTAGCTCAGGCCGTAGCCGAACGGGTACAGCGGGCCATTCGCTTCATCAAAGTAGCGGGAGGTGTATTTGTTCGGTTTATCGGCATTGTACGGACGGCCGGTATTAAGATGGCTGTAGTACACCGGAATCTGCCCCACCGAGCGCGGGAACGACATCGGCAGTTTACCGGACGGGTTGGCATCGCCGAACAGCACATCGGCAATGGCATGGCCCCCCTCGGTCCCGGCGAACCAGGTTTCGAGGATAGCGTCAGCCTGCTGATCTTCTTTCACCAGCGCCAGCGGACGACCGTTCATCAGCACCAGTACCAGCGGCTTACCGGTGGCTTTCAGGGCGCTAATCAAATCGCGCTGGCTCTGTGGCAAGGTGATGTCGGTACGGCTGGAGGCTTCATGGGCCATACCCTGCGCCTCGCCCACCACGGCCACCACCACGTCGGACTGTTTCGCCGCCGCCACCGCTTCATCGATCATCGCCTGCGGCGAGCGCGGATCGACCTGCACCGCTTTCTCATACAGGTTGAGGAAATCGACAATACCTTTATCGTTGGTGACGTTAGCGCCGCGGGCATAGATAACCTTGCCTTTGTCGCCCAGCGCCTCTTTGATGCCGGTCAGCACCGTCACCGACTGATCCGCCACCCCTGCCGCCGACCAGCTGCCCATCATGTCACGTTTGCTGTCAGCCAGCGGCCCGATAACCGCAACGGTTCCCGATTTTTTCAGCGGCAGCGTCTCCAGACGGTTCTTCAGCAGCACCAGGCTTTGCCGGGCGACTTCGCGCGCCTCCTGGCGATGCAGGCGGCTTTCGGCGTTGGTATCCTGCGGATCGGTTCCCTGCGGACCGAGATGGCTGTACGGATCGTTAAACAGCCCCATATCATATTTAACGTTGAGCACGTGGCGGGTGGCGTCATCCAGCTCCGCCATCGTCACCTTGCCGGATTTAACCAGCCCCGGCAGGTATTTGCTGTAGTACTCGTCGCTCATACTCATGTTGATGCCCGACTTCAGCGCTACCCGCACGGCATCTTCCGGATCGGCAGCAACGCCGTGCTTGATCAGCTCTTTGATCGCGCCGTGATCGGAGACGGTGATGCCTTTAAAGCCCCAGTCATCGCGCAGCACCTCTTTCAGCAGCCAGGCATCGGAGGTCGCCGGCGTGCCGTTCAGCGAGTTGAGCGCCACCATCACCGCGCCGCTCCCGGCATCCAGCCCCGCTTTATACGGCGGCATATAGTCGTTGAACAGGCGCTGCGGGCTCATATCGACGGTGTTGTACTCTTTGCCCCCCTCCACCGCGCCATAGGCGGCGAAGTGCTTCACGCTGGTCATCACCGAGTAGCGATCCGCCGGGCTTTTGCCCTGCATCGACTCAACCATCGCCCGTCCCATTTCGGTGGTCAGATAGGTATCTTCGCCGAAACCTTCCGAAGCGCGGCCCCAGCGCGGATCGCGGGAGACATCGACCATCGGCGCCCAGGTCATGTTGAGACCGTCGTCGGCGGCTTCATACGCCGAAATACGCCCCACCGTCTTTACCGCGTCCAGGTTAAAGGAAGAGGCCAGACCAAGGCTTATCGGGAACACGGTGCGCTGACCGTGAATCACGTCATAGGCGAAAAACAGCGGGATTTTCAACCGGCTGAGCTGCATGACCTGGTCCTGCATCGCGCGGATATCCGGGCGGGTCACGGTATTGAAAATGGCCCCGACCTGGCCATCTTTGATCATCTCGCGGATCGCCTCTTTCGGGTTATCCGGCCCGACGCTGATCAGCCTTAGCTGGCCAATTTTTTCATCGACGGTCATCTTCTTGAGCAGTTCACTCACGAACGCATCGCGGGCCTGCGGCGTCAGAGGGTGATTGCCGAACAGTTCATCCGCCAGCGCGGGTTGCAGCGCCAGACTGACGGCGACGCCTATAGTGCAGAGCCATTTCATTTTTATCTCTCTTTCTCTCAGGCCGGGGTTACGGCAAAACATAATAAAAACCGCAGTTTGCCATATATATAAACAAGACGCCTGCACAATGCTAAGGTTCTTCTCTGATTTTTCGACACATTGGTGCACAAAATTGTCATACAAAGCGCTATGCTTAATTCCGATATTTTCGGTACCACCACAAGGAGTGGATCATGTCATCGGCAACAACATCGAATAATTCTGGTTTTCTGGCGGAACTGGCAAGACTGGTTGGCTCCTCCCATCTGTTAACCGATCCGGCAAAAACCCAGCGCTACCGTAAAGGTTTCCGCTCCGGCCAGGGCGACGCGCTGGCGGTGGTCTTCCCGGGAACCCTGCTGGAACTGTGGCGCGTGCTGAGCGCCTGTGTCGACGCCGATAAAATCATTTTGATGCAGGCGGCGAACACCGGGCTGACCGAAGGTTCAACCCCAAGCGGCAACGACTACGACCGGGAGATCGTCATCATCAGCACCCTGCGCCTCGATAAGCTGCACCTGCTGGATAAAGGCGAACAGGTGCTGGCGTTCCCGGGCACCACGCTCTACTCGCTGGAAAAAGCGCTGAAGCCGCTGGGTCGCGAGCCGCATTCGGTGATCGGTTCTTCCTGCATCGGCGCCTCGGTGATCGGCGGGATCTGCAACAACTCCGGCGGTTCGCTGGTACAACGCGGCCCGGCCTATACCGAGATGTCGTTATTTGCGCAGATTGACGAAAACGGCAAGCTGCGGCTGGTGAACCACCTCGGGATTGACCTCGGCGCCACGCCGGAACAGATCCTCAGCCGCCTCGACGACGACCGTATCAAAGAAGATGATATTCAGCACGATGGCCGCCACGCCCATGACCACGATTACGTCACCCGCGTGCGCGACGTCAATGCCGATACCCCGGCGCGCTACAATGCCGACCCGGATCGCCTGTTTGAATCCTCCGGCTGCGCCGGCAAGCTGGCGGTATTCGCCGCGCGCCTCGATACCTTTCCGGCGGAAAAACGCCAGCAGGTCTTTTACATCGGTAGCAATAACCCGGCGGTGCTGACGGAGATCCGTCGCCATATTCTCGCCGAGTTTCAGCACCTGCCGGTGGCGGGTGAGTATATGCATCGCGATATCTACGATATCGCCGAGCGCTACGGGAAAGACACCTTCCTGATGATCGATAAGCTCGGCACCGACAAAATGCCGTTCTTCTTCACGATGAAAGGCCGCACCGACGCCATGTTGGAGAAAGTGTCGCTGTTTAAGCCCCACTTTACCGACCGCTTCATGCAGAAGCTCGGACACGTCTTCCCGGCGCATCTCCCGGAGCGGATGAAAAGCTGGCGCGATAAATATGAACATCACCTGCTGCTGAAAATGGCGGGCGATGGCATCGAAGAAGCCCAGACCTGGCTGACGGCATACTTCCGCGAGGCCGAGGGCGATTTCTTTGCCTGCACGCCGGAAGAAGGCAGCAAAGCGTTTCTTCACCGCTTCGCCGCCGCAGGAGCCGCCATCCGTTACCAGGCGGTACATGCCGACGAAGTGGAAGATATTCTGGCGCTGGATATCGCCCTGCGCCGTAACGATACCGAGTGGTTTGAGCATCTGCCGCCGGAGATCGACAGTCAGCTGGTACACAAGCTCTATTACGGTCACTTTATGTGCCACGTCTTCCACCAGGACTACATCGTCAAAAAAGGCGTCGATGCCCACGAACTGAAAGAGAAGATGCTGGAGCTGCTGAAGGCGCGCGGGGCGCAATACCCCGCCGAGCATAACGTCGGCCATCTCTATGAAGCGCCGGAGAGCTTAAAACAGTTCTACCGCCAGAATGACCCGACCAACAGCATGAACCCGGGGCTCGGAAAAACCAGTAAGCAGAAGTACTGGGGTGAGCGCCAGGCGGACGGGAGTCACGGCGCTGAAGAGCACTAATCAGGGGTGACGAGTTACGGGATTCTGTATTACGCTGCACGCCGGAGAAACGCCTCTCCGGCAAACCTGGTTAAGGAGTCCCATCATGTCCGAAGCGGATATGTTACACGGCGCTGAATTAGAGATCCGCGAAGCCCTGCCCGATGACGCGCACGCCATCGCGGCGCTGTACGTCTGGCACGTGCTGAACGGACGCGCCTCCTTTGAAGATATTCCCCCGACCGTCGATGAAATGCGCAAGCGCATCAAAACCGTGCGTGACAACGGGCTGCCCTGGCTGGTGGCGCTGTGGCGCGGCACCATCGTCGGCTACTGCTACGCGACGTTTTACCGTCCCCGCCCCGCCTATCGCTACACGCTTGAAGAGTCGATTTATGTCGAGTCCGGCATGGGCGGGCGCGGCATCGGCAGCGCCCTGCTCACGCAGCTGATTGCAAAGTGCGAACAAGGCCCGTGGCGGCAGATGCTGGCGATTATCGGCGACGGGCATAACAATGCCGGCTCGCTCGCCATTCACAAAAAATTTGGTTTTACCGTGGCGGGTCAGCTGCGTAGCGTCGGGTACAAGATGGGCGACTGGCGGGATACGTTAATTATGCAGCGCCAGCTCGGCGAGGGCGACTTAACCATACCGGAATAAAAAATCCCCCGCCCGCGTGCGCGAGTCGGGGGAGAGGCATTAATCGTTTTGCGCGGTCTGCGCGCCGCCTTTCAGCATCGCATCCGCCATCTGCGCCTCACGCTGTTTTTTATAGCTCAGCGCGGAGGCCGGAACCGGCATCACCTTCCCGGTTTCAACCCAGGTACGCAGACGACTGGCGTCGGCAAAGTGGGTATATTTCCCGAACGCATCCATCACCACCAGCGCCACCGGGCGCTGATTAATCACCGTTCTCATGACCAGGCAGTGGCCCGCGGCATTAGTAAAGCCGGTTTTGGTCAGCTGGATATTCCAGTTATCCCGATAGACCAGGTGGTTGGTATTACGGAACGGCAGCGTATAGGCCGGATGGGCGAAGGTGGCGGTATCTTCTTTGGTGGTGCTCAGCTGGCCGATCAGCGGATACTGCTCGGTGGCCATCAGCAGCTTCGTCAGGTCGCGCGCGGTCGATACGTTGTGAATCGACAGGCCCGTCGGCTCAACGTAGCGAGTATGGGTCATGCCCAGCGCCTGGGCCTTGGCGTTCATGGCGCGAATAAAGGCGTCATAGCCGCCAGGATAATGGTGGGCCAGGCTCGCGGCAGCGCGGTTTTCGGAGGACATCAGCGCCAGCAGCAGCATATTGCGGCGGCTGATTTGGCTGTTCAGCCGCACGCGTGAATAGATGCCTTTCATCTCCGGCGTGTGGCTGATATCTACGGTGAGCATCTCGTCTAACGGCAGATGCGCATCCAGAACCACCATCGCCGTCATCACTTTGGTAATCGACGCGATGGGGCGAACCAGATCCGGCTGGCTCTGGTAAATAATCTTTTTGCTGGCAAGATCAACGATCATCGCACTGCCGGAAGCAATTTCCGGCTGCAGGGCCGTGGCGGCCACGGGGGTTTTTGCTATCGCCTGGGGCGCAAAAGGCACAGCCAGAAGCAAGGTCAGGCTGAGCAAAGAAACTCGAAATTTCGGCATCGTGAGCATTCTGAAAAGTATTCTTGCACGTTATTAACGTACGCTGCGTCGCCGGGCAACAGGCAACGCTGGCAGACCCTATCATACCCCGGCAGAACGCGACCTGACTAATAAGAATCGTGAGCAAATGCTGCATTGCTGGCATAAAAATCCATTTATGCCAGCAATAGATTCACTCATCAAACGGTTCAGCAACAGAATTAAAACAGTCGGTAGCCGTATCCCCAGAGAATAACGGTTATCGCCAGCAGGACTTCAAGCACCAGTACCCCGATGGCCAGGGTGGAACTGGCAAAGCTGAGTCCCTCTTCTTTATTAATACTCAGGAAGGTCGGGATGCCGAGATACAGCAGGTAGCCGGTGTAAAACAGCGCGATCGTCCCCACCAGCGCGCACAGCCAGACCAGCGGATAAAGCGCGACCAGCCCGCTGAGAAACAGCGGCGTAGCGACATACCCGGCAAACACCATGCAGCGCTTAAGCGATGGCCGCTGCGGATAGTTTCTGGCCATCCACCAGATAATCCTCCCCATCACCGCGACCCCGCCCAGCATCACGGCGTAGAACACCACCGCCAGCGCCAGACCGGTCATCAGCGAAAGTTTTACCACGGTGCCATCGCCAAAGTTCCAGCCAAGCTGCGTGGTGCCGATAAAGGCGCAGATAACCGGAACCGCTGCCATGACCAGCACATGGTGCGTATAGTGGTGCGAAATCGTCTCGTTTTCGCTCTTGATAACGCTCATCTCTTGATTCGGATGAGAGAATAGTCCCCAGACATGGTTCATAGCGTCCCCCTTGTCACGGCCTCGTACAGCACTGATCCAAGTATAATTCACCCTGCGCGATTCGTTTATGTACAGCACTAAAAATGCGCTCAGAGCCTGTCCTGGCAGGCGTTTTTGGCGCAGGCGGTTTGAACACCGACAGCGCGGAGAATGCGCCGCGTAGGCGTAGCACGTGCAGGCGGGTTCCCCCTGGCAGGCCGCCATAAATCGTTGTGATCCCTGCCCTGCGGCAAAATGACCAGCAAAAGCGTCCTGATGAGATAGACGCTTAACCTCGTTTTAAGCCCCAGGGTGTATGATTAACCCATTGATGATTGATCCCGTTGATGCTTCGCGCTGCACAACCGGCCCCGCTGGTCGCCAGACATGCGCGGATGCATAAGGGGTAAGGGAGTTTATTTTTGTATGGATATCAATAACCTGATTTCCCAGTATGGCTACGCTGCGCTGGTCATTGGCAGCATGGCGGAAGGTGAAACCATCACTCTGCTGGGCGGCGTGGTCGCGCATCAGGGGTTATTAAAATTTCCCCTGGTCGTTCTCTCCGTTGCCCTCGGGGGAATGATCGGCGATCAGCTGCTGTATCTGCTGGGCCGACGCTTCGGCGGCAAGCTGCTGAAGCGTTTTTCCCGCCATCAGGCGCGGATACGCAAAGCGCAGCGCATGATTCAGCGCCGCCCCTATCTGTTTGTGATTGGGACCCGTTTTATGTACGGTTTCCGGGTCATCGGGCCGTTATTGATCGGCGCCAGCCGCCTGCCGCCAAAAGTGTTCCTGCCGCTGAATATTCTCGGCGCGCTGGTGTGGGCGCTGTTATTCACCACGCTGGGCTATCTGGGCGGGGAAGCCATTGGACCGTGGCTGCATCATCTTGATGCGCATCTGAAGCACTGGATCTGGCTGATTCTGGTGGTCGCGCTGGTGGTAGCCGCGCACTGGTGGTTCCGACGCCGCGAGGCGAAAAAGAAAGAGTAGCGCCGAGCCGGCACCGCCTGACGACCGGAAAGCCCGGCCGCGCAGAGGGTGCCTTGCCAGGCGTTAATCTGACTTCGTGGTCTGGTGGTAGCCGCCGCCCAGCGCCGAGGTCAGCTGAATGCTGGCATCCAGCCACTGGCCGCGCAGACGCAGCGCGGTAATGCGCTCCTGAAGCGCAGGCAGCCTGGCCATACTGACACGTGACCCCGGAAGAATCCCGGCGATCATGCGAGCCTCCGCCAGATTCACCGTCCGCTGCGCATCTTTTTCAACCTGCTGCTGCTGCTGATTCTTCTCCATCAGGGTCTCAACCTGGCTGGCGGTCTTCGCCACCTGGTTCACCGCGTCCACAACCGCTTTGTTATATTTTGCCACCGACAGATTATTCTGCGCGCTGGCAATATCGAGGTTGGCATTCAGTCTGCCGCTATCAAAGACAGGCAGCGTCAACCCAGCGGACAGCCCCATCTGCTGGGCGGAATGGCGGAACAGATCGCTCAGGTGCAGCGCATCCTGCTGCAGGAAGGCCATCAGGTTGATGTCCGGATAGAACGCCGCTTTCGCCGCATCCACCTCGCTCAGCGAGGCCTCAATATACCAGTGGGCCACCTGCAGATCCGGGCGGCGCGCCAGCAGCTCATACCCCAACTCCGTCGGCATCTGCGCGCTCACCTGCGGAAGATTAGCCGGATGCAGATTCAGCGCCTGACTCTGGCTGTTGGTCAGCGCCATCAGGCGCGCTTCGATCTCTTTCATGCTGCCCGCAACGTCCGCCAGCTGCTGGTCGGTTTTGCTGACATTGATATCGTTTTCAGCCCCTTCGGCCGAGTTGGTGATCCCGCGCTGATACAGCGCCTGGTCAACGCTGACAATATTATTCTGTTCGCTTTTAACCTGCTGGAGCACGGTTTTCACCGCGGCTTCGGTCTGCCACTGCCAGTAGAGTCGCGCCACGCTGCTGGCCAGCAGTTCGCGGGTTTGCGCCTCTTCCGCCACTTGTGCTTTAAGTTCACCGATGCGGGCTTTCACCAGCGCCCGGTTTTTCCCCCACAGATCCAGATCCCAGCCCGCCGTCAGACCAAAGGTGCCATTGGTGTACCAGGGCCCGGTATTGCCGTCGGTATCCGTGGCAAACGGCCCCATCAGCCCCTCCGCCGACATTTTCTGCCGTTCAACATTGGCAGAGAAATCCATCTCCGGCCCAAGACTGGCTTGCGACATACGAGCCTGAGCTTCCGCCAGCTTGATACGCTGTTCGGCAATCTGCATATCCGGGGCATTCGCCAGAGCGCGCTGGATCAAATTATTCAGCTGCGGGTCGTGGTAATCCTGCCACCAGTTGCTTTGCGGCCAGCCATTTTTAACCGCCGCGGGCAGATCCATTGACACATGGGAGGCAGGTATCTGCTGCGGCGGCGGCTCGCCAATATCATGGGACGGCGCGCAGCCAGCCAGAGCGATGACCAGGGGGAACCCAGCCAATACGCTTTTTCTCAGAGTAAGATTCATTAGACAGGTCAGGTAACTAAACAAGGTTGGTTATACTAAGTTAAATAAAAATAAGCCGTTTAGTAAAGTGTGTGACTAAACACCTGGATAATTAAAAATAAACAAATAATTCATGGAGTGATAATGAGCCAGAACATCTACGATGATCCTGATTTTTTTGCAGGATATGCCACTCTCGACCGGTCGGTTAAAGGGCTCGACGGCGCGCCGGAATGGCCGGCTATTCAACGTATGCTGCCGCCTTTACGCGGCCTGCGCGTCGTCGATCTCGGCTGCGGCTACGGCTGGTTCTGCCGCTGGGCGCGTGAACAAGGCGCCGCCCAGGTGACCGGCGTGGATCTTTCCAGCCGGATGCTCGACCGCGCGCGTGAAATGGGCCAGGGAGACGATATTGACTACCGCTGTGAAGATTTGCAGACGCTGACCCTGCCGGCCGACTCATGCGAGCTGGTCTACAGTTCGCTGGCCCTGCACTATCTCCCCGATGTCGCCCCGCTGTTCGCCGTGATTTACCAGGCGCTGACCCCCGGCGGCACGCTGCTCTTTTCCGCAGAACACCCTGTCTACACCGCCCCCCTCCGCCAGGGCTGGCAGAACGATGACGCCGGACAGAAAATCTGGCCGGTGAGTCACTATCAGCAAGAGGGAGAGCGAATCAGCAACTGGTTTGCCGACGGGGTGAAAAAACAGCACCGCAAGCTGGCCAGCTGGATAAACCTGCTGGTTGCCGCCGGTTTTGTCATTGAGCATCTCGATGAATGGGGGCCAACGGCGGAGCAAATCGCCGCCCAGCCGGGGCTGGATGAGGAAAAAGAGCGGCCGATGATCTTTCTGCTGCGCGCCCGCAAACCGGCATGATAAGTAAAAGGCCCGGAGAATCTCCGGGCCTTGAACGGGGTGACGACGCGATTTTAGCGACGGTGATCGCCTCTCTGTCGGGGGCGATTAATACCTTCCCTGACCACCAAAGCCATCAGGCGATTACTCTTTCAAGCTGCCGCCACGGCTGGCAATCACCTCTTTGTACCAGTAGAAGCTTTTCTTCTTGCTGCGCGCCAGGGTCCCGTTGCCGCTGTCATCGCGATCGACGTAGATAAAGCCGTAACGTTTGGACATCTCCGCTTTCGACGCGCTGACAAGGTCGATGGGGCCCCAGCTGGTAAAGCCCAGCAGCTCCACGCCGTCTTCAATGGCTTCTCGCGCCTGCACCAGATGGTCGTTCAGGTAGCTGATACGGTAGTCATCGTTAATGCTGCCGTCAGCTTCAACTTTATCTTTCGCCCCCAGCCCGTTCTCAACGATAAACAGCGGCTTCTGATAGCGATCCCACAGCACGTTAAGCAGCGTCCGCAGACCCAGCGGATCGATCTGCCAGCCCCACTCGGAGCTCGCCAGATGCGGGTTCGGCACCATGCTGAGAATATTACCACGCGCCTTTTTGTTCAGCTCCTCGTCGGCGGTGACGCAGCCGGTCATGTAATAGCTGAAGGAGATAAAATCGACGGTCTCTTTCAGCGCCGCGCGGTCGGCATCGGTGATGGTAATCGTCATTCCCTGGTCGCGGAAGTAGCGCAGCATGTAGCCCGGATACTCGCCCCGACACTGCACGTCACCGAAGAACTGCCAGCTGCGATTCTGTTGCAGGGTTTCAAAGATATCTTCCGGTTTACAGCTTAGCGGGTACATTAAACCGCCCAGCAGCATATTGCCGATTTTGCCCTCGGGCACGATCTCATGACAGGCTTTTACCGCCAGGGCGCTCGCCACCAGCTGATGGTGAATAGCCTGATAGACCGCCTCTTTACTGCTCCCTTCCGGCAGGCCGACGCCGGTCATCGGGGCATGCAAAGACATATTGATTTCGTTAAAGGTCAGCCACAGCTTGACCTTATCTTTATAGCGGGCAAACACCGTTCTGGCGTAGCGTTCGAAGAAGCCAATCACCTCGCGGCTGCCCCAGCCGCCGTAGTTTTTCACCAGCGCCCACGGCATTTCATAGTGCGATAGCGTCACCAGCGGCGTGATATTGTGCTGAGCCATTTCAGCAAACAGGCGGTCGTAAAAGGCCAGCCCGGCCTCATTTGGTTCGGCATTGTCGCCGTCCGGAAAAATCCGCGTCCAGGCAATCGACACCCGCAGGCAGTTGAAGCCCATCTCCGCAAACAGGCGGATATCTTGCGGGTAGCGATGGTAAAAATCGATCGCGATATCTTTGATGCCGCTGTCGCCCGGCACCCGTTCAACGACGTCGCCAAAGACGCCATGCGGCTGTACATCTGAGGTTGATAATCCTTTGCCATCTTCCAGATACGCGCCTTCCACCTGATTTGCCGCGGTTGCGCCGCCCCATAAAAAGGTCTGCGGGAATCTCTTCATCTTTCTCTCCTCTGATTAATGGCTGACGGACAACAGCGGCCGGCCGGCATCAACCACGCTGGTGGATTCGATGTCTACGGAACGATAATCGTCGCTGTTGCTGATAATAATCGGGGTCGCCAGGTCATAACCGGCGTCCAGAATGGCCTGGCGGTCAAATTCAAGCAGCACATCACCGGCTTTGAACTTATCGCCTTCTTTAACATGGGCGGTAAACGGCACGCCATCGAGTTTCACGGTGTCAATACCAACATGGATTAACAGCTCAATGCCGCTATCGCTGAGCAGACCAATCGCATGTTTGGTCTGAAAGAGTGACGCCACTTCTCCGGAGAACGGCGCAATCACTCTGCCGACGCTGGGAATGATCGCCACGCCTTTTCCCAACAGACCGCTGGCGAAGGTGCTATCGGGGACCTGATCCAGCGCCAGTACGGTACCGGTCATCGGGGCAAGAATATCGTTTTCCGATACCGGAGCAAGCGGAAGGTCCGATGCTTCCGCCCGACTTGCCGGCAGTCCGGCGATAAAGGTCAGCGCGCAAGAGATAACCAGTGCAGCCACGATGCCAATCACCCCGCCCCATACGGTGTTGTCGATTCCTTGCGGCGGAATCATCTGCGCCAGAGTGAAAATATTGGCAAAGCCAAAGGAGTAGACGTGGCTGTCGCTCAGCCCAACGATGGCCCCACCGATGGCGCCGGCCACACAGCCGAAGATAAACGGGCGACGCAGCGGCAGAGTCAGACCATAAATCGCCGGCTCGGTGATACCAAAGATCCCGGCGGATACCGCAGATCCGGCCAGCACTTTTTGCCGCGCATCGCGGGTGCGCAGGAAGATCCCCAGCGCCGCCCCAACCTGGCCCATCACCGCCGGCAGCAGCATCGGCAGCATCGAGTCCTGTCCCAGCACCGTCAGGTTATTAATCATCAAGGGGATCAGCCCCCAGTGCAGGCCAAAAATAACGCATACCTGCCATAGCGCGCCCATCGCCGCGCCCGCCAGCCATGGCGCGACGGTGTAGATAATCTGGTAACCGTGGGCCAACAGCTGACTGAGCCAGGTGGCCACCGGGCCGATCGCGAGGAAGGTCAGCGGAACCACTACGGCGATGCAAAACAGCGGCGTAAAGAAGTTTTTCATTGCTGAAGGTAGCAGCGCGTTGCTTTTGCGCTCCAGCCAGCAGCTCACCCACGATGCGAGGATAATCGGGATCACCGAGGAGCTGTAGTTGATAAAGGTTACCGGGATGCCGAGAAAGTGCGCCGCCTCGCTACCGGGAAGCTGGGCCGCGTCAAAGGCCTGAATCATCATCGGATGGGTCAACGCCCCACCGATCACCATGGTAATAAACGGATTACCGCCGAATTTTTTCCCGGCGGTATAGCCCAGAAACAGCGGGAAGAAAAAGAACAGCGCGTCGCTGGCGGCAAACCAGATTTTATAGGTCCCCTGCTGCGGAGTCAGCCAGCCGCAAACCACCGCCAGCGCCAGTAGCCCTTTCAGGATCCCCGAGGCCGCCAGCACGCCGATAAACGGCGTAAAGATACCGGAGACCACATCAATCACCTGGCCAAGCACCGAGGTTTTTTCCACGGAACCGGTCACCGGTTCGCTGTCGTCCGTCAGACCCGCTTCAGTGCGTACCGCCTGCCAGACATCGTGGACGTGGTTACCAATCACCACCTGGAACTGACCACCGCTTTCCACCACCATGATGACGCCAGGGTTGGTCTTCAGTCCTTCCGCGTCCGCCTTCTTGTTCTCTTTGAGCTTAAAGCGCAGCCGTGTGGCGCAGTGAACCAGACTCACGATATTCTCTTTGCCACCAACCCGGCTAAGAATATCCTGCGCGAGTGCTTTATATTCCATGCTGTTTTCCTTACTTCCGCTGCCCGCAGGCAACCGTGACTGAGTGTAAAAATAAAAAAAACCCGAGAACCACGCCGGATGGCGTCGCGCTCAGGTTTTGCCTGCGTTATGCAGTAACAATCCAGTTTTCAGTAAAGGGAATTAACGCCCTTCTTTTCTCACCCGCTCGATATGAATGGCGAGAAACATAATTTCTTCCGTCGTCAGCGACCGCTGATAGCTTTTCTGTAGATGAATCGCGACGGTTTCGGCACATTTCCACGCTTTGGCGTAGTTATCTTTCACCGCGCTGTGCAAAGTGACGTCATCATCTGCCACCACCGTGCGCGTCAGCATCCGCTGGGCAAAAAACTTCAGATGAGTGACAAAGCGCTGGTAGCTCAGCGACTCTTCGTCATAGTTCAACTGCAGTTGATACTTCACCAGCTGCAGGATCTCCTGCATCACCCGGGTGACATGCATCACTTCCGGCATTTCGCTGTTGAGCTGCGCGGTGACCAGGTGCAGCGCAATAAATCCGGCCTCATCTTCGGCGAGCTCAACGCCGAGCCGCCTGGCGATAATCGCCCGCGCCTCCTGCCCGAGCTCAAACTCTTTCGGATAAAGCCGCTTAATTTCCCACAGCAGTACGTTGCGGATCGTCACCCCATTCTTTTGCCGTTCAATGGCAAAATGGCAGTGATCGGTCAGGGTGATATACAGGCTCTCCTGCAACTTACCCAACCGCCCGCGCGCCAGTTCAATAATCCGATCGCAGGTGGTCATCACTTCTAACGGTATCTGACTGAGTAATTCACCTAAACGGCCAACCAGTTCATCGCTCTGCAGCGCGAAGATCTTTTCAATTTTACTTTCGTCCAGTGAGTCACCGACGCGTTTCTGAAAGGCTAGCCCTCGCCCCATCACCACCTGTTCGCGTCGCTGCTCATCTAAAACAACCACCACATTATTATTAAGAACTTTGGCGATTTGCATATGAACCCCAGAAACAAAAAAACCTGACCCCCGACAAAGCCGGGAAATCAGGTTTTGCCTGCCGAAGCAGTAGCAATCCAACACCCGCACTGTAGCAATTTCTTCCGTCGGCTCAACCTGCGAAGCCGAAAAACGTGATACGGATCGCGACTAATCACTCGACGCGGTATAGACCGTCAGAAAGTCACCACGGTTTTCCACTCGATGACCCAGGCATCCTGAGTCTGAGCGACGCCGCCCGGACGATGCCAGTACTGCAGTCCTGGCTGCAGCTCAAGCCACGAAACCGGACGCAGGCGGTAGTACAGTTCAGCATTCACTGAATGCCCGGCCACCGGCTGATAGTTCGCCGCGTAGTAGTCCGTGGCCCCGCTGACCTCATTCATATACTGCTGATTGCGCGCGTAATGGTTGCTCATATCCATCCAGGTCAGGCCAAAGCCCAGCCAGTCTTGCGGACGGGCGTCAAACAGGCCACGATAGCGCATTGATGCGGCTACGGCGGTATGGATGTAGTTGCTGCGCTGATCGCTATAGCTGCCGCTCAGCGAGACGCTCATCCCGCGATCGGGGTCGTCGGCATGGCGGGTTATCTGCTGGTTCATCCCGGCATACAGAAACCAGGTGCGATCGTATTGCGCATATCCTTGCGGATCGGTGGCCCCGGGGCCGCCGGATTTTCCGCTATACAGATCGCTCTGCGGCGCGTTGGTGTAGAGCACACCGAGGTTATACGCGCCGGAAAGGCCATTGATGACCGGCCGCGCTTCAATCTCTACCGGCAGCAGAATGCCTTTGCTGCCTTTTGTCGACCAGCTCCACGCATGGCTACGGGAAGAGGCTTCCGGGTTTTGCTCCATGACACCGCCCTTCAGCGTCAGCGTCGGGGTCAGCTTATATTCGACGGTCGTTCCCCAGGTATGGACGTTCCAGTTGTTCCAGGTCATCGAGTTAGCGGACTTGCCGCCGCACTGTGAAAGCAGCTGGAAATCGCAGGGGATAATCTGATCGAAGGTCTGCACTTTATTCATCATCCCGATACGCCACGTCAGACGACGGTCATCGAAGCTACGGGCAAAGGTCAGCCAGCCAAGACGGGTAATAGACTGGCCTCCCCAGCTCTCCTGCGCCAGATCGTTAAAATTAACCCGCGGATCCTGCAGCCGCTGGGTGGTCAGGTTGTCATCGTGGTTACGGTTAACGATATTACCTTCGATACGTGCATCCGGGATCCCGGTCCAGCGCTCCAGGTCCTGCGTAAAGGTCAGAGCGACCTGATCGATATAAGCCAGCTGTTTATCATGGTTATATCCGCCGCCCGCGTTGTAACCCATTTCATTGAGGTAGCCGAGATTATAATGAAATCCGTTATTTTCAAGGATTGGACGAATCCCTGACATCTCCCCGAGCAACCCTTTTTGCGGGTTCTCAAAACCTAATACCGTACCGTTCCATTTTTCCGTTTCCGCGGCAAAAGCGCCGGGCGTTAACAGCGAAAATGTCACTATCAACAGGAGGGGATTTATTTTTTTGTTGTGCATAATGATATCCGTTGTGACTGAATAAGGGTAATAGCTGGCCCCAGGCAATAAACCCGCCCGTTTTTCGTCTTTATATTTATTTTTTCAATACCTGCCCGTCAGCCATTCAACGGCGTTGTTGATACACCTGGGCAGATCATAAGTCATTGCTTTAAATGAACATTTAATTCCTCAAAAATAAAAGGCAAAAAAAAACCTAAGCACTCCAGCCACAAATGGCGGAAGTGCTTAGGTTTTGCCTGTATCAGTAGCAACCCTGAATATATAAGTTACACAATATCACTCAGCGACAGAAATGCCCATCAGCAGATGGTTCCCGAGTAATAAAGTGTGAGCGATTTAACAATCTTCCCTAATAACGGGCAATGGCTAGCGCAATGTCCGCCGAGGTTTTCAGCGTGCGTATTTCATTAAACACGACCAGCGCCTCATCATATTCTTTGCGTAAATAACTGAGCCACTGTTTAATTCGCGCAACATGATACAGCCCGGTATCGCCCTGTTTTTCCAGACGCGTATATTTTTTCAGTAGCTCCACGACCTGCGGCCACGGCATGCGCGGTTCGTTATATTTGATGACCCGACTTAAATTTGGCACGTTTAGCGCGCCGCGACCAATCATTACCGAGTCGCAACCGGTGACCGCCAGACACGCCTGTGCGCTTTGCCAGTCCCAGATTTCGCCGTTAGCGACAACCGGAATTGACAGCCGCTGGCGGATTTCGCCAATCGCCGCCCAGTTGATCCGCTCCGCTTTATAAGCGTCTTCTTTCGTGCGGCCGTGAACCACGAGCTCCGTCGCGCCGGCCTGCTCTACCGCATCGGCAATTTCGAACTGCCGCGCTCCGCTGTCCCAGCCCAGGCGAATTTTGACCGTCACCGGCAGATGATCCGGTACCGCTTCGCGCATTGCTTTTGCGCCGCGATAGATAAGCTCCGGGTCTTTAAGCAGCGTCGCCCCACCGCCGCTGCCGTTCACCAGCTTTGACGGACAGCCGCAGTTCAAGTCAACGCCCCAGGAGCCCAGCTCCACCGCCCGCGCGGCATTTTCCGCCAGCCACTGCGGATATTGCCCCAGCAGCTGCACCCGAACGCGGGTACCGGAAGGGGTGCGGCTTTGATGATGGAGTTCCGGGCACAGTTTATAGAACGATTTTACCGGCAGCAGCTGATCCACCACCCGCAGAAACTCGGTGATGCACAGATCGTAATCGTTAACCTCGGTCAGCAGCTCGCGCACCAGCGAATCGAGCACGCCTTCCATCGGCGCCAGTAATACACGCATATTATTACCCGGAAAAAAAAGAGGCGCTATGGTAGCGCCTCTGTGCGTCGGTTGAAAGATCTCAATGTGGTTCGGCTGCGCCTGGCAGGTCGAGAGGTGCGATAAGGCAGGGATACCGCCCTTCGCGTCACGCGTAATTTGCCACGCCGCGAACAGCAGAGTTGCGCCGGGGCGGCGGGATAAAAGCGCAGCGCCCCGCTCTCCCCGCGGCGCTTTCACTATTATTTATCGCAGGATTCATCAACATGCATTCCGCATGCCCGAAGGTTCCATTACTCTATTAAATCTATGCCTGGAATTCATGATGTGATCGGTAGCACATTTCAAGGTTTAATTGTATGATGAATACGGTTCATCAAGGGTTATTACCATGAGTAAATCGCTGAATATTATCTGGCAGTACCTGCGGGCTTTTGTCCTGATCTATGCTTGTTTATACGCCGGGATTTTTATTGCTTCCCTGCTGCCCATTACCATTCCAGGCAGCATCATCGGCATGCTGATTTTGTTCGTTCTTCTGGCGCTACAGATTATGCCGCCGAAGTGGGTCAACCCCGGCTGTAACATATTGATTCGCTATATGGCGCTGCTGTTCGTGCCTATTGGCGTTGGCGTCATGCAATATTGGGATCTGCTGCGTGCGCAGCTCGGCCCGGTGGCAATCTCCTGCACGATCAGTACATTAGTGGTCTTCCTGGTGGTGAGCTGGAGCTCACATCTGGTTCACGGCGAACGTAAAGTGGTCGGTCAAACGGAGGACGTCAAAGATGATGCATGAAATCTGGTGGTCCTTGCCGCTGACGCTGATCGTCTTTTTCCTCGCCCGCAAGCTGGCCGCGCGGTTTAAATTTCCGCTGCTGAATCCTCTGCTGGTGGCGATGGTGGTGATCATCCCCTTTTTGTTGCTCAGCGGTATCTCCTACGATCGCTATTTTCAGGGCAGTAAAATTCTCAACGATTTACTTCAGCCTGCGGTTGTGGCGCTGGCCTTCCCGTTGTATGAGCAGCTGCATCAGATCCGCGCCCGCTGGAAATCGATCATTACGATCTGCTTTATCGGTAGCGTCGTGGCGATGGTAACCGGCACTACCGTCGCGCTGCTGCTCGGCGCGACACCGCAAATCGCCGCGTCGATTATGCCGAAGTCGGTCACCACGCCGATTGCGATGGCGGTCAGCGGGAGCATTGGCGGTATTCCGGCCATCAGCGCGGTGTGCGTCATTTTCGTGGGGATTCTCGGCGCGGTTTTCGGCCACAGCCTGCTTAACCTGATGCGCATTCGCACCAAAGCCTCGCGCGGCCTGTCGATGGGGACCGCATCGCATGCCCTCGGGACCGCCCGCTGCGCGGAGCTGGATTATCAGGAAGGGGCTTTCAGCTCCCTGGCGCTGGTGCTGTGCGGGATTATCACCTCGCTGGTGGCCCCCTTTTTGTTCCCGCTGATTCTGGCTATCGTCGGATAATCGTGACTTACGTCACATTTATCAGTGCAACATAAACATGTTGCATAAACAATGAGATATTAATCACATATACGGGCTACCCCCGCCCGTACACTAGATTCCCATTACATTGTTATGAGGCAACGCCATGCACCCACGTTTTCACGCTGCTCTTCCCCACCTGGCGGCAGACCTGCAAACGGCCATCGCACCGATGCTGATCGACCCACACTTCCCGGCTTTGCTGGATGCCGGTCAGGTCGCCACGCTGCGGAATGCAACAGGCCTCGATGAAGACGCGCTGGCCTTTGCGCTGCTGCCGCTCGCGGCGGCCTGTGCGCGCGCCGACCTGTCCCATTTTAACGTTGGCGCCATCGCCCGCGGTATTAGCGGTACCTGGTATTTTGGCGGCAACATGGAATTCCTCGGCGCCACGATGCAGCAAACCGTGCACGCCGAGCAAAGCGCCATTAGCCACGCGTGGCTGCGCGGCGAACGCTCGCTCAATGCTATTACCGTCAACTACACCCCCTGCGGCCACTGTCGTCAGTTTATGAATGAGCTGAACAGCAGCCAGGTTCTGCGTATTCATCTGCCGGGTCGCGAAGCGCATTCTCTACAGCACTATCTGCCGGATGCCTTCGGTCCGAAAGATCTCGAGATTAAAACGCTGCTGATGGATGAACAGGATCATGGTTTCCCGCTAACCGGCGACACTCTGGCGCAGGCGGCCATTCAGGCAGCCAACCGCTGCCATATGCCGTACAGCCAGTCGCCTTCCGGCGTGGCGCTGGAGTTGAAAGACGGCACCATTTTCGCCGGTAGCTATGCGGAAAACGCGGCATTTAACCCAACGCTGCCGCCGCTGCAGGGAGCGCTCAACCTGCTGAGCCTCAACGGATATGACTATCCGGATATTCAGCGCGCCATTCTGGCTGAGAAAGCCGATGCGGCGCTGATTCAGTGGGATGCAACCGTAGCAACGCTGAAAGCGTTGGGTTGCCACAATATTGATCGCGTCCTGCTCGGCTAAGTGACCCGTCATGCGGGCCCTGTTGGCCCGCATTGTTGAAAATCCCCGCAATTAAACGATGGTTTCTTGCTCTTGCCCGGCGGGTAAAGTAGCCTGATAGCTCCATTGTCCACATGAGTCAGGTGAATGTTAAAGCGTGTGTTATACAGCCTGTTAGTCCTGTTCGGCCTGCTGCTGTTGACCGTGCTGGGTCTTGACCGTTGGATGAGCTGGAAAACCGCTCCCTATATCTATGATGAACTCCAGGATCTGCCCTACCGCCAGGTTGGGGTGGTGCTCGGTACCGCCAAGTACTATCGCACCGGAGTGATTAATCAGTATTATCGCTATCGTATTCAGGGTGCGCTGAACGCTTACAATAGCGGCAAGGTGAACTACCTGCTGCTGAGCGGCGATAATGCGCTGCAAAGCTACAACGAACCGATGACCATGCGCCGCGATTTAATCAAAGGCGGCGTCGACCCTGCCGATATCGTGCTCGATTACGCCGGGTTCCGCACCCTCGACTCTATCGTGCGCACCCGCAAGGTTTTCGATACCAACGACTTTATTATCATTACCCAACGCTTCCACTGCGAACGGGCGCTGTTTATCGCCCTGCATATGGGGATTCAGGCGCAGTGTTACGCCGTACCTTCGCCGAAGGATATGTGGAACGTGCGTTTACGTGAGTTTGGCGCCCGGTTTGGCGCGCTGGCGGATTTGTACGTGTTCAAACGCGAACCCCGCTTTTTAGGGCCGCTGATACCGATACCAACTTTGCAGGAAGTGCCGGAGGGAGCGCAGTCCTATCCTGCCGTAACGCCAGAACAGCTGCTGGAACTGCAAAAGAGTAAATGACGGGCCGTTGATGGCGGTATGCTTTCCGCCGGCCCACTCCGCCTTGCGCGGTCAGCTATTTATCGTGGTCTGGTTCAGGTAAACGGGTGTTCGGGCGAAGCGTTGCGCTAAGTGCGCTCTACAGCGGCCCGCCAGTAACCAGGCAGAGACCGCGACCCCCTCCCGCTTTCATCCTGGCCGTGGTAAACAGACGAAAAAAAGCCCGCGCAAATGCACGGGCGGGATAACAACGGACGGTTATTTTTTGCGCGCGTATTTCAACGAATCCAGCGCCACGGCGAAGATAATGATCGCCCCTTTGATGATGTACTGCCAGTAGGGGTTTACGCCGATATAGGTCAGGCCGTAGTTGATAACGGTGAAGATGATCACCCCGGTCACCACACCAAGCACCGTCCCCACACCGCCGCTGAACGACACGCCGCCGACGACGCAGGCCGCGATCGCATCCAGCTCATACATAAAGCCGAGGTTGTTGGTCGCCGAACCGATACGCCCGGCCTCCAGCAGACCGCCAAAAGCATAGAACACACCGGACAGGGCATAAATCATCAGCAGGTTCAGCGCCACGTTAACACCGGAAACTTTGGCCGCTTCCGGGTTACCGCCGATGGCAAAAATGTTTTTACCAAAACGGGTTTTATTCCACAGGATCCACACGAAGAAGACCGCAATCGCCGCGTAGAACGTAATGTACGACAGGCGGAACGACCCCAGCGCGATAAACCCTTGGGCAAAGTGTGAGAAGTGGCTGTCAAAGCCGGAAATAGGCGATGCGCCGACAAAATCGTAGTACAGGGAGTTGATGCCATAGACGATGATCATCGTACCGAGGGTGGTGATAAACGGCGTCACGTTCAGGTAAGCGATAATGATCCCGTTAATCAACCCGATAACCGCACCGATTGCGCAGACCAGCAGGATCACCAGCGGAATCGGCATAGTCGCCATCTCCGGGAACACCTTGTTGGCATTATCGACCGCCTGGAGCATGGTTGCGGCGATAACCGCCGCCAGCCCGACCTGACGACCGGCAGAGAGGTCGGTACCCTGGGTCACAATCAGCCCGGCAACGCCGAGCGCGATAATAATACGCACCGAAGACTGAGTCAGGATGTTACTCAAGTTCAGCAAACTTAAGAACGTGGGGTCCTGGAAAATAATAATCGCCAGCAAAACCAACAGCACAACGTAAATCCCACCGTCTTTCAGGTACGTGAGAAAACTTTTTTTATTTAACGCACTCATGAGAAGCCCCTGCTCTTAAAGATGCAACGACGCAAGACGTAAAATTTCGTTCTGCGTAGTAGTTTTTGTCTCAACAATTCCGGCAACAAGACCGTTGCTCATAACCAGAATACGGTCGGTAATACCCAGCAGCTCCGGCATCTCGGAGGAAATAATGATGATCCCTTTATTTTTCTTCGCCAGCTCAGCAATCAGCTGATAAATTTCGAACTTCGCGCCAACATCAATCCCGCGCGTGGGTTCATCAAGCATCAGAATTTCCGGCTGGGTTAAAAGCCAGCGACCAATAATAACCTTTTGCTGGTTACCACCGGACAACGAACCAATTTGCGTATGCTGTCCGGGGGTTTTCACGCGCATCGAGTCAATCACCCACTGGGTATCGCTTTTCATGCGGGAATTGTCCAGCAGACCCACCTTGTTTTTATATTTCTTAATATTGGAGATCAGCGAGTTAAAGCCGATATCCAGATAAGCATAAATACCGGTGGAACGGCGTTCTTCGGTGACTAACGCAAAACCGTGGTTAATGGCTTCATTCGCGCTATGGTTATTGATCTTCTTGCCGTGCAGCGTAATCGTGCCGCCTGATTTTTCGCGGATGCCGAAAAGGGTTTCGACAATATCGGTACGCTTCGCTCCCACCAGCCCGGCGATACCGAGGATCTCCCCTTTTCGCAGATCGAAGGAGACATCGCGAATCGACGGCTGACGCAGCGAGGTCAGGTTGCGCACTTCCAGAATGGTTTCACCGGGCGTGTTGTGCTTCTCCGGGAAGCGCTGGGTTAACGAGCGCCCGACCATCATGGCGATGATCTTATCCATATCCAGGCCTTCCAGCGGCTGGGTGGCAATCCACTGACCATCACGCAGAATCGTGATTTCATCGCATAGCTGGAAGATCTCTTCCATCTTGTGAGAAATATAGACAATACCGCAGCCGCGTTCTTTCAGCTTACGGATAATCTTAAACAGGTGATTAACTTCTTTCTCCGTCAATGATGACGTAGGCTCATCCATAATGACAATTTTGGCGTCATAAGAAAATGCCTTGGCGATTTCAATCATCTGCATCTGCGATACTGATAACGTGCCGACGCGAGCGCGCGGATCGATATCAATATCCAGTTCATCAAATATTCCCTTGGTATCGCGATACATTTTTTCCTGATCGACAAACACGCCTTTGGTGGGATAACGCCCCAGCCACATGTTGTCCATCACCGAACGTTGCAATACCAGGTTTAACTCCTGGTGAACCATTGAAATACCGTTTTCCAACGCTTCTTTCGCGGAATGGAAATCGATCTCTTTTCCCTGAAAAAGAATACTACCGGAATCTTTTTGATAGATTCCAAAAAGGCATTTTAATAATGTCGACTTACCCGCACCGTTCTCTCCCATTAATGCATGAATAGAATGAGGACGGACTTTCAGATTGACATTATCGAGTGCCTTGACGCCAGGAAACGATTTGTTGATATTGCTCATTTCCAACAAGAATTCGCCTGACCGTTCGCTATTATTGCTGACCATAGTTATACCTGGCTGCGTTCATGCACACCCCAACCGACGCAGACGCGTCGCTATCAGGGTCGGGTTCTGTATCAGGAATAATCGGGCGTGAATATCCGGGTATTTCCGCTTGCCGCAGCATTCGCTGTTCGGCAAGCGGAGCTGTTCCGGGAGCGCTCACGCCCGTAACTCAATAATTATTTACCGATAAACTGGCTCAGATTGTCTTTATCTACGCCAACATAAGGTACGCGGACGATCTTATTCTCAATCTTCCAGTTAGTACCCGCTGCCGCTTCTTTACCATCGGCCAGGTTTTTCGCCAGATCGAAGGTCGCTTTCGCCTGGTTGTTAGCATCGTTCAGCACGGTACCGGCCATCGCGCCAGATTTTACCAGCGCCAGTGCTTCAGGCAGGGCATCGACGCCGAATACCGGAATGCTGCTCTTATTGTGAGCCTTCAGCGCTTCAACCGCGCCCATTGCCATCGCATCGTTGTTGGCGATAACCACTTCGATTTTGTTCGCGTTCGGACCTGACAGCCAGGCATCCATCTTATCTTTCGCCTGAGCGGTATCCCACATCGCGGTGTCCATCTGCAGCTGCTGAGTCTTCAGACCTTTGTCATTCAGCTCTTTAACCACGTAAGTGGTACGCGCTTCAGCATCCGGGTGGCCCGGCTCGCCTTTCAGCAGGACATACTGAATCTGACCATCTTTGTTCAGATCCCAGTTCGGATTGGCTTTCCAGTGCTTGGCAATCAGGTCGCCCTGAATAATCCCGGACTCTTTGGAGTCAGTCCCGACGTAGAAGGCTTTGTCATAGCTATCCAGCGCTTTGCGAGACGGCTCTTTGTTAAAGAACACCACCGGTACGTTCTGGCCGCGCGCTTTTTCGATAACGGTGCCAGCCGCTGCCGGGTCCACCAGGTTAATCGCCAGCGCCTTCACCCCTTTTGCCAGCAGGACGTCAATCTGATCGTTCTGTTTGGACTGGTCATTCTGCGAGTCATTCATCAGCAGCTGAACGTCTGGCGCTGATTTGCCGTCTTTCTCAATCGCCTTGCGCACGACCGACATAAAGTTGTCGTCATATTTATAAATGGTTACGCCGATGCGGGTATCCGCTGCGTGTGCCGCGGCACCAAATAACATGCTAGCCATAACAGCAGACAGGGTTAACACCTTCTTATTCATGGAATCTCCGGTTTTATTATGCAGGGTCGTTGGTGTGAAAATAGCCGGCGGGGACTTGTTACATTAGTGTTACCGCACAACAACATTCACGACTGTAAATTCTGTCTTCCGTGTAGGGTAACGCTCCAGAAATAGGACTTAATTAAGCGTTTAGCGCCTTATTGCTACGGTAAAAGTGATTAATCACCGTGACATAGTGGTTCAGACTGGTAAACGAGGCCATCATAATCAGTTGAATGTTAATATACTGTGAATTTACTCACAGATTGAAAGCGGTTACATAAGGCACATCATCAGTTAGTGATCGGCCCCGCAATTTGTCGCGGCATCACCGAATGACGGCGTACCAGCGTTGGCATAAAGCAATGACGCGCTTCATGATCCAGTTTGCCTGCCGCCCCCAGCAGCGCCAGCTCCGTTGCCAGCTTTGCCATTGACATAACAGGATAGCGCACGGTCGTCAGCTGTGGGTCGGTGTAACGAGAAATAGGGATGTCGTCAAAGCCGATCAACGACAAATGCTGCGGTACCGCAATGCCGTTATCTTTGAGCGTCGTCAGCGCCCCGGCCGCCATGCTGTCATTGTAGGCAAAGACCGCGGTGAGGCCTAAATTGCGCCCCAGCAGCTCAACCATAGCCGCTTCTCCACCCTGCATATCCGGCGTGCCCGAGCCGATCCAGCTGTCTGGCGCAATAATATTTTGTTCCTGTAACGCCTTACACCACCCTTCCCGGCGCATATCGTCATCTTCAATGCCGTGGTTTGAGGAGAGGTAGCCTATGCGCTGATGGCCGTGGTTCAGCAGCATCCGCGTGGCCATCAGCGCCCCGCTGACGTTATCCAGCCCCACGCAGCGGTGCGCGTAGCCGGGCACAATGCGGTTAATCAGCACCATCCCCGGAATATGCTCCATAAAGTCGCCAAGCTCTTCATCGCTGAGGGCTTTGGAATGGACGATCAGCGCGGAACAGCGCTGGCGAATCAGCACCTCGATGGCATGACGCTCTTTTTCCGCCTCATGGTAGCTATTGCCGATCAACACATATTTCTGGTGCTGCTGAGCGACCGTATCCACCGCTTTGACCAGCGCGCCGAAAAAGGCATCCGACACATCCATCACCACCACGCCAATGGTGTCGCTGACCTGCGTCGCCAGCGCCTGGGCGTTGGCGTTCGGCCGGTAGCCCAGCTGCGTTACCGCTTTCATTACATTTTCCCGCGTATCCGGGCTCACCAGCGCGCTGTTGTTCAGCACGCGCGAGACGGTCGCCACGGAAACGCCCGCCTGACGGGCGACATCACGAATGGTGATCATGCTTACCGCCCTTAAGAGAATTGCAATACGTCACACCCACCTCCTGTGTTCAGCAAGGTGGCTATTCTGGCAGCGACGTGCTGCACGCTACGTGAGAGATGTCACAAGCCTGGAAACGGTTACATCCGTTTTGTTAATGATTGTGATCGAGATCGTTATCTGGATGTGTTTTTTAGTGATGTCCCCGACGCACGCAGGGTTAACTGACGCCACAGCCATTCCACCGGCCCCTGACGGAAATGACGTAGCCAAAAGAGAGAGAAGGTGATATTTACCGCCCAGACCGGCACCACGAAAGCCAGCAACTGCAGACGGTCAAACTTCATAAACAGGCCAAAACGGTAAAAAATAGTGGTGCAGACCAGCGTTTGCAGCAGATAGTTGGTAAGCGCCATCCGCCCGACGCAGGCGATAGCCCCCACCAGCCGCAGCCTGCACAGCTGCGGCCAGAAGCCCCATGCCAGCGCGGCATAGCCTATGGTCTGCAGCGGGGCGCCCAGTTCGCGAGGAGCCTGTAACAGGAACGCACACCAGCGAGGATTCCACCCCAGATGCCACTGGGCAAAAATAGCCGGCAGATTGACGGCCATGCCGGCGACAATCAGCAGGGCGCCGGTGCGGCGATAGTGGCTAAGGCTAAACTGCCCTTTTAACCAGCCGCTGCGCATCAGCGCCGCTCCCATTAGCATCATCCCCGCCAGCTGCCAGCCGTACTGCGCCCCCAGCGCCAGCAGGTTATCGGAGAGCATATCGGCACGGTTGCTGACCGCCTCCAGCCCGCCGTTCAGCTTCCAGTATTGCTCATACTGTAAATTGGCCGCATCGGGCACCCATGAACGGTTCGGCGCGCCGCCGGAAATCACGCCGAGCAGCACGAGCACCGCAACACCGATGACGTAGAGCACGACGCCGGTGTTAAACAGCGATTTGATGTGATGCGCATCGCGCACCATGCGCCACGCCACCAGCCCCACCAGCGCATAGGCCAGCAGGATATCGCCATCCCAGAACAACAGACCGTGGATAAAACCCAGCAGCGCCAGGAGCGTCAGGCGCGACTGGATCCAGCGCTTGCCGCGAGGCAGCAGCATCTGTAGTCCGGCGCCAAACAGCAAGGCAAACAGCGTCAGAAATTTGACCTGCGCAAACAGATCGAGAATTGCCCAGGTCCAGGCATCGCTGAGGGAAATGCTCCCGGACCACGCCGGGTTGAGGTAGGCGGCCTTCGGCAAGCCGAAGGCGCTGATATTGAGAAGCAGGATCCCAAGGATGGCGACGCCGCGCACAAAGTCCAGCGTGACATTTCGCTCCATCTGCCCTGCTCCGTATTTTAGTTGTGGTGACGTACGGCGCGCAGGAACTCCTGGCGAGTATTCTGGCTGGATTTAAACAGGCCGCCCAGAGAGGTCGTCGTCGTGGCACTGGTGGCATCACGGATGCCGCGCGCTTTGACGCAGTAATGCACCGCATCAATGGATACCGCAACGTTGCTGGTGCCCAGCAGCGTCTGCAGCGCCGTTAAAATCTGCTGAGTCAGTCGCTCCTGCACCTGCGGGCGCTGAGAGAAGAACTGCACGATACGGTTAATTTTCGACAGGCCGATGACCGAATCTTTCGGGATATAGGCTACCGTCGCTTTACCATCAATAGTGACAAAGTGGTGTTCACAGGTGCTGGTCAAGGTAATGTCACGCACGGTGACCATTTCATCGACCTGCATTTTGTTTTCGATAACGGTGATTTTTGGGAACCTGGCATAATCCAGCCCGGAAAAAATCTCATCGACGTACATCTTGGCGATGCGTCGTGGCGTTTCCATCAGGCTGTCATCAGTTAGATCAAGATTCAGCAGTTGCATAATCTCGGTCATGTGTCCGGCAATCAAGCTCTTGCGAGTTTCATTATCAATTTCTTGTACTGGCGGACGCAGCGGCGTCTCCAGCCCACGAGCGACCAGCGCTTCATGAACGAGTATGGCTTCTTTACTCAGTGCTGACATTTAGGTTCTCCTGCAGGTGTGGCGCTCTTTGCTCTTCTGCGGGCAAAGTTTGCATTCATTGTGCGTGAGGTGGCGCACATAATCCAGTAGCCGAAACGATAATTATTGAAATTTGCGTGAGCTATTGATCCCTCGCGACGGGCCCTGCCTGCCGCTCATTAAACTTGCCCTACTCGCCTTTCACTCAGCCACTTAGCGCCACGCGGTATGGCACCGTTTCCGGCGGGCGGGCAGCTGCGGGCATGTTGGCTAAAAGTTGCATTAATGATGCAATATGTTCCTCAAAGGAGGAAGTGAAAGTTACTCACGGGTAGATGAAATATCTGTATTATGACCTGACACCCGCATTTACCTTCCTGAGGAGCCCTGCATGGAATTGCTTGAAGAGCATCGCTGTTATGAAGGTCGGCAGCAACGCTGGCGGCACGACTCCAGTACCCTGAACTGTGCAATGACGTTCAGTATTTTTTTACCTCCCCTGCGTGATGAGACGCCGCCGCCGGTGCTCTACTGGCTGTCGGGGCTGACCTGCAATGATGAAAACTTCACCACCAAAGCGGGCGCCCAGCGTATCGCTGCCGAACTTGGTCTTGTGCTGGTGATGCCGGATACCAGCCCTCGCGGCGATGATGTCGCCGACGATAGCGGTTGGGATCTGGGCAAAGGCGCAGGTTTTTACCTGAATGCCAGCCAGGCGCCGTGGTCTGCGCATTTCCAGATGTACGACTACCTGCGTGACGAACTGCCGCAGCTCATCCGTTCGCAGTTTCACGTCAGCGAGCGCTGCGCAATCAGCGGTCACTCGATGGGCGGGCACGGCGCACTGATCATGGCGCTGAAAAACCCGGGTCGCTTTACCAGCGTTTCCGCTTTCGCGCCCATCGTTAACCCTACGCAGGTTCCCTGGGGGCAAAAAGCCTTCACCGCCTATCTGGGGGCCGATGAATCGACCTGGCAGGCGTGGGACAGCTGCGCATTAATGCAGGCCAGCCAGCCCGGCGATGCCATTCCGACGCTGATAGACCAGGGCGATAACGACACATTCCTCGCGCTACAGCTGCAGCCGGCGGTGCTGGCAGAGTGCGCGCGGCAGAAGGCGTGGCCGTTAACCCTGAGAATTCAGCCCGGCTACGATCACAGCTACTATTTCATTGCTTCATTTATCGAAGATCATCTGCGTTTTCATGCCCGCTATCTGCTGGCCTGATTGCCTGCCGGTGTGCCGCAGCCTCGTCGCGGCGCACCGTTTCCCGCTGGCCCGACCGCCGCGCAATGGCATGCGTCATTCAACAATCACCGTTTCTTTATTCTTCGACAGCAGGATCTTTATCAGCTCAATATAAGAAACCGGTTTAAAAAAATAATAACCTTGTAACAGCGTGATATTTTTCCGGTTGAGATAATTCAGCTGCTCTACGGTTTCAACGCCCTCAGCCACAATACGCAATGAGAGCTTGCGCGCCATTTCAAGCACGCAGTCCAGCAGCTTCGTCGATTCATCGAGGCCGTTCACCCGACCGACAAAGCTTTTATCGATCTTTATGTAGTCAATGTTCAAATCATGAAGATAAGACAGCCCTGAATACCCGGTGCCAAAATCATCCAGCGCAATTGTAAAACCGCGGGCGTGCAGGGTGTTCAGATTCGCGATCAGCTGCTCATCGACGTGGAGCGGTTCACGTTCGGTGACTTCAAGCACCAGCGTTAAATTCTTGTTCTGGAAACCGTCGCGGTATTTCAGACAGTCATCCATAAACTGAGGCGAACTGATATGTGAAGCGCTGAAGTTGATACCAATATGAAAACCATCGGGCAGCTTGCTGGTGATTTTGTTCATCTGCACCACCACCTGCGCCATCAGGCTTTGGGTTAAGGGAATAATCAGTCCCGTTCGTTCCGCGAGGGGGATAAATGTCACCGGTGAAATAAGCCCCAGTCGCGGATGTTTCCATCTGGCCAACACCTCGACGCCATAGATAGCCCCGCTGCGGCCATTAACCACCGGCTGGTAAAAAGGAACGATCTCCCCGTTTTCAATGGCTTTACGTAAGTTATCCTCGGGGGTCGTGTATTTGTTCGCATACTTCAGCAGGATCCAGGCCAGGGCGCATGCCACGAACAGAATAAAGATCAACAAACCAGCCCCCTGATTAATCATTCGTTTAACACTAAAAAACGCCGGGAGATTGTATTCAATAGCAAACATAAATTCAGCCGATCGGAAATATGCGGTGGTACTGCGGCTTAAGTCGGTGTTTCTGACATCGCCTGCCGTTCCGATAGTCCGGTCGCCCACCACTAAGGCAAATTGCGTATTCTGTATATTGCTGCTCAGCGCATCGCGAATATGCACATCGCTGATGCTGATGACGGCTTTTCCGGCCGGAAAACGCGTTTGCCAGGCGAGAATCGGCCGACTGTTCACGGTATTTCTCGCGGGAATCAGCATTAACCGGGTGTCCGGCATATCGTTGAAATTCAACAGCAGAACCCGATTTCCCGGCAGGGAAGAACACCAGATTTTATCGTCCTTAATAATCAAAATCGTTCTGAGGTGTGGTTTAAGCGCCGCCTCCGTCCCAAGTTGGAACTGGCCTTCCGGCGTACAGCCTCTGCTCGCCACCTCCAGCGCGGTTGTTGTCGCCTGGCGCGCCTCCTCAAGAATGGCATCAATTCTTTTCGCGGCATGATGTGCGGCATTGGCGCTATTTATTCTGGCGGAGTACCACAGCTGTATATTCAAAATAGACACGCCGATGAGGATAAAAAATACAGCAACGAAAACAGGGAGTATGACATTGCGCATTATTGTTCTCTGTCAATGGAGATGCGATTAATGAATAACGTCGACATGCTCACCATTGATCCTCATGACGTCAGTCATGTTCTCAATCTTAACCCTGCCCTCTGAATGTGTTCTGGACACCAGCGGAAATAACCGGCGGATATTACCACTCACCGTCGAATTTCAGTTCTGAACAAACCGGAGGAAGTCATCCATCCTGATAGAGAATGGGAGCGTCTCTCCCTATAGTGTATACGCCATTTCGCGCCGCGCCTGTTTGTGTGATAACGGCGCCAGCGCATTGAAAAACATCCGCAAAAACAACTCACCGTCGGCATTGTGGAAACACCGACGGCGATGTAAGGTCAGGCCATCATGATGCAAAGCCGGCCAGAGGTTTATCCAGGGGCAGACAGCAGTCGCCATCTGCCCTCTTTCCGCTTCGATCAGAAGCGGTAGTCCACGGCCATAAAGTAGCGACGACCTTCTTCGGTATAGCTATAGTCGTCGCGGCTCAGATCTTTATCCCCCACGTTCAGCACGCCTGAACGCAGCTTCACGCTCTTCGTCACCTGCCAGGCCGCACCGATATCAAACATGGTGTAGCCGCCCGGGGTTTTCGAGGTGGCGCTGACAGCGCGCTGCTCGCCGGTATAATTCGCGGTGACGTAGAAGGACCAGTCATCCAGCGGTTTCCAGTCCAGCGTCCCGTTGGCGGTGTGGAACGGCAGCGATTGCAGCGGTTTGTCGCCACCGTTGCTGAGATCGCGGCCATCGTTATAGGTGTAGTTCACCGTCAGCTTCCACTCGTCGCCGAACGGCACTTTGACTTCGGTTTCCACCCCTTTAATACGCGCTTTGTTGACGTTGAAGTAGCGGAAGACCGGTACGCGTTTGCCGTTGACCGTTTTCCAGCCGACAAAGTTCGGGTAGCCCGGCGCTTCGCTGGCGCTGGAGGTTCGCAGAATATCGATCATATCGTCGACGTTATTCTGGAAGGTGGTCACGCTGCCTTCTACGCCATCCAGCAGCCCCTCTTCGCCGCGGTAGTAGAGGCCAAGTTCGAAGCTTTCGCTGGTTTCCGGCTTCAGGTCCGGGTTACCAATGATGCTGCACGAGCCACGGCAGGAGTTGGTGGTCCAGTCCGGGTTCAGCTGCAGCAGCGACGGCGCTTTAAAGGCCGTGGCCCAGCCGCCTTTTACGGTGACCGTATCGGTTGCGTTGTAGACGAGGTAAGCACGTGGACTCCAGTGATCGCCGTAGGTTTGATGGTCGTCCATACGAATACCGGTGGTCAGCGCCAGCGGTTCGAAAATACGCCACTCATCCTCAACAAACAGCGCGTACTGGCTGGCAGAGGTGGATTTTCCGCCGCTGCTCAGGTTGACCGGATCTTTCAGTTTATCGTGGCGCCATTCGCCACCGAAGGTCAGCAGCTGGTTAATCATCCCCAGCGGCAGAACGTACTTGCCGTCAACGGCATTGCTTTCAGAGGTGATCGTCCCGTCCTGGCCCGGGTTTTTGTTATCGACTTTTTCGCCATAAAACTTCAGTTCGCTATTGCCCACGTCCCAACGGCCGTTATGGCTCAGGGAGTAGTTCTGGCGTTCCAGACGGTTGCGGTCGAGGGAGTCGGAATCGCGATCCTGGCGATCGAAGCCATAGCCGGCGGTGATGTCCTGGTTATCGGTCGGCGTCCAGGCAAACTCAACGTTGCCATCGCGGCTGGTAAAACCTTCAATACGCGGCGTTTCGCCGGCGGCATTGCTGGAGGGCTGCTGATCGTCTTTCGCGCGTTTTGCCAGGTTGCCGTAGGCTTTCATCCCCAGCACGCCGTCAATCAGCGGGCCGCTGGTAAAGAACTGACCGTTGTAGGTATCACCGCGATCGCGATGTTCCTGAATCGTGGTATCGGCACTCAGGGTTCCGGTCCACTTCTGGCCGACTTTTTTGGTGATGATGTTCACCACGCCGCCGAGGGCGTCGGAACCATAGAGGGAGGACATCGGCCCGCGGACCACTTCAATGCGCTCGATGGCATCGACCGGGATCCAGTTTAAATCGAAATCGTTATGGCGGAAGACCGCGTTGCGCGAGTTGACGCGTTTGCCGTCGACCAGAATCAGCGTATAGCTGCTGTCGAGGCCGCGAATGCTGACGCCCTTGCGGTTGTCGCCTTCGTTGGTGAGCTGCACACCTGGCACGTCGCGCAGGACATCCTTCAGGTTCTGGACCGGGCGGCGCTGCAGATCTTGCTGAGTAATAACGCTGATACTGGCTGGCGCATCTTTGACGCTCTGTTCAGTCGCCGCGGCGGTGACGACCAGCGTTTCTTCATTCACTTCGGCTGCGGCCGGAAACGCCAGCGATACGACGGATGCGCACAATCCCGCCCGGACAAAAGGGTTTAACCTGAACATTCCATATCTCCATGAGGTCTATAACGAATCAAACAAAAGGTGCAATTAACACGTACTGTCGGCGCACCGCTCATTGGCGGTACGCGCGGTCTTTTTTTACAGTTGACGTGGCTGGTCGCCCCTTGCTGGTTGTTCATGACCGGCAAGACAGGGAGATTGGCTTCATCCTGATTTTGATGAGGATGATAAAGATAATGATTTCGATTATCAATAAAATTATGAAGAACTGTATCAATTTGTAAGGCGTACAGCATAAAAAAAACCCTCTTTAAAAGAGGGTTTTGCGGGAACGATTACAACAAGCTTCGGCCGTCAGCCTTTAAATCGCTGTGGGAACTTCATTTCGCTATAGCGGACGAAACGGGTACCTTTTGCCAGCTTATAACCAAACCAGATCACCAGGAACAGCGGGATACCGATATAGGTTGCGGCCACGCCACCCCAGTCGATGGTGTCTTTCAGGAACGCTTCATAGTTCTGGCCCAGCGTGATAATCAGGCACAGCACGAAGGCAAAGATCGGCCCCAGCGGGAAGAACCCTGAACGGTACGGCAGATTGTTAAGATCGTTGCCCTGCAGCACGTAGCCGCGGCGGAAACGATAGTGGCTGATGGCGATCCCCAGCCAGGCGATGAAACCGGTCATCCCGGAGGTGTTCAGCAACCACAGGTAAACGGTCTGGTTACCAAACATCGAGCTCAGGAAGCACAGCGCGGCAATCACCGTCGTGGCATACAGCGCATTACGCGGCACGCCGCCACGGGACAGCTTCGAGAAGATGCGCGGAGCTTTGCCATCGCAGGCCAGGGTATAGAGCATACGCGTTGACGCATACATTCCCGAGTTACCCGCCGACAGCACCGCCGTCAGGATAACCGCGTTCATGATTGCCGCCGCAGACAGCAGGCCCGCATGCTGGAACACCAGGGTGAACGGGCTGACGGAAATGTCTTTCACGTCGTTACGCAGCAGACTTGGATCGGTATACGGAATGATCAGACTGATAATCAAAATCGCGAAGACATAGAACAGCAGGATACGCCAGAACACCTGGCGCACCGCACGCGGAATATTCTTTTCCGGATTTTCGGATTCGCCCGCGGCAATACCAATAAGCTCGGTGCCCTGGAACGAGAAGCCGACGATCATCGCCACGCCTATCATCGCGGAGAAACCACCGGCAAACGGCGCGTCATCGATGGCCCAGTTGCTCCAGCCCGCAGGCTGCGCGCCTTTAAAGATACCGACGATCATCATCACGCCGACAACAATAAAGATAATCACGGTGGCCACTTTGATCAGCGAGAACCAGTATTCCGCTTCGCCAAAGCCTTTAACCGAGATCCAGTTCAGCAAGAACATAATACCGAGGAACAGGGCGCTCCAGACCCAACCCGGCGTATCCGGGAACCAGTAGCTCATTACCAGCTGAGACGCCACGAGGTCAACGGCGATGGTCACCGCCCAGTTATACCAGTAGTTCCAGCCCAGCGCGAAGCCAAAGCCCTCTTCGACATAGTTCTGACCGTAAGTCGCAAAGGAACCAGATACCGGCATATACGCCGCCAGTTCACCCAGGCTGGTCATCAGGAAATAGACCATCAGACCGATCAGAATATAGGAAAGCAGTGCGCCGCCAGGGCCTGCCTGAGAAATAGTTGCACCAGATGCAACGAAAAGACCTGTACCGATGGAACCGCCAATAGCGATCATGGTCAAGTGGCGCGCCTTCAGTTCACGGCGTAGGCCGGGCGCTTCTGTGGTTTTAGTATCCGAAACCATGTGAAAATGCTATCCATCCAAAAAACGAGGCGCGATTGTAGCAGACGATCCGGGTTCTATCCGGTACAAATGCGAAGTTATAAGAGAGCTTCATGATCGACAATGGATTATTAGTAAAGCACTAATCCCCGGAAATGCCAGTCATAATCTGCTGATCTCTCACGATAATACCCTTGCTAGCCGCCGATGATTTATACCTGACAGTAGCGCAGAAAACGTTGTAATGCCTTGGAAATATGCTTTTGCCGATGGTGAATCCGCCACAGAGTGCGGGTCAGATTAGGCAGCGGGACCGGCAGTTCAACCAGCGATCCCACCTCCAGCTGTTCGGCGATAACCCGCCGGGAGAGGCAGCTGATGCCCAGGCCGTGACGCACGGCGTGTTTGATAGCTTCCGAATTGCCGAGCTCCATGCCCAGATGAAACGCCGGCAGATGCGACAGCAACAGGTAGTCAACGATTTCGCGGGTGCCGGAGCCATGTTCACGCAGGATCCACGGCGCTTCCGCCAGCCGTTGCAGCGTCACCTCCCCTTCCAGCAGCGGCGAATCCGGTGCGGCGAACACCACGAGCTCATCTTCCAGCCATGGCTCGGCGATAATGTCTGCCGCATGACATGGCCCTTCGATAAGCCCGATATCCACCCGCAGATCGGCGACCGCATTAATCACGTCCTGGCTATTGCCCACGCTCAGCTCCAGCGGCAGGTCGGGAAAATCTCGGCGATAGTGGGCGATAATTTCCGGCAGGATATAGTTGCCGATCGTGCTGCTGGCATAAACCCGGATCGCGCCATTGTCACCGCGAAACAGCTGCTCAATCTCTAGCGCGCGCTCCAGTAATGCCAGCGCGCGCGGGTAGAGAAGCCGGCCATGTTCGTTTACCACCAGCCGCTTGCCGACGCGGTCAAACAGCTGCACGCCCAGCTGCCCCTCCAGATCGGTCAGCGCCGCGCTGACCGCCGATTGAGAAAGCGCCAGCATCTGTGACGCCTGGGTCGTTGACCCGCTCTTTAGCACCTCAGCAAATACTTCCAGCTGCCGTAGCGTGATATGCATAACTCATCCTGCCTTCATTTATATACAGCGTGGCTCTCCGACAACCGGTCGATCGTGAGAATGCCACTCCAGACGCGAAAATATTCGCATATACCCTGAATAATTCGAGTTGCAGGACAAGACGGTTAACCGTCCTGAACAGCGTTTACGCTGGCCCCAAAGGGTTCAGGCCATAGGCCGAATCATGCGGCCAGAGAGCAAGTCCCCCAGGCACTTACTGAAACATGTGACTTGGGTAAGTGAGCGCAGCCAACGCACAGCACCTTGATGTATGGCGGGTATACCACTTATTCCGATTGATTATAAATATATAATCAATTTTATATTTAAACCAGTCCGTCGTAATCTTTACACAGACAAAGGAGAAGGTTATGACAGCACTCACTTTACCGACTAAACATCGCACCCTATGGCATTTTATCCCGGGACTTGCGCTGACCGCCGTTCTGACCGGCGCTGCGCTTTGGGCTGGTAGCTTTTCCGCTATCGCCGGCGCCGGCTTCAGCGCACTGACGCTGGCCATCTTATTCGGTATGGTCATCGGTAACACGATTTACCCTAAGCTCTGGCAATCCTGTGATGGCGGCGTGATCTTTGCCAAACAACATCTGTTACGACTCGGCATTATTTTATACGGTTTTCGCCTGACGTTCGCCCAAATCGCCGATGTCGGCGTCAGCGGTATCACTATCGACGTACTGACGCTGACCAGCACCTTTTTTATCGCCTGTTACCTCGGGCAGAAGGTCTTCGGCCTCGACAAACATACCAGCTGGCTGATTGGCGCCGGTAGCAGCATCTGCGGCGCCGCCGCAATTCTGGCTACCGAGCCGGTCGTCAAGGCGGAAGCCAGTAAAGTGACCGTCGCGGTGGCTACGGTAGTCATTTTCGGTACCCTGGCTATCTTCCTCTATCCGGCGATGTATCCGATGCTGGCGCACTGGTTCACACCGGAAGCCTATGGCATCTATATGGGCTCTACGATGCATGAGGTGGCGCAGGTCGTAGCCGCAGGACATGCAATCAGCCCGGATGCGGAAAATGCCGCGGTGATTGCGAAAATGCTGCGCGTGATGATGCTGGCTCCGTTCCTGCTGTTTATGGCCGCTCGCGTCAAACAGCTGGCGCCAGAGGGCCAGGGAGAAAAAAGCAAAATCACCATTCCGTGGTTTGCCATCCTGTTCATTCTGGTGGCGGTGTTTAACTCTTTCCACCTGTTGCCAAAACCGGTCGTCGACATGCTGGTGACGCTCGATACCGTCCTGCTGGCGATGGCGATGGCGGCACTGGGGCTGACCACTCACGTCAGCGCGCTAAAAAAAGCCGGTGCTAAACCGCTGCTGATGGCCTTGATACTGTTCGTCTGGCTGATCGTCGGCGGGGGTGCCATCAACCTGGTGATTCACAGCCTGATGGCATAACCCGGTCGCGTGAACGCACGCATTCGTTGATGTAACTCTGCAGTTAAGCCGCTATCATTACTCTCCACCCAGCGGCTTAACTGGAGCTTTTTTATGAAATACATTGGAGCGCACGTCAGCGCCTCCGGCGGACTGGCCAATGCCGCCATTCGCGCCGCCGAAATCGACGCCACCGCCTTCGCGCTGTTTACCAAAAACCAGCGGCAATGGCGAGCTGCCCCGCTCAGCGACGAAACAATTGCTGAATTCAAAGCCGCCTGCGAAAAATACCGCTTTGGTCCCGGACAAATCCTGCCGCACGACAGCTACCTGATTAACCTCGGCCACCCGGTTGAGGAGGCGCTGGAAAAATCTCGCGATGCCTTTATCGATGAACTGAGCCGCTGCCAGCAGCTCGGACTGACGCTGCTCAATTTCCATCCCGGCAGCCACCTGCAGCAGATACCGGAGGACGAGTGCCTGGCGCGTATTGCCGAGTCCATTAATATTGCATTGGCTAAAACCGAAGGCGTGACCGCCGTCATTGAAAATACCGCCGGCCAGGGCAGCAACCTCGGTTTCCAGTTTGAACACCTGGCCGCCATTATTGACGGCGTGGAGGACAAATCCCGCGTCGGCGTCTGCATTGATACCTGCCACGCCTTTGCCGCCGGTTATGACCTGCGTAGCGCAGAAGCGTGTGAGAAAACCTTCGCCGACTTCGAACGTATTGTCGGTTTCCGCTATCTGCGCGGCATGCACCTCAACGATGCTAAAAGCGCCTTCGGCAGCCGCGTTGACCGCCACCACAGCCTGGGCGAAGGCAATATCGGCCACGACGCTTTCCGCTGGATCATGCAGGACAGCCGCTTCGATGGTATCCCGTTGATTCTGGAAACCATTAACCCGGATATCTGGGCAGAAGAGATTGCCTGGCTGCGAGCGCAACAAACGGAAGAGGCCTCGGCCTGACGCCAGCCGCGTGCGGGCCGTGTGAAACGTATCGCTACGTAGAGAAGTAGAACAGAAAAAGGGCCGAATATTCGGCCCTTTTGTTTTATTACGACGCTCTATCGCGGAGGATAACTCAGGCCGCTTTTTCCGCGGTCTGTCCTTCCGGACGTTTCAGCACCGCATAGGAGAGACCGGCCACCAGGGTACCGGCAACAATCGCCAGCAGATAACCAACCACTGGGGTAATCGCGCCAGGAATCAGCAGGACGAACAGACCGCCGTGCGGCGCCATCAGTTTCGCTCCGATAGCCATAGAGATAGCACCAGTCACCGCGCCGCCTACGATACAGCATGGCAGGACACGCATCGGGTCACGGGCAGCAAACGGAATGGCCCCTTCAGAGATAAAGCACAGACCCAGAACCAGCGCCGCTTTCCCCCCTTCCCGTTGCCCTTTATCAAACTTATTGCGGGCAACCAGCGTGGCGATACCCATTGCCAGCGGTGGCACCATACCGGCCGCCATAATCGCCGCCATCGGTGCGTAGGTTTGGGTACTCAGCAGACCGACGCCGAAGGCATAGGCTGCTTTGTTCACCGGGCCCCCCATGTCGGTACACATCATCGCGCCGAGAATTGCGCCCAACAGTACGGCGTTCGCCGTTCCCATCGTTTGCAGCCAGTGGGTCAGCCCTGCCAGAATACCGGCAACAGGTTTGCCAATCAGGTAAATCATCGCCAGGCCGACGATCAGGCTGGAGACCAGCGGAATGATCAGAATCGGTTTCAGCGCTTCCATGCTCGGCGGCAGCTTCAATTTAGTGCTGATCAGTTTAGCAACGTAACCGGCAAGGAAACCGGCGATAATCCCGCCGATAAAGCCGGAACCGCCGCTGACGGCCAGCATCCCGCCGATAAGACCCGGCGTCAGGCCCGGACGGTCGGCAATGGAGAAGGCGATAAAGCCCGCCAGCACCGGAACCATCAACGCAAAGGCTGAACCTCCGCCAATCTGCATCAGCGCGGCGGCAAGGGTATCCTTCACTTCAAAGGCTTTAATACCAAAGGCAAAGGAGAGCGCAATACACAGACCGCCGGCAACGACCATCGGCAGCATATAAGAGACGCCGGTCAGCAGGTGACGATAGGCACCGCCGCCCTCTTTCTTCGCCGCATCAGCCTGCTTGCCGCTCTGACCGGATGGCTGGTACGGTTTCGCTTCAACAACGGCTTTATCCAGTTCCTGGGCCGTTTTCTTCAGCGCCAGACCGGTAGTGGTGCGATACATCGGTTTGCCGGCAAATTTTGCCAGGTCGACTTCAATATCGGCAGCCACAATCACCAGATCCGCCTGCGCCACCTCTTCCGGCGTGATGGCGTTACCTGCGCCGACCGAGCCGCGAGTTTCCACCTTCACCCACCAGCCGCGTTTTTTGGCTTCAGTTTCAATGGCTTCTGCCGCCATAAAGGTATGCGCAACGCCGGTAGGGCAAGCGGTGATCGCCACGATGCGTTTTGCACCACCGGTCGCGGCCGGCAGTGACGCAGCTGCCGGAGCAGCGTACGGCGTCGCATGGCTTTTCGCTTCGCTCAGGAACAGCTCCGGATGCGCAACGGCGCGATTAATATCGCCGAGGAACACCTGTTTACCGCTCAGCGCGCTATCCGCCGGCAGGGCAGTGCCGAGAACGATCGCCAGTTCAGCGTCGTTCGGGTTATCGGTCAGTTCAAGATGCGCTTTATGCGCTGCGGTACCCAGCAGGGTTTTCGCCATATAGGCGCGCGCCTGTCCAAGTCCGGCATCAATAATCAGCAGCGTTTTCATTATGCCTCTCCTGCTGTCAATTAAAGGGTTTTAAGTCGACACGCGCCATCATGGCGGCCAACTGGGTACGATCGGTAATACCGACATTGCTCTGGCTAACCGCCAGCGCCGCGACGGCAGTGGCCAGACGCAGCGTATGCTCGCTGGATTCACGCATCAGCAGGCCGTAGATCAGACCGCCAACCATGGAATCCCCGGCACCAACGGTGCTGACCACTTCGACGGAAGGCGGTTTCGCAATCCATTCGCCCGAGGCGTTAACCCACAGCGCACCCTCTTCGCCGAGGGAGATAACCACGTGGGCAATGCCCTGCTCGCGCAGCGCATGCGCCGCATCAATCACGTCTTTCATTTCCGGCAGCTTACGGCCCGCCCAAATTTCCAGCTCGCGACGGTTTGGCTTCACCAGCCACGGCGCGGCTTTCAGACCGGCAACCAGCGCTTCGCGGCTGCTGTCAAAGATAATGCACGGACACTGGCTGCGCAGGCGAACCATCCAGTCAGTGAAGGCTTCCGGGCTAACGCCTGACGGCAGACTGCCGCTGACGCACACCATGTCGAACTGACCCAGCCAGCTCAGGGAGTCATTCACAAAGCGTTCCCAGTCGGCCGGGGTCACTTCAAAACCGGAGAAGTTGAAATCGGTCACTTCACCATCTTTTTCCGTCAGCTTGACGTTGATGCGCGTCCGCCCCTGCACCACCTGGAAACGGTTGGCAATCCCCAGCTCGCTGAACAGCTGCTGAAAACCATCCTGGTTATCTTTACCAAGAAATCCGCCAACGGTGACGTCAATGCCGAGATCTTTCAGCACTTTCGCCACGTTGATACCTTTCCCGGCGGCATGCAGACCGGTGGTCCGCACAAGGTTGACCTCCCCGCGTTCAATTTCCGGTGTGAAACCCACCAGGTCATACGCCGGGTTTAATGTAATCGTTGCTACACGTCTGCTCATTTATGCGCCCTCCCCAAGGCCTGCGGCGATCGCTTCGCCAATCGCATCCAGCGCCTGTTGCGCATCTTCACCCTGCGCGGTGAAGCGCAGACGGTGGCCTTTCTTCACGCCCAGCGCCACGACTTTCATCAGGCTGCGGCCATTTGCCGGCTTGCCGGATCCGTCCAGATTGGTGACGGTAATGTCGCTGGAAAATTGTTTAATGGTGTTCACCAGCATCGTGCCCGGACGGGCGTGCAGCCCGTGCTCATTGCGCACCACATACTCGGCGCTCAGCACGTCGTCGGCGATAGCCTCGTCGCTGGTCAGCAGCGCCAGCAACGTCGCGCCATCAGACTTCAGCAGACGGTCAGCTTTTTTATCAATAAGCAGATTGCTCAGGCGATTCAGTACCGCGGTAGGCTGTTCATCTGCCATCGCGACGGTTATCAGCAGCGAGACCGGCTGCTCATCGGCGGTAAATGTGCTGGCGGCACGGCTGACCGCAATCGCGCTGCGCAGGTTGCCTTCCGCGCTGTCGTTCAGCCAGATGCCCTGCCCGAGATTAAGCGGTTTATCATTGATGGTGCGGCTGACGAAAGAGGCGTCAACGGCGCCAGCCTCTTTCAGACGCGCGGCGTTCAGCGCCTGTAAGGTCATCAGGTCGCTGGCAGCGATATCCAGGCTCAGCGTGTCATTATCCAGTTTCAGCGCTTCGCTCTGCTTTTCACCCATCAACAGGGCCCGCAGCTCTTCCGCCGTGGTCGCTGATTTAAGTTGTTCAGCGACTGAATCATCGCTCAGGACGTGGGTCAGCTGACGCAGAAGCCCCAGATGTTCATCCGAGCTGGCGGCGATACCGATTGCCACGTACGCGGTCTGCCCCTCTCCCCAGGTTACGCCCTGCGGAAACTGATAGACCTGAACGCCGGTTTTCAGCACCTGGTCACGCGTGTCGGTAGTCCCGTGCGGGATGGCAATGCCATTGCCAAGGAATGTGGAGGTTTGCTGCTCGCGAGCCAGCATCCCGTTAACGTAGCCTTCCGCCACGTTGCCCGCGCTGACCAGCGCTGCGGCAACCTGACGAATCGCCTCTTCTTTATTACCGGCCTGCTGGCCGGGATGAATATCCTGCACAGATAACTGGAACATGGTTCTCCTCTCCTGCTGTATTGAATCGTTTCAGCTATTTTGCGAAAAAAGGCGTCATCTTCCTGATGGAGAAACTCCCGATGACGCTGAAACGTTTCAATGAGTCTGTACCTTTCTTATCCACTGCGCAAGATCTGTTATCAACCTGATAACGGAAATTAGAGGTGCAGCACACTTTTGCTGAAGCCCGACGTTCGCATTCAGCCAGGCTTCAGCTTTTTGCTGAAATGACTAATTTGAAACTGCTTTTTAATTTTACATACCATACTACTGTTCATTTTCTGAGTGACGGCGTAAACTCCGCTGCTCAGACAATTACAGATAACCCCCCATGCAAAACAGTAGCGCCGCCCTCCCCCGACGCGGGTTCGATTTAACCTCTTCTGCTTTCCTGATCGTTGCCTTCCTGACGGGCATTGCCGGCGCGTTGCAAACGCCGACCCTGAGCCTGTTTTTAACCAACGAAGTGCATGTGCGCCCGGCGATGGTCGGCTTCTTTTTTACCGGTAGCGCGGTGATCGGTATTCTGGTCAGCCAGTTTCTCGCCGGACGCTCGGACCGCCAGGGCGATCGCAAGCAGCTGATTGTCTTTTGCTGCCTGCTTGGGGTCCTGGCCTGCCTGCTGTTCGCCTGGAACCGCAACTACTTTATTCTGCTCTTCGTCGGGGTCTTCCTCAGCAGCTTCGGCTCCACCGCCAACCCGCAGATGTTCGCCCTGGCGCGCGAGCATGCCGATAAAACCGGCCGCGAAGCGGTGATGTTCAGCTCCATTTTGCGTGCCCAGGTCTCGCTGGCGTGGGTGATCGGCCCGCCGCTGGCCTACGCGCTGGCAATGGGGTTCGGCTTTACCGTGATGTATCTCTGCGCCGCGATCGCCTTTGTGGTCTGCGGAGCGATGGTATGGTTCTTTCTGCCCAGCATGCGCAAAGAGAAACTGGCGGCAGTCGGTCATCTGGAAGCGCCGCGTACCCATCGTCGCGATGCGCTGCTGCTGTTCAGCGTTTGCACATTAATGTGGGGTATTAACAGCCTGTACATTATTAATATGCCGCTCTATATCATTAATGAGCTGCATTTATCCGAGAAGCTGGCCGGGCTGATGATGGGGACCGCCGCCGGGTTGGAAATCCCGACGATGCTGATTGCCGGCTATTATGCCCGGCGCTTTGGTAAGCGCTTTTTGATGCGCCTCGCCGCGGCCGCCGGAATACTGTTTTACGTAGGGATGCTGCTGGTGCATACGCCCGCTTTACTGCTGGCTCTGCAGGCGCTGAACGCGATATTCATCGGTATTCTGGCCGGTATTGGCATGCTCTACTTCCAGGATCTGATGCCCGGCCAGGCCGGCGCTGCCACCACGCTGTATACCAATACCACCCGCGTCGGCTGGATTATCGCCGGTTCGCTGGCGGGCGTGGTGGCAGAAATCTGGAGCTATCACGCTGTTTTCTGGATTGCCCTCGGCATGGGCGCGGTGTCATTGCTTTGCCTGTGGCGCATTAAAGACGTTTAAGGCGCGGTGCTCGCTTCCAGCTGGATAAGATAGGTCATGGCCGCTTCGCGATTTGTCGAACACATCTCAAAGACAGGCTGCAGGCTGGCGCAGACTTTCGGTCTGAGCGGCGACGTGAAGATGTTGCACAGATTCTGTTCCGAAAGCTGGACGCAGCGCGTGTTAGCAGGCTTGCCGTCAGGCATTCCGGGGATCGGGGATGAAATAGAGGGGGCGATACAGCAGGCACCGCAATCGATACGACATTCCATAAATGACTCTCTTGATGTTGCGGTTCACGGCCCAGCCTAAACGTTTTGTCCGGAGATAGCAAAACTCGCGAATTCCACTTGCCTGAAAGCCCCGGCACGAGTAGTTTTACGCGATATTTTTTGAACCGTTAAGTGACAGGATTACTGCAATGCCAAGAGCGAATGAAATTAAAAAAGGTATGGTGCTGAATTACAACGGCAAGCTGCTGATTGTAAAAAATATTGATATTCAGTCACCGAGCGCCCGTGGCGCAGCAACGCTGTACAAAATGCGTTTCTCTGATGTACGTACCGGTCTGAAAGTGGAAGAGCGCTTTAAAGGCGACGATATCGTTGACACCGTGACCCTGACCCGCCGTTTCGTTGACTTCTCCTATGTTGACGGCAACGAGTACGTGTTTATGGATAAAGAAGATTACACGCCGTACACCTTCACCAAAGAGCAGATTGAAGAAGAGCTGCTGTTCATTCCGGAAGGCGGCATGCCTGATATGCAGGTTCTGACCTGGGATGGCCAGCTGCTGGCGCTGGAGCTGCCGCAGACCGTGGATCTGGAAATCGTGGAAACCGCACCGGGCATTAAAGGCGCCTCGGCAAGCTCTCGCACCAAACCGGCGACCCTGAGCACCGGCCTGGTGATTCAGGTTCCGGAATACCTGACCACCGGCGAGAAAATTCGTATTCATATCGAAGAAAGCCGCTATATGGGTCGCGCGGACTAATATCGCGTCGTGGCGGATAAGGGCGGAAACGCCCTGTCCAGACCGCCCGCCGCATGAGCCGGGCAGTAAGACAAAAAAACGGCCAGAGGCTAATGCGGGTCACTTAAAGGTGACCCGCATTTTTTTGCTTTATCTCAGGTCAGGGCGATGCCGGTAAACGGTGGTTGGTACGAAAGGGGTCTGTCGCGTGGGTGCCGTGGAGTATTCCGTTCACTTTTGTGGCATGTTCCGTTCACGATGCATCCGACACTGTTCTCACACCCGCTGCAGGTGAACGGCATTGCGCTGAAAACAGAAATACGCGGGACCGGTGGTGAACGGAATATCCCACAGAACACATGCTCCGGAGTGCGAAGCCCCCTTTCACGCAAACCACCATAAAAACGACATCCCCGGCTTAACAACAATCTCCAGGACAGGCTCGCCTGCAGAAATGTTGAAAACCTGACAGCGCCACATAAAAAACCGGCAATTTCTTTGAGATGACGGATTCTTACACCTCCGCCGGATCGGTCAGCCGACCCGTAAACGATCGGCATCAATCCAGAGGCTGTCCTTTCTACTTCTTACCTTCCCGCCGCCAGAATTACAGCAGTTCCGGATACTTCGTCATCTTCAGCGCCAGCTCAACGCCGCGTACTTCCGCCATCCCCTTCAGACGACCAATCGCCGAATAGCCCGGGTTGGTTTTCTTACGCAGATCGTCCAGCATCTGATGTCCATGGTCCGGACGGAACGGAATCGGACGCAGATCGCCCGCGTGCTTGCGACGTAGCTCTTCGCTCAGAATCGCATCCACCACCGCCACCATATTGACGTCACCGGTCAGATGCGCCGCTTCGTGGAACGTTTTGGGGTTCTCTTCACGGCAGGTCGAACGCAGATGAGTGAAGTGGATCCTGTCGCCGAAGGTTTCGACCATTTTCACCAGATCGTTATCGGCACGCACGCCGTAAGAACCGGTGCACATCGTAAAGCCGTTGTTGATGCTGTCCACGGTCTCTTTCAGCCATTGCATGTCTTCGATAGTCGAAACGATACGCGGCAGACCGAGGATCGGACGCGGCGGATCGTCCGGGTGTACGGCCAACCGTACGCCAACCTCTTCGCATACCGGTACGATAGCACGCAGGAAGACGGCCATGTTCTCACGCAGCTGCGCTTTATTGATATGGTCATATTCCGCCAGCCGCGCGCGGAACTGTTCGAGGGTATAGCCCTCTTCTGCGCCCGGTAAACCGGCAATAATATTGCGGGTCAGCTTTTCAATATCTGCTTCGCTCATCGCCGCAAAACGAGCCTGCGCCTGGCGCTGCTCCTCTTCACTGTAATCCGCCTCGGCGCCAGGGCGCTTAAGGATATGTAACTCAAAAGCGGCAAACGCGATTTGGTCAAAACGCAAGGCTTTCGAACCGTCCGGCAGCTGGTACTCAAGGTCAGTGCGCGTCCAGTCGAGAATTGGCATGAAGTTATAGCAGACGGTATCAATCCCGCAGGCTGCCAGGTTACGAATGCTCTGCTGGTAGTTGGCGATCCAGGTCGCACACTGCCCGCTTTGGGTTTTGATCTCTTCGTGTACCGGGATACTTTCCACGACCGACCACGTCAACCCTTTTTCCGCCAGCAGCGCCTGACGCTGTTTAATTTCGTCAACCGGCCAGACTTGACCATTAGGAATATGGTGCAGTGCGGTGACCACACCCGTCGCGCCAGCCTGCCGTACATCATCAAGCGACACCGGATCGTTCGGTCCATACCAACGCCAGGTTTGTTCCATCGCTATGCCCTCTCAAAGTTGTTATACCAATAACACCAACATCAATGATGACTACCATACAGGCTTCTCGCCAGGGATCAATTTATCCCGCTAAATTGATTGATCCAGCTCACACTAAGCGTATAAATACGGCTCACCAATTTAATTTGTTGTCATATAACTTTACACTGGCATTGTTAATCATTGGTTAATCAGGTGTGTAAAGAATGACAACTATTGCTACCGCTACGCTGCCAGAAAGCGTGCAGCTTCCTCAGTACGATCGCAGCCAGCTGCGCTCGCGCATTGTGCACTTTGGCTTCGGGGCGTTTCATCGCGCTCATCAGGCCCTGCTTACCGATCGGGTGCTGAACGCCAGCGGCGGAGACTGGGGGATCTGCGAAATTAGCCTGTTCAGCGGCGACCGGCTGATGAGCCAGCTCCGTCAGCAGGACCACCTGTTCACCGTGCTGGAAAAAGGCGCGCACGGCAACCAGCCGATTGTCGTAGGCGCCGTTCACGAATGTCTGAATGCAAAGCTGGACTCTCTGCCCGCTATCATTGAAAAATTCTGCGAACCGCAGGTGGCCATTGTCTCGCTCACCATTACAGAGAAAGGTTACTGTATCGATCCCGCCAGCGGCACGCTGGACCTGACGCAGCCGCGCATTATTCACGATCTGGACAATCCCACGCTGCCGCAGTCGGTGCCGGGGATTCTGGTCGAAGCCTTGTCCCGCCGCCGCGAACGAGGCCTGCCGCCGTTTACGGTACTCTCCTGCGATAATATTCCTGATAACGGCCACGTGGTTAAAAATGCGGTTCTGGGCATGGCGGAGAAGCGCGCCCCCGAACTGGCGCAGTGGATCGCTGAACACGTCAGTTTTCCCGGCACCATGGTTGACCGTATTGTGCCCGCCGCCACCGATGAGTCGCTGGCTGAAATCAGCGCCGCACTCGGCGTAGAAGACCCATGCGCCATCAGCTGTGAGCCATTTATTCAGTGGGTGATTGAGGATAACTTCGTGGCGGGCCGCCCGGCGTGGGAAATTGCCGGCGCCCAGATGACCGATAACGTGCTGCCGTGGGAACAGATGAAACTGCGGATGCTCAACGGCAGCCACTCCTTCCTTGCCTGGCTCGGCTACCTTGCCGGCCATGCGCATATCAGTGACTGCATGCAGGATGCGGTGCTGCGCAGCGCCGCTCGCCGACTGATGCTTGACGAACAGGCCCCGACGCTGGCTATCGAAGGCGTCAATCTGACGCACTATGCCGACAGTCTGATCGCGCGCTTCAGCAATCCAGCGCTTAAACATCGCACCTGGCAGATAGCGATGGACGGCAGTCAGAAGCTTCCACAGCGTATGCTTGACGGTATTCGCGTTCACCTGCAGCGCGGTAGCCGCTGGCCGTTGCTGGCGCTCGGCGTGGCGGGCTGGATGCGCTACGTCAGCGGTATAGATGATGCCGGTCAGGCTATCGATATTCGCGACCCGCTGAGCGAGAAGATTCAGGCTCTGGTTGCCGGCAGCCGCAACGAGGAACGCGTCAGCGCCCTGCTATCCCTGGAAGAAATCTTCGGTCGCGATCTGCCGGGCAATACGCAGTTTGTAGACAACATCACCGCCGCCTGGCATCAGCTTTGTACCGTCGGTGCCCGCCAGGCTATCGCCAACGTGCCCGGGATTTAACAATTGCTGCTCTTTTGCGGACAGAATTCTTTTCTGTCCGCCGTAGCCCTTCTCTTTTCCCCTTTTTTTCGTCAGGATAGTCTCAACTGTTACAACATTACATTTGTATCCTGGAGAAAATGTGACCAAAACCAACTTGATCACGGGGTTTCTCGGCAGCGGTAAAACGACCTCGATTCTTCATCTGCTGGCCCACAAGCCTGCAGATGAAAAATGGGCCGTGCTGGTTAATGAGTTTGGCGAAGTGGGTATCGATGGCGCTTTGCTGGCCGATAGCGGCGCCCTGCTCAAAGAAATTCCCGGCGGCTGTATGTGCTGCGTCAACGGCCTGCCGATGCAGGTGGGGTTGAATACCCTGCTGCGCCAGGGGAAACCGGATCGTCTGCTGATTGAGCCTACCGGGCTCGGCCATCCCAAACAAATTCTCGATATTCTGACCGCCGCCGTCTACGAGCCGTGGATCGATCTTCGCGCCACCCTGTGCGTGCTGGATCCCCGCCAGCTGCTGGACAGTAAAGTCATGGCGAACGACAACTTCCGCGATCAGCTGGCGGCGGCCGATGTCATTATCAGCAATAAAACGGACCGGATGACGGCGGAAAGCGAACAGGCCTTTGACGCCTGGTGGCAGGAACACGCGGGCGAGCGACTGCATATTGGCGCCACCCACGGCAATATCGACCCGAAGCTGCTGGATTTACCGCGCCGGAATCTGACACCGCTGCCGGAAAGTGCCGAACATGCGCACAGTCACGGGCAGAAAAAAGGTCTGGCCGCGCTCAGCCTGCCGGCCCACCAACGCTGGCGACGGAGCCTCAACAGCGGTCAGGGCTACCAGGCCTGCGGCTGGATCTTTGATGCCGATACGACCTTTGATACGATTGGCCTGCTTGAGTGGGCTCGTCTGGCGCCGGTTGCCCGCGTCAAAGGCGTGATGCGTATTGCCGAAGGTCTGGTACGTATTAACCGTCAGGGACTTGATCTGCATATTGAAACCCAAAACGTTGCGCCCCCGGACAGCCGTATTGAGCTGATTACCGAATCCGAGGCGGACTGGAATGCGTTACAAGCCTCTTTGTTGAAACTTCGTTTAGGTTAAGGCGGGTATGTTTCCCGCCGTCTTACACAACTCGCAACTGTTATGATTAAAAACCGAATTCCCCTGATCCTGCTGCTTAACGCTGCGGGCTTTGCCCTCTTTTTTTCGTGGTATTTGCCCGCGAATCATGGTTTCTGGTTGCCGCTGGATTCCGCCATTTTCCATTTCTTTAACCAGGGTGTGGGAAAGAGTCAGGCCTATGCCTGGCTGCTGGCTATCATCAATAACCGGGCTTTCGACGCCTGCTCTTTGCTGGCGATGGGCGCCCTGATGCTGAGCTTCTGGTTGAAGGAGCAAAGCGCCGGTCGCCGTCGGATCGTCATTATCGGCCTGGTCATGCTGCTGTTCGCGGTAGTCATTAATCAGCTGGCGCAGCATCTGATGCCGGTTAAACGCGCCAGCCCGTCGCTCGCGTTCAGCGATATTGTAAAAGTGAGTGATGTTGTCGCCTTCCCGACCAAAGATGCGTCGAAAGACAGTTTTCCCGGCGATCACGGCATGATGCTGCTGATCTTCGCCACCTTCATGTGGCGCTATTTTGGCCGTCGGGCGTTTGCTATTGCCCTGACTATTTTTGTTGTTTTCGCTTTTCCGCGGGTCATGATCGGCGCCCACTGGTTTACCGATATTGCCGTTGGCTCATTGACCGCCGTCCTCATTGGCATTCCCTGGGTTCTGATGACACCGTTAAGCGACATATTGATCGCCTGGTTTAACCGTTCGCTTCCCGGCGGAGTGGGTAAAAATTAATCTCTTCCTTACATATTATTAACTATATCCATAAGGGATCGTTCTCGGTCCCTTTTTTATTTGCCCGTGTTTTTATCGCCAACGTCATCTTCCTGTCACATTAATCGTCTTACAAATGAAGCAATTGCATATTTTTTACCCACAATTGCCGCTATTTTGCGCTTTCCCGACGATTCACTTTTAGATGCACAAATTCTTATAAGAAATCTCGCAAAACCGCTCGCCATCCCACGTTTGATAGGGTAATCTCAATCTCGTTTTGCCTTTCCAGTAACCTCAATCCGGCTCAAAAATAAATTTGTGCGGTATCCCACAAATTTAGGTTTAAGGAATTGTCTCATTGCTGGCAGGTATTTAGGCTCTAACACGTTTGGCATTTTTTATAACGACATTGTCGTTAAGGACAACAAGGGAAAACAAACCACATGGTCAAATCTCAGCCGATTTTGAGATATATCTTGCGGGTAGTGCCCGCGATAGCAGTGGCAGTTTTGCTCTCTGCCTGTAGTTCGACAAGTAGTACCGCAAAGAATATGCATTCTGAGACGCATGCTGTGGGTAGTGGCGATTTATCATCACTGCAAGCCTCTCAGGATGAATTTGAAAAGATGGTCAGCAATCTGGACGTTAAGTCCCGTTTGATGGACCAGTATGCCAGCTGGAAAGGCGTGCGTTACCGCCTCGGCGGCAGCACCCGGAAAGGCATTGATTGCTCTGCTTTCGTGCAGCGTACTTTCCGTGAACAATTTGGTCTGGAACTGCCGCGCTCCACTTCAGAGCAGCAGGATTCCGGCAAGTCCATTTCACGCTCTCAACTGCGTACTGGCGATTTAGTTCTGTTCCGGGCGGGTTCCACCGGTCGCCACGTCGGTATCTATATCGGCAACGATCAGTTCGTCCATGCTTCCACCAGCAGCGGTGTGACCATCTCCAGCATGAACGAACCGTACTGGAAGAAGCGCTATAACGAAGCGCGACGAGTTCTGAGCCGCTCGTAATCCTTTCTGTCGTCAGTTATCCCTTGGCTGACGTTCAGAACAAAAAAACACTGCTGAGGCGGTGTTTTTTTTTGCCTGTTTACATATGAATGCCGCAATATAAGCTATCCCTTTTAGTGGCGATAGAGAAAACGTTTTCTATCAACCCATTGGCGCAACTCATTAACACGGACCGACTATACAGCCTATGCTTACCCGTTACCTGTCACCCCGGCGTAATATCTGGCTGACCAGCATACTCATCGGAGTGATCGTCGCCCTGCTGGCCGGTAGCATTCAGGTTATGGTGATTTACCATAGCCGGTCTGAACGTTTTGACAGTATCATCGACAACGTCAACGTCTACCTGACCGATTACTTTAGCCAGCTCGAGAAGACCATGGCCGACCTGCAGCCGCTGGTCGATCAAAAATGTGAAAATATTGCGTCAGGCCTGACCGCACGGGCAGCCTTTAGCCCAAACGTGCGCGCGTTTTTGCTGGTGAAAGATGGCGTCGCCTTTTGCTCCTCCGCCACCGGCCCCATGAACACCCCTCTGGTACAGCTCATTCCACATCTCGATACCCATAAAGCGGTCGATATGCTGCTCCTGCCGGGGACGCCGATGATGCCTGGTAATGCCGCCCTGGCGATGTGGGTACGCAACCCGCACGGCGGTAACGATGGCGTTTTCGTCTCAATCAATACCAACCTGACACCCTATATTCTTTACTCCGCCCGACAGAACGATTTCAGCAGCATCGCGCTGGTTGTCAACGATACCGCCCTTTCCACCCTGACCAACCGCCTTATTGACCCGCAAAGCCTGCACGCAGAGCCCATTCGCCAGATACAAATCAAAGGGGTGCCGCTGAAGGTCTATCTCTATGCCAACAGCTGGCTCTCGGAAAATACACAATTCTCGCTGCTGCTCGGCGTCATGTGCGGTCTGCTGGCAGGCCTGGTGAGTTACTACGTGCTGACGCTGAAATCCGATCCGCGTAAAGCCATTCTGCTGGGGATAAAAAACAATCAGTTCTATGTTGTTTATCAACCGGTAGTCAAAGCCGATACCCTGCGCATTAGCGGTATTGAAGTACTGATGCGCTGGCGCCATCCGGTAGCCGGGGAAATTCCGCCCGACGTGTTTATTAACCTGGCTGAGACGCAGCAAGTGATTGTGCCGCTCACGCATCATTTATTAGCGCTGATCGCTCGCGACGCGCCGGCCCTGCAAAAAGTTCTGCCCGCCGGCAGCAAGCTGGGGCTGAATATTTCACCGTCCCATCTGCATGCCGACGAGTTTCAGGATGATCTTCGGCAGTTCGCTGCATCCATGCCAGCCAACCACTTCAATGTGGTTCTCGAAATTACCGAACGTGCGATGATCGATAAAAACAAGTCGCTGGCCATCTTTGACTGGCTGCATGAGCAGGGATTTGAGATTGCGATTGACGATTTTGGTACCGGGCATAGTGCGCTTATCTACCTCGAGCGTTATAAATTTGACTATCTGAAAATCGATCGCGGCTTCGTGCAGGCTATCGGAACCGAGACCGTCACCTCCCCGGTGCTGGATGCGGTACTGACGCTGAGCCGCCGCCTGCAGCTCATGACCGTTGCGGAAGGGGTCGAAACGCCGGAGCAAGCGGAGTGGTTACGCAAACATGGCGTAAACTTCCTGCAGGGCTATTGGCTGAGCCGTCCGCTGCCGCTGGAAGAGCTGATCGCGGCACATGATGAACCGGCTAAATATTTTGCCGCCCGGTAACGGCCCTTTATGATGTCTGCCCACAGAGGATATTAATCTGGCTATGTTTGCGCGTGTCTGCCTGATATTACTGACCCTGTTCAGCCTGAATAGTCAGGCGCAAACCATAACCATAAAAGAGGGCAGCACTTTTGCCATCATTGGCGAACCGAAATACGCCGCCGGCTTTGACCATTTTGATTATGCTAATCCCCATGCCCCGAAAGGGGGAACCCTGGTCAACGCCACCATTGGCACCTTCGACAACTTCAACCGCTATGCGCTGCGCGGCAACCCGGGAGTACGTACCGACGCGCTGTACGACACGCTGTTCACTACGTCCGATGATGAACCGGGCAGCTATTATCCCCTCATTGCCGCGGACACGCGCTACGCCGATGATTTCTCGTGGATGGAGATAACCCTCAATCCGCGCGCCCGTTTTCATGATGGCAGCCCGATTACCGCCGGCGATGTCGCCTTCACGTTCCACAAATTTATGACCGAAGGGGTGCCGCAGTTCCGCTTGTTCTACAAGGGGACCCGCGTCGAGGCCATTGCGCCGCGCACCGTGCGTATTACCCTGGCGCAGCCCGGCAAGGAGAACATGCTGAGTCTGCTCTCCCTGCCGGTGATGCCGGAGGCATTCTGGCGTCACCATAAGCTCAGCGACCCGCTCTCTACCCCGCCGCTGGCCAGCGGCCCCTATCGGATTACCGACTGGCGGATGGGTCAGTACATCATCTACTCCCGGGTGAAGGACTACTGGGCGGCCGACCTGCCGGTGAACCGCGGGCGCTGGAACTTCGACACGCTACGCTACGACTACTACCTCGATGATAATGTCGCCTTTGAAGCCTTTAAGGCCGGCGCCGTCGACCGGCGAGCAGAGACGATGGCCAAAAACTGGTCGACCCGTTATGTCGGACGCAATTTTACCCACGGCTATATCGTTAAAGATGAGTACCCGAATACCTCGGCACAGGATACCCAATGGCTGGCATTCAATATCCAGCGCCCGGTGTTCAACGACCGCCAGGTCCGGGAAGCCATCACCCTCGCCTTCGATTTCGAGTGGATGAACAAGGCGCTGTTTTATGGCGCCTACAGCCGGGCCAGCAGCTACTTTCAGAATACAGAGTATGCGGCGCGTCAGGCGCCCGATGCCGAAGAGCTCGCTCTGCTGATGCCAATGAAAGCCGATCTGCCGCCGGAGGTCTTCACCTCCGTCTATCAGCCGCCGCGATCCCGCGGCGATGGGTTCGATCGCACCAATCTGCTGCAGGCCGATGCGTTGCTTAAGCAGGCGGGCTGGGTGCTGAAAAACCAGCGCCGGATCAACGCCGTCACCGGTAAGCCGCTGCGCTTTGAACTGCTGCTGCCTTCCGGGGGCAACGATCGCTGGGTGCTGCCGTTCCAGCATAATCTCCAGCGCCTCGGTATTACGATGGATATTCGCCAGGTCGATAATTCGCAGTACAGTAACCGCAGACGCAGTCGTGACTACGATATGATGCCCATCGTCTGGCGCGCGACGCCCTGGCCCGGAACCGACCTGCAAATCTCCTGGGATTCGTCATATATTCACTCCAGCTACAATGCGCCCGGGGTTCAGAGTCCGGTGGTAGACAAACTGATTGCGCAGATCATCCGCTGGCAGGGTAATAAGCAAAAGCTCCTGCCCCTGGGTCGCGCGCTGGACCGGGTGCTGACCTGGAACTATTACATGCTGCCGATGTGGTATATGGCGCAGGACAGGACGGCGTACTGGGATAAATTCTCCTTCCCGCAGACCCGTCCCGTTTATTCATCCGGGTTTGACACCTGGTGGTATGACGTGAACAAAGCGGCAAAACTGCCCGCGGACAAACGGTAAGGAATAACGATGGGCGCATACCTGATCCGCCGGCTGTTGCTGATAATCCCCACGCTGTGGGCGATCATTACGATCAACTTTTTCATTGTCCAGATAGCCCCGGGTGGCCCGGTCGATCAGGCCATCGCCGCCATTGAGTTTGGCAACCGCGGCGGCTTACCGGGCGCCGGAGAAAGCGGTATGGCCGCCAGCCATGCCCGGACCGGCGTCGGCAACATCAGCGAAGGTCATTATCGCGGCGGCCGCGGGCTCGATCCGGAAGTGATTGCCGAAATCACCCACCGCTACGGCTTTGATAAACCGCTCCACGAACGCTACCTGAAAATGCTCGGCGACTATCTGCGCTTCGATTTTGGCGACAGCCTTTTTCGCAGCGCGTCGGTCTTGCAGCTGATCAAAAACAGCATGCCGGTCTCCATCACCCTGGGGCTGTGGAGTACGCTGATTATCTATCTGGTCTCGATTCCGCTCGGCATCCGCAAAGCCGTCCATAACGGCAGCCAGTTTGATATCTGGAGCAGTACGCTGATCATTATTGGCTACGCCATCCCGGCCTTTCTGTTCGCCATTATCCTGATCGTGCTCTTCGCGGGGGGCAGCTATCTGGATCTGTTTCCGCTGCGCGGGCTGGTGTCCGCTAATTTCGATAGCCTGACGTGGTATCAGAAGGTTCTCGACTATCTCTGGCATATTACGCTGCCGGTGCTGGCGACGGTCATCGGCGGCTTTGCGGCGCTCACCATGCTGACCAAGAACAGCTTTCTTGATGAGATCCGCAAGCAGTATGTCGTGACCGCTCGCGCCAAAGGGGTAGGCGAAAAGCAAATTTTATGGGGCCATGTTTTTCGCAATGCCATGCTGCTGGTGATCGCCGGTTTCCCGGCGATGTTTATCAGCATGTTTTTCACCGGTTCCCTGCTGATTGAGGTGATGTTTTCCCTCAACGGCCTGGGACTGCTGGGCTATGAGGCGACCGTTTCCCGTGATTACCCGGTGATGTTCGGTACGTTGTATATTTTTACGCTGATCGGCCTGCTGCTGAATATTGTCAGCGATATCTGCTACACGCTGGTCGATCCGCGTATTGATTTTGAGGGCCGCTGATGTCTTTCCTGAGTCCCGTTAATCAGGCCCGCTGGGCGCGTTTTCGTCACAATCGCCGCGGCTATCTGTCGCTGTGGCTGTTTATGCTTCTTTTCCTGTGCAGCCTGGGCGCCGAGCTGATTGCCAACGACCGCCCGCTGCTGGTGCAGTATCGCGGCAGCCTGTACGTTCCGGCATTGAAAAATTATAGCGAGACGACCTTTGGCGGCCCGTTTGCTACCGCCGCCGACTACCAGGATCCGTGGCTGCAAAAGCAGCTGGATGATAACGGCTGGGTACTGTGGGCGCCGATCCGATTTGGTGCCACCACTATCGACTTCGCCACCCAGACGCCCTTCCCTTCCCCTCCCTCGACGAGAAACTGGCTGGGTACCGATGCCAACGGCGGCGATGTGCTGGCTCGTATTTTATACGGCACGCGAATATCGATTCTGTTCGGCCTGCTGCTGACCTTTTTCTCCAGCGTGCTGGGGGTACTGGCGGGTGCGATTCAGGGATACTACGGTGGCAAGATTGACCTGTGGGGCCAGCGATTTATCGAGGTGTGGTCAGGCATGCCAACCCTGTTCCTGATTATTTTGCTCTCAAGTGTCGTCCAGCCGGGCTTCTGGTGGCTGCTGGCCATTACGGTACTGTTCGGCTGGATGGCGCTGGTCGGCGTCGTGCGGGCGGAATTCCTGCGCACCCGTAACTATGACTATATTCGCGCGGCGCAGGCGCTGGGGGTCAGCGATCGCCATATTATTTTCCGCCACATGCTGCCTAACGCCATGGTCGCGACCCTGACCTTCTTGCCGTTTATTCTGTGCAGTTCAATCACCACCCTGACTTCACTCGATTTTCTCGGCTTCGGCCTGCCGTTAGGTTCGCCCTCTCTGGGGGAGCTGCTGCTGCAGGGGAAAAACAATCTGCAGGCGCCGTGGCTGGGCATCGCCGCCTTCCTGTCGGTCGCGGTGCTGTTATCGCTGTTAATTTTCATTGGTGAAGCCGTCCGCGACGCCTTCGACCCCGGTAAGGCGGTATAACATGACGCAGCCTTTGTTAGAGATAGACAACCTCTCCATCGCCTTCCGCCAGCAGGGGAAAATGCAGACCGTCGTCAGCGAGCTCTCCCTGGATATTGGCGCCGGGGAAACCCTGGCGCTGGTGGGAGAATCCGGCTCCGGTAAAAGCGTCTCCGCGCTCTCGGTGCTGCGCCTGCTTCCCTCCCCGCCGGTCTGCTACCCCGGCGGAGACATTCGCTTTCACGGTCAGTCGCTGCTCCATGCCGATGAGCGCACGCTAAGTAAGGTGCGCGGGAACCGTATCGCGATGATTTTTCAGGAACCAATGGTGTCGCTCAATCCCCTGCATACGCTGGAAAAACAGCTGTATGAAGTCCTGTCTTTGCATCGCGGTATGCGTAAAGAGGCCGCGCGTGGCGAGATCCTTAACTGCCTGGAACGAGTCGGTATCCGTCATGCCGTACGCCGACTGGCGGACTACCCGCATCAGTTTTCCGGCGGCGAACGCCAGCGGATCATGATTGCCATGGCGCTGCTCACCCGTCCAGAACTGCTGATTGCCGACGAACCCACGACCGCCCTCGACGTGACCGTACAAGCGCAAATCCTGCAGCTGTTACGCGAGCTGAAAAATGAACTGAATATGGGACTGCTGTTTATTACCCATAACTTAAGCATTGTTCGCCGGCTCGCTGACCGCGTGGCGGTGATGCAAAACGGCCGCTGCGTCGAACAAAAGGCCTGTCGGGCGCTTTTTGCCGCCCCCGAACATCCTTATACCCGTCGCCTGCTGGACAGCGAACCCTCCGGCAGTCCGGTACCGCTGGCCGCCGATGCGCCGCTGCTGCTGAAGGCCGTCGATCTGAGCGTCGCCTTCCCGGTGCGCAAAGGGCTCCTCCGCCGGGTGGTGGATCATAACCGGGTGGTCAACGCGCTGAACTTCCAGCTGCGCGCCGGGGAAACCCTGGGCCTGGTGGGCGAGTCGGGATCGGGGAAAAGCACTACCGGGCTGGCCCTGCTGCGCCTGATTGCCTCGGAAGGGACGATCGCCTTTGAAGGGCAAGCGCTGCAGGGACGTAGCCGTCGGCAAATGCTGCCGCTGCGCCGCCAGATGCAGATAGTTTTCCAGGATCCCAACTCGTCGCTGAATCCCCGGTTGAACGTGCTACAGATTATTGAAGAGGGTCTGCGCGTCCACCGCCCAGGGTTAACGCCGGCCGCGCGTGAACACGCGGTGATACAGGTGATGCAAGAGGTGGGGCTCGATCCGCAAACGCGGCATCGCTATCCGGCTGAGTTTTCCGGCGGCCAGCGTCAACGTATTGCGATTGCCCGGGCGCTGATTGTGAAGCCTCAGCTTATCGTGCTGGATGAGCCCACGTCGTCGCTGGACAAGACTGTCCAGGCGCAAATTCTGGCGTTGCTGAAAGCGTTACAGCAAAAACATCGGCTGGCCTATATTTTTATCAGCCATGATTTACGCGTAGTGCGGACGTTGTGTCATCAGGTGATGGTGTTACGGCAGGGAGAAGTCGTCGAGCAGGGAGAGTGCGAACGCGTTTTTACCGCTCCGCAGCAGGAATATACCCGCCAGCTTCTGGCGCTGAGCTGACGGTCAGAATGGGTTGTGGCCTGAGAACGGTTCGGCAATCGCCACGCCGAAATTTTTCAGTCGACAGGTTGCCGCAAACTCGTCCTGTAAATTGACAAACAGGCACGGCTCCCCTTCACACTCAACGATGGAGCAATCGACTTCGATGTCGCTGAGGGCCTGGCTGAGCTTATGCATCACCGGCCACGCTTTCTCCCCGTCCGGGCTGAGTAGCTTCAGCGCAACGAGGCTGTTTTCACTTTCGGCGCCGTTTTGCGGAATCGGTTCAACTCTTGAACCCGCAAAACCGGCCAGCCAGCGATAGCTCTGCGGCAGACGGTGTACGATAGAGAGTTGCTGTGTATTCACTTAGTTTCCCCGGAAGCAAAATGCTTCACAATAAATTTACATCAATATTAACACATCGTTGACAAATAGTCCTGCATCAGCATAGAAAACGTTTACACCCGCGTCACGCCAGGGTTAACGACTTATAATCCAGAACTTTATAGTTTCTCTGCGGAAACAGATCGGGGCTATATGTACCCGTTTCTGTGATCCAAAACAACTTTTTTATCGCAACAATGCGACTTTTTACACTAATTGATTTTACATAAAAGAAACAAATTACAGAACCGGGAAGCCCATCGCGGTTGATGTGCATCAAAAAAGGGGCGGAAATCGCCCCTTGTGGAAGGTATTTTAGTGCGCGTTTTTGCGCCGCCGGCTGGCGTAGAGATAAAAAAGGATGGAGCTGCTGGCACAAAAGGCGATCGAAATCAGCATCGGCCAGGCGGTAGTAAAGGTGGCCATGGAGAGCAGTGCGCCAATAATCGCCCCGATGCCAAAGCGGAAGGTCCCCGCCAGCGATGAGGCGGTGCCCGCCATATGCGGAAACTCGTCGAGAATGACCGCCATCGCATTGGAGGAGACCATTGAAACGCAGCCAACAAACGCCGCAACGCCGACCACCAGCGCCCAGAATCCGACATCCAGCAGCGCGCAGACCACCATCCATACCGCCATCACAAACTGAATCCACAGCCCGGCGCGGAACATATTCAGCGCCCCGACCCGTCGGACAAAGCGGCTGTTAATGATGGTCATGATGAACAAGAAGACAATATTCAGCGCAAAATAGTAACCAAAGTGCTGGGGCGAAACGTGGTTGATATTGATGTAGACAAACGGCCCGGCGCTCAGGAAGGAGAACATCCCGGCAAAGCTGAAGCCGCTCGCCAGCATATAGCTCAACACCCGCTTATGACGGAACAACGTCGCAAAGTTGCCCAGCGTGGTACGCAGGCTAAATTTTTGCCGCCGTTCAACCGGCAGCGTTTCGCTGATGAAAAAAGCGATCATCGCGGAGGCCAGCAGCGCCGCCAGCGCAAGAATCCAGAAGATCGCGTGCCAGCTGAACCACACCAGCACGGCGCCCCCCACCATCGGCGCAACCAGCGGCGCGATAGTGGTGACCAGCATGACAAACGACATCATCCGCGAAAACTCTTCTTTCGGATAGATATCGCGCATCAGGGCGTTGATGACCACGCTCGCCGCCGCGGCCGCCAGACCGTGGAAGAAACGCATGGTAATCAGCATGTCGATAGTCTGCGACAGCGCGCAGGCCACCGCAGCCGCCGCAAAAATCAGCGTTCCTCCGAGGATCACCGGCTTACGGCCGATGCTGTCCGCCATCGGGCCATACAGCAGCTGACCGAAAGCAAAGCCCAGAATATAGGTACTGAGCGTCATCTGCGCACTGCCGTCCGGCACATTAAACTGCGCCGAAATCACCGGCAGCGCCGGGAGATACATATCAATCGACAGTGGCATCAACATGGCCAGCAGGCCAAGAATAAACACAATCCCCAGTGAAGAATTCTGCTTTGCCGTCACGTTTTACTCCGTGCATGCTGGAGGCCAACGCTGGCGATCTCGTCTTCCGTCAGCGGGCGATACTCGCCAGGCTCCAGAGACTCATCCAGCATAATGTCGCCAATACGTTCACGATGCAGGCCGACGACGTGGTTACCCACCGCCGCGAACATGCGTTTCACCTGATGGTAGCGCCCTTCGCTTATCGTTAAGCGAACTTCCGTTGGCGTCAGCACTTCCAGACGCGCAGGTTTCGTCAGATCCTTTTCATTGTGCAGCTGAACGCCTTTAGCAAACTGTTCCGCCGTTTGCTCATCCACCGGGTTTTCCAGAGTCACCAGATAAGTTTTCTCGCAGTGATGGCGCGGAGAAGTGATGCGGTGCGACCACTGCCCGTCATCGGTCATCAGCACCAGTCCGGTGGTGTCGATATCCAGTCGACCTGCGGCGTGCAGCTTATGCGCGACCGGGACATCCAGGAAATAGAGAATCGTTGGATGATCCGGATCGTCCGTGGAGCAGACGTACCCCTGCGGCTTGTTGAGCATAAAGTAGCGCGGGCCGTTCTGCTGGGTCAGCGTATTGCCGTCATACTCCACGTCGTGCTCCGGCTGGAGCTTAAACGACGCATCTTTGACGATTTCGCCGTCTACGAGAACGCGGCTGCTGCGGATTTCACGCCCGGCAATAGCCCGACTGACGCCAAGTTGCTGAGCGATAAACTTATCAAGTCGCATGAGATTTTTTTAGCCTGTAATAATGCTGGAGCGGGCAAACGCCCGAAAAAGAAGAAGTTCGCTGGCTAGTATAACGGGCTCTTAACGCCACTCAAGGGAAAAGATTCGTGGCATACTATTTGCGAGTTAATTAACGCCAGTATAGCCATGACTTTTACATTACGTCCCTACCAAAAAGAGGCCGTCGACGCCACGCTCGCCTGGTTTCGTCGCCATCATGAGCCTGCCGCAATCGTCCTGCCAACCGGCGCGGGTAAAAGCCTGGTCATCGCCGAGCTGGCACGCCTGGCGCGCGGCCGCGTTCTGGTGCTGGCGCACGTCAAGGAGCTGGTCGCGCAAAACCACGCCAAGTATTGTGCGCTTGGGCTGGAGGCGGATATTTTTGCCGCCGGGCTGAAGCGTAAAGAGAGCCACGGCAAGGTGGTCTTCGGCAGCGTGCAATCGGTAGCCCGTAACCTTGAACAGTTCCAGGCCGAGTTTTCACTGCTGATTGTCGATGAATGCCACCGCATCAGCGACGATGATGACAGCCAGTACCAGCAAATTATCAGCCATTTGCAGCAGGTCAACCCGCAGCTGCGCCTGCTCGGGTTAACCGCCACGCCGTTCCGCCTCGGCAAGGGCTGGATCTACCAGTTTCATTATCACGGCATGGTTCGCGGTGATGAGAAGGCGTTGTTCCGCGACTGTATTTACGAACTGCCGCTGCGCTATATGATCAAGCACGGGTATCTGACGCCTCCGGAACGGCTGGATATGCCGGTCGTGCAGTACGATTTCAGCCGCCTTCAGCCGCAGAGCAACGGTCTGTTTAGCGAAGCGGACCTGAACCTTGAGCTAAAAAAGCAGCGGCGCATTACGCCGCATATCGTCAGCCAGATCGTCGAATTCGCCCGCACGCGTAAGGGCGTGATGATTTTCGCCTCCACGGTAGAACACGCGCGGGAAATTACCGGCCTGCTGCCCGCCGGCGAGGCGGAGCTGATTACCGGTGAAACGCCCGGCCCGCAGCGCGATCGCATCATCGAAGCATTTAAAGCGCAGCAGTATCGTTATCTGGTGAACGTGGCGGTGCTCACCACCGGATTTGATGCCCCGCATGTCGATCTGATCGCCATCCTGCGCCCCACGGAGTCGGTCAGCCTTTATCAGCAAATTGTCGGCCGCGGCCTGCGCCTGGCGCCGGGGAAAACCGACTGCCTGATTCTCGACTATGCCGGAAATCCTCACGATCTCTACGCCCCGGAGGTGGGTTCGCCGAAGGGCAAGAGCGATAACGTCCCCGTACAGGTATTCTGCCCGGCCTGCGGCTTTGCCAATACCTTCTGGGGAAAGACCACCGCCGACGGTACGCTGATTGAACACTTTGGCCGCCGCTGCCAGGGCTGGTTTGAAGATGACGACGGTCATCGTGAACAGTGCGATTTTCGTTTTCGCTTCAAAAACTGTCCGCAGTGCAATGCGGAAAATGATATTGCCGCCCGCCGCTGCCGCGAGTGTGACACAATTCTGGTCGACCCCGACGATATGCTGAAGGCCGCGCTGAAGCTCAAAGACGCGCTGGTGCTGCGCTGCAGCGGCATGGACCTGCAGCACGGTGGCGACGATAAAGGTCCGTGGCTGAAAATCACCTATTACGATGAGGACGGCGCCGATGTCAGCGAGCGCTTCCGCCTGCAGACGCCGGCCCAGCGTACCGCGTTTGAGCAGCTGTTTATCCGTCCCCATACCCGCACGCCGGGCGTGCCGCTGCGCTGGATAACCCCTGCCGACATTGTTGCCCAGCAGCCGCTGTTGCGGCATCCGGACTTTGTCGTCGCGCGCATGAAGGGCCAGTACTGGCAGGTCAGGGAAAAAGTCTTCGACTATCAAGGCCGCTTCCGCCGGGCAAATGAACTGCGTTAATCACCGCCGCGCCTGAGGTTTTCATTGCCGTCAACGCCATAGGTGGATATAATGCCGCCCGCTTTTGCATTCGCAAAGCAGATCATCTGCCTGCTGCTGGGTCGCCTGTAGCAGGATTTAAATATAGAGAGACATCAATGTTTACTATCAACGCAGAAGTACGTAAAGAGCAGGGTAAGGGTGCGAGCCGCCGCCTGCGTGCAGCTAACAAATTCCCGGCCATCATTTATGGCGGTGAAGCTACTCCGGTAGCAATCGAGCTGGACCAGGACAAACTGTGGAACATTCAGAGCAAAGCTGAGTTCTACGGTGAAGTTCTGACCATCGTTATCGATGGCAAAGAAGAAAAAGTAAAAGTTCAGGCTGTTCAGCGTCACGCGTTCAAGCCAAAACTGACTCACATCGACTTCGTTCGCGCTTAATCGCGATAGCAAGTTGAGTGGCAAACGCCCCGGCCCGCAAGGTCCGGGGCGTTTTGTTATGCGTCTTGTTTCCATAGCAAAGGCGCAAAATCAACCACCTCTCCCAGCGTCGGATGCTTGTTCATTCCCGGCTGCCACAGCATCACCATCGTGACATTCAGCCCCTGGGTACCGACTTCGGTATCGATCTCCTCCACGCCTTCCCAGCCGGCCGCCTGAAAATGGTCAGGTAAGAATCCCCACCCCTGCCCCTGCTGCAGCGCATGGCGCAATAACGCTTTTTCATTCATGTACAGCGTATGTCCCGAAATTTGCACCCGGCGGGCAATTTGCTCGTCTGCGCGGCGATGCATCACCAGCTGCGGGACCAACGACAGATTGAGCAGAGTCAACGGACGCGCGCAGTCCGCAAACAGTCGCTCGGCCGCATAAAAGCGCAGATCGACGGTTCCCAACGCACGCCACTCCATTTCGCTGCCGAGAGTCCGGTTATTGGCCTGGCAAATAGCCAGATCGGCCTGCCCGTCGGCCAGCGCCTGCTCCGCCTCGCGGCGCGATGCGCTCCAGCAGCTCATTCGCAGCTGACGTCGGGCAAGGCGATCTGCCAGTGCGCAGAGAAAGGATCGCGGTACAAACGGATCGTACACCACCCGCAGCCCCTGCCCCGCGGTGCGCGGTAGCGTCTGCGCAAACGACTCAAAGGCCTGGGCCTGGCGCAGCAGTAAATGCGCCTGGCGAAAAAGTTGTTCCCCTTCGGCGGTTAACGCCAGGCTTCGCCCTTCGCGCAGGAACAGCGCATATCCCAGCGCATCTTCCAGGTAATCCAGCAGATCGCGCAGCGTGGTGCGATCTTTTCCGAGCCGAATCGCCGCCCGCGAAAGACTCCCGGTTTCCGCGATGGTGGCAAAAGCCTCAATCTGGGCAAATGAGTAATGCAGCGTTTTCATCCTGTGGTTTCCTTTGGGGGAAAATCCCCCATCGGCTGATTTTAGCCTGCCGAAGGCGATTTATATACTGCAGGCCTGGTTGTTATGGCTAATAAGGAATCTCTGATGACAAAGATAAAAAAAACCACACCGCTGGCCCTGGCGTTGCTGTTCGCGCTTTGCCCTACCGTCAGCATGGCGCAGGCCCCGTCACCGCAGGCCTGCGGCGGAGTCATGCTGGATGTCTGCCCGACACCTTTTGATCCCGTTCTGCCTGCAACAAAAGATATGCTCAACTGGGATCGGTCCGCCCGGGTTATCGGTTTTCGCAACGACTACCGTAACTATGCCGGCGATATCTTCCATCACGGTAGCGCCACGCCGCTGTCGCCGTCAGATAAGCCGCTGACCGACGTCAGCTATACGGTAAACGGCCAGACATGGAACCTGCAGGATTACCTGAAGCGCCAGAACGTCACCGGTTTTCTGGTACTCAAAGAGGGTAAGATTGCCTACAAATATCTCGGCGCAGGCAATACCGACACCACGCTGTGGACCTCCCGCTCGGTAGGTAAAGCGGTGGTCTCCACCCTGGTCGGTATAGCGATTCAGCAAGGTAAAATCCATTCGCTTAATGATCGGGTCACCGATTACGAGCCCGACCTGAAAGGCAGCGCCTGGGACGATGTCACCCTTAAGCAGCTGATTCAGCACACCTCCGGCGTCGAGTGGAATGAAGATTACACCAACCCGCAATCCCATTTCGCCCGCCTGACTCAGTGTGAAGCCCATCCAGGCGCCTACACGTGCGTGCGCAAGATCGTGGCCTCCCTGAAGCGCACGCATCCCGCCGGCGAGCAGTGGTCCTACTCGTCAGGGGGCGCCTGGCTATTGGGTGATGTTCTGGAGCGGGCCACCGGAATGCCGCTTGCCGCATGGCTGGAGCAGGCCCTGTGGCAACCCGCCGGAATGGCACATGACGGCGTCTGGCACGCTTATCAGCAGGGCAAGCATGACGTCGGGGCGCACGGCTTTAACGCTACGCTGGAAGACTGGGGTCGTTTCGGCGAGTTTGTCGCCCGGGATGGACGTCTGGCCGATGGCCAACGGCTGGTGCCTGAAGGCTGGTTTGACCAATCCTCCGCCTGGACCCAGGCGCAGAAATCAGTCTCCCCGGCACACCCGGAGGGCATTTACGGCTATCAATGGTGGAATAACGCGATTCCGGCCAACGCACAGCATGTCGACCCCAGCGCCCGCCAGGGCCTGAAAGGTTCGCTGTGGGCGCTGGGTATCTACGGCCAGGTGATTATGGTCAACCGCGCGGAACATCTGGTGATCGTACAGTGGTCAACCTGGCCGCAGGCCGAACCTTCGTTTAACGCCCAACCGCTGGAAGCCGCGCTGATGTACAGCGCTATCGCCCGCAAACTGCACTAAGGGTTATCGCGCCTTGTTTCATCCGGGGCAAGGCGCGACGAAATCGTGAGAGCCAGGTGTTGCAGTAACATAATGGTTTTGGCATCCACAATTTCCCCCTCGCGTATCGCTTGTAACGCCCGGGCCAGTGGCCACTCCAGCACTTCGATATCCTCCCCTTCCGCCGCCAGCCCGCCGCCTTCGCCGCGGCGATCGTCCGCCGAATATTCGGCAATGAAAAAATAGAGCTTTTCGGTGACCGACCCCGGACTCATGTAGGCGGTAAAAACCGGTTCAATGCCGGTGACGCGGAAGCCGGTCTCTTCTTCCGCCTCGGCGATAATGCGCTCTTCCGGCGACACATTATCCAGCAGCCCGGCAGCCGCCTCGATCAAAAAACCATCATGACCATTAATCCACACCGGAAAACGAAACTGGCGTATAAGTACAACGGTTTGCTTTACCCGGTTATAGAGCAGAATCACCGCGCCGTTGCCGCGATCGTAGGCCTCACGGCTCTGTTCCTGCCAACGGCCATCCCGGCGCAGCAATTCAAAAGTGTATTTTTTTAACGTATACCAGTTGTCGGACAGCAGCGTTTCACGCACGTGGCGAACGCGGGAGGTATCCCTGGACATATTTTTCTCCTGATAAGATGACAGCGGCCACGATAACATGCAAAATAACGCACAAACAAGATCAAACATGAAGGAAGGAATATGTTTGCCAGCCAACGAAAACAGCAAATACTGCAGATTCTCGCCGTCGAAAAACAGGTGATGTCCGGCGAGCTTAGCCAGCGGTTTAACGTCTCTGAAGACTCTATCCGCCGGGATTTACGCGAGCTGGCGGGGGAAGGCAAGCTGCAGCGGGTCCACGGCGGCGCGCTGCCAGTTTCGGCGGCCATCGCGCCGATCGAAACAAGAAAAAACGTGCAAATCGCTTCAAAGCAGGCCATTGCCCGCCGGGCGGCGGCGCTGATCCAGCCGGGGCAGGTGGTGATTATCGATGGCGGGACCACGACAGAAGAAATGGTCCGCTGTCTGCCGGCTGATTTGGCCTGTACCGTCGTGACCCACAGCCCAGGTATTGCCGTCGCGCTGGTGGAGCGACCGTTGATTGAGGTCATTCTGATCGGCGGGCGGCTGTTTAAACATTCGGTGGTCACCGTCGGCGCCAGCGCGCTGGAAGGTATTGCGCGGATCAATGCCGATCTGTTTTTTATGGGCGTTACCGGGGTGCATGACCGCGCGGGTTTCACTACCGGCGATTATGAAGAGGCGGCTATCAAGCGGGCACTCGCCGCGCGGGCAGCGGAAACCATTGTGATGGCGTCGCAGGAAAAACTGAACTCGGCATCGGCGTTTGCCATCGGCGAGCTAAGCCTTGCCAGTACCCTGATTATCGATGGTTTGCTGGATGAGGCCCTGCAGGCGAAGCTGACTCAGCACGGGATCGAGACGATCCGCGCCGACGCTGAGTAACAACGCCGCGGGCCGCCAGCCCCGGCCTTCACCGGGGCTGGCGGAGAATCAGCTACCGCCGGAAGTCCGACGCTGCAGCTGATCGCGCAGGTTAGGCGGCGTGCCTTTGATGGTCAGCGTATCCGTTGCCGGATCCCAGAACACCCGCTCGCCCAGCAGCATGGCATCAAAGTTGATCGTTAACCCGCCGCCGCTGCCGGCAAACTTGGTCAACTGACGCAGCGTGCTGCGATCCGCCGGGAAGCTCTCTTCCAGCTCATACCCCTGTTCAGCGGTAAATTGCTGGAAGCTCTTCTCGCTGACGCCGGCCAGCTCTTTGGATAAAGATTCCAGTTCAATCTCTTCTCCCGCCTGCAGCTGCTCGTTGCAATAAGCATATACCTGCTGACGAACGTTCTGCCGTTCGGACTTATCGAGCTGAGCATCGGAGGCGAAATCATCGACCGCCTGGAGCAGGCCGCGGTTCTGCGCTTTGGCATTCAGCCCTTCGCTGGCGCCGAGGAAGTCCATAAAGAAATCGGCCACTTTACGCCCGACCCGGCCTTTGAGGAAGGTCAGGTAGCGGGTCGACTCCGGATTGGTTTCCCATTCAGTTAAGTCAATGCGCGCCACAATATCGGCATGATTGATATCCAGATAGTGGGTTGAGCTGATATCCAGATCTTCATTAACGCGCATACTGCTCAGGTTGTTCAGCACCGCCACCAGCAGATACTCAACCGCCAGATAACGATACTGACAGAACAGAACGATACCGCCTTCTGCGAAAGGATATTTCGCCAGTTCATCACGCAGACGGCCGGTTGCCGCCCGGCTGAACGGGAGAAATTCTTCTTCGCCCTGGCGCTGCAGGCGAAGGGCCTGCGCCAGCTCGCTCTCTTCGTTAAACAGACCGTAGGCCTTGTTTTTAGCGCTGTAGACACGATGCAGCTCGGCCATCATTTCCACGACCGTCGCATTCGGCTCCAGTAAGGAATCGCGCAGCACCAGTTCGAGGTTTTGTTCATCACGTTTAATTAACTGATGCAGGGCAATCTGGTCGATATCCAGACTCATGTTAAACTCTCCTTTTAGACCGGCCGGTATTCAACCACCGCCGGGACGGCGACGCAACCGCCGCGTGACTCTTCGACGACCAGAGACTCGCGATCGTGCGCGCTTTTGCGCCGTGGCGAAAAAATGCGGAAAAAAAGCTGCTGCTACGGTAATATGTTGCCCTTTCACGAACAAACAGATTTTGAGTTTATGCCGCAATTATCCCGCTATAGTGATGAACACGTCGAACAGCTGCTTAGCGAGCTGACCAACGTGCTGGAAACACACAAAGCCCCCGTTGACCTTTCACTGATGGTGCTAGGCAATATGGTGACTAACCTGATCAATAGTAGCGTCGCGCCGGCGCAGCGTCAGGCTATCGCCCGTTCTTTTGCCCAGGCTCTGCAGTCTTCAATCAACGACGATCCGGCGCACTAAGGATAACCAACAACTGTATATGGTGACTCTTCGTCAGCCCTACCGAGAAAAAATCTCCCAGATGGTCAGCTGGGGGCACTGGTTCGCCCTGTTCAACATGTTGTTGGCCATGGTGCTCGGCAGCCGCTATCTTTTTGTCGCCGACTGGCCCACGACTCTGGGCGGACGTATTTTCTCGTATGTCAGCCTCGTGGGTCACTTCAGTTTTCTGGTATTTACCAGCTATGTCCTGATTCTCTTCCCGCTGACCTTTATCGTCGTATCGCAGCGATTGATGCGCTTCCTGTCGGTCATTCTGGCGACCGCGGGCATGACGCTCCTGCTGATCGATAGCGAAGTCTTTACCCGTTTCCACCTGCATCTTAACCCTATTGTCTGGGAACTGGTCATCAACCCTGACCAGAATGAGATGGCGCGCGACTGGCAGCTGATGTTTATCAGCGTGCCGATTATCTTCCTGCTGGAAATGCTGTTTGCGACCTGGAGCTGGCAGAAGCTGCGTAGCCTGACGCGTCGCCGCCACTACGCCCGGCCTGTCGCCTGGTTTTTCTTTCTCTCTTTTATCAGCAGCCACCTGATTTATATCTGGGCGGATGCAAATTTTTATCGCCCGATCACCATGCAACGGGCGAATCTGCCGCTCTCCTATCCGATGACGGCCCGCCGTTTCCTTGAGAAACATGGCCTGCTCGACGCCCAGGATTACCAGCGTCGTCTGGTAGAACAGGGGGCGCCGGAAGCCGTCTCCGTTGAGTATCCGCTGAGCACCCTGCGCTATCGCGATCTGGGGGCTGGCTACAACGTTCTGCTCATTACCATCGATAACCTGAACTATTCGCGGTTTGAGAAAAATATGCCGGAACTGGCCCGTTTCGCGCAAGAGAACGTCAACTTTACCCAACATATGAGCTCCGGCAATACCACCGATAGCGGGATGTTTGGCCTGTTCTACGGGATTTCGCCGGGCTATATGGATGGCGTCCTGTCAGCCCGCATCCCGGCCGCGTTGATTACGGCCTTTAACCAGCAGGGATATCAGCTGGGGCTGTTCTCCTCCGATGGTTTCAGCAGTCCGCTCTATCGCCAGGCGCTGCTGTCCGATTTCTCGCTGCCAAATGAGAAAACGCAAAGCGATGAGCAAACGGCGGACCAGTGGATTGGCTGGCTCAATCGCTATGCGCAGGATGAAAACCGCTGGTTCTCATGGATTTCGCTGAACGGCACCACGCTGGATAACAGTCAGCAGCAAAACTTCGCGCGTCGCTACAGCCGTGCGGCGGGAGATGTTGATAACCAAATCAGCCGGGTACTGAGCGCCCTGAGCGATGCCGGAAAACTGGATAATACGGTGGTGATTATTACCGCCGCGCACGGTATGCCGTTGAATCCGCAGCGCGGTAAGTTTGACTGGTCCCGGGAGCAGCTGCAGGTTCCGCTGGTTATTCACTGGCCAGGGATTCCGGCGCAGAACATCGCGACGCTGACCAGCCACAAAGATGTGATGACGACGCTGATGCAGCGCCTGCTGCACGTCTCCACGCCTGCCAACGAATATTCACAGGGTGAAGACCTGTTCAGCCCCGCGCGTCGTAGGGCCTGGGTGACGGCGGCCAACGGCGATACGCTGGCGGTCACGTCGCCAGAGGTGACCGTGGTGCTGAACCACAACGGCACCTACAGCACCTGGAACAGCGACGGCAAAAAAATTGATAACCGCAAACCTCAGCTCAGCCTGCTGCTGCAGATCCTGACTGACGAAAAACGCTTTATCGCTAACTGATTGATTAATTATGAATCAATCAGCCGTTCCCCGGCTTGCATTCGGTCGGGGAACGGGTAATATTGTCCTCCATACGTCGGCACGTAGCGCAGCCTGGTAGCGCACCGTCATGGGGTGTCGGGGGTCGGAGGTTCAAATCCTCTCGTGCCGACCAAATCATTCACCGGTAAGTTATCTTAACAACCGGTAACCCCTTAAGAACCCGCATCCTCTCTGAGCCTGCGGGTTTTTTAATGCCCGAATCACCCCGCCGACACGGTCGCGGTCCGCGGTCCGCGGTCGAATCTATCCCCGTTTCCGCACTGCTGATGAAGAAACTCCGACCTTACTGATTGTAAATCGAAGAATAGCTTCTATTATTCGTCGTACTTGCCTGACACCGGAACAATTAATATGAGAGTTAATGGACTTACGAAGGGATTTTTTATCCTGATTTTGCTGATGGTCAGCCTCGCCTTTTTTAATGTTCTTTCCCCCTATTATTCAGCCATACTGTGGGCCGCGATTCTGTCGGTTATCTTCAACCCGGTGAAGAACAAGTTGCGTACTCGCCTCGGGGAGCGCAATGGCCTGGCCTCGTTGTTGACCGTCGTGATTATCTGCCTGATTGTTTTCACGCCGCTGGCGATCATCATTTCATCGCTGGCGATTGAGCTCAACCTGGTTTACACCCAGCTTCAGCATAACGACACCCAGTTTCCTGTGGTGGTGGCCAATCTGTTTGCCCATCTGCCTGAGTGGGCCAGAAGCTTTCTCTCCGAACATAACCTTGACAGCGCAGAGCAGATTCAGAAACAGCTCTCTGACGCCGCTCTGAAAGGCGGGCAATATCTGGCCGGCAGCGCGTTCCTGATTGGTAAAGGGACTTTCGGCTTTACCGTTAGCTTCGGCATCATGCTGTATCTGCTGTTTTTCCTGCTCAAAGATGGCCCCTATCTGGTCATGCTCATCCTTGAGTCCCTGCCGCTGTCTAACTACGTTAAGCAGCATCTGTTTGCCAAATTTGCCGCCGTATCACGGGCAACCGTAAAAGGTACCGCCGCCGTCGCCCTCGCCCAGGGGATACTTGGCGGCATCGCGTTTTCTATCGCCGGCCTCGACGGCAGCATTTTGTGGGGCGCCATCATGGCGTTTCTGTCGCTGATTCCGGCGATCGGTTCCGCCATAGTCTGGGTACCGGCTGCCATCTTCCTGTTTGCCACCGATCAGCTATGGCAAGGGGCGTTTATCGTCGGCTTCTTCGTGATTGTGATAGGCCTGGTGGATAATATTCTGCGCCCGCTGCTGGTGGGCAAAGATACCAAAATGCCGGACTATCTGATTTTGATTGCCACCCTCGGCGGCATGGAGATTTATGGGATTAATGGCTTTGTCATCGGGCCGCTGATCGCCGCCCTGTTTATTGCCTGCTGGAATCTGCTATCGGGGCGCGAGCACGCGGGCAACACCGACGAAATCGATGAAGAGTTCATCGAGGAAGGAAAAGTCAGTCGCGATGAGTAGGCATCGGGGGGAGCATTTCGCTTCCCCCGTCTCCCCTTCTGTTACTGTTATAGCGCCCCTTATTCGCGGGTATTGGCCGGTCGGACTGGAATCATCGCACCTGAAAACGTCTTCGCTTGCTGATAATTATTAACGCCGGGTTGCCGGTTGCCGTTGGCGGCAATATCCCGTCAGGGATACCCAAAGAACCTTTCACTCAGAGAGTGAATTTGGGTAGTGAATACTTGCAAACCAGCCAATAAAGCCAGTCAATCAGACCACAATATATGAAAATAATGGTAAATTATTCTTACCATTACGCAAAAGAGTGCTAGTCTTTTGCCGTTAAAGATCGATAACAAAGGATGATGAATCGTGAAGAAAATCTCTACGCTTGCTGTTTCTCTGCTGGCCGTTGCCTGTGTTTCCACCAGCGCGCTGGCCGCTGAACAGCCTCTGGAAAAGGTCGCCCCCTATCCGAAGGCGGAAAAAGGCATGAAGCGTCAGGTGATTCAGCTGCCGCAGCAGCAGGACGAATCCGCATTTAAAGTCGAGCTGATGATCGGCCAGACCCTTGAGGTTGACTGCAACCGCCATCGCCTCGGCGGTCAACTGGAAAGCAAAACGCTGGAAGGCTGGGGTTACGATTACTACGTTTTTGATAAAGTGACCGGACCGGTTTCAACCATGATGGCCTGCCCGGACGGCAAAAAAGAGCGTAAATTTGTGCTGGCAGGCTTGGGTGATGATGCCATGCTGCGCTACAACAGCAAGCTGCCCATCGTGGTCTACACCCCAGATAACGTCGAAGTGAAATACCGAATCTGGAAAGCAGACGAAACCATCGGCAATGCCGTTGTACGCTAACGCGAAGCGATAAACAGTCACTATCCGGCGGCATCAGCCGCCGGATGTCGTTCTACAGCGCAATATCCGCCATAGGTTTGTCACCGGAGAGCGGCTTCAGCTCCGCCAGCGGGACCTGATCAACCACCGCTACCGGCTCGTAATGCAGCTGCAGTACTTCACTGGTCCACGCCAGCGCCTGTTCAATCGCCGCCGGGTTACCATCCAGACGCAGACCGTAGGAGGGAACGATCTCTTTCAGTTTCGCCTGCCAGGCGGCCGACTGCACCTTCTCTTTAAAGACCTTCTCCATCAGCTGTAGCATGATAGGCGCCGCCGTCGATGCTCCCGGAGAAGCTCCCAGCAGCGCTGCAACGGTACCTTCGTCATCGCTGACCACTTCCGTGCCCAGACGCAGTACGCCCTTCTTACCGTTGCGTTTGATAATCTGTACGCGCTGGCCGGCCTGCCACAAGCGCCAGTCCTCTTTATTCGCTTCCGGATAGTATTCGCGCAGCGCCTCGTGACGATCGTTATCTTTCTGCATCACCTGGCTAATCAGATATTTCACCAGATCGAAGTTATCCAGACCGACATTGAGCATCGGCAGAATATTCGAGGTGTTGGTTGATGCCAGCAGATCCCACAGCGAACCGTTTTTCAGGAAGCGGGTCGAGAAAGTTGCGAACGGTCCGAACAGTACCACCCGCTTGCCATCGATAATCCGCGTATCGATATGCGGAACCGACATCGGCGGCGCGCCCACTTCGGCCTGGCCATAGACTTTCGCCAGATGATGGTTCACCACCTCCGGGTTTTCGCACACCAGGAACTGTCCCCCCACCGGGAAGCCCGCGTACTCTTTCGCCTGAGGAATACCGGTTTCCTGAAGCAGCGTCAGCGCGGCGCCGCCGGCGCCAATAAAGATAAATTTGGCTTTAATAACGCGCTTCTGGCGACGATTATCGGCATCGGCCAGGGTCACTGTCCAGCTCTTGTCCGCGTTGCGCTTAAAGCGACGCACAACGGTACCAAGCTGCAAAGAGAAGTTATCATGGGTCTGCAGTCCGGCAATCAGCTGGCGGGTGATTTCCCCGTAGTTGACGTCGGTCCCGACTTCGGTGCGGGTCGCGGCCACTTTTTGCTGCGGATCGCGCCCTTCCATCACCAGCGGCGCCCACTCTTTGATCTGCTGATGATCTTCAGAATAGCGAATCCCGCGGAACAGCTCACTCTGCTGGAGCGCCGCGTAACGCGCGCGCAGGAAATTCACATTGTCTTCGCCCCACACAAAGCTCATGTGCGGCACGCTGTTAATAAACGATTTCGGCTTACTGAGTATGCCGCGTGTCACCTGGTGAGCCCAAAATTGCCGGGAGATGTGGAAGGATTCGTTGATATCGACCGCTTTGTCGATATTAATCCCACTGGCGGTTTGTGGCGTGTAGTTCAGCTCCATCAAAGCCGCATGACCGGTACCCGCATTGTTCCAGCCGTTCGAGCTCTCTTCAGCCACGCTGGACATCTGCTCGACCATGGTAATAGACCAGTCCGGCTCAAGTTCCTGAAGCCAGGTTCCCAACGTGGCGCTCATGATGCCGCCGCCAATCAACAATACATCCGTCTCTTGCTCATGGCGGGTGTTGGTCCGAGGTGTATTTGAACCAACAGCCGGTGAGCTGGGTACGGCCATCTTTTTCTTCATCGGATTTGAGCCTTACTTTACTCGCTTTTGGATTTAGCGCAGGTGAAACGATTATCGAGAATCAAGGTAACACCGAAGATCAAAAAATTAAATATTGTTTAAAATTTAAGTTGAGTTTTGAGATCTGTTATAAAAATGTTTAATAAATGTGTACGCTAAATCATATTTTGTACTGGTATATGTCACGTCCACGCGCTATCATCCCCTGTTTTGTGACAGACCGCACACAAGCTCCGGCTCGTGGTTCCGGCTTTTATCTACCAGCGAAACGCTTATGCATCAGGCCACCAACCCCGCACCACCCTCTTCGAACGGCGCGCTTCGCCATGTATTACGCTCGCCGTCGCTACTGACCCGCGAAGCGCTGGCTGGCGTACTCACCGCGCTGGCCCTGATTCCGGAGGTTATCTCCTTTTCTGTGATTGCCGGGGTTGACCCGAAAGTCAGCCTGATTGCGTCCGTCGTGCTCTGTCTGGCGATGTCGGTGCTTGGCGGCAGACCGGCCATGGTCACCGCAGCGGCGGGGTCGGTGGCGCTGGTCATTGGCCCTATGGTGCATCAACACGGCGTGGGCTATATCCTGCCCGCTGTCATTTTGGCTGGTATTATTCAAATTTTGTTTGGGTTGTGCGGTATGGCCCGACTGATGCGATTTATTCCGCAATCGGTGATGACCGGTTTTGTGAATGCGCTGGGGATACTGATCTTTTTTGCCCAGCTGCCACATTTCTGGAGCACACGGCCGCTGATCCTCGGCCTGTTCGTGCTGACGCTGCTGATTGTGCTGTGGGCGCCACGCTATATCAAAGCCATCCCTTCGCCGCTGATCGCCATCATCCTGCTGACCTTGTTTACCGTCACCAGCGGCCAGCTGCTGCCCACCGTCGGTGATGAAGGCACTATGAGCGGTGGACTGCCCGGACTTACCGCTCTGCGGGTACCGCTCGATCTGCACACGCTGAGCATTATCTGGCCCTGCGCGTTGAGTATCGCCTTCGTTGGCCTGCTGGAGTCGCTGCTGACGGCTAAACTCGTGGATGATCTGACCCACACGCCATCCAGCAAAGCGCGCGAGAGCACCGGGCTGGGCATCGCCAATATTCTCGCCGGATTCTACGGCGGTATCGCCGGCTGCGCCATGATCGGGCAGACCATCGTTAACGTCGAAATGGGCAAGGGCCGAAGCCGCGTCTCAACCGTTGCGGCAGGCCTTGTACTGCTGCTGCTGGTCACCGCGCTGAGTGAAGTGATGGCTAAAATTCCGATGGTGGTGCTGGCCGGAGTGATGGTGATTGTGGCGGCAAAAACCTTAAGCTGGCACAGCATTCGGCCGGCGGAAGTGGCGCGCCATCCGTGGCCGGAAACGCTGGTTATGCTGGCGACCGTCGGCGCGACGGTCGGAACCAGCAATCTGGCCATTGGCGTTGTGGCCGGACTGGCAGTGATGGCGCTGATTCCTCGCCGGCTGCGCAGCAGGCCGGCGCTTACATCAGAAATATCGTCGCCAGACCGAGAAAAATAAAGAAGCCGCCGGTGTCGGTGATCGCGGTGATCATCACGCTGGAGCCGACCGCCGGATCGCGCCCCAGCTTGACCATCACCATCGGAATAATCACCCCCATCATCGCGGCCATCAGCAGATTCAGCATCATCGCCAGCGTCATCACGCCGCCCAGCTGCGGGTCCTGATACAACCACCAGGTGATCGCCCCCATGATCCCGCCCCATACCAGGCCGTTAATCAGCGCGACGCCCATCTCGCGCAGAATCAGAAACGAAAAGCTGCCGGGCTGAATGTGCTGTAATGCCATAGCGCGCACGATCATGGTGATCGTCTGATTGCCGGTGTTGCCGCCGATCCCGGCGACGATCGGCATCAGCGAGGCAAGCGCCACCAGCTGTGAAATAGTGTGTTCAAACCCGTCAATCACCCGCGAGGCGATAAAGGCGGTGCACAGATTAACCGCCAGCCAGGCCCAGCGGGTCTTCACCGCTTTGCTGACCGGCGCAAAGACATCCTCTTCGCTGCTCAGACCGCCCATACCGCGCAGATCGCTGTCCGTCTCTTCATAGACGACGTCAACAATCTCATCGATGGTCAGACGGCCCATCAGCTTGCCTTCTGCATCAATCACCGCGGCGCTGATCAAGTCGTCACGTTCAAAGGTACGCGCCACCTTTTCAGCCTCTTCGTGCGGCTGGAAGGTGACCGGGTCCCCTTCCATGACGTCGCCGACCCGTTTTTGCGCCGCATTGAGCAGAATCGTTTGCAGCTGAAGCTCACCCAGCAGAAGCTTATTGCGGGTGGTCACAAACAGCTTATCGGTGTTCGCCGGCATTTTGCCCAACCGCCGCAGATAGCGCTGTACCGCCGCCAGCGTCATTTCCGGACGCACGACAATCACTTCGAACTCCATGATTGCCCCAACGGTATTGTCGGCGTAACGCATAATCTGGCGGACGCGCGCGCGCTTATCCGGCGGCATCGTCGCCAGTAAGCGACCGGTCAGGTTACGCGGCAGGTGCTGAACCAGATAGACCTGTTCGTCGATATCCAGGGTTTGCAGCGCGTCGAGCAGCTCGTGGTCGCTCATCTTATCGATGAGATCGCCCCAGACGTTTTCCGATGCCTCGAGCAGCACCTCGCCGCGTTTGTCGTTGCTGACCAGCTGCCAGAGCGCATTACGCCCGTCGTACGGCAGCGCTTCGAGGGCATCGGCAAGGTCCGGTGGCGGCAGGTGAGAGACCAGCACCTCGACCTCCGCCAGATCGTCTGCCAGCGTGCCGTCGTCATAGCGTTCAGCAAGCGTCAGTTTTCCCAGCAGCGCCGAGGTGACGGCTTTATCGGTGGTCAGCAGCCAGATAAGGCGGGCGCGCTCTTCATCACGTAATCTGGCACTTTTTTTATGCGAAACGGACATCGGTCAGGCAATCCTTTTGAGAACATGTGGCAGGCCAGGAGCCATAAGCATAGCGCGGGGAGGGAGAAAAAATAACCGTCGCCGCGTTCAGGCGGCGGAAAAATCAACAACCGCGCCGCCGGCGAGCCGGCGACGCGATCAATCAGGCGGTGCGGGCCACCGCATCCCGGGTAGCCAGCTCGCGCTCTTCTCCCGTCAGTTCTGTCAGCTGGCCGCTTCGCATCTCCAGCAGGCGGTCGGCATGCTGGAAGTAGTGATCGTCGTGGCTAATGGCGAAAACGGTTTTCCCCATTTGCTGCAGCAGCGGCAGCAGCTGCTGGTAAAACTCGCGCCGGAAATGCGGGTCCTGATCCGCCGCCCACTCATCAAGCAGAATGATATCCCGCTCCTCCGCCAGCGCCAGCAGCAGCGCAACGCGTTTTTTCTGCCCTTTCGACAGCTTCAAATCGACAATCCTGCCGTTATCCAGCTGCAGTTTATGCGTCATTTTCAGGTACGCCATCCACTGGTCAACCAGCGCGGAGTCCGCCGCTTTGCCGCCGGGCCCCAGCAGCCGATCGAACAGCCAGACATCGGTAAAGACCGCCGAAAAAAGCTTGCGGTAATCTTCGGGCTTGTCTGCCGCAAGCGGCTGGCCATCGAGCAGAATCTGCCCGGAAGCCGGTTGATACAGCCCGGTCAGCAGCATCGCCAGCGTCGATTTACCGCTGCCATTGCCGCCAATTAAAAACACCAGCTCGCCGCGCTGCAGGGTCAGGTTAATCGGCCCGACAGCAAAGCTGTTATCCGGATAGTGGAAGCAGACGTCGCGCAGCTCCAGAGTCTGCCAGTGCGGGTGCGGTTCCGGCTGCGGGAAGTCGGCGCGATACGGTGCCAGCGAGAAGGTATTCAGCTTGTTGAACGCCACCTGAGCGCTGAGCAATGTCGGCAGCGCTCCGACCGCCGAGAGCAGCGGCGTGCGCAGGAACAGCAGAGTCAGCGAGTAGGTCGCCGCCACCGCGGTATTCGCCCAGCCGAGGCTGTTTGCCATCCAGAACACCAGTCCGATGGCCCCCAGCATCATAATATTCGACCAGTTCACCGCGCTGAGATGGAACGTATCGGCGCGGATAATATGGTGACGATATTCGCGGGCATCCGGCAGATAAAGCTGATTAAACACGTATTCCGCGCGTTCCCGGTTAAGGGTTAACTCTTTGCGCCCCTCCAGCACCGTCTGGTAGTCGTGGTACAGCTTGTCTTCCGTTTCCCGCAGCGTCGCCATATGCCTGTAGACGCGAGCCACCAGCACAAACCCGCCCCAGATGGTCAGCGCCATCCACAGCGCGGTCACCATCATCATTTTGCCCGACAGCCACGCCAGATAGGCGGCGGAACCAAAGGTCAGGATAATCCCCTGCACCAGCTCCGGCAGGCGCACAAAAGCGATGGTGATATTGCGAATGTCGCTGGTTAAACCGGCAAGCAGCGAAGCGCTACCGATCTTCTCGACCTTTTCGATTTGGGTATCAAGGATGCGTTTGATAAATTCGCCGCGCAGGCGGAAGACAAAATGGTGGCCCAGGGTGGTCAGGGCCAGCTGGGAACCCAGCGTCACGACCATCAGCAGCAGCAACAAACCGAGAAATTCCGGCAGCACCGCCAGCGAGGTATCGACCACGGTCATCAGACGCAGATTAATAAAGGCAATAAGCCCGATTCCCAGCGCCGCACTGAGCAGACTCAGGGCAATGACGGAGATAAACGGCCAGCGATACTGGCGCCAGACAAGCAGCAGAAGTTCCATAACTCACAATCCGGGCAGCAAAACAGCCAGCAGTTTAAACTGCTCGCCCATGACATCAAGAATAATTCTTATTTTTGTTCTCTCGCACCGGCAAGACGGAAGGTGAGGTTATAGCGACAGGCGCCGGTCTGCGGATGGTCGCCCTCTTTCAGCGGCTGGATACCGTGGTAAAACAGGCGCGATTCTCCCCCCCAGACCACCACATCGCCATGCTCCAGCAGCACGCGCTGCAGCGGATCGCTGCGCCGCAGACCGCCAAACTGAAACACGGCGGACAGCCCCAGTGACACCGACACAATAGGCGCCCGCAGATCGCGTTCATCTTTATCCTGATGCAGAGACAGCTTTGCCCCGGGCTGATAGCGGTTAATCAGACAGGCATCGGGAGCAAAATCAGGATAGCCGCAGGCAAGCGCCGCCTCCGCAGCCAGTTGACGAAAGATCGTCGGCATCGACGGCCAGCGCTGACCGGTTAACGGATCGTCAGGAGCATAGAGGTAGCCGTGCATATCGGTGGTCCAGCCCACTCTGCCGCAGTTGGTCATCGCCACCGACATGGTATAGCCTCCCGGCGTCACCATTTGACGAAACGGCGACCGGCTTGCGACCTGCATTATCGCCTGCAGCAACGCCGCCGCGCGCCGGTGGGCGAAGCGCCGCAGAATGGTGGCCCCCGGCGCCAGCGGCTCCTGCCAGGGAGGCGTATCGGCGAATAAATCGAGCATCACTTCTCCTCGGTTTGCGCTTCCCGGGCCAGCAATTGCGCTTTACGGGCCGTTCCCCAGCGATAGCCTGAGAGCGCCCCGCCCTCGCGGACCACCCGATGGCACGGGATAACAATGGCGAGTTTATTGGCCGCGCAGGCGCCTGCCACGGCTCTCACCGCACGGGGTTGGCCAATGCTCTGCGCGACCTGACGATAGCTGCGGGTCTCTCCTGCCGGGATCTGGCGCAACGCCTGCCAGACGCGCAGCTGAAACGCGGTACCGCGCAGATCCAGCGGTAGATTAACGGCCTTGCGAGGATCGTCCAGATGGGCGAAAACTTCGGCTACCCGCTGGCAAAAATGCGCATCCCCCGGCAGAAGCCGGGCGTGAGGGAAGAGACGGGATAACGCATCAACCAGCGCTGCGTCCTCTTCCCCTGGTAAAACGGCGCACACCCCCCGTTCACTTTCCGCAACCAGGCAGCGGCCGACCGCGCAGTCGCCGACAGTATAGATAATGTCGGTATCCTCGCCGCCGCGGCGAAACTGGCGGGCGGTCATCCCAAGCGCGGCATCCGCCTGACGATAATAACTGCTGCCACCGGGAAAGCCTGCCGCTAGCACGGCGGGCGTCACTTTTTCCCCCTGCCCCAGCGCTTCGCGCAAACGTCGCGCACGCCATGCCTGTTGCCAGGCTTTCGGCGTCATTCCGGTGACGGATTTGAATAAACGATGAAAATGAAAGGGGCTGACCGCCAGTTCCTGCGCCAGTGCCTCAAGGGTCACGGGCGATTCCTGTTCCAGCAGGCGACAGGCCCGGGTGACTTTGTCCACCTTCTGCTGCTGCGGATCGCGTTTATCCGGCTGGCAGCGCTTACAAGGACGAAAGCCAGCGGCGATCGCCGCCTCAACCGCGGAGTAAAAGCGCACATTCTCCCGCAGCGCTCGCCGCGAACGGCAGGACGGGCGGCAACAGATACCGGTGGTCAGTACGGCAAAGACAAACTGACCATCGGCTCGCACATCGCGATCGCACACCGCCTGCCAGCGGCGATCGTCGGTATCAGCAATTATCGGTTTCATAACGGGCTCCTGCTTTAAGTGTATCGTCAGTCTGAATCCGCGCCCGATGAAAAAAACCCGAAATCTTGCTGTTTAATTCTTTTCGCCGACGAGGAAAGTGCGGAACTGCGGCGACATCCAGGTTGTAAACCCGTCGCCCTCTTTGACGATCATGTAAACCGCCAGCCCCTGCTGGCGCACCACTTCCTGCGCCCTTTCCGGCCCCAGCACCATCAGGCCGGTATCCCAGCCGTCCGCTTCCAGCGCCGTCGGGGCGATGACCGTGACCGAGACCAGCTTATGGTCAATCGGCCGGCCGGTTTGCGGATCGATAACGTGGGAAATACGTTTACCGTCCAGCTCATAGTAGTTGCGATAGCTGCCGGAGGTGCTGATCCCATGTCCGTTGATATCAACAATCGCCTGCACGGCATTTTCGCGATCGGTTGGTTTCTGGATGGCCACCCGCCACGGCTGCCCGTCGCCGTTCATTCCCCGGCTGACCAACGCCCCGCCGACCGAAACCAGGTAACGGGAAATGCCCTCCTGCTCCATCAGGCGAGCCAGATGATCGGCGGCATAGCCTTCGCCAACGGTGGAGAGATCGACAAACAGATCCGGAATGTCTTTTTGCAGATATTGTCGATCCGCGTGGTTAATGACCGTCAGATGCTGGAGCCCCGTGCGCGCTTTCGCGGCGGCGATCTGCTGAGGATCCGGCGTTTTAACCGGTTGCTTGTCGGGGCCAAACCCCCAGAGGTTTACCAGCGGCCCCACCGTAATATCCATGGCGCCCGCGGTTTTGGCGCCGATGCGCAGCGAGAGAGTGACAATATCAGCCATCGCTTCGCTGACCGGCCACGGCTCGGTCGTGATGGCATGGTTAAAGCGCATCAGCGCAGAATCGTTCTTCCAGGTGGAGAGCAGACGATCGTCGGCATCGAGCTGCGCCTGGACCTTCTGTCGCAGCGCCTCGGCTTTGGCTTCATCAACGCCAATGACGCTGACCCGCCAGAATGTGCCCATCGTCTTACCATCCAGTACGGTCGCGGCACTTTTTGGCGCAGTGGGAGTTGTGGCTGAATCGCAGCCGGAAAGCAGTACGCAGACGCTGAACAGCGCGCTACGGAAAAAAGTGATATCCATACAATCAGGTTCCTCTTGCTAAGGCAGCAAGATTACACCAGCGAGGTTAAACCGGGCATAAAAAAAGGCGCCAGAGGCGCCTTTTTCATCACTTCAGCGTGCTTAGAACTGGTAAACCAGGCCCAGAGCAACCACGTCGTCGGTAGAGATACCGGCGTTACGGGTGAAGCTGTTGTCGTCCAGCAGGTTGATTTTGTAGTCAACGTAGGTGGACATGTTTTTGTTGAAGTAGTAGGTCGCGCCTACGTCAACATATTTCAGGATATCCTGGTCGCCGTAGCCTTCCAGATCCTTACCTTTAGACTGCAGGTAAGCAACGGACGGACGCAGACCGAAGTCGAACTGGTACTGAGCAACCACTTCGAAGTTCTGTGCTTTGTTAGCAAAGCCCAGGGAACCAGCGCGAGTTGCGTTGTAGGTCTGGGTGTACTGCGTTGCCAGGTAGATGTTGTTCGCGTCGTATTTCAGACCACCGGTGTAGGTTTCAGCGTTGTCGCCACGACCCAGTTCCAGTTTGCTGTTCTGATCGCCCAGACGTTTAGAGTGGGAGTATGCGAAACCAGCGCTGATACCGTCGAAGATATCATAGGTCAGTGAGGTGCCGTAACCGTCGCCGTTCTGTTTCAGAGCGGTACGACCGTTGTTGGTCGGAGACAGAGCGCCTTCGCCGCTCGGGCTGCCGTTTTTACCCTGATACTGCAGAGCAAAGTTCAGGCCGTCAACCAGACCGAAGAAGTCAGAGTTACGGTAGGTTGCAACGCCGTTAGCACGGGACTGCAGGAAGTTGTCAGAACCGTAGGTGTCGCCGCCGAATTCCGGCAGAACGTCGGTCCAGGAAGTTACGTCGTAAACAACGCCGTAGTTACGACCGTAGTCGAAAGAGCCCGCGTCGCCAAATTTCAGACCAGCAAACGCCAGACGAGTCCATGCCTGATCGCTTGAGCTTTCAGTGTTGTTCGCCTGAACGTTGTATTCCCACTGGCCGTAACCGGTCAGCTGGTCATTGATCTGAGTTTCGCCTTTAACGCCTACACGCATGTAGGTCTGGTCGCCGTCAACGCTCTTGTCGTCAGAGAAATAGTGCAGACCGTCGATTTTACCGTACAGGTCTAATTTGTTGCCGTCTTTGTTATAAATTTCAGCCGCATTCGCTGCGCCTGCTACCAGCAGAGCCGGTACCAGGAGGGACAGTACTTTAACTTTCATGTTATTAACCCTCTGTTTGTTATATGCCTTTTATTATTGCCACTGCTTACTGATTACCCTTCTAATCAGTCGGCTATATTCATTGTGCTGTAAAATGCAGAATAATCCAACAAGAATATGATACGAAAACTTCTAAGGTGTTTCAAAATGCGCACAAGATGTTTCAAATTGTAAACACAGGGGAACTTTTCTTCATCGCTAAAAAGCACTAAAATAAGCACCAATAATCAAGAAAATAAATTTTTTCAATGAAGTTCATGCAGTTACACGTTGTTTCATGTATAGCACTGAATGACAAAACAAAATCTACCCCGGCGACTAGAATAACTCTCGCTATCATCATTAACTTTATTTATTACCGTCATTCAGTTCTGAATGTCTGTTTACCCCTATTTCAACCGGATGCCTCGCATTCGGTTTTTTTTTACCCTTCTTTACATAACTTTAATTACCCGGCGATATCCACGGAAAAAAATAACGGTTATTAATCAATCACCTCGCAAGTGAGTAAAGTCTTATCCAGATAATTTCTTGTTATTTAGTGCTATTTATTGCCAGAAACGGGTAAATAATTGTACAAGGTTCGCCCTGGTGTACATCTTATTGCGCGCGATTTTTTAAGATAATTCTTACGATTAAAAAAAATTGCAGAACCGCAATCTGTAGTATGGATTTGATAAATTAGCCTTTATACTGCTTAGCGTATTCACTCTGCTAGCAGCTACCTGGGGCGATGCCCTGCTTACAAACCTTGATGAGTCGCTCCGTCACACGATGACCCAGAAAAAATTCTCCCTGATGCCAGGCAGCATCACCCGCTTCTTCATTTTAATGGTCATCGTCCTGCTGGCGACCATGGGTGTTATGATCCAAAGCGCGGTCAATACCTGGCTGAAAGATAAAAGTTATCAGGTCATTGATGTCAGCCACGCGCTGCATAAACGCATCGATACCTGGCGCTACGCAACCTGGCAGATTTACGACAATATTGCCGCCCCCCCTTCCAGCACCGTCAGCGATGGCCTGCAAGAAACGCGGTTGAAGCAGGATGTTTACTACCTGGAAAAACCGCGGCGGAAAACCGAAGCGCTGATCTTTGGATCCCACGACAGCTCCACCCTGGAGATGACGCAGAAAATGTCCAGCTACCTCGACATCTTGTGGGGAGCGGAAACCATCCCCTGGTCGATGTACTATCTGAATGGTCTGGATAACAGTCTGATCCTTGTGTCGACGCTACCGCTGAAAGATCTGTCATCCAGCTTTAAAGAGTCAACGATTACCAGCGTGGTTGAATCCCGTCGCGCAGAAATGCTGCTGCAGGCAAACACCCTGGACGAGAGGGAAACCTTTTCCTCTCTGCGCCGCCTCTCCTGGCAGAATGGCCACTATTTTACCCTGCGCACCACCTTTAACCAGCCGGGCCACCTGGCAACCGTTGTCGCCTTTGACCTGCCGATTAACGACCTGATTCCGCCCGGCATGCCGCTGGATAATTTCCGTATTGAACCCGACCCGGCGCAAAGCGCGGTCAGCAACCCGGAAAAAGAGGCCACCGATAGCGTTAATATCGACTTTAACGGGGCGCGAATTGAGATCATCACCAGCATTAGCACCACCGGTATGCGCCTGATCTGGGTGGTTCCCTTCGGGTCGCTGCTGCTGGAGTCACTGCAGAACGTTCTCCTGCCGCTGCTGCTGATTATCGGCCTGCTGGCGTTAACGCTGTTCGGTTTTACGACGTTTCGCCATTACAACGGCCGCGGCCGTCAGACCGGTACCGCCGTCTCTCCCGCCGCCAATAGCGAATTGCGCACCCTGCGCGCCATTAACGAAGAGATTGTCTCGCTGCTGCCGCTGGGGCTGCTGGTTCACGATCAGGAAGCCAACCGTACAATTATCAGTAACCCGATTGCCGATCATCTCCTGCCGCACCTCAATCTGCAAAACATCACCAACATGGCCGATCAGCATCAGGGGGTTATCCAGGCGACAATCAATAACGAGCTGTATGAAATACGTCAGTATCGCAGCCAGGTCGCGCCGCGGACGCAGATCTTCATTATTCGCGATCAGGACCGGGAGGTTCTGGTCAATAAAAAACTGAAACAGGCCCAGCGCCTGTACGAGAAAAACCAGCAGGGCCGCATTGCATTTATGCAGCATATCGGCAGCGCCTTAAAACAGCCGGCGCAGAGCCTGGCCGAAGAAGCGGCTGCCATTGGGATTGCCCAAAGCCTTCAGCTTGCGCAGCATGCTGACCAGCTGGTACAGCTGGTCGATGAAATTCAGCTGGCGAATCTTCTGGAGAGCGACAGCTGGAAAAGTAATCCTGGGCTGTTCTCCATTCAGGAGCTGATCGATGAAGTGGTGCCTGAGGTGCTGCCGATCATTAAACGCAAAGGTCTGCAGCTGCTGATCAACAATGCGCTGCCGGCCAATGAACAACGCTATGGCGATCGCGATGCGCTGCGCCGCACGCTGCTGTTACTCATTCAATACTCGGTGACCACGACGCAAATTGGCAAAATCACGCTTGAAGTGAGTAAAGATGAGTCCGCTGACGACCGGCTGACCTTCCGTATTCTGGATACCGGCAACGGCGTTTCCGGCAATGAAATCGACAATATGCACTTCCCGTTCCTGAACGAGACCCAGTCCGACCTGTATGGTAAAGCCAACGCCCTCACCTTCTGGCTCTGCGATCGCCTGACGCGCAGGCTTGGCGGTCAGATGAATATCAAGGCGCGCGAGTCGCTGGGAACCCGCTATTCTCTCCATCTCAAAATGCCGGCCAGCGAAGAAGAGAGCGATTCCGGCGAACATCTGCTGGATGATGTCGTGGTGATGCTCGATATTACCGCCAATGAGGTCCGCCGGATTGTGGTGCGCCAGCTCGAAAGCTGGGGAGCAACCTGCATCACGCCGGATGAAAGGCTGGCAAGTCAAGAATACGATCTCTTTTTAACGGATAATCCGTCTAATCTTACTGCTTCGGGCTTGCTTTTAAGCGATGATGAGGTCGGGATACGCAAAATTGGCCCAGGCCAGCTGCGTGTCAATTTTAATATCAGCACGGCTATGCAGGAAGCGATTCTGCAACTGATTGAACAGCAGCTGGCGCAGGAAGAGGGGCAATCTCCCTCTGCGGGAAGCGAAAGTAACGCCGAACTCCATGCCAGCGGCTATTACGCACTGTTTGCCGACACAGTTCCGGATGATGTTAAGAGGCTGTATACTGAACTGGCAACGAGCGATTTAGCTGCGCTGGCGCAGACAGCGCACCGCCTCAAAGGGGCGTTTGCTATGCTTAATCTGATACCCGGCAAACAGTTATGTGAAACGCTTGAGCATCTGATTCGCGAGAAAGATGCGCAAGGCATAGAAAAATATATCAGCGACATTGACGTTTACGTCAAGAGCTTGCTGTAGCAAGGTAGCCTAATACATGAACACTATGAACGTAATTATTGCCGATGACCACCCGATCGTACTGTTCGGTATTCGTAAATCCCTTGAGCAAATCGAATGGGTCAACGTAGTCGGCGAATTTGAAGATTCAACGGCACTTATCAATAATCTTCCTAAATTAGACGCACACGTTTTGATTACCGACCTGTCGATGCCTGGCGATAAATACGGCGACGGGATCACGTTGATCAAATACATCAAACGCCATTTTCCGGATCTGTCTATCATCGTTCTGACGATGAACAACAACCCGGCGATCCTTAGCGCAGTGCTGGATCTGGATATCGAAGGGATCGTGCTGAAACAAGGCGCCCCGACCGATCTGCCTAAAGCGCTGGCGGCGCTGCAGAAAGGCAAAAAATTCACCCCGGAAAGCGTTTCGCGCCTGCTGGAAAAAATCAGCGCCAGCGGTTACGGCGACAAGCGCCTGTCGCCGAAAGAGAGCGAAGTGCTACGCCTGTTCGCCGAAGGGTTTCTCGTGACCGAGATTGCCAAAAAGCTGAACCGCAGCATTAAAACCATCAGCAGCCAGAAGAAATCGGCGATGATGAAGCTGGGCGTGGAAAACGATATCGCGCTGCTGAACTACCTGTCTTCCGTTTCTCTGAGCGCCACCGACAAAGAGTAACGCTGCCTGCCCGGATAACGGCTCTGCGCCTTATCCGGGCAAGTCCACCACCGCTTCCCTGCCCTACTCCCTTTCCTGACGTTCTTTGCGCACCCGCGCGGCGTAGATCGCCAGCGTCTGCTTGATAATATCGAGCGTCACCGGTTTCGACAGACAGTTATCCATACCCGACTCCAGGCAGCGCTGTTTCTCCTCAGCCAGCGCGTTGGCGGTCACCCCGATGACCGGCAGGGTCATTCCCAGCTCGCGGATACGCTGCGTCAGGCGATAGCCATCCATATTCGGCATGTTGACATCGCTCAGCACGATATCGATATGCTGTTTGCTCAGCACGCCCAGCGCATCGACCCCATCGTTTGCCGTCACGCACTGATAGCCCAGCGAGCCAAGCTGGTCGGCCAGCAGCCGGCGGTTAATCGGATGATCGTCCACTACCAGGATCATCATATCGTCATTGCTGGCGACCTGCGTTTCCGGAGCGGCGAGCGCCGGCCCGTGTTCGGTGGTCGTCACCGCAATCCGCAAGATACGTCCCAGCAGCGGCAGCAGTTCGTGCGGTGTCGTCACGCTGTGTATCCACACGCCAGGCGTGCGTTCCAGCGGAATACCGATATGACGACGACAGAAAATCACCGCCGCACTCCCCTGCCAGCGCGCGTCCGGCTCATCATCAGTCAGCAAAATATCATCTGCGCCGGGCCGTTGGCCGTCATAGATTTGGCAGTGAAGACCGTGACAGGTGAGTAGCGACTCGACAAACAGCGCCAGGGAGGCGTTGCGGATCGCCAGCCAGCAACACGTACCCGCCAGGCCATCAATCACCAGCGGCGAGCGGTTTTGCACGCCGTACAGCGGAATACGAATAGTAAAGCGACTGCCCATTCCCGGTTCGGTTTCGACGGCAATATCGCCGTCCATCATGCTGATGAGCTTTTCACATATCGCCAGCCCCAGACCGGTCCCCTGGAAGTTGCGCTGCACGCCGGTCCCCACCTGGAAGAACGGGTCAAACAGGCGCACCACCTCTTTTGCCGGGATCCCTTCGCCAGTATCGCGCACGCTAATTTGCAGGTAATCCCCGGCGCACTGCACGTGCAGGACGATGCAGCCGGTGTCGGTAAACTTAATGGCGTTGCTCAACAGGTTAGAAATGACCTGCTGCAAACGCATCGGGTCGCCGGACATCAGTTGCGGAACGTCAGGCTCGATAAAGCAGTAAAGCCCCAGCTGTTTACGCACCACCAGCGGTAAATAGTTGGCCGAGATATGGTTCATCACCTCACGCGGCGAAAACTCACCGGGTTCGATTTTCAGCTGCTCGGATTCGATTTTCGAGAAATCGAGGATATCGCTGATGATTTTCAGCAGCAGGCTCGAGGAGTTATTCATCGCCGTGACCAGCCTGTCGACGCCCTTCGGCAGCTCTTTGGTTTGCAACAGGTCAAGGTTACCGATTATTCCGTACAGCGGCGTTCGCAGCTCGTGGCTGACGGTGGCGAGGAACATCGATTTCGACTGGCTGGCCTGCTCCGCAGCCTGCGCCATCTCCTGCAACGACTCCTCCATCTTGACGCGGGCGCTGACGTCCACCAGCACGCAAATCGCGACGTTTTCATTGCGATAGCGCGAATGGACGAAGCTAATCTGCAGGTTGGTGTTGTTGCTGGTCAACACATCCACAAAGTTGACCTGCTGGCCGCAAATAATCTGCGTTAACCGCTGCCGATCCTCATGGGTCAGCATATTGAGGTAGTTGTGCGCCAGTTCGTTGCTCAGAATATTGGTGCCATCGAGGGTGCGCAGAATACAAATCCCCACCGGCGCCGATGCGACGATTTTACGGTTGAACTGCTCATGCTCTTCCAGCCGCTGGGCATCATTCTCCGCCGGGATAAAGATCCGCCGCTCATACATCCGCGCCAGGGCAAACAGAATCACCCCGGTGAGGATATTCAGGACAATCGCGTTGATAATCAGCATCCGGATACGTTCGAGCACCTGATCGACCGACACGGAATAAACGATGCTTAACGACGACGGCGGCAGACTCTTCTTCAGCGCCAGCTCGCGGAAACCCGCGGTGTAGCCAAACCAGATCCGCTCCTGCATCCAGCGGGCTTCGCTCTTGATTTTGTTATCCTGCCCGGCAAGAGAAATAAGCGCCTGTCCGTTGTCGTCGAGAATCGTGACGCTCATTGGCAGACTGCCCGGCGTAAAGAAGCTCTCCATACGAATGGTCTGCTCAATACCCAGCAACGCCTGCAGGCGGTTCGCCATATAAACCGGCGTCAGGGCGTAAAAATAGCCCACGCCCGGACGCACGCCCTGGCTTATCCAGAACAGGTTGTTGCCGCGCTCGTTTTGCGGCGCATCGCGGTACTGCTCAATACGCTGGTGCAGCACTTTCAGCGCCTGATCGCGCTCCAGCGGCATCTCCCGCAGGCCAAAGTTGGCCATACACAAATTATCGCTGCCAATGAGAAAGATGCGGTTGAGGTCATAGGCCGCGGAAAAGTTATCGCGCCAGTAGCGCATAAACCACGCCAGCGACTGCAGGGAGTTGCGCCAGGTCGCGCCCATTGTCCCGCAATCAGAATCAGGGTACAGCGGTTCAAAATCAGGAACGGCGATATTGCCGCCCGGAGCGGGAGTCGCCCCGCCCTCGTCGCCGCTGGTCGGACGGTTGCCGGCCACGTATTTCAGCTCTTTAATCACATCCGCGGTTCGCTGAATATAGCGCTGCGCCTGATCGGCATTGAGGTTAAATTCCTGGCGGATCTCCGACTCTCTGTCATGCAGGGCGTTGACGATATAGAACACGGAAACGAAAGCGATCAGCATCCAGAGCAGTACCGCCAGCGCTCTGAACAGGTAGCGTGAAACCTTTAGCGTGGTATGAAAAGAGGCAAGATATTTCAATGGGGCGATACTCGGCCGTCAGGGACTCAACAGAATGGGGTTAAGGTAGCGGTAAACACGTTTTGTCGCAACGTTATACTCTCTGGATTTCGCCTCGGATAAAGGCGCAGCGTACAAATAAAAAGGGCCGGAGTCTCTCCCGGCCCTTTTCGCATCACTAGCGCAGATTATTCTTCATCTTCGACAGCGTCATCATCGGCGTCAGCGTCAGTTTCCGGCGCGATCTCGTCGTCGCCTTCCGCTACGCTGCCGTCGATGGCATCCAGCTCTTCGTCATCAACCGGCTCGGCTACGCGCTGCAGGCCTACGACGTTTTCATCTTCCGCGGTACGGATCAGAATAACGCCCTGCGTGTTACGACCGACGATGCTGACTTCCGACACGCGCGTACGCACCAGGGTGCCGGCATCGGTGATCATCATGATCTGATCGCAATCATCGACCTGCACAGCGCCGACCACGGAACCGTTACGCTCGGTGACCTTAATGGAGATCACGCCCTGCGTTGCACGGGACTTAGTCGGATACTCTGCCGCCGCCGTACGTTTACCGTAACCATTCTGCGTGACGGTCAGGATAGCGCCTTCGCCGCGTGGAATGATCAGCGAAACCACTTTATCGTCACCCGCCAGCTTGATGCCGCGAACGCCGGTAGCGGTACGGCCCATGGCACGGACCGCGCTCTCTTTAAAGCGCACCACTTTACCGGCGGCTGAGAACAGCATCGCTTCATCATTACCGTTGGTCAGGTCAACGCCAATCAGCTCGTCGCCTTCGTTCAGGTTCACCGCGATGATCCCGGCAGAACGTGGACGACTGAACTCGGTCAGCGCGGTTTTCTTCACGGTACCGCTGGCGGTCGCCATAAAGACGTTCACGCCTTCTTCGTATTCGCGTACCGGCAGAATAGCGGTAATGCGTTCGTTAGCTTCCAGCGGCAACAGGTTGACGATTGGACGCCCGCGCGCACCACGGCTGGCTTCCGGCAGCTGATAGACCTTCATCCAGTACAGGCGGCCACGGCTGGAGAAGCAGAGGATCGTGTCATGGGTATTGGCCACCAGCAGGCGGTCGATAAAGTCTTCTTCTTTAATACGTGCGGCCGATTTACCTTTGCCACCGCGACGCTGCGCCTCATAGTCGGTTAGCGGCTGATACTTCACATAGCCCTGGTGAGACAGGGTGACCACCACATCTTCCTGGTTGATCAGATCTTCGATGTTGATATCCGCGGTGTTGGCGGTGATTTCGGTACGACGCGCGTCGCCGAACTGTTCGCGCATGGCTTCCAGCTCTTCACGAATCACTTCCATCAGACGGTCGGCGCTGCCGAGGATATGCAGCAGTTCAGCGATCTGTTCCAGCAGCTCTTTGTATTCATCGAGCAGTTTTTCATGCTCAAGCCCGGTCAGTTTCTGCAGACGCAGATCCAGGATCGCCTGGGCCTGCTGTTCGGTCAGATAGTATTGACCGTCGCGCACGCCGAACTCTGGCTCCAGCCACTCCGGACGCGCGGCATCATCACCGGCACGTTCCAGCATCGCCGCCACGTTGCCCAGATCCCATGGACGCGCGATCAGGCCAGCTTTCGCTTCCGCAGGCGTCGGCGCACGGCGGATAAGCTCGATGATCGGGTCGATGTTGGCCAGCGCAATCGCCAGCGCTTCAAGGATATGCGCACGATCGCGGGCTTTACGCAGTTCGAAAATGGTACGACGCGTCACCACTTCGCGGCGGTGGCGCACGAACGCTGAAAGAATATCTTTCAGGTTCATGATCTTCGGCTGACCATGGTGCAGCGCAACCATGTTAATACCGAAGGAGACCTGCAGCTGCGTCTGGGAGTAGAGGTTGTTAAGCACCACTTCGCCCACCGCATCGCGTTTCACTTCAATCACGATGCGCATCCCGTCTTTATCAGACTCGTCACGCAGCGCGCTGATGCCTTCAACGCGTTTGTCTTTCACCAGCTCGGCAATTTTCTCGATCAGGCGCGCTTTGTTCACCTGATACGGAATTTCGTGCACGATGATGGTTTCACGACCGGTCTTCGCATCGGTTTCCACCTCAGCGCGGGCGCGAATATAAATTTTGCCACGACCGGTGCGGTAAGCTTCCTCAATCCCACGACGACCATTAATAATGGCGGCGGTCGGGAAGTCCGGACCCGGGATGTGCTCCATCAGCCCTTCGACGGAGATATTTTCATCGTCGATATAGGCCAGGCAGCCGTTGATCACTTCCGTCAGGTTGTGCGGGGGAATATTGGTTGCCATCCCGACGGCGATACCGGACGAACCGTTCACCAGCAGGTTAGGGATTTTCGTCGGCATGACGTCAGGAATACGTTCCGTACCGTCATAGTTATCAACGAAATCAACCGTCTCTTTTTCCAGGTCGGCCATCAGCTCGTGGGCGATTTTCGACATACGGATTTCCGTATAACGCATCGCTGCGGCGGAGTCGCCATCGACAGAACCGAAGTTACCCTGGCCATCGACCAGCATATAACGCAAGGAGAATGGCTGTGCCATACGTACAATGGTGTCATAAACGGCGGTATCACCATGAGGGTGGTATTTACCGATTACGTCACCAACGACACGGGCGGATTTTTTATAGGCTTTGTTCCAGTCATTGCCCAATACGTTCATGGCGTAAAGTACGCGACGGTGTACCGGTTTCAGGCCATCTCGGACATCCGGCAGCGCACGGCCAACAATGACCGACATCGCATAATCCAGATACGAGCTCTTAAGCTCTTCCTCAATGTTGACCGGTGTAATTTCTCTCGCAAGGTCGCTCATCTAACCGCTATCCCTCTACTGTATCCCGGATTCAAAGGTCGCAAATTATAACACAGCCACGGTGATACGGGTAAACCTATACCCAATGAATTTCGCGCCGCATCGTGGCGGTAAACGCAGGCGCTCCGATTCGCGTCACCGGGTCGCGGCAAAAGGCGATGGGGATAGACGGTTTATTCATGTCGGTCACCTGATATACTCGCCGGTCTGAACAGAAAAGGAGTCGAAGCGCCCATGAATGCCGAAAAACAGCCGGTGGCCCACAACGTTGATCATCATGAAATTGCTAAATTTGAAGCCGTCGCCTCGCGCTGGTGGGACTTAGAGGGCGAGTTCAAACCCTTACATCGTATCAACCCGCTGCGACTTGGCTATATTGCGGAGCGTTCTGGCGGCCTGTTTGGTAAAAAGGTACTCGATGTTGGCTGCGGCGGCGGCATCCTTGCCGAGAGCATGGCGCGTGAAGGCGCAACGGTAACCGGGCTCGACATGGGCTTTGAACCGCTGCAGGTAGCGAAGCTGCACGCGCTGGAAAGCGGCGTTCAGGTCGACTATGTCCAGGAGACGGTAGAAGAGCACGCGGCGAAGCACGCCGGTCAGTACGATGTGGTGACCTGCATGGAGATGCTGGAGCATGTTCCGGACCCGCGCTCGGTGGTTCACGCCTGTGCACGGCTGGTGAAGCCCGGCGGTCAGGTCTTCTTCTCGACCATTAACCGCAATGGTAAAGCGTGGCTGATGGCGGTAGTCGGCGCTGAATACGTGATGAAAATGGTGCCCAAAGGGACTCATGACGTGAAAAAATTCATTAAGCCGGCGGAGCTGATTGGCTGGGTTGATCAGACTACTCTGAAAGAGCAGCATATTATCGGCCTGCATTACAATCCGCTGACCAATACCTTCAAGCTGGCACCGGGGGTAGATGTTAACTATATGTTGCATACAACCGCGAAAAGCGCATAACGTCAGCAGTTTTTCATATGATGATTATTTGATGATTGCGCGGCATCAAGCCGCGTAATTTTTACATCCGTCGAAGAAATCAGCATTCGATCAAATTTTCATATTTATTTTCCAGTTTATTGACATCTCCGCCAGGCCTTACGCGGCGTGGACTTAGCGATCATTACGCTTCCGCAACCTCAAATTAACGCCAAAATCAACCCTTGTACTCAAAAGAATCCTTACTAAAATACTCACCATATAGCGTTTCTTTTATCTACAACCCCCTACATATAGTATTTATCCACAGAGTTAGTCACAACGGCGTTCTGTGGATAAGCGGGGGATATTTTCTCTCACGGACAGGTATAATCCACATGAATCAGAGTCTGCTGGTGACAAAGCGTGACGGTAGCACCGAGCGCATTAATCTCGATAAAATCCATCGTGTACTGGATTGGGCGGCAGAAGGACTGAATAACGTTTCGATTTCTCAGGTAGAACTGCGCTCTCACATTCAGTTTTACGACGGCATCAAAACTGCCGATATCCACGAAACCATCATTAAGGCAGCGGCGGACCTGATCTCCCGCGAAGCGCCGGATTACCAGTATCTCGCCGCGCGCCTGGCTATCTTCCATCTGCGTAAAAAAGCCTACGGCCAGTTTGAGCCGCCAGCGCTGTATGACCACGTCACGAAGATGGTGAAAAAAGGCAAATACGATACTCATCTGCTGGAAGACTACACGGAAGAAGAGTTCAAGCAGATGGATTCGTTCATTGTTCACGATCGCGATATGAGCTTCTCCTACGCTGCCGTTAAGCAGCTGGAAGGCAAATATCTGGTCCAGAACCGTGTTACCGGCGAAATTTACGAGAGCGCCCAGTTCCTCTACATTCTGGTTGCCGCCTGCCTGTTCTCCAACTACCCGCGCGAGACGCGTCTGGACTACATCAAACGTTTCTATGATGCCGTCTCCACGTTTAAAATCTCGCTGCCGACGCCGATTATGTCCGGCGTGCGTACCCCAACGCGTCAGTTCAGCTCCTGCGTGCTGATCGAGTGCGGCGATAGCCTCGACTCCATCAACGCCACCTCCAGCGCCATCGTGAAATATGTTTCCCAGCGCGCAGGTATCGGTATTAACGCCGGTCGCATTCGTGCGCTGGGCAGCCCGATCCGCGGCGGCGAAGCGTTCCACACCGGCTGTATCCCGTTCTATAAGCACTTCCAGACCGCGGTGAAGTCCTGCTCGCAGGGCGGCGTACGCGGCGGTGCCGCCACGCTGTTCTACCCGATGTGGCATCTGGAAGTCGAAAGTCTGCTGGTGCTGAAAAACAACCGGGGTACCGACGCCAACCGCGTTCGCCACATGGACTACGGCGTACAGATCAACAAACTGATGTACACCCGCCTGCTGAAAGGTGAAGACATTACCCTGTTCAGCCCGTCCGACGTCCCGGGCCTGTACGACGCCTTCTTCGCCGATCAGGACGAATTCGAACGTCTGTACACCCTGTACGAAAAAGACGACAGCATTCGTAAGCAGCGCATCAAAGCGGTTGAGCTGTTCTCCCTGATGATGCAGGAACGCGCCTCCACCGGCCGTATCTACATCCAGAACGTTGACCACTGCAACACCCACAGCCCGTTTGACCCGGTGGTGGCGCCGGTTCGCCAGTCCAACCTGTGCCTGGAAATCGCGCTGCCGACCAAACCGCTGGATGACGTCAACGACGAAAACGGTGAAATCGCGCTCTGTACTCTGTCTGCCTTTAACCTCGGCGCCATTGAAAGCCTTGACGAGCTGGAAGAGCTGGCGGTACTGGCGGTGCGTGCGCTGGACGCGCTGCTGGATTATCAGGACTACCCGATTCTGGCGGCTAAACGCGGCGCGATGGGCCGTCGTACGCTGGGTATTGGCGTGATCAACTTCGCCTACTACCTGGCGAAGCACGGTAAACGCTACTCTGACGGCAGCGCCAACAACCTGACGCATAAAACCTTTGAAGCTATTCAGTACTACCTGCTGAAAGCGTCAAACGAGCTGGCCATTGAACAGGGCGCGTGCCCGTGGTTCAACGAGACCACCTATGCTCAGGGCGTGCTGCCGATCGATACCTATAAAAAAGATCTCGATGCCATCGTCAACGAGCCGCTGCACTACGACTGGGAAGCGCTGCGCGAATCCATTAAAGAGCACGGCCTGCGTAACTCTACGCTCTCTGCGCTGATGCCGTCAGAGACCTCTTCGCAGATCTCCAACGCCACCAACGGTATTGAGCCGCCGCGCGGACATGTCAGCATTAAAGCCTCGAAAGACGGCATTCTGCGTCAGGTGGTACCGGACTACGAAAAACTGCAGGGCAGCTACGAGCTGCTGTGGGAAATGCCGAACAATGACGGCTACCTGCAGCTGGTTGGTATCATGCAGAAGTTTATCGACCAGTCGATTTCGGCCAACACCAACTATGACCCGACGCGTTTCCAGTCGGGTAAAGTACCGATGCAGCAGTTGCTGAAAGACTTGCTCAATGCCTATAAATTCGGCGTAAAAACTCTGTACTATCACAACACCCGTGATGGCGCGGAGGATGCCCAGGACGATCTGGCGCCGTCCATCCAGGACGACGGCTGCGAAAGCGGCGCATGTAAGATTTGATAATATTGCCCGGCGGCGCCTTGCTTGCCGGGCCTACGGTCTATTGTAGGCCGGGTTTGCGAAGCGCCACCCGGCGTATAATTCCAGGACAGGATCCCCACTCATGGCATATACCACTTTTTCACAGACGAAAAACAACCAGCTGCTTGAGCCGATGTTTTTTGGCCAACCGGTTAACGTCGCCCGTTACGATCAGCAAAAATATGACATCTTCGAAAAGCTGATCGAAAAACAGCTCTCCTTCTTCTGGCGTCCGGAAGAAGTTGACGTCTCCCGCGACCGTATCGACTACCAGGCGCTGCCGGAACACGAAAAACATATCTTCATCAGCAACCTGAAGTATCAGACGCTGCTGGACTCTATCCAGGGCCGTAGCCCGAACGTCGCCCTGCTGCCGCTGATTTCGATTCCGGAACTGGAAACCTGGGTGGAAACCTGGGCATTCTCAGAGACGATTCACTCGCGCTCCTACACCCATATCATCCGTAATATCGTGAACGATCCGGCAATGGTCTTCGACGATATCGTCACCAACGAGCAAATCCAGAAACGCGCGGAAGGTATCTCCCACTACTACGACACGCTGATCGAACTGACCAGCTACTGGCATCTGCTTGGTGAAGGCACGCACACCGTCAACGGGAAAACCATCACCGTTAACCTGCGCGAGCTGAAAAAGAAACTCTACCTGTGCCTGATGAGCGTCAACGCGCTGGAAGCGATTCGCTTCTACGTCAGCTTCGCCTGTTCGTTCGCCTTCGCCGAGCGCAAGCTGATGGAAGGCAACGCCAAAATCATCCGCCTGATCGCCCGTGACGAAGCGCTGCACCTGACCGGCACCCAGCACATGCTGAATCTGCTGCGCTCCGGCGTCGACGACCCGGAAATGGCGGAAATTGCCGAAGAGTGCAAGCAGGAGTGCTACGATCTGTTCGTGCTGGCGGCGCAGCAGGAGAAAGAGTGGGCGGACTACCTGTTCCGTGACGGTTCAATGATCGGCCTGAACAAAGATATTCTCTGCCAGTACGTGGAATACATCACCAATATCCGCATGCAGGCGGTGGGTCTCGACCTGCCCTTCCAGACCCGCTCCAACCCGATTCCGTGGATCAACACCTGGCTGGTGTCCGATAACGTGCAGGTTGCACCGCAGGAAGTGGAAGTCAGCTCCTACCTGGTTGGCCAGATCGATGCCGAAGTCGATGCCGACGATCTGAGCAACTTCCAGCTCTGATGAAACGCATTTTTCTGAAAATCTCTGACACTCGTCTTGAGTGTCAGGATGAACACCCTTCCCTGTTGGCCGCCCTGGAATCACATAATATCGACGTGGAGTATCAGTGCCGCGCCGGCTATTGCGGATCCTGCCGCACGCGGCTGGTTTCCGGTCAGGTTGACTGGCTGACCGAACCGCTGGCGTTCATCCAGCCGGGAGAGATTTTGCCCTGCTGCTGCCGGGCGAAAGGCGATATTGAAATCGAGATGTAGTTTTGTCGGGTGGCGCTGCGCTTACCCGACAAAACCGCAGTTCACAGGCCGGGCAAGGCGCAGCGCCACCCGGCTTTTTAGTGCTTCGCTTTCAGAAACTGCACCGCTTTATCCGGGAAATCGGTAAACAAGCCGTCGACGTCAGCCTGGTGGTACAGCAGGTCAAACAGCTGATTCACATCGGTGACATAATCCGGTAGCTGGTCAGCGCGGACGGTATACGGGTGCACCACCAGACGCTGGCGATGCGCCTCTTTCACCATCTCGTTGAGCGCAACCTGACCCGGCCTGGCATTCGCCGCCACCAGCATATGGTAGTCCGGACCAATTCCGTCGGCATATTGCGCAATCTGCGTCATCGCGCCGGGCTTAAACATCCAGTCATAGCTGTAGTTAACCCATTTGCCATCCGCCTGGCGTTGCCGGGTTTCATTCCAGTCGGTGTAAGCGATCAGCTGCACCAGCTTCAGGTCCATCCCCATCTTCGGCTCCAGCTCATGCTTAATCCGCTTGAGCTCGTTAGCATCAAAGCACTGCAGATAGATCTTATCCTGCTTGCGGGTGTACCCGTATTTCTTCAGCACCTGCAGGACGCTGACGGCGATATCCTTGCCTTCCTGATGGTGGAACCACGGCGCCTTAATTTCCGGGTAGATTCCGATATTTTTCCCCGTTGAATGGTTCAGCCCCTGAACAAACTCAATCTCCTCTTCAAAAGTATGAATGCGGAAGTCTGATTTCCCCATCGGGAAGCGGCCAGGGAAGGTCTGTATATTCTTGCCGTCCTTCGGCTCAAACCCTTCGCTGAACCGCAGTGATTTTATCTCCGCGAGGGTAAAGTCGATGGCGTAGAAGCGCCCATCCTGCCGTGCGCGCTGCGGGAAACGCTCCGCGACGTCGGTCACCCGATCGAGATAGTGGTCATGGAGCACCACCAGCCGATCGTCTTTGGTCATGACCAGGTCCTGCTCAAGATAATCGGCGCCCTGAGCGTAGGCCATCGCTTTTGCCGGCAGCGTATGCTCCGGCAGATAGCCGCTGGCGCCGCGGTGGGCGATGACCAGCTTATCCGCCGCAGAGGCGGAGAAGCTCAGAGTAGAACCGGCCAGTAAAATCGCCGTCATTAACGTTGTGGCTACCGTTTTCATGCGCATTCCTTAAGCCTGTTTCAGTTGTTGGTGATGGCGTTTTTCGCCAATCATCACCACCACCAGCAGCAGAACCGCCAGCACGCTGCCGCCGATCATCACCATGAAACCGCCGTCCCAACCGAAGAAGTCAACGGTATAGCCTACGATCGCGCTGGCGGCAACGGAACCGCCCAGGTAGCCAAACAAACCGGTAAAACCGGCGGCAGTGCCAGCCGCTTTTTTCGGCGCCAGTTCCAGGGCATGCAGGCCAATCAGCATCACCGGGCCATAGATCAGGAAGCCAATCACAATCATACAGGTCATATCGATACCCGGATTACCCGGCGGGTTGAGCCAGTAGACCACGGTCGCAATCGTCACCAGCGTCATAAAGAAGACGCCGGTGGCTCCGCGATTACCCCTAAACACCTTATCGGACATCCAGCCGCAAATCAGCGTGCCTGGAATCCCCGCATACTCATATAAGAAGTAGGCCCAGGAGGATTTATCCAGCGCAAAGTGCTTCACTTCTTTCAGGTAGGTTGGCGACCAGTCGAGAATGCCGTAGCGCAGCAGATAGACAAAGACGTTCGCCACGGCGATATACCACAGCAGCTTGTTCGGCAGGATATACTGCTTAAAGATCTGGCTGGCGGTCAGCTCCTGTTCATGCTCTTCGCTGTAATCATCAGGATAGTCATTTTTATACTCTTCAATTGGCGGCAGGCCGCAGGACTGTGGCGTATCGCGCATCATCGCGAAGGCAAACACCGCCAGCAGAATCGCGCCGAATGCCGGCATATACAGCGCCGCGTGCCAGTCGTTAAACCAGGCCATCCCCAGCAGGAACAGCAGCGGTGGGATCCCGCCTCCCACGTTATGCGCGCAGTTCCACACCGAGACAATGCCGCCGCGTTCTTTCTGCGACCACCAGTGCACCATCGTCCGCCCGCACGGCGGCCAGCCCATCCCCTGGAACCAGCCGCAGAGGAACAGCAGCACGAACATCACCATAATGCTGGAGGTCGCCCAGGGCACAAACCCCATCACCAGCATCACCAGCGCAGCCAGGATCAGCCCCGCGGGCAGAAAAATGCGCGGATTCGAGCGATCCGAAACCGACCCCATGATGAATTTCGAAAATCCATAGGCAATCGAAATACCGGAGAGGGCGAAACCCAGATCGCCGCGGGAAAAACCTTGCTCCACCAGATAGGGCATAGCCAGAGCAAAGTTCTTACGCACCAGATAGTAAGCAGCGTATCCAAAGAAAATACCGATGAAAATTTGCCAGCGCAGTCGACGGTACAGCGGATCGATTTCCGCCGCGGGCAAACGCGCTTTGTGTGGCGCAGGTTTAAAAATAGTTAACATAGCAGCCTCCGTGGCCATCTCTTCTCTACTGACAGCGATAAGAAAAATCTAATCTAATCACCCACTTCTGATGAGGCGGGATGGTAGGCAAAGCTGGCCCCGGATACTGTGAAACATCGCACGCTTTGTTACAAAAATATGACAAAACATTCCATTATGAGCATGAAATCACATAAACCGCTCGAATAACGCGCGAATATGCTCGAAATCAAACAATACGTACTGTTTGTATGGCTAAATGGCGTAAAACGAAAGCAGAGGGACAGGAAGATGGCCGAAACCCGTGAATGCGATGTTATTATCATTGGCGGCGGCGCCACCGGCGCAGGGATTGCGCGGGACTGCGCGCTCCGCGGGCTGCAGGTAACGCTGCTGGAACGTCACGATATTGCCACCGGAGCAACCGGCCGTAATCACGGTCTGCTGCACAGCGGCGCCCGCTATGCCGTCACCGATAGTGAATCGGCCCGCGAGTGCATCACTGAGAACCGGATTCTGCGCCGCATCGCCCGTCACTGCGTTGAACCGACCGGTGGACTCTTCATTACTCTTCCCGAGGACGATCTGGCCTGGCAACGAACCTTTATCAACGCCTGTCAGCAGGCGGGGATCGAAACCCGGCCGCTGTCGCCAGCAGAGGCGCTGCGCCTTGAACCCACCGTCAATCCGGCCCTGCTTGGCGCCGTACAGGTCCCCGATGGCACCATCGATCCGTTTCGCCTGACGGCGGCCAATATGCTCGACGCCCGGGAGCATGGCGCGACCATTCTGACCGGTTGCGAAATGACCGGGCTCATCCGCCGTGGAGAACGCGTTTGCGGGGTCGAGTTTTATGATCATCAGCATCGTGAGAGACGTACGCTACACGCCGGGGTTGTGGTCAATGCTGCCGGGATCTGGGGACAGCGGATCGCGGAATATGCCGATCTGCGCATCGCCATGTTCCCGGCCAAGGGATCGCTGCTGATCCTCGACCATCGTATCAACCGACAGGTCATCAACCGCTGCCGTAAACCTGCCGATGCCGATATTCTGGTGCCCGGCGATACCATTTCGCTGATTGGCACGACGTCGGAACATATCCCTTACGAGGAAATTGATGACAACCGGGTCACAACGGCCGAAGTCGACACGCTGCTGCGGGAGGGAGAAAAGCTGGCTCCGGTACTTGGGCGTACTCGCGTGCTGCGCGCCTATTCCGGCGTGCGCCCACTGGTGGCCAGCGATGATGATCCCAGCGGACGCAGCGTCAGCCGCGGTATCGTTCTGCTCGACCACGCCAAACGCGATGGCATGGAGGGCTTTATCACCATTACCGGCGGCAAGCTAATGACCTACCGTTTGATGGCAGAGTGGGCCACGGATGCGGTGTGCCGTAAGCTGGGCAACAGCGTCCCCTGCTCTACTGCCGACACTCCGCTCCCGGGCTCAACGGAGTCCCCCGAAGCCACGGTAAAAAAAATCATCTCGCTACCCGCGCCGCTGCGCGGTTCCGCCCTCTATCGCCACGGCGACCGCACGCCTGCCTGGCTGGGCGATACCCGCCAGCATCGCAGCTTGATTTGTGAATGCGAGATGGTGACCGCCGGAGAAGTGCAGTACGCGGTGGAAAACTTAGCGGTTAACAGCCTGCTCGATCTACGCCGCCGCACGCGCATCGGCATGGGCACCTGTCAGGGAGAGCTGTGCGCCTGCCGGGCGGCCGGGCTTCTGCAACGGTTTAACATCACCACTCCCGCCCAGTCGCTGACCCAGCTTTCTGATTTTTTAAACGAACGCTGGAAAGGCGTGCAGCCCATTGCCTGGGGCGATGCGCTCAGGGAAAGTGAATTCACCCGCTGGGTCTACCTCGGACTGTGCGGGCTGCAAAAGGAGTCTCAGGATGAAATTTGATAGCGTGATTATCGGCGGTGGCCTCGCGGGTCTGCTCTGCGGGCTAACGCTTAATCAGTTCGGCCTGCGCTGCGTCATCGTCAGTCGGGGTCAAAGCGCGCTGCACTTTTCCTCCGCTTCGCTGGATCTGCTCTGCGCCCTTCCCGACGGGGAACGCGTCAGCGATGTGGCTCACGGGATAGACCGCCTGGCAGAACAGCTTCCCGAACATCCCTACGCGATGCTGGGCGCCGAACGGGTGATGGCGTACGCCGCGCAAACCGAGGCGCTGCTAGCTATCAACGGGATCGCGATGCGCGGCGCGGCCAGCCAGCCGCATGAACGCGTTACGCCGCTGGGCACCCTGCGCCCGACATGGCTTTCGCCGCTGGAAGTTCCCGTGGCGCCACTGTCCGCACGTAGCGTTGGCGTGGTGGGTATCGGCGGCTTCGCCGACTTCCAGCCGCATCTGGCCGCCGCCTCGCTCACCCGGCAGGGGGTGAAGGCGACGGCCAGCGAGATAGACTTACCGATACTGGATGTTCTGCGGGATAACCCGAGCGAATTTCGCGCGGTGAATATCGCCAGAATGCTCGACGAAGAGTGTCATTGGCCCGCGCTCCTCGCCGCGTTACGTCCGCTGGCGCTGGCGCACGACCTGCTGATCATGCCCGCCTGTTTCGGTCTGAATGACGCCGGGCTGTATCGCTGGCTACAGGAACAGCTACCCTGCCCGCTGCGCCTGCTGCCGACGCTGCCGCCTTCGGTTCCCGGCATACGCCTGCATAACCAGCTTCAGCGTCGTTTTATTCGAACCGGAGGTACCTGGCTGGCTGGCGATGAAGTCACGCGGATCGGCTATCAGGAGGGGAAAGTCAACGAAGTCTGGACCCGGCAGCACGGCGATGTTCCGCTGCGTCCCCGTTTTGCCGTTCTGGCCAGCGGCAGTTTCTTCAGTAATGGATTGATCGCCGATAAAGCGCGCGTTCGGGAACCCATTCTCGGCCTCGACCTTCAGCAGACCACTCCGCGTGAGAACTGGTATCAGCGCGATTTCTTTGCTTCGCAACCCTGGCAACGCTTCGGCCTGAAAACGGATACGATGCTGCGCCCGCTGCTCGACGGCCAGCCGCTGGGCAACCTGTTCGCCATCGGTTCGCTACTCGGCGGTTTTGATGCCATCCAGCTTGGATGCGGCGGCGGCGTTTGCGCGGTCACCGCGCTGCACGTCGCGAAACAGATTCATGACCTTGCCGGAGGCACGCGATGAACGATACCCGCTTTGAGAGCTGCATTAAATGTACCGTTTGTACGACCAGCTGCCCGGTCAGCCGGGTTAATCCCCGCTATCCGGGCCCGAAACAGGCGGGTCCGGACGGTGAGCGCCTGCGGCTGAAAGATGGGGCGCTGTACGACGAAGCCTTAAAATATTGTATTAACTGCAAGCGCTGTGAAGTCGCCTGTCCCTCTGATGTAAAAATTGGCGATATTATCCAAAGGGCACGGGCGCAGTACAGCCAGCAAAAACCCACGCTGCGCGATGCTATCCTCAGCCATACCGACCTGATGGGCACCCTCTCCACGCCGTTTGCCCCGCTGGTCAACGCCGCAACGGGGCTCAAACCGGTGCGCCGCCTGCTCGATGCGACGCTAAAGATTGACCACCGCCGGACGCTGCCGAAATATGGTTTCGGCACTTTTCGCCGCGCTTACCGCCAGCAGGCGGACCGCCAGGCGCAGTTCAGTGAACAGGTCGCTTTTTTTCACGGCTGTTACGTCAACTACAACCATCCGCAGCTTGGCCACGACCTTATCCGCGTGCTGAATGCGATGGGCACCGGCGTACAGCTGTTAAGTAAAGAAAAATGCTGCGGCGTGCCGCTTATCGCCAACGGCTTTTTTGCCAAAGCCCGCCGCCAGGCGCAGAGCAACGTCGCCGCCATGCGAGAGACTCCGCTGCCGGTCATTGCCACCTCATCAACCTGCACGTTTACCCTGCGCGACGAATACCCGCATCTGCTGGATGTCGATAATCAGGACCTTCGCGACCGGATTGAACTGGCAACTCGCTGGATCTGGCGCCAGCTTGATGCCGGGCGTACCCTGCCGCTTCGGCCACTGCCGCTGAAGGTGGTTTATCACACGCCGTGTCATATGGAGAAGATGGGCTGGTCGTTGTATACCCTCGAACTGCTGCGGCTGATCCCGGGTTTACAGCTGGAAGTGCTGGATTCACAGTGCTGCGGCATCGCCGGTACTTACGGGTTTAAATCGGAAAACTACCCCTCTTCGCAGGCCATCGGCGCACCGCTGTTCCGGCAAATTGAGGAGAGCGGCGCCGACCTGGCGATCACCGATTGCGAAACCTGCAAATGGCAAATCGAGATGTCCACCAGCAAACGCTGTGAACATCCCATCACTCTGCTGGCGCAGGCGCTGGCCTGACATCGGCGCCAGAAACCAGTAAAACCAATGCGGCTGATGACAAACCGGGTTTGAATACGGAGCCCGGGTTTGTGCCGGGTGGCGGCTAACGCCTGACCCGGCCTACTGGTGCTGGCGGATTCAGAACGGAAATTGCCCCGGCTGACTCCCCCCTGATACCCTTGCCGACCCCGTAGGCCCGGTAAGGCGCAGCCGCCACCGGGCAATTCCTCAAGAGCGCGTTTTGTCAGTAGTCTTAACTAATAGCTCCCCTTTCCTTCCGCCGGTTCGGCGACCGGTCTGAACATCGCCAGCCGTGTATCCAGCGCCCGGGTATAGAGGTTGGTATCGACGCCAACGGCGACAAAATTTGCCCCCCACGCCAGCGCGTTGTGCGCCATTTCCGGGTCAACGGCGAGGAAACCTGCGGCTTTCCCCGCCGCGCGAATGCGGCGGATACTCTGTTCAATGATGCGCTGCACTTCCGGATGGCCGGCGTTGTCCGGGTAGCCCAGCGAAGCCGATAAATCAGCCGGGCCGATAAAGACGCCGTCAATACCCTCCACTTCGAGGATGGCATCCAGGTTGTCGAGAGCGGTTTTGCTCTCTACCTGAATCAGCAGGCACAGCTCATCGTTGGCCAGCGCCATATAGTTCTCCACCCGTCCCCAGCGTGCGGCGCGCGCCACCCCGGCCCCGACGCCGCGGGTGCCCAGCGGCGGATAGCGGGTCGCCGAGACTATCTCCCGCGCCTGTTCGGCGGTATCGACCATCGGGATCAGCAGCGTTCTGGCGCCAATATCCAGCACCTGCTTAATCAGGCTGCGATTGCCCTCCACCGGGCGAATCACCGGCTGGCTGGCATAGGGTGCGATGGCCTGCAGCTGATGATAAAGGTCCTGGATGGTATTGGGCGCATGTTCGCCGTCAATCAGCAGCCAGTCGTAACCCGAGGTGGCGGCAATCTCAGCCATATACGAAGAGGTCGAGCTCAGCCACAGGCCAATCTGCGCTTCTCCTTGCAATAATCCCGCTTTAAATGGGTTCGATAAAATTGCGTTCATAGTTCTCCCTTACATTAATGCTGTACGCTGCCAGCCTGTGGCACCGTGCGATTCACGCGCAGTGAAAAGATAATAACCACCCCGACAATCGCCACGCAGGCGAGCGTCAACAATCCGGCAGAATTATTGCCGAACATCGTTTCGGCCTGAACCCGAATGATGGGGGCCAGAAACCCACCGATGGCGCCAAACAGGTTGACGAAACCAATGCCCGCGGCCAGCGCCGTGCCGGACAATAGCTGCGTCGGCATGGTCCAGAAGACCGGCTGCACGGCAATGACGCCGACGGCGGCGACGCACAGCGCGATAATGGCCAGCACCGGCGACACCAGCCCGGAGACCGCGATGCCAATGGCCGCCGCCAGCAGGGTGAATGCCGCAATATTACGCCGCTCGCCGGTGCGATCGGAGTACCGTGGAATCAGCCAGGTCCCGAACAGCGCCGCCACCCACGGGATGGCGGTCACCACCGAGGCCACGAACCCGACTTTGGTGCCCAGCAGCGCGGCAACCTGGGTCGGCAGAAAGAAAATCAGACCGTAAACCGCCACCTGAATAGTCAGGTAGATAATGGCCAGTTGCCAGACGCGACCGTTGCGCAGCGCATCGGACAACCGCGAGGTGACCTTTTTCTGCTCTTCTCTGGCCAGCTCGCTAATTAACGCCTGCTTTTCGACAGAAGTCAGGAAACTCGCATTTTGCGGCGTATCATCGAGCCAGAAGAAGGTGAAGAATCCCGCGCCGACGGCCAGCAGCCCTTCAATGATAAACATCCAGAACCAGCCGGGATGTCCCATAAAACCGTGCATTTCCAGCAGGGCGCCGGATAGCGGTGAACCGAGGGTCAGCGCCAGCGGCGCGCCCATATAAAACAGCCCCATAATGCTGGCGCGGTTCTGCTGGGGAAACCACTGAGAGGTCAGGTAGATCATCCCCGGGAAGAAGCCCGCTTCGGCGGCGCCAAGCAGAGTGCGCACCAGCAGAAATTTCGCTTCCGTATCCGCCCATGCCATCGCCGCGGAAAGAATGCCCCACAGCAGGGTGGTGCAGCCAATCCATTTTCTGGCGCCGAATTTGCGCATCAGCAGGTTGGCCGGCACCCCGAGAAAGGCATACACCACAAAGAAAATCCCTGCCCCCAGCGCATAGGCTTCGTTGCTGAGACCGGTATCCAGCTGGTAGGTCTCCTTGGCAAAGCCGATATTCGAGCGGTCAAGAAACGCCAGCACATACAGCGCCAGCATAAAGGGGATCAAACGGGCGCGGTTTTTCTTCACCACGCTCTCAAGCAAGGTGTTGCTCATCGTAATATCCTCAACATGGGGCCGCACATCAGCGCGGTGCGGCACGACGGGATCAGTGGCTGTAAGGGCGTTTCAGGTTGCAGTCGCGGTTCAGCTCGACGCCGAAGCCCGGTTTATCCAGCACGGTTTTATGAATGCGACCTTTCACAGGTACCGGCTCGTCAACCAGAATCGGATCAAACTGCGGACGCATCGTTGAGCAGTCCGGGCTGGTCATCAGGAACTCGCTGAACGGCGTGTTGGTAAAGGTAATGACCGCATGGTGCGAATAGACCGATGAGCCGTGCGGAACCACCAGCTGGCCGCGCGATTTGGCGATCGCCGCAATCTCCACCAGGGTGGTCAGGCCGCCGCACCAGCCCACGTCAGGCTGCATAATATCGATGCCGGTTTCCGACAACGTGCGGAAGGATTGCAGCGTGCCGTGGTGCTCGCCGCTGGTGACCATCATTCCGGCTGGCGCATTGCGTTTAAGCTCGCGATAGCCTTCATACTGCTGCGGCGGCAGGCACTCTTCGATCCACTTGAGGTTATAGGGCGCGCAGGCGTGGGCCAGTTTAGTGGCGTAGTTAACGTCCTGGCTCATCCAGCAATCCAGCATCAGCCAGAAGTCCGGGCCGCATTTTTCACGCATATCGGCCACCATGGCGGCATCTTTGCGGATCCCCGCATCGCCATCGTGCGGCCCCCAGTGGGTCGGCATTTTGCCGCCAATAAAGCCCATCTCTTTCGCCAGATCCGGACGTGCCCCGGTGGCGTAGAACTGAATTTCATCGCGCACCGCGCCACCCAGCAGTTTGTAAACCGGCAGTCCAACCACTTTGCCAAACAGATCCCACAGCGCCAGGTCGATACAGGAGAGGGTATTCATCACCAGGCCGCCGGAGCCGGAGTAGTACAGGGTGGCGTTGAGCATCTGGTCATGGATCAGTTTGATATCGCTGACGCACTTGCCTTCGATAAAGCGGCTCAGGTGCTTTTCGACGATAAAGCAGCCCATCTCACCGGCGGTCGACACCGCAAAGCCGGTCTGTCCGTTTTCGGCTTCGACTTCCACAATCAGCGTGCCGAGAACGTTGATGCCAAACGACTGACGGGACTGTTCATACTGTGGATATTTGCTCATCGGCGTGGCGATATGATCGTCAATCCAGTGGTTTGCCCCCTGGTCATGATAATCGCCGCCGCCAGCGCCTTTCTCTGCGGTAGCTCCGCCGATAAACCAGGCGCGGACGTGTTTAATTTTCGGTAGTGTCATGATCTTCTCCTTATTATGAGGCCTGTTGTTCGAAGGGGCTCTTCCACCCCAGCAGACGGGAAATATCTTTAGCGCAGGCAATCGCCCTACCGGCGAGGTAATCGCGATTGTCTTCATTGATTTGCAGACGGGTACCCACCACGGAAATGGCGGCGGTCAGCTCGTTGTTGGCGTTAAAAACCGGCGCGGCCACGCAGCGAACGTCGGGATAATCTTCACCGTTATCAAAGCTCCAGCCGCGGACGCGGATACGCCCCAGCTCATCGCGAAGCTGCTGGGCGCTGGTGATGGTGGTTGGCGTCGCCCGCTCCCACTGCAGCTCGCTGATAATCGACTCCTGAACCCGCTCGGGCTGCCAGGCCAGCAGGCATTTACCAATACCGGAACGATACAGCGACAGGCTCTTACCCTCGTGCGAACGCACGCTGATGGTCGCCGGGGATTCAATCTTCAGAATGTAGTAGGCGTTGCCGCTGTCGATAATGCCCAGGTGGCAGAGTAGACCGCACTGATCCATCAGTTGCGTCAGGCGCGGCCGCGCCAGTTCGCGCAGGTCCATTTTGCTCAGCGCCTGCCCGGCCAGCTCAACCAGCTTGGTCCACAGGCAGTAGTTATCCTGATTATCCATGCTAAGGAAGTGCTGTTTTCTCAGCTCTCCCAGCAGCAGATAGGCGGTGCTTTTCGGAATACCCAGTTCGTCAATAATGGTCGCCGCGCTGCAGGGGCCGATACGGGCGATTAAATTGAGAATGTCGATGGCGCGGGTCAGCGCCGGGACTTTGCTTGATTCCAACATGCTGGACTCCAATCCTGAATACTGGAATCAGTGTTGCGGTTGTCCGGGCGGTAAATTGTGAGCGACTTCAAATGACGACGCTATTCCAGCCGGGTGGACATTCGGAGGGAGGAAAATGCGAGATGGCGCACAGAATATTTAAAAGCAAGTACAACAGGTTGGACTCATTGCGCGTCGGGAGAGGTTCCCGACGCAGAGGTTGGTTTAAACCGAGAGCGATTCGACGACGTTAATCCAGCCGTGTTCACCGGCGACCGGCTGACCGTGCAACCAACGGCGCAGCATATTCAGCGCCATCATGGCACAGACTTCCTGACGCACTGCCAGGCTGTAGCGCGTGGCGCTGAATTTAACCCGCAGCGCATGGGTGCCTTCCGGCGTCGAGAGGACGAAATTCAGGTGATCGGCTTCCTGGCCGCTCACTGCCAGCGCCAGACCGGCGAAATGATTAACCCGCCGTTCTGCGGCCCAGCGGGCGGACTGCGCCAGCGACTCCTCCTGGCAAGGGACAATTTCACTTGCCAGCAGCGGCGCATTTGCCCGCGAAAGCTGAAGCGCCAGCAAACCGCCGGTAAACTGTTCACTCAGCGTCAGACTCAGCTGGCGCTCCTGTAAACAACGCGCGATCTGCGCGGGCAGCCCTTCGGTGCCCTCGAAAATCATGCTCTCTCCCGCCACTTTTTTCACTTCCGGCCATATCGCCAGCATCGCTTCGCGCTGCTCCGCCGGCCCGGTGAGCTTCAGCTCAATAATCGGCATTGAAGAGCGGTAGCCCATGACGACGCCCGGCGGCAGCGCCAGCGGATCGAGGCTTTGCGCCAGATCGCTTTCCGAACGGCCAAACGTCGTCAGACGCAGACACAGCGGCGGGGCAGAGAGCGGGAAACGCTCACGCAGGCGGGGTAAAATTTCCTGCTCGACCATGATTTTGAATTCCGACGGAACGCCGGGGGTGAAAAACATCAGACAGCGGTTGAGCTGAACGGCAAAACCGCAGGCCGTCCCCACCGGATTGTTGATCATCTCCGCGCTGGCGGGGATCTCCGCCTGCTTACGGTTACTTGCCGCCATCGGGCGACCGCGCTCGGCAAAGAAACGGGTCATCGTTTCCAGCCACTCTTCGTGCAGAATCAGCCCTTCGCCCTTGGCGGTCGCCGCGGCCAGCGCGCTCAGATCGTCACTGGTTGGCCCCAGGCCACCGTTGACGATCAGCACATCCGCCTGTTCACTGCGCTCACGTAGCACCGTGACCAGAGAGTCAAGGTCATCGCCCACGGTGTTGCGGCGCGTTAGCGGTAATCCCTGATTGAAAAAGAAATCGGCCAGCCACGCGGCATTGGTATCGACGATTTGCCCGTGCAACACTTCATCGCCGGTGGACAGCATTTCCACATTTATCATTATTCACTTCACTCCTTGCCTGCCAGGTGGCAATACTATAGCGCAAGGCGCAGGCGGAGTAGACAGGAATACGGCGCGGGAAACGTTCGCGCCGTTGGGGGGATTAGAAGCTGGCGCTGACGCCGAGATACGGACCGTCTGCAATCGTGCTGTCTTTGTTGCCGTCCTTCCCTTCGAGGTTCAGATAGCGATAACCGGCCTCGATGCTCAGAGGACGCATAATCGTCCAGCTCGCACCGGCGTTAGCTTCCTGATAGCTCTGAATGCCGCTGGAGAGAGAATCCGGGGAATAATAGTATTCGCCGAACAGACGGAAGCTGTCGCCAATTTTCCACTGCAGGCCGCCGCCGACGGCCGCCGCATACCCTTCATCGCCGCTCTTCGGGTTGGTATAAACACCCTTGCCGCCAACCGTCGCGAGGAACGGCCCCAGCGGAATATTCAGACCAAGGCCTAACCCCGCCGCGTCGCCGTCATTGTCGCTGTGCATCCAGTTGCCGGTCACTGCCAGACCAGATGACTCAGTCCCGAAACCGACGCCAAGGTTGGTGTAGTGCTCGCCAGCCTGCCCGGTTACGCTGATTGCATGGGCCGCCGTAGAGACGAACATCATGCCGGCAAGACCTAATAAAATGCTCTTTTTCATTTTTACTCTATCCAGAAAACAAGAATCAAAAAAGTCCCAAAAACCGCAGAATTGTACTGCCGAACGCTGAGGAATCAATGCACTAAAACGACCTTTACTCTCGTGATTGTAACCAGTTGCTACGGATAATGTCGGCTAAATACGGACAATGCAGCTTGCGGTTTAGCGAGACGGCTCGCAAACTGGTGCTCCAACATCTTTTCCCTACCGTTTAGTCAAGGAGATCACCATGCGCCAAAGGACCATCGTCTGCCCGCTGATTCAGAATGAGGGACACTATTTGCTCTGCAAAATGGCTGACGATCGCGGCGTTTTTCCCGGACAGTGGGCGCTTTCCGGTGGCGGCGTTGAACCGGGCGAACGCATTGAAGAGGCGCTACGCCGGGAAGTTGCTGAGGAGCTTGGCGAGGCGCTGCAGCTGACGCAGATTACGCCGTGGACCTTCAGCGATGATATTCGGGTCAAAACCTATGCTGACGGCCGTCAGGAAGAGATTTATATGATTTACCTGATTTTTGATTGCCTTAGCGCCAACCGCGAAATCACCCTCAACGACGAGTTTCAGGCGTATGCCTGGGTGAAACCGGAAGATTTGCCCCGCTACGATCTGAATGTGGCGACCCGCAAAACATTAACCCTGAAAGGCCTGCTCTGAGCGCCCCGGCACCGTGCCGAGGCCAACCCCGGTTAACTGGTCTGGCAGCCTGGCAACGCATTAACCCAGTCACGTAATGCCCGGCGGGAGATTTTAATCCCGCCGGTTTTCAGCGACTCAGGTAACGTCAACCAGCGTACCGGCTGCTGAAAACGTGCCAGCTTATCCTGTGCCCAGGCCGCCAGCGCGGCGACATCGCACTGCGCATCGCACTCCACCACCGCCACCGGACGCTGGCCAAACTCCGCATCGTCTAACGGCACGATAAACGCCTGCTGAATCTGCGGATGAGCCAGGAGTACTCTTTCCACCTCTTCAGGCTGAATCCCTTCCCCTCCGCTGAAAAAGAGGTTATCCATCCGCCCAAGCAGAGTCAGTTTGCCCTCCCTGATCTCGCCGCGATCGCGCGTGGCAAACCAGCCCTGTTCGTTGACCAGCGGCTGCACCCCGCCATCGCGCCAGTAGCCAGCGGCCATGCTGTCGGCCCGCAGCCAGACTTCGCCGGCAACAATTTTCAGCGCGCGCCCCGGCAGCGGCTGGCCGACGTCCGGCGCGCCATCCGCCTCTTTACCACAAACCGTCGAGGCGAACTCCGTCAGGCCATAGCCACACCAGCAGCGAATGCCCCGGGCGCGCGCCTGTTCGGTCAGCGCGACGGGAATCGCCGCGCCGCCCAGCAGCACCGCCTTCAACGACACATCAGCCTCGCTATTGAGCAATCGCCAGAGCTGAGTGGGCACCAGCGAGGCATGCGTACAGCCTCGCAGCGCCTGTTCCAGCGGTTGTCTTTCTCCTACCGTCAGGCGAGCCCCCGCCAGCAGCCAGCGCCAGAGAATGCCCTGGCCGGAAACATGAAACAGCGGCAGCGACAGCAGCCAGTCATCATCCGACGCCAGCGGAATCATCGCCAGCACGCCTTCAGCGCTGGCAAGATGCGCCCGACAGCTGTGCACGGCGGCCTTCGGCAGCCCCGTAGAACCGGAGGTGAGCGTCATCGACGCCAGACGTTCTTCGCGCCAGGGCAACGTCGAATCCCCCGCCGCCCGTTGCAGCGTCAGCGGCGTAAAGTCGAGGGCGAGTGGATCGCCGTTCAGCACCAGCGCATAACGCAGATCGAGGGAGGGTAACAATGCCGCCAGCAGCGAAGGCGGTAGCTGAGGATTCAGAGGAAGCACCCGGGCGCCGCACTGAAGCAGCGCCAGCCATGCCAGCAATGCCGACGGCTGGTTATAGGCCCGCAGCAGCACGCCCTCCCCTTCGTTGACCCCTTGAGCGCGGAATCCCGCGGCCAGCGCGTTAACCTCAGCGCACAGCTGCCGCCAGCTCAGGACAACGTCGTTCAGACGTACCGCCGGCGCATCGCCACGCAGCCGGCACCAGTGGCGCCATGGCCAGTCGCTAAAGGTCACAGCAGCGGCTCCAGCTCATCACGACTCAGGCAGGGTAACGGGCTGTCAGGCCAGGGGCGAATCAGCTGCGTGCGCATCAATGCCAGCGTATCCAGGCCGGGAAGGGTCTGCGGCGTCAGCCAGGCGGCAATCCGCGCCAGCTGCGTGAGTCCAAGGCTTGATTCGATCGATGAGCTGATCACCGCCGTCAGCCCCAGCGCATGAGCCGTGGCAACCTGCTCCCGCACTTTACGCAGGTTACCGGTGAGCGTCGGCTTGATCACCAGCGCACGCAAACCCGGCTCTGCCTGAAAACGAAAATCCGCCTCACGCAGGCTTTCATCCCAGGCAATCGCGATGCCGGTTTCCCGGGCAAAAGCCCGTGAGTCTTCGCGGGTTTTACACGGTTCTTCAAGGAAGGCGATACGGTCGCGGTACTGCGGGTGGACATATTTCGCAAACTGCTGCGCTTTGAGCGGCGTCCAGGCGCGGTTGGCGTCCAGACGTAGCTGCAGGTCGGGAATCGCTTCCAGCAGCAGGTTAACCACCATGCCGTCACGCACCGCTTCATACAGCCCGATTTTGACCTTCGCGACCTTTTCACCGGGCAGTGCCGCCAGCCTGGCAAACAGTTCGTCCGGGTCGCCGGTGCACAGCGGCACCGCGCGATACTCCGCCTCCAGCGGCAGTTCATCGTTCAGCTCCGCCAGCGCACAGCTGACGCCGAAGGCCACGGAAGGCAGAGACGGCTCGGGCGGGTTCTCGCCCTGCCGCCAGGCAAGCGACCACGCCACCAGCGCGGACTGCGCCTCCTCCAGCGTTTCCACGCTAAAGCCCGGCAGAGGCGCAATTTCACCCCATCCCTGACGTTCACCGTCCTGTAGGTGGATGAACAGCCCATCGCGAGTTTTTAACCGCCGTTCACGCAGTACCACGCCCGCGTCCATCGGTACCTGCCAGCGGTAAACCTGCGCCTGACGCATTAGGGATTCCGTTTAAATTTGCTGAAGTCCGGCTGACGTTTCTGGTTGAACGCGTTACGCCCTTCCTGCCCCTCTTCGGTCATGTAGAACAGCATGGTGGCGTTCCCCGCCAGCTCCTGCAGCCCCGCCTGACCATCGCAATCGGCATTCAGCGCCGCCTTCAGGCAGCGCAGCGCCATCGGACTGTTTTGCAGCATTTCGCGACACCAGCGTACGGTCTCTTTTTCCAGATCCGCCAGCGGGACGACGGTGTTGACCAGCCCCATGTCCAGCGCCTGCTGCGCATCGTACTGACGGCACAGGAACCAGATTTCGCGCGCCTTTTTCTGGCCGACGATCCGCGCCATGTAGGATGCGCCCCAGCCGCCGTCAAATGAGCCGACTTTCGGACCGGTCTGACCGAAGATGGCATTTTCTGCGGCAATCGTCAGATCGCACATCATATGCAGAACGTGACCGCCGCCGATGGAATATCCCGCCACCATCGCCACAATCGGCTTCGGACAGGTGCGGATCTGGCGCTGAAAATCGAGCACGTTCAGGTGGTGAACGCCGGAATCATCCTGGTAGCCGCCGTAATCGCCGCGGACCTTCTGGTCGCCGCCGGCGCAGAATGCTTTGTCGCCTTCGCCGGTGAGGATAATGACGCCGATATTATCGTCATATCGGGCATCGGACAGCGCCTGAATCATCTCTTTCACGGTCAACGGGCGGAACGCATTGCGCACCTGCGGACGGTTAATGGTGATTTTAGCAATCCCGTCCGTCGACTTCTGGTAACGAATGTCGGTATAGCCTTCGGAGCAATCGTGCCATTCCACAGGGGCGTAGAGCATTGCTTCATCAAGAGAGATCATAGAATGTCCTTTGGTTAACTCGCTAAAAACTGGGCCAGACATGACACCACCGCCGCGGGATTTTCCCGATGCGCGTTATGCCCGGCATGATGAATAATATGTGTCGTGGCGGCGACGTCGCGCGCAATGGCGCGAAACTTCGCATCGCGCTCGCCGCAAAGATAATGAAAAGGGTAGCGCCGGGCGCGGAGCTGCGCACGCAGGTCGGGCTGTACGGCGAGGGAAGTTGCCTCCAGCATCGCGGCAAGACTGGTGCCGCAGTTGTGGCTGCGCAGCGCCACAAGCGCTTCCCGCTGCGCCGTACTTAAGCCGGCGAAAACCGGCTGCTGGTACCAGTCGGCAAAAACCTGCGCCAGCGGCTCGCGACGAAAACGCTCCGCCCAGGCGGCATCGCTACAAGCACGCTGGCGGCGTTGGTGCGCATCCTGGAGACCGGGATGGCCGCCCTCTACGACCAGCCCGCACAGCCCGCGCCGCGGCTGGCTGGCAAAAAACATCGCAATACGCCCGCCCAGCGAATAGCCAATCAGCCAGTAGTCCCGAACATGATAGTGCGCCAGCGTTTTCTCCAGCCGCAGGCTAACCTCGGCGAAACCACCGACCCTGACCTCGCGCGAACCACCGTGACCCGGCAGATCGATATACAGCTGCGGATAAGCGCTGAACGCGGCGCCTACCGTTTGCCACTCCCGGCTGTCGCCGGAAAAACCGTGTAAAAAGACCAGCCAGGGATAGCCCGACTGCCCCTTTTCGCACCGGGCGTGCAGACTCATAGCCGGCTGACCTGCGCCAGCAGCTGTTGCAGAGTATGGGTGCCTTCCGTCTCATTCACCACCAGCTCAATCAGCGTGGCGCCAGGAAGACGCCAGGCCCCGGCCAGCGCCGCTTCCAGAGCCTCCCAGGTGCCCGGACGGTGATAATGAAGACCAAACATCGCCGCCGCATGGCCGAAATTGACATCCTGCGGCATCAGATAAAACTGGCGCCGTTGATCCTGCGGCGTCGGCAGCAAAGAGAAGATCTGCCCGCCGTTGTTGTTGACCACGATCAGCACCAGCGGCGCAGAGGCCTGACGCAGCAACGCCAGCGAGTTCAGATCGTAGAGCGCGGAGAGATCGCCGACGATCGCCAGCGTCGGGCGGGCGCTGGCGCGCTGAACCCCTGCCGCCGTCGCCAGCAGACCATCAATACCGCTGGCGCCGCGGTTGCTATAAACCGGGTATCCCGCCGGAAGCTGCGCCAGGGCATCAATCAACCGAACCACCAGGCTGTTACCGACAAACAGCTGCCCCTGATCCGGAAGATAGCGGTGGATTCGGTGAGCCAGCTGGGCTTCGCCAAATGCCTCGCTGCGGTCGGCCGCCGCCTGCCAGGCCTGCCGCGACAGCACAGGGATCGTCGTCGCCCACGGCTGGCGGCTTTCCGCCGGATGCAGATCCAGCCACTGTCCCACCGGGCAGACCAGCCGACGACCGCGGTGATGAGCCGGGTCGAGGCGGCCGGGGAGATTATCCACGACCCAGTACTCTTCCGGTTCACAGGTGGCCTGCCACTGCAGTACGCGTTTACCGGTGAGGCTGCTGCCCAGCTGCACAACGATTTGCGCCTGCTGCAGTTCGCTCACCGCTTTGCCGTTCGCCAGCCACAGGTCGGCGCACGGCAGCGGCTGCCCGGTCTGGGAAAGGACGTCACCAATCAGCGGCCAGCCGAGCGTTTTTGCCCACTCGGCGACTTTTTTACCTTCGGCGGCGCTCATGCGGCCCGCGACGACCACGCCCCGCTTTTGCCGCCAGAAAAACCAGTCGCGCTGCTTTTCGCTTTCCAGGTGCAGGGACTGACGCAGCCAGGGTTTATCGCTTTGCCACCACGCGCCGAGCTGCTGCTGCCACTCCACGCCGGTGTCATCCATCTCGCCGTACAGCGGCTCGGCGAACGGACAGTTAATATGGATACCGCCGGAATGCAGGGCGCCCAGCGCCTGGTCAATCGTCGACACCAGCCAGCGCGCGGGCACATCCTGCGACGGACGCGGCAACGACAGCGTCTGCGAGGGATGAGAAGCAAACATGCCCGGCTGGCGGATCGCCTGGTTCGCACCGCAGTCAATCAGCTCCGGGGGACGATCGGCGGTAAGCAGTATCAGCTTTTCACCGGTCAGCCCCGCCTCAATTAAGGCCGGATAGAGGTTAGCCGTCGCCGTTCCGGACGTGACAATCACCGCCACCGGCTGCCGGCTGGCTTTTGCCAGCCCCAGCGCCAGATGGCCAAGACCGCGTTCATCGAAATGGGTATGGGGAATAAACGCGCGGTTTTCCGCCGCTGCCAGCGTAAGAGGTGTCGAGCGCGAACCCGGCGCAATGCAAATATGCTGCACGCCGTGGCGAGTTAATGCTTCGAGGATCACCGCCGCCCAGCGTCGGTTAAATGCGCTTACTGACATGAAATTGTCCGGTATCAAATATTGAGGCTAAGTATAGGTAATACAAAGCAATGGAGTATTGATATGCATCGTTTATCTACGTTTTTGTCAATAACAAGGAACGCAGCCCCGCCGCCTTATTTTCTATCTCCTGCCACTCCTGCTCAGGATCGGAGCCGCTGACAATCCCGGCTCCGGCATACAGCCTGAGCGTGGCGTTTTCGACTTGCGCCGAACGCAGGGCCACGCAGAATTCGCTTTGCGCCAGCGACAGGTAGCCAGCGGAACCGGCGTACCATTCCCGGGTAAAAGGTTCATGGCGGGTAATAAATGCCAGCGCCGCCCGGCGCGGTAATCCGGCGACCGCGGCGGTCGGCTGCAGCTGATGCAGGCAGCGGGTATCGTCAGGCTGAGAGAGTTCAGCCCAGATGCAGCGGCGCAGATGCTGCACTTTACGCAGTCGCACCACCTGCGGCGGCAGGACATCCAGCGAACGGACCTCATCCTGCATACGCTGGCAGATATCCTCCACCACCAGCATATTCTCGCGCTGATTTTTATCATCTTTCATCAGCCAGTCGGCCAACAATTGCGCCTGGCGATCGTCAGGATGGCTGGCAACGGTCCCGGCCAGTGCTTCGGTGCGCAGCAGCGTCCCGCGCCGGCGCCAAAGCCGCTCCGGCGTTGAACCAAAGAATGTCCGCTGCGCGTTAAAGGCCATCATGAAATGAAAACAGCGGTGATTACTGCGCCGGCTGGCGGCCACGATGGCCAGCGGATCCGGTGGCGCCGCAAACTGAACATCCGTGGCCCGCGCCAGCACCACTTTATCCATCTCCCCTGCGGCAATCGCCTGAGTTGCCTGTTCAATCAGCGCATGCCATTGCGGATAGTCCGGGGAGTGTTGTTCGCTGAGCACCGGCGGCAGAGCGGCGGGCTGCGCCTGGTCAGGCGTTAGCGCCTGAAGAAACGCCCGGGCCGCAATGGCATCTTCGCGCAGTGACGTCTCGCTATTCAGCAGCAGACGCAGAGTGGCTTTTCCCCCGACCCGACGCCACTCCAGCCGCGGCAGAAAGAGCCTCCCTTCCTGCGGATTAAACGCATTCAGGCCGCAAATACGTAAATCAGCCAACCCCTGACGCTGCAAGAAGTCGTGAGCCCCGGCCAAAGACGGGAAGGTTTTAACCGCGCCGAGCGCGGCAAGCTCTTCATCGCCATTGCGCTGCAGCCAGTAAAACTGTGGCCACTGCGCTTGATGACCGCACCACAGAAGAGGGTCAAAAGCGTCATGAAGAGGGAAAGGAATATCGAAAATTCGCGTACCGGACGACAGCGGAAAATCGTCAGACAGGCAGTCACGTAAGCGTTCCAGCGCAGTGGAAACAGACAGCACGCAAACCTCCAGAGAATAAAAACCACAGATTATACGGGGTACTGGCGTGAAATTGCAGTACCCATAATGAGGGAGCGGACTTTCCGCAGGTGGCCGCCGCCAGCCAGAGCAGGCTGAGGGAAAAAAAGTATTGATCCTTTACGCGGTTACGCTAACGGCGCTTAACCGGTGACCGCCTCGCGGGCCATACCGATATGCGCAATCCCGTCCTCATCGTAAATGTCGGTCACCGGCTGAAAACCGAAGCTGGCGTAAAAACGCTGCAGATGCGCCTGGGCGCCGAGATAAATGGCCTTGTGCGGCCAGTGACGACGACAGCTGGCCAGCGCTCGCTCCATCAGCTGATAACCCAGCTTTTCGCCGCGCACCGCCGGGCTGACAATGACCCGTCCAATCACCACCGGCTCAATATCATCGTCGCTTTTCAAAATACGCGCGTAGGCCACCAGTTCATCCCCTCGCCAGCCGAGCAGATGGCGGTTTTCACCGATCAGGTCATCACCGTCAACATCCTGATAGGGGCAGGTTTGTTCGACGACAAATACCGCGCAACGCAGCTGTAGCAAAGCGTACAGCTGCGGGACGGTCAGCTCTGCGTGGTGAAGATCCTGCCATGTAATCATTGACTGCTCCTGTATACTTGAGTTTTTTCACCCACGCCCTGAGGACACTGGACGATGGAATTGACATTTTTGGGGACATCCGCAGGCGTGCCGACCCGTACACGTAATATGACGTCTATCGTGCTGAATTTGCAACAGCCGACGGCAGCGGAGATGTGGTTGTTCGACTGCGGAGAAGGTACCCAGCATCAGTTTTTACATACCCCGTACCACCCAGGAAAACTGAATAAGATTTTTATTACTCACCTCCACGGCGATCATCTGTTCGGCCTTCCCGGCCTGCTGTGCAGCCGCTCCATGCAGGGCAACTCGCTGCCGCTGACGCTGTACGGCCCGACGGGACTCAGGGAGTTTGTTGAAACCGCGCTGCGCTTAAGCGGCTCATGGACCGATTATCCGCTCACCATAGTGGAAGTGGGGCCCGGCCTGGTCTTTGATGAAGGGGGCTATCGGGTCAGCGCTTATCCGCTGAATCATCCGGTTGAATGCTACGGCTATCGTATCGAAGAGCATGCCCGCCCCGGCACTCTCGATGCTGCGCGACTGGTTGCCGACGGCGTCCGCCCGGGTCCGCTGTTTCAACGTCTGAAACAGGGGGAGACGGTGGAGCTGGAAGACGGGCGGAAGATCGATGGTCGGCACTATCTCGGCCCGGCGACGCCCGGCAAAACGCTGGCGATTTTTGGCGATACCGCCCCCTGCGAGACGGCGCTTGAGCTGGCGCGCGGCGTTGACCTGATGGTTCATGAAACGACGCTGGAGCAGGCGATGGCGGAAAAAGCCAATAGCCGCGGTCATTCGTCGAGTCAGCAGGCAGCGGCGCTGGCCCGCGATGCCGGCGTCAGCATGTTTATCGCGACCCATTTTAGTTCGCGCTATGACGCTGAAGGCTGTCTGCGCCTGCTGGCGGAGTGTCGGGACGTTTTTCCCCGGACGCTGCTGGCCGAAGACTTTATGGTGTACAGCCTGAGCTAGTCGATCTGGAGGGGAGAAAACAGCGAAAGGCGGCAAAAAAAATGCCTGCCCGTATCACAACGGGCAGGCAGAGTGACAGGACCGGTAGTGTTAACCCCGGCCCTGGCGATTACATCAGCGGTGTTGCCAGCTGCACAATGCTAATCAGCGGCTGCGGCCACACGCCAAGCACGAGGACCAGCAGCGCGGAGATCAGCACCACGATACCGCCGGCGCTGTACTGCCAGTTCGACGGCGCATCGCGATTCAGTTTATCCGGCGCGCTCAGGTACAGACTCACCGCCACGCGCAGATAGTAGTACAGACCAATCGCCGAACCGATCACCACAGCGGCAACCAGCCACCACAGGTGCGCATGTACACCGACGGCCAGCACGTAGAATTTACCGATAAAGCCCAGCGTCATCGGGATACCCGCCAGCGACAGCATCATCACCGTCATGACCGCCGACAGAATCGGACGATGCCAGAACAGGCCACGATAGGAGTACAGCGAGTCGGCATCCGGACCACGGTATGGGCTGGACATCAGGCTCACTACGCCGAACGCGCCGAGGCTGCTGAACAGATAGCCGGCCAGATAGACACCCACGGCTTCCATCGACATTTCACCGCTCTGCAGGGCAATCAGCGCCACCAGCAGATAGCCAAGATGCGAGATGGAGGAGTAGCCGAGCAGACGTTTAATATTGGTCTGGCTCAGCGCCATCAGGTTACCGAAGATGATAGAGGCAAAGGCAATCAGGCCCAGCACCACGCGTACCGCTTCGCTGTTGCCCACCGGCATGTACAGGAACAGACGCATCACCACGCCGAAGATAGCAATCTTGCTGGCGGTTGCCAGGAAGGTTGATACCGGCGCCGGCGCGCCCTGGTAAACGTCCGGCGTCCACAGGTGGAACGGAACCAGAGACAGCTTAAAGCCGAGGCCGACGATCATCAGGCCCAGACCCGCCAGCAGCAGCGGTTCGTGCAGGGTGTTATCAGCCAGGCTTTTACCCAGCGCCAGGAAGGACAGGTTGCCCGAGTTCGCATAGACCAGCGCCATACCGAACAGCAGGAATGAAGAGGCTGCGGCAGACAAAATGGTGTATTTAATACTCGCTTCCAGCGAACGCTTCTGGCGGAAGGCATAACCGATAAGGCCGAACAGCGGCAGCGAAATCAATTCGATACCGAGGAACAGCGCCGCCAGATGGTTGGCGCCCGCCAGCAGAATGCCACCCAGCGCGGCGATAAGCACCAGCAGGTAGAACTCTTCTTTGTTGTCCTTGTATCCCTCAAGCCACGGGTACGCGAAGGTACAGGTGGCCAGGCTTGCCAGCAGCACCAGCCCGGTATAGAGCATGGCGTAGCCGTCAACGCGAATCAGCGGCGTCACGTCCATCGCGCCGTTCTGACCCACGAACCAGAGTGAGATCAGCGCAGCGTTCAGACCAAGAACCGACAGCGTGGCATTAAGGAAATGATTGCGTCGCCACGCAATGGAGAGCATCACAACCACCACCGTCAAGCCGACGATCAGCAGCGGTAGCAGTGCGATCAGTTGTTGTGGAGTTATTGTCATGGCGAATTACGGCCTTGTAGTAGAAACGGAATTAACAAACCACTGCTGAATGTTGCTCATCGCAGCGTGTGAGGTGTCCAGAATCGGCTGAGGGAAGAAGCCCAGCAGCACCAGCAGAACCACCAACAGCAGAACAATCGACAGTTCACGCAGAGACATTCCCCGCATCTCCTGCGCCGCGATCTCGCTCTTCGCTTTACCGAAGTACGCGCGATGCAGCATTGAGAGCGAGTAGACGGAAGCGAAGACCAGTCCAAAGGTGGAGATCACGGTAATCACCGGCACCACTTTGTAGCTGCCGAACAAAATCATGAATTCGCCGACGAAGTTACCGGTACCCGGCATCCCCAGCGTTGCCACGGCGAAGAACATCGACAGCGCCGGCAGCCACTTAATTTTGCTCCACAGACCGCCCATCAGACGCATATCGCGGGTGTGCAGGCGTTCATACAGCTGGCCGCACAGAATGAACAGGCCCGCCGCGGACAGACCGTGGGCAATCATCTGAATCACCGCCCCCTGGTACGCCAGCTGGCTGCCGGTGTAGATAGCAATCAGCACGAAGCCCATGTGGGAAACGGAGGTGTAAGCAATCAGGCGTTTGATATCGTACTGGCAGAAAGCCATCCACGCGCCGTAGAAGATACCGATAACGCCCAGCCACATGGCGATGGGAGCAAACTCGGCGGAGGCATTCGGGAACAGCGGCAGCGCAAAACGCAGCAGACCGTAGGCCGCCGTTTTCAGCAAAATACCGGCGAGGTCAACGGAACCAGCGGTCGGTGCCTGAGAGTGGGCATCCGGCAGCCAGCCGTGCAGCGGAACCACCGGCATTTTCACCGCAAAGGCGATGAAGAAGCCGAGCATCAGCATGTATTCGACGCCATGGGACATCGGGGTTTTCAGCAGGTCTTCATAGTTGAAGGTCCACACGCCGGTCGCGTTAAAGTGAACGAAGGCCAGCGCCAGGATGGCAATCAGCATCACCAGGCCGCTCGCCTGGGTATAGATGAAGAACTTGGTTGCCGCCGTGATACGCGTTTTACCGTCGGAAGCCTTATGGCCCCACAGCGCGATCAGGAAGTACATCGGCACCAGCATCATTTCCCAGAAGAAGAAGAACAGGAACATGTCGATGGCAAGGAACACGCCGATAACGCCGCCCAGGATCCACATCAGGTTGAGGTGGAAGAAGCCCTGGTATTTTTCGATTTCGCGCCACGAACAGAGCACGGCCAGCACGCCGAGCAGACCGGTCAGCACCACCATCAGCAGCGACAGACCGTCGATAGCCAGATGAATGCTAATACCGAAGCGTGGGATCCACGGCATCACGAATTCTGACTGCCACTGCGGAATACCCGCGGATTGCGTCAGCGAATAACCGCCCTGTAGCCACAGCTGCAGGGAGAGCACCAGCGTCAGTCCCATGGTAATCAGCGCAATCCAGCGCGGCATCTTCACGCCAAAGCGTTCAGTCTGCCAGCACAGAAACCCGCCGATAAAGGGGATGAGTATTAACCAGGGTAATAACATAGCTGAGTATGTCCCTTATATTTACTCCTGCTCAGGCTATCTCGCTCGTCAGCCCGAATTCCGCCAGTGCTCGCACTCCTCACGTACTTTAGTACGCTGCGGTTGCTCTGCGCTGGCGGTCTCCGGTCTGACTTCGCCGATGACGCCTGTACCTCAGGAACAGATTTTCAACGAATTCTAAAATTCTTTTAGGGTTTGTCGGCCGGATAAGCAGGCAATCGCTCACCCAGCCAACAAACTCAACGCAATACCATCAGCAACGCCAGCACGACAACCGCGCCGATGCTCATTGACGCCACATACCAGCGTAGATAACCGTTCTCGCTTAGCAGCAGGCCTTTACCTGCAAAGCGGGAGAGGATGGCCGGAATGTTCATCATGGCGTTCAGCGGATCGCTCTTCAGCAGCCAGGCGATGCCGAGGAATGGTTTCACGAACACTTTGTCGTACAACCAGTCGAAGCCCCATGCGTTGTACCACCAGGTACCCAGCAGACGGCCCGGCGCGCTGTTGGCGACAGAGGTCACCAGCGTGCGTTTACCCAGCCACAGCCAGGCGGCGATCAGAATACCGGCAATGGCGATAATCCCGGAGGCAATCTCCAGCGTCATCACACGGCCGTGCTCAAGTTCGGTTGTCTGCGGCAGTACGCCCTGCAGCGGCGGAACAATCAGCGCGCCAACGAAGGTCGACAGAATCAGCAGCACAATCAGCGGCAGGTGGTGGGTAATCCCCTTCCCTGCGTGCGCATGGATTTGCTCTTTGCCGTGGAAGACGATGAAGATCATCCGGAAGGTGTAGAGCGAGGTCATAAATGCGCCGACCAGACCCGCAACCATCAGGTTGATATGACCATTCGCCATCGCGCCGGCGAGGATTTCGTCCTTACTGAAGAAGCCTGCGGTGATGAGCGGCAGTGCGGACAGCGCCGCGCCCCCCACCAGGAAGCAGACATACACCAGCGGAATCGACTTACGCAGGCCGCCCATTTTGAAGATGTTCTGCTCGTGGTGGCAGGCCAGAATGACCGAGCCGGACGAGAGGAACAGCAGCGCTTTAAAGAACGCGTGGGTCATCAGGTGGAAAATCGCCGCATCCCATGCCTGGACGCCCAGCGCCAGGAACATGTAGCCAATCTGGCTCATAGTGGAGTAAGCGAGTACGCGTTTGATGTCCGTCTGAACCAGCGCGGCAAAGCCTGCCAGCACCAGCGTCACCGCTCCGACGATACCGACCAGATGGAGAATTTCCGGGGTCATCAGGAACAGGCCATGGGTTCGGGCAATCAGGTAAACGCCCGCGGTAACCATGGTGGCGGCGTGGATCAGGGCAGAAACCGGCGTCGGGCCGGCCATGGCGTCCGCAAGCCAGGTCTGCAACGGCAGCTGTGCCGATTTACCGACCGCACCGCCCAGCAGCATCAGGGTTGCCCACCACAACATATTGTTGCCGGCTTCAAAGTGCGCAGGCGCCAGTTCGACCATTTCGCGGAAGTTCAGGGTGCCCAGCTCGTTGTAGAGAATGAACAGTGCGAACGCGAGGAAGACGTCACCGACACGGGTCACCACGAAGGCTTTCATTGCGGCGGCACCGTTCTTCGGATCGGTATAGTAGAAACCGATCAGCAGATAGGAGCACAGGCCCACGCCTTCCCAGCCGAGGTACATCAGCAGCAGGTTATCGGCCAGTACCAGCACCACCATGCTCGCGATAAACAGGTTGGTGTAGGCGAAAAAGCGGGAGTATCCCTCTTCCCCGCGCATATACCAGGAGGCGAACATGTGGATCAGGAAGCCAACGCCGGTCACCACGGAAAGCATGGTCAGCGAGAGACCGTCCAGCACCAGGTTAAAACCGATGTTGAAATCACCCACCGACATCCAGGTCCACAGCGGTACGCTGACCGCCTGTTTGCCGTTAGCGAAGAAGTCGACGCCGACAAACGCGGTCACCAGCGCCGCCAGGCCGACTGACCCCATTCCCACGGTGGCGGAGAGGTTTTCCGACCAGCGGCCACGGGAGAATGACAGCAGAACAAAGCCAATCAATGGCAGAAGAATGGTTAAGGCAAGCATGTTCATCCACGCAACTCACTTACTGAATCGATGTTCAGGTTCTGGCGGCGACGATGGAGCTGCAGCAACAGCGCCAGGCCGATACTCGCTTCCGCAGCCGCAAGGCTGATGGCGAGGATATACATTATCTGACCGTCGGTCTGACCCCAGTAGCTGCCTGCCACCACGAAAGCCAGCGCCGCGGCGTTGATCATGATTTCCAGGCTAATCAGCATAAACAGCAGATTGCGGCGGATAACCAGACCCGTCAGGCCGAGCACAAACAGGATCGCGGCGAGGATCAGCCCATGTGTTAAGGGAATCATGCGTGTTCCTCCGTTTTTCTTTTGTCGCTATCGCCCTGACGGTTGCTCAGCACTTCACCGGCGCGCTCTTCGCGGCCAATGTGGAAGGCAACAACCAGACCGGCCAGCAGCAGCATGGAGGCCAGCTCCACCGCCAGTACATACGGCCCAAACAGCGTAATACCGACCTCTTTCGCGCTTATCGCGTTGCCTTCAATGCCCTGATCGTTAAGACCGAGGATGGCATACACGATAACCACCAGCAGTACCGCGGACAGGATAGCCGGGCCAATCCAGATCCCCGGCTGCAGCCACTTGCGCTCCTGCTCGATTTCGCTGCCGCCCAGGTTGAGCATCATCACCACGAAGACGAACAGCACCATGATGGCCCCGGCGTAGACGATGATTTCCAGCGCCCCGGCGAAGTAGGCGCCCAGCGAGAAGAACACCCCAGCAATCGCCAACAGCGAAATAATCAGGTACAGCAGCGCATGCACCGGATTGGTGTGGGTGATCACCCGCAGGGTTGCGAGGATGGCGATGAGGCCACAGATATAAAAAGCGAATTCCATTGCCCTCTCCTTACGGTAACAGGCTCTTGACGTCGATAGGCTTAGCTTCGTTCTCTGCTTCGCCCTTATCTTTGCCGTCGATTGCCATACCCGCCATCCGGTAGAAGTTATATTCCGGGTATTTGCCCGGACCGGAAATCAGCAGATCCTCTTTTTCGTACACCAGATCCTGACGCTTGTATTCGCCCAGTTCGAAGTCCGGGGTCAACTGAATCGCCGTGGTCGGGCACGCTTCTTCACACAAACCGCAGAAAATGCAGCGTGAGAAGTTGATACGGAAAAACTCCGGGTACCAGCGGCCATCTTTGGTCTCTGCTTTTTGCAAAGAGATACAGCCTACCGGACACGCTACCGCACACAGGTTACAGGCAACGCAGCGCTCCTCACCGTCCGGGTCGCGCGTCAGCACGATACGGCCACGGTAGCGCGGCGGCAGATATACCGGTTCTTCCGGATACATCTGGGTCTCACGTTTGGCGAAGGCATGCATCCCGATCATCCAGATACTGCGAACCTGGGTGCCAAACCCCACCAATAATTCTTTTAAGGTCATGGTCAATTCACCCCTTATTGCGCCTGCCAGAGAATCACAGCCGCCGTTACCAACAAGTTGATCAGCGTTAACGGCAGGCATACCTTCCAGCCAAAGGACATTACCTGGTCATAGCGCGGACGCGGTAATGATGCGCGGATCAAAATGAACATCATCATGAAGAACGCGGTTTTCAGCGCGAACCAGATGAACGGAGGTAACCATGGGCCATTCCAGCCGCCGAAGAACAGCGTGACGATCAGCGCTGAAACGGTGACAATCCCGATGTATTCACCGACAAAGAACAGACCGAACTTCATGCCGGAATATTCGATGTGGTAACCATCGGCCAGTTCCTGCTCGGCTTCCGGCTGGTCAAACGGGTGACGGTGACAAACCGCAACGCCGGCGATCGCGAAAGTCACGAAGCCGAAGAACTGCGGAATCACGTTCCACAGATGCGCCTGGTTGTTGACGATATCGCTCATGTTGAACGACCCCGCCTGTGCCACCACGCCCATCAGCGACAGACCGAGGAACACTTCGTAGCTCAGGGTCTGCGCGGAGGCGCGCATTGCGCCCAGCAGCGAGTATTTGTTGTTACTCGACCAGCCGGCGAACAGCACGGCGTAAACCGCCAGACCGGCCATCATCAGGAAGAACAGGATGCCGATGTTCAGGTCGGCGACCACCCACGTCGGGCTGACCGGCACGATAGCAAAAGCCAGCAGCAGAGAGGTAAAGGCGATAACCGGCGCCAGAGTAAAGATCACGCGGTCCGTAAAGCGCGGAACCCAGTCCTCTTTAAAGAACATTTTGATCATGTCGGCGACGAGCTGCAGCGAGCCGCCCCAGCCCACACGGTTAGGTCCGTAGCGGTTCTGGAACAGCCCCAGCAGACGACGTTCGCCAAAGCTCATGAACGCGCCGCAGGTCACCACCACCAGCAGAATCACCACTGCCTTAAGGATGCTTAACAGAATGTCGATGAGATCCGGTGTTAACCAACTCATGCTTTCGCCTCCTGCAGAGTGTCAATACGTGCTCCGGTCAGTACCGGCGCAATACCCGGCATGCCCATCGGTAAACCCACCTGCCCTGCCGTCAGACCCGCAGAAATCACCAGCGGGAGGCTGAGCGTCTGACCATCAACGCGGAACGAAATCATCGCCCCCTCATTGACGCCCAGCTTCGCAGCATCGGCCGGGTTCAGCTTGATGTACGGCTGCGGCATGCGGCTCTGGAAGACCGGAGAACGCTGCGACAGTTCATCGCTGCCGAACAGATGGTAGTACGGCGCGATACGCCACTGACCTTCTTCAGCCTGGAAGCCTGCCGGCACCGCGGTAAAGTACTCAAGACCGCTGGCGGAAGCTTCGATCAGACGTACGCCCGGATCGCCATGGCGCAGTTTGCCACCCACTTCATCCTGGAACTTGTTCCACGCTTGCGGGGAGTTCCAGCCTGGAGCCCAGGCGAACGGGATTTGCGAACGCGGTGCAGACGGCTGGTTGTTCCCTTCCATCGAGAAGGCAAACATGGTGTCTTTATCCTGCGGCTGGCGGGGTTCATGCACGCTGATATTGGCGCGCATCGCCGTACGACCGCTATAACGATGCGGTTCACGAGCCAGTTTCTGCCCGCGAATGCGGAAGGTCGCGTCCGGCGCGGCATCTTTAATACCCGCCAGCTGCGGCAGCTTAGCAATGGCGGCATCAATCACATGATCCAGCTGCGTCCAGTCAACCTGACGGTTGTCGACGGTGCTGTGTAGCGAGTGCAGCCAGCGCCAGCTTTCCAGCATCACGGTATTCGCATCGTAGTAGGACGGGTCGTAGACCTGGAAGAAACGCTGCGCGCGCCCTTCGTTATTGACCACGGTTCCGTCGCTTTCGGCGAAGCTCGCCGCAGAAAGCACGAGGTGCGCTTTGTCCATAATGGCGGTGCGCTGATGGTCAACGACCATCACCAGCGGCGCTTTGGCCAGCGCGGCGTCAACGCGCGCGGCAGAAGCATGGCGATGCAGATCGTTTTCCAGCACCACAACCGCATCGGCAGCGCCGGTTTCCAGCTCGCTCAGCGCCTCTTCCAGAGAGCCGCCGCCAATCATGCCGAGGCCAACGCTGTTCACTGCCCGGGCGACCATGGTGACGCCGACGTCAATACCGCGGCCTTTCAGCGCTTTCGCGACGTTAGCCGCTGCCTGGATGATTTCAATGCTGCCGGCGTTAGTCCCGGAGACAATCAGCGGTTTCTTCGCCCCGGCCAGCGCCTGGACGATCACGTCGATTTTGCCTTTCAGATCGCTGCTCAGGCCTTCCACCGCCGGGGCGCTTTCATCCAGCGCATGCGCAATGGCGAAGCCCAGACGCGCCTGATCTTCAACCGGCGCGCGATAGGTCCACGCGGCGACATCGTCAAGACGGGTGTCATCGATATTGGTGACAAACAGCGGATGCTTCGCGCGCTGACCGATGTTGAGGATCGCGGCGATCTGCCAGTCGGCGACTTTCTGCGCCGCGGCCATTTCACGCGCTTTTCCTTTCACCGCCTGGCGCACGGCCAGGGCAACGCGGGCGCCGGTCTGGGTAATATCTTCCCCGAGTACCAGAACCGCATCGTAGGATTCAATGTCGCGCAGCGTCGGGGTATGAATACCGCCGTCACGCAGCACGGTCAGCATCATCTGCAGACGTTCCTGCTCAGCCTTCGCAATGCCGGTATAGAAGTTCTCCGCGCCCACCAGCTCACGCAACGCAAAGTTGCTTTCAATGCTGGCGCGCGGTGAGCCGATACCAATCACTTTTTTCGACTGACGCAGAATATCCGCCGCGCCCTGCATGGCCTGCTCGGCGTTAAGGGTAATCAGATCGTCGCCACGGCGCTGAACCGGCTGACGCGGGCGGTCTTTCAGGTTCACATAGCCATAGCCAAAACGGCCGCGGTCGCAGAGGAAGTAGCGGTTAACGGTACCGTTGTAACGGTTTTCGATACGGCGCAGTTCGCCATAGCGCTCGCCCGGGCTGATGTTACAGCCGATGGAACACTGCTGGCAGATGCTGGGTGCAAACTGCATATCCCATTTACGGTTATAGCGCTCGGAGTGCGTTTTATCGGTGAATACGCCGGTCGGGCAGACCTCAACCAGGTTGCCGGAAAATTCGCTTTCCAGCACGCCATCTTCCGGACGACCGAAGTAGACGTTGTCATGCGCACCGTAAACGCCCAGGTCGGTACCGTCAGCGTAATCTTTGTAGTAACGCACGCAGCGATAGCAGGCGATGCAGCGGTTCATTTCATGAGAGATGAACGGCCCCAGGTCCTGGTTACGGTGGGTACGCTTGGTGAAACGGTAGCGACGGAAGCTGTGACCGGTCATGACGGTCATATCCTGCAGGTGGCAGTTGCCCCCTTCTTCACAGACCGGGCAGTCGTGCGGGTGGTTGGTCATCAGCCACTCCACTACGCTCTCGCGGAACTGCTTCGCTTCGCCGTCGTCGATAGAGATAAAGGTGCCGTCGGATGCCGGTGTCATACAGGACATCACCAGGCGACCACGCGTGTCTTCCGCGTTTTGATATTGCTTCACCGCACACTGGCGGCAAGCACCGACGCTCCCAAGCGCCGGATGCCAGCAAAAGTATGGAATATCAAGACCAAGAGAGAGACAAGCCTCTAACAGGTTGTCCGCTCCGTTGACCTCGTATTCTTTGCCGTCTACATGAATCGTAGCCATTAGCATGCTTCCAAATTAAAAAATCGTTACCACTTTGTCGTTCAGGCCGCCGCGTTGGCGCAGGCTGAACGAGCTTGTGGAGACATTACCAGCGCGTCTTAAGCAGGTTCGGCTGAATCCCGTTGATAGCATGGGTATTACTAAACTGCTGCTTAATGCCTGCTTCGAATTCGTCGCGGAAATATTTAATGGCGCTCTGCAGCGGTTCTACCGCACCTGGCGCATGCGCACAGAAGGTTTTGCCCGGACCAAGGAACCGACACAGTTGCTCAAGTGTCTCGATATCTCCCGGCTGGCCTTCACCGCGCTCCAGAGCGCGCAGAATTTTCACGCTCCACGGCAGACCGTCGCGGCACGGCGTACACCAGCCGCAGGATTCGCGGGCAAAGAACTCTTCCAGATTGCGCACCAGCGACACCATACCAATCTCATGGTCAACGGCCATCGCCAGCGCGGTACCCAGACGGCTCCCCGCTTTACCAATACTTTCGAACTCCATCGGCAGGTCAAGATGCGCTTCGGTCAGGAAGTCGGTGCCCGCGCCGCCCGGCTGCCAGGCCTTAAACTTCAGGCCATCACGCATGCCGCCGGCATAATCTTCCAGAATTTCGCGCGCGGTGGTGCCGAACGGCAGTTCCCAGACGCCCGGATTTTTCACCCGGCCAGAGAAGCCCATCAGCTTGGTACCGGCATCTTTGCTGGTTGAAATGTTCTGATACCACTCAACGCCGTTGGCCAGAATCGCCGGGACGTTACACAGGGTTTCAACGTTGTTCACGCAGGTCGGTTTACCCCACACGCCGGAGCTCGCCGGGAACGGCGGCTTGGAACGCGGGTTGGCGCGACGACCTTCGAGGGAGTTAATCAACGCGGTTTCTTCGCCGCAGATATAACGCCCTGCTCCGGTGTGCACGAACAGTTCGAAATCGAAACCGGTGCCGAGAATGTTTTTGCCCAGCAGACCGGCTTCGGTCGCTTCGGCAATCGCGCGGCGTAAATGGACCGCCGCTTCAATATACTCGCCGCGCAGGAAGATGTAGCCGCGGTACGCTTTCAGCGCAAACGCGGAGATCAGCATGCCTTCCACCAGCAGGTGCGGCAGCTGCTCCATCAGCAGACGGTCTTTATAGGTGCCCGGCTCCATCTCATCGGCGTTACACAGCAGGTAACGGATGTTCATGGATTCGTCTTTCGGCATCAGGCTCCACTTCAGACCGGTGGAAAAGCCCGCGCCGCCGCGTCCTTTCAGACCGGCGTCTTTCACCTGATTGACGATCTCATCCGGCGCCAGGCCCAGCAGCGCTTTACGCGCGCCCTCGTAGCCGTTTTTGCTCTGATACTCATCCAGCCATACCGGCTGTTTGTCATCACGCAGACGCCAGGTTAAAGGATGCGTTTCGGGAGTGCGGATCACTGTCTTCATTTATACCGCTCCAACAGGTCAGGAATCGCCTCCGGCGTCAGATAACTATGAGTATCCTCATCAATCATCATCGTCGGTCCCTTGTCGCAGTTGCCCAGGCAGCAGGTCGGCAGCAGAGTAAAGCGGCCATCAAAGGTGGTTTGACCCGGTTTGATGTCGAGCTTTTTCTCGATAGCTGACTGAATGCCCTGGAAGCCAGTGATATGGCAAACCACGCTATCGCAATAGCGGATCACGTGACGGCCAACCGGCTGGCGGAAGATCTGGCTGTAGAAAGTGGCGACCCCTTCCACATCGCTTGCCGGGATACCCAGTACGTCAGCGATCGCGTAGATCGCGCCATCCGGCACCCAGCCGCGCTGTTTCTGAACGATCTTCAGCGCTTCGATGGACGCCGCACGCGGGTCTTCGTAGTGGTGCTTCTCGTGCTCAATGGCCTCACGCTCTGCCGCACTCAGCTCAAAAGCCTCGGTTTGTGGTTGTTGATTCTCGTGCATAATTAGCGGTCCACGTCTGACATAACAAAATCGATACTACCCAGATAAACGATCAGGTCGGATACCAGGCTGCCGCGAATCGCCGACGGGATCTGCTGCAGGTGCGCATAGCTCGGCGTGCGGATACGGGTACGATAGCTCATGGTGCTGCCGTCGCTGGTCAGGTAGTAACTGTTAATACCCTTCGTCGCTTCAATCATCTGGAAGGATTCGTTGGCCGGCATGACCGGGCCCCAGGAAACCTGCAGGAAGTGCGTAATCAGGGTTTCGATATGCTGCAGCGTGCGCTCTTTCGGCGGCGGCGTCGTCAGCGGGTGATCCGCTTTGAACGGGCCTTCCGGCATGTTATCGAGACACTGCTGAAGAATGCGCAGGCTCTGGCGCAGTTCTTCGACTTTCAGCATCACGCGGGTATAGCAGTCAGAGATACCGCCACCGGTTGGCACTTCAAAGTCAAAGTTTTCATAGCCAGAATATGGACGCCATTTCCGCACGTCGAAGCCAATCCCCGTTGCGCGCAGGCCCGCACCGGTCGTGCCCCACTCCAGCGCTTCTTTGGCGTTATAGGCGGCAACGCCTTTTGAACGGCCAATCAGAATGCTGTTGCGCAGCGCGGCTTTCTCGTAAGAATCCAGACGCTTTGGCATCCACTCAAGGAACTCGCGCAGCAGGCGATCCCAGCCGCGCGGCAGGTCGTGCGCGACGCCGCCGATGCGGAACCACGCCGGGTGCATACGGAAACCGGTAATGGCTTCCACCAGATCGTAGATCTTCTGACGGTCGGTAAAGGCAAAGAACACCGGCGTCATCGCACCGACATCCTGAATAAAGGTCGAAATGTACAGCAGGTGGCTGTTAATGCGGAACAGCTCGGAGAGCATCACGCGAATCACATTCACGCGATCCGGTACGGTGATCCCCGCCAGCTTTTCGACCGCCAGCACGTACGGCATCTCATTGACGCAGCCGCCGAGGTATTCGATACGGTCGGTATACGGAATGTAGCTGTGCCAGGACTGACGTTCGCCCATCTTCTCAGCGCCACGGTGGTGGTAGCCGATATCCGGTACGCAGTCGACGATCTCTTCGCCATCAAGCTGCAGAACGATACGGAAAGCACCGTGGGCAGACGGGTGGTTCGGGCCGAGGTTGAGGAACATAAAGTCCTCGTTTTCGGTTCCGCGCTTCATGCCCCACTCTTCCGGTTTGAAGGTCAGCGCTTCCATTTCCAGATCCTGCTTGGCTTTAGTCAGCTCAAACGGATCGAATTCGGTGGCGCGCGCCGGATAGTCTTTGCGCAGCGGATGGCCTTCCCAGGTCGGCGGCATCATGATGCGCGTCAGGTGCGGGTGGCCTTCGATATCAATCCCGAACATTTCCCACGTTTCGCGCTCATACCAGTTGGCGTTCGGGAACAGTTTGGTAAAAGTCGGCACGCGCAGATCGTTTTCGGACAATGCTACCTTGAGCATAATGTCACGATTGCGTTCAATGGAAATCAGGTGATAGAAAACGGAAAAATCCGCGGCGGGAAGTCCGTCACGGTGGGTGCGCAGACGTTCGTCCATCCCGTGCAGATCGAACAGCATAACGTAAGGTTTCGGCAATTTCTTCAGGAAATCACCCACCTCCAGTAGCTGTTCGCGCTTGACCCAGACCACCGGAACGCCGGTGCGGGTAGGTTGAACGGTAAAGGCATCCGGCCCAAAACGATTGCGCAGTTCGCCGATCACCGGGTCATCAAGGTGATCGCGGGTTTGCCAGGCTGGTGCGGCGTCATGCGCATGTAAATCGGTCATATTGTTCACCATTGCAAAAGGTCCGTGGTGACTGCCGGGCGAGGCTTCGCGCTGTTGTAGATTGATTTGCGAAGTGTTATTCCGCCGCCCGCAGGCGCAAGTTAAATCTCGTCCGGTGTCCGCAGATTGGTCACTGCAATGCGTTCACCACGTTTACGCTCGCGTTCCGACTGCATGTTGGCGCGGTACACGCCCTGATCGCCAACCACCCACGAGAGCGGGCGACGTTCTTTACCAATGGACTCCTGCAGCAGCATCAGCGCCTGCATATAAGCTTCCGGACGCGGCGGACAGCCCGGGATGTAAACATCAACCGGAATAAACTTGTCCACGCCCTGGACGACAGAATAAATATCGTACATCCCGCCGGAGTTGGCACAGGCGCCCATGGAGATAACCCACTTAGGCTCCAGCATCTGGTCATACAGACGCTGAATGACCGGCGCCATTTTGGTGAAGCAGGTGCCGGCGACAACCATCAGGTCCGCCTGACGAGGAGAAGCACGCAGTACCTCGGCGCCAAAACGCGCAACGTCATGCACCGCAGTGAATGACGTTACCATTTCAACGTAGCAGCATGACAGGCCGAAGTTGTAGGGCCAGATTGAGTTCTTGCGGCCCCAGTTCACCATGTCATGCAGCGCATGTTCGAGTTTCCCCATATACACGCTTTTATTGACTTCTTGCTCCAGGGGGTCGGTTACGATCTCCTGTTTCTGCAGGGGGTAACGGTCGTTCTCACCGTTAGGATCTATGCGGGTGAGCGTATAATCCATCTTATTGCCTCGCTTTTACTGCATATGACGGTTAGTGGGACTGTCTGTTTCTGAATTAACCAGCGTGCGACGGGAACGCGCAGGCGTCCAGTCCAGTGCGCCGATACGAACGAGGTAAACCAGACCTGCCAGTAGCACTAAAATGAAAATTGCGGCTTCCACAAAGCCGACCCAGCCGCTTTCGCGGATAGAAGTCGACCATGCGTAGAGATACAGAGCTTCCACGTCGAAGATAACGAAGAACATGGCAACCAGATAAAACTTCGCAGAAAGACGTAAGCGAGCCGAACCAACGGAGTCGATCCCCGATTCAAACGGCGTGTTCTTGCTACGCGCGCGCGCGCGACCGCCGAGGTACCAGCCCCCGACAAGCATCAGGCAGCACAGGCCGATGGCAATGATGAGAAATATAGCGAATGCCCAATGATGAGCGATGACTTCAGTGGATGTTGACATACGCATTGCTTAACCAAAAAAGTGTAGCGCTAAACCCTCTGCTCTTGCTGGCAGATGAACGCCACAGCGTTTCACGGGGAGGAATAAAAAAATAACCTTGCAAAAAAGCGTCCCTACTTATCGTAGAAGGCTGTATGCGGTGGCTTTTTACCCCTTTCTTTAACCTTTTGTCAACTTCAACAAAAGTTTTAACAACATTAATTTACATTAGATTTTTTTCATTAACATTAAATGCCCTTTTATGCGGAATAACCTTGCATACAAACCGGATTTAGTGTTGTTGAATCGTGTCCGTTTCTGGTGTAAATCAAAATTACCCGTCTATTTTGACAGGATTTAGCCTCGATTCCTCCCCCTAAGGAGGGGTATTTTTTTGATCTGTGACACGGTTTTGTTAATTAAACCTATAAAACAGCAACAATCCGGCCGGTTTTTTAACATTAGCATGAAGTATTGAAAGTGCAGGGAAAAGTCGGAGAACGAACGCCACATTGAATGTAAGCCATTGATAAATATATCAATAAAACGACAAAATATTAAAAATCCCTGTAAAATAAGAAAAAAAAGAACCGCAAGGTATAATTCAGACCTTAGCGGCTCATTTTTACACTTACAATTTGTTACCAGCTTTTTGTGATCTGTGTAACTAATTCCACTCAGGAAATGAGGGAATTATCTCCCCCTTCCGGGGTAAGCGCAGGCTCAGACGACCAGGGGTTATAATCCTGGGTCAGCGACTGGAAAATAGCCTGCGCCGACTCGCTTATCCTGTGCGCGTTACAGCTCAGCACATATTGCGTATCCGGCAGCGCAGGAAGCCCCTCATTCTTGCCGACAACCCGTAGCTCGGGACTCATCATTTCTACCGGACGAGCGGTAACACCAAGCCCTGCTTTTACCGCCGCTTTGACACCCGCAAGCGTCGAGGCGGAATGGGCCAGATGCCACGGCGCGCTGGCGGCATTCAACGCGGCAATGATGTCCTCACGGAACGGGCCTGGCGCTTCAAGCAGGATCAGCGGGATCGACTCTTCCCGCGGCAATACATAATCGGCAGCGCAGTACCATAGCGTTGGCGAGGTGCGCAGGATCAGCGTATCAAACTCCGTTGCCTGGTGAGTCGTCAGCGCGAGATCAATCTCCCCGCTCGCCAGCATATCCACCGCTTCAGTATGATTAAGAACCTTAATTTCCAGCGTCAGTTTCGGGTAAAAACTGCCGATCCGGTTCAACAAAAACGGTAAAATAGTCTCGGCTGTTTCATCAGATGCGCCAATCGTTAAGATCCCTTGCAGGCTACTGAACATCAGCGACATACAGGCTTCGTCATTAAAACGCAGGATTTTGCGTGCGTAGCCCAGCAGTTGAATACCCTGCTCGGTCAGCAATTTATTCCGCCCATGGCGGGCAAAGAGCTCTTTTCCGACCAGCTGTTCCAGACGTTGCATCTGTTGACTTACGGCTGACTGAGTCCGGCATACCGCTGCTGCGGCAGCGGCAAAAGTACTCAGATCGGCGACGGCAACGAATGTTCTCAGCAGATCGAGGTCGAGATTCAGTATCGGACGATTTGCATTTATCATATTTCTTCACTTACAGGTGGCGAATGCGGACCTGCCTTGTTGATGCTGTGCTCCAGGTTTCCGGCTAATCCTTGAGCCTTGTGCAATTCACAAACGGAATGTGCAGCTGGATGAACGTTATTGCATGTGAAAGTACTCGCCCGCGACAAGTGCGCGAAACGTCTGAGTCATATATTGTTCGTAGTTCTACGCTTTCTATTACACCGTTTTGATTTCTGTGACGACCTTCAAAAAAAGGCGCCTACGGCAAAGGATGATGTCATCAGCATCCCAGCACATCCATTGTAAAAAGCGAAAAAACCAAACAAAAAAAGCCTGCAATAACAATATATTAATAACTTAACCTGCAAAAAAACAGGTTCTTAATCGATATTAACGCCGGTATCCTAACCGAAAACTGAATTATTTATAAGGTCTAATCATTATTATTAAAGCCAATTTTAAACTTTTTTTCATGACTTTAATTTAATTAACAAAAAGAAAATTCCAGATTGCGAAAAAATAAAAGCTTTTTAATTAATTAAATATTCTTATTAAGCATATTTAACATTACCGTTACAGCCACCACCTTTTACCCGTTATACGCCTTTTCATACGCGCCTGCGTACCATGCGCAAAAAATAACCTCCGGCGCTACACCCTGGACGACAAACCATATAAATGTTCACAAAAAAGCGAATTCAACACAATTATTAACCACTAAAACACCACTTAAAGGCATATTCTATAAAAGACAACGGCAATCACCAGACAAATCAATTAAACCAAAAAAATCACATAAGCAAAATCTTCTCCTGCTAACCCTTCAAAACCTCGGGGATGAAGAGTACATTGTTCCGTGCTGACTTCCACGGCAGGGAGTGGCGATAACAGCTAAAAGGTCAAAGATTCATGTCCCCTATCGAAAAATCCAGCAAGTTAGATAACGTCTGTTACGACATCCGTGGCCCGGTTCTGAAAGAGGCAAAACGCCTTGAAGAAGAAGGCAATAAAGTCCTGAAACTGAACATCGGCAACCCGGCGCCGTTCGGCTTTGACGCCCCCGACGAGATCCTTGTTGATGTTATTCGCAATCTGCCTACCGCCCAGGGTTATTGTGACTCGAAAGGCCTGTACTCGGCGCGTAAGGCTATCATGCAGCACTATCAGGCGCGCGGTATGCGCGATGTGACGGTCGAAGATATTTATATCGGTAACGGCGTCTCAGAACTGATTGTTCAGGCCATGCAGGCGCTGCTGAACAGCGGCGATGAAATGCTGGTTCCGGCACCAGATTATCCGCTGTGGACTGCCGCCGTCTCGCTCTCCAGCGGCAAGGCGGTGCACTATCTGTGCGATGAATCTGCCGACTGGTTCCCTGACCTCGACGATATTCGCGCCAAAATCACCCCGCGTACGCGCGGCATCGTGATTATTAACCCGAATAACCCGACCGGTGCGGTGTACTCGAAAGAGCTGCTGATGGAGATCGTGGAGATTGCCCGCCAGCACAACCTGATCATCTTCGCCGATGAGATCTACGACAAGATCCTCTACGACGAAGCCCAGCACCATTCGATCGCCGCGCTGGCTCCCGACCTGCTGACGGTGACTTTTAACGGCCTGTCCAAAACCTACCGCGTTGCCGGTTTTCGCCAGGGCTGGATGGTACTGAACGGACCGAAGAAACACGCGAAAGGCTATATCGAAGGCCTGGAGATGCTGGCCTCTATGCGTCTGTGCGCTAACGTACCGGCACAGCACGCGATTCAAACCGCATTAGGCGGCTATCAAAGCATCAGCGAGTTTATCGTTCCCGGCGGCAGACTGTACGAACAGCGCAACCGCGCCTGGGAGTTGATCAACGAGATCCCCGGCGTCTCCTGCGTGAAGCCGAAAGGCGCGCTCTACATGTTCCCGAAAATCGACGCAAAGCGTTTTAACATTCACGACGATCAGAAGATGGTGCTCGACTTCCTGCTGCAGGAGAAAGTCCTGCTGGTTCAGGGAAGCGCCTTTAACTGGCCGTGGCCGGATCATGTGCGTATTGTCACCCTCCCGCGTGAGGACGATCTGGAAATGGCGATTTCTCGCTTTGGCCGCTTCCTCTCCGGCTATCACCAGCTCGGATAACCCTTGCCCGGCCGCCGGTATTTGCATCCGGCGGCAATCCCTGCGCACAATAGGACCCGATGTTGTCACTGATTAAGGGTTGCTATGAGTCAGAGTCATTTCTTTGCCCACCTCTCTCGCCTGAAGTTAATTAACCGCTGGCCGCTGATGCGTAATGTACGGACAGAAAACGTCTCCGAGCACAGTCTGCAGGTGGCGATGGTTGCCCACGCGCTGGCCGCGATCAAAAACCGGATGTTTGGTGGCAAGGTTAACGCCGAGCGAATCGCCCTGCTGGCGATGTACCACGATGCATCGGAAGTGTTAACCGGCGATCTGCCGACTCCAGTCAAATATTTCAACTCGCAGATTGCGCAAGAATATAAAGCCATCGAGAAGATTGCCCAGCAGAAGCTTATCGACATGGTTCCTGACGAACTGCGCGATATCTTTGAACCGCTGATCGACGAGCATCGCTATAGCGAAGATGAGCAATCGATCGTCAAGCAGGCCGACGCGCTCTGCGCCTACCTGAAATGTCTGGAGGAGCTGTCCGCCGGCAACAACGAGTTTCTACTGGCCAAGGGCCGGCTTGAGAAAACGCTGGAATCCCGGCGCAGCGAGGAGATGGACTACTTTATGCAGGTCTTCGTCCCGAGCTTCCAGCTGTCGCTGGATGAAATCAGCCAGGATTCCCCGCTGTAACTATACCGTGCCCCGGTCTGCGCTATGCGCATCAGACCGGGGCTGTGCCGAAGCGGTTAAAACGGAAACAGCATCGGAACGAGCAGCACGCAAACCACCATCACCAGGACGGTAAACGGCACGCCAATCTTCACAAAATCGCTGAAGGTATATTTTCCCGGACCCAGCACCAGCGTATTTACCGGTGAAGAGACCGGCGTCATAAAGGCAGCCGAAGCCGCCATCGCCACCACCATGGCAAAAGGATAAGGCGAGACGTCCATGGATTTCGCCGCCGCCAGGGCTATCGGCGCCATCAGCACCGCCGTGGCAGTGTTGGAAATAAACAGACCAATAGTGGCGCACATCACGAACAGACAGCCCAGCATCACGTAAGGGCCTTTGCTGCCGGCAACATCCATCAACCCTTCCACCACCAAATCGACGCCGCCGGTTTTTTGCAACGCCAGCGCAAAGGGCATCATCCCGACGATTAATATAATGCTTGGCCAGTGAATCGCTTTATAAGCGCTCTCAGCATTAATACAGCGGAATTTACCCATCAGCAGGCAGGAAATAATCGCCGCTATCGGGTTGGGGATCTCGTCGGTGAGCATCAGGGCGACCATCAGGACCAGGCAAAAGATAGCGTGCGGCGCCTGGCTGTGCGCGGGCGAGGCATCGTTCACCTCCACGGGCATATTCAATACGACGAAATCGCGACCGCGTTTCGCCAGCAGGGCTATCTGGCGCCAGTTTCCGACCACCAGCACAATATCGCCAAGCTGCAAAGACTCGTCGACGACCGACCCATCCATGGCTTTACCGTCGCGCTTCAGGCCGACAATATTGAGCCCAAAGCGGGTGCGAAAACCGATCTCGCGGACCGTTTTACCGATCAGTTCCGAATCCGGAATCAGCGCGACTTCGGCCATCCCCACATCCAGCGCCTGATCTGAAAAGTATTCGCCGCGCAGTACCATCGGTTCAAGCATTTGCTCGCCGCAGAACTGGCGTAAATCAACGTCTGACGCGGACATGTCGATCAGCAGCACGTCGCGGGCACGAAACTCGGATACACCGTTCACATTGACGATAACCCGACGAAAACGGCGCCAGCGCTCTACGCCGATCACGTTGGCGCAGTAGCGTTCACGCAGCTTGAGGTCATCAAGCCGCTGGCCAATCATGGGAGACCCCGGACGAATGGCCAGACGGCGGGCCCGGCCGGTCAGGTGGTACTCTTTGATTAAATCGCGAAAGGTGCTCCTTTTCCGCCCGTCCCGCGCGTGGTCGCTCTCCCCGCCTCTGAGCATAAAGCGCACCGCCAGCATATAGACGACGCCCAGCAGCACCACCACCAGGCCAATCGGCGTGACGCTAAAAAAGCTGAATCCATGCAGCCCTTCACGTAACAGCTCGCTGTTCACAACCAGGTTAGGCGGCGTAGCCACCAGCGTCATCATCCCGCTGATTAGGCCAGCAAAGCTTAGCGGCATCATCAGGCGCGATGGCGAGGTATTCATCCGCATGGAGACGCTGAGAACCACCGGAATAAAAATAGCGACCACGCCGGTCGAGCTCATAAACGCGCCAAGCCCGGCGACGGTCAGCATCAGAAAGACCAGCATTTTCGTTTCGCTGTTGCCGGCCACGCTCACCAGCCAGCTGCCGACTTTGGTCGCCACCCCGGTACGGACCAAACCATCGCCGATAATAAACAGCGCCGCAATAAGGATCACGTTCGGATCGCTAAAACCCGAGAACGCTTCGCTGAGCGTCAGCGTATCGCTGAGGACAAAGGCGACAATCACCAGCAGCGCAATCGCATCCATGCGCACTTTCCCACTGGCAAAGAGCACAACCGCGACGGCAAGAAGAGACAACACCCAAATCAGTTCACCGTTCACAACCTATCCTTGTCTGAAGATGGAGCTGGAATTTTTGCATAAAAAAGCCCCGGCCATGCGGGGCTACGTCATGAGATTAGTCTTTAACCGTCACATTCACCTTCCCGTCCGACGTGCGGACGACAGCCAGGTTTTCGAGGGAGGTTAAGACCAGATCCGCCTCGTTCAGACGCGGCGCATCTGCCGGTACGTTCACCGCGATTGTCCGGCAGCCTGCCGTCAGGCCGGAAAGCAAACCGGCGGGCGCGTCCTCGACCACGACGCACTCTTGCGGCGCCAGCGCTAAGCGTTCCGCCCCGAGCAGATAGGCATCCGGGGCCGGTTTACCCTGTTTCACCTGCTCAGCCGTCACAAAAACGCGGGCATTTGGCAGGCCCGCCGCGCGATGGCGCGCATGGGCAACAGGTACCGAACCGGAAGTGACGATAGCCCATGGGATCGCGGCTTCATCGAGAGTAGTCAGCAGCGCCACCGCACCCGGCAGGGCAGTGATTCCATCGGTATCCGCCGCTTCAACCGCTTCAAGCCAGCGGAACTCCGCCTGCACTTCCTCTTCGCTGCGCCCCGGTAGAAAATGGCGTAAAGAGGTTATCGCCTGCTTGCCATGAATGAAGTTCAGCACCTCATCGTGCGGGATGTCGAAACGATCCGCCCATTTGCACCACGAGCGCTCCACTACGGGTAATGAATCGACTAACGTCCCGTCAAGATCAAACAGGAAACCTTTACACTGCACGGAAACCTCCATCAGGCATTAATAATTTGATTAATTTCGTTGCTGCTTAAATGGTACTGACGCGGGCAAGCGTGCCAGGCGTTGAGCATGCGCTGGTATTTATCCCACATCGGCGTCTGTGAGTTAAAGCCATGGGTGCCGGCGTCAAAGTGGCTGTAGCGCCCCTCAACGTTGACGATAAAGCGAACATAGCCGAGGAAGCGCGCTTCGGTTGCAACATCAAATCCGAGGAAGGTGACCCGGCGTTCGTCGATTTCACTTGCGTCCTTCAGGTTCGTCCAGGAGACATGCAGCGCATGATACATTTCCATAATATCGATGATGGTACGGCAGGTTTCTTCCGTCAGTTGGCCAAACTCGCGATCCAGTTCGCGCATTTGCAATCCGTATCCACGCTCGATGATGGTCTGTAGACGGCGGTAACGTTCAGCGTTGTCCGGGTCGAGCATCGTCATCATCTTGTACTGATTAGATAAAATCAGACGCTGCGCATTGGTCATTTCCATTTTTTGACTCCTGTAGCACTTTACGGCGTGAAAAAAGAAGGCGCATTAATCATGCGCCTTCTTTTATATGCGTTTTCCTTAGTGAATTACAAATCATCAAGGAAAGTTTTATCCAGTTGTTTGAAGGCGCGCTTAAGCGTGTCAGCTAATGCCTGATAATCCGGCTTACCCTCGACCGGCGCCAGCGCCTGTCCTGCGTCCTGCAATTTGCCACGCACTTCATAAAACCAGTTCAGTACCGACGGCGGCAGCGGCGTCACCGAACGCTTACCCAGCCACCATAATCCCTGCATCGGCAAACTCAGGGCAAACAGCGCCGTCGCCACCGCCGGACCCAGCTGCCCACCCAGCGCGATTTGCCAGCACAGCGTAAAGACCGCGATCGGCGGCATGATGCGGATAGCGTAACGGGTTGCGCGAATAATGCGGTTTTCAATAAATACCGGGGCGAGGCGTTTGTCCAAAGGCCAGGTCTTTGCGTAGTGCTGCCCGCGGCGGAACAAGCTAAAGAAGCTGACGGGACGATTATCGGGGGTCGACATGGCTTTACCTCAACTTTACATATAAAACTTAAAAAATTCGTGCAAAACACCAACTGTGCATGACAACGTTCAAAACATTTTGGCAATGGCTGCGGCAATCAGGTATCCTGTGCCCGCCTGAAAGGGCGATAGACCCTTTGACCAGGTTAGTCAAATTATCGCACATTCTGCCATTGGCTGAAAATTATCCAAAATGGCATAAAATCAAATGTACTTCTCCCATCGTGCCCGAAAACAGAACAAGGCATGATGTTAATCATAAATGTCGTTGTCATCCTGCGCTACGCTTTGTGACACACTGACGTTTTTTTAGCCACGTATCATAAAAGGTACTTCCATGTCGAGTAAGTTAGTACTGGTTCTGAACTGCGGTAGCTCCTCACTGAAATTTGCTATCCTTGATGCCGTAAACGGTGACGAATATCTGTCTGGTTTAGCCGAATGTTTCCATCTTCCTGAAGCACGTATTAAGTGGAAAATGGACGGCAGCAAACACGAAGCAGATTTAGGCGCTGGCGCCGCTCACAGTGAAGCGCTTAACTTTATCGTTAACACTATTCTGGCACAAAAACCAGAACTGTCTGCTCAGCTGACCGCAATCGGCCACCGTATTGTTCACGGTGGTGAAAAATACACCAGTTCCGTGGTCATTGATGATTCCGTTATCCAGGGCATCAAAGATTCCGCCTCTTTCGCTCCGCTGCACAACCCGGCTCACCTGATCGGTATTGCTGAAGCGCTGAAATCATTCCCGCATCTGAAAGAGAAGAACGTTGCCGTGTTCGACACCGCGTTCCATCAGACTATGCCGGAAGAATCCTATCTGTATGCTCTGCCGTACAGCCTGTACAAAGAGCACGGCGTACGTCGCTACGGCGCGCACGGCACCAGCCACTTCTACGTGACTCAGGAAGCGGCTAAAGTCCTGAACAAGCCGGTTGAAGAGCTGAACATTATCACCTGCCATCTGGGCAACGGTGGTTCTGTATCCGCTATCCGCAACGGTAAATGCGTTGACACCTCTATGGGTCTGACCCCGCTGGAAGGTCTGGTCATGGGTACCCGCTCTGGCGACATCGACCCGGCTATCATCTTCCACCTGCACGACTCCCTGGGCATGAGCGTTGATGCTATCAACAAAATGCTGACCAAAGAGTCTGGCCTGCTGGGTCTGACCGAAGTCACCAGCGACTGCCGTTATGTTGAAGACAACTACACCGATAAAGCCGATGCTAAACGTGCAATGGACGTTTACTGCCATCGTCTGGCCAAGTACATCGGTTCCTACACCGCGCTGATGGACGGTCGTCTGGATGCCGTTATCTTCACCGGTGGTATCGGTGAAAACGCAGCAATGGTTCGTGAACTGTCTCTGGGCAAACTGGGCGTTCTGGGCTTCGAAGTTGATCACGAGCGTAACCTGGCTGCCCGTTTCGGCAAGTCTGGCTTCATCAACAAAGAAGGCACCCGCCCGGCTCTGGTCATCCCGACCAACGAAGAGCTGGTTATCGCGCAAGACGCCAATCGTCTGACTGCCTGATTCCACACCGCCAGCGAAACCCTAAATAATTCGAGTTGCTGGAAGGCGGCGCCCCAGAGAATCTCCGGTCACGTACAGGTAGTACGTGACCGGGGTGAACCAGGAAAGCCAACGCACATGCAACTTGAAATATAACGGGAAGCTGGTGGTGCAGTTTTGTATCCCGCCTGATACTGGCGGTAACGAAAGAGGATATATCGTGTCCCGTATAATCATGCTGATCCCGACCGGAACCAGCGTTGGCCTGACCAGCGTCAGCCTCGGTGTTATCCGTGCAATGGAACGCAAAGGCGTTCGTCTGAGCGTCTTTAAACCTATCGCCCAACCGCGCGCTGGCGGCGATGCGCCAGACCAGACGACCACCATCGTTCGTGCTAATTCAAGCCTTCCGGCCGCCGAGCCGCTGAAGATGAGCCACGTCGAGTCGCTGCTGTCCGGCAACCAGAAAGATGTGCTGATGGAAGAGATCATCGCCAACTATCACGCCGCGACTCAGGATGCAGAAGTGGTGCTGGTTGAAGGTCTGGTCCCGACCCGTAAACATCAGTTTGCTCAGTCTCTGAACTTCGAAATCGCCAAAACGCTGAACGCGGAAATCGTCTTCGTGATGTCTCAGGGTACCGACACCCAGGAACAGCTGAACGAACGTATCGAGCTGACCCGCAACAGCTTCGGCGGCGCGAAAAACACCAACATTACCGGTGTTATCGTCAACAAGCTGAACGCACCGGTTGACGAACAGGGTCGTACCCGTCCCGATCTGTCGGAAATCTTTGATGACTCTTCCAAAGCGAAAGTCGTGAAGATCGATCCGGCTCAGCTGCAGTCTGGCAGCGCGCTGCCGGTTCTGGGCGCGGTACCGTGGAGCTTCGATCTGATCGCAACGCGTGCGATCGATATGGCTCGCCACCTGAATGCCACCATCGTCAACGAAGGTGACATCAACACCCGCCGCGTGAAGTCTGTCACCTTCTGCGCGCGCAGCATCCCGCACATGCTCGAACACTTCCGTGCCGGTTCTCTGCTGGTGACTTCCGCAGACCGTCCTGATGTTCTGGTCGCCGCCTGCCTCGCCGCCATGAACGGCGTTGAAATCGGCGCGCTGCTGCTGACCGGTGCTTACGAAATGGACGCGCGCGTCAGCAAGCTGTGCGAACGTGCATTCGCGACCGGCCTGCCGGTCTTTATGGTGAACACCAACACCTGGCAGACCTCCCTGAGCCTGCAGAGCTTCAACCTCGAAGTTCCGGTTGACGATCACGAGCGCATTGAGAAAGTTCAGGAATACGTTGCCAACTACATTAACGCTGACTGGATCGAGTCTCTGACCGCGACCTCCGAACGTAGCCGCCGCCTGTCTCCGCCGGCCTTCCGCTACCAGCTGACCGAGATGGCGCGCAAAGCGGGTAAACGCGTCGTTCTGCCGGAAGGTAACGAGCCGCGTACCGTTAAAGCCGCAGCAATCTGCGCAGAACGCGGTATTGCGACCTGTGTCCTGCTGGGTAACCCGGATGAGATCAACCGCGTTGCTGCCGCTCAGGGCGTCGAGCTGGGCGCTGGTATCGAAATCGTCGATCCGGATGTGGTTCGCGAAAGCTACGTCGCTCGTCTGGTCGAACTGCGTAAGAGCAAGGGGATGACCGAAGCGGTTGCCCGCGAGCAGCTGGAAGACAACGTCGTTCTCGGCACGCTGATGCTGGAACAAGACGAAGTCGACGGCCTGGTTTCCGGCGCAGTTCACACTACCGCCAACACCATCCGTCCGCCGCTGCAGCTGATCAAAACGGCACCGGGCAGCTCTCTGGTCTCTTCCGTGTTCTTCATGCTGCTGCCGGAACAGGTTTACGTTTACGGTGACTGCGCCATCAACCCGGATCCGACCGCAGAACAGCTGGCTGAAATCGCTATTCAGTCCGCCGATTCCGCCATCGCTTTCGGCATTGAGCCGCGCGTAGCGATGCTCTCCTACTCCACCGGTAATTCTGGTGCCGGTAGCGACGTCGAAAAAGTTCGTGAAGCGACCCGTCTGGCACAGGAAAAACGTCCTGACCTGATGATCGACGGCCCGCTGCAGTATGACGCGGCGGTGATGGCTGACGTGGCGAAATCCAAAGCGCCAAACTCGCCGGTTGCCGGACGTGCGACCGTGTTCATCTTCCCGGATCTGAACACCGGTAACACCACTTACAAAGCCGTACAGCGTTCTGCTGACCTGATCTCCATCGGGCCAATGCTGCAGGGTATGCGTAAGCCGGTAAACGACCTGTCTCGTGGCGCGCTGGTAGACGATATCGTCTACACCATCGCCCTGACCGCGATTCAGTCTTCTCAGCAGCAGCAGTAATTTAGCGCTGAGATCAAAAAAGGCAGCCCGATGGCTGCCTTTTCTTTTGCTCGACTTCCGTGCCGAATCGACATCTGAGCGGTGACGACTTCCCGATGCCTGGCAAAAGCTACTCTTTACCCTCATCGTCAGAGTCCGCGTAGTCATTCCCGGCATTGCGCGTCATCCACAGCGCCAGCGCTTTTAATGAATCCGGGGTGAATTCATCGCAGCGAGCGGTAATCTCTTCCGGCGTCAGCCAGCACACTTCGCTCACCTCCTCTTCCTGCAAGGCAAAGGGGCCGTGCGACACACAGCTAAACAGGCTTCCCCAGACGCGACAATGCTTATCTTCGTAATAGAACTGGCCATGATCGGCGAACGGCACGCCGGCAATCCCCAGCTCTTCTTCCGCTTCCCGGCGAGCCGAATCCAGCAGCTGCTCATCGGCCTGCACCACGCCGCCGGCGGTAGCATCCAGCATGCCCGGCTGGAAATCTTTGGTCTCGGTACGACGTTGCACCAGGATTTTGCCCATCCCATCATGAACAACAATATAGGTTGCCCGATGACGCAGGCACTGCGCGCGCATTTGCTCGCGGCTGGACTGTGCTATCACCTCATTGTTTTCATTAACAATGTCTACCCATTCTGTGCTTGCCAAATCGTTCTGTTCCGCCATCAGGAAACCTTACTTTTGAAAGCGCTCTCGCGGCGCGTCTTTACGGTTGGGGGGTAAATTACGGGTTAATTGCAACCTCTGCAATAACCTGATGATCATCAAGTGCTAAAACCTGTAGTCGGTCCCCTTCCAGGAGGCCGTAGCTGGCGGAAAATCCCCCTTTGGGAATGCTGACCGAGCCGGGATTGAAGAGAAAAATATCGCCGCGCTTCTCGGCTACCGGAATATGAGTATGACCATAAACCAGGACATCGCCAGCGGCGAGAGGAGGCATTTTTTCGGGGCTGTACAGATGCCCGTGGGTCAGAAACAGGCGGGTGCGTTCGCTCAGCACCTGCTGCCAGGGCGCAGTGATGGGGAAGTCCAGCAGCATCTGATCGACTTCGCTGTCGCAGTTACCGCGAACGGCGATCACCCGTTGCGCGACGCCGTTGAGCTTCACAGCAACGTCCGCCGGCGCATAGCCTTCGGGTAACGCATTCCGCGGCCCATGGTTCAGCACATCGCCAAGAATAATCAGCCACTGCGCCCCACTTTGCGCGAACCGTTCCAGAACGCGTTCAGTAGCGGGCAGGGAACCATGAATATCCGATGCAAACATCAGCTTCATTTCTTCCGTCTCCACGCATTTCGATGCGCCTATGATAGCGGAACCGCTGCCTCGAATCAGCCCGCGCGTTTAGCTGACAGTGCGACAAAACGCTGAACCGACGCCCGCTGCCACTGGAATGTCGCATAGTCCGCCAGCGGCTCCGGGACCGCATCACCGTTAAGCACCAGCCGGTTGATCATCAGGGCAAGATCGGTATCGGCAATCGACCACTCCCCGAACAGATTATTGCCGCCGTGGGCCAGCAGTTCAGACGCGGTTTCGAATAATTTGTCCGCGCTTTTACGGCCCGCGGCGCTAAGCTCCGGTTTCTTTTGCCCCGCGAATACCACGTCGGTAGATCGCTCCTCGCGAATGGGCATCAGATCGCTGCGCAGCCAGGCTTGCACCTGCCGCGCCCGGGCCCGCTTTTGCAGATCGTGGGGATAGAGCCGCTCCCACTCCGGCGGTGCGAAACGTTCATCCAGATACTCGCTAATCGCGGACGATTCGCTAAGCGCGAACTCCTCCACTTCTAACAACGGCACGCGGCGGGTCACGGTATAACCTTTCCAGCCAGGCTGCTGGTTTTCGCCGCTATCGAGATCGATGGTTTTGAGAGCAAATGGCAGGCTTTTTTCCTGCAGGGCAACGTAGACGGACATCACGTACGGCGAGAAAAAACGCGAATCGGACCACAGGGTAATGACGGGCTGGCTCATGGCATCCTCAATAAATTATGGGGCGATAAGTCAACATATCCTGTCTTTTAAGGGATGTCACTTACCGCACCATGAGGATTTTGCATCCCCTGACGGCTAGCCGATGATCATCGTTTTCGGCTCCAGATAAGCCTGCATTCCCCATTTGCCCATTTCACGTCCCAGCCCGGATTGCTTGAAGCCACCGAACGGCGCCTGCGGTTCATGTTCAAGGGTATTGACCAGCACGCGCCCGGACTCTATCGCCAGCGCAACCTCCTGACCACGCTGCCGATCGCCGCTTAATACCAGGGCGCTCAGGCCATAGGTCGTATCGTTGGCTATCGCGATGGCTTGCGCCTGATCCTGATAGGGAATCAGTACCAGCACCGGGCCAAAGATCTCTTCTCGCGCAATGCGCATCTGGTTGTGGACATCGCTGAATACGGTCGGTTTCACGCACCAGCCTTTTTCCATTCCCTGCGGTCGCCCTTCACCGCCGATAAGCAATCTTGCCCCCTCCTGCTGCCCCAGGCGAATATAATCCTGCACCCGTTGCCACTGTTTCCGGCTGACCATCGGGCCAATTGTCGTCTGCGCGTCGCGCGGATCGCCGGAGATATAGTCCGCCATCGCCTGCACAATAGCCTGTTCAAACTCCGCCAGACGCCCGGCGGGCACCAGAATTCGCGTCCCGGCGATGCAGGCCTGCCCGCTATTCATAAATCCGGCCGCCAGCGCCAGCGAAACCGCCTGCTGCATATCGGCATCATCCAGAATGAGGGTCGGTGATTTACCGCCAAGTTCCAGCGTGACGCGTTTCAAGGTTTGCGCACCGCTGGCGATAATATGTTTCCCTACGGCGGTAGAACCGGTGAAAGAAATTTTAGCAATATCGGGATGATGGTTAATAATATCCCCGACCACTTCGCCCCGTCCGGTCACGATGTTAACGACTCCGGCGGGGATCTGCGCCGCGTGCAGCGCTTCGGTGACGATCTGCGTCTGCCAGGCGCTCATCTCGCTGGGTTTAATCACCGCCGTACAGCCTGCCGCCATCGCCGTCGCCAGCTTGCTACAGATAAAACCAGCATCGCTGTTCCACGGCGTAATCAACCCCGCCACGCCGACCGGCGTCATCACAACCTGCGCACGCCCCGCCGGTTCAACAAATTCGAAGCTCGCCAGCGTCTCCATCGCCTGTTTAATGGTTTGCGCCGGCCATGCCGCCATCCATTGCGAGCGCGAAGCCGGGGCGCCATATTCAGTCACAATCGCCTCACGTAAATCCGCCTCTCTCGCCCGGACGGCCTGGTACATCCGCTCAAGGACATCCAGACGCTGCTGTTTCGTCGTCCGTGACCAGCAAGGAAACGCTGCTTTTGCTGCGGCAATCGCGCGCCGGGCATCCTCTTCATCCGCCAGCCGTGCCTGGCCAATCACCTCTTCCGTCGCCGGGTTGAACAGCGCAAAGGTTTCGCTGCCGTGCGGGGTGACAAATTCACCGTTGATATAAATTTTATCGATGTGCAGCATATTCGTCTTCCTCATTGATTTGATGAAGGGAAGTATAGAGTCGACGTATTGCCCCGATAAGAGGGTATAATCAACACAGCCTGTCACGAAAATCGGGATAATTATGCACCGTAGCGGTCTGACTGAACTGGAAGTCCTCCTTGCCGTAGCCCACCGCCAGAGCTTCCGAGCGGCCGCCCGGGAGCTGGGCATGTCGGCCACCGCTATCAGCAACGCCGTCGCCGGACTGGAGGCGCGGCTCAACGTACGTCTGTTTAACCGTACCACCCGCAGCGTTGCGTTGACGGAGGCCGGGCGACGCTACGTCGAGCGCGTGGCGCCTGCGCTGGCAGAAATTCAGCGCGCATCGGAAGAGATTGCCACTCAACCGGAAATGCCGACCGGTACACTGCGCATCAATGCGCCACGCGAGAGCGTTGCCCTGCTGTTCGGGCTGTTCGATGCCTTCCTCAAGCGCTACCCGGACATGCGTCTCGACATCACCACCGAGTCCCGGCTGGTCGATATTGTCGCCGAGGGTTACGACGCCGGCATCCGCCTGGCAGAGTCGCTGCCGCAGGATATGATTGCCGTTACGCTGACGCCCGATGTGCGGATGCGTATCGTCGGTACGGCGGAATATTTTGCCCGCTGCGGCATTCCGCACAGCCCGGAAGATCTGCTGCATCATCAGAGCATCGGGATGCGTATGTCGCACGGCGGTCTCTATCACTGGGAGCTGGAGCGCCAGCAACAAAAGCTGACGGTTAACGTCCCGCCGCGTATTACCCTCAGTGAAATGGGCGCCATCCACCGTGCGGTACTTGCCGGCCTCGGCCTGGCCTTTATCTCGGACTGGTTTATCAAAGAAGATCTGGCCTGCGGCAGGCTCGTCAGCGTGATGGATGAGTGGTGTCCGTCGTTTGCCGGCCTACGCCTCTATTATCCCGGCCGCCGCCACGTTCCGCCCGGGCTGAAGGCTTTTATCAGCCTGGTGCACGAGTTACGCGACCGTCCCGATCCTGCCGGCAAAATTTAGCGCCCCTCCTCCCGGATAGCGGCAGGTCGCCTATACTCGAACACGTGCGACCTACGACGGCGGGAGTCACCATGATCGACCTTTACTACGCACCCACCCCTAACGGCCAGAAAATCATTCTCTTTCTCGAAGAGGCGCAGCTGGCCTATCGCCTGATTCGGGTCGATATCAATAAAGGGGAACAGTTTCGCCCGCAGTTTCTCGCTCTCTCGCCGAATAATAAAATTCCCGCTATCGTCGACCACCTCCCCGTCGACGGCGGAGCGCCGCTCGGCCTGTTTGAGTCAGGTGAAATCCTGCTCTATCTGGCGGAAAAATCAGGAAAACTGCTTAGCGGTGAGCTGCGCGAGCGCCATACCACGCTACAGTGGCTGTTCTGGCAGGTCAGCGGATTAGGCCCTATGCTGGGGCAGAATCACCATTTCAATCACAGCGCGCCGCAGGCGGTGCCCTATGCCATCGAGCGTTATCAGATCGAGACCCAGCGGTTGTACAACGTACTGAACCGTCGTCTGGAGGTCAGCCCATGGCTCGGCGGCGAACATTACAGTATTGCCGATATTGCCTGCTGGCCGTGGATTCGCGCCCACCCTCGCCAGCGTATTGATCTCGCGCACTTTCCGGCGATTCATAACTGGTTTGAACGCATTCGTCAGCGTCCGGCCACCGGGCAGGCGCTGATAAAAATACAACACCAATAACCCCCCTGCTCGCATGGCTTGCTTTCATGTATGATTGCGGAAATGACAACACGGAGGAAGCCTGCAATGTCTCAGCCAGACGCCATTATTCGTATAAAGAACCTACGCTTACGTACTTTTATCGGAATCAAAGAAGAAGAAATCGCTAACCGCCAGGATGTGGTGGTTAATGTTGCGATTCACTACCCGGCGGAGCGGTCACGCAACAGTGAAGATATCAACGATGCGCTGAATTACCGCACGATTACCAAACGTATCATCAGCCATATTGAGAATAACCGCTTCTCGCTGCTGGAAAAATTAACTCAGGATGTGCTCGATATCGCATGCGAACATCACTGGGTCACTTATGCTGAAGTTGAGATCGATAAACTTTATGCACTGCGCTACGCCGACTCCGTCTCAATGACCATGAGCTGGCGGCGCTAAGCTTCTTAGGGAGGCGCTATGAGGATTCTGCTTACTGGCGGTACCGGCCTGATTGGCCGGCATCTGATCCCCCGGCTGCTGGAGCTTGGGCATCACGTAACGGTATCAACGCGCAGCCCGGAAAAAGCGCAAACCCGGCTGGATGCCCGCGTCACCTTGTGGCGCGGCTTCGAAGGCCATCATCACCTCAATGAGATTGATGCCGTCATCAATCTGGCAGGCGAACCTATCGCCGACAAACGCTGGACGGCGGAGCAAAAGCAGCGTCTGTGTCACAGCCGCTGGGATATCACTCAAAAGCTGGTAAATCTGTTCAACGCCAGCGATACGCCACCCGCCGTGCTGATCAGCGGCTCTGCCGTAGGCTTTTACGGCGATCTCGGGGAAGTTGTGGTGACCGAAGATGAGCCGCCGCACAATGAATTTACCCACAAACTCTGCGCCCGCTGGGAGCAGCTGGCCTGCGAGGCGCAAAGCGATCGCACCCGCGTCTGCCTGCTGCGCACCGGCGCGGTGCTGGCGCCGACGGGCGGGATCCTGGCCAAACTGATGCCGCTCTTCAGGCTTGGACTCGGCGGCCCTATTGGTAACGGCAGGCAGTATCTGGCCTGGATTCATATCGATGATATGGTCAACGGCATTCTGTGGCTGCTGGATAACGATCTCAGCGGGCCTTTCAATATGGTTTCCCCTTATCCGGTCCGCAATGAACAGTTTGCCCATTCTCTCGGGCATGCGCTGAATCGTCCGGCAATTTTCCGCGTACCGGCAACGGCGATTCGCCTGCTGATGGGAGAGTCGTCGGTACTGGTGCTCGGCGGGCAGCGGGCGTTGCCCCGGCGCCTGGAGGATGCCGGTTTTGGCTTCCGCTGGTACGATCTGGAAGAAGCGCTGGCCGACATGCTGCGCTAGTTCATTTCGCTCAGGGAGATCGCATCGGTCTCCCTGGACGATTATCTTGTGGAACCCACCTCGCAGCGCGTAAAACGAGCCCGTTTAGCCCCGCCTTAATTGTGAATTCGCTTCCGGTGAATCTCCTCTCACTCTGTCATAACCCCCGCTCTACAACTCAACACCCCCAACCGTTGACAATCGTCAACACCTCATTCAGGATGACCAGGACCCAGCGATGAAGGAACATCCGGATAAACATATCAGAGCAGCCATTGACTACGCGCTGGTGCAGGTCTGGATTTTTCTCCCTGGCGGCAAAAGCGCCCACTGTTTTGGCCGATTAATATGCGGTACGGCCCATCATCCGGAGCATATGATGAGCATCTGGAGTACACCTGCGGTACCCATTAACCACGCCCGGCAACTCATCAGAATGGTCGACCGCTGCCAGCCGCCTACAGCGAATAAAATTCACCACCAGAAGGATTTAGCCATGGCGCTGTATAATTTTACGCTCACCCTCTCCGGCGTCACTGTTCATACCGAGGGGCTTGAGGATGCGCTGCATACGGCAGGCTGCGCTGATGCGCTGGTCTGTTTTTACGGAACCGCGGTCTATCTGGAGTTCGCTCGCGAAAGCGACTCTCTCGAGCGGGCCATTCTGTCAGCCATTGCCGATATCGAATCCGCACCGGCTCTGAACGCGCGGGTCGAATCCGTCGATTCCGCGCTGGTAGGGTTAAGCGATATTGCCGAACTCGCCGGCCTGACGCGACAGGCCATTGCCCTGCTGAAAGATGGCGCGAGAGGTTCGGGCCAGTTTCCGGGACCGGTACAGCGCGTTAAGGGCAATTCGCCGCTGTGGCGCTGGAAAACCGTCGTCAGATGGCTGGTTATGGAGGGACGTCTTGCCGAAGACTCACCGCTGGTCGCCCACGCGGCAGTACTGGATAACCTCAACCTGGCGTTACAATTGAGGGCTACGCCAGAGAGCAAAACCGTGCTGCGCTACCTTCGCGGGCTCGAAAATCAGCGCCAGGCTTCGCCGACGGTCGGTTAGACGCGTAAACATTCCGGCGCTTTATGGTGTTAAGGTGGCGGAGTCATTCACCTTTATGGACTGCTTTATGACAATACTCACTACCCCGCGCCTGCGCCTCTCGCCGTTTAGCTTATCCGACTGGCCTTTTTTCCTCCGTCTGCGTCGCGATCGTCAGGTCATGCGCTTTATGGGTGAAATGCTCGATGAACCCGCGCTGCGTACCCTGTTTGCCGCGCGCTGCGCGGATCCCGGCGTGTTTGTGCTGCGCGATAAAAAAGGTGTGGCCATCGGTGATATCGGCCTGCGCATCAGCAGTAAAAATCCGCATGAAGCCGATGTCGGATATGCCCTCATCCCGGAGGCGCAGGGCCAGGGATATGCCAGTGAAGCGCTGCGGGCGATATGTGATTACGGCTTTAGCCAGCTTGGCGTCAATGCGATCAACGCCTGGGTACTGGGTGACAATATCGGGTCGGCGCGTCTGCTGGAAAAACACGGTTTTGTGCGGATTCAGGTGCTGGAAAAAGCCTACCACCTGAACGGCGTCGATTACGATGACTGGGTATATCGGCTGGAGCGGTAATCTGCTCCCGGCGAGCGGTTTCGCCGGGAGAGACAGCAAGGCTTACTTCAAGGAGCCTTTCAGGAACTGCTGCAGGCGTGGGCTTTTCGGATTGCCGAACAGCTCATCCGGATGGCCTTCTTCTTCAATCTTGCCCTGATGCAGGAAAATGACGTGCGAAGAGACATGGCGCGCAAAGCCCATTTCATGGGTCACTACCACCATGGTTTTGCCCTCTTCCGCCAGCTTCTGCATGATACGCAGCACTTCCCCGACCAGTTCAGGATCAAGCGCGGAAGTCGGTTCGTCAAACAGCAGCACATCGGGCTCCATCGCCAGCGCACGCGCAATGGAGACGCGCTGCTGCTGACCGCCGGAGAGGTGCACCGGGTATTTGATCTGCTGGCGCTCATCGATACCCACTTTCGCCAGATATTTCACCGCCCGCTCGCGCGCTTCCTGCTTGCTCAGTCCGAGAACCTGAATCGGCGCTTCCATGACGTTTTCCAGCACCGTCATATGGCTCCACAGATTGAAATGCTGGAACACCATCGTCAGGCGCGTACGCAGCAGACGCAGCTGGTTTTTATCCGCGACCTTCAGCTGGCCGTCTTTGTCGCGAACCAGACCAATATTCTGCCCGTTAACCACGATGGTGCCTTCGCTGGGCTTTTCCAGGAAGTTAATGCAGCGCAAAAAGGTACTTTTACCGGAACCCGATGAACCGATAATGCTGATAACGTCTCCGGCTTGCGCCCGTAACGAGACGCCTTTCAGCACCTCATGCTCGCCGTAACGTTTATGGAGATCGATAACATTTAATTTATTGTCGGACATGGCGGTCTCAATGCGTCGAAGAAGGTTTTATATGCTGCAACCAGCGCTTTTCCGCCTTGCGGAACAAGCTAATCAGCACATACGAAATAATTAAATAGAGCACCGCGGCAATCCCGAAGGCGGTGAACGGCTGATAGGTCGCCGAGTTAATATCCCTGGCGATTTTCAGCAGATCCGGCACGGTGGCAGTAAAAGCCAGCGCGGTGGAGTGCAGCATCAGAATCACTTCGTTGCTGTACGCTGGCAGCGCGATACGCAGCGCAGACGGCAAAATAATGCAGCGATACATTTTGACCGATGAGAAACCATAGGCCCGCGCCGCTTCAATTTCCCCGGGAGGGACGGAACGGATCGCCCCGGCAAAAATCTCCGTGGTATAGGCGCAGGTATTAAGCGTTAAGGCCAGCACCGTACAGTTGAGGCCGCTGCGGAAAAAGGCGTTCAGCAGCTCGGTGCCTTTGACGATTTCCAGCGTATACATCCCGGAGTAAAACACCAGCAGCTGTACGTACAGCGGCGTACCGCGGAACACATAGGTAAACAGCCAGATCGGAAACTGAATGTATTTATTGCTAGAGACGCGACCGATAGCGAGAAATACTGCCAGTATGCCGCCCATCACCACCGAGGAGATCAGCAGCCACAGCGTGATAGCCACCCCGGTAAAGCGATAGCCGTCGGTCCACAGCAGCGATTTCCAGTACTCCTGAATAATCTCAATCACAGGTCAGCCCTCTTCACGCCCACGGAGTAACGGCGTTCAAGCAGCAGCAGTACACCATTGGAAACTGTGGTAAACACGAGATAAACCAGACCGCAGACGATCGCAAAGTAGAACGGCTGCCAGGTACTTTTCCCCGCCAGCTGGGTGGCTTTGACCACATCTTCCAGCCCCAGCAGAGAGACCAGCGCCGTTGCCTTGAGGATAACCTGCCAGTTGTTGCCAATTCCCGGTAACGCATAGCGCATCATTGCCGGAAAGAGGATCCGCCGGAAGGTCTGCCCGTTGCTGAAGCCAAAGGCCGTCGCCGCTTCGATGTGTCCTTTCGGAACCGCCATGAAAGCGCCGCGGAAGGTTTCAGTAAAATAGGCACCGTAGATAAAGCCCAGCGTAATAATCCCCGCGACCATTGGGTCAATATCAAACTGTGATAGTCCCAGTGCGTCGGTGAGCGTATTCAGCGCAATCTGCAGACCGTAGAAAATCAGCAGCATCAGCACCAGATCGGGCACGCCACGAATTAGCGTGGTGTAGCCTTCAAATACCAGCGCCAGCGGTCGATTGCTCGATAGCTTAGCTCCGGCACCCGCCAGACCAATGAGGACCGCCAGCACAACCGAACTAAGAGCCAGCTCCAGTGTGACAAGAGCGCCCTGTAAAATAACCTGTGAAAACCCGTACAGCATGCTGTCTGCCCTGTCTGTCATCGACCATCACGCGCCAATATGCGCGCGATGGGGTACGTATGATGCTTAGTCACCGTACACGTTAAAATCGAAATATTTTTTTGCCAGCTTGTCGTAGGTGCCATCTTTGCGCATATCCGCGAAGGCTTTATTTAACGCCTCGCGCAGCTCGTTGTCCTCTTTACGCAGGCCCATGCCGGTACCGACGCCAAACAGTTTTTCATCCTTAATCGACGGACCGCCAAACTGGTAATCTTTACCAACAGGCTGTTTGAGGAAGCCTTCGCTCGCGGCGACTTCATCCTGGAACGCCGCGTCGATGCGCCCGGCGGTCAGGTCGGAATAGATATTGTCCTGGCCCTGATAAGAGACAATTTCAATCCCTTTCGGTGCCCAGTGCTCATTACCATAGGTCTCCTGGGTGGTCCCCTGAAGCACACCGATACGCTTGCCTTTCAGTTTCGCGAGATCCGGCGTGATATCACTGCCTTTTTTCACAACCAGACGGGAATCTGCAGCGTAAAGTTTGTCGGTGAAAGCAATTTCCTGCTGACGTTTTTCGGTAATGGACAACGAAGACATAATCGCATCGATTTTCTTCGCTTTTAAAGAGGGGATCAGCGCATCCAGCGGGTTTTCAACGAAGGTACATTGCGTATTGATACGCTTACACAGCTCTTTTGCCAAATCGATGTCAAAACCAATCAACTGACCCTGCGCATTTTTCGATTCGAACGGGGCATAAGTTGGATCGGTACCGATACGTAGTTTTTGCGGAATGGCTGCGAATACCGTGCTAACGCTGGAAAGGGCCAGCGCTAAAGAAAGAGACAACGCCAGTTTTTTCATAACTATCCTCAACAGACTGTCATTCTAACGAGTTTATTAGAAGTACTTACGGCAGTTATCGTGCCATTATTCGCCCCGGTAAGGCAAAGCATTCTGCGCCCGGAAGCCAATTATTTCGCACCATAAACGCTTAACTATGCATTAAGCGCCCGACAAAACCACCTTTTATGCACCAAATCGGAACACCGCAGGCAAACTTGCACCAATTTAGTGCAATCGTGGACATGCGAAGTCCCTCAGGCCCGGTTTCCCGGGCCAGCGGCGTGCTTAGTCACCGTAGACGTTGAAGTTGAAGTATTTCTTCGCCATTTTGTCGTAGGTCCCGTCTTTACGCATTTCAGCCAACGCACTGTCGAAAGCGGCTTTCAGCTCGCCATCGGTTTTACGCAGGCCAATGCCGGTACCATCACCGAAGAATTTTTTATCTTTGACAGAGGGACCGGCAAAGGCGAAATCTTTACCGGCAGGTTGTTTGAGGAAGCCTTCGCTGGCGGCGACTTCATCCTGCAGCGCAGCGTCAAGACGGCCGGCAGCAAGGTCGGAGTAGATCAGATCCTGGTTCTGGTAGGCAACGACATCCACGCCCTGGCTACGCCAGCGTTCATTGCCGTACGCTTCCTGAGTTGAACCCTGCAGTACCCCGACGTGTTTGCCCTTCAGGGATTCCAGCGTCGGCTGGATTGATGAACCTTTTGGCGCAATCAGACGGGAGTCAGCGGCATACAGCTTGTCAGAGAAGGCAATCTCCTGCTGACGTTTTTCAGTAATCGACAAGGAAGAGATAATGGCGTCAATTTTCTTCGCCTTCAGCGAAGGAATCAATGAATCAAAGTCGCTCCCCACCCAGGTACATTTTACTTTGATACGCGAGCACAGCTCGTTGCCCAAATCGATATCAAAACCAACGAAATCCCCTTTCGCATCCTTCGAAGAGAAAGGCGCGTAGGTGGCATCGGTACCGATACGAATGCTTTGCGGAAGCGCGGCAAAAACGCTGGAAGCGCTGCTGATTCCCATGATTAAAGAGAGGGCCAGGATCGTCTTCTTCATACAATACCCTTAAGTGTCGTGATGTTGTTATATGGTGCGTTGCTTCGTTATGTGTAGCCGACTCATCCTGCAGGTTTTATGCCATCTTCTCAGTGCGTGCTGGAAACAGCGTTAAATTTGTTAATATAAAGTTGCAGGATTGTCTTAAGAGGGAAGATAACAGCATTGACGGACAAACCGCAGTGGCCGAACGCAAAAAAACAAATTAAATGTTGAGGATTTGATCGGGGCGACAAAATTGCACTGCGGAGGCGCAAAAGTTCACGGCACGCACTACTTTAGTGCGCCTGAAGGTCCCTGCCAACGGGTAAAAAGATCCTGAGGAAGGGTAATATCGAACTGATCGATAACCCGGTTGACCGTCTGGTTAATCACATCGTCGAGGGTTTGCGGGCGATGGTAGAAAGCCGGAACCGGCGGCATAATCACCGCGCCCATCTCTGCGGCCTGCACCAGCAGGCGCAGATGACCAAGATGGAACGGCGTTTCCCGCACGCAAAGGACCAGCGGACGACGCTCTTTGAGGACCACGTCCGCCGCACGGGTCAGCAGACCATCGGTATAGCTGTGAACAATTCCGGAAAGCGTTTTCACCGAGCAAGGCAGTATCGCCATGCCGGCGGTCTTAAACGACCCCGACGAGATACTGGCGGCGATATCGCGCGCATCATGGACCACATCCGCCAGCGCCTGCACTTCCCGTAGAGAATAGTCGGTCTCCAGCGCCAGCGTCTGCCGCGCTGCCTGGCTCATGATCAGATGCGTTTCGACACCAGCCACATCGCGTAAAATCTGAAGCAGTCGCACACCGTAAATGGCGCCGCTGGCGCCGGAGATACCAATAATAAGTCGTTTCACGATGATTGCCTCTTCCACATAATGGGGCAGACTTTGCCGGATTATAGCACCGGACGCAAGCCTTACGGCCACGCGGCAAAAACACAAAAGCCCGCGGTCGGATGACGGCGGGCTTTTCACAACGCTCGGGTTAATTAGCCTTCGTTGTGCATCTCCAGGTTTTCCACTTCGTTCAGACGCTGCACCGCTTTCGCATCGTCATTACGTAAGGAGTCGAGATAATCGAGGTACTGCTGGTCCACATCCTTAGTGACGTACACGCCGTTAAATACCGAACATTCAAACTGCTGAATATCCGGATTTTCCACACGTACAGCCTCAATCAGATCGTTCAGATCCTGGAAGATAAGGCCATCCGCGCCAATGATCTGGCGGATTTCGTCCACTTCGCGACCGTGGGCAATAAGCTCGGTTGCCGTCGGCATATCAATGCCGTAAACGTTCGGGAAACGAATCTCTGGCGCTGCGGAAGCCAGATAGACCTTTTTCGCGCCGGCTTCGCGCGCCATCTCAATAATCTGTTCCGAGGTGGTCCCACGCACGATGGAGTCATCCACCAGCAGCACGTTTTTATCCCGGAACTCCGCGCGGTTGGCATTAAGCTTACGACGCACCGACTTCCGGCGCAGCTGCTGGCCCGGCATGATGAAGGTCCGGCCGACGTAACGGTTTTTCACGAAGCCCTGGCGATAAGGCTTATCGAGGATACGGGCAATTTCCAGCGCGATATCGCAGGAAGTTTCCGGAATCGGAATGACCACGTCAATGTCCAGATCTTCCCATTCACGAGCGATCTTCTCACCCAGTTTGGTGCCCATATTGACGCGCGCACTGTAGACGGAAATCTTGTCGATAAACGAGTCCGGGCGAGCAAAATAGACATACTCAAAGAGGCACGGGTTGCTGACCGGATTCTCCGCGCACTGACGGGTAAACAGCTGGCCCTTCTCGGTAATATAGACCGCTTCACCCGGCGCCACATCGCGCAGGAATTCGAAGCCCAGGGTATCCAGCGCCACGCTCTCGGAGGCCACCATATACTCGGTACGACCATCGCCAACATCACGTTTCCCCAACACCAGAGGGCGGATGCCGTTTGGATCGCGGAAGGCAACCATACCGTGACCAATGATCATCGCCACGCAGGCGTAGGCACCGCGGATTTGACGGTTCGTCGCAGCGATCGCGGCAAAAATGTTATCTGCTTCCAGAGGATAATGACGGAAGTTATCCAGCTCGCTGGCGAAGATGTTGAGCAGGATTTCAGAATCGGAAGTGGTGTTGATATGACGGCGTTTTTCTTCAAACAGCTTCTTACGCAGCTCGTGCGCGTTGGTCAGATTGCCGTTATGCGCCAACGTAATACCATACGGTGAGTTGACGTAGAAAGGCTGCGCCTCGGAGGCACTTGAACTGCCCGCCGTAGGATAGCGAACATGGCCAATCCCCATATTGCCCTGCATACGCTGCATGTGGCGAGCTTCAAAAACGTCGCTCACCAGTCCGTTCGCCTTACGCAAACGGAAACAGTTATTTGCATCAATAGTGATGATGCCTGCGGCATCCTGGCCACGATGCTGAAGCACCGTTAACGCGTCATAAATCGACTGGTTTACCGGCATAACACCGGCGATACCGACAATACCGCACATACGTCTTTTCCTCGTTCAGCCACATCCCAACGCTTATGCTTTGGGCAAGAAACTTGACGAGCTTTGCAGATAGTCAAAAAACCATCTGATAACGAAACTGAACTGCGGGATAAGCTCTGACTTTTGCCAGTCTTCGCTTTTCGCCATACCGGTAAAACTATCGAGAAAGAACAGAATCGCAGAGACAATCAGCACGCCACGCAGGGCGCCAAAACAGATCCCTAACACCCTGTCGGTACCCGACAGGCCCGTTTTCTCAACCAGTGCGCCAATCACATAGTTAACGATGGCGCCAACGATAAGCGTTGCGATAAACAGTATCGCGATAGCAATCCCATTGCGGACCATTTCGTCTTCAAAGCCCGTGAACCAGACAGCCAGGTAAGTGTAGTAATGACTGGCGACAAAGAAAGCACATCCCCAGGTTACCAGCGATAACGCTTCACGAACAAAGCCGCGGATCAGGCTTACCAGACAGGAAAAACCAATCACCGCTATAATGACGTAATCAATCCAGACCATAAACATCCCACGATTTACGCCCTGTCATCCGGTTCGGGGCGCATTCTAACAGAAAAAGAAAACGTTTGCGTAGGGATTTCCGTGCCCTACAGAAATAAAAATGGCGCTGAAAAAACATTCAACGCCATGCTGTCTTGCGCCTCCTGAAAGCACGTCAGACAGGAGCTTCGCCCCTCACCAGCGCGGCGAGGGACAAGATTAGTTGGGGCTATATCCCATGACCACACCGCTCAGGCCGGAGATCTGTTTCAGGTCGCCAAGCTGCCCTTTCAGTTTATCTTTTGAGGTATCGGGACCGACCAGAATACGGGTAATTTTACCTTGAACCGGCGTCGAAGGCGACGTGTAGACCTTAAACCCGGAGGAGCGCAGCTTACCGACGATTTCATTGACCTTATCCGCATTCTTCAACGCACCGAGCTGCACCACATAGGCTTTGCCGGTCGGAGCAGATATCTCGGCCGGTTTCGCCGGCGGCGTCTGGGCAACGGTTTGTTGCTGCGGCTGCGGCTTCTCAACTAGCTTCGACGGCTGAGGCTGCGGTTTCGGTTGAGGCTGCGGTTTGGGCTGCGGCTTCGGTGCGACCACCGGCTCCTGCACATCATCGAAACTGTTGCTGTTAACCGGGATACGCGACGGATCCAATGACGGCGCCGCGGCGTCTCCCGCTCTGACCTCTTCCGCCGCCCCTTCCGGCGGTTGAGCCGGAAGAGCCTGAGTCGCCGCCGGCAGCATATCCGGCTCATCGCGATCGTCCGGTTTTGGCACCAGTGGAATTGCCGCGAATTCGTCCTGATAATGCTTTTTCTGACCATCAAGCAGCCCCGGGAGGATAATCACCCCCAGCGCGACCAGCACAATCGTCCCGACTAAACGGTTCTGAAACTTACTCGCCACCGATTCTCCCCGCCTCTATTTCTTCCATTACATGCGCCACCGTATGGAATGAACCACACACCAGCACCGTATCTTCCGGTCTGGCATCGGCCATCGCCGCATGCCAGGCCTGAGCCACGTTGGCGTAAGCTTTTCCTGCCTGCAAATGCTCCTGCAGCTGTTGCGCCGTTGCACCGCGCGGCCCTTCCAGAGGCGCACAGTACCAGCTATCCACTTCCGCCGTCAGGTTTGCCAGCGTGCCGGCAATATCCTTATCATGCAGCATACCAACAACCGCCAGCACGCGCCCCGTTTTCGACAGGCTTTTGAGACGTCCGGCGAGCCAGGCTGCCGCATGGGGGTTATGCGCCACATCGAGAATCACGCGCGGCGTTTCGCTGATTATCTGAAAACGCCCCGGCAGCATCGCCTGTTTAATACCGTCGCGAATTGCCCGATCGCTCACCTGAAGTCGGCTGGCTCGCAGCGCCGCCAGCGCCGTGGCGGCATTCGGCAGCGGAATCAGAGGCAACGGTAAATCCGCCAGTGTCCCCTCCCCGTCACTGAATGACCACGTCTGCTCGCCGGCGACATAGCGCCAGTCGACGTCGCGACGCAGAAGCGTTGCCCCTTTCCCGGCGGCCACCTCGGCGATGGTATGGGGCATCTCCGGTTCACCAACGACGGCCGGTTTGCCGGCACGGAAAATACCGGCCTTCTCACGGCCAATGCTTTCCCGATCCGGTCCCAGCCAGTCAGTATGATCCAGGGCGATGCTGGTTACCACCGCCACATCCGCATCGACGATGTTGGTGGCATCAAGACGCCCGCCGAGACCAACCTCAAGGATCACCACGTCGAGCTGCGCCTGCTTAAACAACCACAGGGCAGAGAGCGTGCCAAACTCGAAATAGCTCAGGGAAATCTCACCGCGCGCCGCTTCAATTTCAGCAAAAGAGGCGGTATGCGCCGCTTCCGGCAGCTCCGCGCCCTGTACGCGTACGCGCTCGGTATAGCGCACCAGATGCGGCGAACTGTAAACCCCAACCTTGTAGCCCGCCGCGATCAGCACAGACTCCAGCGTGCGGCAGGTGGTTCCTTTACCGTTGGTTCCCGCCACCGTGAAGACGAACGGCGCAGGCTTTAACACCGCCATCCGTTCGGCGACTTCGCTCACGCGGGTCAGCCCCAGATCGATGGTTTTACTGTGCAGATGTTCCAGATAGGAAAGCCACGTAGCCAGGGGCGACGTGGCCTGAGGAATAGGTTCTTTTTCCATGATGTCCGCGAGTGTTAACGGTAAATACGCTTCATCCTTCAAACTGCCTCTTGCCGGCAGCGCTCGTCACCCGCGCTGTCCATTGGACCGGGCCCTGACGGGGCTTTAGCCTTTCCGCCGCGCCGCAGTTTGAATGATGGCGCATAGAATTAAAAAAGGGCAGCGCCGTCAGGCCTGCCCTCCGAATTATCAGGCCTCTGGTTCCTGATCCGGTGCCGGTGGCACCACCTCACCTTCGTGAGAGACGTCCTGGCTGGGTGCCGGAAGATTCATCAGCTTCGCCAGAATGCTGGCCAGCTTCAGACGCATTTCCGGGCGACGAACGATCATATCGATCGCCCCTTTTTCAATCAGGAACTCACTGCGCTGGAAGCCCGGCGGCAGTTTCTCACGTACGGTCTGCTCGATAACGCGAGGCCCCGCAAAGCCGATCAGCGCTTTCGGTTCCGCGATATTGAGATCGCCCAGCATGGCGAAGCTCGCCGATACGCCGCCCATGGTCGGGTCGGTCAGTACGGAGATATACGGTAAACCGCGCTCCTGCATTTTCGCCAGCGCGGCTGAGGTTTTCGCCATCTGCATCAGCGACATCAGCGCTTCCTGCATACGCGCGCCGCCGGAAGCGGAGAAGCAAATCAGCGGGCAATTATCTTCCAGCGCCTGTTCTACCGCGCGCACGAAGCGAGCGCCAACCACCGAGCCCATCGAGCCGCCCATAAAGGAGAATTCGAATGCTGCTGCGACAACCGGCATCTCGTGCAGAGTGCCCTTCATGACCACCAGCGCATCTTTTTCACCGGTCTCTTTTTGAGCGGACGCCAGACGGTCTTTGTATTTTTTCGAATCGCGGAACTTCAGCACATCTTTCGGCTCGAGCTCGCTTCCCAGCTCCACCAGGGAACCTTCGTCCAACAGGCTATGCAGGCGATTACGCGCCGACATACGCATGTGGTGATCGCACTTAGGGCAAACCTCCAGGTTGCGCTCCAGCTCTGCGCGGTACAGAACCTGCCCGCAGCTGTCGCACTTAGTCCATACACCCTCAGGAATGCTTGCCTTGCGGGTGGGAGTGATATTGCTTTTAATTCGTTCAATCCAGCTCATTGATAACCTTTCTGCCTGAACCTGGTCGATGCCAGTTTTGTCGTAAGGGGCGCATAATGCCATTTTTGACCCTTACAGACCATGAATGTTGCACATTAAATCATAACATCCCGTAACATGGGATAAAAAAGTGGTCGTACCGCTCACACTTCCCTCTTCGGGCAGCAGGCTGCTGCCCGACGCAGATAAAAGCAGGAGGGTTATTTCGTCTGCTTCGCCGCCGCGCGCTTGTGGCGAATAATTTCAATGACCCCAGGCAGCACCGACAGAACAATAATGGCGACAATCAGCAGCTTCAGGTTTTCCTGAACGATCGGCAAATCGCCAAACAGGTAGCCTGCATAGGTAAACAGCAGAACCCACAGCAGCGCGCCAACCACGTTATACGCGGCAAAATGACGATAGGACATATGGCCCATTCCCGCCACAAACGGTGCGAAGGTTCTGACGATCGGCACAAAACGCGCAAGAATAATCGTTTTGCCGCCGTGACGCTCATAGAACGAATGGGTTTTATCCAGGTAGCTACGTCGGAAAATCTTCGAATCAGGATTACTGAAGAGCTTTTCGCCAAACAGCCGTCCGATAGTGTAGTTCAGCGCATCGCCGACAATGGCCGCAATGACCATCAATGCCACCATCAGATGCACGTTCAGATCGTTCGTCGGCAGCGCCGACAGCGCGCCGGCCACGAACAGCAGCGAATCGCCGGGCAGGAATGGCGTCACCACCAGACCCGTTTCACAGAACAGAATCAAAAACAGAATGGCGTATACCCAGACGCCATAACTGGCAACCAGCTCAGCCAGATGAACATCAATATGCAGGATGAAATCAATTAAAAAACGAATCAGGTCCATATTGTATGAGTCCTTAATGACACGACACAAAATCGGCCAGGATGCCGTGCGACAACAAACCGCTCGTTTCCGGTCGTAGAAATAATTCCCCGACCGGAACGCTCAGATGCGGCCAACAAGCGGGCAGCCTGAAGGATAAAGCGTTAATGTTAGTCCGCCAGAAACAGCGGGCCCATCGGCATCACCGGCAGATCGTAGCGGGCCGGATAATCTACCGACACCAGATACAACCCTTCTGCTTTTGCCGTCGCGGCGGCCAGCTTCCTGTCTTTCGCCGCCAGAAGTTCTGCTATCCAGCTCTCTGGCTGGTTCCCGGCCCCTACTTCCATCAGGCTGCCGACAATGTTCCTTACCATATGATGTACAAAGGCATTCGCTTTGATATCCACCACCACATACGCGCCATACCGCGTGACGCTAATATGGTTAATATTTCGCCACGGCGTGCGCGACTGACACTGCACCGCGCGAAATGAGGTGAAATCATTTTCACCCAGCAAACACTGGGCGGCGCGCTGCATCCGCTCCGCATCCAGAGGCTGATGATAATGGGTGACGCCCTGGCTTAACACCGCCGGACGCAGACGGTGATTATAGATGACGTAACGGTAGCGACGCGCGGTGGCGCTGAAGCGGGCGTGAAAATCGTCCGGGACATGTTTCACCCAACGGACGGCGATATCGCCCGGCAAATTCGCATTGACCCCCAGCGTCCAGGCCGCGTCTTTGCGCAGCGCGTGGGTCTCAAAATGCACAACCTGGCCGGTGCCATGAACACCGGCGTCGGTGCGACCGGCGCAGAATACGTTAATCGGTTCATTTGCCACCTGCGAGAGCGCCTTTTCCAGCTTCTCCTGCACGCTGCGAACTTCGTTTTGCCGCTGCCAGCCGTAATATTTGCTGCCGTCGTACTCGATGCCCAGCGCGATTTTATAGACCGGCTGCTGCTCCATCTCAGACATCAGTACAAATACTCCTGCACCAGTTTCTCCGCGATTTTCACCGCCATCAGCGCGCCGCCGAAGCGGACGTTATCGGCAACGGACCAGAACTGAATCTGTTCCGGCATGCCGTAATCATTGCGTACACAGCCGACGGAGAGTTGCGCAGTACCTGAAGCATCGCCGACCTGAGTCGGGAATTCGCGCTCGGCGGAGAGCTCAATATCTTCGCCGCGAGTGAAGGCATCGCGAGCCTCTTCTGCCGCCAGCGGACGCATCGCTTCGAAGTTCACCATCTGCGCATGACCGTAGAACACCGGCGACTGCACGACGCTGGCTGAAACCATCAATCCTTCATCCTGGAGGATCTTACGAACTTCATCGACAATACGGCGCTCTTCGCGCACGCTACCTTCACGATCCGGCAGCAGCGGCAGCATGTTAAACGCCAGCTGACGGCCAAAGAAATCTTCATCATCGATTGGCATACCGTTGAGCAGCTTCGCGCTCTGCCCCGCCAGCGCATCAACGGCTTTTTTACCGTATGCGGAAGCGGAGATCAGGCTGGTCACGCTGATACGCGACAGGCCGCCTTCATCGATCAGCGGTTTCAGCGCCGTCAGCAGCTGGCTGGTCAGGCTGTTGGCGACGGCGATGACGTTGCGATTGCGATAATCGGCCAGTACAAACGGGTTCACTTCCGGCACAACCAGCGGTACGTCCGGCTCCAGCGCAAACAGACCGCTGAGATCGATAACCAGACAACCGGCATTGGTCGCCTCATCAACATAGGCCGCCGTCGCTTCAACGCCGGCGGCAAAAAAGGCCAGCTGTACCTGGGTCCAGTCAAATACGGCAGCATCCTGCACGATCACCGACTTACCGCTAAAACGCAGATGCTCTCCCGCGCTCTCATTGCGCGCCAGCGCATAGATATCACCCACCGGGAACTGACGTTCAGCAAGGGTGTCGAGCAGGGCTTCGCCGACGGCGCCCGTTGCGCCCAGTACGGCAATATTCCAGCCTTCAGACATGGTGGTTTACTCCAGAGAAAAGCGACCCTGCCGGAGTATCCAACAGGGTCATTAAGAAGACATTAACGAATGGGGTGATGTACGGCATTAAAACCGAGCTGACGCAGCAGCGTCGCCGCCTGCACATCGCTGCACTGCACGTACAGTGATGACCATTCGCGGCGTTCCTGATAATTTTTGCGCAGCTTGTCAAACTCACCCGGCACGCCGGCCACTTTTCGCAGCGGCGCATCATCGCGGCGCACATCATACACCAAATGCACCAATCGTTTCAGCGTTGGCTGATCGAGCGCGCCGTGCAGGGTAATGCGGCCAAACTCCGGGGCGGGCAGCAACGTGTCCAGCGCCACCTGTTGCGGATGGCCGATAAAGGCGCTGTAGGCTTCAAACACCTGCGTCGTCCCGCGCGCTTTGCCTTCGAGGGTGTAGCCCGCGATGTGCGCGGTGCCAATATCTACGCGATCCAGCAGCGCAAGGTTCAAATCCGGCTCAGGTTCCCAGACATCAAGCACGACGCTCAACGCCTGCCCGCTTTGTAGACAGGCCAGCAGCGCGCCGTTATCCACCACCGGTCCGCGGCAGGCATTGATCAGTACGCTTCCCGGTTTCAGACGGCGAATCAGCGCCTCATCCGCCAGATGCAGGGTTTTGTAACGACCTTCTTTATATAAAGGCGTGTGGAACGTCAGAACGTCCGCTTCCTCTACCAGCTCATCCAGGGTACGGAAGTCGCCTTCATCGCCCCGGTCGGCACGCGGCGGATCGCACAGCAGCGTTTTGATCCCCAGCGCTTCCAGACGCTTTTGCAGGCGCCCACCGACGTTGCCAACGCCGACGATGCCGACGGTACGATCGGTCAGCGCGAAACCGTCGCGCTCAGCCAGCATCAGCAGCGCCGAGAAAACATATTCTACGACCGCTATCGCATTGCAACCGGGCGCGGCAGAAAAGCCAATTCCGGCCTGCTGCAGCCACGTCTGATCGACATGATCGGTACCGGCTGTCGCGGTGCCCACGAATTTAATTGCCTTGCCGGCGAGCAGCGCTTCATTGACTTTCGTGACCGAGCGAACCATCAACGCATCAGCGCCGGTCAGCGCGTCGACGGGGACGGGACGGCCGGGGACCGCCTCGACTTCGCCCAGGCGACTAAAAAGCTCGCGGGCATAGGGCATATTTTCATCAACGAGGATTTTCACGGTTCAGTACCTGTCTGAGAACGAGAGTAAACCGGGGAAGTGTGCCATAATCTCGCCGCCAGGAACATCATCACCGGGCCTCTGTACAGCAATACGGAAAGGATTAATATGACACAACCCGTTTCAGGTATGTCCGATCGTCCCCCGGGAACCGGCGCTTCCGTCGCCGGAGAGCCCGCGCTAACCATGCAACAACGTACCGTTCTCGAGCGACTGATTACGCGCCTGGTCGCGTTAACCTCGCAGCAGAACGCGGAAGTGTGGGCGGGAATCAAGCACGATCTGGGGCTCAAAGGCGATGCGCCGCTGCTGGCGTGCCACTTTAGCGCTGCCGAAAACAACCTGAATCAACGCGTAACCGTGGCGCAGCAAAATCACCATCAGCGCCAGATTCTGGCGCAGTTGAGCGAGTTGCTGAGTCAGGGGAACAACCGTCAGGCAGTGAGCGATTATATTCGCCAGCATTATGGACAAACGACGCTGCATGCGCTGACGCAGGAGCAGTTGCAAAATATGCTGCAGCTCCTGCAAAACGGCCAGCTGTCGATCCCTCAGCCGCAGCAGCGCCAGCCGACTCTGCGCCCGCTGTTGCCCGCGGAGCACAACACGCTTAATCAGCAGGTAAGTCGTCTTGCCGCCGCAACCGGCGAACCCGGGAAACTGATCTGGCAGTCAATGCTGGAGCTATGCGGTGTAAAAACCGGTGAGCTGATTCCGGCTACCCACTTCACTCCCCTCTCCTACTGGCTACAGGCGCGACAGACGCTCAGCGCGCAGTCAGCCCCGACCCTGACCTCTCTGCAGGCGGCGCTGAAGCAGCCGCTGGAAGCGCAGGAGTGGCAAAAGATCGTCGATTTCGCCCAGCACAACTGGCACGTCACGCCGCAAACGGCGTTGAGCGCAACGCAGATTCTGACGCTGCTGAATAAGGTCTTTGTGCTTCGTGTCGCCCGGGCGCAAGAAACGCTGGCCATTCCCGCGCTGCCGCCGGAACCCTCTTCGCTCGTCGGGCGGCTCAAAAAGCCGGGAGTGATTGTTCTGGTATTGATACTGCTTATCGCTCTGCTCTGGCTGGTGATGTAATTCCGCGTTGCTGGCCGGCAGACAGGGTATCGGTGGCGGTTATCTTTATACTCAAACGCCCGCACGATACGGGCGTTGGTGTCTTGATGAGGCAATTACCACCACACCTCGGCCTGCACGCCCAGCATCAATTCATCTTTGCTGTCGTCGTTGAACCGGTACTGTGACAGGCCGTTATCCAGAATATTGATATAGGTCCCGTAGAAACGAATTTCCGGTCGCGAACCTAACAGACTCGGCCCGACTTTCAGCGCATGATAGAGCGTCGTTTTATACGCCGATTCTTTCAAATCCTTGCCTTGCTCCGTTTTGTTTTTCTGCGCAAACCAGCCTAACTCCACCCCGGTCTGATTCCAGGTATCCCAAATCCACGCCGGACGAATCACCGCGCGGAAGCTGTCAAAATCGCTATGCGCGCCGCTTTCGTAACTGTAGATATCGTTCCCGTGCGACCAGACCAGCGCATTGGCCATAATCACGCGATCGGCCAGGTACATTTCGCCCTGTGAAATCAAACGTAAAGCGACGCCGTTAGTATGATCGCCATAGTAGTAGCGCCCGTGAGCCATGGAGTTACTGGCGCCGGAGAAGTTCGAGAAACTGCTGGCATAAGAGTTATTCGCCACCTGGAGCGTAAATTCATTAAAGCCCTTACGCGCCAGCTCCTGACGGATGATCCCGGTGGCCATCCAGCTATCCTTGAGCGTAAAGTAGCTATTGTTCTCCTCGTTTTTCTCCTGTTCATCATTCTTGTTTGCAAAAGCATATTTGCCCATCAACGACAGCGAGCCGTTTTTCCACAGCGGAATGTTGCGATAGCGCAGATCCACCGAATTGGTGTTCATTTGTGTGGTCTGCGTGAAATCACGCGAATAAACATCCACATCATTGCGGCTGAGAGACGCGTCAAGCTGCCCGACGCCCAGCGCCCAGTTCTGGATCCCGATACCGGCTGCAACATCGGTGGTCAACGATTTCCAGTCAAGCATCTGGATTTCATACTCCGGCAGCTTGTGTTTACCTACCCAAAAATCAGCCTCCGGCGCAAACGGCAGGAATCCTTTGGTGGTGAGATAGATATCGCTGAACTGAAGAATGTTTTCGTTATTGGTGTCGCCAAACCAGGCATCGTTATACTGCTCACCAACATTACCATCGTAGGTCACGACGGCATTGGCGGTTTTCCCATCCTGGTTATAAACCCGCTGATTTAAGGTCAAATCAAACCAGCCGCTCATTTCATTACCAAAGCGGCCCAGCGAACCCGCCGCATAGGTCTGCGACGACCCGTGATTTGAGGTGCCCCAGCCGGAACGTAGATAACCCTGATAGCTGAAGCCAATATCCTCTTTGACGAATTTGCTGAGATCCTTCATGGTCACGCTCTCAACTTTCGCCTTCTTGCCGTCGGTATTAATGACCGCCACCTGCTGTGTCGCTTTGACTTCTGCCGGCGCCGCCCGTTGGCTGATTTCATTATTTTCATTGGCGATATTTTCTGCCACCGGAGAGGTCGCCGTCGGGTAACCCGCGGTGACATTTCTTTGTTCATTCTCTTTTATACTTTTTTGCAACACGGCCACTTTATCTTTATATGTCGATAATTGTGATTGCGTTTTTTGCAATTCTTTTTTATTGGCTGATAATTCTGATTCCAGCAATTCAAGACGTTGTTCAATCGTTAATTTCGCTGCTAAAACAGCGGGTGACGAAATAGCCAGAAGTACCGATAGAGACAATAAGCTAACCTTCAATTGACTTGAATACATAGAGTACCTTGCATATTTTTATAATACGCCTTCAGCCGGATGACTGAAGGCAGGGAAAGTCAGGCAGAGATTTCTTGTCGCAGCGCAATAATTTCTTTGGCTAAGTCCTGGCACAGCATCGCGGTCATTAAATGGTCCTGCGCGTGAACCAGAATGAGATTGACGGTCATTTTCCCGCAGCCTTCATCCAGACCAATCAGCGCCGTTTGTATCTTGTGCGCCTCCCGGCAGGCCATTTCTGAGCTGGCCATTAGCGTCTCAACGGTCTCCCATTCCCGGCGGCGCGAGGCGGCGATGGCCTCCATTGCATCCGAGCGGGCCTGTCCGGCATGGATAAGCAGTTCCATCACCGTGCTTTCATCAGCAAACATATTTATTTCCCCACGTTTTTATTACTCAGCGGCCGCTGCGGTATTCACCTTGTTCGCCGCAATCACAAACGGTAAATAGATCAGCGTTGAAACAGCGAGGCACAGAATGCCGACAAAGAGCGCTAACCAGTTACCGCCGGTCCCAAAGAAGGCAATCAGCGGACCTGGCGTGGTCCACGGAACCGCATAGGCAATCGGCGGAATAAACTCCATGCTAATAAAGAAGTAACCAATCAACGAGTTAATGAAAGGAACCAGGATAAACGGAATCACCAGAATCGGGTTCAGGACGATCGGTAAACCAAACATCACCGGTTCGTTGATATTGAACAAACCCGGTACGAAGGCCATTTTCGCCAGATCGCGATAATCCTTACGCCGCGAAGCGATGAAGATGGCCAGCAGCAGCCCCAGCGTCATCCCCGAGCCGCCGCAGTTGGCGAACGCATCGTTGATGCCGGTCCAGGTTATCGGATAAGGCGCCCCCCATGTGGTGCCGTGTGAGGCCGCATAGGAGAGGTTTTCCAGATTCGCTTCCGAGAAAATAGTTTCCCGAATCGCCGCAACGGTATTGGGCCCGTGGATCCCCAGCACCCACAGGAAGTTTGCCACCAGCCCCAGAATCAGAACGGTGATAATGTTGGTCCCCATATCCTTCAGCGGCGCCTGAATCAGCGTATAGATCAGATCATTAAGGCCGTTCGGCGAGATGCGGGTCAGCAGGTAGTTTATGATGGAAAAGAAAATCATCACAAAGAAGATCGGCAGCAGCACCTTGAACGAGCGCGCCACCGCCGGCGGTACCGCTGCCGGCATCGTAATGGTCACTTTCGGGTTACGCGCCAGCCGGCAAAAGACCTCGCTGGAGATCAGCGCAACGATAATGGCTACAAACAGCCCCTGCGGCCCGAGATATTTTGTCGTCAGATAAGCCTGACCATCGATGATGGTATAAGGTGTATAGACCACAAAAAAGGCGCCAATCGCCGTTAGTCCGCACAGCAGATCGTCCTGCTGGAAGCTAATCGCGATATTGCGCGCGACGAGAAAGGTAATCAATATTGCCATAATATTGACTGAGCCATTCATCACCGGGGTAAAAATTTGCTGTGCATCAGCAAGATTCGGGAATATTGTTCCCAAATGTAAAATGCTGGCAATAAAACCATCAGGAGACAATATTGCAAAGTTAATTAAGATAATCAGCGAACTGGCCATCACGATTGGGAAGGATAAAATAAATGCATCCCGAATCGCCGATACGTGAATCTGAGAATTTAGTTTTATAGCCACGGGGACAAGGATTTTCTCCATGCCGCGTTCAAAGGCATTCATAAAACTCATGATGAACCCTTATTTTTATCGATAATCTGCGATAGCGCCCCAGCACTGGAGCAGAGGTATCCGGCGGCACGACGCTGAAATTCAGGCGTTAACCGGGGTAATAGACAAAGAATTATTTATTGGCCAGTAAGGTAAGCGCACTGTCTAACACCGCCGGGCCATCCATTTGCCCGTAATATTTCATACCAATAACCGCAACCGGCATTTTACCGTGAGCCACCTCTTCTATTTCACTTTTCTGGAAACGAACCTGCGGCCCTAATAAAACCACATCCACTGCGTTTTTTTTGATTTTTTCTTTGGCTTCAGAAATGGCCAGCGCATTGATATTTACCGCAATCCCTGACGCCGCAGCATGCTCCTGCATGCGTTTCACTAACATACTGGTGGACATCCCGGCAGCACAAACTAACAATATATTTTTCATTTTCCTTCCCTTTCCTGTTCATCAGTCTCAATTGACGAGCACTGTAATAATTGTTAATTTTCTTATCCGCAGTTGCGATCACAGTTAGCAAGAGAAAAGTTGTTCAGAAACCAGGAAAAAAATGAACGTGTTGGCGTAAATTTAACGATGCATAACAAAAACCCAATGTTTTAAAAGGGATTATTGAGGTTCAAAAGTGGTTTATAAAAATGTAGTTAATTTACTGAAAAACAAAATTAATAGTCCGCTCTATAGCATTGGCGATCTTCTGCCATCAGAAAAAGAATTAGCAGAACTTTATGATGTTTCGCGAAATACACTACGTAAGGCGCTAAAGGCTCTGGAGGAGGAGGGTTTAATCGAGCGGCGACACGGTTCGGGGACCTGGATTAGAAATAAACATTTCCAGGCATCGGTGACGCATTTAGACAGTTTTACCGAAATTGCCCGCAACGAAGGCAAAACGCCCTCTAGTCAAATTCTCAAATTTGAATTGCAAACCGCCCCGCAAGAAATCGCGAAAGGTTTGCAGTTACAGCACGGTGAACTTGTATATTATGCTAAAAGATTGCGTTTTATCGATAACATTGCGATGCAATTAGAAGAAACCTGGCTCTCGGCAACGCGCTTTCCTGACCTGACCATCGCCCATATGAAAAAGTCGAAGTTCTCGTATATAGAAAACGAATGCGGGATACGAATTGACGGTTGCTACGAATCCATTGTGCCGATACTCCCCTCCCCGGAACTGGCCACGCTGCTGCATATCAGTACCAAAGATCCGATCATCAAAATGCAAACCCAGGCGATTGATGAGCAGCATCAGCCGATCGACTATTCCATTCTCTATACCAACATGTTTGAGTTTCAGGTGAAGTATTACCTTCCACGGAAAGCCCCCGGTCTCCCTCGCTGAAGACCGGGAATCACATTATTGACGTAGGGAGAACAGCGTCATGAAAATGCCCAGAACCGCGCATATTGCCCCCGCCAGAAAAACAGAAGAGTAGCCCAGCGACGTGGCGAGCAGCCCGGCAAGCGGGCCGGTGACACCGTATGAAATATCCTGAAAGGCCGCATAGCCGCCGAGCGCGGTACCGCGAACCTGAGCCGGTACGCGTTTGACGACTTCAACGCCAAGGGACGGGAAGATGAGCGAGCAGCCGCAACCGGTCAACGCCGCACCGGCCAGGGCAACCCAGGCATCTGGCGCCAGCCACAGCAGCGTCAGGCCAATGGCTTCGATCAGCAGCGACACCATCGCCACTTTTATGCCGCCAAAGCGATCCGGCATCCAGCCAAACAGGATACGCATCAGCACAAAGGCGCCGCCAAACGCGGTCAGCGTGAAGCCCGCCATCGCCCAGCCGCGGCTGGCGAAATAGAGTGAGACAAAGGTACCAATCACGGCAAACCCCACCCCTTGCAGCCCCAGACCGATGCCCGGACGCCAGATCATACCGACGACGCTCCATAGCGATGGCCGTTCGCCACCGTGCGCCGGAACTTTACTGACCGTACCATTGATTGCCAGCGCCAGCAGCGGTAGTCCCATCGTAACGCAGGCGAGAACCACAACGCCAAAATGCGAGTAGATCATCAGTCCCAGCGGCGCGCCCACGGCCAATGAGCCGTACATCGCCATCCCGTTCCAGGACATGACCTTGCCTGAACGCGCGGGGCCAACCAGCCCCAGTCCCCAGCTCAGGTTTCCGGTCAACAGCTGGCTTTCACCAAATCCGAGGATCAAACGCCCCAGTACCAGCAGCGCAAATTTGACCAGCACGGAAACCGGCAGTAACGCGGCCAGCAGCCACGCCGCCCCGGCTAATGCGCAGGCAAGCATACCCTGCAGCACCGAACGCTTGGCGCCATGTTGATCGGCCAGACGACCGGCGTAGCCACGGGTCAGCACCGTCGCCAGAAACTGAATGCCCACCGCTACGCCGACCAGCGTATTGCCGAAGCCCAGCTCATGGTGGACAAAGAGCGGGATCACGGGTAGCGGCAGGCCGACGGTCATATAGGTCAGAAAAACGGCAAAGGTAATACGAAATAATGGAATATTCGCTGACGAGGTATTTGTTGTTTCAGTCGCTGCGGACATGCTTTACTCCAGTTCGCAGAGTAAGGCGAGGTAGTAGCCACGCCCCCTCCACCTGATTATCAGGGTTAAGGCGCGTTGGTTGACGTTAAACGCTTACGCATTACCGGGGGGATAATGTTTCGCAGCAGTTTGCCTGTAGAGGTCCGGCTCTGTCAAGCCGACAAAAAGGGAGCCCGCAGGCTAATGCCGATGGTTTCAGGATCGGTTGAACGATCCGGCGAAGGTATAAGTATCCGTCATCTCAAAGAGATTACCGTTTTTGATGCGGCGCTGTCAGATTTTCAACACTCTGCAGGAGTCTCTCTCCTTTAGGCCGCGGTTGAGCCAGGGATGTCGTTTTTACGCTGGTTTGCGCGAGAGGGGTTTCGTACTCTGAAGTATGTGTTCCGTGGGATATTCCGTTCACTTTTGCGGTATGTTCCGTGCACGATGCATCCGCCACTGTTCTCACACCCGCTGCGGGTGAACGGCATGGCGGGCGTTTCGCTCGCCCCCATGCCCCCCCGGCATTGCGCTGAAAACGGCCGCTGCGCGGTATGCTCCACTCCGGCTTCATCTGGCGGACCGGGCCGGACTCACCCCCCTGTCTCGACCTGCCCTCTGGCCGCCTTACAGGGAGGTTACCTCTTGCCGTCCCCGAACAGCCAGACGGCGGAGACGAAGGTATCGCGTCGCGACGATTTTCCTGTCGCAATGCCGGCGAAACCGGCCCTGGGCCGTTCACCTGCAGCGCAGGAAACAGAAATACGCGGGACTCATGGTGAACGGAATATTCCGCCGTTCTGGCAACAACAAACGTTGGCGCCAACCACCGTTTACCGGCATCGCCCTGGCCTGCGATAAGCAAAAAAAATGCGGGTCACCTTTCAGTGACCCGCATTAGCCCGCAGGCTACCTTTTGACATACCGGTTGGATAACCAGCCGATTATGCCGTGTGTTTACGCATCACCAGCGTGGCGTTGGTGCCGCCGAAACCGAAGCTGTTGGACATCACGGTCGTCAGCGCTTGTTCAGTCGGTTTGGTGACGATGTTCAGACCCGCCGCCTGCTCATCCATCTCTTCGATGTTAATGCTTGGCGCAATAAAGCCATGTTCCAGCATCAGCAGAGAGTAGATCGCTTCCTGCACGCCCGCGGCGCCCAAAGAGTGGCCGGTCATCGCTTTGGTCGCAGAGATAGCCGGGCTGTGGTCGCCGAAGACTTCGCGAATGGCACCCAGTTCTTTCACGTCACCGACCGGAGTCGAGGTTCCGTGGGAGTTCAGGTAGTCAATCGGCGTGTCTACACCGGCCATTGCCTGTTTCATACAACGTACTGCGCCTTCACCAGACGGAGCAACCATGTCCGCACCGTCAGACGTTGCGCCGTAGCCGACCACTTCGGCATAGATGTGCGCGCCGCGCGCCAGAGCATGCTCCAGTTCCTCAACCACAACCATACCGCCGCCGCCGGCGATAACAAAACCGTCGCGGTGCGCATCATAAGTGCGGGATGCTTTATCCGGCGTTTCGTTGTATTTGGTGGACAGTGCGCCCATGGCGTCGAATTCACAGGCCATTTCCCAGCACAGCTCTTCGCCGCCGCCAGCAAAAACGATGTCCTGTTTGCCAAGCTGAATTTGTTCAACCGCGCTGCCGATACAGTGAGCTGAAGTCGCGCAAGCGGAGCTGATAGAATAGTTCACACCGTGGATTTTGAACGGAGTGGCGAGGCAAGCGGATACCGCAGAAGCCATCGCTTTGGTCACAACGTAAGGACCAACTGCTTTCAGGCCGCGTGGGCTACGCATCGCATCTGCGCCAAACACCTGAGATTTTGAAGAACCGCCGGAACCGGCAATCAGGCCTACGCGAGGGTTGTTCTGATAAACTTCTTCTTTCAGTCCAGCATCGGCTACAGCCTGCTGCATAGAGAGATAAGCATAGATAGAGGCATCGTTCATGAAACGGACCACTTTGCGGTCGATAAGACCTGTGGTGTCCAGTTTAACGTTACCCCACACGTGGCTGCGCATACCAGAATCTTTGAATTCTTGAGAGAAAGTGATCCCCGAGCGCCCTTCACGCAGAGATTCCAGGACTTCCTGCTGGTTGTTACCGATGCTGGAAACGATGCCCAGGCCAGTAATCACTGCACGTTTCATTCAATACCTCTGTAAGTCACACTATTTTAAGTTTCGAGTCGCACAATAGCGTACACTTGTACGCCGAACAAGTCCGATCAGCCATTTTGTGTATAAATTTGCGCCCCCCGGCACACATCGTTAAGATCGTTCTACGCCTTGAGATTCGAGTAACTTACGTGAAACAAAACGCCATACAACCTGCCAACCTGGAATTCAACGCTGAGGGTACACCTGTTTCCCGAGATTTCGATGACGTGTACTTTTCCAATGACAATGGTCTGGAAGAGACGCGCTACGTTTTCCTCGGCGGCAACCGCCTCGATGCACGCTTCCCGGCCCATCCACACCCGCTGTTTGTGGTCGCCGAGAGCGGGTTCGGCACCGGTCTCAACTTCCTGACACTTTGGCAGGCGTTTGATGTTTTTCGCCGCGATAATCCTGAAGCTACCCTGCAAAGGTTACATTTCATCAGTTTCGAAAAATTTCCGCTGACCTCCGCCGATCTACGACGGGCTCATCAGCACTGGCCGGAACTGGCGCCGTGGGCAGAACAATTACAGGCGCAGTGGCCGCTGGCGATCGCTGGCTGCCATCGTCTGCTGCTGGATGACGGACGCATCACGCTGGATTTGTGGTTCGGGGATATCAACACGCTGACCCACGAGCTCGATGATTCGCTGAATCAGCAGGTCGACGCCTGGTTTCTTGATGGTTTCGCACCGGCGAAAAATCCGGATATGTGGACACCGGAGCTGTTCGGGGCAATGGCCCGCCTGGCCAGACCGGGCGGCACGCTGGCCACCTTTACCTCCGCCGGTTTTGTCCGTCGCGGCCTGCAGGAAGCAGGCTTTACCATGCAGAAACATAAAGGGTTCGGCCGCAAACGCGAAATGCTGATCGGTGAAATGACCCGGACGCTGAATATCCCCGCCCGCACGCCCTGGTTTGCACGAACCGGTAGCCAGCAACGCGATACGGCGATTGTCGGCGGCGGTATCGCCAGCGCCCTGCTTGCGCTCGCGCTGCTCCGCCGCGGCTGGCAAGTCACCTTGTACTGCGCGGATAACGCCCCGGCTGAAGGCGCATCCGGTAACCGCCAGGGAGCGCTCTATCCTCTGCTTAGCCAGCACGATCCGGCTCTGGCCCGCTTCTTCCCGGCGGCATTTACCTTCGCCCGCCGCCTGTATGACGCCCTTCCGATCATGTTCGACCATCAGTGGTGCGGCGTCACCCAGCTTGCCTGGGACGAAAAGAGCGCACAGAAAATCGCGCAGATGCTGGCACTCGACCTGCCGGAAGAGATTGCTGCGGCCGTCAGCGCGCAAACCGTCGCGCAGATCGCCGGCGTCGAAACCGGCTGCGGTGGAATCACCTATCCCTCCGGGGGCTGGCTCTATCCGCAGCAGCTGACGGCAGAACTTTTTGCGCTGGCGGCAACCCGGGGCCTGCGCACCCGATATCAGGTTAAGGTCACAACGCTGGCTGCTGACCATGACGGCTGGCAGCTCAATGAGCAGCTGCGTCATGAGGTGGTGGTGCTGGCAAACGGCCATCATCTGACCGACTTCCCTCAGACTGCGCGGCTGCCGGCGTATCCGGTGGCAGGACAGGTGAGCCATATTCCGACCACGCCTGCGCTGTCCGCTTTGCGCCAGGTATTGTGCTACGACGGCTACCTGACGCCACAAAACCCACGTTATCAGCAGCACTGCATCGGGGCCAGCTACCACCGCGGACAGACGGAGGCGACCTTTAGCGCCGATGATCAACAGCAAAACCGCCAACGGCTGATCGACTGCTTCCCGCAGGCAGCATGGGTGCAGGAGGTAGATACCCGCGGAAATGACGCCCGCTGCGGCGTGCGCTGCGCCACCCGCGATCACCTACCGATGGTGGGCAATGTACCGGATTATGACGCCACGTTATCGCAGTACGCGACGCTGGCCGAACACCAGACGCAGGCGCCGACGGCACCGGTTTACCGCAATCTGTTCGTGCTGGGGGCGCTGGGTTCGCGCGGGCTATGCTCCGCCCCGCTGACGGCGGAAATACTGGCGGCGCAGATGAGCCACGAACCGCTGCCGCTGGACCGAGAGACGCTGGCGGCGCTGAATCCGAATCGATTATGGGTGAGGAAGCTGCTGAAGGGAAAAGCGGTGAAATAAGCCGAACGGCGGCGATCGCCGTCGGTTGGGACAAAAAGCCGCGCGACATCAGGGCGATACCCGGCGTCACGCGGCCTGGCCTGTTTTTCAGGCCAGGCAGTCAGGGGATTATTGCTTTGCCCGCTGATACAAATTATTCCACATTCCCTGCACCAGAATCTGGTCCGGCGGCGACAGTTCGCCTGCGCCGATCGCTTTCTCCAGGCTGCGAATCACCCGATCGTTGATGGCTTTCGCAGAGTGATCGTCCCCTCCTTCCAGCTCGGCTACCGCCAGCGTCAGGTGGCCGCGCAGATAGCCGCTGGCAAACAGTTCATCATCACTGGCGTGGTCTACCATTTCATCAATCAACGCCAGAATGCGTGATTCAAACTCCGCGAGCATTGTCTTTCCTCTTCTAGTGTCAAACGTGGCTTTATTGCAGGTCTTCCGGCCACGGGAATTGTTCTGCCGTCAGTGGCGGCGTCTGATAATATTCTTGTAACGCGCGGATAAACCGCGCCGGACGTTCAGGGATCCCTTGCTCCAGCAAGGTCATAACCTGTGCATGAACCCGCCGCTGAAAGGCAATGCGGTCAGGCTCGAAGTCGCCCTCCAGATTGTCACAGCTCACGTTGAACGGAAAACCTGCCGCCACGCAAAACAGCCAGTCCAGCGCCTGCGGTTTCACCTCAACATCTTCAAACTGACACTGGGTCATGGCATCACGGCCATCCGGGCAGTACCAGTAGCCGAAATCAACCTGCTCGCGACGCGCTTTGCCCGCGATGCACCAGTGGGAAATCTCATGCAGGCCGCTGGCGTAAAAGCCATGGGCAAACACAATGCGGTTATACGGCACGTCGCTATCTGCCGGAAGATAGATCGGTTCGTCATCGCCTTTAATCAGACGGGTATTAAAATCATCGGCAAAGCAGCCGTCAAAAATAGCGATCAGCTGCTGATAATGGTGTTGCTGTTGCATTAATGAATTCCCAACCACTGAAGAATTTCAGCACCGTGGCTGTCATAAAGAAGTTTCGCGCTCATCACGGCGGAGACAACCACAATCATCGGACGAATCAACGATTGTCCTTTACTCAGAACCAGACGTGAGCCGGCGCGGGCGCCAATAAACTGCCCCGCCATCATCACGAAACCGGTCGCCCAAATCACTTTGCCGCCAATGATAAACAGCAATAGCCCACCGACGTTAGAGGTCGCGTTCAGCACTTTGGCGTGAGCGGTGGATTTGGCGAGGTTAAACCCGGCAAGAGTGACGAAAGCCAACGCATAGAAAGAGCCCGCGCCTGGACCGAAGAAACCATCATAAAAACCTACGCAGCCGCCGGCGATCAGGGCAAACGGCAGGCCGTACAGCCGACGCTGACGGTCTGCTTCGCCTAATTTTGGCATCAGCAGGAAGTACAGGCCAATGCCGATCACCAGCACCGGCAGGATCTGGCGCAGAATATCGGACTGGACGTGCTGCACCAGCAGCGCACCGGTGGTTGAGCCGATAAACGTCATCAGGATATTGAGCTTCTGATCCGCCAGGTTCACCACCTTGCGGCGGATAAAATAGAGCGACGCGGAAAGCGATCCCCCGCAGGCCTGCAGCTTGTTTGTCGCCAGCGCCTGCGCCGGAGGCAGCCCTGCCGCCATCAGCGCCGGAACCGTCAACAGCCCGCCGCCGCCCGCCAGGGAATCAATAAATCCCGCCAGAACAGCCACGAAAAAAAGCGCCACCAGTACCGTCGGCGACACCATAAACAGCTCAATAAAGCTTTCCATTACAGCACATGCTCATCCAGTAGCGCCTGGCAGGAAGGCGGCAGCGGAGGCGGCGTCTTCTTCACAGGAGAGGTTGTTCCGGGTTTTGGGGGTTCAAACCAGCTTTGTAGCTCGGCACCGCAGCCATCGCCCGGTGGCGGTGGCGCCTGTTCTTCGCACTCCAGGCTGCCCGCCGGACAGCGCAGACGAACGTGCATATGTGCACGATGCTGGAACCATGGCCGGACTTTGCGCAGCCACCCGCGATCGTTGCCAGCATCCAGACAGAGCTGCTGCTTGATTGCCGGATTAACAAAGATGCGCGTGACGTCGTTATCTTCTGCCGCCAGCTTAATCAGATGGCTGATTTGCGGGCTCCACAGCGACGGCACCACGCGCTTGCCGTCGCGAGCCACCAGATCCAGCGCCTGTGGTTTCAGGAGCTGCGCTGAACTCCAGCGCGTCTGCGGGAGCTGAAGGAAAATATCAACATCCAGCCCGCTCTGGTGACTGGCATGACCGCCGTTAAAACGTCCGCCCGCTGGCATCCCCATATCGCCAATCAGCAGCGTCCCCATTCCCTGACTCTGCACCTGATTGCCCAGACGCTGAATAAACTGGATCAGGTCCGGATGGCCGAAGTAGCGGCGCTGGTCGGTGCGCATGACCTGATAACTGGTCGCGCTCAGCGGCAGCGCCTGCGCGCCGACGATACAGCCGTTGGCAAATGCGCCAATTGACTGCGCGCTGCCGCTAATCGGCTGGGTGATTTTTTGCCACGGCGTCGCCGCAAGGCAGGCAGAGCTGGCGACCAGCGCCAGCAGAGCGATAACGGTTTTTTTCATCGATTACCAGCGTGGAATTGATGTCGTCACGTCGCCATTTTGCGCGCGTTGACGCATAAAGTGATCCATTAGCACGATCGCCAGCATTGCTTCCGCGATCGGCACCGCACGGATGCCCACGCAAGGATCGTGGCGCCCTTTGGTGATCATCTCGACTTCTTCACCGTGACGGTTAATCGTATGACCCGGTACGGTGATGCTGGAGGTCGGCTTCAGCGCGATATTCGCGACGATCTGCTGACCGCTGCTGATACCGCCAAGAATGCCGCCCGCATGGTTGCTCTGGAAACCATTTTTAGTGATTTCATCGCGATTTTGGCTACCGCGCAGTTTCACCACCTCAAAACCATCGCCAATTTCCACGCCCTTCACCGCATTGATGCTCATCAGCGCATGGGCAATGTCGGCATCCAGACGGTCGAATACCGGCTCACCGAGTCCCGGTGGCACGCCATCAGCGACCACGGTCACTTTTGCTCCGATGGAGTCGCCCTCTTTCTTCAGACCGCGCATCAGTTCATCAAGCGCTTCAATTTTATCCGGGTCCGGGCAGAAGAACGGGTTTTGTTCAACCTGTTCCCAGTCTGTGATCGCCAGAGGAATATCGCCCATCTGGGTCAAACAGCCGCGAATCACAATGCCGAATTTTTCCGCGAGGTATTTCTTGGCAATCGCCCCGGCCGCCACCCGCATCGCGGTTTCACGCGCTGAGGAACGTCCGCCGCCGCGATAATCGCGCAGGCCGTATTTCTGCTCGTAGGTATAGTCAGCATGCCCTGGACGGAAAACGTCTTTAATCGCGCCATAGTCCTGAGAACGCTGATCGGTATTCTCAATCAGCAGACCAATGCTGGTCCCGGTCGTCACGCCTTCGAATACGCCGGAGAGGATCTTCACCTGATCCGGTTCACGACGCTGCGTGGTGTAGCGTGAGGTCCCCGGACGACGACGATCCAGATCGTGCTGCAGATCGGCTTCAGTCAGCGGAATGCCCGGCGGCACTCCGTCAACAATGCAGCCCAGCGCCAGACCGTGCGATTCGCCGAAGGTTGTGACGCGAAAGAGTTGTCCAATTGTGTTTCCTGCCATCACGGCTCCGTCATGTTTGCGTGTTGTTTTTTAGTCTTTATAAATGCCGAAATGCGCGCGGGCGGCGATCAGCTGCGGTTTGGTCAGCATGAAGACGCCATCCCCGCCATTTTCAAACTCAAGCCAGGTAAACGGCACGTCCGGATACTGCTCAATCAGATGTACCATGCTGTTACCGACTTCACAAATCAGAATACCGTCGTCGCTGAGATAATCCGGCGCATTACCGAGGATGCGACGCGTCAGCTTCAGACCATCGCTGCCGGAAGCCAGACCCAGCACCGGCTCATGACGATATTCGCCCGGCAGATCGGACATATCTTCTTCATCAACGTACGGCGGGTTGGTGACGATCAGGTCGTACTGCACTTTCGGCAGGTCGCGGAACAGGTCGGAACGAATCGGCGTCACCTGATGGATCAGGCCGTGCGCTTCAACGTTCTGCTCGGCAACGGCCAGCGCATCAACGGAGATATCCACCGCGTCCACTTCCGCTTCCGGGAAAGAGTAAGCGCAGGCGATCGCAATGCAGCCGCTGCCGGTGCACATATCCAGAATGTGCTGCGGTTGATGGTCAATCAGGCCGGCGAAGTGATTATTGATAAGCTCGCCGATCGGGGAACGCGGCACCAGCACACGTTCGTCCACGAAAAATTCATGGCCGCAGAACCAGGCTTTATTGGTCAAATAGGCAACCGGAATACGTTCGTTGATCCGGCGAATCACGCGCTCAACAATGCGGTGTTTTTCGCTGGAAGTCAGACGCGCAGAGTGCATATCCTCCGGAATATCCAGCGGCAGGTAGAGCGAGGGCAATACCAGCTGCAGCGCCTCATCCCACGGGTTGTCCGTGCCATGTCCGTACCAGATATTCGCCGCGCTGAAACGACTGACCGCCCAACGCAGCATGTCCTGAATGGTATGCAGCTCATTGACCGCTTCATCAACAAAAATTTTATCCACGCCATCCTCCAGGACACGCTCTACTGTAAATTCGGCGGCTAGTTTGCCACGAAGACGGCGATAAATCAGCATTCTTACGTCAGGCGGACGGGGAAAAATACGTTTTGCTTGCCTGAACAGAGGCCGAGTCGGGTAAACTAGCGAAAAGAAATGATGAGAGTGGGCAATGAAAAAGAAAACATCGCTAAGCGACGAGGATCAGGCGTTGTTCCGCCAGTTAATGACCGGCACGCGTCAGATTAAGCAGGACACCATCGTGCACCGCCCGCTGCGCAAGAAAATCACCGAAGTACCGCCAAAGCGCTTACTTCAGGAGCAGGCCGATAACAGCCACTATTTTTCCGATGAGTTTCAGCCGCTGCTGAATACCGAAGGAGCGGTCAAATATGTTCGCCCGGACGTGAGCCACTTTGAACTGAAAAAACTGCGCCGCGGGGATTATTCGCCGGAGCTGTTTCTCGATCTGCACGGGTTGACCCAGCAGCAGGCGAAGCAGGAGCTGGGGGCGCTGATCGCCGCCTGCCGTCGCGAACATGTCTTTTGCGCCTGCGTGATGCACGGGCACGGGAAACACATCCTCAAGCAGCAAACGCCGCTCTGGCTTGCGCAACATCCGCACATCATGGCTTTTCATCAGGCGCCAAAAGAGTACGGCGGAGACGCCGCACTGCTGGTGCTGATTGAAGTTGAAGAGTGGCAGCCGCCGGAGCTTCCGTAATACGGACGCTCCGGGGGGAGTCAGATAGCCTTCGCCATCTTCAGGTTGCAGGGGCTCATCTGCCAGTTGAACTCGCCCTTGCCATCTGCATCAAGGGTGACACAGGCAATAGCCGAAGTGGTGAACATCGGGGGAGTTTCTCCCGGGCACAGCTCTGAGACGAGGTACCCCACCAGCGGCAGGTGCGAAACAACCAGCACCGTTGAAACACCTTCATTGTTCAGCGTCTGAAGCCAGGCACTGACCATGCCAACATCGCCACACGGCGTGAGCTCCGGCATCACGTCGACATTTTCAGGCAGGTCCATGCACTCTCTTACCACATCCAGCGTCTGTTCAGCACGCAGGTAAGGACTGACAAGAACCCGTTCAATATCCACTTTTTGACCTTTCAGCCAGGTTGCCATCTGACGGGACTCATCACAACCACAAACGGTTAAGGGACGAACCGAGTCACTGGCTGCATCGAGGGCAGCGTCGCCGTGACGCATGATAAAAACTTGCATATTGCACCGCTTTTGTTAACCAGAAGCACCGCAGTCTTACCTGCGTGGATAGCACGCAGTCGACCCGGTGGCCGGGCATTGTGCCTGATTCATCCAACGAATGAAACGCTGTTTTTTACCTCAATGGCGTAAGTATAGTCAATGATTGTTTACAAAACAGCCAACAGACCACGTCATTCATCGCCGGATTTATCTTCTTTGACCAGAACTTAGGTCGTCCGTTCAGCAGTGGGCCAAAAGGTTGCCCCCTGCCCGGCCATGCGCAATAAATTCTCGCATGGGGTAAACCGTGGGCCGTACTGAGCGGCCAGACGTTGCAAGATGGCAACAACTTCACCCGCCCCGAGTTGATCCATATAACGGAACGGGCCGCCAAGAAACGGCGGGAAGCCAATACCGAACACCGCGCCAATGTCGCCATCGCGGGCGCCGCGGATGACCTGCTCATCGAAGCAGCGTGCGGCTTCGTTAAGCATCATCATGACGCAACGCTCAGCTATCTGCTGGCCGGATAAGCGCGCCTGCGGGGCAGAAACGCCCAGCAGCGAATAGACCGCAGCATCGGGTCGTTTTTTGCTTGTACGCCCTTTTGTCTCATAAAGATAGAAACCGCGGCTATTTTTTCTACCTTTGCGATCGTCATTCAAGATCGCATCAATGATGTTTGCAGGCGGGCTAAAACGCTCTCCCCACGCGGCTTCCAGTACCGGCAGAATTTTGGTCCCGGTATCAATTCCGACTTCATCCAGCAGTTGAATCGGCCCAACAGGAAAACCGAATTTCACCAATGATTTATCGATATGATCAAGGGGCTCACCTTCCACGAGTAAGCGCATCGCTTCGTTGATGTAAGGCGCCAGAATACGGTTGACGTAGAAACCCGCTTTATCCGCCACGACGATCGGCGTTTTCCCCTGCATTTTGGCCAGCTTGACTACCGTCGCAATCGTCTGCGGATCGGTATGCTGATGGGGGATCACTTCAACCAGCGGCATTTTCTCGACCGGACTGAAGAAGTGCAGGCCAATCACCTGCCCCGGTCGACTGGCCTGCGCCGCAATGTCGCCGATAGGGAGCGAAGAGGTATTGGAGGCAAAGATCGTCTGCGGGCTACAGTGTGCTTCGATCTCGGCCACCATCCGCTGTTTAAGAGCTAAATCCTCGAAGACGGCCTCGATCACCACATCGCGATGGGCAAATCCCTGATAATCCGTGGTGCCGGAAATCAACGTCAGCTGACGATCCCGTTCACTGGCGCGCAGATAGCGGCGGCGCACCTGCTTGTCCAGCAGATCCCAGCTGTATTTCAGCGCATGGTTAATCCCCCGAGCCTGAATATCTTTGATACGCACCGGAAGCCCGCCTTTGCAGGCGGTAACATACGCAATTCCGCCGCCCATCAGACCGCCACCGAGAATGCCGATGCGATTCAGTGGCCCGGCCTGCGCATCGGCACCACGATCTTTTTTCAAATCCGTGCTGGCAAAGAATATCGATCGCAACGCCTGAGATTGCGAGGTCATCGCCAGCTCACCAAAGGCACGTGCTTCCTCGGCATAGCCGCTGCTACAGCCGTGAGCTAATCCATTTTCAATCACCTGCAGAATGCGCTCGGCGGCAGGATAGTTGCCCTGGGTTTTCTGTCGGGTCTTTTTCCCCACCAGCCGAAACAGCAGATTACGGCCCAGCGGTCCGGCCAGCACCCGCTCACGGATCGGCATACTGCGGCTCGCCGGCCGCCCTTTCAGCGCCAGTTCGACCGCCGTCTGCAGCAGAATTGATTGCGGAACCACCTCATCCACCAGGCCCGCTTTTAACGCCTGGCGCGCGCGAAGCTGCTTGCCGGTCAAAATCATCTCCAGGGCGCCGCTGACACCGATCAGTCGGGGTAATCTCTGAGTACCGCCGGATCCCGGCAGCAGCCCCAGCTGGACCTCAGGCAGACCCAGACGCGTTTTCTCGTCATCGCTGCATACCCGTCCATGGCAGGCCAACGCCAGCTCAAGGCCGCCGCCCAGGCAGGCGCCGTGGATAGCGGCAATGACCGGAATCGCCAGGCCATGGATCTCCGCCATAATTTGTTGCCCCTGGCGGGCGAGCGCTTCCGCTTCCTGAGCGGTGGCGCAGCGGGCAATCATATTGATATCCGCGCCGGCGATAAAATTGTCCGGTTTTGCGGAAATCAGCACCACGCCGCGGAGGGTTTTATTATCACGAATCTGGCGAACGATCGCCCGCACCTGCTGGCCAAATTCGGCCTTCAGGGTATTCATCTTTTCACCGGGCGAATCGATCGTGATGACGGCAACGTTGTCCGGACGAATATCGAGGGTAAATGCCGATGCCATGTCCATTATTCCGCCTCCAGAATCATCGCCGCGCCGAGACCACCCGCCGCACAGGCGGTCACCAGGCCAAATCCGCCCCCCCTGCGCCGCAGTTCATGCAGCGTCTGGGTAATCATCCTCGCGCCGGTGGCTGCAAAAGGATGCCCGTAGGCAATTGAACCACCGAGGACATTGAATTTACTTTCGTCGACTTCCCCGGTCGCCTGCGAGCGCCCGAGCACGTCGCGAGCAAAGCGGTCGCTGGCCAGGCACTGAAGATTCGCCAGCGTCTGCGCGGCAAAGGCCTCATGCATGTCGATAAGCGTTAAGTCAGCCAGGGTCAGCCCCGCCCTTTCGAGCGCCAGCGGCGTTGACCACGCCGGCCCTAACAGCATATCCTGGCGGACATCGATGGCGGTAAAGGCGTAGCTGCGCAGGTAGCCAAGCGGGGTTAAGCCCAGCGCTTTGGCCTGAGACTCGGTCATCATGATCACCGCCGCGGCACCGTCGGTTAGCGGCGTACTGTTTGCCGCAGTGACCGTGCCATGCTTGCGGTCAAAAGCCGGACGTAACTTTTGGTAATCAGCCAGGGTTGAATTTTTACGAATATTGTTGTCGTTTTCCAGCGGTTCACGAAACGGCGGCGCATACGCAGTCATCACTTCAGAAGCCAGCTTCCCCTCTTCCCAGGCTTTCGCCGCTAGCTGGTGCGAGCGGTGTGCCAGCGCGTCCTGCTGTTCACGGGTAATACCCCATGTTTTTGCCATTTGCTCAGCGGTATCCCCCATCCGCAGCCCGGTCGAATACTCGGCAACCGCAGGCGGGACCGGTAAAAGATCGCGAAGGCGTAAACGGGAGAAGAGCTTCAGGCGCTGTCCGAGAGTGCGCGCTTTATTGGCATCCACCAGCGTACGGGCCAGCTTTTTACTGACGCCGATCGGCAGAACGGATGAAGAGTCTGCCCCGCCGGCAATACCTGCGCGGATCGTTCCCACCATCAGGCTCTCCGCGACGTTGGCGACGGCCTGAAAACTGGTGGCGCAGGCGCGACTTACGCTGTAGGCATCGGTGTGTACGCTCATGCCGGTGCCAAGCACAATTTCGCGCGCAATATTTGGCGCTTCTGGCATCTGCACCACCTGGCCAAATACCAGCTGCTCAATCATTTCCGGGGGAATATCGCTACGAGCCAGCATTTCGCTGATAACCATTTTTCCCAAATCAACGGCGGGAACACCGTGAAATACCGTGGCCTGACGGGCAAACGGCGTACGTAAACCGCTGACAATGGCAATGCGATCGCCTTGACGGGTGACAAGCGGTAATGCCTGACTCATGACTTTCCCCTGTTAACCGATAAAACCAAGTGGTCTGACCTGATAACAGTTTTAACTAATTTTTTACATTAAGCCAATCGGCGAAGAGAAAAAGTGGGAGCCAAAACACATAGAAGGGAGGAGATAACGCCCCTGACGAGAGGGGCGTTGAGGAGAAATTAACGCAGAGCGAGCTGGAAAATCAGCGTTTCGGCTTCACAGCAGAAGACAAAATCGATATCCAGCTGCACACCGCCTTCAACGTCGGTAAAGGTCGGGGTAATTTTGCACGGTTCAGATTCCACGCCACGTGCTCTCTCAGTCAACGCGGCGAGAGTTTGTTCCGCTTCGGCGCGATTGGCAAAAACCCGGCTGTAAGAGGCGGTGCAATCGGTGTTGTCCATAATGGTGCCAACATCCATACAGCAGCAAACCGGGGTTTCATCAGCACTACATTTACTCATCGTAGATTTCCTCTGTATATGCACTCAAGGTGCCAGACAATTGATGAGGTTATTTTACGCGCGGCGCCTCCCGGCCTCCAGTCGTTAATGGCGACAAAAGTCCTAAGTGACCGAAATCACACTTAAAAATGATCCAAAACAAAAAATGCCCTGTTTAGATAATACGAACGAGGCCAATTTTGCTAACTGGATCGCTTTTTTCGTATCACAACTGAAAAATCTCATAAACAAACTTGCAACATCTCATCTGGTCAGACCTATACTCAGCGCACTGGTCTGATTTCTCTGTCGTAAAGCAGACCCTACACTTCGCGCTTCTGTTACGGCATGTAACATAGTTTAAATAAAAATAACTCAATGAGGTTATGGGCATGAGCCAGAAAACCCGCTTTACCCAATCTGCCCTCGCAGTGGCTGTAGCACTTGTTTCAACACAGGCCTGGTCAGCAGGCTTTCAGTTAAATGAATTCTCTTCATCAGGTCTGGGCCGCGCCTATTCCGGTGAAGGTGCAATTGCTGACGACGCGGGCAATGCCAGCCGTAACCCAGCATTGATCATGATGTTCGATCGCCCAACGATGTCTGCTGGCGCGATATTTATTGATCCCGATGTGAATATTTCTGGCAAGTCGCCATCTGGCAAAAGTCTGAATGCCGATAATATTGCGCCAACCGCATGGGTGCCGAATTTACATTACGTTGCCCCGATTAACGATCGGTTTGGCTGGGGGGCTTCAATTACTTCTAACTACGGTCTGGCTACCGAGTACGCCGACGATTATGCTGCCGGGACCATGGGCGGCCAAACAGATTTGACAACTGTCAACCTGAACCTGAGCGGTGCTTATCGCCTTAACGACCACTGGAGTTTTGGTCTTGGCTTTGATGCGGTCTACGCCAAGGCGAAAATTGAACGTTATGCTGGCGATGCCGGTATGCTCGCTGCGGGCCAGATTATGCAGCAGGTGCCTAATTTACCAGCTGCTGCGCGGCCAGCTGCGATTGCCAAAGCGCAGCAGCTCGCAGCGATTCCAGCGGATCAACAGATTGCTCGCTTGAAAGGTGATAAGTGGGGATTTGGCTGGAACGCGGGTATTCTGTATGAAGTGGACAAAAACAACCGCTACGGCCTAACCTACCGGTCTGAAGTTAAAATCGATTTCGACGGTGATTATCGTAGCAATATGAATACGGCTGTCCCGGGCTTCCCTTACCCAACCGGCGGTTCGACAATCCCGGGCTCTTTGACGCTGAACCTGCCAGAAATGTGGGAATTGTCAGGTTACAACCGCGTCGCGCCAAAATGGGCCGTGCACTATAGCCTTGCTTATACCAGCTGGAGCCAGTTCCAGGAGCTGAAAGCTACTGGTTCCGATGGCCAAACGCTGTTCTATAAAGATGAGAGCTTTAAAGATGCCTACCGCATCGCGCTGGGTACCACCTATTACTACGACGATAACTGGACCTTCCGTACCGGTATCGCCTTCGATGATAGCCCGGTACCGGCAAGCACCCGTTCTATCTCCATCCCGGATCAGGATCGTCTGTGGCTGAGCGCGGGTACCACCTATGCCTTCAACAAAGATGCTTCGGTTGACGTGGGGGTTTCATACATGCACGGTCAGCACGTAGAAATTAAAGAAGGTCCTTACACCTTCCGTTCTGAAGGCAAAGCCTGGCTGTACGGCGCAAACTTCAACTACCGTTTCTGATCGGTCTGGCAGTATAAAAAAAGGGTGAACGCAAGTTCACCCTTTTTTATTGTCATATTTAATCGCGTTTACTGCGAGTCGATATCTTTCAGATCGCCCTGAATCGCCTGAGCGTTAGGGTTCTCGACCGGCGTCAATTTACCGCCGTTGGCAATAAAGTCATGACGCTGGAAGTAGGCTTCGCGAACCATGATATACGGGTCGGAAGACTGGCGCAGCAGGCCATCGGAGTCCAGCAGCTGAGCGCGAGTCTCAACCCCTTCAACCGCCCACTTACCGATGGACATCGGCCAGGTCAGCCAGGAAAGCACCGGATACAGACCATCAGCCATGTCACCGCCTTCATCACGCAGCGTAAAGCTGCCATAGAACGGCAGTTGTACATAAGGACCGTAACCCACGCCATAATGACCCAGGGTACTACCAAAGCGGTGCGGTTCAACACGCTGCAGTTTCGGGTTGGCCATCCCAGCGACATCAATCAGACCGCCCATCCCGAGAAGGGTGTTAAGGAAGAAGCGGGTAAAGTGCACCATACCTTTATAGGGATCGCCCTGCAGGAAGTAGTTCGCCATCACCGCCGGTTCTTCAAGGTTGCTGGTGAAGTTACTCAGCCCGTTGCGCGCCGGCTGCGGGACATAATCACGCCAGGCGACGGCAACCGGACGCAGCACGTACGGATCCACCACGTTAAAGTTGAAGTCGAACATCGTACGGTTAAACCCTTCAAGCGGGTCTGAACGCCCCTGCGGCAGATCGCCAGAGCTGGAACTGGCACATCCCACCAGCAATGTGGCGCTAAGCGCAAGCGCCGACAGGCGAAAATTCATAGGTGTCTCCCTGTTAATTTTGGCTATTGCTGTGGGTTATCCGGGGACTGCTGCCTCCATTACGATATCGCCCGAAGCAAATTGCAATCTGGTGCCTGCTTTCAGCATAGCCTTCTTTGGCATAATTGTTGCGCCCTGATTCTATACATATTTTGCAATATCCGTATTGCTATTCTTGCCATTAGGAAAAATTTAGGAGGTTATCCCGGGCCGGTCGGGTGAAACATCTCTACGCTTATGAGAACGAAAAAATGCAGGAGGAAATGCCATGACGACAGATCCCAAACCTCACGAACGTCCTCATAGCGAAGAGGTGGAGGTTGAAAGCGATGAAAAACAGGATGGCGAACCGATTGAGGTCAACGAGAAGCGCCTGCCCTCACGTGCGATGGCCACCCATGAAGAGATCCGTCAGGAGGGAGAAAAAGAGCTGGAGCGCGATGCCCTTGCTCTTCTGTGGTCAGCGGTAGCCGCCGGCCTGTCGATGGGGGCCTCGATGGTGGCGAAAGGGATTTTCCATGTTCACCTGAGCGAACTTCCCGGTGGTTATTTACTGGAGAATCTGGGCTATACCTTCGGGTTTGTTATTGTCATCATGGCTCGCCAGCAGCTGTTTACCGAGAATACCGTCACCGCGGTATTACCTATCATGCATAAGCCGACGCCCGGGAATATTGGCCTCCTGCTACGTCTATGGGGCGTGGTGCTTATAGGTAACCTGGTCGGTACGGCAATTGCGGCCTGGGCCTTTAATATGATGCCGATTTTTGACGATGCCACCCGCGGCGCGTTCCAGGAGATCAGTTTAAAGGTCATGGAAAATACGCCGTCTGAAATGTTTGCCAATGCGATTATTTCCGGCTGGCTGGTGGCGACCATGGTATGGATGTTTCCCGCCGCCGGCGCGGCCAAAATCGTGGTGATCATTATGATGACCTGGCTGATTGCGCTCGCCGATACCACCCATATCGTTGTCGGCAGCGTTGAGATTTTCTACCTGGTCTTCAACGGCTCGCTGCCCTGGCAAGACTTCATCTGGCCTTTCGCACTGCCGACGCTGGCTGGCAACATTTGCGGCGGCACTTTTATTTTTGCGCTGCTCAGCCACGCGCAGATCCGTAACGACATGAGCAACGACAAAAAGGAGCGGCTCAAGGCGAAAAAACACCCTTAAGTGGCGAGAGTTTAAGCAGTCAACCCATAGATGCTTAACGAACAAGGAAAAAAACGCTATACTCCCGCCGCTTCGTCCCCTTAGTTAAATGGATATAACGAGCCCCTCCTAAGGGCTAGTTGCAGGTTCGATTCCTGCAGGGGACACCATTCTGGTGTTGCCAGACGTTCACTAAAACCCCTCTTTACTGCCCTGTTCACCATATACCTGAATCACTCCATTCAGGTGGCGCTGGATTTGCTGCTGCGTCGCCAGCGCGGCGTCTCCTTGCTGGCTTTGCATCAGGCGCAGCTGTTCCTCCAGAGGAACCGTCTGGCTGAAGCTCCTGGTCATTTCATACACCACCGATTTCAGTTCGCTGACGGTAATGTATTTCCCCTTTTGCCCGTCGAGGCCGTTAAGTTTGTCAGTCAGCGCCTGCAGCTGCTGCATACCGTTATGCCATCCGGTGAGGGAGTCTGGCGGAAGCTTGCTTTCGGCCTGCCGCTGCTGCCATTTCAGCTGCAGCTCAGCCACTTCTGGCTTCTGAGGCCACAGCGCCTTTGCTTGTGCCAGCAGCCCGTTACCATAGTGATACGCCCAGTCAGGCGGCAGCACAGCCAGCCTGTCGAGCTGCGACGACGCACTTTTCAGCCAGGCTGCCAGGTCTGGCCTCACTTTATCTTGCTGTATCGCCTGAATTTGCTTGCTGTTCAGCGCCTGAGGCAGCGAAGCAATGGAAGCAACGAGCGCCCCTGCGGACTCATCTACCCGATGCGCATAGTGCCAGCCTGCTAATGCAATCGCGCAGACCACCAGAGCGGAACCAGCCCCCGCCAGAAACACCGGCCAGCGCTTCGGCGGTGGCGGTGTTTCGCGCACCACCTGTACGCTCACCTCAGGTTCAGGGCGATTGACGTACACGAGGCGACTGACGGGGGGAGCTTCTGCTTCTGCAGGCACTGCGGCCAGCGCCTGTGGCGGAAGCGTAACCGCTGTCTGCGTGCTGTCCGGTGTTGAACTGTTTTCCAGACGGGTCAGTACGCTATTTATCTGCTGCATCAGTGGTCCCGTCTGACAGGCATGCTTCAGCTCCTGGCGAGTCAGAATGTCATTCATGCCCTGCAGCAGTCCTTCGGCCTGCATCAGCGCCGGTAGATCTCCGTGCCCGAGCGTAAAAGTGCGGAACAGCTTCTGTAGACGCTGAAAAAGACCGTTAAGGATCTCCACACGCGCATGTACCGACTGCGGCCAAAGCTGTGCCCACTGGTGGATCAGTAGCGCATTCAGGATCGTCAGCCCTTCATTCAGGCCGTTTATACGCGCCAGATGGCTGCGGGCAAGCGTGTACCACGCGCCGGTCTGCAACTCGACGCCGTTCAGTTCAAACAGAGAGAGACACAGCGTCTCCACCTGCGGCCAGTTCACATCCGGGCGCGCCGGATGCGTCAGCCTGGCCATCTCTTCGCGCAGCGCAATAAAGTCGGGAAGCTGACGTGGGTCACTGCCGGTTTTCACCGGGCGGGGTTGTACATCGTGCATAGTGGTTTCATCCCTGAGGATAAGAAAAAGGCGGGGATTAATCGGGCAGCAGCGCGCCAATCATGTCGAAAAAGGCATCTTCGTTAAAGGTGACGCGAGGTGCCGCCATATTACCGCTGACGCTGCAGGTCCAGCTCACGTCGTCGCTTGAGCGCATAAACAGGCGGTACATTGAGGTTATCTGCCCCTGCGCGCAGAGCGTCACTTCCACACAGCCGACAACCCCCTGCCCGTACAAAAACACCGGCGTGAACTTCATCATCCGGTTTTCATACCGCAGGTGGATCCCCGGCACGTTGAACGCCCTGCCACCAATCAAAAACTCGACCAGCAACACGGAAACGGCCTCTGCGGAAATCCCCGTATCGGTAAGCCAGCGTTCCATTGTTTCCTGAAGTTGTCCCATTCGTTCACAAAACTCGGCAATATCGGCTTCGCTTTTGCTGTCAAACGCGCGACTGCGGGGATGCTGCTCCTGCAGTTTTTTTAGAAATCGTGCTTTGGCTGACATGCTGTCCCTGTTGTCTTCGTCAGATGAAAGAGCCCTGCATATGGGCTTTGGTGTCCAGATAGTTTTGCTGTTTGAGGTGGCGAATCAGCACCCGGCCTTCCGGCATGAAATCGGTACCGTAGCGCACAAGGCCGATACCTTTCAGTTCGGTATCAATGGCGTAACGGAGCTCACCGGGAATGTGCTGGTCGAGCAGGATGACGTTAATGCTTTTCAGGCGTGGCTCATATTTGAGCAGCACGTCGGAGAGGGTCTTCAACAGCTGATGCGCGGTCCCTGGCATCCCTTGCAGGATTTTGGTCATATCCGGCAGACCGTAGTCCGGCAGATGCGCCAGCGTCCCGGCACGGCAGTTGAGAATGCGCTGCATATTGTCGAGTACCGACAAAATCACCTGGTTTTGCTCGTTGACCTGATGGAGATCGAGGCCACCGGTGAAGTTACCTGTCAGCATTTCATACAGCGAAGGCGTATTGTGTCCCTGAGACATCACTTGTCCTTAACCGGCTGTAATACCAGATGGTTATTACCGGCTTCCAGAATGCGAGGCTTATCCGGATCCAGCTCTTCTCGCTCAATGACCAATTTCCAGGTGTTATTCTCCATATCCGGATAACGGAACAACCCCACCACCGCCACGAACTGAGCATCAGCTTCCATCGGCATATCAAGACTTGCGTCGCCCCCGGGTTTTACCACCACATCGCGGCTGGCGAGCAAATCGGCTTTAAGGACTGTATCCCCGTCCTTCAGCAGTTGTTGATAGACGGTCTTGTCGAAGGTTTTACGGTCCTTCAACTGATAAATTCGAACAACGACCGATTCTGACAGCGAATTATTCTCGCGAGCGTCGGTATTCAGCGCTTCACGCGCGGTAAAATCCAGATGCAGTATTTTAATTTTCTTATAAAAGACGGAGGTGAATGCGGATTTAGTGCCGTCGGTGACGCTTTGCGTCAGGCCGCATCCTGTCAGGCCGATCGCCACCAGAGGTAGCAGCCAGAGAGCGGGTTTAGTCAAACTTGTACGTAACACGTCGGTTTCCTTGTTTTGGTATTGCGGACTGCAGGCCGCTGTAATAGCCCAGCTCCGTCGTAAAGCTTTCAGGAATATCTTCAGGGAGTTCATCTCCCTCAGCGCCCAGCACGCCGTTCATCCCCAACCAGAATACCCCGTCGCCGAGCGGCGGAGGCGTCAGGAGGCGGGTACTGACCGTCAGGCGGATTTTTGCCTTAAAACGCCAGCCTAAATACACTCGCAGCATCACCAGAAAGTCCTGATACAACAGCCCATCCGGCTTCCAGCTCTGCACTTCCTGTTCATTGTTTGTCGACAGCGCTATCAACAGCTGGCTGTTGGCATCCATGGCTTCATCCCCCAATGGCGTGTTGCCATCGAGCAGAAAGTCATCATTAGCGTAAAAACCTAATGGCTGACTAATTTCCACAGGTCGCAGACAATAAGGGCTGACCTTTACGCTGGTATTCGGGGCCAGAAGAGTCACCAGCGCCTGCATGCCTTCCTGGGTTTTGCCCGGTTGTCTCAGCACGCCAAGCAGCGCCAGAAAGCGCGACACCGGTGTGGCAATATGATTTGCCGTGCCTGGAATGCCCAGCCCCACAAGGCCAAGCAGTGACTGTGAAATAGTGTCGGTGCCGCCGGGTTCAAACGTGGCCGGGTAAGAGTATTTACGCCAGATGCGGTAAAACTGCGTCAGGATGCGGTGACTGAAGATATCGAGGAAGCCCTGCAGCGCCTCATGGCCCTCCCTTCGTTGAGTGATGTCATCGAGATAGGCCGTCGGCAGCGGGGAGTCAACACCGTACATCCCCATAAAGGTGGTGCGTACCCGCGGCGGCTTGCTGTCATCATCCTCGTCATATTCAACGGCCTTCAGTTCACTCGCCGGGAAGCCCATTCCGGGATGCGGCGCAAACCGCACCGGATCGTCACCGGGATGGCTGGTTGAGCCCATCAGCGGCCGCTCCGGATTCCGTTTTTCCAGCAGCTGGCAGAAACGGTAAAAGTTAATCCGGTTGAGGTCGGCCTCCAGCCGCGGAGTCAGCCGGGAATACGGCGGTTGTGCTTCTCTTCCCATTCCAGGCGCTCTCCGGTTGGTTGCAGAATGATAATCAGGCGGTTAAACAGATAGATATCGGTGTAGAGCGCCAGGAAGCGGCTCAGCATCTCGCCGAACAGGCAGATATCGCCGCGTCCGGCAAAGCCGTGACTGTCCAGCGTCACCTCAATCTGCACGCCGCGCACCAGGTAGCCCTGTTCGAAGCGCTCAGTTTCGCTGTGCGTCACGTCAATGATGGCTTCCAGCCGGCGGCGGTTCATCTCGCTGTCGGTCCATTCATACAGCGCCAGGGTGCCTCGCAGCACGTCGGCATTATCCATCATCGACAGGAATCCGCTGCCGAGGTGACTCAGCACGCGCCAGTGGAAACGGTCCTGCGCCGGTGGATAACAGGGTAACGTTGGCGCACACAGGTTACGCACGGCGATACTGGCCGAGGTGGTTTTCATCACCGTATCGAGCACCGTGCTTTGCAATGCTCGTCGGGGCAACTGGCCGTTGGTGCCGGTGAGCGTCAGCGACAGGCTTTCGTCTTCCGGTACCGTGTGGTTATCAAAGGCTTCACCGCCGAGGATAAGCCAGGTGTTATGCAGCCCGGACGGGCCACGGCGCACGCGCGTGTGGTAGTAATACTCCGGTGCTTCATGGCGCATCATTCCGCCTTTGTGGCGGAAGCTCGAAAACGGCACGTAGGTATGCTGGCTTGATGACATCACCGAATCCACGGCGTAAATCTCGGTATGGCCATCCTGCACGCGCATTGGACGCAACATATATTCGGCCTGCAATGAATTAAGCGTCAGCGGGTCGGATTCCAGCGGGAACAGGTTAATCACCGGCACGCAGTTCAGGCGCAGGTGCTTTTCGGTAAAGCTGAAGTCATGCGCCCAGCGCTCAGCCAGTACCACGTCGATTTCAAACCATGGGAGCTCAGCCGGGAATTCCACAGTCTCCAGCCCGCGCAGGCCGGTGAACATGAACTTCTCGCGAAAGGTGAAATATTCCAGCAGCAGTTGATAACCACTAAAACTGCTGTTCCCTTTCGGCCACAGAACGTCGTCATCGCCAAAACCCAGCGCGCTGAAATACCCGTCGAGCGGTCTTCTGTCCATGTCGCCCGGCATCCGCAACCAGAGGCGCGCCGTGTTCATGGTAAAGGCTTCATGCATAGCGCAGGCCAGCGGTGCGTCTGCGTTGAAATAGAACGGGAGCTGGCTGAGATCGACACGGCTCCAGTCGGCGAGATGGCTGCAGTTAAAGCGCAGGCTGATGACCGAACGTCCGTCAGGGTCAGTCGACAGGCGGGCGTGCTCCAGCGACAGCGGCTGAAGGGTGATTTCTTGGGTAGTGGTGTACCGGCAGCGCGTGCCCTTCTCACCGATCGGCCGTGAGTTCACCTCAAAGCCTTTGACGATGCGCATCTGCTCTTTCATCTCACGCCAGTCAGGAGTGAACTCCACCACCGACATTGACGGAATGGTGCGCAGGTAATGCGGCCACAGCAGGCTGACCAGCCCTTCGGTCAGTTCAGGCAGGTCGTCATCAAGCTTTTCACGCAGCCGGCCCATCAGAAAGGCAAAGCCTTCGAACAGGCGTTCCACATATGGGTCGCGCGCGCCCGCTTTGTCGAGATTGAGCATTGCCGCCTGCTCGGGGTGAGCACGGGCAAATTCTTCACCAGCTTCCAGCAGGTAGCGCATTTCAGCGTCGTAAAAACGTAGGGTTAAATCATCCATAAATACCTGTTTTTTTTTCTTTATTTTAAGTGGGATAGCTACCCGCACAGCACTGCACTGCTGGCCGGATCGAGCGCAATCAGACCGGACAAAAGAAGTTCCATCTCCGTCTGAAGGCGTGATTTATCGGTTTCACTGCGGGCGGCTTTCATGCGCAGCAGTCTTAGGCGACGGGATTTCACTTCAAACAACAACGCAGGTGTCCACTGCGTGAGGGTAATGGACTGTGACGCACCATCGAGTTCACCCAGCAAATGTAACGCCAGTTCATTTTTGCCCTTCTGCTCTGCCACACGAGCCATCAGCAGACGCAGCAGCCATTTGTCTTTTATGGAGTCCATACCCGGACGTGTCTGCAACCAGCGAAGCGTTGTATCAAGCCCTTCGCTGTCCGCTTTCTCCAGCGCTTCCGGCTCAAGGGCCAAAATGTCGTTATCCGTCTCACTGGCAGCACTAATCGGTTCATCCCTCCAGCCGACCATATCGTCCAGCACGCTCTGGTTTATCCAGTTCAGCGTGACCTCATCAGCAAACGGTGTACCGTCGTTGAAGGCCAGGGTTTCAAGCCCGGTGAGGCGGCGCAGCAGGCCTTTCAGGTCGGCGGCGATGATGTCGGCCAGCACATCCCGGCCCAATTTCATCAGGGCCTGATGCGTGTACCACTGCAAATCCAGCCAGAGATGGTTAGCGCCACGCGAGAAGGTGCTGTCCGCCTGCTCCAGAATTTCAAGCCAGCTTTGCTGCAGGTACAGCCGTTTAAGCATGGCACGCTGATCTGCCCGGGGCGGTTCGATGCGAGTCTTACCCTCTGCATCCGGTGCCGGTATCGCGCTCAGGGTGTCATGACGCAGGCTTTTCATCAGCCGGTGAGCAGCAAGCCAGCCATCCGGCTGTTCACGCAGGTAGCCCGTCAGGGTACGGGCCTGGGCCAGCAAATCCTGGCCTGAGGTGATACGGTTCAGGACAGGCGCGTCATGTTCTGTCGTATATGATGAAGCTGGCGACTGGGCCTTGTTACCAACGTTCTGCGGGACCACAGCATCCACGCCCCCAGACTTCATCAGACGGGATTCCAGTGCACTGTACAGCGCATTCAGCTCCGGCCGTGATGCTTCCGGCTCAGTCTCCAGGCCGTCACTGACGAGCAACAGCGCCCCAGCGGTACGCTGTGCATCTTCACGCACGACTTCCGGGTAAAGTGAAAGACTGTCCAGGACACGGGTACCCGCCAGCCACTCCAGTGCTGCTTTACGGCTGCGGTCACGCTGCGGGTAAAGCTGCCTACCATAGCGCTGCAGTAATCCCACCAACAGTTCAAGCCCTTCGACAAAACCTGCTTCACCATCCTGATGCAGACGAGCCCAACAGTAGTAAGTGGCAACCCGGATATCTTTAGCCGCGCTGGTCAGCAACTTTTCCGCCAACTGACAAATCAGTCCGGTATCAATGCCGGAGAGTTTGTTAACCTCCTCACGAATACGCTGGAAATCATCGTCATACCCAGGATCTTCCCCGGTCGGATTCGCATCGCTGACAGGAGTAAGCCAGGATTGCCAGTTTTCAGTGTGTGATTGTGCCTGCTCTCGCAGCAGGGCTTCATCCGCCTGACAGGCGGCAACCAGATTCGGCAAAGTGCTCATTATTCCATTCCGTCCATGTCGCTGTTTCCCGTATTGGCCATCAGCGCCTGGGCCATAGCGGCGCTATCCACGCTGAAAATCTGATCTGGCAGCGTAAAGCCGCGTAGGGCAAGCAGCGCCAGCGGGCCTTTTCCAAGTTGCGAGCGCAGCACCCACTGCAGGGTTCGACCGTCCGGGGCGGTAAAACTGATCATCCACTGGCTGCGGTCAAGCTGTTGACGCTTACCCTGATCCAGCCAGCGAATAAAGCCCCAAGTGCCGCTGTAATCCCCAAACAGGCGCGCACCGGCGTTGACCGTGGTCCAGGTGAGCATAGTTCCCGGCTTGTACGAATCTCCCGGCCAGCGGAAGGACTGCCAGTCGGCCATCTGATTGAAGTAGTGCAGCTGCTGCCCATCAATCGTCAGCTGGGTTTCCACCACCTGCGCTGCCGGGCGGGCCTGCAGCTCGAAGCTTATCCCCTGACTACCGTCGGTAAACAGAATGTCGGAGAGCTGGCTCAGCTGATTAACCGCTTTCAGGAAGGCCGGGTTAAAGGTCAGCCCCTGGCTGTGCGCGCTATCCGGCACCCACTGGCTGCCCTCTTTGTGCAGTACGCCGTTAAGCTCCGAGGTCAGGAAGCGGTCGATGCGCCCGTTGTCCTTACGGATAAACTCCGCCAGCATCGGTAATGAAGCGTCACTTTTACTCACCGAGAACGGGAAACGACCGTCAAAAGCCGTTCGCCAGTTCGCCACCACGGAGCGGCTCCAGCGGTCATTGAGGCTGGCCGCAGAGGGTTGTAAAACCGTTTCCCAGGCCTGGGTCAGCGGCTGGACAAACATCGTGCGGCCAAAACCGCTCCACTCTTCGCCAAGGCTTGCCGCCACCAGGCTGCCGTATTGTTGGGTGTCGGTCAGATCGACGCTCTTACCCTGGAACACGGTGTGGGCCAGGGTCTGCATCATCTCCTGCGGATCGGAGGCGCTTGCCACCTGCTGCAGGCGTAAACGCACGCGGGTAATGCGGGTCAGATAGGTTTGCAGGCTCAGGGAGTTGTCCGCCGACATGACGTTACTGGCTTTGTTTTTACCCAGAAGCTGAAGCAGTGGTCCAAAGGTGTCATCCAGCGGCCCCTGCAGCCCTGCCGCAGACTGATCAATCGCAGGTTTGTCTTTCCCGCCTACCAGATCTTTAGCCGATTTGATGATGGAATCCGAAAGGCCTTCGCTTTGCTGGCCGGTCTGTCCCTGCCAGGCGAGGGTATTCATCAGGGCAATCAGTGGCGACTGACGGACATCACTCATCAGCGTCAGTTGATCGGTAACGTCAGCAATGTTGTTTGCCGGATTCCAGTGCAGGCTGTTGAGAAAGCTCAGCCAGCTGCCGGCAAAGTCGGTGAAGTAACGTTGCGTCAGACGTGCTTTCAGGGCTTCCGGCGACAAGTCAGCGGAGACGGCCTTATGAGAATCACTTAATACCCAGTCAATTTCATCGCGTCGGGAATTCGCCGCTTTCTCGATAGCCTGCTGAATCCCACCTTGCCACGCCTGACGGGTGAACATGCCCGGTACCACTTCATCAGTGGTGAACAGGCGGCGGGCATCAGTGCCGCTGGTCATGTCTTCCAGCGATACATCGGCAAAGTTACGCCGCACGGATTTGAGCATATTTTCATACAGCGTGCTTTCTGCATTGCGGCGGCCAATCTGCTGCAACAACACCTGACGGCTTTGGCTTACCAACTGCGAATCTGGCGTGATTTTCCACTGCGGCTGTTTTGGTAATTCGGAGATATAGAAGGCCCATAAATCCGGCGACAGGCTCTGCCACAGTCCGGTGGAGATACCCATCCGAGTCGGCTGCACGGTTTTCAGGGTTTGCGCATAGAACGCACCATCGACTTTATCCGGACGAGACATCATCAGCCAGGCCTTCAGTTGGTCATAACCTGGTTTCGCCAATTGAGCGCGCAGGTCGCTGTTCGGTGCAGAATTTGCCAGCGCGTTCAACTTTTGCGTAAGAGCAGTATTAGCCGGATCGCGGATCAGCCGATTGCTCGCCACGCCGTACCACGGCAGCATCGCACTCAGCAGCTGCTGATTATGATCGAGACCAAAGCGCTGATACCAGGGTGTTCCATTCTGGATATGATTTTGCAAACGACCGGCATCGTTACGCAGTTCGTGCAATACAGTAAGCTGATAATCAGAAACGGAAGGATGCTCGACAAGATCATGGGCTTTATTCGCTACGGAAGAAATCTGGCTGTAGTTCAGGGCAAAGGAGAGCAGCGTTCCCGCCCCCCAGATACCAACCGCCGCTATCATCACCCATGCCAGCGTCTGTTCCCAGGCCATGCCAACACGGCGACCGCAAACACGAGTGCAGTCGTCGATCACACCCTGCCAGCTGGCTGGTAACGTCATAGCCTGTTTGTGTACTGACGAAATAGCGCTTTCAACGCTCTGTCCATCCGCTGGTAATGCAGAAGCCAGACTGAACATCAGGCCGCGCAGCGGAACACGTTGCTGTGCGCTGTACAACCACGGTGCTAAACGCGCTTTCCAGCCTTCGCTGCCGCCCTGCTCAAGCAGCTGAGCCAGGCGCAGCATAAAATCGTAATCACGATTATCCGCAACCTGAGAAAGCCCCTGCTCACGAAGCTGTGGCAGCAATTTGTTAAGCTGCCCGGTGACATCTTCCGGCATGGCCCGCAGCGGTAATGTCACGCCAACCGGCTGAGTTTTACGCCCGTCCTGCGGCCAGGCACTGTCGCACAGCTGCCAGATATAAACCGGGGCGCAATAGCGCAGCAACTCGCTGATTTTCTCCAGACAGCGCAGGTCGCTGTCGCTTGCCTGTGGTGTCAGATTTTGACCTTCTCCAATCACGCGCACGATGCCGTCCAGAGGGCGACCACGACGCAATTTGCGAAGTGATGCATATTTTTCCGCGTCGATATCTGCCGCAAGGCTGCCGCCGTAAATCAGGACCGTACGGTTACCCTCCAGCCACCGGCTGGCCTGCAGGTTGGCTACTAACTGATTGATGGCAGTTTCGTCGCCGGTGACGAGCAGCAGACGGACTTTGTTGCGCCAGAAAAATCTGTAACGAGTTCGAAGATGATTTTTAAGACTGGAGAATAATGGACCGCTGTCACTGACCACAACTGAGGAAGGAGCTGGCTTCTCGCCTGACACCTGCGGCTTAAAGACAGCCTGATTTTTTCTCTGCTTCCATCGCCACCAGACAGGTGAAGCAATCAGCCCAAAGAGCAAGACAGCGAACACGGCTCCCCAGATCGTCCAGATTTTTTGGGTTGAAACCCCGAGGTTGTTCAAACTCTCCTGATTGATAAAAATTAAAAATGCGCTTATCCCCGCCAGGCCGATAATCAGCAGGAAGTATCCCCATGAACCGTAGCGTGCATTTGGCATTATTTTTTGTTCGGTCATGCGTAAAGCTCCCTGGCAATCAAGCAAAGTGTCCCTGTTTGCTGTGGTGTTTGATTCACCAACAGCTGATCCTTACCCGTTTTATTGGCGGCCTCGGCCAGCATCACAAGGGAAAGTGGCAAGGCCATCTCTCCGGGAGGCCCAAAGGAGAGATCGATAGAATGCAGAGGTCTTTTCTCCGGCAGCGGCCAGTGATGAAGAGTTGCATATTGCATTATTTCTGTGGCTGTTTTTTCAGTTGCTCCCAACAGCCAAACGTATTCCAGACTCTGCTTATCGGGCTGAACATATTCGAATAACATATCTAACTCATTGTTAAGCTTCCCCGCTTCCAATGGCATCGTACGAGTTATGCCAGCGATAACAGACAATGAATGCTGACGAGCATAATCAGATGACGTAATAAGCTGAGCAGAAATAAACTCACTTGACTGCCCTGTGCGTCGATGAGGCCAGTCCTGAAGACAAAGCATTAATATCAGCCCATCAACATTCTTTTCATTATAGAAAGAATCTATAGTCTTCATGGAGTAGATTAAATTGGGTATGAGATCCCATTGTTGAGAAATCAACTCAATGCGTTTTTCGTCAACCCAATCTGGCGTCTGGTAAACATAAACAGAGTGTAAAAAATGGCGATAGCCAGGGTACTGTCTTTCCAGCTTCCGGTCTGTTTCTTTCATTAAATCCTGAAAGCTATGCCGGGAGTTGAATAATGCCCGAGCCTTTTTAGGAAATGCTGGAACCTTTTCCAATTCGCCCAATAGCATCTTCATTCCTTTCTCTTCGGGGGAAAACAAAACATTGCCAACCACGGCAAGCTGCTGTCGACTCCAGCTGCGCCATTCGGCTTTAGTTTGTTCCGTTTCTAAATTCCAGGCTCGGCTGGCTACGACAGACTGCTCGTAGCGATTAAGCTGCACCCCGAATACGCATAACCAAATCAACAAGGCGGGCAGAGCACCGTAGAAGAAAACTTCAGCGTAAGTCGCCTTATTCCAGACCCATAAACTGGAAATAGCACCCGCAATTAACATCAATATCAACACTATTATCCAGAGCCAATATCTTGGTACTGGTAGTGGTTTTTTCTCAGGGATATCAGGTATAGGCCATGCCATAGTGAAACTCGATATTTGTGTGTTTTATTCAAAAACCAAAGGTGAAGTTAAAAAAACCACGAGCAATATTCCTAATAAGCTGAGCGTCAGGATTCTCGCTAATGTATTGAATTAAATAATGAGTTACATATAATTTATTATTTATCGCATTAGCATTTCATGCTTCAGGGCTGTCCATTCTTTCCGGTAAGTTATTTTAAGAATAGGCACGAGTAATTTATGTTTGTACTTTGCAATAAAATCTTTTTTATTATGATACTCACAAATGTCAATCCATAACGTTTTTTTATCAAACCCGCACCATACAGAAGGTGCTGGCGTAAGGAGGTTGGTATAACAAACAGGGGCAACCCATTCAAACAAGATTTCTTCCACTGTATCGACAGGGAATTCTTTAGCTACCGAGGAAATATATTTAAAATCGATTTCGTTATCGACAAAGATATCTGATAGTGCACCGCACAAGTCGAAGAATATTAGTTTATCTTCCACGCTGTAAACTCCTCAATTTCCTCATCCAGGCTGTCTGCCACTACCGACTTACTATACCGCCCGCAGCGCTATCTAATAATACTAGCGCACTTGCGCAAACTGGAGCTCCCGGGCCGCAAAGTGGCGCTACTGCTAAACCTGCTAACCACCCACCTGCGACGCCACCGCCAATTTCCCCCCCTGTTTTATCGCTTAAATCCATAAATTATCCATTACAGATTTTAGCCTCTTTTACTGCGGAGATGACTTTTCCACTCCTCCTGCATCCGCCTTCGCGTAACTATCCGGAATACCGGAGATAAATTTTGCGTGACACGGGCAGGAGCTAAAGCTGTCAAGTGACCCCGCCAGGGTCTGACCTCCATCGAATGAATCGGCAACGCCTCCTAATATTTTGTAAGTTCCGGAGTGCTTACCGCAGTTAACCATATCTCCTTCTCTGGCAGCAGAAACACCGTACCATTGAAACGTTGAATCGCCGGTAAGGATCTTTCCACCGCAGGTGGTGCTATCACCCACTCTTAAAAAATAGCCGACGCTCATTATTTGCCCTTTTTTAAATAGGGTGGAAATATGTGAAAAACATGATCAATTTCATCAGAGACATATATAACGCAGTGAATTTACTAGTCTATCCCAGATTTCAATCATCTGCGCTTCGCTGTAGCGCGTTTTTTTATATTCACTACCAAACCCAATATTAAGATTCGGTTTATCCGGCGTGGCATCACGTTCATTAGCATAAAGCATAAAATTATAGAATATGTTCTTTTCATCCTTTCCCGTTGCCGTATTTCTGATAGTTTGAGTTCCACCAAACAGCCATGACTCTGCTGGAATATCGTTCGGTGAGAGCGCTACTTTTTTTATGGTGTACTGATTGGAGGTCTTAAGCGCTTCATTAATTTGCGCGCTGCGGTTAAACAACGTGTCTTCTGAACCCTTTATTGTGTTATCCATATCAACACCAAAAACAAAGTCATCATTTTCATAGCGGAACGTGAGACTTTCTTTATGCTTCCCGCCATCATCCCTGATAAATCCATTGGGGATACACACGCCTTTAGCCGACGGAATATCCTCATCTTTTCTGCCGCTAAGCCGTGATATCAGAGACTGCATGGCTGCCAGTTTGGCAGGCTTGGTATTTGTCTGATCTTCTGTTGTGGTTTTAAGATACTCAGCTTTTCTTTCTTTATATTTAGGCGCAGAAAAATCACGAATGTCTGTTGTTATAATAAAAGAAATACCATTTACATATACATGGGCTTCGAGTCTTCGATAGAGATCATCCGAGCCAGATCGGTTGCTATCAAAAATCACTCCTTTACCCTCAGGAAGAGTGATGATTTCTTTAATAAAAGGGGCATCTTTCGGATCGTTTTCTGGATTATTGATCGCATCGCGCAGTGCCTGCTCTCTTAACTGTACACGTTGTTTAAATGCGGGTGGATAGAGTGGTTTGCTTTCAATTTTAAAATCATCGATAAAAATCATATCGTGAATCTGATTGTTAAACGAATCTGGAACATCAATAACATAGCGCCCGATACACTGCGGTTTGGTTTGCGCAAACAAAGTATTTATCACTGGACTGTCCTTCTGCACTGGCGTGGATGCCATAGCCTGGGCAATGAAAAATATACTGCCCGCCATAAGGGATAACGCTGTAAGCTGCCGAATCGCCTTCATGGGATCGGGATCTCCTGAACCATTTTCACAATAGCCCTGAGGGTAAACTGCAGGGCTGGCCTGTCTTTTATATCCTTCAGGCTACTGACGTCGTAGGCCCCCTGGTGCTCAACGCCGGTTGCCAGAATGCTTTTAATTTCGCTGTTACGACAAATGGCGCTCAGCGACTCTACCGGCACCGTGCCATCGCCCGGCGTTTTTGATGAGGTGACCACGTACATCTGAGAACGATTAAACGACAGGGGGATCTCCCGGTAGTTGTTGGGCAGTTGTCTGTCACTCTCATGGATATTTTTCGGGTAACTGATAGAGGTTTTTCGCCACGCCAGGGTGCCGTCGGAGGCGATTTTATGACCGTAAAAGGCATAAGTATTAGGGTGATAGCCTCCGCTATCCATGAGGGAAATAAACTTACGGACAGGCTTATCTACTAAACGCACATAGTTAGTCCAGTTACTCTGACTAACCGCCTCATCCTTATCGATAATGTCGGACTCATACAGGCGATACCAGAGGGTTTTATTCAGGTATATCTCACCGAACGGATCCCGGGTCTGGGGCAGTTTAACATCACTGCCGTCTTCTCCGGCCCCCTCCACGGTCAGCCAGGGCGCCCCGGAAAGGTATTTCGCCGAGGGTAGAAGCTGAAGCGGCGCGGGAGCCCTGGCCAGCACCGGCATCAACTCTTTCGCGGTGTTACCCAGCACGGCCCCGGCCATGCCTTCCTGTTTTGCACCAACCTTCATACGGCGGTACGCCGCTGGCGAGCCAAGGTCGGGAATCACCCCATGCACTATCCCCAGAATCTTGTCTTTGGCACCGGAGACCTGAGACGCGTAGCGCGCCACCAGCCCGCCCATAGAATGGGTGACGATAATGACTTTTTCCTGCCCGGCGGGAAAGGGCATGCCGTGGCCGCAGTGATTTTTATAGAGATCGATCGTCCTGTCGATAAAGGCGACCAGTCCTTCCGCCGAGGTTTTATTGTCCTGCAACCAGTTATAGCCATAAACGTGAACCGGGAATAAAAAGTTCTGGAAATGGTTCAGCTCCTGCTGGGTCAGGACGGATTCGCCGGTAATTTCAGCATATTTGCTCTCGGCCAGCGATTTGCCGACCAGCTGACTTAGCACGCCATTTTTCTCCGGCGCTGGTTTGCCGTAATTATTCAGAGCCTGCTGCCAGTCATCCGTTAACGCGCCCTGCAGAACGCTTAAAAATTTACCGTAGCTGAAGGATAAAACCTCCCCCCAGCCCCGCTCCCGTCGGGTTGGAAAGAGTTTCCCGTCATCAGAAAGCGGAGAATAGATGGTCTGGTTGATATCCCCACGGTTATCCACCTTCGTGGTGTCGGGATTAAGCAACTCTCTTCGTTCAGTGCCATCCTTTCGTGCCCATTTAAGAAATACTCCTCCCAAACTATCCCCACGCCAGATATCATTTTCCTTTCCTTCGTCAGTACCCATCAAATTCGTCCCCATCACGCCAGGAAGAAAGATCACGGGGATCGCTTTGACAGGCGGCTGAAGCAAAACGGCTTTAGCATTCTCTGATTTTTTTTGATTCTGTATGCCGGGCCAGTAGAGCTTGCCATTTTCATCCCATTCGGGCTTTATGCAGTTCATAAAGGGGCTGCTCTCATTACCCGCAGTATTTTCTTCTACCATGAATTCCGTCCTTTTTCCGTTCCGGGAAATAACCTGCCTGCTTCAGATACCTTAATTATCATCCAGATAGCTGGCATTAAGAGAATCGATATTGACATTATTCTGCACCGCTGTGGCCCCTGAAGCGGCGGTTGCCAGTTTTTGCTGCGAGCCATCCCCGCCTGCTAAGCCCAGCTTCAGGCCAGCCACAGGTGAGTCATCTGATAACCGCCTGACTTCAGGCGTTATGGCAAAATCAGTACTCTCCCAGCTCTGCGCCGCCTGGCTCATACTCTGCCCGCCAAACTTCTGCCACACCGCCGCCCGCTGGATGATTTTGTCCGGGGCCGCACACTCCACAACGCCATCCGCAATGCGGATATAGCCGCCCCCGCTGGTGAGAATGATTTCCTGCTTCGCGCTGATGACCAGCTTGCCTTCGCTGCTGCTGATGCGGATATCTTTTAGCGCATCCAGCGTCATCTCATCGCCCTGCGCCTGTATCTCCACCTTTCCTTTACTGGCAAACATTTTGATACCCAGCTTTTGCGCAAACAGACTTATTCTCTCCCCGGCGGCCACGGTGAATCTCTGCAGCGCACTAAAATCCGTGTGCCCGCCGCTGGTGCTGATGACATTCTCACCCGCTGACAGCTGCACGCTTTTCGGCGTGCTCTGGGCAATTCCTGCCGGGGCGGAAAGTAACAACGCCGACTGTTTCAACCCGGTCAGCGCCTGCTCCAGCAGCGCCTTCTGGGTCCGGATATCGGCCAGTTCGGCTCTGGCGGTTTCCACGGCGCTGCTCAGGGCTTCGGCCTGGCTGAGCGCCTGCTGCAGCTGGCTCAGTGCCGCATCCATCTCCAGCACCTGGCCCTGCGCCTTCGCCTGGCCATCAGCGCTGATGAATATCCCTTTCTGCGCCCGGATGGCGCCCCATGAATCCGTGCGCAGCTCGAAGCCTTCCCCGCGCGGCTGCTTTTCGCTGTCCACTAAATGGCCGAGGTTCAGCTGGCTCTTGCCACCGTATTCGGTGGAGACCTTGATGTGCTCTTTCCCGCGCTCATCGTCGAGGCGAATTTTGTTGTTCGCCGGGGTGCGCAGCACGTTGCGTTTATTGTTGCGGATGGTGACATGGTCGCCGTGCGCCGAATCATGCAGCACGCCGGAGATATATGGCCTGTCCGGGTTGCCGTCCTCAAAGCCAATCGCCACTTCGGTGCCCGCCAGCAGCGGCAGGTGCAGGCCGTAAGTATCTCCTGCGTAGGGGCGCGACTGACGCACCCACAGGCTCTCGAACCCCGTCTCCCAGTTATCACGGTCAAACAGCATGTTGACGCGATAGCGGCCGTCTTTGTCGATATGGCCGTAGGTGTCGTTTTCGGTGGTACTGGTGACACGGGCCGGCAGCGTGCCGGCCATCACCGGACGTGAGCCTGGGTCAGGACGGAAGCCAAAATCGGTGCTGTCCGGGATACCGTCAAACCTGACGCCAAAATCTTCATCCCGCCGCGCATGGCTGTGCATCGCCGTGATGACCACTCCCTGAGCAAACACGTCTGCCACTTCGTACCCGCCGGTGACTTTCAGTACCTGACCCGGAGAGAGGGTCGGGCAGCTGGTGATGGCATGAATCTGCGTCTGGCCATTCAGGTAGCGCTCATGACGAATGCGGGCATAAAACGCCCCGGACTCCGGGGCAGGATTGCGGTCATATGCGCTGCCCTGGGTCAGGTAGTTGTCGGCATAGTGGTATGCCTCGCCGTAAGTCGTATTGTCGCCACGGGTCGCGTCCACCAGGGTGTTCATGTCATCCGTGGCCTGGCGGTAGTTGTAATCGCGGGTGCTGACCTGCTTCTGCACCACGTGGTGGTGGCTCTCCATCCCCCACACCGAATCCACGCCATCTGAATGCTGGCCAGACGGCGGAACCGAGGGTAGCGTCAGGCCTTTCTCATATCCCTGCTGGCTGTCGTAAAACTCCACCACGTCAATGTTCAGCCGGGTGTCGGTGGTGAAGCGGAACCAGATACCCACCTCACCCAGCAGACGGGTGATAAAATGCAGGTCGTCCTCGCCGTACTGCATCACCTGCTCGCGGCGCGGATATTCTTTGCTGAGCGAGAAAAGGAAATCCTGACCACGCAGGCCATGGCGCTCGCGGAGGATTTTTTCCACAATCTGCGGGACCGACATATCCTGGTAAATCGCGTTCTGGTGCGAGCGCCCCAGCAGTGCCAGGCGTGGCTGTAACGTCAGCGCATAACAGGTCTCGTCTTTCGAGGTGCTGAGTCGCTCAAACCCGCTCACCACGCCCTGAATCACCCGCACCGCCTGCTGCATTTTGATGCCAAAGCCCTGGTTCACCGGAGCCTGCAGCGTCAGCGAGCCCGGTTTCATCAGCATCATCTCTTTGCTGATGGCATGGTCACAGCTGGTGAATTCAATCCGGTAGCTGAACGGTGTGCTCAGAGCTTCATCACCTTCAAAGGCCAGCACATCCAGCTCTGCCTCACATCCCTTCACCGACAGCAGGTGATGGTTGTGGCTGAATCTGATCGGGGGATTACTGCTCATGCGTGCACTCCTTGTGTACGGTCAAACTCCAGCCCGATACCCTCTTCCTCACTCCAGCTAAGGCATAACGACTGTGGTTTCTGTCTGGCGGCCATGTGGGTCAGCAGCTGCTGACTCAGTACCGGCAGAATTTGCTGGTTGAGCAGGCTGTCGACGTTACGTGCACCGGTATCCGGCAGCAGACAGACGGCGGTCAGCGCGTCGTACAGGCTCTCTTCGATGTGCGTGGTCAGACCGTAGTGTCGATGTAAGCGCTTGCTGACCTGCGACAGCTTCATTTCCACGATGGTGCGCATGGCGGGCTCATTAAGCGGGCGGTAAATCACGGTCTGGAAACGGGCCAGCAGCGCGGGCTGGAAATGATCGCGTAGGATCGGGCGCAGCAATTCATGCAGATCCGCTTCGGTCGCTTCCGGATGTTCGTCCAGCAGCTGCATCAGATGGTCGCTGCCAAGGTTGGAGGTCATCAGGATCACCGTATTACGGAAGTCGATTTCACGGCCTTCGCCGTCGCGCATGAAACCGCGGTCGAACACCTGATAGAACAGGTTCATCACGTCGCGGTGCGCTTTTTCCACTTCATCCAGCAACACCACGCTGTACGGGCGTTTGCGCACGGCTTCGGTCAGGATGCCGCCCCGGCCATAACCGACGTAGCCCGGCGGTGAGCCTTTCAACTGAGAAACGGTGTGCGGCTCCTGGTATTCGGAAAGATTGATGGTGATTAAGGATTTTTCGCCGCCGTACAGCACGTCGGCCAGCGCCAGCGCGGTTTCGGTTTTACCGACACCACTCGGACCGACCAGCAGGAACACACCCTGTGGGCCGTTTTCAGACGTGAGGCCGGTTTTCGCTGCTCGCAGGCGTTGCGCGATGGCAGTCAGCGCCACGTCCTGTCCGACCACACGTTTGCCGATTTCATTTTCCAGGGTCAGCAGCCCGGTCTGCTCGTCTTTCATTAGCGAGGACAGCGGTACGCCGGTCCAGTCGGCGATCACGTTAGCCACGGTGCGCACATCCACATCGGCAGAAAGCAGCGGGTTGCTGTGCTGCATGGCGTTCAGCTGCTGTTGCAGCGCCTGAATCTCGCTCTGGCGCGAGATATCCTGGCGACTTTCCAGCAGCTGTTCGGTAAGTTTCAGCTCTCCGCCGTACCGGGTCTCCAGTTCGTCGAGCGCGACGATAAGGTCATTTTCTTCCTGCTCAATGGCGGCCAGGCGTTCGCCGTGCGTCTGGCTACCCAGCGCAATGTCTTCCAGCAGCGACTGCCTCTCCATTTCAAGCGAGGTAATCTGCGAGCGAATGTGGGTCAGCGGTTCCGGTACGGTATCGAGACTCATGCGCACCCGGGCGCTGGCGGTGTCGAGCAGATCAACGGCCTTGTCCGGCAGCTGGCGGCCCGTCAGGTAGCGCCGTGAAAGGCTGACGGCGGCGCGCACCGCATTATCGGTAATGTGCACGTTGTGGTGTTCGGCATAGCGGGACTTCAGGCCGCGCAGCATAAGGCAGGCGGTGTCATCGTCGGGCTCGTCAACTTTCACCATCTGGAAGCGACGTTCCAGGGCGGCGTCACGCTCGAAATACTGTTTGTATTCAGACCAGGTGGTGGCGGCGATGGTACGCAGTTCGCCGCGCGCCAGCGCCGGTTTCAGCAGGTTGGCGGCATCTGCGCCCCCCGCCTGGTTGCCCGCGCCGATGATAGTGTGCGCTTCGTCGATGAACAGCAAAATCGGCACCGGTGATTGCTGCACGGCATCGATGACGTTTTTCAGCCGCTGTTCAAATTCGCCCTTCACGCCCGCCCCCGCCTGCAGCAGGCCAAGGTCAAGCGCGCGCAGCACAACAGGTTTGAGCGCTTCCGGTACATTGCCTTCGGCGATTCTGAGTGCGAGACCTTCCACCAGGGCGGTTTTGCCGACGCCGGGTTCACCGACCAGGATCGGATTGTTCTTGCGACGACGGGAGAGAATGTCGACCATCTGGCGGATTTCCGTGTCGCGGCCAAACACCGGGTCGATTTTGCCGTCCTTCGCTTTGGCGGTGACATCGAGAGTGAATTTATCCAGCGCGTTCTGCAGCGCCGGGGACAACTCGCCCTCTTTCACTTCTGCCCCAACCGGGCGCCCGACAAACGCCACTCCCCCGCCATGGCTCTGCGCCAGTTCAGCTTCCTGCTGCACGTCCGGACGTTCGTCGGACTGTGCATCGAGTAACGGACGCAGGCGATCCAGCTGACTCTGGCCCAGAGTCAGCAATGGCCACAGGCCATCACAGTGGGCCAGTTTTGGCTTTTCGACCAGCGCCATCAGCAGATGCACGCTACGGATTTGCTCTTCTCCATTAAGAGAGGCCGTCAGCCAGGCTTCCTGCATCAGCGTCTGGATGTTTTCCGAGAGCTGCGGTCGGTGACGCACTGAGCGCGGTTGTTTGTCCAGCCAGACGAGCAAATCCTGCCACAGCGCCTCCATATCCCATTCGTAACGCCGAGCCAGCACGGTGAGGTCACCCTCGCCCTGCTCCAGCAGTTTCAGCAGCCAGTGCTCCGGCAAAATTTCCGCATGTGCGCGGGTCTGACAGAGCGAGGCTGCCCCTTCCATCGCACGGGCACAGTAAGGGTTCAGACGTCGCAGCAGGATGGCTGGATTTTCCATGAGTCTCTCTCTTTGTCGGTTCCTGGACACGCTACCGCCCCTCGCTGTTTCCCGAGAAGGGGACCAAAGCGCATACGGTCGGCTGGCAGATTGTGGGTTCTTTGCTCAACGCCCGTCGGCGGCAGACATTCAGCAAAGACAAAAAAGCGGACAGAGAAGCTCTGCCCGCTCGTGACTTACGCAGTGGCGCGTTCGTTCCAGGAATCGGAATGAATGATGTTGCCGTCTTTGTAGGTCCAGGTGATTTTTTCGTAACGTAGTTCGATCTGTTCGAGGTGGTTATGCTTCTCGTAAGCAGGATCCTTGATGTCGTGCATCACCGGGTTCACTTTCACCACTTTCACGTTTTCGAGTCTGGTGTTGAAGTACTCCACTTCCTGGCCCGCGTCGTTGATTTTGTACCACTTAAATTCCGCGGATTTCAGGGTCTGACCGGTGGTCACCGCCTTGTACAGATACGGGCTGGACGAATCGATTTCCTTGGTGAACAGGAACGGGGTGTGGATACGGGTACCCGTCAGCTTGCCGGTGTTGTTGTCGGTCGGGATGTACAGGTTATGCTGTTGTGCCACCACTTCGATGCTGCCTTCGCGGTCCTGCACGTCCACAGACCCTTTGATGTCCGCGCCGCCGTCGTCTTTCAGCCAAAGATAAACAGGAATTGCCATCGGATTTACTCCATTAATGTTGAGAAACGTCATCATCCTGCGATGACGCTGTGGGTTCGCCCGGTAGCTGACAGGCGTTCGCCTGCGGTACCAGACTGATTTCGACACGACGGTTGAGCGCGCGCCCGTCCGCGGTGTCGTTAGTTGCGACAGGACGACTTTCGCCATAGCCCTGCACTGCAAAACAGCTTTCCGGCAGGTCGCCGGTGTCACGCATCCAGTCGCGCACAGCTGCGGCACGTTTCAGAGAAAGCGGCTGATTCAGTTGTGGAGTGCCGGTGTTATCGGTATGACCGGCGACCACGATCAGCCAGCCCGGCTTTGCCTTAACGCCGACCAGGGAGTTGACCAGCATTTTGGTGGAGCCAGCCTTTAACACAGATTTGCCGGAATCGAACAACGACATGCTGTCGAGGCGGACAATTTTCGGTACCGGTTTGGGTTTTGGCTGCGGTTCAGGTGGCGGTGGTGGTGGCACCCAGGAACGGATCGCATCCAGCACAGGCATTCGCAGACGCTCTCCCTGATACAGACCGAGGCCCATCCGCGCCGGTATGCCATTGCGCGCCCAGTCATCCAGCTCTGCCGCATCGTCACGCAGGACGGCAACAGCATCGGCTTTTGGTCCCAAATCATGCATCGGGATACGGTCATAGCGGGCAATATCGAAGCTCACACGCTGCAGCAGCTGGCGATTGTTCCAGCCACTACTGAGCAGCGCAGCAATGGCTGCCAGCGTGAAAATCCAGAATGCACAACGGAAGGCTCGCCCACGCGGCGTCAGGCCTCGCCCCTCTGGCAGCAGCGGCAGAATAAAATCCGGGAACGGGGAGATAACCGTACTGTCCGTGCCCACCGGCTGCCAGCTGGCCACCTGCTGCATCGCAGTGTGACGGGAAAGCCACGCCGTCCAGGCAGATGTCGCCAGACTTCCGGCAAGGATCGGTCCCATTCCCCACAGCACCGCGGTAGGAGCAATGGCAGGAACGTCAGGGTTTTCATCCATAAAGACAGCTTTGACGTGCTGATGGAACCAGTTCATCAAGCTGTTCATCAGCACCTGTTGCTGCATCGCAGGCGACCCACCGGTGGTGACCCATGCAACGATTGAACTCGGCGCTGAAGACTCACGCCAGATCCTCACCCCTTCCCCCGGGATAGCCGCCTGCCAGAGCAGATCATTCGTCATCGCGCTGCCAACCTGACCATTCAGAACCAGCGGCACAGAATGACCCGTTTCTTTACGCAGCCGGCTGATTTGCCAGCGCAGGACCAACAGACGACTGGTCAGGGCTTCGCTGTCTGCGTGTTTCTGCGGGTAAACACTGACCATCACCGACAGCTGACGCCCCCAGTCAGGACGCAGCCACAGCAGTTGGCGTGCTACCTGCTCAACATCCTGATGTTCTTCAACGCGGATCCAGCAGCCATGCGTCACGGTCAGCACCTGCGACGCCTCTTGCCATGTCCAGGGAACATCACCACAAACCAGCACAACAGGCTGGCGGTATGTCACCTCCGGCAGATTATCGAGACATGCAGTATGATTTTGTTCTGAACGACGAGAGGACACATACAGCAGCGCCGCTATCCCCCCCCAGACGACCAGCAGGATAAGGATCGAAACCAGTCTCGAAAGAGGCAGAAAGCTCAGGCAGATCGTCCCTGTTAAAAGCGCTGCCCAGAGAGCAAGCCACCGCTGTTGCGCAGGACTCATTTCACCGCCCCAGGCAACAGGGTTGCCAGCATCTGATCCAGCCAGTTGTTCAGCCCCCACCACAGCGCAGCGACCACGATGACGCTCACGGCAATGCGAACCGGCCATGAGGAAAACCAGCTACCGACTCCTCGCCCGCTGCGGCTTTCAGCCAGTACCGGATGCGTTTGCGGATAAGTGAAAGGCGCCACGTGTTCGCTGAGCGCTTTCACCAGCTTCTGCCGCTCCGGATCGTTCAACGAACGGTAGCTACCGAGAAAGCCCAGCATCATGACCCGTTGGAAGCAGGTTAAAACGGCACTCTCTGATGCGGGTGCATACAATACGTCACGCATGCGGTCACACAGCGTATCGCCCGCTTCCATCGTGCCCAGAAAATGCCCCTGCAGTGGAATGTCATACCACTGAACGCAGGCATCATCCTGCAGGCCACGACTTTTAACAGCCTCATCGATCAGCGCACATTGGGCAGTAAGGATATGCTGGCAGCTTGCGTCATCCAGCCCCTTCTCTTTCAGCACCAGCTGAACGCGCTCGACATCTGCAACGCAGCGCTCCCACAGCACCCAACCTTCTCCCTCCTGGAACGTTGGCCCATGGCGCAGGCTGACTACCTGTAGCCACGTGTCCTGCAACAGGGCATCAATATCAATGGGCGCGATCACTCCACGCTTGGTTTTACTCATGTTCTCAGTACCGCAAAGAGTTCAAGTTCAGGTTCACCGAGCGTGCCCGGGGTGTAGAACATGCAACTGCCGCTCTCCAGCATTTCTTGTGCCGCCGGATGGGATAAATCGAGCGAGAAATACTGGTTTTCCAGACGCAAAGGAATGGCTGCCGGGACGTGATGCAATGGTTTGAGCGGGATGCCCTGTCGGGAGGCATTCACCAGGTTTGTGACATAATCAGGGCTGCCTACTTTGCACTGGCGAGGGAACTGCTCCTGCAGCTGTGCCACCGGAACAGGCGAGCGTACGGACAGGTAATAATCCGCCCCTTCAAGCAGGCGAGGATCCTGCAGACGAGCCAGCCATTGACGCAGGCGTTTGTCATGCGTCAGCTCAATGGACACCACGCGGGATGGAAGGCTGGCTTCCAGTAAATCGCTTAACAGGTCGAACAGCGGCGGGAAAACCGCATTCAGATGTTCGTGCTGGTAAGCCGGGATTGCGCTAACCTGGTGCTCAAGGGAGAAGGTCAGCAGGCCACCCGCCAGACGAGCCAGCTCCGGGAACAGGCGCTCGACGGCGTTTTGTGGAAAACGCTGGAACTGTGCCAGCACCGGTTCTGCGCTGTTGAGCGCATTGAGGAGCCAGAAAAGGGAGACGTCCGCCACAGCAAAGTCGGCCATTCGTTCGTTACTTTCACGACGCATGGCCATCAGACGTATCAGACGCGCCCGAAGCTGAGTCATCAGTTGATCAAGCTGCTTCATCAGCCAACGGCTACTTCGTACACTCAGTAACGGAGGTAAAAAGCTGTCATCCAGCGTCCAGACTCCCTGTGAGTCCTGCTGCAGACGCGCCACCGGGCAGGTCAGATAGTCGCTGTTATTCTGATGGGCAAAGCGCAAACTGAGTTCAGGCTGCAGAACCGCAATCTGGCGATTATCGTCACCAAACTGGTTGCGGACATCATGCCAGCGCTGACGATAGCGAACCGGACGTTCAGCTGCCTCGTCTGGCTTCAGGCAGTTACCGCCGTTGGCGCGCCATAGCGGTAACGCCAGTACCACGATGGTTTCGTGCGATTCCCCTTCAAGCGATAGCACCGAAGGCAGGCCGTCAGCATTATCACTATCAACCAGGGTGCCATCCTGAAAACGAATATGCAGCCTGCTGGCCTGTAAACGCCCCAGCTTCAGCATGTTTTGTTCAAATGCAGCCTCAATCACCCCCCAGGGGTGGCTGAGACTCATCTGCGCGATACCTTCGGCAGACCAGGCAGCATATGCGGCCTGTTGCTGGAAGTGCTGGGGCGAGACCATAATCCCTCTTCCCCATAACGGTTGCTCCGTTTTCATCGGCTTCCTGCCTTAATTACGATTTGGCTTTCGGCATCTGGGAAACCAGCGACAGGTTGACGTCCATCCCTTCCACCTGGAAGTGCGGGATGGCGAACAGTCGGACGCGGAAGAAGCCCGGGTTATCTTCGATGTCTTCCACCACCACTTTCGCATCGCGCAGCGGGTGAGACGCCTGCAGCTCATCGCCCGGATCCGTCATCTCCGTCACCAGGCCGCGAATCCAGGTGTTCAGTTCCAGCTCCAGCAGACGGCGATCTTTGGTGGTACCGATGTTTTCACGCTGAATAAGCTTCAGGTAATGCGCGATGCGCGACAGCAGGAAGATGTATGGCAAACGCGAGTTAATGCGGCTGTTAGCCGAGGCATCGGCAGTGTCATACAGAGCGGGTTTTTGGGCGGAGTTGGCAGAGAAGAAGCATGCGTAGTCGCGGTTTTTGTAGTATGACAGCGGAATGAAGCCGAGGCTGGAGAACTCAAACTCGCGGGTTTCCGGGATCATCACTTCGGACGGGATTTTCACCTGGTTGCCGGTGCCGAGATCATACAGGTGGATCGGCAGCTCTTTCACTGCGCCACCGGCCTGCGGGCCGCGAATTTGCACGCACCAGCCATTATTGATGAAGCTTTTCACCATATTGGCCGCAAAGGCAAAAGACGCATTCGTCCACAGGTATTTGTTGTGATCCGGGCCTTTCACTTCTTCGACATAGTTGAAACTGCGTACCGGTACGGTATCCGGGCCATATGGCAGGCGACCAAGCACGCGCGGCATCACCAGGCCGATATACCGCGAGTCGTCGGTGTCGCGGAAGGATTGCCACTTGATGTACTCGGCGCGGTCGAAGTAGTTGCTGATATCTTTGATAGCCGCCACCTCTTCCATCGACTCTTTGAGGAAGAATTTCGGCCCCGCCGAGCCAATAAATGGCATGTGCGCGGCGGCGGAGACTTTTGAAATATTACGCATCAGCGCCACGTCCTGCGCGGTGGCATCAAATTCATAAGCTGAAATCACTGCCGCAATCGGCTCACCGCCAGGGGTGTCGTATTCCGCGATGTAGGTCTGCTTGTACAGGCCGCTCTGGACTATTTCCGCGGAATCTTCGAAATCCTGACGCAATTCTTCTTTGGACAGATCGAGGATTTCCAGCTTCACGTTCTGGCGGAAGTCGGTTTTATCCACCAGTGACTTCAGGCCACGCCACACGGACTCCACTTTCTGGAACGCGTCATTGTGCATGACTTCATCCAGCTGACGGCTGATCTGGAAATCCAGTTCAGCGATATGGTGATCGAGTAATGTCTTATCGAGCTTCTCGACCTTCTGGCCGGACTTATGCAGACACTGCATGAAAACCTGAACAGCGGCAGTAACACGTTCATCGGCCGAGGTTTCCGCCATGACGGCATTATCTTCAAATCCATTCAGGCCACCCATTTCAGCAACCGGCGTTAAATTAATTTTGTCGAACAGTGAGGCATATACACCGTTCTGCGGCAGCATTTTTTCAACTGTGGCTGCCCTTCCCTCATTCTGGATTTCATTATTTACTGACATCAGCATTTTTCTCGTTAATATTCCGTTAAGGTTCCCAGAAATTAATCCTGGACCGGGGCAAGCGCATTCAATTCACTGCGTAGCTCATCGGACAGAGCAGGGTCTTTTAAAATGATTTCCAGTTCTTTCCTGAAAGTAACGTTGTCCAGCAGATTGGATTTCAAATCACGTAATAAATTACGCATAGCAAGCATCACACGTAGCTGTGGAATTTGCCGCGCTACCGCCTCAGGTTCAAAATCCTTCATATCCTGAAAGGCCAGTTTCACACGCTCTTCGGAGCCATCGTTGGCGAGGGTATTTTTAACGGTGAGATAAACTTCGGGATTGAGATCTGCGAGGACGCTATTGAAATTGCTCAAAGTGATATTGATTTTTTCGCGCTCTGAAAGCGTCCCTTGAGTCTTGCCATTGCTGAAGTCACCCACACTCAGGAGCTTCAACGGCAGCTCAACTTTCTTCTGAGCGCCACCCGTCACCAGATCCAGTTTTATATTTACACGCGCACGAGGTATCTCATTCTGAAATGATTCAGACATATATATTTATCTCCTGAATAAATTAGTCCCTTTGCCGGACAGACTGTCGCCATATAAAAATATAGTTTTTTATTCTAACCAGTAATTTGCGCCAAGGTAAAGCAGGCAAAAAAAATGGTGATAATCCCAGCCCTTCACAAAATATTTAACCACGGTGTAAACACCGCGTCATCACTGGATTTCCAGATTAAATCACTCAATTACTCTAAAAATTTAAAACAACAACGACATTAAAATAAGAATAATCCTCAGACAATGAGAAAAAATCTCACTTTAAAAAAACGAGTTATATAAAACCAGCCATATCTTAGAAAGATAGTTAATTCATAAAATGAATGCATTTTATTTTTGCACCGCTGACATAAGATAATAATTATCAGAATTTATGGAAGGTGTCATATATATAAAAAGGAGCAAGCTACGGTCCACCATGATCCAGGAAGTCGCCAAAAGGTCAATGGCGTGGCGGGTTGAATTTGCCACGTGAGACGACGCTTGATGAACCGAAAAACAGTGCGCGCCACTCAGGGGAAATGGATACAATGCGGCGACTGGCTTTCTGCAAAACAGTGCAAAGCTCATTCACGGTAGCGAAACCATTCGCAATCTCGGACCTCACGTCAGGCGGCTAAATGAAATACATCACTTTCAGCGACATGCAACAGCAGAGCGATGCGGCAGCGCGCTCACCTCGTTTGCGTGCACATCGTAATTTTCACCCGGAATTAACCGATCCCGTACAACGTCTGGCGATCGCGATGGAACCGGGCACCTACATTCGCCCTCACCGTCATCCGCACACCTTTGAACTGCTGTTAGCTCTCAGCGGGCGCTTTGTGGTACTGACTTTTGATGATCTCGGTTACGTCACTCGCCGCATCGTATTAGGTGAAGAGTGTACGGCGCTAGAGATGGATGCCGGGACCTGGCATGCGGTTCTGTCGCTGGACGCCGGCGGCGTTATTTTTGAGGTCAAACACGGCGGCTATCAGCCGGTTGCTGCCGGGGATTATGTCACCTGGGCACCTGCGGAAGGTGAAGAAGGAACGTTTGAACTGATGGAATGGTATCGTCAGGCTCAGGTTGGCGACGGCGGGCACATTCGCTCACTCTGACCAGGCCGGTTAAAAAACAGTCCGCTGCCGGGGCGCGGCGGATTAAGACCTTTATAGCCCATAAAAAACGGTCATTATAAATTTAGAAAAAATAAAAAACTCGCCTACTGACTGACCCGTGCTGGTATATATTCACATTGGCAATATTTTATCTGCAAAGCATCTGCGCGTATTAGCGCCATAATCCCTCACCATATTTGGAATCCGGATGAAACCATTTCGCTACCCTGCTGCCACTCTCTGCTCCATGATGCTGTGTTGTTCGCCCGCCAGCGCCGAGGTTGACCTGGGTTCCATCGATATCTTCTCCGCATCGAATCCGAACAGTCCGGTCCCAAAAGGACTGGTGTTGGGAGCCGCAACGATTAGCGGAACGGCGCGCTACGAGAAGCAGAATAATGAAACTTACTTTATTCCCGGCGGGCTCTACTTCGGCGATCGGTTGATCTATCTCGGCGATCGCGCCCGCTACTATTTTCATATTGACGACAAAGTGGCTTTTTACGGCTATGGCCGCTGGCGATTTGGCAACTTAGATCCCAGCGATAATAGCGCGTTCAAGGGTATGGAGCAGCGAAAAGGCGAGTTTGAAGCCGGTATCGGCACCACGCTGATTACGCCCTATGCGCTGCTGAGCGCCCGTATCAGCTCCGACGTGACGGGGCGCAGTAATGGCCAGGAGCTGCTTTTGTGGGCAGATTTTCCCGTCATCAAAGATAATCTGCTGATCATGCCGGGGATGGGACTGATGATCCGCAGTAGCAATATGGCCAACTACTATTTTGGCGGCGTCTCGGCCAGCGAAGCCACCAGCCAGCGCCCGCAGTGGGATACCGGTACCACCGTCTCACCAATGGCGGCGATTATTACCAGCTACCGTTTCAGCCCCCACTGGGTTGGCATGTTCGCCGCCAACTACGAGCTGTATGATAAAGATATCGCCGACAGCCCCCTCGTTCAGCACAACGGCGAACTGTATGGCATTCTGGCCGTCGGCTATACCTGGTAAGCGGACACTATCACAAGGTTTTCCCACTGCTAAGCTCCCCGGCGATCTGTAATGCCATCGCGCTAAACGCGCGCGCCGCGGCACTCTGCCAGGCCTCTTTGTGCTGCAGCAGGCAAGCCGTTCGCTCCAGCAGCACCGGCATGAGCGTCACCGCCACCAGATCGTCGCGGTCCCGTACGATGGCGGCCGGTAACAGCGTCGCAAGCTGGGTATGTTGAATCACCGTCAGCACCGCGCTGATAGAGTTGGCCTCCATGTGCACCGTTGGCTGAATACCGTGCTGCCGGCAATAGCTGTCGATTTGCCCACGCGTCGCAAACTCCTCGCTCAATAAAATCAACGATTGCTGATTGAGCGCCTCCAGCTTCATACGGCGCTGACCCGCCAGCGGATGATGTCGCCCCACCACCAGCGCCAGCGTTTCGCTGAATAAAGGCGTGGCCACAATATCCCTTGAGCCGCTATCGGCAAAAGCAATCCCGGCATCCAGCTCGTCGTTAAGCAATAACGCTTCCATCCGCTGCTGGGCCATTTCACGCATCGTCAGCGTGATGTTCGGATAACGCTGATAAAAAGCCGCTACCAGCGGCCCCATAAAGTAGGTCGTAAACGTCGGCGTCATCGCCACCCTCAGCGTTCCCCGCTGCAGGTCTTCTACATCCAGCAGCGCTCGTTTACCCTCTTCCAGTTCCTGTAGCACCCGGCGGGCATAAGTGAGCCAGACCTCGCCGGAATCGGTCAAACGAATCTGCCGCCCGCTGCGGTCAAATAACAGGACGCCCAGCAGCTCTTCAAGCTGGCGGATCTGTTGAGAAAGCGCCGGCTGCGAAACATGCAGCGCCGTCGCGGCTCGGGTAAAACTGCGATGTTCCGCAACCGCCAGAAAACAGGTGAGATGGCGTAGCAGCATGGGCACTCCTATAAGTAAAACCAATAGAGTCAATCATAAATAAGTCTTTTAACTTATAAAACAAAATGCGTACTCTGCCCTGTGTACAGCCGTAAAGTTCCTCTTCCCGCAACATATCTGCCTTTCCTCTCCGGAGCCGCTATGTCAGTTCACGATAATTATCTTCAGCACGCCATCGCCCTCGCCACAGCCAATGTTGAAAACGGCGGGCGTCCGTTTGGCGCGCTCATCGTCCACAGGGGTGATATTGTCGCCCGGGCCGTCAACACCCTGCATCAAAACGGCGATCCGACCGCACATGCCGAACTCAACGCCATTCGCGACGTCTCACAGCGTCTGGGCAGCCAGGTACTCAGCGAGTGCATCATTTATGCCAGCGGTCAGCCCTGCCCGATGTGCCTGAGCGCTATCTATTTGACCGGCATCCGCGAGGTTTATTTCGCCAACAGTAACCGGGATGGCGAGCCCTTCCGGCTCTCCACCGCCGCTATCTACCATCAGCTAAGTCAACCGCTGGAAACGCAATCACTCCCGATTCACCATAGCCCTCAGCCCGAAGGCCTCGCGCTTTATCAGCTGTGGGCGGATAAGCAAAAATGAGCCCGATGTCGCGCAACGGCCTGATGCTTCTGGTGCTGGTACTGATCGGCATCAATATGCGCCCGCTTTTGACCTCCATCGGCCCGCTTCTTCCCCAGCTACAGCAGGCCAGCGGAATGGGATTTACCCTCGTTTCGCTACTCACCGCGATCCCGGTTATCGCGATGGGACTCCTGGCGCTGGCAAGTCCGTGGACTCAGCGCCATATCAGCGAAAGTCGCGGGATGGTACTGAGCCTGATGATGATCGCCTCAGGCGCCGTGCTTCGTGAATTCACGCCGCACAGCGGGCTGCTGCTGAGTAGCGCCCTGCTCGGCGGGATCGGAATCGGTATTATTCAGGCGACGATTCCGGCAGTGATAAAGCGTCAGTTTCCCCAGCGAACGCCGCAGGTCATGGGGCTGTGGTCAGCGGCGCTCATGGGCGGCGGAGGCCTGGGAGCCGCGTTGACGCCGTGGCTGGCGCGGCACAGCGCCCTTTGGCATCACGCGCTCGCCTGGTGGGCTCTTCCCGCCATCGCAGCGCTGCTCGGCTGGTGGTCAGTCAGCCGCATGCGACCTGCCGGGCAACATCAGGCCGCACCTCAGGTCAGCGGGTCCGTTTTCCGCCGCCGCCGCGCCTGGACGCTCGGGCTGTACTTCGGTCTGATTAACGGCGGCTACGCCAGTCTGATCGCCTGGCTGCCCCCTTATTACATGCAGTTGGGCTATAGCGCTCAGTTTAGCGGAACCCTGCTGGCCATGATGACCGTAGGCCAGACCGCCGGCGCGTTGCTGATACCGATGCTGGCACGTCACGACGATCGCCGCAGACTATTACTATTGACGCTGGTGCTGCAGCTTATTGGTTTCTGCGGGTTTATCTGGCTGCCGCTACAGCTCCCGCTGCTATGGGCCGTGTGCGGCGGCATAGGATTAGGCGGCGCATTCCCGTTGTGCCTGGTCCTGGCGCTCGATCACGCCCGCCATCCGGCGATTGCAGGCCGACTGGTGGCCTTTATGCAGGGCATCGGTTTTATGCTGGCCGGCGCCTCCCCGTGGTTGTCGGGTCTGCTGCGAAGCCTGAGCGGCAATTATGTGCTGGACTGGGCGTTTCATGCCGTCTGCGTCGCTGCTCTGATGGGCGTCACCCTGCGTTTTGTACCGGCACGCTATCCGCAGGCCTGGCACCGGCCTGAACACGCCGCCGATTAAGCCCGAATGTTGCGCTGCGGGAGAGCGTTTCCCGCAGCGCATCGTTGGCATCGCCAGGAGAATAAATCCCAAAATCAAACAGCTATCGCATCACGGCGGCAACGGCGAAAAGCCGTCGCCAGAATGGAATTTATTACCGAATGAAATTAATGTGTCGCCGAATCACGACACTCGTAAGTAACTAAAAATTAATAAAAAAATGCCCCTTGTTTCCCTCATTTTTTAGGCGTACATTAGCGCCATCTGGAGCAGTTACAGCACAGAATTTCGACCTGCCGCGGCCGCCGGAATCCTCTGGTTTTGCTGCGACGGATCAGAATCAACAATGAAGATTAAATTCATTTAGGCGTTTCGCCGAGAACGCGGAGTGATGAGTCGTGAAATACTTTATTATGGGCGTATCTTTTATGGTCATCGTTTGGGCCGGTACTTTTGCCCTGATGATTTAAGCACAGCCAGAGTCAAAAAAAACGGGAGCCAGCGGCTCCCGTTTTTTGTTGCTGCGTTTCTTTATTTCGCGCCGTTATTCGAGGCTTTCGCCGGCTGACTTGCCCGATGCTGGCAACAGCCCGTCGGCACGAAACATCGATTTGATCCCGCGAATGGCCTGGCGGATACGATCGCGATTTTCGATAAGCGCAAAACGCACATGGGTATCCCCGTAATCACCGAAGCCGATACCCGGCGAAACGCATACTTTCGCGTCCTGCAGCAGCTTTTTCGCAAACTCCAGCGAGCCCAGCGCCGCATACTGCTCGGGGATCTTCGCCCAAACGTACATGGATGCCTTCGGACACTCGACCATCCAGCCTGCTTCGTGCAGCCCTTTAACCAGCACATCGCGACGGCGCTTGTACTGCTCGGCGATATCGCGAACGCACTGCTGGTCGCCTTCCAGGGCCGCAATTGCCGCGACCTGCAATGGAGTGAAGGTGCCATAATCGTGATAGCTTTTAATACGCGCCAAGGCATTGACCAGCGTTTTATTACCGACCATGAAGCCGATACGCCAGCCGGCCATGTTGTAGCTTTTGGAGAGGGTAAAGAACTCCACGGCCACATCGCGCGCGCCGGGGACTTCCATAATCGAAGGGGCCTTCCAGCCATCATAAACGATATCGGCATAGGCCAGATCGTGTACCACCAGCACATCGTAACGCTTGGCCAGCGCGACCACTTTTTCAAAGAATTCCAGTTCGACGCACTGCGCGGTCGGATTGGACGGGAAACCGAGGATCATCATTTTCGGTTTCGGGTAGCTTTCACGAATCGCCCGCTCCAGCTCATTGAAGAAATCAACGCCTTCCACCAGCGGCACTGAACGCACCTGCGCCCCGGCAATAACCGCGCCATAGATATGGATCGGGTAGCTTGGATTGGGCACCAGCACCGTGTCGCCATGATCCAGCGTCGCCAGCATCAGATGCGCCAGCCCCTCTTTTGAGCCAATTGTAACAATCGCTTCCGATTCCGGATCGATCTCAACGTTATAGCGATCCTGATACCAGCGCGAAATGGCGCGGCGCAGGCGAGGAATACCGCGGGAGGTGGAGTAGCCGTGCGTATCGGGCCGCTGGGCAACGGTGCAAAGTTTTTCCACGATATGCGGCGGCGTCGCGCCGTCCGGGTTGCCCATGCTGAAATCGATAATATCTTCACCGCGCCGACGCGCAGCCATTTTCAGTTCAGCAGTAATATTAAAAACGTAAGGGGGCAGACGATCGATACGCGTAAAACGGCGTTCAGGACTGGATGCAGTCATAGATTCCTCAGAGTAACGTTAGCGCCCGGACCGTCCGAGCGACGCTGTCGCGTTTGCGACGAGCTTAGAAAATAACCCGAAAAAAATGATGCTGTCGAGGGGGGTGAGAAAAAAATAATCGTCGGCGAAAAAAGCGGGCATCTGCATCATGGCATGCAGCGGCAGAGGTCCTCGATTTAGCCGGTACGAAAATTAGATGCAACATATTAATATCTATTAGTTTACCTGTTTTTATCATTCACCCCCCGCTCATCAGGTTGACACCGGCCCGGCGATCAATCCCCTTTTTTTAGTGTGACTTTTCCCTATTCGACGCTTCGGCTGGCCTTCTGCCGCGAGGTTTTTTATCATGTTGCTTTCCCGCGATAGACACGGCGCACCCATGCACGAAATATTCACAATGCTGCTGGCGGTTTTTGACCGCGCGGCACTCATGTTGATTTGCCTTTTTTTCCTTATCCGTCTGCGCCTGTTTCGCGAGCTACTGCATAAATCTGCACATACGCCGAAAGAACTGCTGGCGGTTATCGCCATTTTTTCCCTGTTTGCGCTGTTCAGTACCTGGTCTGGCGTGCCGGTAGAGGGTTCTCTGGTCAACGTGCGGATTATCGCGGTGATGTCCGGGGGAATTCTGTTTGGCCCCTGGGTCGGAGCTATCGTTGGGGTGATTGCCGGCGTTCATCGCTATCTTATTGATATCGATGGTGTAACCGCTATCCCCTGCTTTATCACCAGTATTGTCGCCGGGTTGTTGTCAGGGCTGATTAATCGCAAAGTGCCGAAAGCTCAGCGCTGGAAGATCGGGATTCTCGCCGGGATGCTCTGCGAAACCTTAACCATGATCCTCGTGGTCTTTTGGGCGCCGTCGTTTTCGCTGGGCATTGATATCGTCTCCAAAATCGGCATCCCGATGATCCTCGGCAGCGTCTGTATCGGCTTTATCGTGCTACTGGTCCAGAGCGTCGAGGGTGAAAAGGAGGCCAGCGCCGCGCGCCAGGCAAAACTGGCGCTGGATATCGCCAACAAAACGCTGCCGCTCTTCCGTCATGTGAACAGCGAATCCCTGCGCCAGGTGTGCGACATTATTCGCCGCGATATCAATGCCGACGCGGTGGCCATCACCACTACCGATCGGGTTCTGGCCTACGTCGGGTTTGGCGAAAGCAACTATCACGATAGTGATAATGACATCAGCCCCACCACGCGCCAGGCTATCGAGAGTGGGAAAATCATTATTAAAAACAATGATGAGGCCTACAGAACGCCGGAGATTCACTCCATGCTGGTCATTCCGCTACGGGAGAAAGGCGTGGTGACCGGTACGCTGAAAATTTATTACTGCCATGCCCACCGCATCACCTCGTCCCTGCAGGAGATGGCCGTCGGCCTGTCGCAAATCATCTCTACTCAGCTGGAGGTCTCGCGGGCAGAACAGCTGCGTGAAATGGCCAACAAGGCCGAGCTGCGCGCCCTACAGAGCAAAATCAACCCGCACTTTCTCTTTAACGCCCTCAATGCGATTTCATCCTCGATCCGCATGAATCCGGATACCGCCCGTCAGCTCATTTTTAATTTGTCGCGCTATTTACGCTATAACATTGAATTAAAAGACGACGAACAGATTGATATCAAAAGAGAGCTGTACCAAATCAAGGATTATATTGCCATCGAACAGGCGCGCTTCGGCGACAAGCTGACCGTCATCTACGACATCGACGATGAGGTCAGCTGCGTGATACCGAGCCTGCTGATTCAGCCGCTGGTGGAAAATGCCATTGTCCACGGGATCCAGCCGTGCAAAGGCAAAGGCGTCGTCACCCTCGGCATCAACGAGTGTGGTAATCGGGTGCGGATTAGCGTTCGCGATACCGGGAATGGTATCGATCCTGCCGTGGTCGCGCGGGTAGAGGCGGATGAAATGCCGGGTAATAAGATCGGCCTGCTCAACGTCCACCATCGGGTAAAATTGCTGTATGGCGAAGGACTCCATATCCGCCGCATGAATCCGGGAACGGAAATTGCGTTCTACGTGCCTAACAAGCTTGCTTCCCAGACCACTCCGGTGTCTCTGTTGCCATGAACGGAGAAAAAATGAAAGTCATCATAGTTGAAGATGAGTTCCCGGCGCAGCAGGAGCTCACGTGGTTAATTAACACCCACAGCCAGATGGAGATTGTCGGGACATTCGACGACGGGCTGGACGTGCTGAAGTTCCTGCAGCACAACAAGGTTGATGCCATTTTTCTCGACATCAACATCCCTTCTCTGGACGGCGTTCTGCTGGCGCAGAATATCAGCCAGTTCGCACATAAACCGTTTATTGTGTTTATCACCGCGTGGAAAGAGCACGCGGTAGAGGCATTTGAACTGGAAGCATTTGACTACATTCTGAAGCCGTATCAGGAATCACGCATCATTAACATGCTGCAAAAACTGGCCAGCGCCTGGCAACTACAGCAGCAGACAGGCAGCCAGACCGGGACGGCTGCCAATCCGCAGCGGGAAAATGACACGATCAATCTCATTAAAGATGAGCGAATTATCGTGACCAGTATTCACGATATTTACTATGCGGAAGCCCACGAAAAAATGACCTTTGTCTACACCCGACGGGAATCATTCGTGATGCCAATGAACATTACGGAGTTTTGCGGCAAGCTGCCGCCCGCACACTTCTTCCGCTGCCACCGCTCATACTGCGTTAACCTGAATAAAATTCGCGAGATTGAACCCTGGTTCAACAACACCTATATTCTGCGCTTACGCGATCTGGAGTTTCAGGTGCCGGTCAGCCGCAGCAAGGTCAAAGAATTTCGCCAGCTCATGCATCTGTAGCAGGGGTATGCCGAAGAGAGTAGCCCGCCCGCGCACGATTGCGCCGGAACGGGCTGGCTATGACAAGATTAGAGAATCTGTCCGAGCGTCTGGCGCAGATGCGCCCCGGAACCCAGCAGGCCCGGATTATCGTGCACGATCAGGTAGACCGGAATATCCTGGACGAAGGCTTTAAAGCGCCCCTTGTCTTCAAACCCGCCGCGGAAACCGGAAGCTTTAAAGAACTCCAGGAAGCGCGGGACGATGCCGCCAGCAATATACACGCCGCCGAAGGTGGCCAGCGTCAGCGCCAGGTTGCCGCCAAAGCGTCCCATAATCACGCAGAACAGCGACAGCGCACGACGGCAATCGATACAGGTGTCAGCCAGCGCGCGTTCGGTCACATCTTTCGGCTGAAGGTTTTCCGGCAGGCGGCCGTCTGATTTCACTATCGCCCGATACAGATTAACCAGCCCCGGGCCGGATAACACACGCTCGGCCGACACATGCCCCAGCTCAGCGCGCAGCTCTTCGAGGATAATCCCCTCTTCTTCGCTGTTCGGCGCAAAATCAACGTGCCCCCCTTCCCCCGGCAGACTCACCCAGCGTTTGTCGACATGCACCAGATGCGCAACGCCCAGGCCGGTTCCTGCGCCGTAGACGGCAATAGGTTTTCCCTCTACCGGCGTCGTGCCGCCAAACTGAATCAGATGCTCAGCTTTCAGCATCGGGATCGCCATCGATACCGCAGTAAAATCGTTGATGATCTCCAGATGTGAGAACCCGAGGTTCTTTTTCATCTCTGCGATGGAAAAGGCCCACGTATGGTTGGTCATTGCCACCCAGTCACCGGTGATCGGACAGGCGATGGCGATGCAACCGTCTTCAACCTCAACGCCCTGCTCGTCAAGATAGACGCGGACAACGGCTTCAAGACTGGGGTAATCGAGCCCGGAATAGGTTTTTGCCCGGGAAATATCCCCGCTTGCAATATCGCATAATGCCAGTCGGGCATTGGTTCCGCCGACGTCTCCTACTAAAGCAAATTTTGTCATTCCGTTACGGCTCCACTAAAGTCAAAATGATTCTTTTGGCACACTGTAAATTCATGATGCCTTAACAACAACGACCAACGTATAAGTGCCCACAGTTTAGCGACCTATGTCACATTTAGGTTGTAATCTGTGCAAAATGATTGTCAACGCACTGCGGGATCGTCAGGCATAGCCATCAGTTTATCGTTTCAGCACCATTTGCATCGACGCCCCTCAGAGGCACGGGCAAAATCGTGCTTCACGACCTTTAAAAGGAAATGTTTCATGCTGCATCCGCGCGCCAGAACGATGCTGTTGTTATCGATACCCGCCGTGATTATAGGTATCGCTTCCAGCCTGGTATTGATTGTGACGATGAAGATTGCGGCCATATTGCAGCATGTTATCTGGTCCAGCGTGCCGTTGAGTTTAGGCATCGAGGCCAGCGGGCAGGTGTGGACTATCGCCGTACTCACGCTAACCGGCATCGCCGTGGGACTGGTGGTCCGTTTCAGCCCAGGACATGCCGGGCCGGACCCGGCCACCGAATCATTAATTGGCGCGCCCATCAGTACCGGCGCGCTGCCGGGTCTGGTCGCAGCACTCGTATTAGGTCTCGCGGGCGGCGTCAGCCTTGGGCCGGAACATCCCATAATGGTAATGAATATCGCCCTTGCGGTGGCAATCGGCTCTCGTCTGTTTCCCCGCGTCAGTTCGCTGGACTGGACCATTCTTGCCGCCTCCGGCACGATCGGCGCGCTGTTTGGCACCCCGGTGGCCGCCGCGTTAATTTTTTCGCAAACCCTCAACAGCAGTAACGATGTGCCGCTGTGGGATCGCTTGTTCGCCCCCCTGCTGGCGGCAGCGGCGGGCGCCCTGACGACGGATCTGTTCTTCCATCCTCATTTCTCGTTGCCCATCCCCGTTTATCCGCAAATGCATTTCGTTGATATCATAAGCGGCGCTATCGTCACGCTTATCGCCATTGCCGTAGGCATGGTGGCCGTCTGGTGCTTACCGCGGCTACATGCGTTGATGAACCGCCTGAAAAATCCGGTGCTGACGCTGGGTCTCGGCGGTCTGCTGCTGGGGATTCTCGGCGCTGCTGGCGGACATATAACGCTGTTTAAAGGCCTGGAGGAGATGCAGCAAATCGCCTTAAGCCAGACCCTGACGGCCGGCGACTTTTTACTGATTGCGCTGGTGAAGCTGGCGGCGCTGGTGATCGCCGCCGCCAGTGGTTTTCGCGGCGGGCGAATATTCCCCGCGGTCTTCGTCGGCGTGGCGCTCGGCTTTATGCTGCACGCCCATGTCGATGCCGTTCCGGCCGCCATCACGGTCTCCTGCGCCATCCTGGGCATGACTCTGGTGGTCACCCGCGATGGCTGGCTCAGCCTGTTTATGGCGGCGGTCGTCGTACCGGATACGACGCTGCTACCGCTGCTGTGTATCGTGATGCTCCCGGCCTGGCTGCTGTTGGCCGGGAAGCCGATGATGATAGCCAGGAGACGAAACGACTAGACGCGGCTGTTTCTCTCTTCCAGAGCCTGGGTTACCGCGCGCAGGAAGTCAGGAATATCCATTTTGGGCAGCATAACCTCCACCAGCGTCAGCTTATCGGAGCCAATACTGTCGGCCATCGCCTCTTCAAGCTCTTCCGTCCGCGTCACGCGCCAGCATCGGGAAGGGACATTGGGGGCGAAGGCTCCCGGCAAACGGTTCCAGTCCCACAGCGCAATATCGTTGTAACGCTGCTCCGGACCGTGAATCGCTCGTTCAACCGTATACCCCTCGTTATTAAGCAGCAGGATCAGCGGGTTCTGTTTATCGCGTAGCATCGACCCCAGTTCCTGAATCGTCAGCTGAGCTGCCCCATCGCCCACTATCAGCACGACCCGCCTGCCCGGCGCTGCGGTTTGGGCACCGTAGGCGGCCGGTAAGGTAAATCCTATCGATCCCCACAGCGGCTGGACCAACAGGGTGGCATCTGAGGGAAGCTTGAGCGCGGCAACGCCGAAAGCCGCGGTTCCCTGATCGGCAAGAATAATATCCCCGGGACGCAGCTGCTCCTGTACGGTACTCCAGAAACTTCCCTGCGTAAGGCTACCGCCCGTCACGCTTTCCACCTCCGGCGCAGAGCAGTCTGGCAACCGCCACTCTGCTGACAGACCGGCGGACAGAATCATTAACTCATTAAGGGCTTGATCCATCGGAATACGGCTGAACCAGTGGTCGCCCACTCTGACGGCAAAAGGCTGAATTTCAATCGTGCGTTCAAGGGGTAAATGCTGGGTAAATCCGGCAGTGATGGTGTCGGTGAAGCGGGTACCCACGCAGATGATCGTATCGGCGTTTTCAATTGCCTCACGCGTTTGCGGCGCGCTGGCGATACCGCTATAGGTGCCGACAAAACCAGGCTGCTGTTCATCAAACAACCCTTTTCCCATCAGCATCGTGGCACAGGCAATCGGTGTTTTCGCCACCCACATCCGTAGCGTATCCTGCAGGCCATAGCGCTGGGCGAGGAAATCCGCCAGCAATGATACCTGCCGACTGCTGCGCAGCATCTGCCCGGCATGTTCACGAAACCCGGCCAGCTGATTCTCATCCGCAGGCGGCCCTTCGATCGCCAGACGACGAGCCGGCGGCGTCGCTTTTGCTTTCGCCACATCGGCAGGTAACATCAGATAACCGGGGCGATGGTGGGTAAGCATCTCGCTCAGCACGCGATCGATTTCGTGGCAGGCATTCCCCGCCGTCAACGTCGCCTGCGTGCAGGTGATCTGCTCGCTCATCCGCGCGAAGTGCGTGAAGTCGCCATCTCCCAGCGTATGGTGCAGCAGTTCTCCGCGCTGCTGGGCGCCGGTGCCCGGCGCGCCGACGATATGTAGCACCGGAATATGTTCCGCATAGCTGCCGGCCACGCCGTTAAGGGCGCTCAGCTCGCCGACGCCATAGGTCGTCAGCAGCGCCCCGGCGCCTTTAATGCGCGCATATCCGTCGGCAGCATAGGCCGCATTCAGCTCATTCGCACAGCCAACCCATCCCAACGCTTCGTGCGCGATGACGCGGTCGAGGAATTGTAAATTGTAATCTCCAGGTACGCCAAACAAGCGGTCTATGCCGCAATCTACGAGACGATCCAGCAGATAATCGCCAATGGTGTAAGTCGGTTGCATCTCCATACTCCTCTTCCCGTTGCAGGTGATCTGAGTATTGAATAAGCGATCCAACTGTCCAGATAGCGGTCAATAATCGGGGTGGAAAGCAAAATTTACGCCTTTGAAGTGTGTACTCCGCGCTGAACATTCTTTAGTGTAAACGTATACACAACCTGTTCTATCTGCGGAGGAAGTATGGTTTACCAGGCAAATGCGGCACGATATCAAACGATGGAATATCGTCGTTGTGGCCGGAGCGGATTAAAGCTACCGGCCATTTCACTCGGCCTCTGGCACAATTTTGGCGACGAAACGCGGGTGGAAACCAGCCGTCAGCTGCTGCGACATGCCTTTGATCTTGGCATAACCCATTTTGATTTAGCCAACAATTACGGGCCGCCTCCCGGCTCGGCGGAAAGCAATTTCGGCCGCATCCTGCGGGAGGACTTTTTACCCTGGCGCGATGAACTGATTATCTCCAGTAAAGCCGGTTACACCATGTGGGACGGCCCCTATGGCGACTGGGGATCGCGTAAATACCTGGTCGCCAGTCTCGATCAAAGCCTGAAGCGGATGGGGCTGGAGTACGTTGATATCTTCTATCATCACCGCCCGGATCCCGAAACACCGTTACAGGAAACGATGCGTGCGCTGGACCATCTCGTGCGCCAGGGCAAGGCCCTGTATGTCGGGCTTTCCAACTATCCGCTTGAGCAGGCTGCCGAAGCGGTACGCATCCTCAATGACCTCGGGACACCGTGTCTGATTCATCAGCCTAAATATTCCATGCTCGAACGCTGGGTTGAGGACGGACTGCTTGATTTTCTGCAGACTGAAGGGGTGGGAAGCATCGCGTTTTCACCGCTGGCTGGTGGTCAACTCACCGACCGCTATTTACAGGGTATTCCGGCAGACTCCCGCGCCGCCAGCGGCAGCCGCTTCCTGCAAGCGGAGCAGTTAACCGAGGCGAAGCTCGAGAAGGTTCGTCAACTGAACGCGCTGGCCGCGGCCCGCGGGCAAAAGCTCTCACAGATGGCTCTGGCCTGGGTTTTACGGGAAGAGAAAGTGACTTCAGTACTGATTGGCGCCAGCAAAACCACACAGCTTGATGATGCCGTGGGGATGCTGGCGAATCGCCATTTCGGCACCGAAGAGTGTGCGGCAATTGACGCCATCCTTGCGGCGTAAACTCAATTTTACTTTAGCAAAAAGTGCTCTTATCCGCGATTTAGGAGTTCATCCAATGCTGCGGGGCTTTACCGCCCCGTACTATCACGTTAACAGGCCCAATGAGCGCCAATATCATCCGGCGCTCAGGCCCCGATCGTGAAGGAGAAGAGTATGTTCAGGTCACTGATTCTGGCTGCGGTACTTTTGGCCACAGCGCCACTGGTTGCAAATGCCGGAGAGATCACCCTGCTGCCATCTGTAAAATTACAAATAGGCGATCGTGATAATTACGGTAACTACTGGGACGGTGGCGGCTGGCGCGACCGTGATTACTGGCGTCGTCACTATGAATGGCGCGATAACCGCTGGCGTCATCACGATAACGGCTGGCATCGCGGCTGGGATAAACGTAAAGCCTACGAACGTGGCTATCGCGAAGGCTGGAACGACCGCGATGACCGACGCGGCGGCTGGGGACGAGGGCCAGGCGGCGGTCGCGGCCACGGTCATGGCCATCATTAATCAAAAAGGGGAGCCAGATGGCTCCCCTTTTTCATGGCTATCGACATGATTACAGCCCGAAAATCGTACCGACCAGTAGCCAACCATTAAGCAACACCACAACGCCGACAATCACCCACCCCGTCCGTTTCACCCACAGGGTATTGACCAAATCGCCCATCAGCTGCGAATTACTGGTGAAAATCAGCAGCGGGACCAGCGCCAGGGCGATGCCAAAGCTCAGCAGCACCTGACTCATCACCAGAATTCTCGTCGGGTCCAGTCCCATCATAATGACAATAAACGAAGGCAGCATCGTTACCGCACGACGAAACCACAGCGGAATATGGAAACGAATAAAGCCCTGCATGACGACCTGTCCTGCCAGCGTTCCCACCACCGTCGATGACAACCCGGCGGCCACCAGACTGAGGCCAAAAATGGTGGCGGCCGCGTGGCTCAACAGCGGTTCCAGCGTCAAATAGGCCTGATCCAGGTCGGCAATCCCCGTGTGGCCGTTAAAGTGAAATGCGGCGGCGGCGGTGGCCATCATCGCCAGGTTGACAAACCCGGCAATGGTCATCGCAATCGCAACGTCCCAGCGGGTGGCGTGATAACGCTCTTTTCGCGTACCGTCGTGCAGATTCTGCGTTAACGACGAGTGTAAATAGATGACGTGTGGCATGATCGTCGCGCCGAGCACACCGGCGGCAAGGAACACGGCTTCACCGTTCGGCAAACTCGGGACGATCATCCCTTTCGCCAGCGGCGCCAGCGCCGGTTGCGAGAAAATCAGTTCCACAATGTAGGCCGCAGCAACAAACAGCAGTAAACCACCGATCGCTTTTTCCAGCGGCTTTTGTCCGCGACGCTGCAGCATCAGGATTAAGAAGGTGGCAATCCCGGTTAATATTGCGCCCTGCAGTAACGACACGCCAAGAATCAGCTTAAAGCCAATGGCTGCCCCAATAAATTCGGCGAGGTCGGTCGCCATGGCGATAATTTCCGCCTGCACCCAGTAAAACCACACCACCGGACGCGGATAGTGATCGCGAATCTGTTCCGCCAGGTTCTTACCCGTAGCAATCCCGAGTTTTGCCGATAGCACCTGAATCAGCATCGCCATCAGATTTGCCCATACCACTACCCACAGCAGCTGATAGCCGAAGCTGGCGCCCGCCTGAATATTGGTGGCGAAGTTGCCGGGATCGATATATCCAATGGCAGCAATGAACGCAGGCCCCATCAAAGCGAGCTTCATCTTGCGCGCTGCGCGACCGCTGCTATTCTCAACGCGACTGCTAGTCATTTTCTGCCTCTGAAATATAGCCTTTGCTATGTTTTATGTTATCAAAATGCGAATGATTATCAAGTTCATTTAGGAAGATGATCATTATTGCTTTGATAGGGGGGAACGATAGCGGCTAACAACGAAAAAAGTGGCATTGATGAATTTGCATCTCGCCAGATCACAGATTAGTACAATCTAAGCAACTTTTAAAACCTTTACGCTACATAACAAAAATGTATGTTTGATCACTAATTTGGTGATTAGTCACAGTTCATTGCAATAGTGTGGATTTGATCTCGTTTTCTTTGGTCTTGTTACATAGAATGTGCACAGAAATTTAACCTGCCTCATATTTGGAGCAAATATGGACCGCGTCTTGCATTTTATCCTCGCGATCGTAGTGGTGGCTATACTGGCCCTTCTGGTCAGCCATAACCGTAAACAAATTCGTATTCGTTATGTTATTCAATTACTTGTCATTGAAGTTTTGCTGGCATGGTTCTTCCTGAACTCTGATATCGGTCTGGGTTTTGTGAAAGGCTTCTCCGAGATGTTCGAAAAACTTCTCGGCTTTGCAAACGAAGGGACAAACTTTGTTTTCGGCAATATGAATGACAAAGGCCTGGCTTTCTTCTTCCTGAAAGTTCTCTGCCCTATCGTCTTTATCTCTGCGCTGATCGGGATTTTGCAGCATATTCGTATCCTGCCTATCGTCATTCGCGCCATTGGTACCGTGCTGTCCAAGATTAACGGCATGGGCAAACTGGAATCATTCAACGCCGTCAGTTCCCTGATTCTGGGCCAGTCAGAAAACTTTATCGCCTATAAAGATATTCTGGGCAAAATGTCGCGCAACCGGATGTACACCATGGCTGCGACCGCGATGTCGACCGTCTCCATGTCTATCGTCGGCGCCTACATGACGATGCTGCAGCCTAAATATGTCGTAGCTGCGCTGGTGCTCAACATGTTCAGTACCTTTATTGTCCTGTCGCTGATTAACCCGTATCGCGTCGAAGAAAGCGAAGAAAACCTGCAGATGTCCAACCTGCATGAAGGTCAGAGCTTCTTTGAAATGCTGGGTGAATACATTCTGGCAGGCTTTAAAGTTGCCATTATCGTTGCAGCCATGCTGATCGGTTTCATCGCCTTGATCTCCGCGCTGAACGCCCTGTTCGCTACCGTTACCGGCTGGTTTGGCTACAGCATCTCCTTCCAGGGGATCCTTGGCTACATCTTCTATCCGGTTGCCTGGGTGATGGGCGTACCGGCAGGGGAAGCGCTGCAGGTGGGCAGTATTATGGCCACCAAACTGGTTTCGAACGAGTTTGTGGCGATGATGGATCTGCAGAAAATTGCCAGCACGCTCTCTCCGCGCGCTGAAGGCATTATCTCTATCTTCCTGGTCTCCTTCGCCAACTTCTCCTCTATCGGGATTATTGCCGGGGCGATTAAAGGTCTGAACGAAGAACAGGGTAACGTGGTTTCCCGCTTTGGTCTGAAGCTGGTTTACGGCTCGACTCTGGTGAGCGTGCTCTCGGCGTCTATTGCCGCGCTGGTTCTGTAAGCTGACAAGATAATAAAAAAGCCGGGGCTTGCCCCGGCTTTTTTACGTCTGCAGCTCACTGAGCGGCCGCGGCCTGCCGATTAAATATCCCTGCAAATAGTCGACGCCTAATGCCAGCAGTTTCTCTTTTTGCTCTTCCGTCTCGACGTACTCCGCCACCACCGTCATATTTTTAACTTTCGCCACTTCAATAATGGATTTAATCATAATCGCATCCAGCGGGTCGCTCTCGAGATCGCGAACAAAGCAGCCGTCAATCTTTACGATATCCGCCTGCAGGCGCTTCAGGCGTTCGTAGTTGGCATAGCCCGTACCAAAATCATCAATGGCGATAGCGCAGCCAAAATCGCGCAGCAGCTGAATGTTATGCATACTCCCTCCCGCATCGCTGAACGCCTGCTCTTCGGTAATCTCGATGGTAATGGCCTCCGGTGACAGCTGATAACGTTTAAACAAGGCGATAATCTGCGCGGCGCTATCATTTTGCATCAACGTGTAAGGCAGCAAATTAACGGAAAAATGTTGTCCCGGATATTGATACAGCGTGCTGAAAAGCATCTCCAGCACCAGCATGTCAAAACGCTGGCTCAGGTTGAACTGAACAATCAGCGGAATAAACTGGTCCGGCGTCATCATCAATTGGCCGCATCGCATCCGCGTCAGGATTTCATGATACCCCTCGCCCGCCGAATTCTGGATGGGCTGAGCATACAGCTCAATATCGCGTTCATTCAGCGCCCGCTTCACCTGGGTTAACATCCGAACCTGCTCGCTGGTTTGGTCAGAAACCTGCTCTTGCGCGGCGTCCAGCGCCAGCACCTGCCGTCCGTTCCCCGCCTGTTCTGACAGCCAGCTCAGTTGGCCCAGCATGGGATGCAGGTCTTCTTCGATACCGCGATGTCTTGCCCACGCCGCGCCAAATTCCAGCTCCAGCGTTTGATTATGCCAGCTGAACTTCTTGTGATTCAGCATCGCCACCATATGGCCCAGCCGCGCGGAAGGCTCTGGCCCGCCTAAAACCAGTAATAACTCGCTCCCCGGCAGCTGGAAGAGTTCATCCCTTTCCCCCAGCAGCGGCCGTAGCTTGCTGGCAATTTGCTGTTTGCAATGCACCCGCATCATCATGCCGTAATGACGACTGAGAAAATCCAGGTTAGCGATCCGTAAGCTGCTGATGACGAAATCAGCATCCTGGCGTAGATAGCATTCCAGCGCACGCAGATTCGGGAGCCCGGTTAATGGATCTTCCTGGGCCTGATCCCGCCATCTGAGTTTAATCCGTTCGTTCTGACCGTAAATATCTACCATATAAAACAAACAGATGGTAAATGAGATCAGCACGGAAAGCACAAATGAAAGAGAGTATTCAGTCTGGACACCCTGCAGAAAATTTCGATTATAGGCAACGAGTAAAAACGCCGAAACGGACCAGGAAATACGAATTAATACATGGCCCAGGCGGCTAATGCCGATAAAATAGAGAATGAAAATAAGTGGGACTAAATAGCCTGCAATATAGTCAGCTTCATAGGGGGCGCAAAGCACCAGTAATATAGTCGCCAGCGCCATAAACCAGTACAGAGTAAATGCCCGACGCTCACGGGTAAACCACGGCTGGCAATGACGCCGCCAGAATAATTTAGCGTAACGTGGACTGATAATCATCCGCATTGGGTAATAAAAGAAGGTAGTAAATATTAATGCAGCGCTGATCAGGCTTTGTATATCAATAATGGTATATACAGCCGGCATCCCTTTGAAATAACTAGAGATAGCCAGCGGAAATGAGAAAAACACACCAACCAGATACATCGTCAGTTTCATTAACATCGGTGCAAAAAAACCGCCCCAGAAAATCCGCGTCCCCATATGTTTTGCCGTCAGCCCACTGCGCCAGGTTCTGCCAATCAGCATTCTGACAATCGCGCAGGACACCAGCACTGAGAATAGCTGGCAAAATAGCAGCAGCACCGACTGTAAGACCGTCAGGGGAAGGATGATATGATTAGTAATAGCAAAAGAAATAATTAATGGGGCGATTGCGTAGCGGCCAAAAATAAAGATAACAGCGTACATCATACTTAATGGCAGCCAGGCGAGAAAAACCTGATTTCCGTCGACAATAGTCAGAGGTGAAATAAATCTGGCTATTGGGATCGAAATTAAACAAACTACCAACGCAAGTAACGTTTTTCTAATATTAATGTTAAAGTTATCAATCATTATTGTTAATAAAAACTCCGGCGCTGGGCAATGCTGTTTTATATTAAATAAAATACTAAAGGGGATAATAAATTCAGGCAAGAAAATAACCTGAGGAAGAATCTTAAATTACATAGAATTCTAATGGCTGTAAGTTTACTGACTTAACCAGAAAGTGCTTTACATTCGCGATGGCAAAAAAAAACCCCCGCCGTAGCGAGGGTTCTGAATTTGGTGGAGCTAAGCGGGATCGAACCGCTGACCTCTTGCATGCCATGCAAGCGCTCTCCCAGCTGAGCTATAGCCCCACAAAGTGTTTTACGAACCAAACCTGATGGGAACAGAGTTTGGTGGAGCTAAGCGGGATCGAACCGCTGACCTCTTGCATGCCATGCAAGCGCTCTCCCAGCTGAGCTATAGCCCCGAACCGTAAAACGTGTCGTGTTGACGGGCGGCATAATATGAATTCCTTCGTCAGGTGTCAACGGCAAAATGAAGCCTCGCAATTTGATCGCTGAAAAAGCAGGCAACTCGCTGACATTGCGAGCCTTATCGCAGGTAGACGTTAAACATGTCACTCTTTCGCGTAAAAGGATGCTATAACATGAGCAACTAATTCCCACATTTTTACTCAGGAAATAGTATGCTCAAGGAACGAATGACACCTGAAGAAATTGCGCATCTTACCGGGTTCAGCCGGCAGACGATCAATAAATGGGTACGTAAGGAGGGATGGCAAACATCACCTCGTCCCGGCGTGCAGGGCGGTAAGGCGCGTCTCGTACACGTTAATGAGCAGGTCAAAGAATTTATTCGCAGCGCACAGCGCGTGGCGGAACCCTCCCCTTCTTATTCCCCGGCAGAAAACGACCTTGAACCCTTGCTGCTGACGCTCAGTAAAGAGATGACTCCCGGGGAACAAAAACAGCTGATGTCGCTACTGTTGCGCGAAGGTATTCGCGGGTTGCTCCAGCGACTGGATATTCGTGACCAGTAATATAATGATGAAACTAAAAGATAAAATGACGCCGGCAGAGCTGGCAGATTGCCTTGGGCTGGCCAGACAAACGATTAACCGCTGGGTCAGAGAACAAAAATGGCGCACCGAGACTATTCCCGGCGTAAAGGGTGGCCGCGCTCGCCTGATCATTATTGATAAGCCGGTCCTCGATTTTCTGGCCAATATTCCGGCACTCCGTCATCTGCTGACCGAGCATCAGCTGGCAGAACCGTCCAGCCACTATTTTGTTAACGATGCTGGCGTTATCTGGCGACAGATTGCCGAAACGCTGCATCTGATGACGACTGAAGAGCAGCAGCGCCTGCGGGACCTTCTCGCCCGTGAAGGAATCAGTGGGTTCTTGTCACGTCTCGGTATTGCCAGTCAGAAATAGGTAAAAAAAACGGCAGGATATACCCTGCCGCTTCGTTACGCTTCGAGGAGCAATTCTGAATCAGGATTGCTGGCTTTCGCGTTCTGCAATAAAGGTCAGCGCTTTATTGATACGCTCTACGCTGCGGGATTTACCGATCGCATGTACAGTCACATCAAGAGCCGGTGACTGGCCTGCCCCGGTCACTGCAACGCGCAGCGGCATCCCGACTTTACCCATCCCGACTTCCAGCTCATCCGCCGTCGCCTGAATAGCATGGTGAACATTTTCTGCTGTCCAGTCAGTGATCGCGGCCAGTTTGTCACGCACGACTTCCAGCGGCTGACGAGCAACCGGACGCAGGTGTTTCTTCGCCGCGTCCGCATCAAACTCGTCAAACTCCTCGTAGAAATAACGGCTGCTTGCCGCCATCTCTTTCAGCGTTTTGCAACGTTCACCCAGCAGAGTAACCAGTTCAGCCAGCTGCGGACCGTTACGGGTATCGATATTTTCCTGCTCAATATGCCACTGCAGATAAGTCGCTACGTATTCCGGCGCCATCGAATTAATATAGTGATGGTTCAGCCACAGCAGTTTATCCGTGTTGAATGCGCTGGCCGATTTGCTTACCGCTCCCAGGGAGAACAGCTTGATCATCTCTTCACGGCTGAAGATCTCCTGATCGCCGCTGGACCAGCCCAGACGCACCAGGTAGTTCAGTAGCGCTTCCGGCAGGTAGCCATCATCGCGATACTGCATGACGCTCACGGCACCGTGACGTTTGGAGAGTTTCTTACCGTCATCACCATTAATCATGGAAACGTGGGCATATACCGGGACCGGGGCGTTCAGCGCTTTCAGGATATTGATCTGACGCGGGGTGTTGTTGATATGATCTTCACCGCGGATCACGTGGGTGATCTCCATATCCCAGTCATCCACAACCACGCAGAAGTTGTAGGTCGGAGAACCATCGGTACGACGGATGATCAGATCGTCAAGTTCCTGGTTGCTGAATTCGATTGGCCCACGGATCTGGTCGTCAAAAATAACGGATCCGTCCTGCGGGTTAGCAAAACGTACGACGCAAGGTTCGTTATCGGCATGATGTTCATGACCGTGGCGGCAGCGTCCGTCATAACGCGGCTTTTCACCGTTTGCCATCTGCTCTTCACGCAGCGCGTCCAGACGTTCTTTGGAGCAATAGCATTTATAAGCGGTACCCGCTTCCAGCATTTCATCAATGACGGCGTTATAGCGGTCAAAACGTTTGGTCTGGAAGTACGGACCTTCATCCCATTCCAGATTCAGCCAGTTCATCCCATCCATGATGGCTTCAATTGCTTCCGGCGTTGAGCGTTCAAGATCGGTGTCTTCAATACGCAGTACAAACTCACCGTCGTTATGACGAGCAAAAAGCCAGGAATAGAGAGCAGTACGCGCGCCGCCAACGTGCAGATAGCCTGTCGGGCTGGGCGCGAAGCGAGTTTTGATTTTCATGAAATGGCCTTACGTTTAATAAAGATGCCGACAACCGGCAGAGTCCGTGGGTATTTATGGGTGAATATTCTAACACCGTGGGCTGATTCCTCAATGTTGTTCAGGTCTGAACGTCACGCTTTGCTATTTTTGTTTATAAATCATGCTCCGCGGATGCTTTTGCGATCGTTTTGGCTAATTTTACGACGAACAAACAAATTATTTAGAAAAGGCGTTGACTCATTTTCAACTCTCCCTATAATGCGACTCCACACAGCGGGGGTGATTAGCTCAGCTGGGAGAGCACCTCCCTTACAAGGAGGGGGTCGGCGGTTCGATCCCGTCATCACCCACCACTTTCTCGCCAGCTGGATTTCTTGTTAAAATGTGAAGTACCGAAGTGGGTGATTAGCTCAGCTGGGAGAGCACCTCCCTTACAAGGAGGGGGTCGGCGGTTCGATCCCGTCATCACCCACCACTTCGGGTCGTTAGCTCAGTTGGTAGAGCAGTTGACTTTTAATCAATTGGTCGCAGGTTCGAATCCTGCACGACCCACCATATTTAGAAAAAAGCGCCTTCAGGCGCTTTTTTCGTTTCTGAGCATCATGCCCGACCGTGCAGGTTCGAGTCGAGCCAAGCGAGACAACGGAGTCGCTCGCGGCGACGGCCCGAAGGGCGAGCAAAGCGCGTTATCCTGCCCGGGCCACCAGCCCTATCCCTCACTTTAGTTTCTGTATACCACGCTCGCCGCCACTGAAGCACGCTTCACCGCTGATACAGCGGATCGTCAGTTCTGCCCGCGGTCAGCGTATTTCCCTCTTCACGCACGACTTCCCATAACGCCTGCGCGGCGGTAGAGAGTGAACGATTTTTACGCTGCGCCAGCATCAGCTGACGCTCAACAACCGGAGTGAGTCGCTTGACCCGCAAATGGTTGCCTTGAGGCAGCGGTAGCGCCAGCGCCGGTAGAATGCTGATACCAATACCTGACTCCACCATCGGAAACAGCGTAGCCGGATGCCCAATCTCCTGCACAATATTGGCATCAATGCCAAAGCGCGCCAGCGCGGCATCAATCAGCGGCCGACTGCCGGAGGCGTAATCCTGCAATACCAGCCGCTGGCCGTAAAGCTCCTGCCAGTTCACCGATACTCTTTCGGCAAAAGGATGATCCTCCCGACATAAAAGCAAAAAAGGTTCCGCCAGCACCGTCTCACATTGCAGATCGGTCGCCGCACCGGGATCGATAACAATACCGAAATCCACCTCCCCCTGGCGGATACTTTCCAGCACCCACTGCTGCGGACGATCGTGCAGCACAAAGTCGATCTCCGGATAACGTTGGTTACTATGCGCAATACATTGCGGGATCAGATGCGCTGAAATCGTCTGGCTGGCGGCCACCCGTACGGTTCCGGTTAACTGCTGTCCGACCCGTCCGGCATCACGCAGCGTGCTGTTCAGTTCATCCAGCAGCCGCTCAAGTCGACCGGCCAGCTGCTGTCCCGCCTCCGTCAGCACCACCTCCCGGGTCGTACGATCGAGTAAACGAACGCCGGTCTGGTGTTCCAGCTCTTTTACGCTATGGCTGACCGCAGACTGACTAAGACCAATGATCTCCCCTGCCCGGCTGAAGCTTTTTGCTCTGGCGACGGTGACGAAGACCTTCAACTGACGGAGCGAATAATTCATATTTTTTATTCATGAATGGATGCAATAAATTAATTTTATTTCTCAAAATAGAAAAAGCACAATAGCGATATCGATTTTCAGGAGCGTTTATGAAACTTTTCCGCATTCTTGATCCCTTTACTCTGACTCTTATCACCGTTGTGCTGCTGGCCTCTTTTTTTCCGGCCCGCGGCGGTTTTGTTCCCTTCTTTGAAAATTTAACCACCGCCGCCATTGCGCTGCTGTTTTTTATGCACGGGGCGAAACTCTCCCGCGAGGCCATCGTCGCCGGCGGCAGCCACTGGCGTTTACACCTGTGGGTTATGTGCAGCACGTTTGTGGTATTCCCTGTTTTAGGCGTGCTGTTTGCCTGGTGGGCGCCGATTAATGTCGACCCTGCGCTGTATACCGGATTTATCTATCTCTGCATTCTGCCTGCGACCGTTCAGTCAGCCATTGCCTTTACCTCGCTGGCAGGGGGTAACGTCGCGGCGGCCGTCTGCTCGGCATCGGCTTCAAGTCTGCTGGGGATATTTATTTCGCCGCTATTGGTCGGTCTGCTGATGAACCTGCACGGCGCCGGCGGCAATCTGGAACAGGTCGGTAAGATTATGCTGCAACTTCTGCTGCCGTTCGTTCTTGGCCATCTCTCTCGCCCATGGATTGGCGACTGGGTTGCCCGGCATAAAAAGTGGATCTCAAAAACCGACCAGACTTCGATTCTGCTGGTGGTCTATTCCGCATTTAGCGAGGCAGTAGTGAACGGCATCTGGCATAAAGTCGGCGTCGGCTCGTTACTCTTCATCGTGGTCGTCAGCCTGGTTCTGCTGGCTATCGTGATTGCCATTAATATCTTCGTCGCACGCAAATGCGGCTTTAATAAGGCCGATGAAATCACGATTGTTTTCTGTGGTTCGAAAAAGAGCCTGGCAAACGGGATACCGATGGCCAACATCCTCTTCCCGACGTCGATTCTGGGGATCATGGTGCTGCCGCTAATGATCTTCCATCAGATTCAGCTGATGGTATGCGCCGTTCTGGCACGACGCTATAAACGGCAGGCTGAAGCACGGCTGGCGCAGGAGAAAACCCGCGCCTCTGAGGCTTAACGAGGCTTCTTCAAGGGCTGAACCAGCTGGGTCAGCCCTTCTGTTTTAATCAACAAAGTTAATGCCATCAGCTCGCCAAGATGGCCGGCAGGAAACTGGTCTTTACGGGCAAACCACAGCAAATACTCTTCCGGCACATCAATCAGGCGACGGCCTTTGTATTTACCAAACGGCATGTCCGTATTAGCAATCTCAATGAGCTGATCCTTATCCACCTTATTCTCCCAGCAGCCGCAGCATTTCTGCTTCATCAATGACGGCGATGCCCAGCTCCTGCGCTTTAGCAAGTTTAGAGCCCGCCGCTTCGCCGGCAATCACCAGATCCGTTTTCTTCGAGACGCTGCCGGCGACTTTTGCCCCCAACGCCATCAGCCGCGCCTTCGCATCATCGCGAGAAAGCTGGCTGAGACTGCCGGTCAGGACAACCGTTTTACCGGCAAACGGGCTATCAATCTCCTCGGCATTGACCACCACCGGCGCAGGCCAGTTGACCCCTTCCGCGCGGAGCTGCGCGATCACATCGCGGTTGTTCTCTTCAGCAAAGAAGTGAAAGACGTGCGTGGCCACGACAATTCCCACATCCGGCACTTTTTGCAGCTCCTCAATAGTAGCCTGCTCCAGCGCTTCAATCGTGGCGAAATAGGCCGCCAGCCCCGCTGCCGTTGCTTCACCGACCTCGCGAATACCTAATGCGTAGAGGAAACGAGCAAAGGTGGTTGCTTTTGATTTTTCCAGGGCATTAACCACGTTTTGTGCTGATTTAGGCCCCATTCGATCCAGACCGGTGAGTTTCCCGGCGGTTAAGCGGAAGAGATCTGCCGGAGTGTGGACGTACTCTTTCTCAACCAGCTGGTCGATAATTTTATCCCCCATGCCCTCCACATCTAACGCGCGGCGGGAGACAAAATGTTTTAGCGCTTCCTTACGCTGCGCACCGCAAATTAACCCGCCGGTACAGCGCGTTACCGCCTCGCCTTCGACCCGTTCAACATCAGAATTACACACCGGACAATGGGTCGGGAAGACGATCTCTCGCGTCTCCTCCGGGCGATCGGAGAGTACGACGTTGACGACCTGAGGAATCACGTCCCCCGCGCGGCGAATCACCACTTTATCGCCAATTCGCAGCCCCAGGCGCTCTATTTCATCGGCGTTGTGCAAAGTAGCATTGCTCACCAGAACACCGGCCACATGCACCGGCTCCAGGCGAGCCACCGGCGTGATGGCTCCGGTACGCCCTACCTGAAACTCGACGTCGCGCACAAAAGTCATTTGCTCCTGCGCCGGGAACTTAAACGCCACCGCCCAGCGCGGCGCACGGGCCACAAATCCAAGCTGTTCCTGAAGCGCCAGAGAATCGACTTTGATGACCACACCATCAATATCAAAACCTAAATTCGGACGGTCTTCTTCAACTTTACGGTAGTAAGTAAGCACTTCCTCTGGGGTATGGCAGAGCGTTACCCGGTCGCTAACCGGCAGCCCCCATGCCTTAAACTGCTGCAGACGGCCGGAATGGCTCTCCGGCAGCTCACCGCCAGTCAGCGCGCCCACGCCGTAACAAAAGAAAGTAAGCGGTCGCTTCGCCGTAATTCGCGGATCGAGCTGACGCAGAGAACCTGCCGCCGCGTTTCGTGGGTTAGCAAACACTTTCCCTCCGGTACGGCGGGCCTCTTCATTAATTTTTTCGAAGCCGGCCTGCGGTAAGAAGACCTCGCCGCGAACTTCCAGCCGTTGTGGAATATTGTCGCCACACAGTCTCAACGGGATGGCGCGAATTGTCCTGACGTTGGCGGTGATATCTTCGCCGGTGGTGCCATCTCCACGGGTTGCCGCCTGAACCAGGACGCCGTTTTCATACAAAATGCTGACGGCCAGCCCGTCCAGCTTTAGCTCACAGCAATAGATCAGGTCATCACTGCTCTTGAGTCGATCCTGAACGCGCTTGTTGAAGGCAAGGAAGCTCTCTTCATCAAAGACGTTATCCAGCGACAGCATCGGAACCTCATGGCGGACCTGGCTGAATGACGCCAGCGGCGCCGCGCCCACGCGTTGGGTTGGAGAATCAGGGGTAATCAGATCCGGATGCTGAGCTTCGAGCTCGCGCAGTTCGCGCATTAACCGGTCATATTCCGCATCGGGAATCTCCGGGGTATCCATAACATGGTACAGATATTCATGATGGCGAAGCGTGGTTCGCAGTTCAGTTAGTTTTTGTTCGATCGGTTCCATATCACACCATCAATGATAAAAAACCCCCGGCAGGCGGGGGTTCTGGATTGGTAGACGAAACGCCGGGGAATAAATCAGGCGTTAGCCTCTTTAACTTCACGAATACGGTCCTGATATTCGCGCAGTTTTTGCGGGGTCATCATCCGACGCTGATCGTCCAGCACCACACCACCGACTTCATCGGCAATATACTGTGCAGATTGCAGCATCAGTTTAAAGTTTTGTAGCTCATCACCAAACGACGGCACCTGCATAAAGATCGTTACGCCAGGCGTAGTCATGTCGGCCATACCATCAGGATTGAAGGTACCCGGTTTAACCATATTTGCCAGGCTGAACAGAACCTGACCGCTGCCGTCCGGACTGAGATGGCGATGAAAAATATTCATATCACCAAATTTAAAGCCCGCCTGCTGGATGCTGTTAATCAGCACTTCGCCGTTAATCTGCGTGCCCTGGTGCGCAGAAACGTTCATGACGATAACCGTTTCTTTGCGTTCTTTTGGCTGCGGCGCTGGCGCTGGCTGCTGAGGCTCGGAGACCTGCGGTTCAGCTGCCGGCTGAGGCTGTGCGGCGACAGGCTGCGGCGCTGGCTGCTGTACCTGAGCAGGCTGTTGCGGCGCACTCTGAACTACCGGCTGCTGAGGCGACTGCTGAGGCTGATATTGCGGCGGCACAGGCTGCTGTGGCGCGACAGGTTGCGGTGGCTGTTGCACCTGAGGCGACGGTACATGAGGCTGCGGTGCCTGATGCTGAACGGGCTGCTGCCGTACCGGCTCTTCCGGACGCACAGGCTGCTGCACCTGACGCTCGTAAGGAGGCTGGTATTGGTGTTGCGGCGGCGCCTGACGAGGTGCTTCTTGCTCCCCATGCACGCCATTTGGGGCGTGGTTAACCCGGTGAACGCGAACTTCACCTACGCCTTCAACATCGTCATCAAAGTCATCGTTCTCAGACTCTTCGTCATCGCGAGACTTCATACGTTTCAGTGGGCGATCGCGAAACATCGAGGAACGTTCTTTACGGCTGGTCCAGAAACCGTGTACCAGTAAAGCGAGTATGGCGATCGCGCCAACAATGATTAATATCAGACGCAAATCCTGCATCATTATATTCTCTGTTGTTCTAACACCTTGCCACCACGGCAAACATTTACTCACTAAGAGTATTTGCCGATTACGTCGAGTGCAAGTGTGTCTACCGCTTTCACTACATAAAGATGAACTAAATCGTGCTTTTTGCTGTTTTTTCGAACATTTCCTAACTGGTTATTGTCTGACAACCCGATAAAATAAGCGGGCATTCAGTTAGGATGTCAAAAGAGGAGCATCGCCTGACCATGGTTTCAACATCCGCATCTACCCCGCGTAGCGGCGTCTACTATTTTTCGCAGGGCTGGAAACTGATCGGGCTGCCGGGGATTCGTCGTTACGTCTTTCTGCCTCTGTTAGTTAACATCATTCTGATGGGCGGCGCCTTCTGGTGGCTGTTCACCCGCCTGGATAGCTGGATCCCATCCTTAATGAACCATGTTCCGCAGTGGCTACAATGGCTGAACTATCTGCTGTGGCCCATCGTGGTCATCTCTATCCTGCTCGTGTTCGGGTACTTCTTCTCGACCATCGCCAACTGGATTGCCGCGCCGTTTAGCGGCCTGCTCGCAGAGCAGCTCGAAGCTCGTCTGACCGGCGCCACGCCGCCGGACGTGGGCATTTTTGGCATCATGAAAGACGTGCCGCGCATTATGAAGCGTGAGTGGCAAAAGTTCGCCTGGTACCTGCCGCGTGCAATCGTACTGCTGATACTCTATTTTATTCCCGGAATTGGCCAGACGCTGGCGCCGGTACTGTGGTTCCTGTTTAGCGCGTGGATGCTGGCGATTCAGTACTGCGACTACCCCTTCGACAACCACAAAGTGCCGTTTAAAACCATGCGCGAAGCGCTGCGGACCCGTAAAGTCACCAATATGCAGTTTGGCGCGCTGACCAGCCTGTTCACCATGATCCCGGTCCTCAACCTCGTTATCCTGCCGGTGGCCATTTGCGGCGCAACGGCCATGTGGGTCGATTGCTATCGCGATAAACACGCCATGTGGAAATAGCGCCCTCTCCTTGTGCCCAGTGCTTCAGGCCAGCAAACGCGTGGTCTGAAGCACAGCGGCTATATACCGCGCCTTATTCCTTCTGGCTTACCATTATTTCCCTTCCGAATATAGATATGCTAAATCCTTACTTCCGCATATTCTTTAAGCGGGTATGCTGAAGCCGTAATCCCAAATTTCATACAGTTAAGGACGGGCCATGAGTAAGATTTTTGAAGACAACTCCCTGACTATCGGCCACACGCCGTTAGTACGACTGAACCGAATCGGTAACGGGCGCATCCTGGCAAAGGTTGAATCACGCAACCCGAGCTTTAGCGTAAAATGCCGAATTGGTGCCAATATGATTTGGGATGCCGAAAAACGCGGTGTACTGAAAGCAGGCGTTGAGCTGGTTGAACCGACCAGCGGTAACACCGGTATCGCTCTCGCCTACGTTGCGGCAGCGCGCGGTTATAAGCTGACGCTGACTATGCCGGAAACCATGAGTATTGAACGTCGTAAGCTGTTGAAAGCACTCGGCGCGAATCTAGTACTGACCGAAGGCGCGAAGGGCATGAAAGGCGCGATTCAGAAAGCAGAAGAGATTGTCGCCAGCAACCCGGAAAAATATCTGCTGCTGCAGCAATTCAGCAACCCGGCAAACCCGGAAATTCATGAAAAGACCACCGGCCCGGAAATCTGGGAAGATACGGATGGCCAGGTGGATGTCTTTATCTCCGGCGTCGGCACCGGCGGTACACTGACCGGCGTGAGTCGCTATATTAAAGGCACGAAAGGCAAAAAAGATCTGATCACCGTGGCGGTTGAACCGACCGACTCCCCGGTTATCGCTCAAGCGCTGGCGGGCGTTGAGCTGAAGCCAGGTCCGCATAAAATTCAGGGCATCGGTGCCGGCTTTATTCCAGGCAACCTGGATCTGAAGCTGGTTGATAAAGTGGTGGCTATCACCAACGAAGAAGCTATCTCCACCGCACGTCGTCTGATGGATGAAGAAGGTATTCTGGCCGGTATCTCATCCGGCGCGGCCGTCGCTGCGGCGCTTAAGCTCCAGGAAGATGAGGCCTTTACCAATAAGAATATTGTGGTTATCCTACCCTCTTCAGGTGAGCGTTATTTAAGCACCGCGCTGTTTGCCGATCTCTTCACCGAGAAAGAACTGCAACAGTGATGCCAGCTCGTTAGCATCGTGTAAAAAAGCACCTTTTCAGGTGCTTTTTTGTGGCATACGTCAAAGTTTTACCCCTCCTGGCATTGATTCACCGCGTAGGGTCTGGTATTTAACCAACACATTTATTTTGATGCGCGAAATTATTCATAATCGGATTTCCGTAAGCTGAATCGATTTTATGATTTGGTTCAAGTCTTCCTTTCGCTGCATAATGTTTAATGACGTGCCAGACGTCCACGGCCAGATGGTCTTCACAGCGAACACGCTGCTGACACCTTAGCCAGACACGTAATGCCGGCGCTAACAATACAGGCTAAAGCCTGGCCGTTAGGCTAGACTTTAGGTCCACAACACTAAACCTATAAGTTGGGGAAATATAATGTTCCAGCAAGAAGTTACCATTACCGCTCCGAACGGTCTGCACACCCGCCCTGCTGCTCAGTTTGTTAAAGAAGCAAAAGGCTTCACTTCTGAGATCACTGTAACCTCCAACGGCAAAAGCGCCAGCGCCAAAAGCCTGTTCAAACTGCAGACTCTGGGCCTGACTCAGGGTACCGTCGTGACTATCTCTGCTGAAGGCGAAGATGAGCAGAAAGCAGTTGAGCATCTGGTAAAACTGATGGCTGAACTCGAATAAGTTCACGGGTTCTTTTTAATATCAGTCACAAGTAAGGTAGGGTTATGATTTCAGGCATTTTAGCATCCCCGGGTATCGCTTTCGGTAAGGCTCTCCTGCTGAAAGAAGACGAAATTGTCATCGACCGGAAGAAAATTTCTGCCGATAAGGTTGATCAGGAAGTCGAACGTTTCCTGAGCGGCCGCGCCAAGGCCTCCGCCCAGCTGGAGGTCATCAAAACCAAAGCTGGTGAAACTTTCGGTGAAGAAAAAGAAGCCATCTTCGAAGGGCACATCATGCTGCTGGAAGATGAGGAGCTTGAGCAGGAAATCATAGCCCTGATTAAAGATAAGCAGATGACTGCCGATGCGGCAGCAAATGAGATTATCGAAGGTCAGGCCACTGCCCTGGAAGAGCTGGATGATGAATACCTGAAAGAACGTGCGGCTGACGTACGTGACATTGGTAAGCGCCTGCTGCGCAACATCCTCGGCCTGGCTATCATCGATCTGAGCGCGATTCAGGAAGAAGTGATTCTGGTTGCCGCCGATCTGACTCCGTCGGAAACCGCACAGCTGAACCTGAACAAGGTGCTGGGTTTCATCACCGACGCCGGTGGCCGTACCTCCCACACCTCTATCATGGCGCGTTCCCTTGAACTGCCTGCCATCGTGGGCACCGGTAGCGTCACCACCCAGGTGAAAAACGGCGATTATCTGGTCCTTGATGCGGTGAATAACCAGGTTCTGGTTAACCCGACCAACGAACAAATCGAAGAGCTGCGTAAACTGCAGATTCAGGTCGCTGAAGAGAAAGCAGAACTGGCTAAGCTGAAAGATCTGCCGGCGATTACGCTGGACGGACATCAGGTTGAAGTCTGCGCCAACATCGGTACCGTACGTGACGTCGATGGCGCTGAGCGCAACGGCGCAGAAGGCGTCGGCCTGTACCGTACAGAATTCCTGTTCATGGACCGCGATGCGCTGCCGACTGAAGAAGAGCAGTTTGCCGCCTATAAAGCGGTTGCCGAAGCGTGCGGTTCTCAGGCCGTTATCGTTCGTACCATGGACATTGGCGGCGATAAAGAACTGCCGTACATGAACTTCCCGAAAGAAGAAAACCCGTTCCTGGGCTGGCGTGCCGTACGTATCGCGATGGATCGTAAAGAGATCCTGCGTGACCAGGTACGTGCCATCCTGCGCGCCTCCGCGTTCGGTAAGCTTCGCATCATGTTCCCGATGATCATCTCTGTTGAAGAAGTGCGTGCGCTGAAGAAAGAGATTGAGATCTACAAGCAGGAACTGCGTGACGAAGGTAAAGCATTCGACGAAAAAATCGAAGTCGGCGTGATGGTTGAAACACCAGCCGCGGCAACGATTGCCCGTCATTTAGCGAAAGAAGTCGATTTCTTTAGTATCGGAACCAATGATTTAACGCAATATACTCTGGCAGTTGACCGTGGTAATGATATGATTTCACATCTTTACCAGCCAATGTCGCCATCTGTACTGACGCTGATTAAGCAAGTCATTGATGCTTCTCATGCCGAAGGCAAATGGACTGGCATGTGTGGTGAGCTTGCGGGCGATGAACGTGCTACACTTCTGTTGCTGGGTATGGGGCTGGACGAATTCTCTATGAGCGCCATTTCCATCCCGCGTATCAAGAAGATTATTCGTAACACGAACTTCGAAGATGCGAAAGTATTAGCAGAGCAGGCTCTTGCTCAACCGACAACGGACGAGTTAATGACGCTGGTTAACAAGTTCATTGAAGAAAAAACAATCTGCTAATCCACGAGATGCGCGGCCCAAATTACTGCTTAGGAGAAGATCATGGGTTTGTTCGATAAATTGAAATCTCTGGTTTCTGATGACAAAAAAGACTCCGGAACTATTGAGATTGTTGCTCCGCTCTCTGGCGAGATCGTCAACATCGAAGACGTGCCGGATGTGGTTTTTGCGGAAAAAATTGTGGGTGATGGCATTGCCATCAAACCTACCGGCAACAAAATGGTTGCGCCGGTAGACGGTACCATCGGTAAAATCTTTGAAACCAACCATGCATTCTCTATTGAATCGGATAGCGGCATTGAGCTGTTTGTTCACTTCGGTATTGATACCGTTGAACTGAAAGGCGAAGGCTTCAAACGTATTGCCGAAGAAGGTCAGCGTGTGAAAGTGGGTGACCCGGTCATCGAATTCGATCTGCCGCTGCTGGAAGAAAAAGCCAAGTCGACCCTGACTCCGGTTGTTATCTCCAACATGGACGAGATCAAAGAGCTGATCAAACTCTCCGGTAGCGTTACCGTGGGTGAAACCCCGGTCATTCGCATCAAGAAGTAATTCTTGCCGCAGAAAAAATGGCGCCTTATGGCGCCATTTTTTTTACAGGATGGATTTTACCGGCCGAAAGCATTTCTCCCGGGAGAGTACCTTCATCCCCTCTGGCCCACTTTCCAGAATCCGCCGTTCGCTATCTGAAACCAACAGATCGCACTGGTATCCACCGGTGACGCCAAACAGCGACCGGGCCACGCAGACATCTTCCAGGGCCTCATTACCGGCGGTCTCAAAATAACCAACAATACGCCCCTGCTGACGTACAACTAAACGATAGCTCTTCATGCTGTGACCTCCGGCGGCGGCAGGATCAGCTCATCACAGCCTTGCCGATCGGTCCAGGTCATCACTGCCAGCACCCGCTGCGCCGCAGCCTGCGTCGCCGCTCCCAGCGTCAGCCCCGACACCAGGCCGCTAATCAGCTCGGCGCAAAACAGGTCGCCGGTACCTTTCAGATCCGTTTCAACGCGCGGATGGACCACTACCTCAACCGAATCAGCCGTTACCACCAGAACGTTAATCGTCGCGCTGTCCATTCCCGGGGCGCTGGTAATCACGACCCACTTCAGCGAGTCGGATAACAGACTACGCGCGGCAGCGATGGCCTCCTGCTGATGGCGGCAGGGCATTCCGCTCAGCGTTTCCAGTTCGAACAAGTTTGGCGTTATCCCCTGCGCCAGCGGCAGCAGATGAGTACGATAGGCATCCGGAATCTCCGCCTTCACGTAGATCCCGCTGTCGACATCGCCAATGACCGGATCAACAAGAATACAGAGCTGCGGGTGAGATTCGCGGATCCGGCGTAACCACTGCGCCAGGCGTTCTATCTGTACCGCGCTGCCCATATATCCCGTGGTCACCGCCCGCAGTTCACGCAGCGCGTCACGCTCCTCCAGCGCCTGCAGGTAACCCACAAACCACGCTTCCGGAATCACTCCGCCATAGAACGTATCGTAGTGTGGCGTGTTACTGAATAGCACGGTCGGCACGGCCATCACCCGCAGTCCATGCTGTTTAATGGCCGGCACCGCGATACTGTTACCGACGCTGCCGTACACGACCTGCGATTGCACGGCGACGATGTCGACCTGCAGCGCCCGGCTCTTATCGTTGAAGAGTACCGATTGTATTTCGTCTTGTTGGCCCATCCCTTCTCCCCCCGCTGGACAGCGGGTCATACTCTGATTATCATTCGTCCTATGCTAAAATTCATTTTGTCATAGGTCAATAATGATCGTTGGAAAAACCGCCAGTGAAATTTTTGATAACATCCGTCATCTGATACAAAGCGGAGTATTAAAACCCGGAGAAACGCTGCCTCCGGTTCGTGAGCTGGCTGCTGAACTGACGGTTAACCGCAACACCGTCGCCGCGGTCTATAAACGGCTGGTCACCTCCGGGCTGGCCGTCAGTCAAGGGCGCAACGGTACCGCCATTAAATCCGCGAATGCTCCCCTGCCGCAGGAAGGCGGAGACCCCTCGTCGCCACTCAGAGATATCTCCGGTGGTAACCCGGATCCCCGCCGCCTGCCGGATCTCGCTCGCTATCTGAGTCAGCTCTCGCTGACCCCACACCTGTACGGCGATGCCGCCGTGGAACCTAAGCTGGCGGCCTGGGCGCAGCGCTGGATGCACCAGGACCTGGGAATCCATGCTGAGATTAACCTGACCAGTGGCGCCATCGATGCGCTGGAGCGGCTGCTTTGCGCCCTGCTTCTGCCCGGCGACGGCGTGGTTGTTGAAGACCCCTGCTTCCTCAGCAGTATCAATATGCTGCGCTACGCCGGATTCCATGCCTGTCCGGTGGCAGTTGACGGAGAAGGGATGTTGCCTGGCGAGCTGGAACTGGCCTTACGCAGCGGCGCGCGAGCCGTCATTCTGACCCCGCGCGCGCACAACCCGACCGGCTGTAGCTTCAGTGAAGCCAGGGCAGCGGCTATTCGCGAGATACTGGCTCATTACCCGCAGGTGCTGGTGATTATTGATGACCACTTCGCATTGTTATCGGCAACGCCCTGGCACTCCCCTCTGCCCGCCACCACTCAGCGCTGGGCGCTGGTGCGCTCCCTGTCAAAAACGCTCGGGCCGGACCTGCGTCTGGCGTTTGTTGCCAGCGATAGCACCACCTCAGCAGCGCTACGTCTGCGGCTCAACGCCGGCAGCCAGTGGGTCAGCCATCTGCTGCAGGGCTTTGCCTTTGCCTGCCTGAATGATAGCGTCTTTACTGCCTCGCTGGCGGAGAGTCGTCGCCATTATCGTCGGCAGAATGAAAAACTGGCCGCGGCCCTGACCCAACGCGGTTTTCCCCCTTTCCCTCCGGGAGATGGCCTCAATTTCTGGCTGCCGCTAACGGAGCCGAGCCAGCCAATCGCCCTGCGCTTAGCCCGCGCCGGCTGGTTAGTCCGCGAAGGTGAAGCGTTCGGTATTCACACGCCATCGCACGGTCTTCGGCTATCGCCGGGAACGTTAAGCGATGATGAGATTGAGCGCCTGGCTGACGATTTACACCTCGTTCTCCAACCCTCACCGGAGTGACGTCTATGCAAATTCATTTTATCGTCCACGAACATTTTGAATCACCGGGAGCCTGCCTCCACTGGGCACAGGATCGGGGCTACACCATCGGCTGGTCACGGGTATACGCCGGCGATCCGCTGCCGGCAAACGCCGATGGCTTCGATATGTTGGTGGTGCTCGGCGGCCCGCAGTCACCACGTACTACGCTGGCGGAGTGTGCTTATTTTGATACACATGCTGAACAAAATCTTATTGCCCAGGCCATCGCCGCCGGGCGAATTGTCATCGGCATCTGTCTTGGCTCACAGCTGATTGGTGAAGCGCTGGGCGCCCCCGTCATGCAAAGCCCGGAAAAAGAGATCGGCCACTACCCTGTCACCCTCAGCGTAGAGGGTTTACGTGACCCGAATATCGCTCATTTTGGCCCTGCTCTGGTCGTGGGACACTGGCATAACGATATGCCCGGCATGACGCCGACGGCAACGGTGCTGGCCGCAAGCGAAGGTTGCCCGCGACAAATTGTGAAATATGGCGACCGGGTATATGGTTTCCAGTGCCACATGGAATTTGACGCAGAGGTCATTGAACGGCTCATCACCCATTCGCAGGAGGAGCTTGAGGCGGCAAAAGGCCGGCGTTTTATCCGTTCCGTACAGGAGATGCGCAGCTGGGATTATCGCGAGATGAACCAGAAGCTGTGGACATTTCTCGATAATCTGGTGACCCATTATCGGCACTAACCCCGGAGGGTATTCATGGTAAACCCGCAGCTAAAAGCCGTCATTGAAGCGTGCGACCGCGCAATATCGCAGGAAGACTACGATACGTTAATGGACTACTACGCGGAGGATGCCCTGCTGGTGGTGCAGCCAGAACGGCTGGTGAAAGGTAAGGAGAACATCCGCAAAGCCTTTCTCGCCATTGCCGACTATTTTCAGCACCGTCTGGTGGTGACACAAGGCAGAATGGAGATACTGGAAGGCGGCGACACTGCGCTGGTGATTATGGAAACCCGGCTGGATATCCCGACTCCGGAGGGAGGCACCACCCAGGTCACGCGCCGCGCCACCTATGTTTTTCGCCGGCAGGAGCAGCGCTGGCTGTGTACCGTAGATAACTCCTACGGTACCGACCTGCTGGACTCGCCAGCCCGTTAAATACCCGCCCCCTGGCTGAAGTGCTCTTCGCCAAAAACCCCGGTAGACAGGTAGCGATCGCCGCGATCGCAGACGATCGCCACCACTACCGCGCCGGGATTTTCACGCGCGATACGTAATGCGCCGGCCACCGCGCCGCCGGAGCTAACGCCGCAAAAAATACCTTCCCGTACCGCCAGCATACGCATGGTGTTTTCCGCATCCTGCTGGTGAATATCCAGCACCGCATCAACCAGCGAAGCATTAAAAATCCCCGGCATATACTCTGCCGGCCAGCGCCGAATACCCGGAATGCTACTGCCCTCTTCCGGCTGCAGTCCCACAATACTCACCGGCTTATCCTGTTCACGCAAAAAGCGGGATACGCCGGTGATGGTGCCGGTAGTGCCCATACTGGAGACAAAATGGCTGATTCGCCCGGCGGTCTGCTGCCAGATTTCCGGTCCGGTGGTGGTGTAATGCGCATAGGGGTTATCCGGATTATTGAACTGATCCAGCAGTTTCCCTTCGCCACGCTGCGCCATTTCCGCCGCCAGATCGCGCGCGCCCTCCATCCCCTGCTCTTTGGTGACCAGAATCAGCTCGGCACCGTAGGCCAGCATCGCGGCCCGGCGCTCCTGGCTCATGTTGTCCGGCATCAGGAGCTTCATCTGATAGCCTTTCAGCGCGGCAATCATCGCCAGCGCGATACCGGTATTCCCGCTGGTGGCTTCAATCAGGACGTCGCCAGGCTTTATTTCACCGCGTTTTTCGGCTTCAACGATCATTGAAAGCGCGGCGCGGTCCTTTACTGAACCCGCCGGGTTATTGCCTTCCAGTTTGACCCAGATTTCACTGCCATTGTCCGGTCCCATGCGCTGAAGCTTGACCAGAGGGGTATTACCGATGGTGTGTTCAAGTGTATTCACGATTTTTACTCAATAAAAAAGCCGGGTGGCGCTTCGCTTACCCGGCCTACAAGACGCAGTGATAACTGTAGGCCCGGTAAGCGCAGCGTCACCGGGCGATAAACATATTCAATAAACTATCAGGCTGACTCCGCCAGAGCAATATCCTCACGCGGCTCTATCCGCTGATTGCCGTTATAGAGTCGCGCATTTTGTAAGCCGACAAACAGCCGTTCACCGCGATACGGCGCGTCATCGCCCGACAGCACGACGGTCAGCGGTTCGTCATACCACCCTAATGGCTGAACAACTAATTGGGTGTAGTGCCCTTTCGGGCTGGCTTCCAGTACCTGAACCGGCAGAGGTGAATCGAGGCTGGTACGGCGACTGATATCCACTTCCCAGGGGCGGAGGAACAGATCCACCGGCCCTTGATACGCCGGGGTATACCCCAACGGCCAACGATGCGCACCGACATGGAACTGGCCACCGCGAACAATCCCTTTCAGGCGGTTAACTTCGCCCATAAACTCCAGCACGAAGCGGGTGGACGGTTCACGCCAGACCTGTTCCGGTGCATCGGCCTGTTCGATATTGCCCTGGCTCATGACCACCACACGGTCGGCCACTTCCATCGCCTCTTCCTGATCGTGGGTCACAAACACGCTGGTAAATTTCAGCTCTTCATGCAGCTGACGCAGCCAGCGGCGCAGCTCTTTGCGCACCTGAGCGTCCAGCGCACCGAAGGGTTCATCGAGCAACAGAATCTGCGGCTCAACGGCCAGCGCACGCGCAAGAGCCACGCGCTGCTTTTGCCCGCCGGAAAGCTGCGCCGGGTAGCGATCGGCAAGATGCGCCAGCTGCACCATTTCCAACAGCCGGGTGACTTTCGCTTTGATCCCGGCGGCGTTCGGACGTTCACGACGCGGCAACACCGTCAGGCCGAAGGCGATATTCTCAAATACCGTCATATGGCGGAACAGCGCATAGTGCTGGAAGACGAAGCCCACTTTACGGTCACGGGCGTGAACGCGGCTCACGTCGGTGCCATGGAAACGAATATGACCGCTGGATTGATTCTCCAGACCAGCAATAATACGCAGCAGCGTGGTTTTTCCGGAGCCGGACGGCCCCAACAGCGCGACCATCTGTCCGGAAGGGATATCCAGAGAGATATCATTCAGCACCTGAGTGCGTCCAAAAGATTTCTTAATATTGACAATCTCAATGCTCATGATTCCCCTCCAGTTGCGCGCGTTTTTCCTGATTAGCCAGGCGCCATTGCAACATACTCTTTAAAAACAAAGTCAAAATAGCCATTAACGTCAGCAGAGCTGCGGCGGTAAAGGAACCGACGGTATTGTAATCCTGCTCCAGCAATTCAATCTGCAGCGGCAGCGACAGCGTTTCACCGCGAATCGAGCCCGAAACCACCGAAACGGCGCCGAACTCCCCGATAGCGCGAGCGTTGGTCAGCACCACGCCGTATAACAGCGCCCAACGGATATTCGGCAGAGTCACCCGGCGGAACATCTGCCAGCCGGACGCGCCGAGCAGGATCGCCGCTTCATCTTCATTACTGCCCTGACTGATCATCACCGGAACCAGCTCGCGCACCACAAATGGACAGGTGACAAAAATGGTGGCCAGCACCATTCCCGGCCAGGCAAACATGATTTGCAGGTTATGCGCGTCCAGCCAGCCGCCGAGCGGGCCGTTGGAACCGTAGAACAACAGATAGACCAGCCCCGCCACCACCGGCGAGACGGCAAAAGGAATATCCAGCAGCGTCAGCAGCAGCTGGCGGCCAGGGAAGTTAAAACGCGTTACCAGCCACGCCAGCAGAGTACCGAAAACCAGGTTAACCGGTACGGTAATCAGCGCAATCATCACCGTCAGCCAGATTGCGTGCAGCATGTCCGGGTTGGCCAGGTTTTGCAGTACCGGCATCAGCCCTTTGCTGAAGGCCTGGACGAAGATATAGACCATCGGCACGATCAGAATGAAAGCGGAAACCAATATTCCGGTGCCAATCAGAAACCATTTCCCCCAGTTGATGCGGGGAGCATCGTAACGCTTCAATTGAGTAACTTCCGCCATTAGTGACCTACCACACGTCGACCAAAGCGACTTTGCAGGGTGTTGATGGAAAACAGCAGCAGCAGCGAAGCCGCCAGGATCACCGACGCAATCGCGCTCGCCGCCGGGTAATCAAACTCCTGCAGGCGCACGAAAATCATCAGGGAGGTGACCTCGGTTTTCCATGCGATGTTGCCGGCGATGAAAATCACCGCGCCAAACTCGCCAAGGCTACGCGTAAATGACAGCGCGATCCCAGCCAGCAGCGCCGGAGAGAGCTCAGGCAGCACCACTTTACGGAAGCTCTGCAGGCGCGTGGCGCCCAGCGTTTCCGCCGCTTCTTCATATTCCGGCCCCAGCTCTTCAAGTACCGGCTGAACCGTCCGGACCACGAAAGGAATACTGGTAAACGCCATGGCGACCGCGATACCGAGCCAGGTATAGGTCACCTTGATATCAAACTTCGCCAGCCACTCGCCGTAAAAGCCGTTGACTGAAAACAGTGACGCGAGGGTCAGGCCGGCGACTGCCGTCGGCAGAGCAAACGGCAGGTCCATCAGCGCATCGAGCAGCGTCCGGCCCGGAAAGCGATAGCGCGTCAGAATCCAGGCCATCAGCAGGCCAAATACGCCATTAAAAATTGAGGCGACAAACGCCGACAGCAGCGTGACTTTGTAGGCCGCCACCACCTGCGGGTTAGTCACCACTTCCCAGTACTGACCCCAGGTCATCTGCGCCAGCTGCATCACCAGCGCACTCAGGGGGAGCAGTAAAATCAAGCAGACAAACAGCAGGCTGGTGCCGAGGCTCAGGGTAAAGCCCGGCAGCACGCGCTTAGATGCAGCAGCAAACATTACTTACGCCCCGCCGCCAGCAGTTTGTCCAGCTCACCGCCACTGACAAAGTGGGTTTTCATTACCTGCGGCCAGGAGCCAAACTGATCTTCGACGCGGAACAGTTCGGTCTGCGGGAATTTATCCTTCAGCGTCTCCATCACCTTCGGGTTGTTCACACGATAGTAATAGTCGGTAATGATCGTCTGCGCCTGAGGGGTATAGAGCCAGTTCAGGTAAGCCTTCGCCGCCTTCTCGGTTCCGTTGGCCTTGACGTTTTTGTCCACCCAGGCGACCGGGAACTCCGCCAGAATATTGACCTTCGGCACTACCACTTCGAAGCCCTGGTCTTCATACTGCTTGCGAATATTGTTCACTTCCGATTCGAAGGTAATCAGGACGTCGCCGAGCCCACGTTCAACGAAGGTCGTAGTCGCGCCGCGGCCGCCGGTATCAAATACTTCGACGTTTTTCAGGAACTGGGTCATAAACTGCTCGGTTTTCGCTTTATCGCCGCCGTCGGCTTTATCTGCGGCTCCCCATGCAGCCAGATAGGTATAGCGCGCGTTACCGGACGTTTTCGGATTCGGGAAAATCAGCTTCACGTCCGGGCGCACCAGATCGCTCCACTCATGAATATTCTTCGGGTTCCCCTTACGCACCAGAAACGCCATGGTGGAGTAGAACGGCGAGCTGTTGTTCGGCAGCCGGCTTTGCCAGTCGGCGGGAATCAAGTTGCCTTTGTCATGCAGGATCTGTACATCCGTCACCTGGTTATAGGTCACCACATCGGCTTTTAAGCCCTGCAATATGGCCAGCGCCTGTTTCGACGAACCGGCATGAGATTGTTTGATCGTCAGCTTATCGCCGGCATTATCTTTCGCCCACTGCTGTTCAAACGGCGGATTAAGGGCGGCAAACAGCTCGCGGGAGACATCATAAGAGCTGTTCAGCAGCTCAGTCGCCTGCGCCTGCGCAACCAGCAGCATCGAAGCAGCCAGTGCCAGATATCCTTTGTTCAGTGATTTAACCGCCATTGCGCACCCTTATCAGTTTGATGACTTTCTTATAGCCATAATATTTATAACGAGGATGAAAGGAGTAACGGTTTTATATACCGTTTGGCGATTTGGAAGTCGAAAAGAGAATAAGCCGTTTACAAACCATTGTGGAGGCGGGTTTTCGGCGTGATTTTCCCTCTATGGGGCGGAGCAGGACGTCAGGGAGAACAAGGGGTTAAGCCGAACGTGGTCGTCAGACTGGGAGAAAGTTATCTGCCCTCTCCCGAGTGGAAGAGGGGCAGTGTCAACCCGGAGATTACAGCGCCTGGAGACGATCCAGTGACGGAGCAAAGTAGTAGCCGCCGGTCACGGGTTTGGTAAAGCGCAGCATGGCATCACGTTTGCCGTCGGTATCGCCAAACATGCTCAGCAGCTGCTGTTCAATGTTATGGATACGTGCGCAGTACGCACAGAAATAGAGGCCATGAGTGCCGCTGGCGGTGCCGTAAGGCAGGCTCTGACGAACAATCTTCAGCCCTTTGCCATCCTCTTTTAAGTCGACGCGACTCAGGTGTGAGGTTGCCGGACGATCGTCGCCATCAATCTCTTCATTGGCTTCTTTGGTCCGGCCAATCATCATCTCCTGGTCCGGAACGCTCATGCGATTCAACTGCTTGAGGTTATGCTCCCAGCGCTGAACGAAGACATAGCTGCCGCCGGCATCCACGCCATCTTTGATGATCGCCACTTCACGGCGGATCTCAAGACCGGCCGGGTTTTCCGTGCCGTCGACGAAACCGCTCAGGTCACGCTCTTCAATCCAGCGGAAACCGTGAACCTCTTCTTTCACCTCAATCACATCGCCAAAGGCCGCCATGGCTGCCTGAGCAACGGAGAAGTTCACCTCATGACGCGCGGAGAGGATATGAATCAGGACATCATACTGGGTAGACGGCGCCAGGCCCTTGCCGTATACCGGGAAATCTTTAAGCTCTTCGGCACCCACACCGCCGCTCAGCTCACGCCAGACGTTATTGCCAAAAGCCACCACGGCGCCCAGCTGTGCGTCCGGAAATTGCGTTTGAAAGGTCGCTAATTTATCAATAAAGACTTTGCTGGCTTCGCGCAGGGCGTTGACGTCCCCTTTGACATTGGCTTCAATCCAAATCGCCGCACGGCAATGTTCCGGCAAAATGCCGCTCTGAACCTGAGACATCGCTCCTCCTGAAATGATACAACCACAACACTGTGGCACTTTTATCGCGCTATTGTACCCGTTTTTTCCCTGTGCCGTGTCCGTTCAGATCAAATTAGCCGCGCCAGATAATTTTGCTGACCTTCCAGTTTTTCAGCGTGTCGTCGGAAGGCATCAGCTCTTCCGGACCATTCCAGTGGCCGGTAAAGGCGTAGCTGATATGCTGACTACCGTCCGCCTGGCACTCCACCACGGCACCATTATCATTTGCGCCTTTTTGACAATGACCAAAGGCTTTGCTGTACAGCTCGCTAAACGGAGTGCCGACCTGAACGCCGCGGTCCGTTTTAATCTCGCTATCCCGCACTTCGATACGGTTGATGGTGCCGCCGTCGCCGTTAATGGTCATCGCGACTTTGTCATCTTTCAGCGCCTCAAAGTAGCGCACGATATTACCGTTGGCCGCTTTCATGCCGCTGCGCAGACGATAGCTCCCGCCCAGCGCATCGCTGATGGCCTGTTCATTCAGCGGCGTTGTGGCCGTTAGTTTACCCACGCCCTGCTCGGTCACTTCCATTGAGGAACCAAACCAGTTCCATGGGTAGGCCGCTGACCAGTTAACTGCACTCATAGTGGAGCAGCCGGTTAATGCCAGCGGTAACGCGCAGAGAAGCAAACGTAGCGATTTCATGACTCGATCCTTTCTTGTTTATTTGACGCCTGTTGGAGTGCAGGATCGGCAAAAAGTGCCGTTAAACCCGATCTTCCTGAAAACAAGCTTTGAGTCGACGGCTGGCTAACAGCCACCAGAAGGCATAGAGATCGGCGATCAGCAGGCCGATAGTCAGCATCGAAGGTGATTCGCCGCTCAGCCATAACAGCGGCTGCCAGAGCAGCAGCAGCGTCTGCGACAGCACCAGCAGCCAGCGCATTAGCGGCCAGAGACGGGGAAAACGCTGCCGCTGCCCGCTGACGATAAACGCCAGTACCGCCGGGATACCCGGCAATAATCCTAGCCAGAAATTATCGTGATCGGGATAGAACAGGTTCAATAACACATCGCCCTGCTGGCGGGAGGCCCCCGCCATAATGAACAGCACCCAGGTTCGCGCCTGCAGCAGCAGTACGCACCAGAACAGAAACGGTAGCCTGAGCCGGCCGTGGGCATCGAAATCAGAAGGGATAAACTCAGTATTCTTCATCTTCAATCAAACGTTTACCCAGACTCAGGATATCGGCATATTCGTAACCAAGCCGTTCATACATCCCCTGCACCACCTCATTATCATCGCGAACCATGATGTTAATTTTCGGGCAGCCGCGAGCAATCAGCTTTTTTTCCAGCCGGTTCAGCAGCGCATTGGCGATACCACGCCCGCGATATTCCGGATGCACGCCCAGGTAGTAGGCGGAACCGCGATGACCGTCATAGCCGCCCATCACCGTGCCAACCACCTCGCCATTCACTTCCGCGACGAGAAACAGGCTGACATCGTGGTTAACTTTACGCTCAATGTCCATTTCCGGGTCATTCCACGGGCGCAGAAGCTCGCAGCGCTCCCACAGCGTAATCACTTCTTCAAAATCTTGCTGGCGAAAAACGCGTATCTCCATGGTATTCCCCATTTTTCAAGCTTAAAAACAGCGATTATGGCGCGATTTCAGCGGATAGCCAATATCAGGCGAAATGAAGTGGAAAAAATGACATAATACGCACTGTCATGTATTGAAATGAAAAGTAAAACAATTCTTGTTTTGAATGGTCGTAACGGAAAACGCGATACGATATAACACCAGGTACCACTTGTTTGCAATTCAGGCCGAATGAGCACTTTTAAACCATTAAAAATACTTGCTTCGCGCCGCCAGGTGCTGAAAGCAGGACTGGCTGCCATGACCCTTTCCGGGGTTTCATCGCAGGTCATCGCAAAAGAACAGCCGCTGACGACGTCCAACGGCCACAGTAAACCCGCGGCGAAAAAGGCGGGCGCGAAGCGCATCGTTATGCTCGACCCGGGCCATGGCGGTATTGATACCGGCGCTATCGGTCACAACGGTTCAAAAGAGAAGCATGTCGTACTGGCGATTGCCAAAAACGTACGCAGCATTCTGCGCAATAACGGTATTGACGCGCGCCTGACGCGTTCTGGCGATACCTTTATCCCGCTGTACGACCGCGTGGAAATTGCCCACCAGCACGGCGCCGATCTTTTTATGTCGATTCACGCCGATGGCTTTACCAACCCCAGCGCGGCCGGCGCGTCGGTATTTGCCCTCTCCAACCGCGGTGCGAGTAGCGCGATGGCGAAATACCTCTCCGATCGCGAAAACCGCGCCGATGAGGTCGCCGGTAAAAAAGCCACGGCCAAGGACCATCTTTTACAGCAGGTGCTGTTTGACCTGGTGCAGACCGATACCATTAAAAACAGCCTGACGCTGGGTTCGCATATCCTGAAAAATATTAAGCCGGTGCATAAGCTGCATAGCCGTAACACTGAACAGGCCGCCTTCGTGGTATTGAAGTCGCCGTCAATCCCGTCCGTACTGGTTGAAACCTCATTTATCACCAACCCGGGCGAAGAAAAACTGTTAGGTACCACCGCGTTCCGGCAAAAAATCGCCAGCGCGATCGCGTCCGGCATCATCAGCTATTTCCACTGGTTCGATAACCAGAAGGCCCACTCGAAGAGACGTAAATGAAGCCCGACGCGCAACAGGTAAAACGCTATCTCCTCCAGCTCCAGGAGACCATTTGCCAGAAACTGAGCGCCATTGACGGCGGTGAATTTGTCGAAGACAGCTGGCAGCGCGAAGGCGGCGGCGGCGGTCGCAGCCGGGTTCTGCGCGATGGCGGCGTGTTTGAGCAGGCGGGCGTAAACTTCTCCCACGTTCACGGCGACGCCATGCCGGCTTCGGCAACGGCGCATCGCCCGGAACTGGCCGGTCGCAGCTTTGAGGCGATGGGGGTTTCTCTGGTGGTACATCCGTGGAATCCCTATGTGCCGACCAGCCATGCCAACGTGCGTTTTTTCATTGCTGAGAAGCCCGGCGCAGAGCCGGTGTGGTGGTTCGGCGGCGGGTTTGACCTGACGCCCTTCTACGGCTTTGAGGAGGATGCGGTTCACTGGCATCGCACGGCTCACGATCTGTGCCAGCCCTTCGGCGCAGAGGTTTATCCGCGCTATAAAAAATGGTGCGATGACTACTTCTATCTGAAGCATCGTCACGAGCAGCGCGGAATTGGCGGCCTGTTCTTTGACGATTTGAATACCCCGGACTTTGACCACTGCTTCAGCTTTATGCAGGCCGTTGGCAATGGCTACACCGATGCGTATCTGCCGATCGTTGAGCGGTGTAAAGCGATGCCGTACGGCGAGCGCGAGCGTCAGTTTCAGCTCTATCGTCGCGGCCGCTACGTGGAGTTCAATCTGGTGTGGGATCGCGGGACGCTGTTTGGCCTGCAGACCGGCGGGCGCACGGAGTCGATTCTGATGTCGATGCCGCCGCTGGTGCGCTGGGAGTATGACTACCGGCCGGAAGAAGGCAGCCCTGAGGCTGCCCTGAGTGGGTTTATTCAGGTTCGCGAATGGATTTAATGCCGGGCGGCGCCTTCGCTTGCCCGGCCTACGCTATCCAGTAGCTCGGGTTAGCGCAGCGCCACCCGACAAATCCCTTACAGCGGCTGAGTCTGAGCCTCGACCACCGCCAGCGCGACCATAGTGCCGATGCATCTCCAGCATCAGAAAGTGAGTCTATTCAGGTTCGCGAATGGATTTAATGCCGGGCGACGCCTCCGCTTGCCCGGCCTACACTATCCCGTAGGTCGGGTTAGCGCAGCGCCACCCGACAAATCCCTTACAGCGGCTGAGTCTGAGCCTCGACCACCGCCAGCGCGACCATATTGACGATGCGACGCACGGAAGCGATAGGCGTCAGAATATGCACCGGCTTCGCCACTCCCATCAGCACCGGTCCGACGGTCACCCCTTCCGAACTGGAGACGCGCAGCAGGTTATAGCTAATGCGCGCGGCTTCCATATTCGGCATCACCAGAATGTTAGCCGAACCTTTCAGCGGGCTGTCCGGCATCCGCTCATGGCGAATACTTTCCACCAGCGCAGCATCGCCGTGCATTTCACCATCGATCATCAGATCCGGCGCCAGCGCTTTCACCCGCTCCAGCGCTTCGCGCATTTTGCTTGCTGACGGGCAGTCAGAGGAACCGAAGTTGGAGTGCGACAGCAGCGCCACGCGCGGCTCAATACCAAAACGACGGACGCTTTCCGCCGCCATCAGCGTAATTTCCGCCAGCTGCTCCGGCGTAGGATCGTTATTGACGTAGGTGTCGGCGATAAAGGTGTTTCCGCTTGGCAGCAGCAGCGCATTCATGGCCCCCGCGGTGCTGACGCCGTCACGGTAGCCAAACAGCGGCTGAACGACCCCATAATGCTCATGGTAGTCGCCGATGGTGCCGCAGATCATGGCATCCGCCTCGCCACGGTGCACCATGATTGCGCCAATGACCGTCGTATTGGCAATCACCGCCCGCTGCGCCTGCTCCTGAGTCACGCCGCGGCGTTTCATGATCTGGTAATACTCGCCCCAGTACTCTTTAAAGCGCGGATCGGATTCGTTATTGACGATCTCAAAATCCACGCCGGCTTTGATCTGCAGCCCCAGCTTCTGGATGCGCATTTCAATCACGCTCGGACGACCGATCAAAATCGGTTTTGCCAGCCCCAGCGATACCAGCTCCTGTGTGGCGTGCAGGACGCGCGTCTCTTCGCCTTCCGCCAGCACCACGCGCTTAGGCTCTTTGCGCGCCTGGGAGAAAATTGGCTTCATGAACAGGTTGGTTTTGTAGACAAACTCGCTGAGCTTCTCAATATAGGCGTCGAAGTCGGCAATCGGACGCGTGGCTACGCCGGAGTCCATCGCCGCTTTGGCGACCGCCGGCGCGATCTTGACGATCAGGCGCGGATCGAACGGTTTTGGAATGATATATTCCGGACCAAAGCTCAGATCCTGATCGCCGTAGGCAGAGGCGACCACTTCGCTCTGCTCGGCATGCGCCAGTTCAGCTATCGCGTGGACCGCAGCCAGCTTCATCTCTTCGTTAATCGCCGTAGCGCCAACGTCCAGCGCCCCGCGGAAAATGAACGGGAAGCACAGCACGTTGTTGACCTGGTTCGGGTAGTCAGAGCGCCCGGTGCAGATGATGGCATCTTCGCGGACCTGCTTCGCCAGCGGCGGCAGAATCTCCGGTTCCGGGTTAGCCAGGGCGAGGATCAGCGGCGCGCGGGCCATTTTTTTCACCATCTCCGGCGTCAGCACTTTCGGGCCTGAACAGCCGAGGAAAATATCCGCCCCGTCAATCACATCGTCCAGAGTGCGTTTGCCGTCATCTTCTACCGCGTAGGCCGCCTTGGTCTCTGCCATATGGGGCTCACGGTCTTTATAGATAACGCCTTTGGAGTCGCAGACCACGATATTGTGTTTCTGCATCCCCAGCGCCACCAGCAAATTCATGCAGGCAATCGCCGCCGCGCCCGCGCCGGATACCACCATCCGAACGTCGGAAAGATTCTTCTCAACCACCCGCAGGCCGTTAATAATCGCCGCGGTGCTGATAATGGCCGTGCCGTGCTGATCGTCATGGAACACAGGAATGTTCATGCGCTCGCGCAGCTTTTGCTCGATGTAGAAACACTCTGGCGCTTTGATGTCTTCGAGGTTGATGCCGCCGAAGGTGGGCTCCAGCGCCGCCACGACATCGATAAATTTATCCGGATTCAGCTCATCGACTTCGATATCGAACACATCAATCCCGGCGAATTTTTTAAACAAAACGCCCTTGCCTTCCATCACCGGCTTACCGGCTAGCGCACCAATATTCCCCAGTCCCAGCACCGCGGTGCCGTTGGAGACAACGGCCACCAGGTTGCCACGGGCGGTATATTTGTAGGCGGCCAGCGGATCTTTCTCGATTTCCAGACAAGGTGCCGCCACGCCTGGCGAGTAGGCCAGCGCCAGATCGCGCTGGGTGGCCAGAGGCTTGGTAGGGACAACCTGAATTTTCCCGGGAACGGGAAACTCATGGAAATCGAGGGCGCTTTGTTTCAACTGCTCATCCATTTTATTGTTCCTTTCACGTATCGGTCGTAGGGGGTGTGCGTAATGACTATCCTGGTGCCCACCCTAAGGTGGCGCATAGTATCTCGCCTGACGGCTTTTCAAACTTTGAACGCCGCCAAACTCTCGCCATCGCAATGGTATATTTGTTATCGATTTATAACATTTATGTAACCTGATTTCGAAAGCAATGATAGTCCCGTCTGCTATGCTTTTTAGTTATCCACCCGATAAACACCTCGACAAACAATCAACAAAAACTCATGCAACATCTTGTTTCAGGAGTCCATTATGTCCCGAAGAGAACTTGCCAACGCCATTCGCGCCCTGAGCATGGACGCCGTACAGAAAGCCAACTCCGGCCACCCCGGCGCCCCGATGGGGATGGCGGATATCGCCGAAGTCCTGTGGAATGATTTCCTTAAACACAATCCGGAGAATCCGCACTGGTATGATCGTGACCGCTTTGTGCTCTCTAACGGTCATGCGTCGATGCTGTTGTATAGCCTGCTGCATCTGACCGGCTACGATCTGCCGCTGTCCGAATTGAAAAACTTTCGCCAGCTCCATTCGAAAACGCCCGGCCACCCGGAACACGGCTATACCCCCGGCGTCGAGACGACCACCGGCCCGCTTGGCCAGGGGCTGGCCAACGCCGTCGGCATGGCGATTGCCGAGCGCACGCTGGCGGCGCAGTTTAACCGTCCCGGCCACGACATTGTCGATCACTATACCTGGGTGTTTATGGGCGATGGCTGTCTGATGGAGGGGATCTCCCACGAAGCCAGTTCGCTGGCGGGGACGCTGGGTCTCGGTAAGCTCATCGGCTTCTATGACCATAACGGCATCTCAATCGATGGTAAAACCGACGGCTGGTTCACCGACGATACCGCCGCGCGCTTTCGGGCCTATCACTGGCACGTGATTGGCGATATTGACGGCCACGACCCGCAGGCAGTGAAACAGGCGATTCTCGAGGCGCAAAGCGTCACGGATAAACCTTCGCTGATCATCTGCCGAACCGTGATCGGCTATGGCTCACCGAATAAAGCCGGTTCGGAAGAGTCCCACGGCGCAGCGCTGGGGGAAAAAGAGGTGGCGTTAACCCGCGAGAAGCTGGGCTGGAAATATCCACCGTTTGAGATCCCCAAAGAGATTTATCAGCAATGGGACGCCCGGCCGCGCGGCGAGCAGGCAGAACAGACGTGGAATCAGCGGTTCGCCGCTTATCAGCAGCAGTATCCTGAACTGGCGGCGGAGCTAAAACGCAGAATGGACGGCGCGCTGCCGGCGAACTGGAGCGATGCGGCGCACGATTATATCGCGCAACTGCAGGCCGAGCCGGCGAAAATTGCCAGCCGTAAAGCGTCGCAAAATGCCCTGAACGCCTATGGCCCGCTCCTGCCGGAACTGCTGGGCGGATCGGCCGATCTGGCGCCGAGCAACCTCACCATCTGGTCCGGATCAACATCCATCAAAGAGGATATGGCGGGTAACTATATTCATTATGGCGTACGCGAGTTCGGCATGACGGCGATCGGCAACGGCATTGCTCTCCACGGCGGCTTTATCCCCTATACCTCCACCTTCCTGATGTTTGTCGAATATGCGCGTAACGCAGCGCGAATGGCGGCGTTGATGAAAGCCAGACAGATAATGGTCTATACCCATGACTCGATTGGGTTAGGGGAAGATGGCCCCACTCATCAGGCGGTCGAACAGCTGGCCAGTCTGCGACTGACGCCGAACTTCAGCACCTGGCGCCCCTGCGATCAGGTCGAAACGGCGGTCGCGTGGCAGGCGGCGATTGAACGACAAACCGGCCCCACCGCGCTGATACTGTCGCGGCAAAATCTGGCGCAAATGGCTCGGACGCCGCAACAGGTACAGGATATTGCCCGCGGCGGCTATGTGCTGAAAGATGCGGGGGGCAAACCAGATTTAATCCTGATAGCCACCGGCTCCGAAGTGGAGATAACCGTGCTGGCGGCGGAAAAGCTGCTCGCCAAAGGTGTTAACGTGCGGGTAGTCTCCCTGCCTTCAACCGATGTTTTCGATGCGCAAGATGCGGCATACCGGGAATCGGTTCTTCCGGCTAACGTCAGCGCCAGAATTGCCGTTGAGGCCGGTATCGCCGACTACTGGTATAAATATGTCGGGCTGAAAGGCGCCATCGTGGGAATGAGAAGCTACGGTGAATCGGCGCCGGCGGATAAGCTCTTCCCGTTCTTTGGCTTCACCGTCGAGCATATCGTCAGTCTCGCGGATGAAATATGTAACGGGTAACCCATAGCGTGGGCCAGGCATCTGGCCCCTGCCAGTTATCACACTGCGGCTGCTGCGCATAGCGAACCAGGCTAAACCGCTGGCCATCATAGCGCCAGCGGGTCTGAACCCCGCAATCGCCGGGGCCGCGCCCTTTATCCAGAGTCACCAGCTCGTGACGTCGCTCATCAATACTGGCATTAATCAGCTCAATATCACGCGCCGCATTGCCCGGCGGCTGGAAGGGCAGCGTCAGACGAACCTGGCGGGCCACATACGGCTGCTGGCGCGACACCAGCCAGGCCAGCCAGATGGTGTTGTACGCCCCGGCTTCGCAGCTGACCATCAGTAACACCTTCTCATCCGTCAACGCGGTAACCCGAATCTCGCGGCGGAAAGGGTCCAGCGAACAGGCGCTATTGTTCATCCGCTCGTTGCCGTAATCCATCAGGTCATTGAGCTCCTCCCGACTGAGCGGTGATTGCGAGAGATCGACTTTGCCAACCGCCCGCAGCGCAGGTGCCGGCGGTACGCTAAGCGGCGGCTCTTCGCCCTTCCCTACCCACGCGGTTTCACTGCCGACACGCTTTTGATGGCTATCGATAAACAGCAACGCGGCTTTCAGTCCTTGCAGAGAAATGCTTTGCAGCCCGTTAACCAGGGTTATCGCCTGCCCCTCCTGCACCTGCTGGAGAAAAGCATCGATCGTCACGCTATCCCCGGTTTTGAGCAGCTTATCCGCAACCTGCCAGTGTTTATCGGTCAACGCCAGCGGTTTACCATCAAGCAAAAGGCGAGGAGCGATTGGCGCCAGGGCGGCAACCGGGTTACCGATACCGCCCAGCTCAATGCGCAGGCTGGCATCCGTGACGGCGCCGGCGCTACGGCTGAGAGTCATAACCAGTCCGTGATGCAGACCAACGTTGCGAGCGACGCAGAAATTCTGATTATTGCAGGTGACCAGCCAGTCGTCGAAGAGCTGTTGTACCGGCGCCGCCCACGCCCATGACGTCGGTAGCAAACCGAAAAACAGAAAAAAAAGAACCCGATAAAGCATGCGCGGCACAACCCCAGAGAAGAACGCTCAAAACAGCAGCCATCTTCACCAGCGGCGACATGTTACTCAATCAGATTTATCAGATAACCCCGCCATCAGTCCCGATGTTTGCAAATATTGCAGCAGGATCACCGCCTTGCCATCGCGTATCTCGCCGCTGGCAACCATCTGCAATGCCTGGCTGAAAGGCAGCTCCAGCACATCGATATCTTCATCTTCAACGCCGCCGCCGCGCGTTTTGCGCTGCGCGTCGCTGTACTCGGCGATAAAGAAGTGGACAATTTCGGTCACCCCGCCGGGAGACATATACAGCTCGAACAGCTTATGCGCATCGCCCACTTCGTACCCGGTCTCTTCGATGGCCTCTTTGCGGATGCAGGCTTCGGGCTCGTCGTTATCCAACAGCCCGGCGCAGGTTTCGATCAGCATCCCGTCCTCGTTACCGTTAACCCAGGTGGCAACACGAAACTGGCGGACCAATACGACGGTTTGCTTACGGCGGTTATACAACAGCACCGTGGCGCCGTTGCCGCGATCGTAAACCTCGCGCTTATGACGGACCACGCTGCCGTCGCTACGCGTCAGCTCGTAGGTCATATTGCGCAAAATAAAGTAGTTTTCAGAGAGGAGTTTATCTTTGATAACGTTGATGTTGAGTGACATACGGCACCGCAGCGTGGAATGACGCTGTCATACTACGCTGCGAGGCCGGGTTTGTCGTTAGTGAAGCAGGGCCGATTTTACGCCGAGATAATCCATGATCCCCTGCGCCGCATGGCGACCTTCGGCCATCGCCGTCACCACCAGATCGGCGCCGCGGACGGCATCTCCGCCGGCAAAAATTTTGTCGTGCGTGGTCTGATAGCGGTAGCGGCTCTCGACACTGGCCTTAATCCGCCCCCGGTTATCAAGCTCTACGCCGACGGACTCCAGCCACGGCATCCCGTGGGGATGGAAACCAAAGGCCATAATCACCGCATCGGCCGACATCACGAACTCGCTGCCCGGCAGCGGCGACGGGCTGCGGCGCCCCTGCTCGTCCGGTTCACCCAGCTGTGTGCGCAGAAAACGTACGCCGTTAACCCGACCGTCGCTATCCAGCTCCAGCGTCACCGGCTGAACGTTGAATTCGAACTCCGCCCCTTCTTCACGCGCGTGTTTCACCTCTTTTTTCGACCCCGGCATATTGGCCTCATCGCGACGATAGGCGCAGGTGACCTTTTTCGCCCCGTGACGCAGCGCGGTGCGCACGCAGTCCATCGCCGTGTCGCCCCCCCCCAGCACCACGACATTCAGCCCGTGGGTATTGACGTAAGGCTCTTCGGGTTTCTCGCTCAGCCCCATGACTTGTTTCGTATTGGCAATCAGGAACGGCAGCGCATCATAGATCCCCGGGGCCTCTTCATTTGGCAGTCCCGCTTTCATGGAACGGTAGGTTCCGGCGCCAATAAATACCGCATCGTATTCTGCCAGCAAGGTGGTTAACGCCACGTCCTTGCCCACTTCACACTCCAGTTCAAAGCGGATACCCATCTCAGTAAAAATCTCCCGTCGCCGGGCCAGCAGTGACTTTTCCAGCTTGAAGGCCGGAATGCCAAAAGTCAGCAAACCGCCGATTTCCGGATGACGGTCGAAGACCACCGGCTGCACGCCGTTTCGGATCAGCAGGTCAGCGCAGGCCAGTCCCGCCGGCCCGGCACCGATAATGGCCACCTTTTTCCCGCTATCTACAACCCGGGAGAGGTCCGGTCGCCAGCCCTGTGCCAGCGCCTGGTCGGAGATATAGCGCTCGATGTTGCCAATTGTCACCGCGCCCTGTTCATCGCGCAGCGTACAGGCCCCTTCACACAGGCGATCCTGCGGGCAAACCCGGCCGGTTATCTCCGGCAGGCAGTTGGTTTGATGGGACAGCGCCACGGCGGCGTCGATATCCCCCGCTTGTACCCGCTCAATCCACTGGGGAATATGGTTATGCAGCGGGCAGGTCCATTCACAGATACTGTGTTCGCCGCACTGCAGGCAGCGCTCCGAGGCCTGCTGCGCCTGCCCGGCGTTAAAGGGCAGAACGATCTCGGCAAAATCCTTCTTGCGGATCGCCGCGGCCCGTTTATCGGCCTCGCTGCGCGGCGGCGTTGCCGCCATCTGGCGGGCTTTTGCGTCAGCTGCCGGTAATGCCATGTCGCCGGGATGCGCATGCCACGGCCGCGCATCCATCCGCGCCGTACGCAGGCGTCGCTGTCTGGCCATCGCGGACAGGGTCGCTTCCGTCGCCAGCTGCAGCGCCTGCGCCGGGCAGTTTTGCACGCAGGAGGGCCCGCCTTCACGGCCGCTGCACAGATCGCATTTATGCGCGGTGGCTTTCACTTTCCCCGCCGCCGCCGGTAACAGCACGATCTCCATGACGCCAAACGGACAGGCCACCATGCAGGATTTACAGCCGATGCACTTTTCCTCGTCAACCTGCACGCTATCATTTACCTGGCGAATGGCATAATTCGGGCAGCTGCGGGCACAGGGGGCGCTTTCACAATGCCGACATGTTATTGCGTTACGTTTTTGCTCGTGCTTCATCACGGTAATGCGCGGTAAGAAGCGCTGCGGGGTCAGGACGTGCTGTTCGTCGTTGTGTGCCATCACGCAGGCCACTTCGCAGGCTTTGCAGCCGATGCATTTGCGACTATCGCTGATAATAAAGTGGTTCATGGTATCCTTCGGTCTTCGCTAAATAACCCCTCGATTCGCATGACTATTTATTACCCGACAAAACGGGGCAGGAACAATGTTCATTTGCCCGGAAGCGTATTTTTCTGGAGATAACCCGTTTTGGATCAAATTCTTTGACTTAAATGAAATTGCGTTTTATTTAACGTAGCAAGCAGAAGGCAGTTTAACGACGACAAACGGACGCCGGGGTAAGCGGCGGTTTGCGCAGAGAGTCGGAGAGTTCTTTACGGTGTCCGCTAAAGCCACACGATAAATTACACTATCTCCTTAATTTCTCCACGTTTGCCCGTGGAGTTGCCTATAAAGTGTCACGGACTGTGCGGTAACAAAAATGTACACAATGAGGTCTCAATTCTGATGGCGAATTTTTTTATCGATCGCCCCATTTTCGCGTGGGTTCTGGCGATCCTGCTATGCCTGACCGGAACGCTCGCAATCTTGTCACTTCCCGTCGAGCAGTATCCCGATCTTGCGCCGCCTAACGTGCGCATTACCGCCAATTATCCTGGTGCCTCCGCACAAACGCTGGAAAATACCGTCACCCAGGTTATCGAGCAGAATATGACCGGCCTCGATAACCTGATGTATATGTCTTCCCAGAGCAGCTCTTCGGGTCAGGCGACGATTACGCTGACCTTTACCGCCGGAACCAATCCCAACGAAGCCATGCAGCAGGTACAAAACCAGCTGCAATCGGCAATGAAAAAACTGCCTCAGGATGTGCAAAATCAGGGGGTGACGGTACGTAAAACCGGCGATACCAACATTCTGACTATCGCGTTCGTCTCGACTGACGGCAGTATGGATAAGCAGGATATTGCCGACTACGTGGCCAGTAACATTCAGGAACCGCTCAGCCGCGTGAACGGAGTTGGCGACATTACGGCCTACGGCTCGCAATACTCAATGCGCATCTGGCTTGATCCGGCCAAACTCACCAGCGTGCAGATGACGGCGAAAGATGTCACCGACGCCATCGAATCACAGAATGCGCAGATCGCGGTCGGCCAGCTTGGCGGTACGCCGTCGGTCGATAATCAGTCGCTCAATGCCACCATTAACGCCCAGTCGCTGCTGCAAACGCCGCAGCAGTTCCGCGATATTACGCTGCGCGTGAATCCGGACGGCTCACTGGTGACGCTCGGCGATGTGGCGAAAGTTGAACTGGGCGCGGAAAGCTACGATTACCTCAGCCGCTACAACCGCAACCCGGCCTCCGGCCTTGGCGTGCAGCTGGCCTCCGGGGCAAACGAAATGCAGACCGCGGAGCTGGTGCTCAATCGTCTGGATGAGCTGTCGCAGTATTTCCCTCACGGCCTTGAATATAAAATTGCCTACGAAACCACCTCCTTCGTGAAGGCCTCTATCCATGACGTGGTGAAAACGTTGCTGGAAGCCATCGTGCTGGTGTTCCTGGTGATGTACCTGTTCCTGCAAAACATCCGCGCAACGCTCATCCCAACCATTGCCGTACCGGTGGTTCTGATGGGGACTTTCGCCATCTTGTTTGCCTGCGGCTACAGTATCAACACCCTGACGATGTTCGCGATGGTGCTGGCGATAGGTCTGCTGGTGGACGATGCTATCGTGGTCGTCGAAAACGTTGAGCGCATCATGAGCGAAGAGGGCCTTTCGCCGCGTGAAGCGACGCGAAAATCCATGGGCCAGATTCAGGGGGCGCTGGTCGGGATCGCGATGGTACTGTCGGCGGTCTTTATCCCGATGGCCTTCTTCGGCGGCACAACCGGCGCCATTTACCGCCAGTTTTCTATTACCATCGTCTCGGCGATGGTGCTGTCGGTACTCGTGGCCATGATCCTCACGCCGGCCCTGTGCGCCACCTTGCTGAAACCCATGAAGAAAGGCGAAGAACACGGTAAAAAAGGCTTCTTCGGCTGGTTTAACCGTATGTTCAACCGTAACGCCAGCCGCTACGAAACCGCCGTGGGCAAAATTCTTCACCGCTCGCTGCGCTGGATAGCGATCTACGCGCTGCTGTTGGGGGGGATGGTCTTTATGTTCTTACGCCTCCCGACGTCGTTCCTGCCCCAGGAAGACCGCGGCATGTTCCTGACCTCGGTGCAGCTGCCGAGCGGCGCAACGCAGCAGCAGACCTTAAAAGTCGTGCAAAAAGTTGAGGACTATTTCTTTAATCATGAACAGGCCAACGTTGCTTCGATTTTCGCTACCGTGGGCTCTGGCCCGGGAGGCAACGGTCAGAACGTCGCGCGTATGTTTATCCGCCTGAAGGACTGGGATGAACGCGATGCGAAAACCGGTACCTCGTTTGCGATCATTGAACGTGCGACAAAAGCCTTTAACAGCATTAACGAGGCGCGGGTCTTCGCCACTAACCCGCCGGCAATCAGCGGACTGGGCAGCTCCGCCGGTTTTGATATGGAGCTTGAAGACCACGCCGGCAACGGGCACGCGGCGCTCATGGCAGCCCGCGATACGCTGCTCGATCTGGCGGCGAAAGATGAGCGGTTGACCCGGGTTCGCCATAACGGCCTTGACGATAGCCCACAGCTGCAGATTGATATCGATCAGCGGAAAGCCCAGGCGCTGGGCGTGGCTATTGACGATATCAACAACACGTTGCAAACCGCCTGGGGCTCAAGCTACGTGAACGATTTTATGGATCGTGGCCGCGTGAAGAAAGTCTACGTCCAGTCCGCCGCCCCTTACCGCATGCTGCCTGACGATATTAATCTGTGGTACGTGCGCAACAGCAGCGGCACGATGGTGCCCTTCTCGGCATTTGCCACCTCGCGCTGGCAAACCGGCTCCCCGCGCCTGGAGCGCTATAACGGCTACTCGGCGGTGGAAATCATCGGCGAAGCGGCTCCTGGCATCAGTACCGGTACCGCGATGGCTATCATGGAAGATCTGACCAGACAGCTGCCAAATGGCTTTGGGCTCGACTGGACGGCCATGTCCTATCAGGAACGGCTGTCCGGCGCGCAGGCACCGGCGCTGTACGCCATTTCGCTGCTGGTCGTGTTCTTGTGCCTGACTGCGCTGTACGAGAGCTGGTCTATCCCCTTCTCGGTCATGCTGGTGGTGCCGCTGGGGGTTATCGGGGCGCTGCTGGCCACCTGGATGCGCGGTCTTGAAAACGACGTGTACTTCCAGGTTGGCCTGCTGACGGTCATCGGCCTGTCGGCGAAAAACGCCATTCTGATCGTCGAATTTGCTAATGAGCTAAACGAGAAAGGGGAAGATTTACTCGCCGCCACGCTGTCGGCCTGTCGCCAGCGTCTGCGGCCGATCCTGATGACCTCGCTGGCCTTTATTTTTGGGGTCCTGCCGATGGCGACCAGCACCGGCGCCGGTTCCGGTAGCCAGCATGCCGTGGGTACCGGGGTCATGGGCGGGATGATTTCCGCCACCGTCCTGGCTATCTTCTTCGTTCCGCTATTCTTCGTACTGGTACGTCGACGCTTTCCGCAAAAAGAGCGCCCGCAATAACCCGGCAGGATCCTGAGGGTCCCGTTTCTTACCCGGGAAATAACAAAAAGGCGACTGTTATAGTCGCCTTTTTTATCTGCTTACAGCCGCCGGGCTATTATTTTAGCCGTACGATTACCCTGCTCACATTGAGGATTTTATTTACGAAGCATACCTTCAATAAAATCTTTCCAGTTCCCTAGTTCATGTTCAATCATAATAGCCTCTCTTATTATTATGGGTGATTCTATGCAAATCGGTTTGGGAAAGGAAGTGCACTAAGGTTATCGCTGCGATTGCTGGTAACCCCTTCTACGCCATCATCTCTCTGATTTACTGGTACTATGAGCCTGGGAGTGGAAATTTAATGTGATGCATAGCAACATTTCGCAACATTAAGCCTGTTTTCAGATAATTTCCCCTGCCGATATCCTGCTCTTTTATCCTCCGTCGGCGAACGATTTCCAGGTTATCGTTAGCGGACTGGTTAATATTCGCCCAGTGCATACATAGAGGGTAAAAAAGGATATTTATTCACGCGGTTCACGTATTATTTTATACCGGCTTGTGTATTCGGATATTTCTGAGTTAATCGCGTAAATCAACGTAAAAGAAAAGGTTTCATTATGCTGACTATGTACGGAATCAAAAACTGCGACACCATTAAAAAGGCCCGCCGCTGGCTGGAAGCTAATCACATTGCCTATCAGTTCCATGATTATCGTGCCGATGGCCTGGATCGCGAGTTATTAAACACCTTTATCGCTGAGCTGGGCTGGGAAGCACTGCTCAACACGCGCGGGACAACCTGGCGGAAACTGGATGAAACCGTGCGTGCCGGTATCAATAACGCCGATGCCGCCGCCGCGCTGATGCTGGAAATGCCGGCAATTATCAAACGCCCATTGCTCTGCGCGCCCGGGCAGCCTATGCTGCTGGGTTTCAGTGAACTCACTTATAAGAAGCTTGTTAACGAGGTATAGTCTATGTCTTGCCCGGTCATTGAGCTGGCTCAGCAGCTTATTCGCCGCCCTTCCCTCAGCCCCGATGATGCGGGATGCCAGGCGTTAATGATTGAACGCCTGCGTGCGATTGGCTTTACCGTGGAACCGATGGATTTCGGCGATACGCAAAATTTCTGGGCCTGGCGCGGGCGCGGTGAAACGCTGGCCTTTGCCGGCCATACCGACGTTGTTCCGGCCGGCGATGCTGACCGTTGGATTAACCCGCCTTTCGAACCCACCATCCGCGACGGCATGCTGTTCGGCCGCGGCGCGGCAGATATGAAAGGCTCGCTGGCCGCGATGGTGGTTGCCGCCGAGCGCTTTGTCGCCCAGTACCCGAATCATAAAGGTCGTCTGGCCTTTTTGATCACCTCTGATGAAGAGGCCAGCGCGCACAACGGAACGGTGAAAGTGGTCGAAGCGCTGATGGCCCGCAACGAGCGCCTGGACTACTGCCTGGTCGGCGAACCGTCAAGCACCGAAGTCGTCGGTGACGTGGTCAAAAACGGTCGTCGTGGCTCACTCACCTGCAACCTGACCATTCACGGCGTGCAGGGCCATGTTGCTTACCCGCATCTCGCCGATAACCCGGTGCACCGCGCGGCCCCTATGCTGACGGAGCTGGTAGCAATCGAGTGGGATAAAGGCAATGAATTCTTCCCCCCCACCAGCATGCAGATAGCCAACGTGCAGGCGGGTACCGGGAGCAATAATGTGATCCCCGGCGACATGTATGTTCAGTTCAACTTCCGTTTTAGCACTGAACTGACCGACGAAATGATTAAAGCCCGCGTCGTCGAGCTGCTGGATAAATATCAGCTGCGCTATACCCTGGACTGGTGGCTGTCTGGCCAACCGTTCCTCACCAGCCGTGGCAAGCTGGTCGAAGCGGTGGTGAACGCCATTGAGCACTATAATGAGATCAAACCCCAGCTGCTAACCAACGGCGGCACCTCTGACGGTCGCTTTATCGCTCGCATGGGTGCGCAGGTGGTTGAGCTGGGACCGGTGAATGCGACAATTCACAAAATCAATGAATGTGTTAACGCCGCCGACCTGCAGCTGCTGGCGCGGATGTATCAACGCATCATGGAACAACTGGTCGCCTGACGACCTCGACCTGAAAAGAGGAAGCGCACATGGAATGGCTAATCAACCACTGGTGGATTCTGGTGCTGGTATTTTTGGTGGGCGTCATGATTAACGTCATTAAGGATCTTAATCGCGTTGACCACAAAAAGTTTCTCGCCAATAAGCCGGAACTGCCGCCCCATCGTGATTGTAACGATAAGTGGGACGATGACGACGACTGGCCGAAGCACGACCAGCCGAAGAAGTAAGATTTCGCTCCCGCTCCCCGGTTAGCGCAACGCTACCGGGGAGTTGTCGAGCTTACGGCGATGCGCCTTAGTCGGGTCACCAACTTCGCGAAATCATATACCCGCAGGGTGCGCTCAGAAATCTCACCTTTCGTCGTTAGACTGTCTTGCGCAACGTTCATTCCCGACGATTGCCCGGCACGCCAGAATCATTCCCAACCCCATCGTCAATGAAAAAACCGCGACGCTAATTCGTTATCCGGCAATATTTTATTTCACCCTGCGTACCCGCTGAAATCATCTATGGAAAACCATAATTTAATATAAATAAGAATAAATATATTCACACGACATATATATAAACGCCCTCAGCACACCGCATTCGCCGTGGGATATTAAAACAATGATCTCACCCGCATCGGCCAATAAAAAATAATGCCATATTAGCCAGGTCCCCACGGGATATTTCGTCAATCTCTTGCCCCAATTCTATACCGCAAATACTCGGGATATTTAAACATCATGAAGGATTATCAACAACTCGATGCCAGCGTCGCGCATAGTGCGGAGATGCTGGAACAGGCGCTCCCTGCTGTGCTGCAACCTTTTCAGGACATGGCGAAATCAGCCAAAGGTGAAGGCGCGATTCCTCATCAATCCAGGCTGCTTATTGCGCTGGGTATTGCCATTTCCACCCACTGCGATCCCTGTATCGCTCGACACGCTCGTAAGCTGGCAGAATGCGGCGCCAGCCGGCAAGAAATCGCCGAAGTCGCAGGTATTTGTATCAGCATGAGCGGAGGACTCTCACTCACCTATGCCAACTCAGCGCTGGAGGCATTTGACTACTTCAGTCTCCGTATCACTACAGGACAGGGGGCTGGAAATGAGTAAATGCCTGCTGCTGCTTATCGGACTGTGTGTTTTTTCTCCGCGGATACTCTCTGCCCAACACTTTCCCACGGCACCGGTGAAAATTGAAGTGGGTGCCGCTGCGGGTGGCGGTATGGATATCGTCGCCAGAGCCCTCGCCGAGCGGCTCTCCCCGCTTCTGGGCCAGCCCGTGTTGGTCAGCAATCGCGCCGGCGCGGGAGGCGCTATAGCCATGATGGCGCTAAAAAATGCACAGCCGGATGGGTATACCCTCGCCCTGGTGCCTTCCTGGACGTTAAGTTATCAGCCGCTGATAAGCACGCATTATCGGGCCGAAGACTTTACTCTCCTGGCCGTACTCTATCGCTCTCCGGACGCGCTCATTGCCAGAGCCGATGCGCCATGGAACTCGCTGTCGCAGATGCTCGACTCGGCTCGTAACGAACAGAAAACGCTACTGTTCGCCTCTCAAAGCCCGGTAGATCAGCTCATTATTAACTGGCTGGCCCGTCAGACTGGCAACAAAATTGCCGCGCTGCCAACCCGAGGCGGCGGGGAAATGATCCCAAAACTGCTGGGCGGCCACGTTGATTTCGCTTACAGCGCGACAATGCATACGCAATATGTCAGTTCAGGGAAAATGAAAGTCCTGGCCTCGCTCACCGACCAACGTCAATCTATTGCCCCTGATGTGCCGACGTTAAAAGAACAAGGGTGGGATATCGCCATTAATACCTTTTTTATCGTCGTACTTCCCGCTGGCGTACCGCAGGCTATTACAGAACATCTCTCCTCAGCATTTGCCGACATCATGCGCGACGAACATATTCGATCTCTGATTGAAGATAAGCTTTTTATGAATATTGATGTTCATCTGATGAAAGATGCCTCCAGCCTCATCGTCGGGCAACAATCTAAAATGCGGACCTTATTCGACACATTGCAGTAAACCCTATGCGCACAGAAGGGGGACGGGATAACAAATTATTTCCCATACGTATAAACAGAGAGCGAGGAAAACATGAAAGATCGCATTCAAACTGTTGCATATCTCCTGTGCCTTGTCGTATCCCTGCTCATTCTGTCAATGCTTATTTTCCAGGAGGATTCGGGCGCTAACACGTATGGCATGCCCTCCTCGCGACTCCCCTGTATCTATAGCGGCGTAATGGCGTTCGCTTCGCTGGCGTTATTTATTCAAGCCAGACATCGGCAAACCAAAATATTTCAGTTCCCTCACGCGTGGCGAAATATATTACCGATCCAGATCGCAATACTCCTCTATGCATGGGCGCTCTACTTCTTTGGTTTTATCGTCGCAGGTATGGGGATATTGTTTATTTTACAATGGGTAATGGGGCAACGACGCTGGAGCATTCTGTTATTACTTTCGCTGTTACCTCCGCCACTTTTATGGTTGGCCTGCACGCGCCTGCTGGGTATGGCGCTGCCATAGTGGTCCATGGAAAACACAGGAAATCAAAAATGGAACTCGTTGTTTCCGCACTCCTCACCAGTATATCTATCGATAATCTGCTTTATATTGTCGCCGGTGTCGCGCTGGGAAATATCATTGGTGCGATCCCAGGCCTGAATGCCGTAATGGCTATCGCGATTGCCGTACCGCTGACCTACTATATGCCCGCGGTGGGCGCAATGGGTTTTCTTGTTGGTATCAACAAAGGGGCGGCTTTTGGCGGCTCGATTTCCGCTATTATCTTAAACGTCCCCGGCTCGCCTGATGCGGCGGCTACCTGCTTTGATGGTTATCCCATGCATTGTCAGGGCAAGGGAATAAAAGCGCTCAAGCTGTCTTTATTTGCCTCGGCATTTGGCGATTTTTTTTCCACCTTGATACTTATTCTTATCGCGCTCCCCCTTGCCAGCCTGGCGATTCAACTGGGGCCGGCGGAGCTCTGCGCACTGATTATCTTCACATTGATCCTGATAGCCGATCTTGATTCCGACAATATCTGGAAAGGCATACTGGCGACAGCTTTCGGCCTGCTGCTTAGCACCATCGGACTGGATCCTGTCTCTTCTCTTCCTCGCCTGACGTTCGGTTACTACCCGTTGGAAAACGGAATACCGCTGGCCCCTGCCGTTATCGGGATTCTGGCGCTGACGGAGATATCCCGACAAATGGCGGAGTACGATCGGCATAAAGCGCAGGTTCAGCCCCACAATTTACCGCCTGGCGATATGCAGGCCGATCGGTTGGGATTCGTTGAGTTTTTCCGCTTACTGCCCGCGCTGATTCGCGGTTCGCTGGTTGGCGTGATTGTCGGTATTGTTCCGGGCATCGGAGGGACCGTTTCCGCCTTTCTAAGCTACGGCGTGGAAAAAAAACGCGCCAAAGATCCGGATACTTTTGGCAAAGGACGTAGCGAAGGCGTGGTAGCCCCGGAAGCCGCAAATAACGCCGTGATCTGCGCCAGCCTGATACCGCTGTTTACCCTGGGTATTCCCGGCAGCCTCATTTCAGCCCTGTTGATTGGTGCGTTCATTCTGCACGGCATCACACCCGGCCCGCTGATGTTCGAACAGCATACTGAAACCGTTTACGCCATTTACAGCACCATGATGCTAGGCAATCTCTTTAATTTGATTGTGGGTTACATCGGATTATTTTTCTTTATTCGCCTGCTCTCTTCCCCGCGCAAACTCCTCTTCCCGATGATCATTTTCCTGTGCTTTAGCGGGATTTGCGTCATGGACAGCAGTTTTACCGCGATCGTCATCGCCATTTTGTTTATGTTCCTTGGCTACGGGATGCAGGTACTGAACCTTTCTGTCGTTTCGTTAATTATTGGCCTGGTACTGGGGCCACAGCTTGAGCTGTATATGCAGCAAACCGTGATGATGGGCGAAGGTACGCTTGCGCCGCTGTTGACCCGACCTCTGGCCTGCATACTGATTCTTCTGAGCCTTCTGATAATGGCTAAAAAGCTGGTCTCGTATTCGGCAAAAAGTCTTCGCAATGGCAGAAGAAGCGCCGGGGAATAGGGAAGGCTCTGCCTGAGCCCCGATGCCACGACAGCACCGGGGCGCACTGTCAGAGTAGTTCTATAATATCATCGTCTTTCGGCGTACTGCCGCTCAACGCTTCGTCAAAATAGTGCTTCGGCACGGTATAGCGCAGGCGCTCAAGGGCAAACTGCATGCTGCGATCGTCAATCGCGTGCCCCAGATCCTCGACAATATCCAGCGTCACGTCGCCGCCCGCCTGCTGAAGCGCCTCCTGGGCCGAAACCGCCCACGCCAGGTCGATAACGCGATCCTCGCCGCCGTGAATCAGATGGATGGTTGTCGCGGTAGTCGCCGACTGCGGAAGCGTCGCATACCGTCCGTTAAAGGCGATCACCCGCGATGCCAGCCCCGGCTCAGCTTTGATACTCTCCAGAGACATAATCGCCCCCTGCGAGAAACCAATCAGCGCCGTCGCCCGCGGACCGACGCCGCTCTGTTTCTGCCAGTAGCGAACGGTCTCAATAAAGGTCGGCATAATGGCATCAATACGCGACTGGCGATTTTCCTCCGTCACCCCCTGAACCGAAAACCACTGACGGCCCGGCGGCGGACCGCAAGGTTCCGCGCCACCGATGCTGACGATCAGCGCATCCGGGAACTGCGGCGCAAACAGACTGCCGATTTGCCCCATTGCAACCGGGTTATCGCCGACGCCATGAAACAGCAACAGCAGCTGTTGGGCAGGTGTCGCAGGGCTTTGTACAATAAAATGGTCGTGTTTCATGGCTGTCTCCTTAGTTTACGTGGGCAGTTTACGCCGCGCGCGGAATATGACCATGACATTTAACTGAATGAGTTAGTTAAAAAAATTGCAGTTCCCCGACCTGCTGACGCAGCCTCTCCGCCCGCGATGCGTCAAGGTTCAGCAGCGCCAGTCCCGCTTCTTCGCGCAGCCTGGCCAGCAGCGCTTTGCGTCCGGACAGACGCAGCCCGGTGCAAATCTCCGCTTCGTCCTGGCGTTGCAGGCGGGCGCGAAGCGCCGGAAGCGGCAGCCCGGTGTGTAGCAGCAGGCGGTTCAGGCTGCCAACCACCGCCAGCAGCGGACGATGGGCAAACGCAAAGCCCGCCACATCCAGCCAGTCGTCATCCGTAAGCATAGCTGCTGGCGCTACCGGCCGCGGGAATAACGCTTCCCGCCACTCCCACAGCCAGAACTCATCGCGCGCCAGACGCTGCGACTCCCGTAAAACCAGTTCGTGCCCCGCCGAAGTTAACGGATAAAGTGCCATCGCCGTGTAGCACCCGCTACTTGCCTCACGATGGGTACCTAAACGCACCAGCGTAAAACCGCAGCGCTGCCAGAAGCGCCCTAGTTCTGGCGTATAGCCAAAGCTGACCGATAGATAATCGAGGCCGTGGCTTTGCGCTACCGCCCGGGCAACCAGAGCCTGACCAAGCCCCTCGCGCTGGCGGGTCGGGTGCACGGCGATACGAGTGATTCGCTGCCCCAATAGCGTGGCCGCCAGCGGACTTCCGCCGTGAGCCGCCAGCGACTGCGCTACCAGATTACCGCGCGGGCGGCGAAAACCGGCCCATACCGCCCGACTGAGCGCGGGATCAAGCCCTCCCTCCGCCACCCGCCATAGCGCACCGGCCACGCCGTTGCTGGTGCGGGCGCAGGTAAAATGCTGGCCCGGCGCATCCATCATCCGCCGTAAATCCAGCGGCGATGTGCGGTAATGCGCGCCGGAAAGGAGCTGATACATCGCCTCGGCCAGCCCGTCCTGCTGCCGCCAGCTGTCCTGACTCACCGCCTCAAACGTCACCTCCCCCGCTGGAGATTGCGTAAAGCTTTCATCACCAAACAAGAGTAATTCACTGACCACTGCTTCCAGCGGACAGCCTGCGGCCCAGCGGATAGGATCAAGCAGACTAAACTGGCGCAGATGGGGGAAGCTGGCGCAAAACTTGAGCAGAAAACCGCGGCCGGTCCCTTCATAGCCCTGCACGGTCGTGGTCAGTAAGGTGCGAGGAAAACGGGTGACCAGCTGGCGAAGCAGCGGCCCGGGAATGGCGGCCGCTTCATCAACGATCAGCCATGACGCTCGCATATCGCCAGCCAGCAACGCATCCGGCGCTATAAAGCGAAAACCTTCACCGGCGAACGCCGCCATCACCTCGGTCGCGCCGCGCGCCGGGGCGGTAACGATGGCATCGCCCGCCAGCTGACGTATCAACATTCCCGCCAGCGCGGATTTTCCGCGTCCGCGCTCGGCGGTAACCACGGCAATGCCCGCAGGGAGTGTGCTCAGACTGGCCAGAATAGCGGCCTGTCCGGCCTGAGGATGGCCATCAGCCGGATGCCAGCGCGGTCGTGGCACCTCCTCCGGTAGCGTCAGCGGTTCATTCTGACGCCAGACGATCGCCTCAGGATTCGCGCAGACCTGCTGACAAAAACGGTGGACAAAATGGGGAGTGGGAATAGGCTCCGGCGCGTCGCTCCAGCGCAGGGAGTCCGCATCTGGCCGCGTTGGCCAACGGGTGAAAGAGGGGGTCAGCAGGATCAGCCAGCTTCCCGCTTTCAATGTCCCGCTCAAGGCGGCAAAAGCCGCCGCGTCGAAGCCGCTGCGGGCATCAAAGAAGGCGTGGCGGTACTCGCGCCCGAGGAGAGATTTGAGGGCCTCCGGCGAGATACAGGGCGCTTCCATAGGCTGCGGCCCCACCCACAGACCATCGCCGGCCAGCCGTTTACGCAGCAGCAGCGCCTGCTCCAGACACCACGCATCGTCGCCGCTGAGTACCAGCAGACGACGAATGCCCTGCTGCGCCATCCGCGCCGTCAGGTTAAGTAATTGATCCATTTACAGCGGCAGTCAGAGCGCATTACCAAATGTATTGCACTGCGCCGGGTCTCCGCTGTCAAACCCGCGCTTAAACCAGGTATAGCGCTGCTGCGAAGTACCGTGGGTAAAGCTGTCCGGGACCACGCGTCCCTGGCTTTGCTGTTGCAGGCGATCGTCGCCGATGGCCTCTGCGGCATTCAGCGCTTCCTGCAGATCGCCGGTTTCCATAACATCCTGATTCTGCATGCTGTGACCCCACACGCCGGCAAAGCAGTCGGCCTGCAGCTCCATTTTCACCGACAGGCGATTCGCTTCAGCCTGCGACGCGTGCTGCTGCAGCTGACGCACTTTGGATTCAATACCCAGCAGCTTCTGCACGTGATGCCCGACTTCATGAGCAATCACGTAGGCCTGTGCAAAATCGCCGTCCGCGCCGAGCTTGTTTTTCATCTCATCGTAGAACGAGAGATCGATGTAGACCGTGCTATCGGCCGGGCAGTAGAACGGCCCCATCACCGACTGGCCGGTACCGCAGCCGGTCCGCGTCGCGCCGCGATAGAGCACCAGCTTCGGCTGCGGGTACTGACGGCCCATTTTTTGGAAGATGGCGCCCCAGGTGTCTTCGGTATCCGCAAGGATCACCTTAGTGAACTTCGCGGCCTGCTCTTCCTGCGGGCTGATGGAGCGTTGGGTGGTGGTTTGCTGCTGTGAAACGGGCTCCCCGGTCAGCATGCCGGTCAAATCCACGCCGTAATAGCCCGCAACCAGCACGATAATCAGCAGGACGATACCGCCCTTCCCGCTGGGAAGACGGAAACCGCCGCCGCCACCGCCCAGGGGGGAGCCGGAATCATTACGTCGATCTTCTACATTGTCGCTTTCGCGACGTCCTTGCCAGCGCATAGGCACCTCAATCCATCAAATTCTCGAATATGAGAGATCGTAGGCGGTTCGGCGCAGGATTACCACTGGAAACAACAAGGAGAGCGCCAGAAGGTAGAGCGACCTTCTGGCGAGAGGAGGATTAGTCGAGCTTAACACCAAGGCGATGGGCCACTTCTTCGTAGGCCTCAATCAGGCCACCGAGGCTCTGGCGGAAGCGGTCTTTGTCCATTTTATCGAGGGTATTTTTATCCCACAGACGGCTGCCATCTGGCGAGAACTCATCGCCCAGCACCACTTCGCCCTTGAACAGACCAAACTCAAGCTTGAAATCGACCAGGATCAGGCCGGCATCATCAAACAGCTTTTTCAATACGTCGTTGGCTTTGAAAGTCAGTTCCTGCATGCGCGCGAGGTTCTTTTTGCTTACCCAGCCAAAAGTCTCGCAGTAAGACTCGTTGACCATCGGATCGTGCATCGCATCATTTTTCAGGAACAGGTCAAACAGCGGCGGATTGAGTTCAATCCCTTCTTCAATACCCAGACGCTTAACCAGAGAACCGGCGGCGCGGTTACGGACTACGCACTCCACCGGAACCATCTCCAGTTTTTTTACCAGACATTCGGTATCGGAGAGCAACGCTTCCATCTGAGTCGGGATACCGGCTTCTTCCAGTTTGCTCATAATGAAATGGTTAAATTTGTTGTTCACCATGCCTTTACGATCGAACTGCTCAACGCGCGCGCCATCCCCTGCTGAAGTATCGTTACGGAATTCGAGTACCAGCAGATCCGGATTCTCCGTGCTGTAAACGGTTTTCGCTTTACCACGATACAACTCAGCTTGCTTTTGCATCTTTGTCACTCCAGTGAAGATATAGACGATAAATATTGCGCTTTTCTGCCGACGCACACGTTTGCGTCACTATACATGAAAAAGGGCTGGATTGCTCCAGCCCTGTTTATTACTTACTGAATGCGGCCTGGAATACGGCTACCAGGGCGTCATTCTGCGACTGCGTCAACGTATGGCCTTTCGGATCGATGAACTGCAGACTGCTGCGGTTATCGAGATCGCCGACCTGCAGTTTGTAGTCACCGGAAACCAGCTGCGGATCGCTGGCGCCCAGCGCCTGCCAGCTGCTGTCAGACAGCGGCTTGTAGGTCAGCGCCATGCTGCCTTGCGAGCGGGTGCTATCCGTCACCTTCATGCCCACTTTTTCCAGTGCGCCCGGCAGACGTTGCCACACCATGTTGAACGGTGCGCGAACAACCAGCATTGGCAGACCCGTATCGTCGGCAGCACTCTGCACATCGAAGGTCGCGCCAGCATTTTTCTGCGCCGCATTCTGTGCGCTGGTGGCGTTCATATCCAGACCTTCGGAAATGACGTTCAGCATCGACGTGCTATAGCGTTGCAGAGAAGCCGGATCGGATACCGGTTTCCCGGCCTGCTCAAGATTCACCAGCTTCACGATAACCGCCTGCTGATAACCCTGAGGTTTCACTGAGATTTGATAGCGACCACGATACTGCTGGTCTTCATCGAGGCGATTCCATTCAACCCAGTCGGTATTCAGCGTCTGGCTGGCATCGTCACGTTTGGTGATGACATAGTTCTTAGACTGTATGATGCTGGCTACCTGCGCCCACAGCGAACCGCTACGACCGTTCTCGACCATCAGCGTGGCGGTATCGCCATTGAACTGAGTACGAGCGCCGCTCACCAGTGCCAGAGGCTGAGCCGGTGGGCGGATGTCCAGAGCTTTGCCCACTGCGCCTTTGCTGGTCGCAACCGGAATATTATAATCACCAACCTGAACCGGCAGAATCATGCCAGCAGGTGCGTGAAGTTCACTGAGCGGCGTAGCTTGCAGATAGACCTCATCGCCTCCCACCTGACGTTTGTAGCGTGAGTCGGAACTACAGGCCGCGAGAAGCAGGACCAATGAAACACCCGCAACCTTCGTCAGGCGCGACTTCTGTACTGAGTAAGCCATCAAATCTCCCTAAACTTTACAGCAAACCGGCATGCTTCAGCGCTGCGGTAACGGCCTGAGTACCCTGTTCGGTAATCGGCGTCATCGGCAGGCGCAGCGTATCGGTTGCCACAAGACCCAACGCCTTACATGCCCATTTCACGGGGATCGGGTTGGGTTCGACAAATAATTTTGTATGCAATGGCATCAGACGTTGGTTAATTGCACGAGCTTGCGCAAATTGGCCTTCTACAGCCAGTCGGCACATATCCGCCATTTCGCGAGCCGCAACGTTCGCCGTTACGGAAATCACGCCCTGACCGCCGAGCTGCATAAAGTCCATTCCGGTGGCATCATCGCCGCTCAACAGAATAAAGTCATCTGAAACCAGCTCTTTGATCTGATGAACACGACTTAAGTTCCCCGTCGCTTCCTTAATACCAATAATATTTTTTACTTCCGCCAGGCGACCGACGGTTTCCGGCAGCATGTCGCAACCGGTACGGGACGGCACATTATACAGAATTTGCGGCAGGTCGGTGTGTTCTGCGATGGCTTTAAAGTGTTGGAACAGCCCTTCCTGGGTCGGACGATTGTAATAAGGAGTGACCGTCAGGCAACCGACAACACCGCTATTGTTAAAACGTTTGGTCAGGCTAATCGCCTCTGCGGTTGCATTTGCACCGGTACCTGCGATGACCGGGATACGCCCGTCAGCAAGTTCAAGCGTCATCATTACGACATCGCCATGTTCTTCATGGCTCAGGGTCGCGGATTCTCCGGTAGTCCCTACCGAAACGATCGCCGAGGTTCCGCTGGCGACATGGTAATCAATCAGTTTTTTCAGGCTTGACCGGCAGACATTACCGTTTTCATCCATCGGCGTGACAAGCGCTACAATACTTCCCGTGAACATGGGCCATCCTCAGAGCTGAAGTGCGACAAGATTCTCAATGTTACGTTTGGTGCCGTAATAAAAGCAAGAGACCCGATGCCATCAGGGATGTTGTATGCCGGTTTTTTTTATGCTTTCCTAATGTTACCTCACCTTTTTAAAGGAAGAACAGGTTTGACCGCCTCATTACAACACTATCTGGTTATTACCGCTTTGGGCGCTGACCGTCCCGGCATCGTGAACACCATCACCCGCCACGTCAGCAGCTGCGGCTGTAATATCGAAGACAGCCGGCTGGCCATGCTTGGTGACGAGTTTACGTTTATCATGCTGCTTTCAGGTTCATGGAACGCGATTACGCTGATCGAATCGACCCTGCCGCTGAAAGGTGCTGAGCTGGATTTGCTGATCGTGATGAAGCGGACGACCGCGCGGCCTCCTCAGGCCATGCCAAACACCGTCTGGGTCCAGGTTGAGGTACCGGACTCGCCGCACATTATCGAGCGTTTCACTGCCCTGTTTGACGCGTGGAATATGAACATCGCCGAACTGGTTTCTCGGACCCAGGTCAGCGGTGATGACGATTCAGCGCAGTTGTTCATTCAGATAACCGCACACAGCCCTGCAACACAAAATGCATCAAATATCGAACAAGCGTTCAAAGCCCTATGTACAGAACTGAACGCACAAGGCAGTATTAACATCGTTAATTATTCACAACATGATGAACAGGATGGAGTTTGAGTAATGAATCCACTGAAAGCCGGTGATCTTGCACCGAAATTTAGCTTACCGGACCAGGACGGCGAGGAAGTAAATTTGACCGACTTCCAGGGACAGCGTGTTCTGGTTTATTTTTACCCGAAAGCCATGACCCCGGGTTGTACCGTTCAGGCCTGCGGCCTGCGCGATAATATGGATGAGTTAAAAAAAGCGGGCGTTGAAGTCCTGGGTATCAGTACTGATAAACCGGAAAAACTCTCCCGTTTCGCCGAAAAAGAGTTGCTGAACTTCACGCTGCTGTCTGATGAAAATCACCAGGTATGCGAGCAGTTTGGCGTCTGGGGCGAAAAATCGTTTATGGGGAAAACCTACGACGGTATTCACCGCATTAGCTTCCTGATCGATAGCAACGGCAAAGTCGAACACGTGTTTGATAACTTTAAAACCAGCAATCACCACGATGTGGTGCTGAACTGGTTGAAAGAAAACGGCTAACGTTCTACCCGACGCAGGACGCCGGGTCATCATTCACTGACCCGGCGTCCGTTTTCTTCCCCGCGTTTTCCGGCCGCAGACTATTTCTCTTCTTCCACCGCCAGGCCATCCGGCCACGCATGCACTACCGCTTTGATAAGAGTTGCCAGCGGAATCGCAAAGAAAACTCCCCAGAATCCCCACAGCCCACCGAAGATAACCACCGACAGGATAATCACCAGCGGATGCAGGTTGACCGCTTCGGAAAACAGCACCGGTACCAGCAGGTTACCGTCCAGTCCCTGAATAATCAGGTATACCGCAAACAGGCTCCAGAACTCCGGACCTGCGCCAAACTGGAACAGCGCCACGCCGACGACCGGAATGGTCACCACGAAGGCGCCGATGTACGGAATCAGCACCGAGAACCCGACCAGCACCGCCAGCAGCAGCGAATAGTTGAGATCGAACAAGATAAAGCCAATCCACGTTGCCACGCCGACGACAATCATCTCCAGCACCTTACCGCGGATATAGTTGGTAATCTGCTGGTTCATCTCTTTCCATACCTGCCCCGCCAGCCCGCGGTTGCGCGGCAGCACGCGGCGCACGGCGTTCAGCATCTGCTCTTTATCTTTTAGCAGGAAGAACACCATCAGCGGCACCAGCACCAGATAGACCGCCAGAGTCAGTAAGCCGACCAGCGAAGCCAGAGAGTATTTAACGACCGAGTCGCCGACGGTGAGCACGCGGTTACGCATATTGTCCGCCATGGCGTCGATAATCCCGGCGTCCATCAGCGCCGGGTAACGGCGCGGAACCGTGGCGGCAAAATCGGACAGCTTATTGAGCATGCCCGGCATATCGCGAATCAGATAGATGCCCTGCTGCCAGGCAACGGGCATCACCACAAACGCCATCAGCAGCAAGATGCCCACGAACAGAATCAGCACGAACGAGGTTGCCCAGGTTCGCGAAAGCCCTACGCGCTCCAGCCTGACGGTTGGCCATTCCAGCAGATAAGCCAGCACGATAGCAACCAGCAATGGCGCCAGCAGGCCGCTGAAAAAGAACATGATCCCGAACCCGGCCAGCAAAATAACCAGCAGCGCTATCGCTTCCGGATCGCTAAACCGACGACGATACCACTGCATTAACATCTCAAGCATAAAACCCTTCCCTGAAGCGCGTAGCGGCAAAAAAACCGAGGGAATTGTATCTAAATGTCATCTGAAAGACTTCGCTTTTATTAGCAAAGCCACAAACATTGACGCTGGCGTGAATATCATATTTTCAATAGCCTCAACGCCAGCTAAACTCGCATGACGCGCGGAAATGGAACATTACGCCGCCCAATCGGTCAAACTGGCACACCCACATTACAGGACAGAGGTTATGTTCAGGCAGTTAAAGAAAACGCTGGTGGCAACCGTCATAGCGTCGCTGACGCTGGGTTCGATTTTGCCTGCTTTTGCTGACTCCGCAGATACCCTGCCCGATATGGGAACCTCTGCGGGAAGCACGCTCTCTATTGGCCAGGAAATGCAGATGGGGGATTACTATGTGCGCCAGCTACGCGGTAGCGCGCCGCTCATCAACGACCCTCTGCTGGTGCAATATATTAACGGATTAGGGATGCGTCTGGTCTCGCACGCTAACTCTGTTCGTACCCCTTTCCACTTTTACCTGATTAATAACGACCAGATAAACGCCTTTGCTTTCTTCGGTGGCAATGTCGTGCTGCACTCCGCTCTGTTCCGCTATTCAGATACCGAAAGCGAGCTGGCATCGGTAATGGCGCATGAAATCTCACACGTCACCCAGCGCCACCTCGCGCGAGCAATGGAAGACCAAAAGCGCAACGCTCCGCTGACCTGGGTCGGTGCGCTGGGCTCAATTCTGCTGGCGATGGCGAGCCCGCAGGCCGGTATGGCGGCACTCACCGGTACGCTGGCGGGAACCCAGCAGGGGATGATCAGTTTTACCCGGCAAAACGAAGAAGAGGCTGACCGCATCGGGATTCAGGTGCTGCAGCGCTCCGGTTTTGATCCGCAGGCGATGCCGGCCTTTATGGGCAAATTGCTCGACCAGTCGCGCTACTCTACCCGTCCGCCGGAAATGCTGCTGACTCACCCCTTGCCGGAAAGCCGTCTGTCTGACGCCCGCAACCGCGCCAACCAGATGCGTCCTGTGGTTGTTCAGTCTTCCGCCGATTTTTACCTCGCCAAGGCCAGAACCCTGGGAATGTATAACTCAGGGGAAAATAAGCTTGGCGACGATCTGCTGAACGCGTGGGCGAAAGGCAATATCCGCGAACAGCACGCCTCCCAGTACGGGCGAGCGCTGCTGGCCATGGGAAGCAATAATTACGATCTGGCGCGCAAAACGCTGCAGCCTCTGCTGAGCGCCGATCCGCAGAACGCCTGGTATCTCGACCTGGCAACCGATATCGATCTCGGACAGAAGAAAACGGCCGATGCGATTAACCGCCTGAAAAATGCCCGCGAAATTCGTACCAACCCGGTTCTGCAGCTGAACCTTGCCAATGCATACTTACAGGGCGGACAAGCGGCGGAAGCGGCGAAAATCCTCAACCGGTACACCTTTAGCTACAAAGATGACGGCAACGGCTGGGATCTGCTGGCGCAGGCTGAAGCGAGCCTCGGCAATCGTGACCAGGAGCTGGCGGCACGCGCAGAAGGTATGGCGCTGGTCGGCCAGCTCGATCAGGCGATTACTCTGCTGAGCAGCGCCAGCTCGCAGGTGAAACTGGGCAGTTTGCAGCAGGCGCGCTACGATGCGCGTATCGACCAGCTGCGCCAGCTGCAGGAACGATTCCGCCCCTATCAAAAAATGTAAGGAGACGACATGTCTGACGCGGTAAAAATCTATCACAATCCCCGCTGCTCCAAGAGCCGCGACACCTTAAGCCTGTTGAAGGCTAACGGTATCGATCCTGAAGTCGTGCTCTACCTGGAGACGCCGCCGGATGCAGACACGCTCCGCCAGCTGTTAAAAATGCTCGGAATGGTCAGCGCCCGCGAACTGATGCGCCAGAAAGAGGATCTGTATAAATCCCTGGAGCTCGCCGACCCGCAGCTTAGCGAGGAGGCGCTGATTCAGGCCATCGTCGATAATCCGAAGTTGATGGAGCGCCCGATTGTTGTCAGCCATGGCCAGGCGCGGATCGGCCGACCGCCGGAGCAGGTTCTGGAAATCGTCAACTGATGCCGATGCGCCATTGCGGTTTGCCGTGATGGCGCAGCGGGTGAAAGACGAAGGGCGCGGATTGGGCAGATCGCAGAGATCCGGCCCGGCTAGAGCTTGAGGATCTCTTTCACGAAAGGAATGGTCAATTTACGTTGCGCGGTAATCGAAGCGTGATCGAGCTGATCGAGCGTCATAAACAGCGAGCGCATTTCACGATCTAACCGTTTGAGCAAGAAACGACAGACGTCTTCCGGCATCTCAAAACCCCGCAGACGCGCGCGCAGCTGTAGCGCCTGCAGCTTATCTTCGTCCGACAGCGGCTGTAGCTTGTAGATTTGCCCCCAGTCGAGGCGCGACGCCAGGTCCGGCAACCCGAGATTCAGCTGGCGCGGCGGACAATCGCCGGTAATCAGCAAACGCGTTTTACCCGATTCGAGGATCCGGTTATAGAGGTTGAAAATGGCCATTTCCCACGGCTCGTCGCCGGCCACGCACTCGATATTGTCAATACAGACCAGCGAAAGCTGCTCCATCCCATCGAGCACTTCCGGTACAAACCACGTACGCTTATCCAGTGGAACATAGCCCACCGCATCGCCGCGCTGGGAAAGCTCCGCACAGGCGGCATGTAACAAGTGACTGCGCCCCGCCCCTTCGCGTGACCAGATATAGATGTACCCGCTATGTTCCTGCCGCAACACATTCTGTAAGGCAGCAAGAAGAGAAGGATTATCACCCGGCCAAAAACTCGCGAAAGTTTCATCATCGGGAAGATACAGTGGCAGAGAGAGCTGTGCCGGTGCGTTCAGATGGACCTCATCATAGGCTTACAGAAAAACGCGATGAGTTTATCACGAAGTATGCCTTGAGAGAACCGGGCGGGATCGCCGCCCGGTTGCAGGATCAATGTTTTACTTCTTCACTGTCGGCGGCATCCAGCACAACCTCTTCCGGACGCAGGACGCTGATCAGTTTGAAAATCAGACTCAGACCCACGCCGACAATTGTCGCCAGCGCCATGCCTTTCAGCTCCGCCGCACCAATGTGCACTTTCGCGCCGCTGACGCCAATGATCAGAATCACGGAGGTCAGAATCAAATTCTGCGCCTTGTTGTAGTCCACTTTCGATTCGATCAGGACGCGAATACCGGAGGCGCCAATCACCCCGTACAGCAGCAGCGAAACGCCGCCCATCACCGGCAGCGGGATAATCTGAATCGCAGCCGCCAGTTTCCCTACGCAGGAGAGCAGAATCGCGAAGATTGCCGCGCCGCCGATAACCCAGGTACTGTAGACACGGGTGATCGCCATAACGCCGATGTTCTCGCCATAAGTGGTGTTGGGCGTCGAACCAAAGAAGCCGGAGATCATCGTCGACAGGCCGTTAGCAAACATCGAACGATGCAGCCCGGGATCGCGGATCAGATCTTTTTTAACGATATTCGCCGTCACCACCAGGTGGCCGACGTGCTCGGCAATCACCACCAGCGCAGCGGGCAGAATGGTGAAGATAGCAAACCATTCAAAGCGCGGGGTGTAGAACGTCGGCAGGGCAAACCAGTGCGCCTCGGCGATCGGCGTAGTGTCGACAACGCCCATCACGAAAGAGAGCGCGTAGCCGACCAGCACGCCGATCAAAATCGGGATAATGGCCATGAAACCGCGAAACAGCACCGAACCGAAGACCGTCACCGCCAGCGTCACCATCGAAATAATGATGGTTTTGCTGTCCGGCGATTGCCCGTCAGCCGGCAGCAGGCCAGCCATATTGGCAGCGACGCCCGCCAGTTCGAGGCCGATAACCGCGACAATGGCCCCCATAGCCGCCGGCGGGAACATCACGTCCAGCCAGCCGGTGCCGGCTTTTTTGACAATAAAGGAGACGATGCAGAACAGAGCGCCGCACATAATGAAGCCACCCAGCGCCACCTCATACCCCAGCGGCAGCAGCAGCAACACCGGGGATATAAATGCGAAGCTCGATCCGAGATAGGCCGGGATTTTTCCCTTACAGATGAAAAGATACAGCAATGTCCCAATGCCGTTAAACAGCAGGACGGTAGCCGGGTTGATATGAAACAGAACGGGCACCAGAACCGTTGCGCCAAACATAGCGAACAGATGCTGCAAACTCAGTGGGATAGTCTGTAAAAGCGGCGGTCTTTCACTCACCCCGATTGCGCGGCGCGTCATAGCGTTTTCCTCTAAGAGTCGTTTATTAGTTGCTGTGAGTTTGTTTTATTCAAAAAAAAGCCGACTCTTAAAGTCGGCTTCTTATTATCTATGTAATCACTTGGTACCAAAAATCTTATCGCCGGCATCGCCGAGCCCCGGAATAATGTATCCGTGCTCGTTGAGGCCCTGGTCAATGGATGCGGTATACATCTCAACATCCGGATGCGCTTTCTCCAGCGCGGCAATCCCTTCCGGCGCCGCCACCAGAACCAGCACCTTAATGCTGGAGCAGCCCGCTTTTTTCAGCAGGTCGATAGTGGCGATCATCGAACCACCGGTTGCCAGCATCGGGTCAACCACCAGCGCCATGCGTTCGTCGATATTCGACACCAGCTTCTGGAAATAAGGAACCGGCTCCAGCGTCTCTTCGTCACGATAGATCCCTACCACGCTGATACGCGCGCTCGGTACGTGCTCCAGAACCCCTTCCATCATCCCCAGACCGGCGCGCAGAATCGGCACAACGGTGATTTTCTTCCCTTTGATCTGCTCGATTTCTACCGGACCATTCCAGCCCTCGATGGTGACTTTCTCTGTCTCCAGATCGGCAGTGGCTTCATAAGTCAGCAAGCTACCTACCTCTGAGGCAAGTTCACGGAAGCGTTTGGTGCTGATGTCGTGCTCACGCATCAGGCCCAGCTTGTGTTTGACGAGCGGGTGTTTCACTTCCACAATCTTCATTCTCTTTCTCCTCTGAGGGGCAGCCACAAAAAAAATCGCGGGATTATACCGCTTTTTTCCATTTGCGCCATAGCCGATATGTTTGACCGGGATCAACCAAAATGCTTTGCGCTGCCTGAGCCAGTATAAAACAAAATAAAAAAACCCCGCACAGGCGGGGTCACACAAGGCTTGAGGGGTGTTTTACAATGTTTCGCCGTTGCTGCTGATAACCTGTTGATACCAGGAGAAAGATTGCTTCCGGCTGCGGTCCAGCGTTCCGTTGCCTTCGTTATCTTTATCGACGTAGATAAATCCGTAGCGTTTCTTCATTTCACCGGTACCGGCGGAAACGAGGTCGATACATCCCCACGGGGTATAGCCCATCAGGTCAACGCCGTCCTCAACCACCGCTTTTTTCATCTCGGCAATATGCGCGGAGAGATAATCGATACGGTAACGATCGTTCACCGTGCCGTCAGCTTCGCGCACGTCGATGGCCCCGAAGCCGTTCTCAACAATAAACAGCGGCAGCTGGTAATGATCCCAGAACCAGTTCAGGGAGTAGCGCAGACCCACCGGGTCAATCTGCCAGCCCCAGTCTGACTTCTGCACGTACGGATTAGAGACCAGGCTTTGGGTCTCGTCATAATCCAGCTGCGGGTTATCATCGGTCGCTTTCGTGGCAAACGACATATAGTAGCTAAAGCCAATATAGTCGACGCAGCCTTCGGCCAGCGCCTGACGATCTTCTGCGGTGATATCGAGCGTAAAACCGCGGCGCGCGAAGTAGTTCAGCAGATGCTGCGGGTACTTACCGCGAACATGAACGTCGGTAAACCAGTAACGGCGATGCATGGCGTTCATTGCCATCATCATATCATTCGGGGCACAGGAGAACGGATAAATCGGGCACATGGCAATCATGCAACCCACCTGCAGCGAGGGATTTATCTCGCGGGCAGCTTTTACCGCCAGGGCGCTGGCCACCAGCTCATAGTGCGCCGCCTGATACATCACCGGTTCGCGATCTTCATCCGGCAGATACTTCAGACCTGAGTTGGTAAACGGGGCAAAATCTTCGTGGAAGTTAGCCTGGTTGTTGATCTCATTAAAGGTCATCCAGTACTTCACTTTGTGCTGATAGCGATCGAACACCACTTTCGCAAAGCGGACGAAGAAATCGATCAGCTTACGGTTACGCCAGCCGCCATACTCGGTCACCAGATGGTAAGGCATCTCGAAGTGAGAGAGCGTGATCACCGGTTCAATGCCGTACTTCAGGCATTCATCAAACAGGTCGTCATAGAACTGGAGCCCTGCTTCGTTAGGCTCCCGCTCATCGCCCAGCGGGAAGATACGTGTCCAGGCAATCGAAGTGCGGAAGCATTTGAATCCCATTTCAGCAAACAGCTGAATGTCTTCTTTATAACGATGGTAAAAATCAATCGCCTCATGGTTGGGATAATTTTTCCCCGGTAGTACGCCATCGGTGATTTCACGCGGCACGCCGTGTGCGCCGGCGGTCATCACATCAGCCACGCTGACGCCTTTACCTCCTTCCTGCCAGCCACCTTCCAGCTGATGCGCCGCCACCGCGCCGCCCCACAGAAAACCTTCTTTAAATCCAGACATGTTCTCTTCCTTATGCGCGATCGCCGTTAAGCGATCGGTTTTGCTGATTAAAATGGTAAACCGCCCCCATCAAACCGGCGTCGTTGCCGTGGCTGACGGTGTCGAGATAGTCCGCGATACCGAACCAGGCCAGATGTTCACGCAGCAGCGCCAAAAAGCCCGGCCGTTCCACAATGCCGCCGCCGATGAAAATGGCCTGCGGATCAAAAATGTTCACCAGGTTATACAGACCGCTACCGAGACCGTTGAAAAAGTCAGCCACCAGCCGCTGGCAGGTCACGTCGCCCGTATCGTAGCGATCGAATATCTCTTCCCCGGTCACCTCTTCCAGCGTTTTGCCGAAATGGTCGGCATAGCGCTGGCGCAATACGCGCATCGTGCAGTTTTCATTCATTGAATAGCGGCGAACATCGCGGGTGCCCGGACGATCGGTCTGCATATAGCCGAATTCGCCGGCGCGAAAACTGGCGCCGTGCACCAGTCGGTTATTACAGAAGATCGCCCCGCCGATGCCGGTGCCAATCGTCAGGACCAGAAAATCACTCATCTCGGCGGCTTTGCCCCGCCAGCGCTCGGCGAGCAGGACGCAGTTCGCATCGTTTTCGATGGCGACGGGAAGCCCGGTCTGTTGCTCCAGCCAGCGCTTAATGGCGAAATTATCGAACTTACGGATTGCGCCGCCCATTTCGATAAAGCCGGTGTGCGGGTTGACATAGCCAGGCGCGCTGATCGCCACGCCTTCACACGCCGGGTGAGCGACAATCCACGCCAGCATCGCTTGCAGTATCTGGTCGCCATCGCTATCGATAATCGACTGCTTGCCTTTTTCACGCAGTTCGCCTGCAGCGGTGCTGACGCCCATTTTCAACGCCGTTCCACCGATATCAAATGCGGCAATGCTCATCCCGTCTCTTCCTCCTGAATCCCCGCAGAATCTACCTTCGGCTCTCTTGAACAAAAACAGAAACCGGTTTCAGTGGCATGATGGCTATTCCCGATGTCAGAGGCAAGCACAAGAATGTACCCGGTTTCATTTTCGTGAACCGCTTCAAATTTGTTCATATCGCTGCCGATTAACGCCGACTGCAAAGCAGGCTCGCAAACGTTTGCTTTCCCTGTTAGAATTGCGCCGATTTTTCTTGCTACCGCAAATGTGTGGAGATTTCGCAGTGACCGATAAAACCTCTCTCAGCTATAAAGATGCCGGCGTAGATATTGATGCAGGCAACGCGCTCGTCGACCGTATCAAGGGTGTGGTGAAGAAAACCCGACGCCCGGAAGTGATGGGTGGACTGGGCGGATTCGGCGCACTGTGCGCATTGCCGCAAAAATACCGCGAGCCGGTTCTGGTTTCCGGCACTGACGGCGTCGGCACCAAGCTGCGGCTGGCAATGGACCTGAAGCGCCACGATACTATCGGTATTGACCTGGTGGCGATGTGCGTCAATGACCTGGTGGTCCAGGGTGCAGAACCCCTGTTTTTCCTCGACTACTATGCAACCGGTAAACTGGATGTCGATACGGCAGCCAGCGTCATCAGCGGCATCGCGGAAGGCTGCCTGCAGTCAGGCTGTGCGCTGGTTGGCGGCGAAACGGCAGAAATGCCGGGCATGTACCACGGCGATGACTATGACGTCGCGGGCTTTTGCGTCGGCGTAGTAGAAAAATCAGAAATTATCGATGGTAGCAAAGTTGCCGATGGTGACGTGCTGGTCGCGCTGGCCTCCAGCGGTCCGCATTCCAACGGCTACTCGCTGGTGCGTAAAATTATCGAAGTCAGCGGCGTCGATCCGCAGACGACCGATTTGAATGGTTCGCCGCTGGCCGACCATCTGCTGGCGCCGACCCGCATCTACGTTAAGTCGGTTCTGGAGCTGATTGCTAACGTTGAAGTCCACGCCATTGCCCACCTGACCGGCGGCGGCTTCTGGGAAAACATTCCGCGCGTTCTGCCGGATAACACCCAGGCGGTCATCGACGAGTCCTCCTGGCAATGGCCAGAGGTCTTCAACTGGTTGCAGCAGGCCGGTAACGTCAGCAGCCATGAAATGTACCGTACCTTTAACTGCGGCGTCGGCATGGTTATCGCCCTGCCGGCTGAAGTCGCCGACAGCGCCATCGCGCTGCTGAACGAGAAAGGTGAAAACGCGTGGAAAATCGGCTATATCAAAGCTTCTGATTCCGAACAGCGTGTGGTCATTGAATGAAAAACATTGTGGTGCTGATTTCCGGTAACGGAAGCAATTTGCAGGCGATAATTGATGCCTGCGCCCGAAAGCAGATTAACGGCACCCTGAGAGCGGTATTCAGCAATAAGGCCGACGCGTTCGGCCTTGAACGCGCGCGTGAGGCCGGTATTCCGGCCCATGCGTTATCGGCCAGCCAGTTTGCCAATCGCGAAGCCTTCGATCGCGAGCTGATGCATGAGATCGATGCTTATGCGCCGGATCTGGTGGTGCTGGCAGGCTATATGCGGATCCTTAGCCCGGCGTTTGTCGCCCATTATCAGGGGCGCCTGCTGAATATCCACCCATCGCTGTTGCCAAAATACCCGGGGCTGCATACGCATCGCCAGGTACTGGAAAACGGCGATGAGGAACACGGTACATCGGTGCATTTCGTCACCGATGAGCTCGACGGTGGTCCGGTGATTCTGCAGGCCAAAGTGCCGGTTTTTGCCGGGGATAGCGAAGACGAGATTACCGCCCGCGTGCAGACACAGGAACATGCCATCTACCCGCTGGTGGTGAGCTGGTTTATGGACGGTCGTCTGCGCATGGAGGGAAATCAGGCCTGGCTTGACAACGCCCCTCTGCCGCCGCAGGGCCATGCGGCCGAAGAATAATCATCAGCGCCTCCGGCACTCGCCAGAGGCGCATTTTATCGGTTCAGCCTCAGCCGCTTTCCCTCTGTTTTGTTTAAATCAGCGATGATTTTTGCCCGGTTTATCTCCAGGCACAGCCTCGTTTTGCACACAATATCGGCACTTGCTCGCCACCGTTTTTGTTCACAGCAGATTGAAAGAAAACTGTCATACTTCTTTGACATAGTTGGACATTCAATGGCAAAGCTCGCCATAATGAAAAAGCAACATCAATCAACCGGAGTGTGAGTTGTAATGGGCCAGGAAAAGCTATATATCGAGAAAGAACTCAGCTGGTTGTCCTTTAACGAACGCGTACTTCAGGAAGCGGCGGATAAAAGCAATCCACTGATTGAGCGCATGCGCTTTTTGGGCATCTACTCCAACAACCTCGATGAATTTTATAAAGTGCGCTTCGCTGAACTTAAGCGCCGTATCATAATTAGCGAAGAACAAGGGAGTACCGCCCATTCTCGCCATTTGTTAGGCAAAATTCAGGCCCGCGTTCTGAAGGCCGATCAGGAATTTGACAGCCTGTATAATGAGCTGCTGCTGGAGATGGCGCGTAACCAGATCTTTTTGATCAATGAACGCCAGCTTTCGGTGAATCAGCAGTCCTGGCTACGCAACTATTTTAAACAGTACCTGCGTCAGCACATCACCCCGATCCTGATTAACCCAGAAACGGATCTGATCCAGTTCCTGAAAGATGATTACACCTATCTGGCGGTCGAAATCATCCGCGGGGAAACCATCAATTACGCCCTGCTGGAGATTCCGTCAGATAAAGTCCCGCGGTTTGTCAATCTGCCGCCGGAAGCACCGCGTCGCCGCAAACCAATGATCCTGCTTGATAACATCCTGCGTTACTGCCTGGATGATATCTTTAAAGGCTTCTTTGACTACGATGCGCTGAACGCCTACTCGATGAAAATGACCCGCGACGCCGAATACGATCTGGTGCACGAGATGGAGTCGAGCCTGATGGAGCTGATGTCTTCGAGTCTGAAGCAGCGTCTGACGGCGGAACCGGTGCGTTTTGTTTATCAGCGCGATATGCCGGACACCATGGTGGAAATGCTGCGCGAGATGTTCTCCATTTCACGCTACGATTCAATGCTGCCAGGCGGGCGCTATCATAATTTTAAAGACTTTATCGGCTTCCCGAACGTCGGTAAGGCCAATCTGGTCAACAAGCCGCTGCCGCGCCTGCGCCACACCTGGTTTGATAAGTTCCGCAACGGGTTTGACGCCATTCGCGAACGCGACGTGCTGCTGTACTACCCGTATCATACCTTTGAGCACGTGCTGGAGCTGCTGCGCCAGGCCTCATTCGATCCGAGCGTGCTGGCAATCAAAATCAACATTTATCGCGTTGCCAAAGACTCACGGATCATCGATTCGATGATCCACGCAGCCCATAACGGCAAAAAAGTCACCGTGGTGGTGGAGCTTCAGGCGCGTTTCGACGAAGAAGCCAATATCCATTGGGCGAAGCGTCTGACCGAAGCCGGCGTCCACGTTATCTTCTCTGCGCCAGGGCTGAAAATTCACGCCAAGCTATTCCTGATCTCGCGTAAAGAGGGAGAGGAAGTCGTCCGCTACGCGCATATCGGGACCGGCAACTTCAACGAAAAAACCGCCCGTCTGTACACCGACTATTCGTTGCTGACGGCAGATGCACGTATCACCAATGAAGTGCGCCGCGTCTTTAACTTTATCGAAAATCCATATCGCCCGGTGAGCTTCGATTACCTGCTGGTTTCGCCGCAGAACTCGCGCCGCCTGCTGTATGAAATGATCGACAGAGAAATCGCCAACGCCCAGAACGGTCAGCCTTCTGGCATCACGCTGAAGCTGAATAACCTGGTTGATAAAGGACTGGTGGATCGACTTTATGCCGCGTCAAGCTCCGGGGTTCCCGTTAACCTGTTGATTCGCGGCATGTGCTCTTTGATTCCTGGGCTGGAAGGGATCAGCGAAAATATTCGCGTCACCAGTATCGTCGATCGTTTCCTTGAGCACGACCGCGTCTATGTTTTCGAAAACGGCGGCGACAAACAGGTTTGGCTCTCCTCTGCTGACTGGATGACGCGCAATATTGATTACCGTATTGAGGTCGCCGCGCCGCTGCTGGATCCGCGGTTGAAGCAGCGCGTACTGGATATTTTTGATCTCTTATTCAACGATACGGTCAAAGCACGCTATCTTGATAAAGAACTGAGTAATCGCTATGTGCCGCGCGGCAATCGCCGTAAAGTGCGCGCACAGCTGGCGATTTACGATTATCTCAAATCACTCGAACAACCCGACTAACCTATGCCAATAAACGAAAAAACCCCTCGTCCGCAGGAGTTCGCTGCGGTCGACCTTGGTTCAAACAGTTTTCATATGGTGATCGCCCGCGTCGTCGACGGAGCCATGCAGATCATCGGTCGCCTGAAACAGCGGGTTCACCTGGCCGATGGACTGGATGAAAACTCCGTGCTCAGCGAAGAGGCGATCGCCCGTGGGCTTAATTGCCTGTCGCTGTTTGCCGAACGCCTGCAGGGTTTTTCTCCCTCCAGCGTCTGCATCGTCGGGACACACACCTTACGTCAGGCCGCCAACGCCGCGGAATTTCTCAAGCGCGCGGAAAAGGTGATTCCCTATCCGATAGAGATAATCTCCGGTAACGAAGAAGCGCGCCTGATCTTTATGGGCGTCGAACATACGCAGCCGGAACGTGGCCGTAAGCTGGTCATTGATATCGGCGGTGGTTCGACGGAGCTGGTGATTGGCGAGGATTTCGAACCGCGTCTGGTTGAGAGCCGTCGTATGGGCTGCGTCAGCTTCTCGCAGATCTATTTCCCCGGCGGCACCATCAACAAAGAGAATTTCCAGCGCGCGCGTCTGTCGGCGGTGCAGAAGCTGGAAACGCTGGCGTGGCAGTTCCGCATCCAGGGCTGGAATGTGGCGCTGGGCGCATCCGGCACCATTAAAGCTGCGCAGGAAGTGCTGGTCGCCATGGGTGAGAAAGATGGTTTTATCACCCCGGAACGCCTTGAAATGCTGGTGGATGAAGTGTTGAAGTATAAAAACTTTGACGCGCTCAGCCTGCCGGGTCTGTCGGAAGAACGCAAAGCGGTGTTTGCTCCTGGGCTGGCTATCCTCTGCGGCGTTTTCGATGCGCTGGCGATCAAAGAGCTGCGCTTGTCCGATGGCGCGCTGCGTGAAGGCGTGCTGTATGAGATGGAGGGACGTTTTCGCCATCAGGATATCCGCAGCCGCACCGCGCAAAGTCTGGCAAACCAGTACAACATTGACCGTGAGCAGGCGCGTCGGGTACTGGAAACGACCACCCATATATTCGAACAGTGGCAGGAACAGAACCCCAAACTGGACAACCCGAATCTGTCGGCGTTGCTGAAATGGGCGGTAATGCTGCACGAAGTGGGGCTGAATATTAACCACAGCGGAATGCACCGCCACTCGGCTTATATTCTGCAAAACAGCGATTTGCCGGGCTTCAATCAGGAGCAGCAGATGCTGATGGCGACGCTGGTTCGCTATCACCGTAAAGCGATCAAACTGGATGATTTGCCCCGCTTTACGCTGTTTAAGAAAAAGCAGTTTCTGCCGCTCATTCAGCTTTTACGCCTGGGTATTTTGCTGAATAACCAGCGTCAGGCGACCACCACACCGCCCACGCTCAGGCTGAAGACCGAAGCCAATCACTGGACGCTGATCTTCCCGCATGACTGGTTCAGCCAGAATGCGCTGGTGCTGCTCGATCTGGAAAAAGAGCAGCAGTACTGGGAAGGCGTGCCTGACTGGCTGTTGAAAATCGCCGAAGAAGAGCCTGAAAGCAAAAACTAGTCCCGAGGCCGGGTTGCTCTCACCCGGCCCGCTTCTTCCCCATCAGCTCGCTTCAGCCGTTACCGCCGTCACCAGAGACGCCAGTGGAACCGGCTGGCCAATCTCGTACCCCTGCAGATAATCAATCCCCAATGACAGCGCCGCCTGTCGAATCTCCGGCGTTTCCACACACTCCGCCACCACCTGCATATTCTTCATCCGCGCCAGATGGCAAATCGATGCCACGACCTGGTAATCAAGACTGCTGGAGTGCAAATTACGAATAAAGCTACCGTCAATCTTCAGCAGATCAACGTTCAGCGTTTTCAGGCGCGCGTAGCTGGCGTAGCCGGTACCAAAGTCATCGATCGCCACCCGACATCCCAGCGCCTGCAAATGCGCCAGCGTTTGCCGTGCCTGCTCAGGGTTGCTGAGCGAGTGGTTTTCCGTTAACTCAAATAATAACTGCCACGGTTCAACATGATACTGCGCCAGCAGCCGCTCCACTTCGCCGGGAAACTGGCTCCGGCTGACGGAGACCGGCGAAAGATTCACCGCCAGCCGCAGACCGGGTAAAATTGTCCGCTGCTGGTTCATAAAGGCGAGCGTATTCTCCAGTACCCACAGGTCAATACGGGATGACAGGCCAAACTCATGCGCCACCGGGAGGAAATCATCCGGGTAAATGAGCTCCCCGTCATCTCCCGCCATGCGCAGCAGAACTTCATAATAGTTGTCACCGCGAATACCGACGATCGGCTGCGCCATCAGACAAAAATGGTTCTGCTCCAGCGCCTGCTGGATCTGGTTCATCATCACCACTTTATCCCGTAAGCCGTGCTGAATATGTATAGCCCCGCGACGCTGCATATTTTCTGGCTGGCCGCTGGTCAGAGACATATCAGCAATGTTATTCAGCTCGCCTAAAAGCAAATAGAGGTGCTTCACCGGTGAGCGCACGCTGCAGTAACTAATCCCTACCGCGGGCTGCAGAGGTATACCGTCCCAGATAAAGCGAAACCGTTGGATACGTTCATCCAGCGCGGCAATGCGCGCCTTATGATCGCCGCTGTTCAGACGGAGCACCAGATCGTGTCCAGCCAGATGGTGAACGGCCTCGTTCGGCTGGAGTAAGTCGCCCAGATGTTCAGCCAGTTTTTGTTTATATTGAATGCGCAGCATAACGCCATAATGGCGCCCCAGCAGCTCCAGCTCAGGAATGCGTAAAAAGCACAGCACCGACCACATTGCGCTGTCCAACGACCGACTCAGCGCCCGTAAATTGGGCATATGGACAACCGGATCGAGAAAAGCCATCCGCCGTACCCTGGCATGAATCAGACGCTGCCGGGTCGCCAGCATGGCCATATAAGTAATAATAAAAGAGAACACCAGATAGCTCGAAGAGGTTATGGCCAGCTGATGGGCATATCCCGGAGAGAAAGGCAAATAGCGATAATGAAAGTGAATAATGATGATTAAAACCGGCGTCCAAATCATTGCGATACAGCGATAGCCAAAGCGCATCGCGCCCCACAACATTACCGGCATGAGTAATGACAATGTATAGTTTGTGCTAAATATCGTACTCTGACCATTCAGCGGTATTAATAACAAACCCAATAACATTAACAATGTTATCGACCATAAAACAAATTCACCACATTTTATTTTTGGATCAACCTGTAACTTCGCCTGTGAAATAAAACTACGCAGATAAAAAGGATTGCGAAGAATACGAATCAATAAATAGCACAGCGGAACGCCGGTTAAACCGCCTACCATCAAGGCTTGAAAAGTAATCAGGGAGCGTAAACTTAGCGGATCGATCCCGACCAGCCCCGTCGTCCGCGGATGCATGCCGAGATACTCGGCAATCTGAGAAAGTATGAGAAAAATGAGCGATGGCAGCAGCATCTGCCAGAACAGGCGATACGGCATCAGGCTCACGTTACCGTGGTAAATATGCTGGCGGCGCGGCACAAAAATCCGATAGCCGCCCCAGCACAAAACCGCCGGGATAAGAAAATGGAAAACGACCACAATCGCCTCCCACGGATTCATTCCCCGGGCCACGGTGCACAGCAGACCGATGATAATACCGGGCAGCGCTGCCACATCAAAAAACAGCATAAGACTCTGGACCAGCGCCAACGGTAAATAGTAAAGCGAAACTTCACTACCATCCAGCACGGCATAGGAATTTGCCCCTCGCGCCAGAGGCAGTAAAAGCAGGGGTAAAATCAGCGGAAGCGCCCACCATTTATCCCGATACAGTCTGTATTGTTTAATTATTTTCATTGATGCTCTACAGATAACCCAAATTCCCGCTGGGTATATTCAGGTAGGCATCCAACCTAACCATCCTAGCCGCATAAGGAATACCTACGCGGAACAGGCAAGAGATTTTAGTTATCAGCACACGCGGACTGTTGATATAAATCAATAAATCTTTTAGCTATGATTAATAAAGCTTATTTTTATGCGTCTGTTCGAATGAAAGAAAAAGGATATGAATGTGATAATTATCTTACATAACATTAAGTAATGTTTGAGCGGCGGATTTTTACATCCCCATCAATTGACCCTGCTGCATTCCTGTGCCTTAATACCCTTATCGCCCCAGTTGTGGGTATACCTCAAGGAACCTTTTGTGAGTCAGGCACCCAGTATGCGTAAACGACATCGATTTAACCGTCGCATGACCCGTATCGTACTGCTTATCAGCTTTATCTTCTTCTTTGGACGCTTTGTCTACTCTTCTATTGGCGCCTGGTATCATCATCAGGACAAGATCGAGTCCCAGCAATCGACGCTCCCGGTTGATACCACGCCGCGGGAATAAGCCAGCACATTACGGTGCCAGCCAGTACGGCATAACATTGCTTTAAACGGTAAACTGCACCTCTCGCAGCAGGCGCAGCATCTCGCCGATCCCTTTGCTGAGAATTTTATCCTGACGCATCACGACCCCCAACTGACGGTGGAGTAGTGGCGTCAGCGATTGAACGCGTAACCCCTGCCGATCGTCATGATGCGCCACCGCCATGCGTGGAACAATGCTGTATCCCAGTCCGGCACGCACCATTCGCTTGATGGCTTCAATGCTGCCCAGCTGCATCACCGGCGAAATATCCCGCCCGCTGGCACGAAACCAGCCATCAATCAGCTCCCGGGTTCCGCTCCCGGCCTCAAAGGCAATCAGCGGCAGCGCCTGCAGCACTTCCGCCGTCAGCTCCAGCGGCAGCGCATCCTGTCCACAGGCAAAAATAAACACAAACTCCTCATCCACCAGCGGATCTATTGCCAGGTTGCGCCCGTGGGCCGGAAGCGTGACCAGTCCGAGATCGAGTCGGTTCTCCTCCACGGCGCGCACGATATCCAGCGTATTTCCGGTCGTCACGCCTACCGTCAGCAGCGGATGCGCCTGCCGCAGCTGCTGTAAGACCGGCGGTAAAAGATGTATGCAGGCCGTGGCCCCCGTTCCGAGCGTTATCGCGCCGCTGATTTCGCGATTAAACTCGCTCACCGACAGTACCGCCGCGCTGACCGCCCGTTCAATATTGTCACCGTGAGCCAGCAGAGCCATACCGGCCGCCGTCGCTTTAATCCCCCGTCCGGTCCGCTCAATCAGCCGGGTCTGCAGAAACTGTTCCAGCTGACGTACCTGCAGGCTGACCGCGGGCTGCGATAGCCCCAGGACATCCGCAGCAGCCGAGAAGCTCCCCCGCTGTACCACCAGCCGGAAAGTAGCCAGATGTCCCAGATTAAGCGTCGTCATCTCAAAGTTTCTCTTATAAGGGTCATAAACCAACGAGTCTGCCTGCACAATAGCGCGCAGGTTATGCTACCGGCAACTGCATAACAGACTGAGATACGATGAAAAATATGGAAAACAGACGCGCCGCGTCCGGCATGCTGACGCTTGCCGCTGGATGCAATCAGCTGATTAACTGGGGGATCTCATTTTATATGCCGGGCACTTTTTCCCGGGCTATCGAGCAGGACACCGGCTGGCCAACGACGCAAATCTACCTCGGCCTGACGATCGCCATGTTGATAATGGCGTCGATCTCCCCGTTTGTCGCCCGCCTGCTGGCCCGGTTTGGCGGCCAGCACATTGTGGTCAGCGGCACGCTGGCGATCGCCGCAGGATGTTTCATCATGGCGGCCGTACCGACTCTCTCCGGTTGGCTGGGCGCCTGGCTACTTACCGGTATCGGAATGCGTCTGGCGCTGTATGATACGCTGTTTGCCGCGCTGGTGAATCTTTACGGTCAGCAGGCAAGACGCACCATTTCCCGCGTGACGCTGGCTGGCGGCCTGGCTTCCGCTCTGTTCTGGCCACTGGGCGCATTTTTGCTGACGATGATGAGCTGGCGGGAGGCGTTGCTGGTTTATGCCCTGCTGGGCCTGTTCAGCGCGCTGCTGCTCTGGCGAATGCCGAACGCCAGGCGACCCGCGGCGATACGGCCAGAAGCGCACCGGCCCGCTTCCCGCCAGCAGAGACAGGTTGCTCTGCTGTATGCGGCGCTGATCGCGCTGGTGACATTTGTTTCTAATGGAACCTCCACCCACCTGCCGGAATTTATCGCCCACTACGGTCTGCCGGTGGCGGCGGGGATGCTTTGGGGCATTGGCCAGACCGGCGCCCGCTTTCTGGAGGTCGCCTCGGGTTCGGTGCTCACGCCGCTTCGACTTACGCTGCTGACCACGTTGCTGATGCCGGTCTGTTTCGCCCTTGGCCTGAGCGGGCCTTATCTCCTCGGCACCGCCGGCGGATTTGTGCTGGGCTATGGCGCCATCAATGGGTTAACGACGGTATTTAAAGCCACGCTACCGCTAGAGCTTTTTGCCGCCGAGGATTACGCCAGACGCACCGGTATCCTGTTGATCCCCGCCCAGCTGCTGGCTGCCGCCTCCCCGTTTGCCTACGCCTGGTTAACTCAGCAGTTCGGGGTTCAGGGAAGCTTAGGTTTTTCCGCTGCGCTGACGCTGGTGGTCGCCGGGCTGGCGCTCGCCATTGCCCGGAGCCAGTCCCGTCGGCCGCCCGAGACGATGCCGGCAGCCATTGATTCCTGAGCTTCGTGGCGATATCTGCACGCCCCTTAGCGAGGAGGTATCTCCCCGTTTTTCCGACAGACCATTGCGATAAAACGATCGCGGACGGCGTCCGCCGCCTGAGGATTCCAGGCCAGGCCAACCTGCCATTGCGCGCCCTCCCCCGTCACGGTAACGAGCTTTATGCCTGCCGGCAGAAGATGACATGCGCCGGCAGGAAGCAGCGCAACACCATTTCCGGCGGCAACCAGCGCCAGCAGGGTGTGAATATCGTCAGCATCCGTCACGATGTCAGCGGACAGGCGGTTGATTTGCAGGAAATGCGCCGTTTGCTCTGCTAACCCCCGGCCGCGCCGTGGGTTAATTTGCAGCAGCGGGAACTGTCGGAGCACCGAGGCGATATCCGGGAGCGCCTCCGTTGCGCCAGCGGGCACGGCAAGCACCAGGCTCTCTTCCATCAGCGCCCGGGCCTCCAGCGCCTCCGGAACAGGCATCCGCACGAACCCGGCATGCAGCTGCCCCTCCAGTAACATTCGATACTGCTCGTGGGAAGCGATATCGTTGAGGGAGACCTCAATATCGGGAAACTGCTGGCGAAAGGCTTTAACTTGCGCCGGGGCCAGCTGGAAGGTTGAGATGCCGAACCCCAGCGCCAGCGTGCCGACGTTTCCGCGCCGGACCTGCTCCGTCCAGGCACAAAACTGGTCATGCTGCGCTACAAAATGGCAGGCCTGAGAATAGATAGCCTCCCCCGCCGCGGTCAGCTGTGCTCCCTGCCGCCCCCGCTGAAAAAGAGTCATGCCCGTCAGATGTTCCAGGGTCTGGATTTGTTTCGTCAGCGCCGGCTGGGTCAAACAAAGCCTCTCCGCCGCCGCATGGTAGCGTCGCAGCTGGGCCAGAGTGACGAACGCCCGTATTAATCTGATGTCCATTCCAGTCCCTTATCAAACGCGGAGAAAGCGTGATTATACATCCTGTGTCTCTGCTGGCGTAATGAGCTCAGTTTTTCGCAACGAGAAGAGACCTATGAACAACGAACTCCAGGTGGCTACGGTACAGTTCTGCCACCGCGCTAATGATAAGTCCTATAACCTGGGCATTATGGAACGCTTTATTCATCAGGCAGCCGGCGAAGGGACCCGCATTCTGGCCTTTCCCGAAATGTGCATTACCGGCTACTGGCACGTTATCGATCTCAGCGCCGAGGAGGTAAGCTCGCTGGCCGAGACCATTGACGACAGTCCTTCCCTGGCGAGAATTGCCCGCCTGGCGCAAAGTTATGAGATGGCGATTGGCGTAGGGCTGATTGAAAGAGCGAGTGACGATCGTCTGTATAACACCTACGTCGTTTGTATGCCGGATGGCCAGAGGCATATCCACCGCAAGCTGCACGCCTTTGAACATCCGGCGATAGACCGGGGGAATCGCTTCACCGTCTTCGATACGCCGTGGGGAGTGAAAGTTGGCGTTCTGATCTGCTGGGACAATAACCTGACGGAAAATGCCCGAGCTACCGCGCTGCTGGGCGCGGATATTCTGCTGGCCCCCCATCAAACCGGCGGCACGAACTCCCGCAGCCCGTTCGGGATGAAGCCCGTTCCCGTTGCCCTTTGGCAGAACCGGTATCAGGATCCTGACGCGCTGAAAGCCGCATTTCAGGGCCGTAACGGTCGGGAATGGTTGCTCCGCTGGCTGCCCTCAAGAGCGCATGATAATGGGATGTTTATCTTATTCAGCAATGGCGTCGGGCTGGACAACGGGGAGGTGCGTACCGGAAATGCGATGATTATCGATCCCTATGGCCGCATTATTGCCGAGACCGATGCGTTTGAAGACACCCTGGTCTGCACCACGCTGGATTTAAACCTGCTGGCCATGTCCACAGGCCGACGCTGGATTCACGGCAGACGCCCCGAGCTCTATGCGATTCTGAGCCAGAATCAGGGTTATGAACGCGATGCCCGCAGCGCGCGTTTCTCAACGGAAGTGCCGCAGTTCAGCGATAACACTCAGCATTAATCCGGCGGTCAAAAAGAAAAGCCCCCTGATAAAACAGAGGGCTTCGTTTAACCACGTCGGGGAGTTATTCCCACTCGATGGTTGCCGGCGGCTTGCCGCTGATGTCATAGACGACGCGGGAAATGCCATTCACTTCGTTGATAATGCGGTTGGAAACGCGGCCAAGGAAGTCATATGGCAGGTGCGCCCAGTGGGCGGTCATAAAGTCGATGGTTTCGACCGCACGCAGGGAAACGACCCAGTCGTACTTACGGCCATCGCCCATTACGCCGACAGAGCGGACCGGCAGGAACACGGTGAACGCCTGGCTCACTTTGTTGTACAGGTCAGCTTTATGCAGCTCTTCGATGAAGATAGCATCCGCACGACGCAGCAGATCGCAGTACTCTTTCTTCACTTCGCCCAGTACGCGAACGCCGAGACCCGGCCCCGGGAACGGATGACGGTACAGCATGTCGTACGGCAGGCCCAGCTCCAGACCAATCTTACGCACTTCGTCTTTGAACAGCTCACGCAGCGGTTCAACCAGCCCCATTTTCATCTCTTTCGGCAGGCCGCCCACGTTGTGGTGAGATTTGATGACGTGTGCTTTACCGGTTGCAGACGCTGCGGATTCGATGACATCCGGGTAGATGGTTCCCTGCGCCAGCCATTTAACATCTTCCAGCTTCAGCGCTTCTTCGTCGAACACTTCGACGAACACGCGGCCGATGATTTTACGTTTGGCTTCCGGATCGTTCTCGCCTTTCAGCGCGTCCAGGAAGCGCTTCTCGCCTTCCACGTGAACGATGTTCAGACCGAAGTGGTCACCGAACATGTCCATAACCTGCTGGGCTTCGTTCAGACGCAGCAGACCATTGTCCACGAAGACGCAGGTCAGGTTTTTACCGATAGCGCGGTGCAGCAGCATGGCGGTCACGGAGGAGTCCACGCCGCCGGAGAGGCCGAGGATCACTTTGTCATCGCCAACCTGCTGGCGGATACGCTCAACGGCATCGTCGATGATTTTTGCCGGCGTCCACAGAGCTTCACACTGGCAGATGTCACGCACAAAGCGCTCCAGCATACGCATACCCTGACGGGTGTGGGTCACTTCCGGATGGAACTGCACGCCATAGAAGCGTTTTTCTTCGTTCGCCATAATGGCAAACGGGCAGCTTTCAGTGCTGGCAACGGTTACGAAGTCAGACGGGATCGCGGTGACTTTGTCGCCGTGGCTCATCCAGACGTCGAGCAGCGGTTTACCTTCAGCGGTCAGGGAGTCTTCGATACCGCGCACCAGCGCGCTATCGGTAACAACTTCAACCTGCGCATAGCCGAACTCGCGCTCATTAGAGCCTTCTACGTGGCCGCCCAGCTGCATTGCCATGGTCTGCATACCGTAGCAAACGCCAAACACCGGTACACCGGCTTCGAAAACATACTGCGGCGCGCGCGGGCTGTTATGTTCAGTGGTGCTTTCCGGGCCGCCGGAAAGAATGATGCCGCTAGGATTGAACTCACGAATCTGAGCTTCCGTTACGTCCCAGGCCCACAGCTCGCAATATACCCCTAATTCACGTACGCGACGCGCAACCAACTGGGTGTACTGAGAACCGAAGTCCAGGATTAGAATGCGATGTTTATGAATGTTATCCGTCATTGACGTTTATTCCAGAGCAGTAGCGATTAAATAAAATCGCCCGGCGCATGACCGGGCGATGAAAATCAGGAGCCCATGCGGTAGTTCGGGGATTCCTTGGTGATCGTCACGTCGTGAACGTGACTTTCCTGGATGCCAGCACCGCTGATACGCACGAATTCCGCTTTAGTACGCAGGGTGTCGATGGTACCACAACCGGTCAGCCCCATACAGGAGCGCAGGCCACCCATCTGCTGGTGAATGATCTCTTTCAGGCGACCTTTATAAGCAACGCGGCCTTCGATACCTTCCGGCACCAGTTTGTCCGCGGCGTTGTCGCTCTGGAAGTAACGGTCAGAGGAGCCTTTGGACATCGCACCCAGAGAACCCATACCGCGATAAGATTTGTAAGAACGCCCCTGGTAGAGCTCGATTTCACCCGGGGACTCTTCGGTGCCCGCCAGCATGGAGCCGACCATCACGGCAGCAGCGCCAGCAGCGATTGCTTTGGCGATATCGCCGGAGAAACGGATACCGCCATCGGCGATAACCGGAATGCCGGTACCTTCCAGCGCTTCAACCGCGTCTGAGACGGCGGTAATCTGCGGGACACCAACGCCGGTGACGATACGGGTAGTACAGATAGAACCAGGGCCGATACCTACTTTCACCGCGCTCACGCCCGCTTCAGCCAGGGCACGCGCGCCGGCGCCGGTAGCCACGTTACCGCCGATGATTTGCAGGTCAGGATATTTAGCACGGGTTTCACGAATGCGCTGCAGAACGCCTTCAGAATGGCCGTGGGAGGAGTCGATCAGCAGAACATCAACGCCTGCAGCAACCAACGCATCTACGCGCTCTTCGTTGCCCGCGCCTGCGCCAACCGCTGCACCGACGCGCAGACGACCATGCTCATCTTTACACGCATTCGGCTTACGTTCCGCTTTCTGGAAATCTTTAACGGTAATCATGCCGCGCAGATGGAAGCCAGCATCAACAACCAGCGCTTTTTCAACGCGTTTTTCGTGCATTTTGGCAAACACGACTTCGCGGCTTTCGCCTTCACGCACGGTAACCAGACGCTCTTTCGGCGTCATGTAAACGCTGACGGGCTGGTTCAGGTCGGTCACGAAGCGAACGTCGCGACCGGTGATGATACCGACCAGTTCGTTGTCTTCGGTCACTACCGGATAACCGGCAAAGCCGTTACGCTCGGTCAGCACTTTTACTTCACGCAGGGTGGTTGTAGGCAGTACGGTCTGCGGATCGGAAACCACGCCGGACTCATGTTTCTTCACGCGGCGAACTTCTTCCGCCTGACGCTCGATGGACATGTTTTTGTGAATAAAGCCGATGCCGCCTTCCTGTGCCAGGGCAATTGCCAGGCGCGCTTCTGTTACGGTATCCATGGCTGCGGAGAGCATAGGAATATTCAGACGAATGGTTTTCGTCAGCTGGGTGCTGAGATCGGCAGTATTCGGCAGAACGGTAGAATGAGCGGGAACGAGGAGGACGTCGTCAAACGTCAGAGCTTCTTTAGCGATACGTAGCATGGGCAATATCTCGACCAGGGTGGATAAATATTGCCGTGGCATTATACAGAGCGTAACCGATTGCATCTACCCTTTTTTGAAAATAATACTTGCGATCGTCCATCAGCAGGTTACTATCGACTGAATAACCTGCTGATTTAAAATTTGATCTTGCTCACATGTTACCATCTCAATCCCCTGCAATTTTCACGGTCAGCCGCCTAAACCAGGCGGTTCGCCTGCTGCTGGAACAGGAAATGGGTCAGGTCTGGATCAGCGGCGAGATCTCCAACTTCAGCCAGCCCTCTTCCGGCCACTGGTACTTCACCTTAAAAGACGATAACGCCCAGGTGCGCTGCGCGATGTTCCGCAACAGCAACCGACGGGTCACTTTTCGCCCGCAGCACGGCCAGCAGGTACTGGTGCGTGCCAATATCACCCTGTATGAGCCGCGCGGCGACTATCAGATTATCGTTGAGAGTATGCAGCCTGCCGGCGAAGGGCTGTTACAGCAAAAGTATGAACAGCTAAAAGCGCTGCTGGCGGCGGAAGGTCTTTTCGATCGGCAGTATAAGCAAGCCCTCCCCTCCCCTGCGCGCTGCGTGGGCGTCATCACCTCGAAAAGCGGCGCGGCGCTACACGACATTCTGCACGTGCTGAAAAGACGCGATCCGTCGCTGCCGGTCGTTATCTACCCCACGTCGGTTCAGGGCGACGATGCGCCAGGGCAAATCGTTCGCGCCATAGAATTAGCCAACCTTCGCGAAGAGTGCGATGTGCTGATCGTTGGCCGCGGCGGCGGTTCTCTGGAAGATTTATGGAGCTTCAACGATGAGCGGGTAGCGCGGGCGATTTTTGCCAGCCGCATCCCGGTCGTCAGCGCCGTCGGCCATGAAACCGACGTCACCATCGCCGATTTTGTCTCCGACCTGCGGGCGCCAACCCCTTCAGCGGCCGCAGAGATTGTCAGCCGCAATCAGCAGGAGCTGCTGCGCCAGATGCAATCCGGACAGCAGCGTCTGGAAATGGCGATGGACTATTTTATCGCCAACCGTCACCGTCGTTTTACCCAGCTGTTCCATCGTCTTCAGCAACAGCATCCGCAGCTACGATTAGTGCGCCAGCAAACGGCGCTGGAAAGGCTACGGGAGCGAATGCGCCTTGCGCTTGAGACGCAGATGAAACGCGCCGATCAGCGTCAACAACGCGTCATTCAGCGTCTGAACATGCAAAACCCGCAGCCGCGCATCCACCGTCATCAGTCGCGCATTCAGCAACTCGAATACCGCCTCGCCGAGAGCATCCGTTCGCGTTTAAGCGAGCGCCGCGAGCGCTTCGGCAACGCGGTGACCCATCTGGAGGCGGTGAGTCCGCTGGCAACGCTGGCCCGCGGCTATAGCGTCACCTCAGCCAGCGACGGCAAAGTGCTGAAGCAAACCAAACAGGTGAAGGCAGGCGATATGCTGACCACTCGTTTAAATGACGGCTGGGTCGCAAGCGAAGTCAAAACGATTACGCCCGTGAAGAAAACCCGGGCGAAGAAAAAGTAACAACGGTTATTCTACCGCCGCCCACTCCACGCGTTTTTTCGAAATCAGCCCGTGCCCGTTCTGGCAAAAATAATCCACTGCGCCACACGCTTTTAAAACCTCCAGCGGTTTGTGGCAATCCGGGCAGCGGGCTTGCAGGGCAAACGCTTTCGCACAGTGCTGACAGCGTGCATTCTGATCCTCTACTGACAACGGCGCGCGACAGATGGGGCATGCAAGTTCCATGATGATTCCTTACCGAATGTTCGTCCGCCCAGTTTACCACGGCGGTGGTTCAGTGTGGCCCACGCAATTGCTGCTGTAGCTCAAGCAAGAGCGCCACTTCGTTGATCCGTCGCTGCGTTAACCGGGACACTTCCTCAGGAGCGCGAACAAACAGGCTCTCTGTTCCCAGAATATGCTCGCCCAGGCAATGCTCATAGATAGCGCCCGGACGCCGCCAGCGCTCAATACGATCGCCAGCAATCAGCTCCACCACTTCGCAATTATCGCGCCGGTCCTGATTGATAATGCGCCCATCGCGTAGCCAGATGCGCAGCCCTTTTTGTCCTCCCGCCGGTCCGGCATATTTGTTCAGCCAGATATTGAGCGGGATGCCGCTGAGTTGCCCCTGCAGATGGGCCTTGCCTTCCGCGGTTTGCGTATCTCCCCGGGCAATGGCATGACCCAGGCGATCGCTGACCTGCCGGACTTCAAGATGCATCTCATCCGTCCCACCACAGTAGCGGATTGTTTCGCGCAGCATCGCCAGCACATGCGTACCAATATCAAGAATCACGCCGTCAGGATGACGCAGCTGGCGCGTATCCGGCTCACCGGTGGCAAAATTGAGCGCCACGGGCTCGCCCTGGTCGTTAAATCCGCTGGGCTCCTGCAAAAATCCGTCAATACGGGCGATATCCTGGATTGATGACAGCAGAGGCCGACGGGGCTGCGCCGCATCTTCCCCCTGCCAGCGCTCGTCCAGCTCACCCAATGCCAGCTTCAGCGCACCGTCCCGCGCCATCCAGTGATCGAGCGCCAGTACCCGCCGCGCATGCTGCGGCTCGTTGAGCAGCTCACGCAGACGGGTCATTTGTTCAAGAGTCGCAACAACCGGTTTTTCCACCACAATGCGCGGACAGGCTGATGCCAGCGCCGCCTCCAGCACCGGAAGATGCTGCAACGACGCGGTGGTGATAAATAGCAGATCTAACGGCTTTCCGAGCAATGCCGCTAGTGACGCACAGCGGGTTATTCCCGGTAATCTTCTGCCAGGATTCGCATCGAAACCCCAGCATTCGTTCATGGGGATCCCCAAATGCCTCAGCGCGGGAAGATAAGCGGTTTCGACTACCGCGCCCAGCCCAACAAATCCAGTCTGCATAGTGACCTGCCAGTAAGTCGGTGGAAATAATATGGGTATTATACACATCGAACGGGCGGCGAACGTGGATTCACCAATGTCGCGAGTTGTTACGAGATAAAAAAAACCCGCCAGCGGCGGGTTTCTCTATTACTGGATTACTTGCTTTTCTTGATGTGTTTAATCAAGCGTTTACGCTTACGCATCTGGTTCGGCGTCAGGGTATTGCGTTTGTTGGCAAACGGGTTTTCCCCTTCTTTGAACTGGATACGAATTGGCGTACCCATTACGTCCAGCGACTTGCGGAAGTAGTTCATCAGGTAACGCTTATAGGAGTCCGGCAGATCTTTTACCTGATTACCGTGGATGACCACAATCGGCGGGTTATAACCGCCGGCATGGGCATATTTCAGTTTCACGCGACGACCACGCACCAGCGGCGGCTGATGATCTTCTGCCGCCATGGTCATGATACGGGTCAGCATCGCCGTCCCGACGCGACGGGTCGCGCTGTCATACGCTTCGCGTACGGATTCGAACAGGTTACCTACGCCGCTGCCGTGCAGTGCGGAGATAAAGTGGATACGTGCAAAGTCAATGAAGCCCAGACGGAAGTCCAGCGTCTCTTTAACCTGCTCTCTCACTTCCTGGCTCAGGCCATCCCACTTGTTGACCACAATCACCAGCGAACGGCCGCTGTTGAGGATAAAACCGAGCAGAGAAAGATCCTGGTCGGAAATCCCTTCACGCGCATCGATAACCAGCATCACCACGTTGGCATCTTCAATGGCCTGCAGCGTTTTGATGACCGAGAATTTTTCGACCACGTCGGTAATTTTACCGCGCTTACGCACGCCCGCGGTGTCGATGAGCACGTATTCACGTTCATCGCGCTGCATCGGAATGTAGATACTGTCGCGCGTGGTTCCCGGCATGTCGTAGACCACCACGCGGTCTTCGCCCAGGATACGGTTGGTCAGCGTGGATTTGCCCACGTTCGGACGACCCACAATCGCCAGCTTAATCGGCAGATCTTGCGGGTTGAAGTCGTCTTCCGGCTCTTCCGCTTCTTCACCGTTCTGTTCCGCTTCAAACTGCGCCCAGTACGCCGCATCTTCATCGACCTCTTCCGACGGGTCGATCTCTTCGGCCCACGGCAACAGGACGTGCTCCAGCAGGCTGGTCACGCCGCGACCGTGAGACGCAGCGATCGGATGGATATCCCCGAGACCCAGCGACCAGAAGTCGGCAATGGCCTGATCGGCATCAATGCCGTCAGTTTTGTTCGCCACCAGGAAAGTCGGCTTTTCACGCGAGCGAAGATGTTTGGCGATCGCGGTATCAGCAGGCATCAGGCCCGCACGCGCATCGACCATAAACAGCACGACGTCCGCCTCTTCAATCGCCAACAGCGACTGTTCAGCCATACGGGTTTCAACGCCATCTTCTGTGCCATCGATACCGCCGGTATCGATACAGATAAATTCACGACCTTCAACTTCAGCACGACCGTACTTACGGTCACGAGTCAGCCCCGGGAAATCCGCGACCAACGCATCACGAGTGCGCGTCAAACGGTTGAAAAGCGTGGATTTTCCAACATTAGGGCGCCCGACAAGCGCGACCACAGGTATCATGTTAAATGCCTCTTACAAATTGCTATGCAACATCGATTTAACGACGTTTTTAAAAAAGTCAAAACGGCCCCTGTCTGCCAGGAGCCGTTTCTCAATTCGCACTATACCCGTTGTCTCTCAGTGAACGTCGCCGCCGGCTGCGTTGCCGGCCGCCGCGAAGAAACTCAAGAGCCGCGGGGTAAGCCGCCACGACTAACGCGTAATAGAATACAGCGTGCCGTCGGTTGCCTGGATCAGCAGTCGACCATCGGCTACCACCGCGTCGGTACGGAAGCCGGAGCTATCCACTTTCTGCTGAGCCACAAAGTGACCATCTTCCGGGTTCACCCAGTGCATATAGCCTTCGCTATCACCGACCACCAGGTTGCCATTATACAACACCGGCGCGGTCAGCAGGCGATGCAATAGATCGCTTTGCGTCCACAGCGTCACGCCACCTTCGGTGGAGAGCGCCAGGATGCGGTCATTCTGATCGACCAGGTAGATACGGTTGCCGTCAACGATAAAGTCGTTCACGGAACCCAGCTCACGCTTCCACATGATCTGGCCGCTGCGCAGATCCAGCGCGGTCAGGTTGCCATTATACGCCAGCGTGTATACCACACCGTTGACGATAACCGGGGTCGTATCGACGTCATTCAGACGATCGATTTCCGTCGGTCCGGTCGCCTGGGAGATACGCTGCTGCCAGATAATCTGCCCTTGCTGCATCAGCACGGCGCTAACGCGACCGTTATCACCGCCAACGATGGCTGCGCCATAGGCGGTCGCCGGAGCAGATTCACCGCGCAGAGAGAGCGCCGGCATATCCAGGTTAACGGTCCACTTCACCGCCCCATCCGCTTCATTCAGCGCCTGCAGCTGACCGTTACTGGTGTGAACCAGAACCATGCCGTCGCTGACGACCGGGCGAGAAATCGCTTCACCCGCAACGCGAGCCTGCCACGCCACCGTACCATCGCTGGTATTCAGGGCGAACAGCTGCGCTTTTTCGCTGCCGATATAGACATGACCACCGGAAACGGTGATACCGCCAGAGAGCAGCGCAGGCGTGCGAGAGAACCAGCCGTCTTTTTCAGCCAGGTTCACCGACCACACCTCTTTCCCGTCGTCAGCGTTCAGCGCTTTGACGGTGCCCTTACGATCGGCCGCATAGACTACGCCGTCGGCAAAAGCCGGGTGCAGGTTAGAATAGAAATCGCCGATACCATCGCCAACAGAGGTGCTCCAGGACGTGGACGGCGTAAACTGATTTTCCACCGTCGGCAGCGGTGACATTTTCACCACATCTTCTTCGCTGTTAAACAACGAACAACCGCTTAATAAGGTAACGGAAAGCAGCCCTGGCAAAAGTAATTTACGCAATTGCATCGAGTCCCTCTCAGATGGACAGATTATTTATTTTCATACGCATCATTTCGCTGAGCGCAGGTGAAGCATCGCTTTTCACGCCAGCTTCCCAGGCCGCGCGAGCGCCTTGCTTATCGCCTTTGTTAAGCAGAATCTCACCACGGAGATCGGCAACAATAGCGACCCAGCCTTCACCTTTAATACCATCAAGGGTTTTCAGCGCTTCATCAGGTTTCTTCAGCTGCAGCTGCACACGCGCAAGACGCATATTGATAACCGACTTCAGGTTATCATCCGGCGCGGCGGCCAGGCCCTGCTGAAGCTGCTTTTCGGCATTTTGCAGATCGTTCTTATCGACAAAACGCTGGGCCAGCTCCAGAGAAGCAAACGCGCCATAGCTGTTTTTGCTATCGGCAGCAAACTTTTCCGCCGAACCGATCGCTTCCGGCTTGTCTGATTTGAGCGCGGAAATGGCGTTTTCATAGGCTAAAGAGGATTCTCTCGCCGTATCCTGCTGATGAGAACTCCAGTAGCGCCAGCCAACCAACGCGCCAATCCCTAAAATCACACCAACGGCCAGCGCTTTGCCATTTTCGGCAAAGAAACGCTTGAGCGCATCGACCTGATCGTTTTCGTTGTTATACGTTTCCACGCAGTCCTTCTCCTGACTAATGATTCCCGGGAGATTAACCCAGAAGTGCGCGCAAATGCGCAGCAACGCTATCCTGCGTTACGGTAGTTTGCTCACCTGAGCGTAAATCCTTCACTACCACGTTTCCGTCAGCAATTTCTGATTCACCGACCACCAGAGCAACGCGAGCGCCCCATTTATCCGCGCGGGCAAACTGTTTCTTAAAGTTGCCGCCGCCGTGGTTGGTCATCAGCTTAGCGCCGGGCAGCTCATCGCGAACCCGCTCAGCCAGACGCATCGCTGCAGACTGGGTATCGGTTCCGGAAGCCACCAGGTATATATCGACAACAGGATCGGCTTTAAATTCCGGATTTACTGCCTGAACCAGTAAAACAAGACGTTCCAGCCCCATAGCGAAGCCTACGGCCGGCGTTGCGCGCCCGCCCAGCTGCTCTACCAGACCATCATAACGACCGCCGGCACAGACCGTTCCCTGGGAACCGAGGCTGGTGGTGACCCACTCAAACACGGTACGGTTATAATAATCCAGGCCACGCACCAGGCGCTGATTGACGGTATAGCGAATACCAGCATCGTCCAGCAGGGCACACAGGCCCGCGAAATGCGCTCTGGAGTCTTCATCCAGGTAGTCGCCCAGCGCAGGCGCATCGTTGAGCAGCGCCTGTACTTCCGGATTTTTGGAATCGAGGACGCGCAGCGGGTTGGTATACATGCGGCGTTTACAGTCTTCGTCGAGCTTATCTTTAAACTGCTCAAGATAGGCGACCAGCGCATCGCGATAGGTTGCACGCGCTTCCAGCGAACCGATGGAGTTCAGCTCCAGCGCAACGTGGTCAGCGATGCCCAGCTCACGCCACCAGCGAGCGGTCAGCATGATCAGCTCAGCATCGATATCCGGACCCTGCAGGCCAAAGACTTCAACGCCCATCTGGTGGAACTGGCGATAGCGCCCTTTCTGCGGACGTTCGTGGCGGAACATCGGTCCGACGTACCACAGACGCTGTTCTTGATTGTACAGGAGACCATGTTCGATGCCGGCACGTACGCAGCCCGCCGTCCCTTCCGGACGCAGCGTCAGGCTATCGCCATTGCGGTCCTCAAAGGTGTACATCTCTTTTTCAACCACGTCGGTCACTTCGCCGATCGCGCGTTTGAATAACGGGGTCTGCTCTACAATCGGCAAACGGATTTCGCTGTAACCGTAGCTGCCGAGCACCTGTTTCAGTGAGCCTTCAATGCGCTGCCAGAGAGCGGTCTCGCCCGGCAGATAATCGTTCATGCCACGGATGGCTTGAATGTTCTTTGCCACGTTTATTCTCTTTATTTATATACAAAAATGAACCCCGACGCCGCGCGTCTGCGGGTTCAATCATACACGGGAAGTGATACACCGCCCCGGATTATTTCTCTTCAACCTGCTGAACATTGATGCGACGCGCTTCATCAAGCATCGAGGCTTTCGCACGGATCCGTGCTTCCAGCTGATCGATCATATCGTCGTTGTCCAGCCTGTCTTTACGCACGCCATCTTCATAGAGGCCGCTTTTTTTATTGCCGCCGGTCACGCCAAGCGTTGAAACCAGCGCTTCGCCCGGACCGTTCACCACGCAACCGATAATCGAAATATCCATCGGCGTAATAATGTCTTCCAGACGTTGCTCCAGCGCGTTAACGGTGCCGATAACGTCGAACTCCTGACGCGAACAGGTCGGGCAAGCGATGAAGTTGATCCCGCGGGCGCGGATGCGCAGGGATTTCAGAATGTCGAAACCGACCTTGATCTCTTCAACCGGATCCGCCGCCAGGGAAACGCGCAGGGTATCGCCGATCCCTTCAGACAGCAGCAGCCCCAGGCCGATCGCCGACTTCACCGCGCCGCTGCGGGCGCCGCCGGCTTCAGTGATCCCAAGGTGCAGCGGCTGATCGATCTGCTTCGCCAGCAGACGATAAGATTCCACCGCCAGGAAGACATCGGAAGCCTTCACGCTGACCTTAAAGCGATCGAAGTTGAGACGATCGAGATGATCGACATGACGCATGGCTGATTCCAGCAGCGCCTGCGGCGTTGGTTCGCCGTACTTTTCCTGCAGATCTTTTTCCAGCGAACCGGCGTTGACGCCGATACGGATAGGAATATTTTTATCGCGGGCGCAATCAACCACCATGCGGATACGTTCTTCGTTTCCGATGTTGCCCGGGTTGATACGCAGGCAGTCCACACCGTACTCCGCCACTTTCAGGGCAATACGGTAGTCAAAGTGGATATCGGCGACCAGCGGGACGTTGACCTGCTGCTTGATGAGCCTGAACGCTTCCGCTGCATCCATCGTCGGAACGGAGACGCGGACGATATCCGCGCCAACGCGCTCTAAGGCTTTGATTTGGTTTACCGTCGCAGCCACATCGGTGGTGCGAGTATTGGTCATCGACTGTACGGCGATGGGAGCACCATCGCCAATCGGCACATTCCCAACGTAAATACGTTTTGATTTTCTACGTTGAATCGGAGCCTGGTTATGCATGAAAAATCTCCCGCGTTACCCGTCTGTTACTGCGCCGGTGATGTTTCGGCATTAAGGGTCAGACGCGCAACCTGGTTAGTTCTGATAAAACGACTCAAATCGACGGGTTTACCCAGATACTGAATCTGTACCGCTGCCGGCGCGCCAATTTTCAGTTTATAAGGAGCCTGACCGCTCAGGTTCAGATTACCGCCCTTACGTTGCAAACCGCTGAACAGTTTTTTACCGGTTGCATCACTCACTTCCAGCCAGCAGTCGGCAGAGAAGTTCAGGACCAAATCCTGGGCCGCAGCGGCGGTAGCGGCGGCATTAGCCGGGGCGGTTGGCAGTGGAGAGGTCGGCGCCGCGGCAGCCGGTGCGCTATCCACATTGGCCTGAGACGGCGCCACAACGGCGTTATTATCAACCGGCGCCTGGGTAGAGGCCGTCGGCGCAGGGGTGGTATCAACCGGCGCGCTGTTGGCAGTGCTGTCCGCTGCCGTGCTGCCGGCACCGGTATCCAGCGGAATACTCTGGCTGCTGTCGCCCGCATTCAGTTCAGCGGTTGACTGGTCGGCCATTGAGGTAATTTCTTCCTGCTGGGCCTTATGGTCTTGCCACCACCAGGCGCCGCTGAGGCCAATGACCACAAACAGCACCAGCCAGGTGAAGCTCATCAGCCAGCCGTCACGCTTTTTACGGCGTTTTCCCAGGGAGAAGCTCTGCATCGGCGCAACTTTCGCGGCACGAATCGGGGCCTGTTTTGCCATCATTGGCAGCAGTTCATCTTCCGGAATGTGCACAAGGCGCGCATAGGAGCGGATGTAGCCGCGCAGGAACGTAGAGGCCAGGTCGGCCGGCGCCTTGTCGTCTTCAATATCACGAACCGTGGAAACTTTCAGGCATAAGCGCTCCGCCACCGCTTGCTGGCTGAGTCCGAGTTGTTCACGGGCATGACGTAGACGCGTGCCCGTCGTATTTGCTTCTTGATGGTCTTGAGTGGCTTCAGTGTTCATTCGACAACTACTGGTACGTGAATTTAAAGTTCAGCGCCGGTTAACCCCGCGCCGCGAAACATCTGCTAAACGTCACACGAAGAGTATAAGTCCGTATGACCCACTATCACAGATACTTATCAATATTGAATGCTAAGCGGTTGTAGTGCCGCTACATACTGCCTCAAAGTCGACAAAAACGCACCGTAATTATTGCCCGAATCAGCGTATTTCGCCTGGCGATTAGGCATAAATCCGCAGCGCATGCTTCATGCCGTGCGCTGCGTCATTTATCAGACCGTCTTCACATCGATAGCTTCGCCCTGCATGCGTTTACGCAGCGTACGCTTGGTCCGGTCGATAACATCGCCGGCCAGCTGTCCACAGGCGGCATCAATGTCATCGCCGCGCGTTTTACGCACGATAGTGGTAAAGCCATATTCCATCAGCACCTTGGAGAAACGGTCGATACGGCTGTTTGAACTACGGCCGTACGGCGCCCCCGGGAACGGGTTCCAGGGAATCAGGTTGATCTTGCACGGCGTATCTTTCAACAGCGCCGCCAGTTCATGGGCATGCTCGGTACCATCGTTGACGTGATCCAGCATGACGTACTCAATGGTGACGCGACCCTGGTTAGCGTTGGATTTCGAAATATAGCCGCGAACCGAGTTCAGGAAGGTCTCAATATTATATTTCTTGTTGATCGGCACGATCTCATCACGAATCGTATCGTTGGGGGCGTGCAGGGAGATCGCCAGCGCCACGTCGATCATATCGCCGAGCTTATCCAGCGCCGGGACCACGCCAGAAGTAGAAAGCGTCACGCGACGTTTCGACAGGCCAAAACCGAAATCGTCCAGCATGATTTCCATCGCCGGAACGACGTTAGTCAGGTTCAGCAGCGGCTCGCCCATCCCCATCATCACCACGTTGGTGATCGGGCGTTGGCCGGTAATTTTGGCCGCACCGACGATTTTCGCCGCGCGCCATACCTGGCCGATAATTTCTGAAACCCGCAGATTGCGGTTAAAACCCTGCTGCGCGGTCGAGCAGAATTTACACTCTAAAGCGCACCCAACCTGCGACGAAACGCACAGCGTCGCACGATCGTCTTCCGGAATATAGACCGTTTCCACGCGCTGATCGCCGACGGCAATCGCCCATTTAATGGTACCGTCGCTGGAGCGCTGCTCCTCAACGACTTCCGGCGCGCGAATCTCCGCGACTTCCTTCAGCTTGTTGCGCAGCACCTTGTTGATATCGGTCATATCATCAAAGTTGTCGCTGCAGTAGTGATACATCCATTTCATCACCTGATCGGCGCGGAAGGGTTTTTCACCCATGTTTTTGAAAAACTCGCGCATCTGCTGACGGTTCAGGTCCAGCAGGTTGATTTTGGCATCTTTGTTCGGCACCGTCAGAGCGGCGGTATCAGGTGTGACAATATGTTCAGACATAATCTATTCCGGCCTCGTTGTTACACGTTATGGCCCCAGGAGGGTTGAAAAAAGAAACGCCCCTATGAACGAGTGCTCGTCCAGGGGCGCTGCATTGTACAAATTCTGCTGCATCAATACCACGTTTGCACGCGGCAATGATGAAAAAATCTGTTGCTGCGTACTTCATCCTCTATGGCTTTTCGATTGGCGAAAAGACGAGGACCAGGATCGCCAAAGTATTTCAGCTCACGGCGAGACGGCACGTTCGCAAATCCCCGGGAACAGAGATAACTATGTGACCCGGGTGCGCGAATGAAGCCAACAAAGCAGTGGCCTGAAAGACACAGGAGATTAGCGAGTGCGCGGGCAAACCTCGCCTTCGGCGAAGAAGAACGCAATTTCGCGAGCGGCAGATTCAACGGAGTCGGAACCGTGGGTGCCGTTCTCGGTGAAGCTGTCGGCGTAGTCTGCGCGCAGGGTGCCTGCCAGCGCGTTGTCCGGGTTGGTTGCGCCCAGCAGGTCACGGTGACGCTGAACGGCGTTTTCACCTTCCAGAACGGAGACCACGATCGGGCCGGAAGTCATGAACTCAACCAGACCGTCAAAGAACGGGCGACCTTCGTGCTCAGCGTAGAAACCGCGAGCCTGTTCAACGGTCAGGTGCAGCATTTTGGTGCCGACGATTTTGAACCCTGCAGCTTCAAAGCGAGAAAAGATGCTGCCAATAACGTTTTTTGCCACCGCGTTTGGTTTGATGATGGAAAAAGTACGTTCAATAGCCATGATTACCTCTAATAAAATGTTCTGTTGTTGCGCATACGATCGTATGGCCTGGCGCGCATTATAATGAGCAACACCGGCGCTGCCTATGGATGAAGGTAACATTTTGTTAAAATAAGACGAGTTTTAGCAACACATAAAACAGGGGAATTGGGCATCTGCCGCTATTGCAGGGTAAAATTCGCCGTCGCCACCTGGCCACTCTCGTCCATGACGACCAGTTGATAACGGTCGGGTCGCTCCAGCGGCAGCGTGACGCTGGCGCCAGCGGCAGTCTGGGATTCGCCATTAAGAAACCACCAGCGCCGCCCTTCGCCACCGGTTGTCTGCAACGCCAGCATGACCCGCGCCGTTCCCGGTAAACGTTTAATCACCGCCCCCTCGCGCACGCCTGACAGCACCAGCGGCGCCACATCCGTCGCCTGCGGCGGCGGGCAGTCCGGTGAAACCGCGCCCAGGCGGGCTGCCCGCCGCTCCGCAGGGGGCAGCCAGGACTCCAGCGGCAGCGGCCAGACATCGACGACTTTCCGCACCGCGCCGGGGCAATCCGCCGCCACCCGCCGTCCCTGCTCATCTAACCAGATGGGGAAGCGAATACCGCGCCCCTCTTCCTGGCCCGGCAACAGCAGCGTCGGCGGCTGGCTGTCTTCCAGCAGCCATGTCGCCAGTCGACGTCGACAGTTGCTATCGCCTGATGCCAGGCTCTGCCCGCCGGGCCAGCAGATCGTTGCCGCGCTGACCGTCTGCGGACGCGGATCGGTGGGCAGACCGCCGCGTCCCATGGCCGGTCGCGCCAGCAGCATATTATTGACCTGGTTCAGCAGAGGCACCGCGCTGGCAAAACCAAACTGCCCCACCACCGGGGTGCCGTCCGGCCGTCCGGTCCAGATACCGATCAGGTAGCGGGCATTGACGCCAATGGCCCAGGCATCGCGGTAGCCGTAGCTGGTCCCGGTTTTCCACGCCAGCGGAACCACCTGCACCAACGAAGCGTCCGGCACCGGCTGGGCCTCGCCAGCCAAAATTCGCCGGACTATCCAGGCCGCCCCCGGCGACAACAGCGGTCTTTCCACCAGCGGGTCATCCGGCGTCATCCGCAATCGCGCGACCTTGCCATGGCGGGCGAAGGCGCTATATCCGGCCACAATATCTTCCAGTTTTGCTCCCGTCCCGCCGAGGATCAGCGACAGGTTGGGTTCCGCGCCGGCCGGTAATATCAGCGGCAAACCGGCATTGCGTAAGTTGGCGGCGAAGCGCTTCGGCCCATAGGCTTCAAGCACCTGAACCGCCGGAAGATTCAGCGAGCGCACCAGCGCTTCGCTGGCGCTGACCGGCCCATGGAAACCGCTATCAAAATTTCCGGGCCGGTAATCACTAAAGCGGCGCGGCACATCCTGTAATAAAGATGCCGGATGAATAAGCCCGTCATCCAACGCCATACCGTAGACAAACGGTTTTAAGACTGAACCCGGCGAACGAATCGCCGAGACCATATCGATATGCCCGAAGCGACTATCGTCGGAAATATCTGCCGACCCGACCCAGCCCCGCACTTTCATACTGGTATGGTCGACCACCACCATCGCCAGCGAGCTACGCGGCGGCAGGCGCGATTTCCAGTTGAGCGCCAGATCTTCCAGCTGACGCTGGAGCCCGGCATCCAGCGTCGTCACCACTTTCTCCCGGCGGCCGCTCGCCAGTGCCCGCCGGGAAAAAAGCGGCGCCAGCTGCGGCATCTGTCGTGGAAACAGCCATACCGGTTCTTCAATCGCCTCCTGTACCGCCTTATCGGGCCAGACCCCCTGACTGCGCATCCGCGTCAGTACTTTATCCCGCGCGGCCTGAGCCCGCTGCGGCCAGCGGTCCGGACGTAGGCGGCTCGGCGCCTGCGGCAGCACGGCCAGCAGGGCCGCTTCACCATAGCTGAGCTGCGCGGGGGGTTTACCGAGATAGGCCCAGCTGGCAGCGCCAATTCCCTGCAGCGTCCCGCCAAAGGGGGCGCGGTTAAGATACAGCGTCAGGATCTCGCTTTTTGATAAATGCCACTCCAGCTGCAGCGCGCGCCAGAGCTGGCGCAGCTTGCCGCCGAAGGTTCGGGGATGGGGATCGAGCAGCCTCGCGACCTGCATAGTCAACGTGCTGCCACCGGAGACGACTCGCCCGGCGGTCAGGTCTTGCCAGGCCGCGCGAATAACCGCAAACGGGTTCACCCCCGGATGCCGCCAGAACCAGCGATCTTCATACTGGATCAGCGCCTGCAGATAGCGCGGCGACACATCATCGAGAGCGACCGGATAGCGCCAGACTCCCTGCTTATCCGCAAAGCGCCACAGCGGCGTGCCATCTTCCGCTACCACCACCCGAGCCGGCGCCACCTCATGCAGCGGCAACGGCCACAGACGATCGGCCGCCAGCACCGCCAGCCATAGCATAATGATCAACGCCGCCAGCCAGCGCCAGCGGCGTTTTATCTGTCGCAGCCGCCGCATTTACGGGGTAACAGTCAGCGGGCCGCTGGCCGCGCCGGTCGCCCGCCACTGCGGAATATACATCGACTCTACCTGCGGCTGCGGAACCTGATATGTTCCCGGCGTGACCGCGCGCGCCAGATACACCAGCGTCACCGGCTGCCCTTCGTTAATTGCCACGGCGGCGACAAAGCGATCGTCACGAAACTCGATGTGCTGAATATCCGCCTGCTGCATCTGGTTAAGCAGGTTCTGCACCGCGTCGCCGTTCTCCTGCAGGCTGGCGCTGCTGTTCGCCAGGTTCTGGTTTTCCAGCTCCAGTCCCGCCGGCAGCAGGTCCACCACCAGCGCATCCGGAACATTGCGTTTGGCGGTTACCTCCAGCTTCACCAGCACCAGCTCGCCGCTACGCAGCGAGGTCAGCGACTTCTGCTGACCGCGGGTATCAAAGATTTGACGCTCAATGCCCAGTACGTTCCCCGTGGCCTGCGGCGCAGCGAGCGGGTATCCGCTGCTATCAAGGCGCAACCAGAGCGGACGATCGCCGGTGTTGCTGACCTGCAGGGTCGCCAGCTGTTCAGCGCTCAGGTTGCGGGTCTGCGCTTTATCCGCCGCCAGCGGCTGCGCCTGCAATGAGGTTTGCGCCTGCCAGCTGCCGGGTAAGCCCTGTAATGTCCGGCCGGCCAGGAACAGCGCATTGGTCTCCTGGGTTGAAAGCCAGCGCTGACCGTAGGCCTCTTCCGCAAGGGTGCTCAGTAAGGTGTTCTGCGCATCCGGCAGCAGTTGATTCTCCTCCAGCAGGGCCAGCTTCAGCGCATCATCGCGCAGGGCGCTGCCATAATCGCCCAGCCAGCGGTCCGTATCCTGACGCGGCGTACTCATCGCCAGCGTCAACGCCTGCTCAGCACGCGGCGCATCGCCCATCGCTTTAAGGGCGATCCCCAGCTGCAGCAGAGGCAGGCCAGAACGCGCCTGCTCATGACGACTCCAGATTTCGCGGAGGGCACCAAGGGGGGCTTTTTGCTGACGGGCCAGCACCAGGGCGGCATAGGCCTGAGCGGCGAAACGGCTGGCCGCCGCGTCATCGCTGTAGCGAACGGTTATCAGTCCCGGCTCCTGCAGATAGCGCAGCAGACGCTGGTTACCGTTATTCATCGCCTGAGTCGGTACGCTATAGCCCTGCTCGCCTGCTCTCACAAGGAAATCCATGGCATAGGCGGTCAGCCAGTACTCTTCCGGCCCCTCTTTGTCCCACAGCGCAAATCCGCCATCGTCACGCTGCATATGCAGCAGTCGGGAAATACCGATCTCTACCGCCGCACGGCGCTTTTCATCACTGTCGCCGGCGATGCCCAATGCTTTGAGCTGCGCGGCGTTGGTGTAAAGCGACGGGAACAGACCGCTGGCGGTCTGTTCCAGGCAGCCATAGGGATAGGCTTTCAGGTCGCGAATATAGCGGGCGAGATTCAACGGCGGCTTACCGCTGAACACCAGCTGTCCCTGCAGCGTCGCCGGTGAGAACCCCTGGGTTTGCCCGACTGGCGCCTGCCAGCGTTCCCCCGGTTGCAGCACCACGCCACTATTCACGGTTTGCGCCGGGAAGGCCGGACGTACGCCAATTTTCCACTGTTTCTGCATCGGAGGGAAGGTCTCACCCGGCAGAGCCACGCCGGTAATCGTGGCATTCACCTGACCATCGCCAAAACCATCGCGGGCGCTCACCGGGACAAACAGCGTACTGCGCGCGCCGGGCGCCAGCTGTAGCGGAGGAATGGCCGCGCCATCGAGCTGCAGCAAACCGCTGGCGCTCAGCGCGACGTTCAGCGTTTGCGGCCTGTCGGTGAGGTTACGCAGATCCAGCGCCAGCCGGGTTGCGTCGCCGTTGGCGAGGAAGCGCGGCGTATTCAGCTCGGCAATCAGCGGCGCGGCCACCACCACTTTCTCGTCGCTGCTGCCAAAATCATCGGCGGTCCACGCCTGCGCCATCACCCGCAGCTCGCCGTTGAAATCGCCAATCGGCAGCGTCACCGCGCCTTCGCCACGCTCGTCCAGGATCACCGGCTGCGCCTGCTGGGCAATAATCGTGACGTGGTTAACCGGCGGTTTACCGCCGCGTTTGAGTTCATCGCCGTCACCGCCGAAGCGCAGGCTGGCGAGACGCCCCTGCCCTTCAATCACCTGACCGTAGATATCATAAATATCCGCGCCGTAACGCTTCTGACCAAAGAAAGCCTTCCACGGATCCGGAGTGGCGTAATCGGTGATATTCAGCACGCCGCTGTCCACGGCGGAGAGCAGCACATTGACCTGTTTTGGCACCTCCCCCTGCGCCACGCTGGCTTTGATTTTCACCGTCAGCGGCTGATTCGGGCGTATTTTTTCTGGTGCATCCAGCGCAAGCGTCAGGCGGCGGTTTTCATCGCCCAGCGGCAGGTGCAGCAGACCCACCGCCCGTTTTGGCGTCGCCGAGCGGGATTTATCCCCGGGGCGAATCACCAGGGTGCTGAGGTAGAGATCGTGACGGTTCCAGGTTTTATCGACCGGAATCGACAGCGCCATACCCTCCGCCGGGACGTCAATTTCCTGCCACCACAGCGGCCCTTCGCTGGATTCAACCATCGCATAACCTTTTCCCGCCGCAGGCGCGGCGATATGCAGTTTGATAGTATCCCCCGGTTTATAGGCCGCTTTGTCCAGCTTCATGGTGACCCGATCCGGACGCGCGGCTCCTGTGCCATCGCTGTTATCCTGCCAGCTGTAGCCCGCCCAGAAGCGCACGCTGCTGATCACGTCATCAGGCCCCTTCACTTCCAGGCGGTAGGATCCCCACTCCACCGGGAAACTCACTTTCGCCGTTTGCCCGGCCTGCAGATCCAGAGACTGTTCGCCTTCCTGCAGATCTTTTTGATCGAACTGCGACTGCCAGCCTTCGCCGTCAGACCAGTTCCAGTAGTAGTCGCGGCGCTCGCGAATCAGCCGTACCTGTAGCCCGGAGACCGCTTTTTTCTCGCCTTTGGCATCGGCGTAGACAATCTCAAACGCCGCGGTGCTGTTTTCTTCTACCACCGGCTGTTTCACCGTACTGTCGGTGCGATAGTCGTAGACCTCTTTGAGGGCAAATTCAGGGCGGATCCCCGGCAGCGTATCGGCCGGCCAGATCGGCTGCTGTACGGTACGGGTAACCGGTCGGCCGCCTGACTCCAGCAGGCTGGCCTGTAAAACCACCTGCAGCGGCGAATGGCTATCCTGCCACTGGCTGGCGGTAGTCACGTCGGCATGGCCTTTTTCATCCAGCGTCGTCTGGACTTCATCCAGGCTGCGGGAGAGGTTTTCTTCGGCAATATCACCAAACTGGAAGCCCGGCAGCGCCGCAACCGCATCGCGCAGCGGACGCAGGAACAGTTTTCCCTGGAGCTGATTGCCGCTGGCCGGGGCGCCATACAGATAGGCGCCGGCAACGTTAAAGTGCACATCGGCATCCATGGCCAGCGGGGTATTTTGCGGCGTCAGATTCAGCGCCATACGCTCAGGCATAAAATCTTCGACGTGGAAATCCCACTCGCGCGGCTGATTGTCGCCGGTGCTGGCGCGGATATGCCACATACCGGTCGCCGCCCCGCTATCAAGCGGCCAGGTAAACTGATACAGACCATTGACCGGTTTGCTGACCAGCGAGCGGATCACCTGACCGTCCGGCTGAACCACGTCGAACTTCACCGGCTGCTCGGCCAGCGGTTTGCCGTCGCCGTCACGGAGCAGCGCGTTGAGGATGACCGTCTCTCCCGGACGATAAAGATCGCGCGGACCAAACATAAAGAACTGCTTGCTGAATCCCGGGGCGCCGGCAATCGAGAACTCGGCCAGATCCAGTGCGGGAAGTTTGAGATCCAGCAGGGTGGTCTGCCCGTCTTTTCGCGCCAGCAACAGCGCCGCTTCTTTATCATCGGTTTGCAGGGTCACGTGCCCCTGGGCGTCGCTTTTCGCCTGGGCGAGAGTTTGCCCTTTCGCATTCAGCAGCTGCACATCGATACCCGATTGCGCCGCACCGTCTTCGAGACTCTGGGTAAAGACATCCAGCCGGTTACGATAACGGTGCGCCGATACGCCGATATCGCTCAACGTAAACAGCGTCGCAGCGTTGCTATAGCTGTAGCGTCCCGCCGGATTCATCACCGCTACGTAAACGCCCGGCTGCTGCAACGGCTTAATATCCGCCAGCGGCAGCAGCAGTTTCTCCCGCGTGTTGCGCGCCGGATTGAGATCGAAACGCCCGGTATAGACCAGATCGGCCATTTTCAACAGCTCGTCAGACTCCCAGTTACTCAATGAGTTACGATATTCCCACTGGCTGACAAAAGCGGACAGCGACTCCGGCTTGATACGGAAAAAGTTGACGTCGACGTTATCGACGTTCAGCGCCATAACCGGCAGCCCGGCAACCACTTTGCCCGGCAGCAGCGAGCCGCGGCTGGCAAAACCGACGCTCGGAGCAATATCGCGGGTGGTAATGGTTTTTTCAAAATGGTTATCAAAGGTCGCCGCGTTCAGCGCACTCAGCGTCGGGTCAACGGAGACAATCAGTTCGCGTTTCGGCTCAAGATGACGTAGCCGCAGCGCTTTCAGGTCAGGAGAGAGTTCCCAGGCACCATCCACCTTGCCGCTTTTTTTATCGACAAGATGTACGCTGCGTGAGAAATCCTGATCGGGATTAAGCGGCACAGAGAAGGTGAGCACCATCGCCGCCGCGCCGTCCAGCTGGATTTCCGAGGCGTCGAGCAGCGTCAGCGCTTTACCTTTGCTTTTTTCCGCCAGCGCCGCCAGCTGCGCGCTATCCGGTTTTGCAGTGCCCGTTTGCCCAGCGGAAGAGCCGGCTGGCGCGACGGCCTGCGGTTTACCGCTGTCATCGCATCCGCTGAGAGAGAGTGCCGTCAACAGTGCCAGCGACAGCGCCGCTAAACGAAATGGTTTCATCCTTTAACCCCTTGGCCTGAACAGCCAGATGCCTGTAGTGAACACATTATTATGCGCTAACGGCGGAATTACCAATTGCTTATGCTATCGGCATCGCACAGGCGGTCTGATGTTCCGATAATACGCTTTCGGCAATATGCTTTATCTGGTACCCGATGAGAATAATAACGACAGTGTATTTGAGTCCGCGGAGGGCGAAAAATTGCCGCCCCGCACGATAAATATAAAATATGTGACCACGCGCATTTAAAAAAGCAGAAACGGACAATGTGGCAATTTAATTACCGCCTGAGAGTATAATTTCCCTCCTTGATTAATTCCGAAATTAAATGCACTACCGCTTTATAAATTGACAATACGCCAGTTTTCTCTTATCTGAACGCTATACCGCCATATTTCATGCCCTCTGATACTGCCGGCAGGCGTCAATTTTCATCTCCAGACGGAGAAATGACCTCATTGCCGAAGCCCGTTCAACCGCATGATTACCGGTATCTTTCAATATGCCCACGTTGGCTAAAAAAACGGATAGTCGTTCTGACCGCCCGCGCTGCTGATTCAATAACGGCACAACCGTCATTCGTTCCGTATTGATATATTAAATAAGTAATATGGGAATTATTTATGTCACAAATGAACGCGCTGTTAATTATTATTTTCATTCTTTATACAGGCGATGTTATCTCTACCCGCACCAAAGCCTGGATCCCTTCCGTCTTTGTCTGTGCGGTCCTGTTTCTGGGCGGATACTGGACGTTTTTTCCGCCTGATATTATTAGCCGGGCGGGGATCACGGCGCCCGTTGCCATCATGCTGATGTATCTGCTGATTACCAATATGGGTACCCTGCTGTCACTGCAGGAGCTCATGCGCCAGTGGAAAACGGTAATCATCGCGCTTGCCGGTATTGCCGGGATAACGGTAGCCGTCTTCGCGGTGAGCCTGTTGCTATTTGACCGCAACACCGCGCTGGTGACCATCCCGCCGCTGGTCGGTGGGATCGTGTCATCATTAATTATGTCGCAAGGTGCAAGCAACGCCGGGCTGGTCGATCTGTCCGTACTGGCGATTCTGATTTACGTGATGCAGGGATTCGCCGGCTATCCCCTCACCGCCATCATGCTGCAACGCGAAGGAAAATCGTGGCTCAGGCGCTACCGCAGTAACAAACAGCATCATGAAAACGCTGAAGAACAGCCCCTCCTCCCCTGCGGCGAAGAAATAATGCCGCGTTTGTTTAGCCGCCTCCCCGCAAGCTACAACAGTAGCTATTTTAAATTTCTGCGCCTGGCGATGGTCGGCTGTCTGGCCTGGTTTATCTCCGACCTGGCAAAACCCATCGTTAGCATCAGTCCGTTCGTGCTGTGTCTGTTTTTTGGCGTGGTCTTTACTTCCGTAGGGTTTCTCGAAAAACACACGCTACAAAAAGCGAACGGGTTCGGCTTTGCCGTCATGGCATTGATGCTGTTTATCTTTGATACCCTGAACAAAGCAACGCCGGAGATGCTGCTACGCCTGCTTTATCCGATGGCGGTGCTCATCGCCACGGCGGTGATCGGCATGTTTATGGTTTCCTGGCTCGTGGGGAAAGCGCTCGGCGTCAGCGGCGCCATGTCATTCGCCATCTCCCTGACCGCGCTGTACGGCTTCCCGGCGGATTACATCATCACCAACGAAGCCATTAACGCCCTTACCCAGGATGAAAAAGAACGCCAGATGCTGACTCAGCACATGCTGGGGCCAATGCTGGTTGGCGGGTTTATCTCCGTGACGATTGTTTCCGTCATTCTGGCCGGAATACTGGTGGGTTATCTGGCGCCGGTGATCGACTGAACCGTTTCATTTTCTACGAACCTATGGAGTCCGTTTTATGATTAACCCCGTTATTACCGCCATCATCGCCAGAGAAGAGCAGGCAACAATCGACTTTCGCCGCGATCTACACGCCCACCCGGAGCTGCCGTGGGAGGAGCGACGAACGACGGATCGCGTCGTGGCTGAACTGGAGAATATCGGCATCGCCTGTCGCCGTACCGTTCCGACCGGCGTCATTGCAGACATTACTGGCAGTAAACCGGGCAAAACGGTGGCACTGCGCGCCGATATGGATGCGCTGCCGGTGCATGAGCTCAACGATCGGCTCAGCTATAAATCGCTCACCGCCGGGAAAATGCACGCCTGCGGGCATGATTCCCATACCGCAATGCTGCTTACCGCCGCCCGCGCGCTGTATGAGGTTCGCGAGCAGATGGCCGGTAACGTACGGTTAATTTTTCAGCCCGCCGAGGAGATTGCCGAAGGCGCCAAAGCGATGATCGCCCAGGGGGCCCTGGATAATGTCGACAACATTTTTGGCATGCACATCTGGTCCGGCTCGCCTTCCGGCAAAATATCCTGCAACGTGGGGTCGTCATTTGCCTCCGCAGATTTACTCAAAGTCACCTTTCGCGGCCGCGGCGGTCACGGTTCCATGCCAGAGGCCTGCATCGATGCGGCGGTTGTCGCCTCCGCCTTCGTGATGAATTTACAGGCTATCGTGGCGCGTGAAACTTCGCCGCTGGACTCCGCCGTGGTCTCTATCGGTCGCATGGATGTCGGCACCCGGTTCAACGTGATTGCCGAAAATGCGCTCCTGGACGGTACAGTACGTTGCTTCAGCATCGAAACCCGTCGGCGCCTGGAGGCCGCAATCACGCGCTATGCGCAGCATACTGCGGCGATGTATGGCGCCAGCGTTGACGTCGACTACTGCTACGGCACGTTACCGGTGATTAACGAAGAACGCAGCGCATTGCTGGCGCAGTCCACGATCCGCGAAGCCTTCGGTGACGACGTGCTATTCAGCGAAAAACCCACGACCGGCGGGGAGGATTTCAGCTTCTATCTGCAAGATATTCCCGGTTGTTTTGCCCTGCTCGGCTCCGGTAATAAAGCGAAAGGGAGCGACTACGCCCACCATCACGGATGCTTCAATATCGATGAACAAGTGATGAAATCCGGCGCCGGACTGTACGCTCAGTACGCCTGGCGCTATCTGCATCAAGACCGCTTCTGATCGGTTCTCCCCGGTGTACGCCGGGGACATATCACATTACGGTATGTATTACGTGAAAATGCCTTGTCGGTAAGGGCAAAAACATCAACAATCTACCTATTGTTGATGACACGGAGACAGCCATGTCCACTTCGTTTTTTGTCGCCGCTGACTGGTTAGCGGAACATATTGATGACCCGGAAATTCAGATTATCGATGCGCGAATGGCGCCGCCTGGGCAGGAAGATCGCGATTTGCACGCCGAATATCGCGCGGGTCATATTCCCAACGCCGTATTTTTCGATATTGAAGCGCTTTCCGATCGCACCAGCCCGCTGCCGCATATGATGCCGCGAGCGGAAGCCTTCGCCGTTGCGATGCGCGAGCTGGGAGTCAGCAGCGATAAACATCTGGTGGTTTACGATGAAGGCAATCTCTTCTCAGCCCCGCGCGCCTGGTGGATGCTGCGCACATTTGGCGTCGAAAACGTCTCGATTCTCGCCGGCGGCCTGGCCGGCTGGCAGCGCGATGAATTGCCTCTTGAGCAGGGAGTTCCCGATATTCCGGAAGGCGAATTTGACGGACGCTTCGATCCGGAAGTGATCAAACGGCTGACGGATGTACTGCTGGTTAGCCATGAGGGATCGGCGCAGATCGTTGATGCGCGTCCGGCCGGGCGTTTTAATGGCCTGGTGGATGAGCCTCGTCCAGGACTGCGTCGCGGTCATATTCCCGGCGCGCTCAACGTACCGTGGAGCGATCTGGTGATTAACGGCGAACTGAAAACTGTGGATGAGCTGAATGAGATTTTCATTCGCCAGGGCGTGGATTTCGAGCGGCCGATTATTGCCAGCTGCGGCTCCGGCGTCACGGCGGCGGTTGTGGTGCTGGCGCTGACGACGCTGGGCGTCAACGGCGTCTGTCTCTATGACGGCTCGTGGAGCGAATGGGGCGCACGTAGCGACCTGCCGATCGAACCGGCGCAATAAGAGAACAACAGCGGGGGCCGAAGCCCCCGCTGCTTTAGATAATGCGGTTCTGTTTGAAATCGCGCAGGAAACTGCCCCAGCGCTTTTCATAAAATGGCGTGATATGGGCAATCATAAAATGGCTGATCCCCTTTTCACCTTCAACCACCTGACAAATATCAACCGGCTCATCGCCAGGTAACGTATCGGTCGCCACGCTGCCTGCCGCCTGGATCACCTCTTCGATATCGCCTTCGGCTTCAATCCCGATCAGCAGGTTTGCCGGCGCATCAGCGCTATCTTTAATTGAGCAAAGAAATGCCCGTCTGACGGTCTTCATCGTTTTAAACAGCGTCGTCAGCGAATCAATCATCTGCGCCGGTGGCTCGGCGACTTCAGACAACAGCAAAGACTCGCCGCCTTCAAGCACGGTTTGGGTGCTGAGCGGGCTGCCCTCTTCCCCCAGCAGATGGCGGATCTCATTGGGCATAAACTCTTTACCGGTTGCCAGCTTCGCATTGAGGAACAGCGTTTCGCCGAGCGTCATCGCAAACAGCGTCCGTGCCGGCATCACCACAAACGATTGTTCATCTTCCACCGCCTGCTGCAGCGCTTCCAGAGAAGAGAAAAACGGAATCACCGAAGCGCCATCATCTTTCTCCCAGTGCTGCAGATCGACGGCACTCTCTTCGACAATCGGCTCACCTTCCGCTGCCGCCCCCGGAACCCACACGGTGGATTCCAGCAGCGTACGGAAAAATGCCGGGCGGTGACCTGGCTCGGTCGCCGCCTTTTCCAGCAGAGTTTCTAATTCATTTTTAGTTTCGGACATATTTTCATTACTTTAAATTGCCCGGCGGCGCTGCGCTTGCACGGGCCTACGAATTTCCCCGGCCGGATAAGCGCAGCGCCACCGGCAAGAGCATTACTCTGCGGTTAACAGATGAGCAATCGTGCGCACGCCGAGGCCGGTGGCGCCGGCAGACCACTGCTCAACCGCCGCTTTGCGATAGGTCGCCGAGCAGTCGATGTGCAGCCAGCCCTGGTGATAATTTTCAACGAAATGCGACAGGAAACCGGCTGCAGTGCTGGCGCCAGCCGGATAGGCCGCGCTGCCGGTGTTGTTCAGCTCGGCGAAGTTAGACGGCAGCTGGCCGCGGTGGAACTCGGCCAGCGGCAGGCGCCAGAAGGCTTCGTTTTCCGCCTGCGCACTCGCCAACAGACGGTTAGCCAGCGAGTCATCAAAGCTGAACAGCGCGTGATAGTCATTACCGAGCGCGGTTTTCGCCGCCCCGGTCAGGGTCGCGGCATCGATGATCAGCTCAGGTTTCTGCGTCGAGGCATCAATCAGACCATCCGCCAGCACCAGACGACCTTCAGCGTCGGTGTTCATGATTTCCACAGTCTTGCCATTGCGATAGCGAATGATGTCGCCGAGTTTAAAGGCATTACCGCTGATCAGGTTGTCCGCACAGCACAGATACAGCTTCACGCGTTTGTTCAGGCCGCGGGTAATCGCGAACGCCAGCGCGCCGGTAACCGTTGCCGCGCCGCCCATATCGGACTTCATCGAATCCATAAACGCGCTTTGTTTGATGCTGTAGCCGCCGGAATCGAAGGTGATACCTTTCCCGACCAGGCAAGCGTACACCGGGGCCTCTTTATTGCCGGTTGGGTTGTAATCCAGCGCCAGCAGTACCGGCGGACGCTCGGAGCCGCGGCCAACGGTATGCAGGCCAAGATAGCCTTGCTCACGCAGGTCTTCACCTTTCGTGATGCGGTATGTCACGTTGTCGCAGGCGACGCTGCACAGCAGATCGACCGCGCGCTGAGCCAGCTGTTCCGGGCCAAGCTCTTCCGCCGGCGCGTTAATGGTATCCCGCACCCAGTCAATAATCGTCAGCCGATTGTCCAGCTCGCTTTTCTGCGCGTCGTCCAGCGCCGGCCATTCCACCTTGCGGCTGCCTTTCGGCCCTTTGTAACCGGCCCAGAATGCCCACGCGCGGTCGGTATCCCAGCCTTCGCCGCTCAGCGCGACATGTTTGATCCCCATCCCGTCGACTTTACGCGCCGCGCGCTGAATCAAACCGAGGTCGTCTTTACCGTTCAGATGCAGGGTGATGCCGTCATTATTAATGCTGTAAGCCGCTTTTTCTCCCCAGCGCGCGTCGGCGGGTTGGGTCGTCAGCGTAATCTTCATGGCTTCGGTCATTTTATCTTTATCCTTATTTGGCAAAGGAGCCGCATTTGGCAAAAGGGCCGCCAAAAGGCAGCCCATATTATTTTTCCGATGTTTCACGCTGCAGGAGAAGGCGGTCAGCCGCTCATTCACCGGGCCCACAGATTACTGTGCGGCGGGAGTGAGCAAACACGACCCACGCATCTGCAGCGTGAAACATGTTGCGGAAATTATTCTGCTTCATCTAACCAGACTAGCAGAATCGCCTCCAGAATTTTTTCATTGGATGCGGTCGGATTGTCATCAAAATCTTCCAGCTCGCAAATCCACTGATGCATATCGGTGAAGCGAACGGTTTTCGGGTCGAGATCCGGGAAGGCGTCATACAGCGCTTCGCCAATTTCACGACTATCGGTCCATTTCAGTCCCATATTAATGCTCGCGTGCGTGGTTGATAGTATAACGCGGGATCTCGACGACCAGATCATCGTGGGTCACGCGCGCCTGGCAGCTCAGACGGCTGTCGGGCTCCAGCCCCCAGGCCTTATCCAGCATATCATCTTCATCTTCGGTACTTTCGGCCAGCGAGTCAAAACCTTCACGCACGATGCAGTGGCAGGTGGTGCAGGCACAGGATTTTTCGCAAGCGTGTTCAATCTCAATGCCGCTACGCAGAGCAGCATCCAGAATGGTCTCACCGATCTCAGCTTCCACAACTACGCCATCCGGGCACAGGTCCTGATGGGGCAGAAAAACAATCTTTGGCATATTAAACCTCGTCCACGGATTGGCCTTTCAGCGCAGTACGGACCGACTGGTCCATGCGGCGTGCGGCGAATTCCTGGGTTTGTGTGTCTGTATTTTTAATCGCATCTTTAATAGCGTCGGCGTCATCGCCTGCGGCAACCGCACGCAGTTGCGCCGTTGCTTCATCGATAGCCTGACGTTCTGCGGCGCTTAGCAGCGCGGCATCGGCGGCCAGCGCACTTTCCAGGCTCTCAAGAACGCGTGCGGCTTCCACTTTTTGCTCGGCCAGCATACGCGCCTTGATATCCTGTTCGGCGTGACTCATCGAATCTTTAATCATGGTGGCGATTTCGCTGTCGGTCAGACCGTAGGAGGGCTTGACCTGAATGGAGGCTTCGACGCCGGTCGATTTCTCCATCGCGGTCACGCTCAGCAGGCCATCGGCGTCCACCTGGAAGGTGACGCGAATGTGCGCCCCGCCCGCCGGTAACGCCGGAATACCACGCAGCGCAAAACGCGCCAGCGAACGGCAGTCCTGCACCAGTTCGCGCTCGCCCTGCATAACGTGGATAGACATTGCCGTCTGACCATCTTTAAAGGTGGTGAACTCCTGCGCACGCGCCACCGGAATCGTGGTGTTGCGCGGAATCACTTTCTCCACCAGGCCACCCATCGTCTCCAGCCCTAAAGAGAGCGGAATAACGTCGAGCAACAGGAGTTCGCTGTCCGGTTTGTTGCCCACCAGGATATCGGCCTGAATCGCGGCGCCAATGGCCACCACTTTGTCCGGATCGATAGTGGTCAGCGGCGTGCGGCCAAAGAATTCACCGACGCGCTCACGCACCAGCGGCACGCGGGTTGAACCGCCAACCATGACCACTTCCAGCACCTCTTCCGCCGCCACGCCCGCATCTTTCAGCGCGCGACGGCAGGCTAACAGCGTACGTTTCACCAGCGGCGCAATCAGCTCGTTAAACTGCTCACGGGTAATATCGCCTTGCCAGCCGCCGACGTTGACGCTGACCGAATCGGCATCGCTGAGGGCGATTTTCGCCGCGATGGCCGCATCCAGAAGTTCGCGCTGCAGGCGATTGTCGCTACGATCGCTCAGCCCGGCCAGTTCACGGAGATAATCCGCCAGCAGATGGTCAAAGTCATCGCCGCCCAGCGCGGAATCCCCGCCGGTGGCCAGCACTTCAAATACGCCGCGGCTTAAGCGCAGCACCGAGATATCAAAGGTGCCGCCGCCGAGATCGTAAACCGCAATCACGCCTTCCTGACCGGAGTCCAGGCCGTAGGCAATGGCCGCGGCGGTCGGTTCGTTCAACAGGCGCAATACGTGCAGACCGGCCAGACGCGCGGCGTCTTTGGTGCCCTGACGCTGAGCATCGTCAAAATAGGCCGGGACGGTAATCACCACGCCATCGAGTTCGCCGGACAGGGCTTCCGTTGCCCGGGCGGCCAGCGCCTTCAGGATGTCGGCGGAGACGCGAACCGGGTTGAGCAGACCGCCGGCGGTCTGAATCATCGGCAGACCATTTTCGCTGGCCTGCAGTTGGTAAGGCAGATGGGGGTAACGCGTCTGGATATCGGCCAGCGAGCGTCCCATCATCCGTTTCACGGAGCTGATGGTATTAACCGGGTCGAGGGCCGCATTGTGTCGGGCGTCGTAGCCGACGCTCAGGCCAGATTCATGGTAGTTAACCACGGAAGGCAGCAGGTAGCGTCCCTGATGGTCGGGCAGAGTTTCGGCCTGACCGCTACGCACGGTAGCGACCAGAGAATTGGTGGTGCCCAGGTCAATACCCGCCGCCAGACGACGCTGGTGCGGCGCGGCACTCAGACCAGGCTCACTAATTTGTAATAAGGCCATAATTGCTTCCGAAAATTAAAAATCGAGCAGCTTTTCTTCGAGTTGTTCTGCAACGCTCTGAAGTTTATCGAGAAAACGCAGTTTACGCACGGTATCCGCCGCCGCGTCCCACGTCTCGCTATTTAATTGTTCGACAACCTGCTGATGACGAACGTCGTACATCCCCTTCACGCGTTTGATAAATGCCGCCAGTCGTTCTTCATCCTGCGATTTTTCAATCTCATCCAGCTCTTCACGCAGCTCCAGCTGTTCCATCAGAAAAGCGGTATCGCGCACGGTGTGCTGCTCGCAGGCCAGGTCATAGCCGTGGAGTGAAAGGAGATATTCGGCGCGGGTCAGCGGATGACGGAGCGTTTGCCACGCCTGATTGATCGTGGCGGATTGCTGCACGGAGGCGAGCTGTTCGGCCGCGCTCGCGCTGGCGAACTTATCGGGATGATACTGGCGCTGCAAATCCTGGTACCGGACAGCCAGCTGTTCTTGCGAAAGGGTATAACTGACCGGTAACCCGAAGAGGGTGAAATAGTCCATAGTAACCTCAGGGTTAACGAGATAAAGCAAACCCCACTCACGATTCACCGCGGTGGGGTCCTCTACCCGTGCACATCGGGCCGCCTCTGCGTGGGCTGTAGTCGCTTACCCGCAGGACCGACTGCTGTCAGCCCCCGGGATTCACGCATTTACCGCCCTGATGCGGCCTGAAATACGTCGGATAGTGTCGGGATTATACGTTAAAGCTTTCGCCGCAACCGCACTCATCTTTAACATTCGGGTTTGTGAATTTAAACCCTTCGTTCAGGCCTTCTTTGACGAAGTCCAGCTGAGTGCCGTCGAGGAACTGCAGGCTTTTGCCGTCGATCACTACCTTGACGCCTTTATCTTCAAACACGGTGTCTTCTGCCGCCGGCTCGTCAACAAATTCCAGCACGTAGGCCATACCTGAGCAGCCCGAAGTGCGGACACCTAAGCGCAGACCGAAGCCTTTGCCACGGTTGGCCAGGAAGGAATTAACTCGCGACGCTGCGCTGTCGCTAAGAGTAATCGACATACAATAACCTCTTAATTATTTCGCTTCACGTTTGCTTTTATAATCCGCAATCGCGGCTTTAATCGCGTCTTCCGCCAGGATGGAGCAGTGAATTTTCACCGGCGGCAGTTCCAGCTCATCGGCGATATCGGTGTTCTTGATAGCCTGAGCTTCGTCCAGAGATTTCCCTTTCACCCATTCGGTAACCAGGGAGCTGGAGGCGATAGCAGAACCGCAACCATAGGTCTTGAAGCGCGCGTCTTCAATGATACCTTCATTGTTGACTTTAATCTGCAACTTCATCACGTCGCCGCACGCCGGTGCGCCAACCATGCCGCTGCCGACGCTGTCGTCGCTGTTGTCAAAAGAGCCGACGTTGCGCGGATTCTCGTAATGATCGATAACTTTTTCGCTGTATGCCATGATGAATTCTCCTTATACCCTACCGATTAATGATGTGACCATTCGATGCTGTTCAGATCCACGCCCTGTTTGAACATATCCCACAGTGGAGAAAGATCGCGCAGACGGCCGATGGATTTACGAACCAGATCAATGGTGTAGTCAATCTCTTCTTCGGTAGTGAATCGACCTAAAGAGAAACGGATAGAACTGTGTGCCAGTTCGTCAGTCATGCCCAGTGCACGAAGCACATAGGACGGCTCAAGGCTTGCGGAGGTGCAAGCAGAACCGGAGGAAACGGCCAGGTCTTTCAGCGCCATAATCAGCGACTCGCCTTCAACATAGTTGAAGCTGACGTTGAGAATGTTCGGCGCGCCCTGCTCGAGGTCGCCGTTAAGGTAAACCTCTTCCATATCTTTTACGCCGTCCCACAGACGGTTACGCAGACCGCGCAGACGCGCCATCTCGGTTTCCATCTCTTCTTTCGCGATACGGTAAGCTTCACCCATACCGACGATCTGGTGGACTGGCAGAGTACCAGAACGCATGCCGCGCTCGTGACCGCCGCCGTGCATCTGCGCTTCAATGCGGATACGCGGTTTGCGACGAACGTACAGTGCGCCAATACCTTTAGGACCATAAATTTTGTGACCGGAGAAGGACATCAGGTCAACTTTCAGCTGGCTCAGATCGATAGGCAGTTTGCCCACGCTCTGGGTGGCGTCAACGTGGTAAATGATGCCACGCGCGCGGCACAGTTCGCCGATGGTGGCGATATCCTGCACCACGCCGATTTCGTTGTTCACGTGCATGATGGAGACCAGGATGGTGTCGTCACGCATCGCGGCTTCCAGCTCTTTCAGATCGATAATCCCGTTGCTCTGCGGCGCCAGGTAGGTAACGTCGAAACCTTCACGCTCCAGCTGGCGACAGGTATCCAGAACCGCTTTATGCTCGGTTTTGCTGGTGATAATGTGCTTGCCTTTTTTCTGATAAAAGTTGGCTGCACCTTTAATCGCCAGGTTGTCGGATTCCGTTGCACCGGAGGTAAAGACGATTTCACGCGGATCGGCACCGACCAGTTCAGCAATCTGATTACGGGCGATATCAACCGCCTCTTCAGCCTGCCAACCGAAACGGTGTGAACGAGAGGCCGGGTTACCAAAGGTCCCGTCCAGGGTCAGGAACTGCATCATTTTCTCGGCAACACGCGGGTCCACCGGCGTTGTTGCGGAGTAATCGAGGTAAATCGGTAATTTCATTGCTCTTTAACTCCGTACATCACTCAATGCAAGGAACCAGGCAACCGGCTTGATGTACGACCGGGGACACGGGATGTCGCAACATCCCGGCCTGATTCTGAAATCTCTTTTTTATCGTTTTTACTCTGACTATTTCAGCCTGCCGCAGCGGTGCCGCAAGCTGAAACAAGACGAGTATTATGCACGCAGCTTGACGTCAATGGCGTCCTGAGTGCGGGTATTACGCTGGGATTCATGGCTATGCTGACGACCTGAAACATCGAGGATTTCCTGGTTATTCACCAGTTCACCCAGGGTGATGTTGTTCAGGAAGCCGGTCAGACGTTCGCTCAGGTCGCGCCACAGCGCGTGGGTCAGGCATTTATCGCCGCCCTGGCAGCCGCCTTTACCCTGACAGCGGGTCGCGTCAACCGATTCGTCTACTGCGCTGATCACTTCGCCTACGGCGATGCTGCCAGCTTCTTTACCTAACAAATAACCGCCGCCTGGACCACGTACGCTGGATACCAGACCATTTTTACGCAGGCGGGAAAACAGCTGTTCCAGATAGGACAGCGAGATTCCCTGACGTTCAGAAATATCAGCCAACGGAACCGGGCCCGATTCAGAGTTGAGCGCAACGTCCAGCATCGCGGTCACAGCATAACGCCCTTTAGATGTCAGTCTCATGTCTTACTTAACCTCAAACTCGCCCCTGCCCGGGCTTTTTATTAATATGGGTATTGCATAGCAGGGCCAAGTCTGACATTCCCGAGTAATTTGGTCAACTATTTACTTGACTGTTTTAGTCAGGTATTTAACCATCCGTGCGGTCTGTATTTGCCCGGCGGCGCTACGCTTGTGCAGGCCTGTGACGATGCAGGCCGCGTAAGGCGGAGCCGCTCCCGTCAAGGGATGCAGGCGCTTACTTCTCTTTCTTTAACTGATCGATAGAGGCCAGCATACCGCGCAGGATATTCAGTTCCTGGCTTTCCGGGCGGGCGCGGGTGAACAGACGACGCAGTTTGTTCATCACCTGCCCTGGATGGCTGGCGCGAATAAAACCGGTGGCGAGCAGGGTTTGCTCGAGGTGGCCATAGAAACGTTCTAAATCGTCAACCAGCGGATACGGCGTCTCTTCGTGCGCCGCTGCCGGTTCGTCCTGTTCCTGGGTGGCCAGCCAGGCCATGCGGACTTCGTAGGCGATAACCTGCACCGCCATTGCCAGGTTCAACGAACTGTATTCCGGGTTTGCGGCAATCGCGACGTGATAATGACATTTCTGCAGTTCATCGTTGGTCAGCCCAACGCGTTCGCGGCCAAAGACCAGCGCGACCGGTGCATGCTGCCCTTCCGCCACGCTCTTCAAACCGCACTCGCGCGGGTCAAGCATCGGCCACGGCAGAGTGCGTGAACGGGCACTGGTCCCCACCACCAGGCTGCAGCCGGCCAGGGCTTCATCCAGGGTATCAACGATCTGCGCATTGCCAATCACGTCACTGGCGCCAGCGGCCAGCGCGATAGCCTGAGAATCAGGTTTAACCAGCGGATTAACCAGCCACAGGTTGGTTAACCCCATGGTTTTCATTGCCCGGGCGACGGAACCCATGTTTCCAGTATGTGATGTTTCTACCAGTACAATTCGAATATTTTGTAGCATTATGGTTCTTCGGCTAAAGATTATTCACGCATGCTATCATAAAACGGAGACATAGGCAGATTTCACTGTTACTATGTGCGCCGTTTTTTCCCGTTCTTTAACATCCAGTGAGAGAGACCGATGCATCCGATGCTGAACATCGCCGTGCGCGCAGCGCGCAAGGCGGGTAATTTAATTGCCAAGCACTACGAAACCCCAGACTCCGTAGAAACGAGCCAGAAAGGCAGCAATGATTTTGTGACCAACGTCGATAAAGCAGCCGAAGCGCTGATTATTGAAACCATTCGCAAATCTTACCCGCAGCACACCATTATCACCGAAGAAAGCGGTGAACACGCAGGTGAAGATCAGGATGTTCAATGGGTTATCGATCCACTGGATGGCACCACCAACTTCGTCAAACGTCTGCCACACTTCTCCGTTTCCATCGCCGTACGCATCAAAGGCCGTACAGAAGTCGCGGTGGTTTACGATCCAATGCGTAACGAACTGTTCACGGCTACCCGTGGTCAGGGCGCACAGCTGAACGGCTACCGTCTGCGCGGCAGCAACGCTCGCGACCTGGATGGCACGATTCTGGCGACCGGCTTCCCGTTCAAAGCAAAACAGCACGCGACGGCGTACATGAATATTCTCGGTAAGCTGTTTACCGAGTGTGCTGATTTCCGCCGCACCGGTTCTGCTGCTCTGGATCTGGCTTACGTGGCCGCAGGCCGCGTTGACGGTTATTTTGAAATCGCGCTGAAACCCTGGGATTTTGCGGCAGGTGAGCTGATCGCTCGTGAAGCAGGCGCGCTGGTTTGCGATTTCACCGGCGGCCACAACTACATGCACACCGGCAACATCGTTGCCGGTAACCCGCGTGTCGTTAAAGCTATGCTGGCAAATATGCGTGACGAACTGAGTGAAGCGCTGAAGCGCTAATCACTCTCCCCTCACCCCGTTCGCGGGGTGAGGGGATTCTTCAAAATGGTCGTAACCCCCCGCCAACAGGCGCCGCACTGCTCCACATCACCAGCGCCGCAACCAGTAAAATCACCCCGCCCGCCAATGCCAGCGTCGCCCAACCAACGTGTTGCCACAGCGGTGGCGTCTTATTGCCGCTGAGCTTAACGGCCAGCTGGCGGAAACCATGAACCAGCAGCGCCAGCCCGCTGATGGTCAACGAAGTGCCTGCCGCCATCGCCAGCGCCGCCGCCATTCCCCAGTTAAACACGCCAATCACTTTACTAAACAGCAGGACCATAATCGCCCCGGAACAGGGCCGCATCCCCATCGAAAGGATAATGACCAGCCGCGCGCGCCAGTCATCGCCGCTTTGGAGCTGTTCCGGCGCGGGCATATGCTGATGTCCGCATCCGCACTGAGCATGATGAACGTGGTGCGGCGTAAAGGCGATAAACGTCGGTCGTCGCAATACCGCGCGCAGCTTTTTCACCGCCCGCCAGCACAACAGCAGGCCCAGTGCCCCCACCAGCAGATAGCTGCCTTTCTCCAGCCAGAAGCTGCTGAGATGCAGCTGTCTGGCCGGCAGTTGCAGGAGAGTTAAGACCACCACGACCAGCGCAATCGCCACAACGCCCTGCAGGAGCGAGGCCGCCAGGGTCAGCATAATACTGGATTTAAGTTTTGCCGGATGCGTGGCCAGCCAGGTGGTAATCACGATCTTGCCATGACCAGGCCCCAGGGCGTGCAGCACACCGTAGATAAAACTGAACGCCAGCAGCGATAATCCCGCCGCTGAGGGATTGTCCGCAACCGCTTTCAGCAGACGGCTGAGCTCAAGATTCAACGCCCGCTGCCAGACAGCGCTTTGCAGCAAGACCTGCGGCCAGGCCTGCCACAGCCAGATCCCCGCCGCTGTCGCCAGCAGCAAAAAAAGCGCCAGCGGCCACATCTGGCGCAGACGCGAAGTGCGTGCGGTGTGAGAGAAAATTACGGACATGTCAGCGTCACCTTCTGGGCAAAGTAGGTTCCCAGCGCCATATCTTCCGGCGGCGCGTCGGCTTTATCGAGAGACTGGGCAAAAGCCGCCATTTTTTCATTCGGTTCCGGCGTGACCACCTTGACCTTACATGTCGTGCGTAACGCGGCGGGCAAGGTGACATCGCTCGCTTTGTCATAGTGCATATCAACATAATAGGTCGGATCGAATGTCGACAATGTTAGCGTCTGTCCGGCCAGCGGCTGAGGTTTTGCCAGCGGCAGCGTAAACGTCAGCACCGCCTGGTGACCCTCGCGTTCGAGGCCATAGCCATCAGGTCGATTATCAAACTTCACCCGCTGGCCGTTGTGCCATAGCTCGCTGAAGTAATGCTGGCCGAGCACATTGGCCATCACCTCTGCCGCCAGTTTTTTCCACACCTCATCCCCTGGCTTTGCGTTCCCCGCATCGTAGAGCAAGTCTGCCGAAGTGATTTCATCCATCGTCCAGCGCATGTTAAAACCGGTGAGCAGCCCGTTGTCCGCCACGACTTCCGTTTTCAGGCTAATGAAGCTATGCGGGTGCGCTAGCACACTAAATGATAAAACCATGAAAAATGCCGCACTGGTGCATTGTTTCACTCTCTTCATCCGATCCTCACGTGAAAAATTCTGTGAACTTAGCCAGCAATCCTGACGTAAAGGCGCCGAACTGCCCTGATCTCCATTCATCCATTAGCTATTCTTAGCAAAAACCCTAACTGGAACTCACCAGATGATGACCGTCATTGAACCACCATCTGCGCTTTCCAGTCCACAGCGCCGTAGTCAGGTACTGCTGATGTTTTATCTGCCCGGGCAGCCAGTGACGCCAGAACAGCTTAGCCACATCAACCAGGTTGATGAGTCAACGGCCCGGCAGGATATCGCAGAGACCGCACGCGAAATTCAGCGTTACCACCGACTGACGCTTTCGTCACAGGTGGACGGCAGCTACCGGATTGAAGGTGCTGTCATCGATCAACGACTGTGTCTGCTGCACGGCCTGCGGCGGGCATTACGTTTATGTCCGCATTTTATTGCCCACCATTTTACGCCGGCATTAAAAACGCAGCTTAAACTACAGGGCATTGCGCGGACGCTGTATGACGACACCAACCTGCAGGCGCTGGTCAACCGCTGCTCGCGGATGCTCAACCGGCAGTTTGACTGTCGCGATGTTCATTTTCTGCGTCTGTATCTGCAATATTGCCTGCTGCAGCATCATCTTGGACTGACCCCGGATTTTACCCATGAGCAGCAGCGCTGGACGCAACAAGCGGCGGAGTTCGCTCTCGCCCAGGAGATCGTTCGCCACTGGCAACGCCGGGTCGCCAGCAGGCCGCACGCGGGCGAACAGCTGTTCCTGACGCTGCTCTTTATGTTGTTGAAAACGCCCGATCCCATCCGCGACGGCCATCACCAGGACCGGCGGTTACACCTGGCAATCGACCGCTTAATTCATCGCTTCCAGGATCTGGCGGGTCGGCCGTTCAGCGATGACCAGGGACTGAGCGATCAGCTTTATATTCATCTGTCGCAGGCGCTCAATCGCAGCGTGTTCGCCATCGGTATTGATAACGCCCTGCCGGAAGAGATTAGTCGTCTCTACCCGCGGCTGATGCGCACGACCCAGGCCGCGCTACGCGAGTTTGAAGCGACCTACGAGATTACGTTTAATCAGGAAGAGGTGGGGCTGATTGCGGTGATTTTCGGCGCATGGCTGATGCAAAAAAGCGACCTGCATGAAAAGCAGGTCGTGCTGCTTACCCACGATAATCCCGTTCTTGAACAGGCGCTGGAACTCCAGCTGCGCGAACTGACGCTGCTGCCGCTGAATATCAAATATCAAAGCGTGCAGGCTTTTGAGAAGGAAGGCGCCCCCAAAGGCGTGGCGCTGGTCGTCACACCGTACGCCACCGCATTACCGCTGTTCTCACCGCCGCTGTTTCACACTGAAGAGATGTTCAGCGATCACCAGCGGCAGCATATTTGCAAAATGCTGGAGGATTAGGCAACCGCTTTCGGCCGCAGCACCAGCGCCGGGAGGGCCACCAGCGCCATCACCCAGAATACGCCCTGATGCAGGTGCTGATAGAGGAAGCCGGCGAAAACCGTCATCACCGCAATACTGCCGCCCATCGCCACGGCAGAATAGACCGCCTGCAAGCGTATCACTTCGCTGCCCTGGCGCGCGGAGATATAGCGCATCGCCGCCAGATGGCACACCGTAAAGGTGCCGCAGTGCAAAATCTGGGTGACGATCAGCCACGGAAGAGCCGTGGTTGCGCCCATCAGCGTCCAGCGAATCAGACCGCACACGGCCGAAAGCAGCAGCAGCTCCCGGGCGCTGAAGCGACTGAATACTTTTTTACTCAGTGCAAAGATAACCACTTCCGCCACCACGCCCAATGACCATAAATAGCCCACGGCAGAGGCAGAGTAACCGGCTTCCTGCCAGTAAATCGCGCTGAAGCCGTAGTAGGCGGCGTGCGCGCCCTGGAGCAGACAGACGCAGGCGAGAAAGCGCCAGCTTTGCCGTATCAGCGACAGCCAGGCCGCCACTCCCGCCCCTTCCTGATGACGAGACTCCCCTTGCGGCATCACCGAGGGTTTCAGCAGCATCCCCAGCAGCATAGAGGCAACGCCGAGGCTGAGCAGCAGCAGAATCGCCCGATAGTCAAACAGGCTGACCAGTTTACCGGTAAGCGCCGAGCCGATAACAAACGCCACTGACCCCCACAGACGCACGCGCCCGTAGTCCATGGTTATCTGTTTTTGCCAGGTGTTGGCCAGCGCATCGGTCAACGGCACCAGCGGAGAGAAAAAGAGGTTGAACCCCACGATCACCACCGCCAGCCAGGCAACGTGGTTTCCGGCCCAAAAGGCCAGCGCAAACAACAGCACCAGTAGCGCGAGGATACGCAGAGCGGAAATCAGCCGCGCGGGATCGCTGACCCGCGGCGCGATGAGCAGGCTCCCCAGGAAACGAGCCACCAGCCCCGCGCCCAACAGCATACCGATGGTTTCCGGCGTTAAACCGGTTCCCGCCAGCCAGACGCTCCAGAATGGCAGAAAAATGCCGTAGCTGAAAAAATAGGTGAAGTAACTAAGCGCCAACCAGCGCGTGGAGTGCAAGACCATGATTCCCTCCCGAATGGAGTCGATAGTCTGGCGATAAAGCATGAATGCCGCAAGGTGAAGTTGACCTGCCCGCTTCCGGGCAGGTCAGGCTTAAAGCGGACGAACATTCAGCACCATTTTTTGCCGCAGGCTTTCACCGCGTGCCAGCACGGTTAGCTGGCCAAATCCCGGACGATGATGATCGTCAGGCGCGTGGCTCATCGGCTCAAAACAGAAGAAATCAAATTTATAGCCTTGATCAAACGCCGGATCGGACACAAAAACAAAATAGCATGGCGCCGGCGGTTCGGTGGTCATAGAGAGCTGGTACCCCAGTTCCGGTTGCCGGATCGTCGCGATGCCATCCCAGCCGGAGAACCCATTATTCACCCAGTGCCCGGGGAGTGGCGCAGACTGATTGAAATCCAGTTCCTGCGGCAAACTCTCCTGATACTCCCCGGTAAGCCACTGTTCTTTCTCCAGCCAGTAGCCCGTGGCCCGCGCCTGCACCCGCGTTTCCTGTGACAGCGGTAGATAGGGATGCCAGCCCAGGCCAAACGGCAGCGCGTCGCCATCATTCGTCACACGCAGTTCCATCTCCACGCCGCTTTCGCTTAGGGTAAAGCGCTGCTGCGCGGTGTAATGATAGAGCCCCTGGCGATGAACATACTCTAGCGTGAGGTGCGTGGGAGATTGATCCATACAGCGCCAGCTATTCAACCAGCCATCGCCGTGAAGATAGTGGCTATCCCACTCGACGTTTGGCGCCAGCCGATGCTCCCCAGCCGGCGAAGAAAACTGATTGCCACTCACCCGGTTGCCAAACGGCACCAGTGGAAAGCAAGAGGACTCCACCGCCACCCCGCTATTCAGCCCAGGGCGTAGCAGCGGGAACGTTTTCCCCTGATGCTGCCACCATAACCCCTCGATCGCGCCGCCGCGCTCCGCAACCTGCAGCCTTACCCGATCGTTATCCAGTGTAAAAAGCGTCATCATGGCTCCTTAATCGGGGAAATTAATCACCACTTTGCCGCATTTACCGCTGGCCATCAGCGCGTAGGCTTCCCCCGCCTGGGCAAGCGAAAAACGATGGGTAATCGCGCTATGCGGCCACAGTTTCCAGTCGGTCAGATCGCGGGCGCACTTCTCCATATGGAACAAACTGGTCACCCAGGAGCCAATAATACGCCGCTGGTGGTGCATCAGATCGGCGCTCACCTCGAACTCAACCTTCCCGGTTTCACCGATGTACACCACTCTTCCCCAATCCGCCGTAGACTGCAATGCCAGCAAACGCCCTGCGGCATTACCAGAACAATCCAGCGCCACATCCGCGCCGCCGTGCGTCAATTCGGCAATCCGCGCCGGGAGGTTCTCCGTTGTCGCCAGGAAGCCGTTATCCATCACCCCCAGCTGTTTCGCCGTCGCCAGACGCTCCGGCAACATATCGACGCCAATCACGCGTTTTGCACCGCGTCCTTTCGCCAGCATCATCGCCATCATGCCAACGGGCCCTAACCCGACAACCAGAACGTTGTCACTGCCGGAAACCTCGCCGCGCAAAATGCCTTCATAGGCGGTTCCTACCCCGCAGCTAATAAACGCGCCATCTTCATAGCTCAGTGCGTCCGGCAGATGAATAAGGTCTTTTTCCTCCGCCAGTAAATATTCTGCATGGCCGCCATCGCGCTGCCAGCCATAGGCCGCTTTGCCCTCTCCGGTGCAGGAGATAGGAAAACCACGGCGGCAGTTGGAGCAAAAACCGCAGCCGGAAATATGGTAAACCAGCACTCGGTCCCCTGCTTTAAAGTGTCGGCATCCGGCCCCGGTCTCTATAATTTGCCCACAAGGTTCATGGCCATTAATAAAGCCTTGATACAACGGCTTATCCGGCGCGGCGGCGGTACCACGATGCTGATGATAAATATAATGGACATCGCTGCCGCATATTCCTGAGGACTTCATTTTAATCAACACCTGGTTAATCCCCGGCGTTGGTACGGGAACTTCGCGTAGCTCTACGCTTGAGTTGCCCGGTAAAAAAGCAGCCAACATTGTTTTCATAATTCCCTCTAACAAATTGATGAATATTAATGTTTATGTTTACTGTTGCGCTGGGTCAGTAATATATTTGCCAGAACAGCAACCACGATAATTAATCCGCGAACGACCTGCTGGAAGAATGAGTTAATACCCAGAAGCACCAGTCCATTGCCAATAAGGGTAATCACCAGCACGCCTAATAAGGTGCCAAATAGCGAACCGCGGCCGCCGGACAGTGCGGTACCACCGACCACCACCGCGGCGATAACATCAAACTCGAGGCCGTTGGCAGCCCCCGCATTGCCCGAACCAAGACGCGCCGCCAGCAGAATACCGGTAATCGCCGCCAGCAATCCTGAAAGCGTAAAAATCAAAATACGCACCCGCTTAACGTTAATCCCGCAGAGCTGCGCCGCCGTTGCGTTGCCCCCGGTGGCAAACACGGAACGGCCAAAGGCGGTTTTGCGGCTGATAAACACAAAGATGACGAACAGAATCAGCATAATTAATGCCGAAACGGGTATGCCAAAGAGCTGCCCGCCGAGCCAGTCCAGCACCTCATTTTCATCGATGGGAACCGGCAGGGCGTTGGTCATGAAGAGCCCCATGCCACGCAATGCACTCCATAAACCTAAGGTTGCGACAAAGCTCGGCACGTTGAATACGCCTCGCAACACGCCAGCGAGAGTCCCCAACGCAGCACCGAGGATTAACACCAGCAGGCAGGCAAGACTAAGCGGAACCTGAAACTGCAGCAGAAAGGCGAGGCAGACGGAGATAAACGCCACCATCGGACCGACGCTGACATCAATCTCGCCGGAGATAATAATCAGCGTCATCGCCCATGCGGCAATACCAATCGTTGCCGCATCGCGCAGCACGTTCATTTGATTGTTTAAAGAAATAAATCCCGGCGCGTTAAATGAAAACACCAGATATAAAATAGCGATCACTACCAGCAGGCCAATTTCATTAATATGACGGCTGATAAACTGCTTGGGTGTGGCACTTTTGCCTTGCGGCAGCGTTAATGATGAGGCAGACATCTGTTAATTCCTCAATAAACGTAATGGCTAATGCATGGATAAAATTGCCGACATTAATTCATCGACATTTACGGGGGCTAAAAGCTCACGGGTAAATTCACCGTTTTGCAGCAGCAAAATACGATCGCAGACCAAGGGCAGTTCCTCTATTTCACTGGAAATGAATACAACGCTTTTTCCTTCAGCGGCGAGTTCCCTCACAATTCGATAAATCTGCTGCTTGGCTTCGATATCAACCCCGCGCGTAGGCTCATCAAGAAGTAAAATGTCACTTTCGGCATAAACCCAGCGGCCAATCACCACTTTTTGCTGGTTCCCCCCCGATAGCGTCCCGATAGCAGTCTCTGTATTTGCCGCCTTGACCGTCATTCGGTTCATGACCGCGGCAGTTAACTGCTGAATCCGCTGCCAGTTCAGGACGCCACGGCGGCTAACTTTGTGCCGGTTGGTCATCACCGTATTTTCATCCACGCCCAGCAGCGGAATGATGCCCGCTTCCTTACGGTTTTCCGGGGTATAGCCCACGCCACTCTTGAGCATCGAGGTATACCGTGGACGCGAAATGCGCACACCATTGAGCGTGATCTCCCCCTCAGCAAACGTTTCTAAGCCGATGATGGCCTTAAGTAGTTCACTACGACCCGATCCCAGCAGCCCGGCAATACCCAGCACTTCGCCACGGTGCAGGGTAAAATTAATCTGCTGAAGCTTAGGGGGATGGCGTAGCCGGGCCACCTGGAGTACCGGGGTTGTCAGGGCGATTTCAGATTTCACCCGCGGTAGATCGATGTGCTCCCTTCCTAACATCAGCGACACGATTTCCTGGGTTGTCGTCCTCTCCAGAGTGACATCACCTGCCACCTGGCCATCGCGCATAATGGTGGCGCAAGAGGCGATACGGCGTATCTCCTCCATTCGATGACTGACATAAATCACGGCAACGCCCAGAGCTGACATTTTCTTTACCGCGTTAATCACCAGTTCGACCTCCGCATTCGCCAGTGAACTGGTCGGCTCATCAAGAATCACCACCTGAGGTTGACCTTTCATCACACGGGCGATTTCTACCAGCTGCTTTTGTGCCGGACTAAGCGTGTCGACCAGCGAATCTGGCGGGACATCAACCCCAAGAGAGGCAAGAGCCTCTGTGGCCTGGCGGGCCATGGCGTTTTTGTCGATCGTGCCATTGCGACGCGGCCACTGACCAAGACAGAGGTTCTCCGCCACCGTTAGCCCCTCGACCAGGCTTAACTCCTGGTATACGGCTCTGACGCCCAGCTCCGCAGCCCGGCGGGTTAGCGTTGCATCGTTCCCTTCAAGACGGGTCCCGGCCAGCCAAACCTCGCCGCTATCGGGACTTTCGCTTCCGGTCAGCATGCGAATTAAGGTGGACTTACCCGCGCCATTTTTCCCCAGTAGCACCCGAACTTCGCCTTTTGACAGGGTAAAATCAACGTTATCCAGGGCGACGACGCCGGGATAGCGCTTATTTCCCCTCAGGATCTGCGCCACCGGCACCGCCGTTTTTTCTGTTGCCGTCATCGAGTCTTTACCTCAGTTATTCGACAGGGGAATTAAGGCAAGCCATCGACATGCGTAGCCAGCCACTGCTTACCGTCTTCAGATTTGGTATAGGTATCGATAGCAACAGGGATAATTTTATTGGCTGGCGGAGTTTTATTAATCACATTCAGGGTTTGCGCGAAAACGGCGTTACCCATTTTCTTGCCGGAAATATCCACCACCGCTTTTAGTACCTGATAGCTGTTTAACTCCTGGGCTATTTCCGTGGTCATATCAGAGCCAAATACGGCGATTTTCCCGACCTTATTTTGGTTGCGGACCGCTTTTACCGCCCCCAGCGTTGCCCCTCCAGACTCTCCCATAATGGCGTCCAGATCAGGCGAGGAGATAATCAGTTTCTCACCAACTGAAATAGCCTTATCCAGAACGGTTCCCTCCTGATTCGCAACAATCTGCATATCCGGAACTCGCGCCTTCAGCGCGGCTTCAAAACCTTTGCGCCGCTGTACGCATACTTCAAATGCTTCACAGTTGATGACCGCAATTTTCGGTGCGCTAATATTGTTGGCAATAAAAAAATCTGCCGCCGCCTCGCCAAGCTTTTTACCGAACTCAAGTGGGTCGCCAACCAGGTAGGCAGAGACATATTTGTCGACACCTTTCTCATTAATACAGGTGTTGTAGCAAATCACCGGAATACCGGCTTCATTAGCCCGACGCACCGCGCGGCTACTGCCATTTTCTGAAACGGCGGAAAGAATGATGGCATCCACGTTACGCGCGACCAGCGTATCGATAAATGAACTCTCTTTAGAAATATCGCCTTGCGCGTTGGTTTCAATCAGCTGAATTTTCGCATCGGTGCTTTTGGCTGCATCCTGAACCCCTTGCCGTACCCCGGCGTAATAGCCCTGGGTATCAAGGTAGATAGCACCAACGGTGATATCCTTTGTCGCGCTATAGACGGGGAGTGAAATACTCAACGACGTTAACAGTAAACATAAAAAACATGAGACTGCCTTACTTTTAGACATACGTGCCTCCTGTAGGGTCAGGCATTTATTGTTGTTTGGATTCTGCGGCATTCGGGCCTGCCGCAGAACGATTTCACATATTCTAAACATCTCGAGAGGCGCGGCGGGTCAGACCGCTCAAAAATTACAGTAAACGCTCTTTAGTTAATGAGGTGCAGTACAAACGGCAGCGTTTTACGGAATAATGCCGCCTTCGCCCAGGCCGGGTTTAGCGCTTCCAGCGCCGACAGCGCCTGTTCATGCCTCGAACCGCCGCCTAATCCCGCGCTCGCCAGAACTCGCACCAGCAAACACTTCTCCTGATGCTGTTTTTGGATATCGGCATATAGCGCCAGCAGGTCAGGCTGCGACACCGCGAAGAAGTCGGCCTCTATCTGTGCCGTTTCCATATGCTCAGCCCACTGCAACATTTCAGTGAAAAGACGCTCGCTGCTCAGACGATCGCCGAGCATCCGCAAAGCCACGCCTTGCCAGAAGAGATAGTCCACCGGCTGATCGTTGTAGTAGCTATGAATATTGATCGTCCGATCGCCTGACGCCGCCTTGCGGAAACACTCAAGCGCGCGTTCCTCCATGCCCTGCTGCCTGGCGCAAATCCCCAGCCAGAACCAGATATCGTTATCCGTCTGTCCCGGGAGACGTCCTTCGCTGAGGTTTTCCGGATAGCGCAGCGCCGATAGCAGCAGCGTTTCCGCCTGCTGCGGCTGCGGCTGGAGATACGGCCAGGCACGCAATAACTGGTTGATAACAAACTGGCTGGTCACCTTGCCTTCGCCGCCTTCCCAGGGGTGGAATTTACGCGAAGCAAGCACATTTGCCGCCTGCTCAACGTTGCCCGCCAGGTGCCACAGATGGAGCAGCTCCGCCGTTAAATCATCGCGTTTCAAGGCGGTTGCGAGATTGGCCTCCAGGCGGGCAAGGCGTTTTTCCGGCTCAACGGCGGTCAGCTTATCCAGCAGGTCGCGTTCAAAAAGCAGACGCGCATCCTGCGGCTGCCGGGCGCAGGCTTTCTCCAGATACGCTGCCGCCAGGTGGGCATCACTCTGTTTATTCCATGCATGAATCGCCAGCCCTCGCCAGGCATCGGCAAAATCAGGAGCCATTTCAACGCAGCGATGCCATAGCTGCGTCGCTTTCTCATAATGACGCCGGCTATAGTGGAAACAGGCGAGCAGATGCTGAGCAAAATAGCATTCGGTTATATTCTCCAGCGCGGCCACTTCCACCAGCAGATTGGGGAAACGCACGAAGTCAGCGAACACTTCGCGAGCGCGGTTGATCAGCGCGATACGCTCGTTACCTTCAGCCAGACTGGCCTGTAAATAGAGCGGCAGCGTTTTTTGACAGTTCAGCGCCGTCAGTACGGCTTTCGCCCGCGCCGCCATTCCCCAGCTCAACAACAGCCCGGCCGTCAGCAGTGCGTTAATATCCCGCGACTGGCATACGGCGAACCAGCGCGCCGTATCCGCTTCAGCCTCTGATATTGTTGCGTTGAGCCACCGCAGGGTGGGATTCAGCGGATAGTCGCCCAGCAGCTTTTCAATCTGCTGTAAGGCCTGACTGCGACGGCCGGTGAGATGCAGCAACAGGGTTTCCAGCGACAGGACATCCTGGTTGGTGGGACACGCCAGCAGGCTCTGCCGGCAAAATGCCAGCGCATCATCGTAGCGCTCGCTGCGCGTCGCCAGTCGGGCAAGTCCGTAATATCCCCCGGCCTTGCTATTGCCGCTCCACACCGCGCGCCAAAAATCCTCCTGCGCATCGTGCCACTGCTGTAGACGCTCTCTCGCACTGGCACGAATCAAACTTGCCTGCCCACACTGCGGATTTTTGTTTAACCGATGCGCGCGCGACAATGCCCGGCTCGCATACTCGATGGTTTGCGAGTAATCCGCGCGGTTGTATTCCAGCATCGCCAGCGCCAGATTGCAGCGGTAGTCCTGCGGGTCCAGCTCAATTCCCCGCAGGTAATAATCAAACGGTGAGCGACTGGCGTGGTGATACTGCTCCAGATGCTGGCCGATAAACCACGCCTCATCCACGCTGCTTATGGCTCCGGCGTGTAAGGGCGTAACCGCCACTTCCGGCAGCGGCAACTCCTGCGGCTGATGCTCCTGATAGCGCAAAACGCACCTGCCGTGACTGTCCAGCAGCTCCATCGTCAGACGAGATGGGTCAATACCGGCTAACGTTCCCTGAACGGCAACGCATGGCGTCAGCTCAATCATTTCATCAAGCAGCGGCTGCGGGTTGCCCTCTTCGCGAACCGTAAGCCGGTGGGCGACCAGAGGCGAAATAGCATATACGCCCCATATAATGTTGCCCTCTTCGCGTTGCAGTTTGATCACCGCATCGCGCGAAGCGTTCTGTACCATGCCCAGCGAATGGTAAGGCAGGAAGTATTGTTCAAAGCGCTTTTCTTCAAACGGATCGAGCCAGGTAAAATCCGGTTGGTTATCGGCAAAAATGCCGGTCATTAGCTCGATGTAAGGCCCATTCTCATCCGTCAGATTTTTGTCCCACGCCTGACCAAACTCGCTGTAACCCCAGCTCCACTGTTTTTTCCCTGGCGCAATGTGATGATCCGCGACGTGCAGCAGCCCACCATCTTCATCGTGGCACCAGGCGCCGACGAAATCGTACTCTGACTTTTCCGCCATATAGGAGGTCGGTACCGGGACATTTTTATAGCGCGAGATGTCGACGCCGGCCGAATAGTCCACCTTGTAATAGGTGCCGGTAGCAATCGGAAACGCGGAAACCGCGCGCTTGCCGTGATCAAATACCGCCGTCACATCCGGCGGGAATACGCTTTGATGTCCATCGCCCCCCTTAACCGCAGGGTTCGCCCACCACAAGAAATGGCGCGGGGTGGCGTTACCGTTGTAAACCCGGCTACCAATCTCTAATGCCGCGCGCTGCGGACGCAGAGTAAACCCGGTCATCACCTGCAGCCCATGCATCGGCTCCGTCTCGCCAACCCAAACGGTTTTTGAGCCATCGTCATTTTCGCTAATCGTAAAATCAACCGGCATATAGGTGGTGGGACGGTGGTGCTGCGGCCAGTTAAACTCAATCCCCCCGGAGATCCACGGGCCAAGCAGGCCAACCAGCGCGGGCTTGATGACATCATTGTGATAAACGAAATCACGCTGTCTGACCTTATCCCACGCTCGGTGCACCCGGCCTCCCAGCTCGGGCAGAATCATAATTTTGATGTAATCATTTTCCAGCCACACCGCCTGCCAGGCCTTTAGCGTTTTTTCCTCACTCAGCGTATCCGTCACACCATAGGGATACACCGCCCCGGAAGACCCCTGATAAACCCGATTTTCCAGGAACATGGGGTGAATATCCTGCGTCCCCGTTTCATAGGTTGGAATATGTACCGTTTCCTGCCAAACATTTACTGAACTCATAATGCCCTCAAAGTTAACAAGACATACTGAAGTGAAATAATGAGAGCAGTTTAATAGACAGAATCAGCGCATTTACGCACAATAATCACGCAATTTAGTTAACAAGGTTTAGTTTATGAAAGCCTGCATTAACAATCAGCAAATCCGCCATTACAACAAGGGTGTGCTGCTGGAGTATCTGTACCGCAAAAAACGAGCCAGTAAATCGTCGCTCGCGCGGCTGGCGCAAATCTCAATTCCCGCGGTCAGCAATATCCTCCAGGAGCTGGAAGAGGAAGGACGCGTGGTCAATGTACAGGATGAGCATCTGGCCCGCGGTCATAGCAGCGGCGCCTGGCTTATTGCGCCCGATGGCGACTGGACCCTGTGTATGAACATCACGCCCACCAGTATCGAATGCCAGCTTGGAAATGCCTGTCTGAGTGCGAAAGGCGACGTCGAATACCACGCCATTGACGCCCCAACGCCTCATGCACTGCTGGCAGCGATTGAGAAATGCTGGCATCAGTACCGTAAGAACTGGCCCAGGCAGAAAATCAATCTGGCGCTGGCGGTTCATGGGCAGGTTGATGCGGGAACGGGAGTATCACAGACCATGCCGCAGGCTCCCTGGAAGCAACCCGTGGAGATGAAATATCTGCTGGAAGAAAAACTCAATGTCCGCGTAATGGTCGACAACGACTGCGTCATGCTGGCGCTGGCGGAAAAATGGCAAAATGAGGGACAGTATCGCGACTTCTGCGTCATCAACGTCGATTACGGCATTGGTTCGTCATTTGTCATCAACGACCAGGTCTGGCGCGGTAGCCTTTATGGCAGCGGCCAGATTGGACACACCATTATCAATCCTGATGGCGTTGCCTGCGACTGCGGACGCTATGGCTGCCTGGAAACGGTGGCATCACTGAGCGCATTGAAAAAACAGGCGCGGATATGGCTTAAAACACAGCCCGATCTCGCCAATAATCCAGAGGCGCTGACCATCGATGCCCTGATCGAAAAATGGCAGCAGGGTGATTCTCGCCTTCATACATGGGTGGAAGACTCCGCAAATGCCATCGGGCTCAGCCTCTACAACTTTCTTAACATCTTAAATATAAACAATATCTTATTGTACGGCCGCAGCTGCGGATTTGGCGAAGAGTGGTTGAATACCATCATCAGGCAGACAGGCTTTAACCCTTTCGATCATCGTGACGCGCCGCGCACCAGAGCAACGCAAATCGGCTTCGGACAGCTGAGTCGTCAACAGCAACTGCTCGGCATTGGCTATCTGTACGTGGAAGAGCAACTGCAGACATTACGTTGATCGCACAAGGTATGTGGCAGATCACAAAATTGTGTATTACGTTTAAATCACGCACCTTCACAACGGATTGATTATGAACACACTACGCTATTTCGACTTTGGCTCTTCCCGTTCCGTTCTGCTGCTGATCGCCCGTATTGCCGTCGTACTGCTGTTTATTATATTTGGCTATCCCAAACTGATGGGCTTTAGCGGTACGGTACAATATATGGCCTCCTCCGGCGCGCCGCTTCCGACGTTAGCGGCGATTATCGCGATTGTGATGGAGGTGCCGGCGGCAATCCTGATTATCCTGGGTTTCTTCACCCGTCCGCTGGCGGTGATCTTTATTTTTTACACCCTCGGTACCGCCGTCATTGGCCATCATTACTGGGATATGAGCGGTGATGCCGTACTTCCCAATATGATTAACTTCTACAAAAACATCAGTATAGCTGGAGCCTTCCTGCTTCTGGCCATCACTGGCCCGGGCGCTATCTCCCTCGACCGTCGTTAACCTCTGAACGCCGGACGTAAAAAAGGCCGCACTGGCGGCCTTTTTCTTTACGCTTACGTCGTTAAACGTTACGCATAAACCGGGAAGCGTGCACAGATATCCAGCACTTTACCCTTCACGCGCTCAATGACCGCTTCGTCATTGATGTTGTCCAGCACGTCGCACATCCAGCCGGCCAGCTCTTTCACTTCCGCTTCTTTAAAGCCGCGACGGGTTACCGCCGGAGAACCGATACGGATACCGGAGGTCACAAACGGGCTCTTCGGATCGTTTGGTACGCTGTTTTTATTGACGGTGATGTTAGCACGGCCCAGCGCAGCGTCAGCTTCTTTACCGGTCAGGTTTTTATCGACCAGATCCAGCAGGAACAGGTGGTTTTCAGTACCGCCGGAAACCACTTTGTAGCCGCGATTCAGGAATACTTCAACCATCGCTTTGGCGTTTTTCGCAACCTGCTGCTGATAGACTTTGAACTCTGGCTCCATCGCTTCTTTCAGCGCAACCGCTTTACCCGCGATAACGTGCATCAGCGGACCGCCCTGTGCGCTAGGGAATACGGCAGAGTTCAGTTTTTTATACAGCTCTTCGCTACCGCCCTTCGCCAGGATCAGGCCGCCGCGCGGACCCGCCAGGGTTTTATGGGTAGTGGTCGTCACAACGTGAGCATGCGGAACCGGGTTTGGGTAAACGCCCGCGGCAATCAGGCCAGCAACGTGGGCCATATCGACGAACAGGTATGCGCCGATGCTGTCAGCGATTTCACGCATTTTTGCCCAGTCAACGATACCGGAGTAAGCAGAGAAACCACCGATGATCATTTTCGGTTTATGTTCCTGAGCCTGCTTCGCCATGTCTGCATAGTCGATTTTACCGGACTCATCGATGCCGTAAGGAATGATGTTGTACAGTTTGCCTGAGAAGTTAACCGGAGAGCCGTGAGTCAGGTGACCGCCTTGCGCCAGGTTCATACCCAGAACGGTATCGCCCGGTTGCAGCAGAGCGGTATAGACCGCGAAGTTAGCCTGGGAGCCGGAGTGCGGCTGTACGTTAGCGTAATCAGCGCCGAACAGCTCTTTTGCACGGTCAATCGCCAGTTGTTCAACGATATCAACATATTCACAACCGCCGTAGTAGCGCTTGCCCGGATAACCTTCGGCATATTTATTGGTCAGCTGAGAACCCTGTGCCTGCATAACACGCGGACTGGTGTAGTTCTCGGAGGCGATCAGTTCGATGTGCTCTTCCTGACGTACTTTTTCCTGCTCCATAGCCTGCCACAGTTCGGCATCATAATCGGCAATGTTCATTTCACGCTTTAACATCCGCATCTCCTGCTCAGCTAACAATAGATTACAGCTCTAAAAGGGGGGCCTTTTTGGGCGACGGCCCACAGTATAACCGAATCGTTCTGTGATAACAGGTCTTGACAAAGGATTTTACGCAAACGATTGGCTCCCCATTACACAAGGCTTTGAGCAATAACGACTCAACGATTATCAACGGATTTCTTTTCAGGTTTGTGATGCAAATTCTTCATGTTGTTACCGCTACGGGGAAAAGTGTTAAGGAACCATTTACAGTGCAGGGTTATTTTTATAAGATGCATATAAAATACATCATTTAAATAACACCGAAGGAAGCTGCTATGCTCGACGCCCAAACCATCGCAACGGTTAAAGCCACTATTCCCCTGCTCGTCGAAACAGGTCCTAAGCTGACCGCCCATTTTTACGATCGCATGTTTGCCCATAACCCGGAGCTCAAAGAGATCTTCAACATGAGCAACCAGCGTAACGGCGACCAGCGTGAAGCGTTGTTTAATGCCATTGCCGCTTACGCCAGCAATATCGACAACCTGCCTGCCCTGCTGCCTGCCGTCGAGAAAATCGCCCAGAAACACACCAGCTTCCAGATCAAACCAGAACAGTACAATATTGTCGGCGGCCATCTGCTGGCGACGCTCGACGAAATGTTCAGCCCGGGCCAGGAAGTGCTTGACGCATGGGGCAAAGCCTACAGCGTGTTGGCCAATGTCTTTATTCATCGTGAATCTGAAATCTACCGGGATAACGCCAGCAAAAACGGGGGCTGGGAAGGCACGCGCGCGTTTCGTATCGTGAAGAAAACCCCGCGTAGCGCCCTGATTACCAGCTTCGATCTCGAGCCGGTAGACGGCCAGCCGGTGGCGGATTATCAGCCGGGCCAGTATCTGGCGATTTGGCTGAAGCCGCAGGAGTTTGAATATCAGGAAATTCGTCAGTATTCGCTGACCCGCAAGCCAGACGGCAAAGGCTACCGAATTGCGGTTAAACGCGAAAACGGCGGTCAGGTATCAAACTGGCTGCATAACGCCTCACAGGAAGGAGATATTGTGCATCTGGCTGCGCCGGCAGGTGACTTCTTCCTCGCCGTTGAGCCGGAAACGCCGGTTACGCTGATTTCCGGCGGCGTCGGACAAACACCGATGCTGGCCATGCTCGACACGCTGGCAAAAACGCAGCATGCGGCCCAGGTGAACTGGTTCCACGCGGCAGAAAATGGCGATGTCCATGCGTTTGCCGACGAGGTGGCAACGCTCGGCGCCAGCCTGCCGAAATTCACCTCCCATATCTGGTATCGCACGCCGACGGAAGCCGACCACCAGGCGGCACGCTTTAACAGCGAAGGTCTGATGATGTTATCGGATCTGGCGGACACGCTGCGTGACCCGCAAATGCAGTTCTATCTGTGCGGCCCGGTGGCCTTTATGCAACATGCAGCGAAACAGCTGGTGGCGCTGGGCGTCAATAACGACAACATTCACTACGAATGTTTTGGCCCGCATAAGGTGCTGTAATGAAATAACCCGGAGGCGGCGGAGATGCCGCCATTCGGGAATATTCCCCGGTCGCGCAAAGCTGACCGGGGAATGCGTCAGAATACGGCCCGGCTTAAATTGCCGCGTCGTCCTCTTCCCCGGTACGAATACGAATCACGCGGGCGACGTCAAAGACGAAGATTTTACCGTCACCGATTTTACCGGTCTGCGCCGTGCGGATAATGGTATCCACGCAGGTATCAACGATATCGTCAGTGACCACAATTTCGATTTTCACTTTCGGCAGAAAATCCACCATGTACTCCGCCCCGCGGTACAGTTCGGTGTGGCCTTTCTGACGGCCAAAGCCCTTCACTTCCGTCACCGTCATCCCGGTGATGCCGACTTCGGCCAGCGCTTCGCGCACGTCATCCAGTTTGAAAGGTTTAATAATCGCATCAATCTTTTTCATGGTTTTCCTGTCTTGGAGCCTATCCCATTAAGGCTATTTTACTTGCCATTTTGAACCTGGGCAGCGCTCAAAATCCTCACGTACTACGTGTACGCTCCGCTTTTTCCGCGCTGTCCGTGTTCAAACTGCCTGCGACAATAACGCCTACTGGGATAGGCTCTTAGTCGCGTAAACGGTTGCTTACCGTATCATAACTTGCGCCATGCTGCGGAGCTACTCTTTAAAGTCGTTGGCGTCGAGCTCGTGGCGCGACAGCAGCTTGTAGAATTCAGTACGGTTGCGCCCCGCCATTCTTGCTGCGTGGGTGACGTTGCCTTTGGTGATTTGCAGCAGCTTGCGCAGATAGTTGAGCTCAAACTGATTGCGCGCTTCGACGAAGGTCGGCAGCGCGGTATTTTCCCCTTCCAGCGCCTGTTCCACCAGCGCATCACCGATCACCGGCGAGGTGGTCAACGCCACACACTGCTCAATCACGTTCACCAGCTGGCGGACATTGCCGGGCCATTTGGCTGCCATCAGCCGTTTCATCGCATCGGTTGAAAACGCCCGTACAAACGGCTTATGCCGATCGGCAGACTGGCGCAGCAGATGGTTTGCCAGCAGCGGGATATCCTCCGCGCGCTCGGCCAGCGGCGGGATCTTCAGGTTGACCACGTTCAGGCGATAATACAGATCTTCACGAAACTCGCCGCGCGCCATTGCCTTCGGCAGATCGCGGTGAGTGGCCGAGATGATACGTACATCGATATCGATGTCGCGGTTGCTACCCAGCGGGCGCACTTTACGCTCCTGTAGTACCCGCAGCAGCTTCACCTGCAGCGCCACCGGCATATCGCCGATCTCATCAAGAAACAGCGTCCCGCCCTCAGCGGCCTGGAACAGCCCTTCCCGGTTGCTCACCGCGCCGGTAAATGCGCCGCGCGCATGGCCAAATAGCTCGGATTCCAGCAGTTGTTCCGGCAGAGCGCCGCAGTTAATGGCGATAAAAGGTTTGGCGTGGCGCGGGCTGGCATTATGAATCGCCTGCGCGACAATCTCTTTCCCGGTCCCGCTCTGACCGTTAATCAGTACGCTAACGTCCGACTGCGCCACCATTCCGGCCTGTTCCAGCAGACGCAGCATCAGCGGACTGCGGGTTACGATAGCCTGACGCCAGCGCTCATCCGTCGCCGGCGCACTGTGTTCCAGCGCATCATCGATGGCTTTATACAGCGCATCTTTGTCCACCGGTTTGGTCAGGAAACCAAACACGCCTTGCTGGGTGGCCGCCACCGCATCGGGAATCGAGCCGTGAGCGGTAAGGATAATCACCGGCATCCCCGGATGAACTTTCTGGATTTCGCTGAACAACTGCAGGCCGTCCATCTCATCCATGCGTAAATCGCTGACCACCAGTTCGACTTTATCGCGCGCCAGAATACGCAGCGCCTCCGCACCGCTTTCGGCGGTCACGACGCTGTAGCCCTCGCTGGTCAAACGCATTCCCAGCAGTTTTAACAGACCCGGATCGTCATCCACCAGCAGCAAATGCGCAGGTTTACGGATCGTCATGTATGACCTCCGGAACCTTATCGCCGCTGTGACTGCCGTCGGAATTAAAATTGCCTCCGGGCTTGCGGCTGGAAAGCTGGCGTTCAATATCGGTGAGATTTTCCAGCTTGCGGGTAGTTAGCTCCAGCTGGCTGCGCAGCTGCTGTTCCTGCAGGCGCAGCGCCTCCAGCTCGCTATCGCTGGATTGCTGTAACTTCGCGTAACGGGCGCGCTCATCCACCAGCTGCAGCTGCCTGTTCTGACCATCACGCCAGAGCTGATACAGCGGACGCACCTGCACGGCAATTTGCGGACTGAAGGTATTCAGGCGGGATACCAGTTCACGGCGTTCATCCGGCGTAATCTTCGCATCCGCCAGTAAAATGCCGCGCTTAAAGGCATCCTGCCAGCTGTCATCATCATGCCGCCTGGCTTCCGCCCGCGCCTGAACCGGCGCCAGACGATCGGCACAATCAATCCCGCGCAGCCAGTACAGCGGGTTTTTATCGCTGGCTTCGCTCTTCAGCGACCAGATATCGGCGCAGTCGACTGAGAGAAAATCCGCAACCTGATGCTGCGGCAGATCGGGTTGTGCTTTGTCATTTGCCGTGTGCGGCGAAAAAGCGGCGGAACACCCCGCCAGCGCCAGGCAAGAAAGGCCGGGCAACAGCCATCCTTTGAAAGCACGAACCACTACGAAAAAGTGGGACATATTCACCCATTGTTGATTCATGTGTTGGTTTTTCCCGGCTCAGCGGCGGGTAGCGTTATGCGAAAACAGATAAGCCCGGGCTCACTCTCTTCCAGGCTCAGCTCACCCTGCATTTGTCGGACGCAGTCCCGGGCAATACTCAGCCCCAGACCGCTGCCTTTTACCGCCCCTTTACGCTGATGGCTTCCCTGATAAAAAGGCTCAAAAATCATATTTTTTTCCGCCTGCGGGATCGGTTCGCCGCTGTTTATCACGTCTATACGAACCTGCTCGCCGTGCCGGTAGCTATGAATACGAATGTTACCGGATTCAGCCCCATAGTGCACCGCATTGGAATAGAGATTATCCATCACGCTGATCAATAATGCCGGTTCTGCCAGGCAGGTACGCTCCGCCAGTTGAATCGCGGTATGCATCATTTTTGCGCGTGCGGGCAAACTGTGAGCGGCCACAACGTTATCAACCAGCTCTGCAATATCAACGATTTCACGCGGGACCGGGCCATCGGCCTGTTTACGATTGTAGTCCAGCAGTTGCTCAATCAGTTTTTGCAGATTGCGGCTGCTGTTATCGAGAATTTCGACGATCTCCTGCTGTTCCGTGGTCAACGGCCCGGCCACGCGGTCGGCCAGCAGCTCCGTGCCTTCCCGCATGCTGGCGAGGGGCGTTTTCAGCTCGTGTGAAAGATGGCGTAAAAACTGATGGCGCTGCGACTCCAGCCAGGCCAGACGTTCGCTCAGCCAGATGATACGCTCGCCGACGGAACGCAGTTCGCGCGGACCGGTAAACAGCGCCGCGTTATCCAGCGATTTCCCCTCTCCCAGGCGGTTAATCATTTTCTCGATCCCTTTTACCGGGCCGATAATCATCCGGGTAAACAGCAGAACCAGCGCCAGGCTCAGCAGAAAAAGAACCAGCGCCTGCCAGCCAAAAAACTGCCCGCGTTCGGCAATCTCCTGCTGAAGCTGTTGTCCGCGCGAGTAAACCACCGTTCGGGTGGCCTGAACCATCTCGCTGTTGGCGGCGGCAAAGGCTTCAAGGCTGGCTCCCGATGGCGCATCCGGACTGCTGTTTTTACACCTGAGCTGCGCCAGGTCGTTCAGCTGCTGGCTCAGCGCCTGCCAGATTTTTTCGTCCGGTAGCACCCCGGCATGAGCGTCAAGCATCTCGCTATAGCGTTTACGCTGATTTTGATAGACCTTCGCCAGCGTCGGATCGTCCAGTACGCAGTACTGCCGGTAGCTACGTTCCATTTCCAGCGACGCGTTCATCATTGCCTCACTGCGCCGGGCATCGACAAGCGTCGTGCGGTTAATATGCGCGGCCTGCGCGCTCAGCGCATTCAGGCTCTGCCACGCCTGCCAGGCCAGAACCAGCAGCGGCAGCAAAATCAACACAAACGAGAGCGTGACCAGCTGACGCAACGAACGGGGGAAAAGAGAGATTCGCTTCAAGGATAGGGTCTCAATCATTTGCTCACTATGATGCTACCTGAATATACCCAATATACTCTATGGATTTTGAGTTACAGGAAGGCGGCAAAGCTGAGAATCCCCGGGAGCTTACTCAAGTAAGTGACCGGGGTGAACAGATGCGGCCAACGCACCTGTAGCACAAAAGACGACGAGTATAACAAAGCCAGGCACAGGCCTGGCTTTGTTATGGAATAAGGCGGTGCCTAACTCGACGTTTCGCCCGATGGTTGATAAAGCAAAGCTGTTATCAGAAGTTGGACGGCAGGCACCTTGTTGTGCGTCATTCGAAGTTTATGTAGCGCGTCCCGAAGGGGCTGACATAAGAAGGTGAATGAGCCACTGCGTATTATTATGCATTAACTATGCCACATAGCAAAACAAATTGTTAACACAATGAAATATAATGAATTTATAACATTTAACCCGCACTTCGGTTGCGGTGACTTTTTAACCAGAGTGTCGCCATTTAGCAACACATCGTGAGGCGTTTTTACACCTCTATATAAATCAATAAGTTAAATGTCTCTAATTGGCGACACCCCTCACCGGCGTTTGTCGGCAATTCCCGACACCGGCAGGCGACCGCCGTCACAAACGAAAAGCCCCCGCTCAACGTCGGGGGCCTGATACATTACGCTTCAGCCGGGAAGGCTTTGCGAACACGGCGGATCCTGTACAGCTCGCCGGATATTAGCCCAGCTGTTTACGTGCGTTGCGGAAGATGCGCATCCACGGACTATCCTCGCCCCAGTTTTCCGGGTGCCAGGAGTTAGCCACCGTGCGGAATACGCGCTCAGGATGCGGCATCATGATCGTCGCACGACCGCTTTCGCTGGTCACGGCGGTGATCCCGTTAGGTGAGCCGTTCGGGTTAGCCGGATAGCTCTCCGTCACCTTACCGAAGTTATCGACAAAGCGCAGCGCCACCAGACCTTTGCTCTCCAGCTGGGCCAGATGCGCGCTGTCACGCACTTCCACCTGCCCTTCACCGTGAGAAACGGCAATCGGCATCATCGAACCGGCCATGCCCTGCAGCAGCAGAGACGGGCTTTGCGTGACTTCGACCAGGCTGAAGCGCGCTTCAAAACGGTCGGAATAGTTACGCACAAAGCGCGGCCACAGGTCGCTTCCCGGGATCAGCTCACGCAGGTTGGACATCATCTGACAACCGTTACACACGCCCAGCGCCAGAGTCTGCGGACGGTGGAAGAAGGTGGCAAACTCATCGCGCACCCGCTCGTTAAACAGAATGGATTTCGCCCAGCCTTCGCCCGCCCCCAGCACGTCGCCATAGGAGAAGCCGCCGCAGGCAACCAGCGCCTGGAAATCAGCCAGCCCGGTACGGCCCGCCAGCAGGTCGCTCATGTGCACGTCGATCGCATCAAAGCCCGCGCGGTGGAAGGCTGCCGCCATCTCCACGTGGGAGTTAACGCCTTGCTCACGCAGTACCGCTACCTTCGGACGTGCGCCGGTGGCGATGTACGGTGCGGCAATGTCTTCGTTGATATCGAAGGTGAGCTTCACGTTAAGCCCCGGATCGTCCTCGCGACGTTTCGCTTCGTGCTCGCTATCGGCGCACTCCGGGTTGTCGCGCAGGCGCTGCATCTGCCAGGTGGTTTCTGCCCACCAGATACGCAGCGTGGTGCGGCTTTCGCTGAACACCGGATGCCCTTCAGCGGTGATGACAAAGCGGTCACCTTCCGTCGCCTGGCCCAGGTAGTGGACGCAGTCTGCCAGGCCATGAGAAGCCAGCAGCGCTTCAACCGCTTCGCGATCCGCGGCACGGACCTGGATAACCGCCCCCAGCTCTTCGTTAAACAGCGCCGCCAGACGATCGTCACCTAGCGCGGCAATATCTGCCGTCAGGCCGCAGTGGCCGGTAAAGGCCATCTCAGCCAGGGTTACCAGCAGGCCGCCGTCAGAGCGGTCGTGGTAAGCCAGCAGCTTACGATCGGCCACCAGCGCCTGCATCGCATCCCAGAGGCCTTTCAGCTGCGCGACATCGCGTACGTCGGCCGGAACATCGCCCAGCTGACGGTAAACCTGCGCCAGCGCGGTGGCGCCGAGCGCGTTACGGCCTTTGCCTAAATCAATCAGCAGCAGGGCGTTATCTTCCGTGGAGAGCTGCGGCGTCACGGTATGGCGCACATCTTCCACGCGGGCAAAGGCGGAAATCACCAGCGATAGCGGCGAAGTCATCTCGCGCTGCTCGCTGCCTTCCTGCCAGCGGGTTTTCATCGACATCGAATCTTTACCCACCGGAATGGTCAGTCCCAGAGCCGGACACAGCTCTTCGCCAACCGCTTTTACCGCTTCATACAGACCGGCATCTTCACCCGGATGACCCGCTGCGGCCATCCAGTTTGCGGAAAGTTTCACGCGATTTAACGCGCCAATTTGCGTTGCCGCGACGTTGGTCAGCGCCTCACCGACGGCCAGGCGAGCAGAGGCGGCAAAGTCCAGCAGCGCAACCGGCGCACGTTCGCCAATCGCCATCGCTTCGCCGTAGTAGCTATCGAGGCTGGCGGTGGTTACCGCGCAGTTTGCTACCGGAATCTGCCAGGGGCCGACCATCTGATCGCGCGCCACCATCCCGGTTACGGTGCGGTCGCCGATGGTGACAAGGAACGTTTTCTCTGCAACCGCCGGCAGGTGCAGCACGCGATTCACCGCATCGGCGAGAGTGATATCCCGACGATCCAGCGCGTCGCCTTTCACTTTCAGGGTCTGCACATCGCGGGTCATTTTCGGCGTTTTGCCCAGCAGCACATCCAGCGGCAGGTCGATCGGCTGGTCGTTGAAGTGAGCATCGCTCATATTGAGATGCAGTTCTTCGGTGGCTTCACCGATCACCGCATACGGTGCGCGCTCACGGCGGCACAGCTCGTCAAACAGCGGCAGCTGTTCCGGCGCGACCGCCAGCACATAGCGTTCCTGGGATTCGTTACACCAGATTTCCAGCGGGCTCATCCCCGGCTCATCGCTCAGGATATCGCGCAGCTGGAATTTACCGCCGCGACCGCCGTCGCTGACCAGTTCCGGCATGGCATTAGACAAACCGCCCGCGCCGACGTCGTGGATAAACAGAATCGGGTTTGCATCGCCCAGCTGCCAGCAGCGGTCGATCACTTCCTGGCAGCGGCGTTCCATTTCCGGGTTATCGCGCTGCACCGAGGCAAAATCAAGATCCGCGTCGGACTGACCGGATGCCATCGAAGAGGCTGCCCCGCCGCCCAGGCCGATATTCATCGCCGGGCCGCCAAGGACAATCAGTTTCGCCCCAACGGTAATTTCGCCTTTCTGCACGTGCTCGCCGCGAATGTTACCAATACCGCCCGCCAGCATGATCGGTTTGTGGTACCCGCGCAGCTCTTCGCCGTTGTGGCTGGTCACTTTTTCTTCATAGGTACGGAAATAGCCGTTCAACGCCGGGCGACCGAATTCGTTGTTAAACGCGGCGCCGCCCAGCGGGCCGTCGGTCATGATATCCAGCGCGGTCACAATACGATCCGGCTTGCCGAAATCTTCTTCCCACGGCTGTTCAAAGCCGGGAATCCGCAGGTTAGAGACTGAGAAACCGACCAGACCGGCTTTCGGTTTTGCTCCGCGACCGGTTGCCCCTTCATCGCGGATTTCACCGCCGGATCCGGTCGCCGCCCCCGGCCACGGAGAGATGGCCGTCGGGTGGTTGTGCGTTTCCACTTTCATCAGGATATGGGCGTCTTCCTGATGGTAGTCATAGCGGCCTTTTTCGCGATCGGCGAAGAAGCGCCCTACCTGAGAACCTTCCATGACCGCGGCGTTGTCTTTATAGGCGGAGAGAACGTAGTCCGGGGTCTTCTCAAAGGTATTTTTGATCATCTTAAACAGCGACTTCGGCTGCTGTTCGCCGTCGATGACCCAGTCGGCGTTAAAAATCTTGTGGCGGCAGTGCTCGGAGTTCGCCTGGGCAAACATATACAGTTCGATGTCGTTCGGGTTGCGGCCAAGCCTGGTAAACGCATCCTGCAGATAATCGATTTCGTCTTCCGCCAGCGCCAGCCCCAGACGGAGGTTGGCGTCAATCAGCGCCTGACGTCCCTGACCCAACAGATCGACGCTGGTCACCGGCGTCGGTTGATGCTGAGCGAACAGCTTTTCGCCCTCTTCCAGCGCGTCAAAGACGCTTTCCATCATCCGGTCGTGGAGTTCACTCGCGACAGCGGCCCATTGTTCTTCGCTCAGCGCAGTGGCTTCCACATAGTACGCCACGCCGCGTTCAAGACGCACAACCTGCGACAGGCCGCAGTTATGGGCAATATCGGTAGCTTTAGAAGACCAGGGGGAGATGGTGCCAGGGCGGGGGGTGACGAGCAGTAATTTACCGGTTGGGGTATGGCTGTTTAAGTTTGGGCCATACTTGAGCAGTCGTGCCAGCCTCTCACGCTCATCACCGCTTAACGGCGCGTTCAGTTCGGCAAAATGAACATACTCTGCATATATTGTGCTAACCGGCAGGTTGGCCGCCTGGAAACGTGCCAGCAGTTTATTAACACGAAATGCCGACAGTGCAGGTGAACCACGCAAAATTTCCATCATAAGTCTCTCGTCTTCGCAGCTTTCAATATGAGCCAGGGGGGAAACGGGCGCCATTATAGTGAATCCTGAGCCTCGACGAAACCGTTTGCGTGGAAATAAAATCATTCCCCTGGTTTATCAATTAATGTGACCTTCCTCGCGAATAAGTTGCCAACTGACGCATTCTTAAGCAAAATGCCGCTCATTCGAGGACTCTCTTTTAACTTTATTCGCTAATAGCCTGCTGAGGAACACAGAGCTGCAGAAGATTAACTCTCTGAAAAAATTAAAGATTAATTATCTGCTCATCGGCATTGTGACCTTATTGCTGGCGGCCGCCCTGTGGCCGTCGATCCCGTGGTCAGGAAAGCCGGAGAACCGTGTCGCCGGAATTATGGCGCGCGGCGAGCTGCGCATCAGCACCATCAATTCGCCGCTCACCTTCGCGACCATCAATAACAAAACCTACGGACTGGATTACGAGCTGGCGGAACAGTTTGCCGATTACCTCGGCGTCAAGCTGAAAGTGACCGTCCGCCAGAATATCAGTCAGCTGTTTGATGACCTTGATAACGGTAATGCCGATATGTTAGCTGCCGGACTGGTCTACAACTCAGAACGGGTCAAAAACTATCAGGCCGGGCCGGGCTACTATTCGGTGTCGCAACAGCTGGTCTACCGGGTGGGCAACACGCGCCCACGCAGCCTCGCCAACCTCACGGCGGAACAGCTGGTGATTGCCCCGGGCCACGTCGCCATTAACGACCTGCAGACACTAAAAGGAAATAAATACCCGGATCTCGGCTGGCGCGTGGATGAAAAGCGCGGGACGACAGCGCTGATGCAGGCGGTTATAGATGGCGAAGTGGATTACACCATTGCGGATTCGGTGGCCATTAGTCTGTTCCAGCGCGTGCATCCGGAACTAGCGGTCGCTCTGGATATCAGCGATGAGCAGCCGGTGACCTGGTTTAGCGCCAGGAGCGAGGACAACTCGCTTTCGGCGGCGATGCTGGATTTCTTCAACAATATGAATGAAGACGGCACCCTGGCGCGGCTAGAAGAAAAATACCTTGGACACGGCAACGATTTCGATTATGTCGACACCCGGACGTTCCTGCGCGCCGTCGATAATATTCTGCCGGACCTACAGCCGATGTTTGAGAAATACGCGCGCCAGATCGACTGGCGCCTGCTGGCGGCCATTTCATGGCAGGAGTCGCACTGGGATCCGCAGGCTACTTCGCCCACCGGGGTGCGCGGCATGATGATGCTGACCCGCAATACCGCGCAGAGCCTGGGATTAACCGATCGTACCGATGCGGAGCAGAGCCTCAGCGGCGGTATGCGCTACTTGCAGGATATGATGAATAAAATCCCGGACTCGGTCCCCAAAGATGAACGAATCTGGTTTGCGCTGGCGGCTTACAATATGGGATACGCCCATATTCTGGACGCTATCTCACTGACCAAAAAACAGAAAGGCAATCCCGACAGCTGGGCGGACGTCAAGCAGCGCCTGCCGCTGCTCAGTCAGAAACCTTATTACAGCCGGCTGAAATATGGCTACGCGCGCGGTCACGAGGCATACGCCTACGTCGAGAACATCCGCAAATACCACATCAGCCTGGTGGGCTACCTGTCGGAGAAAGAGAGAAAGGATGAACAGCGGCTGGCGCTGGCCGGGGACTATCCGGCAGTGATGCCGGATGAACTGGATAAAGAACAGCGGGCGCTCCCCTTTTTCCAGTTTCGCGCGGAATCGTTAGTCGACAACGCCAGGCTGAAGATTCCCGGATTGGGACACTAAGCGTCTTCGACCCGACGCGCCTTTTTTAAGGCTTTTTTCTCTTCCCGCCGCCAGCGGAAAAAGTCGCTGAGCATACCTGAGCACGACTCCGCCAGAATCCCCTCGCTGATCTCCACCCGATGATTCATACCCGGATGGTGCAGAACATCAATTAGCGAGCCGGCCGCGCCGGTTTTTGCATCCCGGGCACCAAATACCAGCCGTGAAATCCGGCTATGCACCATCGCACCCGCGCACATCACACAGGGTTCAAGCGTGACATACAGCGTCGCGTCAATCAGGCGATAGTTTTGCAGGACCAGTCCACCCTGACGCAGCGCCATAATTTCGGCATGCGCCGTAGGATCGTGACGCCCGATAGGCCGGTTCCACCCTTCGCCGATAACCTGATTGTTGTACACCAGCACGGCGCCGACCGGCACTTCGCCCTCTTCCCAGGCGCGTTTAGCCAGCGTCAGGGCGTGACGCATCCAGTATTCATCGTTCAGTTCATGGTCAGACAAAACGGGCACTCCTGCGGAAAAAGCGGGCCGCATTATACATGGCCGACAGACATTGCACACTATTCTAACTGGTGGAGATCGCCCTGCGGGGTGACCCGCCAGCGGTGCTGACAAAAATGAAGCAGCGGATTATCCTGTTCGCTATCGCTATAGCCGCTGTACAGCTGCAGCGGCGCACCGATCTTCTGCTCCAGTTGCACCACCTTTTCATGGCCCAGACAGCGTAGCGACAGCCCCCAGCCTCCGCAGCGACGTTCCATCCGACTGGCGATGATGTTCACCCTGGGCAGCCAGGCAGTATCCCCGTAGACCTGTTCCACCAGCGATTGCGGCGATCCGGTAATCAGCCAGACGTCAGCATCGTGCCGGGTCAGGTAGTCCGACAGCCGGGCCTGCACCACCGGAAAAGCCGTCACGCGCTGGCGAAACCAGCGGACAAAGTCGGCCTCAAGCCGCTTTAGCGCGCGCTCACTGCGTCCGAACGTCGATGCCCACAGCAGCAGGCTCATCGGCCAGCGCGCCGCCCGGCCATTTACCGCCAGTCCTGCCAGGATCACCGGCAACAGCGGTACAACCAGCAGCAGGTTCAGGGGCTGGTGACGCAAGACGTACCGTAAGAAGCTGCCGAACATATCCTGTTGATGCAACGTTCCATCGAGATCAAAAAAAACCACTCGCTGCGTGCTGCTCTTCAAACCTGACCTCTTTTTATCGAATTTTGTCTCTGATACCGCTAGCTTAACAGTCTTGTGCCATAAACAGAGAAAACATCCGCTGACGTTAAGCCTGCGTTGAGGCAGTTCCTCCGCCGTGAATAAATCTCAGCGGTAGAATTTTTAATTCGCCGCAATCCTCTTATAATCGAATACAAAATTCTTTCAGCAGAGGGCGAAAGTTGTCCTGAGGAAAACCGATGAACTGTTTAATCCGCATCCGCCAGCGCTACCCGTCGCTGGCAGCAAGCGATAAGAAGCTGGCAGACTTTATTCTGGCTCAGCCGGACCAGACCCGCCACCTCAGTTCGCAACAGCTGGCAGGTGAGGCAGGCGTCAGCCAGTCCAGCGTCGTGAAATTCGCGCAGAAGATGGGGTTTAAGGGTTTCCCGGCGCTAAAGCTGGCGCTCAGCGAAGCGCTGGCCAGTGCACCCGATCCTCAGTCGGTGCCGGTCCATAACCAGATCCGCGGCGACGATCCGCTGCGTCTGGTCGGCGAGAAACTGATTAAGGATAACGTGGCCGCCATGCACGCCTCGCTGGATGTGAACAGCGAAGAGAAGCTGCTGGAAGCCGTGGCGCTGCTGCGGAATGCGCGCCGGGTGATTATTACCGGTATTGGCGCATCCGGCCTGGTGGCGCGCAATTTTAGCTGGAAGCTAATGAAGATCGGCATTAACGCGGTTTCCGAACAGGATATGCATGCCCTGCTCGCCACCGTACAGGCCATGTCGTCAGACGACCTGCTGTTAGCTATCTCCTACTCTGGCGAACGTCGTGAAATCAATATGGCCGCCGGAGAAGCGCTGCGCGTGGGCTGTCGGATCCTGGCGATCACTGGCTTCACCCCCAACGCCCTGCAACAGCAGGCCACGCAGTGCCTGTATACTATCGCCGAAGAACAGGCGACCCGCAGCGCGGCGATCTCCTCCACCAGCGCGCAGATGATGCTCACCGATCTGCTGTTTATGGCGCTGGTTCAACAGGATCTTGAACATGCGCCGGACCGTATCCGGCACAGCGAAGCGCTGGTGAAAAAACTGGTGTGAACAGAAAATGGGCGTATAATGCCCGCCCTGTTTGTGTTGTTTCTGAGAATTTCCCGATGGCGCTGTTAATCACCAAAAAATGCATCAACTGCGATATGTGCGAACCGGAATGCCCTAACGAGGCCATTTCGATGGGTGACAGCATTTATGAAATTAACAGCGACCGCTGCACGGAATGCGTGGGCCACTATGAAACGCCCACCTGCCAGAAAGTGTGCCCGATCCCGAATACGATTCTGAAAGACCCGGCACACGTTGAAATTGAAGAGCAGCTGTGGGACAAGTTCGTGCTAATGCATCACGCGGACAAAATCTGATACCGCGGACAGCGGGCGCTAACTCTCCACGATAACCGTTGCACAAGCGTAATGGCGCTCATCGGCCAGCGTCACGTGAATGCTTCTGACGCCCAGACGCTCCGCCAGATTCTTCGCTTCGCCCCACAGCCGTAGCTTAGGCTTGCCCAGTTCGTCGTTGTAAACCTCAAACTGATTAAAAGCCAGACCGTTACGGATACCGGTCCCCAGGGCTTTCGCCGCCGCCTCTTTCACCGCAAAACGCTTTGCCAGAAAACGAACCGGCTGCTGGTGCTGTGCCCATATCGCCCACTCGTTGTCGCTGAGCACGCGCCGGGCGAGACGATCGCCGCTGCGGGCGATCACCGCTTCAATACGGGCAATTTCAACAATATCGGTACCCAGCCCCAGAATAGCCATTACGCGCGAGCTTCCTGCATCAGGCGTTTCATCTCGGCAACCGCTTCTTTCAGGCCGCTCATCACCGCACGACCGATGATCGCATGACCAATGTTCAGCTCATGCATCTCCGGAATACGGGCGATCGCCTGCACGTTATGGTAGGTCAGGCCGTGACCGGCATTAACCTTGAGGCCCAGGCTCGCGGCATAGGCGGCCGCCGTGGCGATACGCTCAAGCTCTGCGGCCTGCCGGGCGTCGGTTTCGGCATCCGCATAGCAACCGGTATGGATTTCGATATACGGCGCGCCGACGTCCGCCGCAGCCTTAATTTGCTCAACATCGGCATCGATGAACAGCGAGACCAGAATACCGGCATCGGCAAGGCGCGTGCAGGCATCGCGCATTTTGTCGCGCTGACCCGCCACATCCAGACCGCCTTCCGTCGTCACTTCCTGACGTTTTTCCGGAACCAGACAGCAGAAGTGCGGTTTGGTCTCACAGGCGATGGTCAGCATCTCTTCGGTGACCGCCATCTCCAGGTTCATTCGGGTATCCAGCGTCTGGCGCAGGATACGCACATCGCGGTCGGTAATGTGACGGCGGTCTTCGCGCAGGTGCACGGTAATCCCGTCGGCGCCAGCCTGCTCGGCGATAAAGGCCGCCTGCACCGGATCCGGATAGGCCGTGCCGCGAGCGTTACGCAGTGTCGCAATATGGTCAATATTGACCCCTAACAGTAATTCAGCCATGACAATCCTCATTGATCGTTATTCGTTTTATCTGCTGCTCGCGCCGCGCGGGCGGGCATAAACTGGCGAAACAGCTCCCGGCTCTTTAGCGGTTTACCGCCAAGATACGGTTTCAGGGCGATACGGGTAAAGCGCTTTGCGGCACGTAGCGCGTCGCTATCCGGGAACTCACGGTTAGCCAGCGCCTTCAAATGGTGCCCGGTAAAGGTGTTGTTATCAATAACCACGCTGGCAATAAAACCTTTTTCTTCACGGTAGCGATAGGTCATGGTGTCATCCACCGCTTCACCGCTGCCGGCACAGTGGAGGAAGTCAACGCCATAGCCCAGGTGTCCCAGCAGCGCCAGTTCAAAGCGGCGCAACGCCGGCTCTGGTGTACCGCTTGCGCCAGCCAACGCCTGCAGACAGTGCAGATAATCGAAAAAGAGTTCGGAGAAGCGCGTTTCATGTTCGAGCACGCGGGAAAGCAGCTCATTGACATACAGACCGCTGTAAAGCGTGATGCCGCTGAGCGGAAGCGCCAATGAAACGGCTTCGGCGCTGCGAAGCGTTTTCACTTCGCCACGCCCGCCAAAGCGCAGGAGTAAGGGGGTAAAAGGCTGGAGGGCGCCTTTGAGGTTGGAGCGTCTGGAACGTGCGCCTTTTGCTACCAGGCGCACGCGACCCGACTCTTCCGTGAAGACCTCCAGCATCAGGCTGGTTTCGCTCCAGGGACGACTATGCAGAACGAAAGCGCGCTGCCAGCCTTCCATCATACTCGTCGTCTTTCAGGTTGCAGGTGCGTTGGCCGCACCCTTTCAGCCGAATCACTGACTAAAGTAAGCTCCCGGGGACTCACGGTCTTGCCGCCTGCCTGCACCACGAAAGCCATGGTGTATCAAACTCAGAGATCGTCAACGTAGCCGAGGCTGCGCAGCGCGCGCTCGTCGTCGGCCCAGCCGGATTTGACCTTCACCCACAGTTCGAGGTGAACCGGCGCTTCGAACATATCCTGCATGTCTTTACGCGCTTCAATACCGATGGTTTTGATTTTGGCGCCTTTGTTGCCAATGACCATCTTCTTCTGACCTTCACGCTCAACCAGAATCAGGCCGTTAATATCATAACCGCCGCGTTCGTTGGTCTGGAAACGCTCGATCTCAACCGTCACCGAATACGGCAGCTCGGCACCAAGAAAACGCATCAGCTTTTCACGGATGATTTCAGAGGCCATAAAGCGCTGTGAGCGGTCGGTAATATAATCTTCCGGGAAGTGATGAATCGCTTCCGGCAGATGTTTGCGTACGATCCCGGCGATGGTATCGACATTCATCCCTGTTTCCGCAGAAATTGGCACGATATCGAGGAAGTTCATCTGGCTCGCCAGGAACTGCAGGTGCGGCAGCAGATCGGCCTTCTCCTGCACGTTATCTACTTTATTGACCGCCAGAATCACCGGCGCTCTGGCATCACGTAATTTGCCCAGCACCATTTCGTCATCGGCCGTCCAGCGCGTGCCTTCGACAACGAAAATCACCAGTTCAACGTCGCCAATGGAACTGCTCGCCGCTTTGTTCATCAGGCGGTTGATCGCCCGTTTCTCTTCCATATGCAGGCCCGGGGTATCAACATAAATTGCCTGATACGGTCCTTCGGTATGGATGCCGACAATGCGGTGACGGGTGGTCTGCGCTTTACGGGAAGTGATCGAAATCTTCTGCCCAAGCAGTTTGTTCAACAGCGTGGATTTACCCACGTTCGGGCGGCCAACGATGGCGACAAACCCACAATAACTTTTATCGATGCTCATTCCAGCTCCAGCTTTTTCAGCGCCTGTTCGGCGGCAGCCTGCTCCGCCTTGCGACGGCTGGAACCTGTGCCTACCACCGGTTCACTCAGGCCACTGACCTGGCAGTGGATAGTAAATTCCTGATCGTGTGCTTCACCGCGCACCTGCACTACCAGATAGGAAGGCAGCGGCAGGTGGCGACCTTGCAGGTACTCCTGCAAACGGGTCTTTGGATCTTTTTGCTTATCGCCAGGACTGATTTCGTCCAGACGAGTTTGGTACCAGGTGAGAATCAGGCGCTCAACGTTCTGGATATCGCTGTCGAGGAATACCCCGCCAATCAACGCTTCAACGGTATCTGCCAGAATAGACTCGCGACGGAAGCCGCCGCTTTTCAACTCACCCGGGCCAAGGCGCAGACACTCACCCAGTTCAAACTCGCGGGCGATCTCCGCCAGCGTGTTGCCTCGTACCAGCGTTGCGCGCATGCGGCTCATATCGCCTTCGTCCACCCGAGGGAAACGATGATAGAGCGCATTCGCGATCACAAAACTCAAAATTGAGTCACCTAAAAATTCCAGGCGCTCATTGTGTTTGCTGCTGGCACTGCGGTGAGTTAATGCCTGTTGCAACAGCTCCTGATGATGAAAAGTGTAGCCCAGCTTCCGTTGAAGCCGATTAATTACGATGGGGTTCATGCGTTACCAATAAATGAATGCGTCAAAAATGCAGCACACGAAACCGACCTGGGCAGCCCTGTCCCCATTCAGATTGCCTGTGCGCTTGCCTGCCGCCTTTCTGCAACCCAAATTATTCAGAGTAAAATCAACCAACGCGGTTTCGTGTGCAGTGTCACTCTTACGAGAGACAACCAAAACTTCGGGGGGATATTCTATACGCAACGACAAGGGATGTCGTTAGTTTGAATAGATTTAAATATTAAATAATTCACGCTGCCAATATTGCAGCGGCAGCGTGAATAAGGCAGGGAAATTAATGAATGCTACCGATACGCGATAAACGCACGCCGGTCGGCCATTCACCTTCCTGTTTTTCGAAGCTCATCCAGATCGCCGTGGCTTTACCCACCAGATTGGCCTCTGGCACAAAGCCCCAGTAACGGCTGTCAGCGCTGTTATCGCGGTTGTCACCCATCATGAAGTAATGACCCGGCGGCACAATCCAGGTGGCCAACGGCAGGCCGGACTGGCGGTAGTACATTCCAACCTGATCCTGAGCAATCGGCACGGTCAGAATGCGGTGAGTCACCTCACCCAGCGTCTCTTTGCGCTCGGTCAGACGAATACCGTCAGCCTTGCTTTCGCCTTTCGGCAACTGCCAGAAACCGCTGGTCGCTTCCCCACCGTTCTGACGCGAGAACGTCTGGACGAAATCGCTGGGCTCAACGTTGGAGTAAGTCACCGGCAGTGCATTACCACATGCCTGACCGGAGCTGCAGCCCGGCTGGATAGTGACCTGTTTTGCCACCGGATCGTAGGTGATCTTATCGCCCGGTAAGCCAACAGCCCGCTTAATGTAGTCCAGACGCGGATCTTCCGGGTATTTGAACACCACGATATCGCCACGTTTCGGATGACCTGTTTCGATCAGCGTTTTCTGGTAGATCGGATCTTTGATGCCGTAGGCAAACTTCTCGACCAGAATAAAATCGCCGATCAGCAGCGTTGGCATCATCGAACCTGACGGGATTTGAAACGGCTCATAAATAAATGAGCGCACCACCAGGACGATCGCCAGCACCGGAAATACCGAGGCTCCCGTTTCCAGCCAGCCCGGTTTCGGGCCGACTTTCTTCAACGTTTGCTTGTCGAGGCTATCACCGGTCGCTGCCTGAGCAGCGGCCTGACGTTCACGACGTTTTGGTGCAAAGATGAATTTATCCAGGCACCACAAAAGCCCCGTGATCACGGTTGCAATCACCAGGATCAGGGCAAACATGTTCGCCATGCCAACTCCTTAATGGTTATTTTCCGTCTTTACCGACGTGCAGAATGGCGAGGAACGCTTCCTGCGGCAGCTCAACGTTACCCACTTGCTTCATACGTTTCTTACCGTCTTTCTGCTTCTGCAGCAGCTTTTTCTTACGGCTGACGTCGCCGCCGTAGCATTTCGCCAGTACGTTTTTACGCAGCTGTTTGACGGTCGAACGGGCAATAATGTGGTTGCCGATAGCCGCCTGAATCGAGATATCGAACTGCTGGCGTGGGATCAGCTCTTTCATCTTCTCCACCAGCTCACGACCGCGGTACGGCGCGTTATCGTTGTGGGTGATCAGCGCCAGCGCATCAACACGCTCGCCGTTGATCAGCACGTCCACGCGCACCATGTTGGATGCCTGGAAGCGTTTGAAGTTGTAATCCAGCGACGCGTAGCCACGGGAGGTGGACTTCAGACGGTCAAAGAAATCGAGAACCACTTCCGCCATCGGAATTTCATAGGTCAGCGCAACTTGTTTACCGTGATAAACCATGTTGGTCTGCACGCCACGCTTCTCAATACACAGCGTGATGACGTTGCCGAGGAACTCTTGCGGCAGCAGCATATGACATTCCGCGATCGGCTCACGCAGTTCCTGAATGTTATTCAGCGGCGGCAGCTTGGACGGGCTATCGACATAGATGACCTCTTTCGACGTGGTTTCCACTTCGTAGACAACCGTCGGCGCGGTGGTAATCAGATCCAGGTCGTATTCGCGTTCCAGACGCTCCTGGATGATCTCCATGTGCAGCAGGCCGAGGAAGCCACAGCGGAAGCCGAAGCCCAGCGCCGTTGAACTTTCCGGCTCATAGAACAGAGAGGCATCGTTCAGGCTCAGTTTGCCAAGCGCATCACGGAAGGCTTCATAATCATCGGAGCTCACCGGGAACAGACCGGCGTACACCTGCGGTTTCACTTTCTTAAAGCCTGGCAGAGCCTTGTCCGCCGGGTTACGTGACGTCGTCAGGGTATCGCCAACCGGCGCGCCGAGGATATCTTTAATGGCACACACCAACCAGCCTACCTCGCCGCATTTCAGCTCGGTACGGTCAACCTGTTTTGGCGTGAAGATACCCAGGCGATCGGCGTTATAGACCTGACCGGTGCTCATGACTTTGATTTTGTCGCCTTTGCGCATCGTGCCGTTCTTGATACGCACCAGCGACACAACGCCAAGATAGTTATCAAACCAGGAGTCGATGATCAGCGCCTGCAGCGGGGCATCCGCATCGCCTTCCGGCGGTGGGATATCACGCACCAGACGTTCCAGAACATCGGGAACGCCGACGCCGGTTTTCGCCGAGCAGCGCACCGCATCGGCCGCATCGATACCGACGATGTCTTCGATTTCATCGGCTACGCGCTCCGGATCGGCAGCAGGCAGGTCGATTTTGTTGAGAACCGGCACCACTTCCAGATCCATTTCCATGGCGGTATAGCAGTTGGCCAGCGTCTGAGCTTCCACTCCCTGACCCGCATCGACCACCAGCAGCGCACCTTCACATGCGGCGAGCGAACGTGACACCTCATAAGAGAAGTCGACGTGCCCCGGGGTATCGATGAAGTTCAGCTGGTAGGTTTCGCCGTTGGTCGCCTTGTAATCCAGGGTGACGCTTTGCGCCTTAATGGTGATGCCACGCTCACGTTCAAGATCCATGGAGTCCAGTACCTGGGCTTCCATTTCACGATCGGAAAGGCCACCGCAAATCTGGATGATACGGTCAGACAACGTCGATTTACCGTGGTCGATATGAGCGATGATTGAAAAGTTACGTATATTCTTCATATTTTAGAGTTAATTATGCCTTACGCGTATCATGAGGCCGCTGTTCTGTGCCTGACGTTTTTTAATCCGAAAACGCCGTATTCTACACTACATCCGCGAAACCAGGAAATGCTCTTACCAGCAGCATAACCGTAGCAAATGATGTGTTCTGGCGGGGGTAATAAATCAAAAATAAAGGCCAGTGGATTCACTGGCCTGGTTCTGAAGAGGGAGTCTCTACACGCACCAAATCTGGCGGCAGGCCAACGCTAATAATAACGGGCTGCCACGACTGGCGAGCGGCTAATCCGGGCGAAAGCCCGCGCGCCACCAGAAATCCACCGACGCCGCCGAGTAGCGCACCACACAGCGAAGCGAAATCATTTGCAAACAAGACCTGAAAAACAGACGCCATTGCAAACAGCCCAACCAGCGGCGCCATATAGACTAAAACCGCCGAGCCCAGCAGGCTGCTTTCGGCAATCCCCAGCTCGACTTTTTGCCCGGCGGACAGCGGCTGTTCGCTGGGAACGCTGATCGTGTGGCTGGTTTGCGGCCCCAGCTTGTTCAGCACCCGGCTACCGCAGCCGGCGCGCGAGGCGCAGCTGCTGCACGAGGCTTTAACATCACAGTGTACTTGCGCCATTCCATTATGCCAGGAGACGACCGTGGCCCACTCTTTAATCATTGCACAGCCCTGAATTTGATGCTGTCGGAGATGCGTTTAGCCGTCTGCGGCGGCAGCTCGCCAACCACGGTTATCTCGGCGTTATCACGTACCGTCGTGCTCACGGTACGACGCCCGGTACGCAACAGCTGATCGCTGCTGTTTGCCGATGCGCGATTCACGTTAATCGAGAAGCTAAACAGCCCATCAGAGTAAAGGCGGGACTCAACCGGACCATCAAAGGTCGGCAGACGGCGCTGGCTGCTGGAGACTTCGGAAACGCCCTGCGGTAGCCAGGTCGGCGCCCAGTTAAAGTTGGCTTTATCGCCCCCTTCCGGCACCGACAGCTGAGGCGGCAGGCTAGCTTTCGCTAAGGTTTCCATGCTGCTGCTGACCTTGTCGCCAACGTTAAAGGATACGACCCGGAACTGCTCCAGCGTTTCCCCGTCGCGGTCAAGCAAATCGACGCGCATGGGCAGTTTGGTTTCCGCATCCAGCCAGACGATATAGCTATAGCGCGTACCGTCCCGCGCGACGACGCGAATCACTTCGCAAAGCCTGTCGGCAATACGGGTTCGCCCAACGGAGATAAAGTCGTAGTAGGCAGCCAGTCGCTTAAAATCGGTGTAGGCCAGCGAGGGTAACGAATCGACGATATAGTCGCCGTTCAGCGTGAACGGATCGAGCCCCGGCTCAAAATAGCTGATTTCATTGCCGCGCAGTACAACTTCCCGGCGTGGGCCATCGAGTTGTAAAAGCTGGGCAAGAGGTTGATTGTTCAGCCGCGCGTGACGATAACGCAGCGACTCAACGCCCTGTTTGTTGATGCTGACGAAAGACAGCTCATAGTTAAGGGACTGGCTGGCCAGGTTCATTTGCTGCAACAACGCCCCGGACGATGTATCAGCCGAGGCGTTGACAGAGAAGAACAGGCTGCCTGCCATGAGCGACATGGCACACCAAAGTTGCTTCATTACTGCGATTGCGTTCCTAAAGTTTGATAGCCTGGCACCTGAACAGCGGCTTGCTGAGTCTGGGCCTGACCAAACTGAAGCTGTTCTGCGTGCAGGCGACGCTGCAATTCATAGTCCTGCAGCATAGCATTAATACGGCGGCGCTGTTCTTGCACCTGAGCCTGCTGGCCGCTCCCTGCGGAAGCATCAGCCGGAACGCCGAGGCTTACCGGGCTGGCTTTACCCATCATCGGCATGGTGTTGAAAACAGGCGCTTCGGGCTGCTGAGCAGATTCGCTATGCCCATTATACTGCTGGACGCCGACGATAACAGCAAGCGAAACGCATGCCGCAACCCCCATCTGAGTCAGAGAACTGGCCCACGGGCGGACTTTCTGCCAGAAAGGCATCTGACGCCACTGATGTGGTGCTGGCTGAGATTCAGGAATAAGCGGCACCGCCTGACGAACGGGCTCGTTCTCAATGGCGGCCATGACGCGGGCTGAGATATCAAAATGGAGCATCTCAGCGGTATCGCCTCGCAGCGAATCGCGGATGAGATGGTAGCTCTCCCAGGTCTTTTGCATTTCAGAAGAACGGCTCAGCTCATTGAGCAGCTCGTTATCCAGCGTTTCACCATCCATTAAGGCCGAAAGTTTTTCTTTCTGCATGCCTGATACCCTTTTCAGTATTCCGCTATCGTCAACGCCTGATAAGCGGTTGAACTTTATTATCAATAGCTTCTCGTGCCCGGAAAATGCGCGAACGTACCGTTCCTACCGGGCAATCCATGATAGCGGCTATCTCTTCATAGCTCAGGCCATCCAGCTCCCGCAACGTAATTGCCATGCGTAAATCTTCCGGGAGTGATTCAATGGTACGAAAAACTATTTGTCTCAGTTCTTCTGACAACATTAAGTTCTCAGGGTTCGAAATTTCTTTCAGCGCCCCACCACTTTCGAAGTTTTCTGCCTCATTGGCGTCAACATCGCTGGACGGTGGGCGGCGTCCCTGAGCTACCAGATAATTCTTCGCCGTATTTACGGCGATGCGATATAACCAGGTATAAAAAGCACTATCCCCCCGGAAGGACTCCAGCGCGCGCCATGCTTTTACGAACGACTCCTGAACAACGTCAGGGATATCGCCCGGTGGCACATAGCGGGAGACCAGGCTCGCGACCTTATGCTGATAGCGCACCACCAGCAAGTTAAACGCTTTCTGATCTCCTTTCTGGACCCGTTCGACGAGGACCTGATCCGTTAACTGCTCGCTCATCCGAGGTAATGTCTCCCCAAACCCAATTCCCATGCGTCTTCAAAGCACTACCCAATCACTGCAATATGAGCAAGCAGACGATTGGAGTGTCTGAAAACAATAAAGTTCCGTTACGCCTTTGATTTTTGTCTGGCAACGGCGGACGATTTGTTATCTCTCATTATATGTCCCGCAACTCAACGCCAGGTAAGATGATGAAGAAAAAGCGTAAGGTCCGCCAGAAGGGTAACGTAACATCGCTTTTATTTCACTATAAAATCTGAAGCTAACGATCTGCTTCGCAAATATTTTCTTTCGTTTACACAGCCCCGCCCCGCCCGCTTATGTTTAGTTTCCACAACGTTCAGTAAAAAAAATGTACGATTCATCACGACCTGGTGCTATTGTGGCAAAAATGTGTTTAGTAAATTAAACAAAGACAATGAATACGACTCCTGACTTCTCCTGTGATGTGCTGATTATCGGCAGCGGCGCTGCCGGTTTATCCCTTGCGCTACGTCTGGCGGAGCACAGCTCCGTCGCCGTACTGAGCAAAGGCCCTGTCAGCGAAGGTTCAACGCTCTACGCGCAAGGCGGCATTGCCGCCGTTTTTGATGAAACCGACAGCGTGGAATCTCACGTTGAAGATACGCTCATCGCCGGAGCCGGCCTGTGCGATCGCCATGCAGTCTCTTTCGTCGCCAGCAACGCCAGGCCTTGCGTGCAATGGCTTATCGACCAGGGCGTGCTGTTTGATACTCAGACCCAGGCCAACGGCGAACAGAGCTATCACCTGACCCGTGAAGGTGGCCATAGTCATCGCCGTATCCTCCACGCTGCCGATGCCACCGGTAAAGCGGTGGAAACGACGCTGGTTGGCAAGGCGCTCGCGCATCCGAATATTCGTATCCTGGAGCGAAGTAACGCCGTCGATTTGATCATTTCCGATAAAATCGGCCTGCCGGGGACACGTCGGGTGGTTGGCGCCTGGATCTGGAACCGGAATAAAGAAAAGGTCGAGACCTGCAGCGCGAAATCCGTGGTGCTGGCCACCGGCGGGGCGGCGAAAGTCTATCAGTACACCACCAACCCGGATGTCTCCTCCGGCGATGGTATTGCTATGGCCTGGCGCGCCGGCTGTCGCGTGGCCAACCTCGAATTCAACCAGTTTCACCCCACCGCGTTGTACCATCCGCAGGCGCGCAATTTCCTGTTAACCGAAGCATTACGCGGCGAAGGCGCATACCTGAAACGTCCGGACGGTACCCGGTTCATGCCCGATTTTGACGAACGCGGCGAGCTGGCCCCACGCGATATCGTCGCCCGCGCGATTGACCATGAGATGAAACGCCTCGGCGTCGATTGTATGTATCTCGACATCAGCCATAAGCCTGAAGCCTTTATTCGTCAGCATTTCCCGATGATCTACGAAAAGCTGCTCGGCCTGGGTATCGATCTGACAAAAGAGCCCGTACCGATTGTCCCCGCCGCCCACTATACCTGCGGCGGCGTGATGGTTGATGACAACGGACGTACCGATGTTGACGGGCTGTATGCGATTGGCGAAGTGAGCTACACCGGACTGCACGGGGCTAACCGCATGGCGTCAAATTCGCTGCTCGAATGCCTGGTTTACGGCTGGTCCGCGGCCGAGGATATTCTCCAGCGCATGCCGCTGGCTCAAGCGGTTAACGCCCTCCCTTCCTGGGATGAAAGTCAGGTTGAGATCCCCGATGAACTGGTGGTGATTCAACATAACTGGCACGAGCTGAGACTGTTGATGTGGGACTACGTGGGGATTGTCCGCACCACCCGTCGGCTGGAGCGTGCGCTACGACGAATCACCATGTTACAGCAGGAACTCGACGAATATTACGCCCGCTTCCGCGTGTCGAATAATTTGCTGGAGTTACGCAATCTGGTGCAGGTGGCCGAACTGATCGTTCGCTGCGCAATGCAACGTAAAGAGAGTCGCGGGCTGCACTATACCCTGGATTACCCGGAACAACTTGCGGATAGCGGCCCGTCAATTCTGTCGCCTCTGGCTCACATAAAGAGGTAAAAGTCCTGGGTCAGGGCAGTAAACCCTTCGGAGTATTGCTGTTCAGGCCCACGGACAATCAGCCGATCGCTGAAACACTCCCCCGCGGTCGGCGAGAAAGCCAGCAGTACGCGGTGCGGCGGGCGCATTTCCGTCTCCGCGACATCGGTGCGCAAACGCAGATGCCAGCCCATGGTTTGGGCGCGTTGAACAAACGCATTGCCAATATCCACCGGTAACACCACGCAGAAAAAGCCCTCTTCGGTAATCGACTCTGCGGCGCAGGTTAAGAGCGTGACGTGATCGAGCGTCGTCGTATATCGCGCCTGTTCGCGCTGCGATGTTGCACAGGGCACACCTTCGGCAAAAAAAGGCGGGTTGCTGACAATCAGTTCATAGCGTCGGGTTTGCGCGGGCTGCCACTGTTGAATATCCCCCTGATGCACCTGGATACGCGCCCCCCACGGGGAGGTCGCCACGTTTTCGCGCGCCTGCGCCGTCGCCTCTTCATCGAGTTCTACCGCATCCAGCATGACCCGATCGTCGGTTCGCTGAGCCAGCATTAAAGCCAGTAAACCGCTACCGGTCCCGATATCCAGCACGTGTTTTACCTGGGCGATCGGCGCCCACGCGCCTAGCAGAATGCCGTCGGTGCCCACTTTCATCGCACAACGGTCGTGAGCAACAAAGAACTGTTTAAACGTAAAACCATTGCGCGGCAGCGCAAACTTCGACTGAGACATCCTGAATAACCTTGCGAACAAAAACTCCTGAGACTGAAGCTATGCACAATACCGGAGAACAGATAGCCTTACAAACAGATGAACATTACGCCCGTAACGTCTATAATCGTCGGTCCACTCAGAGGTAGATCATGACTGTAACGACTTTTTCCGAACTTGAACTCGACGAAAACCTTCTGGAAGCCCTCCAGGAAAAAGGTTTCACACGCCCGACAGCCATTCAGGCCGCCGCTATTCCGCCTGCGCTTGATGGCCGTGATATTCTCGGTTCAGCCCCGACAGGTACCGGTAAAACAGCGGCGTATCTGCTGCCAGCGTTGCAGCACCTGCTTGATTTCCCGCGTAAGAAGTCGGGGCCACCGCGTATTCTTATCCTGACGCCGACCCGTGAGCTGGCGATGCAGGTTGCCGACCATGCCCGTGAGCTGGCCGCACACACGCACCTGGACATTGCCACCATCACCGGCGGTGTCGCATACATGAACCACGCGGAAGTATTCAGCGAGAACCAGGATATTGTGGTCGCGACCACCGGCCGACTGCTGCAATACATTAAAGAAGAAAACTTCGACTGCCGGGCGGTCGAAACGCTGATCCTCGATGAGGCGGACCGTATGCTGGATATGGGCTTCGCGCAGGATATCGAGCACATTGCCGGTGAAACCCGCTGGCGTAAGCAGACCATGCTGTTTTCCGCGACTCTCGAAGGCGATGCGATTAAAGACTTTGCCGAGCGCCTGCTGGAAGAGCCCGTTGAAGTTTCCGCCAGTCCTTCCACGCGCGAACGTAAGAAAATTCATCAGTGGTACTATCGCGCCGATGACATTAAGCATAAAACCGCGTTACTGGTTAACCTGCTGAAACAGCCGGATGCGACCCGCTCTATCGTCTTTGTGCGTAAGCGCGAGCGCGTTCATGAACTGGCCTCCTGGCTGCGCGAAGCGGGGATCAATACCTGCTGGCTGGAAGGCGAAATGGTGCAGGCCAAGCGTAACGAAGCAATCAAACGTATGACCGACGGTCGTATGAATGTGCTGATTGCCACCGATGTTGCTGCCCGCGGGATAGATATTCCGGACGTTAGCCACGTTTTCAACTTCGACATGCCGCGCACGGCGGATACCTATCTGCATCGAATCGGACGCACCGGCCGCGCGGGGAAAAAAGGCGTCGCCATTTCTCTGGTTGAAGCTCATGACCATCTGCTGTTGGGTAAAATTGGTCGCTATATCGACGAGCCGCTCAAAGCGCGCGTTATTGATGAACTGCGCCCGACGACCCGCGCACCGAGTGAGAAGCTGACCGGTAAGCCGTCCAAAAAGGTACTGGCTAAACGCGCCGAGCAGAAAAAAGAGAAAGATAAAGAGAAACCGCGAGTGAAAAAACGTCACCGCGATGCCAAAAATATTGGCAAGCGCCGTAAACCAAGCGGCAGCGCTGGTGAAAATCAGCAGTAACAAAAAAACGCCGGGATATCCCGGCGTTTTTAGGTTTAAGCGTCGACTTACAGGCTTTCAGTAAAGGTACGAGCGATAACGTCGCGCTGCTGTTCTGGTGTCAGGGAGTTAAAGCGTACCGCGTAGCCAGAGACACGAATCGTCAGCTGCGGGTATTTTTCCGGATGTTCAACCGCATCCAGCAGCGTTTCACGACGCAGCACGTTAACGTTCAGGTGCTGGCCACCTTCTACACGGACTTCCGGTTTCACATCGAGCGGAATTTCGCGGTATTCGATTTCACCCAGTTTATTAACCGCAACCACGTCATCTTCAGCAAAACCCCCTTTAGCGCACAGGCAGCGGGCTTCGCCTTTTTCGCTGTCCAGCAGCCAGAAAGAGTTCAGCAGGTCGTCGTTTGCAGCTTTAGTAATTTGGATACCAGTAATCATTTGATGCCTCCCTTAGGCAATATTTATTCGTTTTCCTGGCCCATTCCCGGCCAATTGGTAAAACCATTGTTGTCTGAGTGTATGTATATCAGCCAAACAACCGGCATTCATTGACTTAAATCAACAAAAACCACTCAATAAAAATGGGTATAGGAGGATATTATTGTTTTACATCAAGTTACGCCAGAGCCAATGCAAAATATTTTTGTAAATTTTCAATTTTTTTTGCATACAAACCGTCAGTCAGACACCGGGGATTTTGTTATGCAGAAAGAAGCAGTTAAGCTATAGCAATGACACTTTGCAGGAGAGCAAGATGACCACCCCGTTGACCTGGCACGACGTGCTGGCGGAAGAGAAGCAGCAGCCCTATTTTGTGAATACCCTCAAAACTGTCGCCGAAGAGCGCCAGTCGGGTATGACGATTTATCCGCCGCAAAAAGATGTCTTCAATGCCTTTCGTTATACCGAACTTGGCGATGTCAAAGTGGTTATTCTTGGGCAAGATCCGTATCACGGGCCCGGACAGGCTCACGGCCTGGCCTTTTCCGTGCTTCCGGGGATTCAGACGCCGCCGTCGCTGCTCAATATGTATAAAGAACTGGAAGGGACGATTCCGGGATTCAGCCGTCCGACGCATGGTTATCTGGAGAGCTGGGCACGACAAGGGGTACTGCTGCTTAATACGGTCCTGACGGTGCGGGCAGGTCAGGCCCATTCGCATGCCAGTCTTGGCTGGGAAACCTTTACCGATAAGGTCATTTCATTGATCAACGAACATCGGGAAGGGGTTGTATTTTTACTGTGGGGCGCCCATGCGCAGAAAAAAGGGGCGATTATCGACAGGCAACGCCATTGCGTGCTGAAAGCGCCGCATCCTTCGCCGCTTTCCGCCCATCGCGGCTTCTTTGGCAGTAATCACTTCGTCCAGACTAACCAGTGGCTGGCCGAGCGCGGCGAGTCTCCCATTGACTGGATGCCGGTATTACCGGCCGGAGATGCCTGACCTCCGCCTTTTGCAGAAACAAAAATGCCAGCGTAACGCTGGCATTTTTTCAACTGAACTCGGCCATCAGACCTTATTCTGACGCCACCACTCGGCCAGCAATACGCCGGTCGCTACGGAAACGTTCAGGCTTTCAACATTGCCGGTACCTTCAATGGCAACGTTAAGATCGGCACTGGAGATCGCCGCATCAGACAGGCCATCGCGCTCCTGGCCTAATGCCAGCACCATTTTCTTCGGCAGCTCAGCCTTATGTAACGGCGTACCGTTATGGCTGGAGGTCGAAACAATAGCGTAGCCCGCTTTGCGGAACTGCTCCAGAGTGTCGATAAAGCTGTCGCCGGTGATCGGTTCGACGTGTTCTGCACCACCTTCTGCGGTACGGATTGCCGCGCCAGATTCCAGCATGCCGGCATCCTGCACCACCACACCCTTGACACCAAAATGCGCACAGCTACGCATGATCGCACCGAGGTTGTGCGGGTTACCGACATCTTCCAGCGCCAGAACGCAATCCTCGGCATCGGCTTTGGCGACCCACTGAGCCACGGAGGTACCGTTACGTTTCTTAATCAGGAAGCAAACGCCGCCGTGATGCTCGGTACCGGACGCTTTTGCCAGTTCAGCTTCATCAACCACGTGATAAGCTTTGCGGTTCGCCGCCATCCAGCGCAGCGCCTCTTTGAAACGCGGGGTAACGCTCTGCACAAACCAGGCGCGAACAATCGCTTCCGGACGGCTCTGGAACAGCGCCTGACAAGCATTCTCACCGTAAACGCGGGTCTCTTCCGCGCGCTGGCGACGTAATACTTCCGGATCGATAAAGCTTTTACCGCTGATCCCGCCGTGATCCGGCTTCACCGCCGCATCATCGTTTGGTGCTCGCGAGACGGTACGCCACGGAGAAGAGCTGTCACGATCGAAATCATCGCGTTTACGATCGTCACGTTTGCGGTCATCGCCGCGGCTGTTACGTTCATCGCGGGCAGGGCGGCTACGGCCGTCAACACGAGATTTTCCTGGGCGTCCTCCCCCTTTCCCGGTACGCGGGTTATGGGTGCGTCTGTCAGAATCATCATCACTGCGGACATACATCACTTTGACCTTGCCGCTTTTATTTTTCAGTTCGTCGCTCATCAATTTTCTCCACCTGCGCTGCGCGAAGCGCGAAGATTACCCGATGTGTCACCGCTGCGCCATGATTTCGTTTAAAAGATAGGGTCTATCGTATTCATCGAACAAAACGCATTGTTGTTTAATCGCTGCTAATCGATAATATGTAACATTAAAGAAACAAATCGGCCACGTGCCACGTTGCAACCCATAACCAGAGGTTAGTTATGAATACCGTTTGTGCCAGTTGTCAGGCTCTGAACCGCATCCCCGACGATCGTAGTGCCGATGGCGCTAAATGCGGACGCTGCGGCCACGATCTTTTTGACGGCGACGTCATCAACGCGACCGGGGCAACGCTGGATAAACTACTGAAGGACGATCTGCCCGTTGTTGTCGATTTCTGGGCGCCATGGTGCGGTCCTTGCCGTAATTTTGCGCCGATCTTTGAAGACGTCGCGGAAGAACGCAGCGGCCAGATGCGCTTCGTAAAAGTGAACACCGAAGCTGAACGCGAGCTGAGCGCGCGTTTCCGCATCCGCAGTATTCCGACCATTATGATCTTTAAAAAGGGCGAAGTCATCGACATGCTTAACGGCGCGGTACCAAAATCGCCGTTCGACAGCTGGCTTAATGAAGCCAACGCGCAGTAAACCTACCGGGGCACAGCTTGTGCCCCTTTTTCACCTCTGCGACAATGGCGTTTTTTCTTAGCGACACTTTATGATTGATAACGCCGTCCTTCGCCTTCGCGCCGAACGTCTCGCTCGCGCGACCCGGCCTTTTCTCGCGCGCGGTAACCGGGTCCATCGCTGCCAACGCTGTCTGTTACCGCTGAAGCAGTGCCTGTGCGCAACCCTGGCGCCAACAACGGCCGCCAGTCGTTTCTGCCTGGTGATGTTCGATACCGAGCCGATGAAGCCAAGCAATACCGGGCGTCTTATTGCCGACATTCTGCCGGATACGGAAGCCTTTCAATGGTCACGAACCGAGCCGCCGCAGGCGTTACTCGATCTGGTCGCCAACCCGGATTACCAGCCAATGGTGGTCTTCCCGGCCTCTTACGCCGGGGCGGAACGCCAGGTGCTGAGCGCCCCGCCGGCGGGGAAACCGCCGCTGTTTATCATGCTTGACGGAACCTGGACGGAAGCGCGCAAAATGTTTCGTAAAAGCCCGTATCTTGACGCGCTGCCGGTCATCTCTGTCGATCTGTCACGTATTTCGGCCTATCACCTGAGAGAAGCGCATGCCGAGGGGCAGTATTGCACCGCGGAAGTGGCCATTGCGCTGCTGGATCTTGCCGACGATCGGAAAGCCGCCCGCGCACTTGGCGATCATTTTAGTCTGTTCCGTACCCGCTATCTGGCGGGAAAAACGCAGCATAAGGGCAGCATCACAGCACAAATGGCAGAAAGCGTTTAAAATCATTCGGTCACTGGGGATCAAAGGAGACCGGTATGAGCCAACGAGGCCTGGAAGCACTGCTGCGGCCGAAGTCGATCGCCGTTATTGGCGCATCAATGAAACCACAGCGCGCCGGTTATCTGATGATGCGTAACCTGCTGGCCGGGGGATTCAACGGCCCGGTCCTGCCCGTCACCCCGGCCTGGAAGGCCGTTCTGGGCGTACTGGCCTGGCCAACCATCGACAGCCTGCCATTCACCCCGGACCTGGCCGTGCTTTGTACCAACGCCCGGCGAAACCCCGAGCTGCTGGACGCGCTGGGGCAAAAGGGGTGCAAGACCTGCATTATTCTCTCCTCCCCGCCGGAACAATATCCCGTGCTGCTCGAATGCGCCGCACGCTATCAAATGCGTCTGCTTGGCCCCAACAGTCTGGGCCTGCTTGCGCCCTGGCAGGGGCTGAATGCCAGCTTTTCGCCGGTACCGATTCATCGCGGCAAGCTGGCGTTTATCTCCCAGTCCGCAGCGGTTTCCAATACCATTCTTGACTGGGCGCAGCAGCGCGAAATGGGCTTCTCTTACTTTATTGCGCTTGGGGATAGCCTGGATATTGATGTCGACGACCTCCTCGACTTCCTTGCCCGCGACAGTAAAACCAGCGCCATTCTGCTCTACCTTGAACACCTGAGTGACGCCCGACGCTTCGTGTCCGCGGCGCGCAGTGCATCGCGTAATAAACCGATCCTGGTGATCAAAAGCGGCCGCAGTCCAGCCGCGCAAAAGCTGCTCCACGTCAATTCGGGTATGGATCCGGCCTGGGACGCCGCGATTCAGCGAGCGGGCTTACTGCGCGTGCAGGATACTCATGAGCTCTTCTCGGCGGTTGAAACCCTCAGCCATATGCGCCCGCTGCGCGGTGAGAAACTGATGATCATCAGCAACGGTGCCGCTCCTGCGGCGCTGGCGCTGGATGAACTGTGGCTACGAAACGGCAAGCTTGCCACTCTCGGCGAAGAGACCTGTGAAAAACTACGCCAGGCGCTGCCGGGCGGTATCGGCATCGCTAACCCGCTGGATCTCCGTGACGATGCCAGCAGCGAACACTATCTCAAGGCGCTGAACGTTCTGCTGGATAGCCAGGATTACGACGCCCTGTTGGTGATTCATTCCCCCAGCGCCGCCGCCCCGGGAACCGAAAGCGCCCTCGCCCTGATCGACGCGCTGAAACAACATCCGCGCGGTAAATATGTCACGGTACTAACGAACTGGTGTGGTGAATACTCTTCTCAGGAAGCCCGCCGCCTGTTCAGCGATGCTGGCTTGCCAACCTACCGCACGCCGGAAGGAACCATTACCGCTTTTATGCATATGGTGGAGTACCGACGTAACCAAAAACAGCTCCGGGAGACGCCGGTTCTGTCGGATACGGTGACCGCCAATAGCGCAGAAGCCCATATGTTGTTGCAGCAAGCGATTCGCGAAGGCGCCCGTTCGTTAGACACCCATGAAGTGAGCCCGGTATTGCACGCTTACGGGATCCACACCTTACCGACATGGATTGCCGCCGACAGCGCCGAAGCGGTGCACATCGCCGAACAAATTGGCTACCCGGTGGCGCTGAAACTGCGCTCGCCGGATATTCCGCACAAATCGGAAGTTCAGGGCGTGATGCTCTATTTGCGTACCGCCACGGAAGTGCAGCAGGCGGCGGATGCTATTTTCGACCGCGTGAAAATGGCCTGGCCCCAGGCACGTATTCACGGTCTGCTGGTACAAAGTATGGCCAACCGCGCCGGCGCGCAGGAGCTGCGGGTCGTCGTTGAGCACGATCCGGTGTTCGGCCCGCTGATTATGCTGGGCGAAGGTGGCGTCGAATGGCGTGCGGAAGATCAGGCCGCCGTCGCCCTCCCGCCGTTAAATATGAATCTGGCCCGATACCTGGTGATCCAGGCGATCAAAAGTAAGAAGATCCGTGGCCGCAGCGCGCTGCGCCCGCTGGATGTGTCTGGCCTGAGCCAACTTCTGGTCCAGGTATCGAATCTCATCGTCGATTGTCCGGAGATCCAGCGGCTGGATATTCACCCGCTGCTCGCTTCGGGTAACGAGTTCACCGCGCTTGACGTCACGCTGGCCCTTGCGCCGTTTAGCGGCGACAGCGAAAGCCGGCTGGCCATCCGCCCTTATCCGCAGCAGCAGGAAGAGTGGGTGGTGATGAAAAATGGCGAGCGCTGTCTGTTTCGCCCGATCCTGCCGGAAGATGAGCCGCTGCTTCTGGCCTTTATCGGTCAGGTAACGAAAGAAGATCTGTACTATCGTTATTTCAGCGAAATCAATGAATTTACTCACGATGACTTAGCCAATATGACGCAGATCGACTACGATCGAGAAATGGCGTTTGTTGCCGTACGCACCAGCGCCGAAGGCAATGAGATCCTGGGCGTAACGCGAGCCATCTCCGATCCTGATAACATTGATGCGGAATTTGCCGTACTGGTTCGTTCCGATCTGAAGGGGTTAGGTTTAGGCCGGCGGCTGCTGGAAAAGCTGATTGCCTACACCCAAAGCCACGGTCTGCAGCGGCTAAATGGCATCACCATGCCCAATAACAGAGGCATGATCGGCCTTGCCAGGAAGCTGGGGTTCGCGGTTGATATTCAGCTGGAGGACGGGATTGTGAGTTTGTCCCTGCAACTGGCACCACAACAATCATAAACTGGCGACCGCAATTGTTGACCACATTCGCGAACAGTAATGTTATTATTGCCCGCTTACGTCGTCTGCATGGTACAGAAGACCCTTCAATAAACAGAGAAGAAACGCACTGTGATGTTGTCAAAATTTAAGCGTAATAAACATCAACAACACCTTGCCCAACTCCCTAAGCTTTCTCAGTCAGTTGATGATATCGAGTTCTTTTACGCTCCTGCGGATTTTCGGCAAGCGTTACTGGCAAAGATAGCCCACGCCACCCAGCGTATTTGTATTGTTGCGCTCTATCTGGAGCAGGATGATGGCGGCAAAGGAATTCTGCAGGCACTTTACGATGCCAAGCGTCAGCGTCCGGAGCTAGATGTTCGCGTTCTGGTTGACTGGCATCGCGCCCAGCGTGGACGTATTGGCGCAGCGGCAGCGAACACGAATGCCGACTGGTACTGTCGCATGGCGCAGGAAAACCCCGGCGTCGATGTCCCGGTTTATGGCGTGCCGGTCAATACCCGGGAAGCCCTCGGCGTGCTGCACTTCAAAGGTTTTATTATCGATGATTGCGTCCTGTACAGCGGCGCAAGCCTGAACGATGTCTATCTGCATCAGCATGATAAGTATCGTTACGACCGCTATCAGTGTATTCGCAATGGCAAAATGGCCGATGTGATGTTCGATTGGGTCGAACACAATCTGGTTGAAGGCCGCGGCGTAAACCGTCTCGACAGCGCCGATCGCCCGAAAAGCCCGGAAATCAAAAACGATATCCGCCAGTACCGCCAGGAACTGCGTGACAGCGGCTATCATTTCTCTGGCAATGCGGATGACGATCGGCTGTCGGTCACGCCGCTGGTCGGCCTGGGCAAATCGAGCCTGCTGAATAAAACCATCTTCCACCTGATGCCCTGCGCTGAGCGTAAGCTGACGATTTGTACGCCCTATTTCAACCTTCCGGCTCTTCTGGTGCGTAACATCATTCAGCTACTGCGTAGCGGGAAGCAGGTAGAGATTATCGTTGGCGATAAAACAGCGAATGACTTCTATATTCCTGAAGATCAGCCGTTTAAGATTATCGGCGCACTCCCCTATCTGTATGAAATCAACCTCCGCCGCTTCCTCAGCCGACTGCAGTATTATGTTAATACTGACCAGTTGATTGTTCGTCTGTGGAAAGATGACGACAACAGCTATCACCTTAAGGGAATGTGGGTTGATGATGAGTGGATGCTGCTCACCGGTAATAACCTCAATCCGCGCGCCTGGCGCCTGGATCTGGAAAATGCGATTCTGATTCACGATCCGCAGCATCAGCTCGGCGCGATGCGTGAAAAAGAGCTGCATCTGATTCGTCAGCACACGACGGTCGTTAAACACTATCGCGATCTGCAAAGCATTGCGGATTACCCGGTCAAGGTACGCAAACTGATTCGCCGCCTGAGGCGCATCCGTATCGACCGCTTGATCAGCCGTATTCTCTGAATATCTGCCCCGTATCGCCGGGGCTTTTTTCTGGAATGTGTATACGCACTTTTATCATTATGGCCCCGTTGCTGCTCACCGGCTGTAGCCATATGGCACATGATTCATGGAGCGGTCAGGATAAGGCCCAGCATTTTCTGGCCTCGGCAATGCTCTCGGCGGCCGGTAACGAATATGCCCAGCATCAGGGCTACAGTCGCGATCGAAGCGCGGCCATTGGCCTGATGTTTTCCGTCAGTCTGGGGGCTTCGAAAGAACTCTGGGACAGCCGTCCGGCAGGAAGCGGCTGGAGCTGGAAGGATTTCGCGTGGGATGTGGCCGGCGCCACGACGGGTTATGCCGTGTGGCAGCTGGCGCACCAGTAGACCTAAAGTCGTAATCCCTTGCCCTTACGATGCAGCATCAGAGAGACCAGAAACGCAATCGCGCTCATCACGGTAACGTACCAGTAAAAGACATGCTCAACGCCGACCGATTTTAGCGACAGGGCGACATATTCAGCCGAGCCGCCAAACAGAGCATTTGCCACCGCATACGACAGGCCAACGCCCAGGGCGCGTACCTGAGCCGGGAACATCTCCGCCTTCAGAATACCGCTGATCGAGGTATAGAAACTCACGATCATCAACGCGCAGATAACCAATCCAAATGCGGCGTAGGGTGAGGTTACGCCCTGCAGCGCACTCAGGATCGGCACGGTAAAGAGCGTCGCTAATGAGCCAAAACAGAGCATTGATGTCCGGCGACCTATTTTGTCCGATAGCGCGCCAAATAACGGTTGGGCCAGCATATAGACAAACAGTGCCGCGGTCATAATCACACTGGCTGTACCGGCGCTCATGCCCGCCGTATTGACCAGGTATTTCTGCATATAGGTCGTGAAGGTATAAAAGCTTAACGACCCGGCGGCGGTGAAACCCAGGACCATCAGAAATGCTTTCCGATTGCGCCATAACCCCTTGAACGAGCCGGCCTCTTTTAATGCCCGCGTCTCCTGCTTAGATGTTTCATCCAGCTGGCGACGTAGCCACAGGGCCACTACAGCAAGTACCGCCCCAAGCGCAAACGGTATCCGCCATCCCCAGGCGTGCAGCTGCTCATCGCTAAGAATTTGCTGTAGGGCCACCACCACAAGCACCGCCAGAAGCTGACCACCGATGAGCGTCACGTACTGGAATGATGCGTAGAAGCCTTTCTTGCCTTCTACGGCAACCTCACTCATATAGGTTGCACTGGTACCGTACTCCCCCCCGACGGATATCCCCTGAAACAGGCGCGCCAGAAGTAATAATGCCGGCGCCCATGTGCCAATCGTTGCATAGCCGGGCAGACAGGCAATCACCAGCGAGCCCATGCACATCATGCATACGGAAATGAGCATAGAGGCTTTACGTCCGCGGCGATCGGCAATACGACCAAACAGCCAGCCGCCAATCGGGCGCATCAGGAACCCGGCGGCAAAAACCCCGGCAGTTTGTAGTAACTGAGTGGTGGTGTTTCCGGAAGGGAAAAAGATATGTGCAAAATAGAGAGAGCAGAATGAATAGACATAAAAATCAAACCATTCAACCAGATTCCCCGAAGATGCGCCTACAATCGCCCATATGCGGCGGCGGGTATCGCTTTGCTCCAGCGTTCCCCGTTCATTAATACTGCTTTCTGCCATTGTCATCCTGCTCCAGCAAAGACTGCAATCTGTCTTATCGGGCGTGCCACGTCACTGAGACAAATCAATTAGTAAACCAAATGTTATATAATTGTTATTTATTTATATGTGATTAAACTCACATTTTTTTTCGTCGCGTGGTTTTCGGGATTAACGATAAAGCCTGAACGGGGATAAAGTGAAATATGGTGATGAGGGGGCTACGGCAGGCTTTTATGTTGTCTGAACAAACAGATAGATTGCTGCTTAGCAGTCCGATCGCTTTGTATCGGGACAAAAACGTAAAAAGCCCGTCCGTGAGGACGGGCTTCTGACTGGTGAGGACGGGCTTCTGACTGATTTGGTGCCTGGCCGTTTATGGCAAACAGCAGACAAACAAAAAAACCCCATGCTTTCGCATGAGGTTTCTTCGCGTGTTTGATGCCTGGCAGTTCCCTACTCTCACATGGGGAGACCCCACACTACCATCGGCGCTACGGCGTTTCACTTCTGAGTTCGGCATGGGGTCAGGTGGGACCACCGCGCTATCGCCGCCAGGCAAATTCTGTTTTCACCCCGCATTCCTGCGCGATGATGAATCTGTAATCAAGCTGAACATTCGTCTCTTCGCCAAAACAGCTTCGGCGTTGTAAGGTTAAGCCTCACGGTTCATTAGTATCGGTTAGCTCAACGTATCGCTACGCTTACACACCCGACCTATCAACGTCGTCGTCTTCAACGTTCCTTCAGGACTCTCAAGGAGTCAGGGAGAACTCATCTCGGGGCAAGTTTCGTGCTTAGATGCTTTCAGCACTTATCTTTTCCGCATTTAGCTACCGGGCAATGCCATTGGCATGACAACCCGAACACCAGTGATGCGTCCACTCCGGTCCTCTCGTACTAGGAGCAGCCCCCCTCAATTCTCCAGCGCCCACGGCAGATAGGGACCGAACTGTCTCACGACGTTCTAAACCCAGCTCGCGTACCACTTTAAATGGCGAACAGCCATACCCTTGGGACCTACTTCAGCCCCAGGATGTGATGAGCCGACATCGAGGTGCCAAACACCGCCGTCGATATGAACTCTTGGGCGGTATCAGCCTGTTATCCCCGGAGTACCTTTTATCCGTTGAGCGATGGCCCTTCCATTCAGAACCACCGGATCACTATGACCTGCTTTCGCACCTGCTCGCGCCGTCACGCTCGCAGTCAAGCTAGCTTATGCCATTGCACTAACCTCCTGATGTCCGACCAGGATTAGCTAACCTTCGTGCTCCTCCGTTACTCTTTGGGAGGAGACCGCCCCAGTCAAACTACCCACCAGACACTGTCCGCAACCCGGATCACGGGTCTACGTTAGAACATCAAACATTAAAGGGTGGTATTTCAAGGTTGGCTCCACGCAGACTGGCGTCCACACTTCAAAGCCTCCCACCTATCCTACACATCAAGGCTCAATGTTCAGTGTCAAGCTATAGTAAAGGTTCACGGGGTCTTTCCGTCTTGCCGCGGGTACACTGCATCTTCACAGCGAGTTCAATTTCACTGAGTCTCGGGTGGAGACAGCCTGGCCATCATTACGCCATTCGTGCAGGTCGGAACTTACCCGACAAGGAATTTCGCTACCTTAGGACCGTTATAGTTACGG